>Ga0209452_1000004_pt1 | contig 592314 bp, 520 predicted proteins | sample WorMetimpBELIZE1_FD_187388 | JGI IMG/M metagenome (GOLD analysis project Ga0209452, IMG submission 187388) | Marine gutless worms symbiont microbial communities from Max Planck institute for Marine Microbiology, Germany - Olavius imperfectus... | ecosystem: Host-associated > Annelida >... | reverse complement strand
GGGCTGGGGTGGTAATGAAAGAATGTCTAAGCCGATTTTGGTGGAGCGTTTTCTAGCTATGGAAGGGGGGCCAACACGAGGAAGATTGCTTGAGTTGGGTTGCGGAGAAGGACATCACTGTAGGGCATTTTATCTACACGGTTTTGAGGTGACAGGTGTCGATATTTCAGAAACAGCAATAGCATGGGCAAGAGAAAAAGCACAATTGACTGATATAGCTGGGGAGTATTTTGTCGCTGACTTAACTGCAGCATCATTGGAACTTACTGAGCGTTATGATGTTGTCATCGATGGTAACTGCCTACACTGTATTATCGGGGATGACCGAGCCACATTTCTCAATCATGTGTATCGCTTGTTGTCTGAAAATGGGGTGTTTTTCGTGAGCAGTTTATGCTCGAAAGATGGCAACAGTCATCACACGTACAAAGATGGGTACACTTATCGCTGTATTCCATCAAAAGAAAACCTCGTTTCTGAACTTGAAGAAGCAGGCTTTGAAGTTCGTAATGTAGAGGTATATGAACGAAATACTTCAAACCATATTACGGTGCATGCTGTGAAAGCTTGAATTCTCAACAGTCATTCAATAAAGCTCAGAATAAAAAACGCCCACAATATCGAGTATTGTGGGCGCTGATTTTTATCTGTAGTGCCTAATCGACGACTTACTGTGTAAGTGGCTTAAGGTCTGCAGGGCGGTAGTAAACCGATTTTAGAACCTTGCCTTTACGTACCGTTTTGCCTTCAGATACAAAATCTTCTGCACATTTTGCAATGATGTATTCGCCTTTTTGGACCGCCATTAGCTTGATGCCTTGTTCAGCGTAGAACGCTTCTGTTTCTGCGTATTCTTGTTCGTTACGGCACACTTTGCTCATGTTGCTTGAGTGCACTTCGTCCCAGCAAGGGATAAAGTCGATACCACGGTTCACCGCTACGTTAAGCAGTAGATCGATCAGGTAGCTGATCGCTAGGTTATCTTCAACTGTGCTGTCACCAAGGTGTACTAGACGACCCATTAGAACGTAAACGCTGTCAATGATTGCGTCTGCTTGCTCGGTTTTGCAATCCGCTTCCGCTAGTTCAGTAAGCTCTTCAATCGCAAGAGAAGTGTGTAGCGTATCTGCTTGTGCGTCTAGGCTTGCAACATCCGCCACTGGTAGGTCGAAAGTGCTACGGAACTCGGTGATGTCACGGTATAGGTGATCAAAAATCTCTTGGGTTAGCTTTGACAGTTGCATTCTAATGTCCATTGAATCGATTGAAGTCGCAATCATATCAAACCGATCTTTAATCCCCAAGCGATCCCATTCTAACTGGTCAGAATTCTGTCTCTTAGGGAGTGAGTTTTAGCGAAATAGGTAAGGGAAGAGCTTCTTACGTTCTTCCTCTGAAAGCGCTGAAACACGTGCAATATTGGTATCTGGAATGGACTCTGGATCAGGGTAGTGTTTGAGTACCTTTTCCATGCTCTCTTCGCGGATCAAATGAAACACTGGGTATGGAGAGCGATTCGTCAGGTTTTCATCATCTTCTGGTTCTGCACCGCCAAAGCAGTAATCAGGATGGAAGGTGGCAACTTGGAAAATGCCTTCCCAATCTTGCTGTTTGATCAAGCCTTCAACCCAATCAATGAAGAAGTTGTAATCCCAGAAATCTTGCAGCATGTTTGGAACCACAACCAAGGTTGTCTCCAGTTTTTCTGGCTCGGTATTACTGAGTTCGATCAATTGCAGCAATATGTCTTCAAGTAGTGCTTCTTCTTGCGAGGCTTCACTAACGAAGATTTTGATTTGTTTATTGCGCTGTGGCTTAGCAGCGAACGGGCAGAGATTTAACCCGATCACGACATCATTGAGCCATTGATTGACTTGCTCTGTGATCGCATTGATATCGGTGTTTGATGATTCTTGTGTTGAGCGCGTTGGCATACGACTTTCTTGCTTTTATGAATGTGGCGCAAGCATAGCAGACCAACGCCACAACATAAAATCAATAGGGCTTAACGCTTTATTAAGCCGTTATGTCTGCGTTATCGCCAGCGTCAATTCGCTCTGCGATGTGTTTTAAGAATGTGATAGCAGCGAACATGGCGATGTACAGTGCACTGCCGCCGATGAGTACACTCGACCAACCGCCGTTTTGCCAGCAATAGAGCAATAGGAATCCACCTAAACTGCCACCAATATAGTAATGCACGAGGTACAATGCGGTCGCCGTCGCTTTTGCTTGTGTTGCGTTTTGTCCAACCCAACCGTAGGCGAGCGTGTGAGTGAAGAACGCACCGAAGCTGATCAATAACAAACCTGTCAACATTGCAGGTATGCTTTCAATTACTGCGATCCACATGCCAGCCATACTGACGATAGAGCCTAAAAATATGCCAAGTATCGGTGAAAAGCGTTTACTCCAATGTCCGGCGCAGCGGGAAGAGAGCGTACCACCTAAATAGCAAACAAAGATGAGAGAAGCTAACCCGACAGGCACATTATGTGGCGCACTGACCAAGCGGAATCCCATTACCGAATAAAGATTAACGAACAACGCAAAGTTCAAACCTCCAATCAGCATGGCGAACCACACACGTTGATTTTTGAAGTGTCCGATAATAGCTCGATTGTGATGCCTTAAACTGCTCGAAGAAGGGGTGAAGTTTTTCTGTTTTGGCAGTAAGTAATGCACGCTGACCACACCGATAAGGGTGAATAGCATCATGACTTCGATGGCGACATCGATGCTAAAGTTGTCTGCCAACAAACCTCCGCTGATACGCCCTGCGATCCCTCCCAATGAATTGGCTGCGATATAAGTACCGATCGCCATTGAAAATGCGTGTTTATCTAGCTCTTCCGCCATATAAGCAACGGCAACAGCGGCAAACGCGGCAAGCGCAACACCGATCAAAGCGCGACAAACCACTAAGAACAAAAACGAATCGCCAAGCAGCATTAATGCGGAGATCGCAGGGATCGAAAACAGACCAAACATCATTACAGGTTTGCGCCCAATCGATTCAGAGAGCACAGCCATTGGGACCAAGCTAAAGGAGAGAGCCAGTGTGGTGGCGGCGAATAGCCAGTTGACCTGCGTTTCCGAGATCTGAAAGTGCGCCGCAAAGCTTGGTAGCATCGGCTGAAGGAGATATAGGTTCGAGAAAACCAAAAACGATCCGAGTGCCAGAGATAGCGTAATGCGTTTGTATTCCGGAGTGCCGAAACTGACCATGAGTCCTGCCTAATGCGAGCGAGCAAATATAAAGAAACTGTGATCAATCTATCAGTTAGTTGTGGATTGAAAAAATATATTAAAAATATGGTTGGTATATATTTTTGATCTAATGGAATCGAAACAACTCAAACACTTTTTGGCGGTCGCGGAATACGGCAACATTACTCATGCAGCTAAGGCTTTGCACATTGCTCAGCCAGCGTTAAGTATTTCAATTAAGAAGTTCGAACAGTCTCTTGGCGTGACGCTGTTTCGCCGAGAAGAAAAGAAAATCAGCTTAACCAAAGAGGGGGAAACCCTGTTGGTTCACGCTAAACGAGTGATTCAGCAACTACACGATGCGCAGCTAGCGATTGATGAACTCAAAGGTTTAGCCAAAGGGGAAGTGCGCCTTGGTACGCCTTCAATGATGGGCAGCTATTTTTTCCCTCGAATTGTCATGGCGTTTAAGAGCCAGTATCCAGATTTAAAGCTGACGCTGGTGGAGGCGGGCACTCAGTCTATCCGCCGAATGTTACTTAATGGACAGCTCGATATTGGCGTGATCAGTTGTGACGATGTACCAGAAGACTTAGAAACTGACCATTTGTTTACTAGCCAAATGGTCGCCGTTGTGGCTCCGGAACATGACTTAGCTCAGCGCAGTGCCATCACATTTGATCAGTTTTTCGAGCATGATTTGGTGATGTTCCAACATGGCTACTTCCACCGAGAATTCTTAGACCACGTCAGCGAAGAGCATGGCTTTACAATGAAGTCCTCATTTGAAACCAACTTGTTGCCGCTCATTCTGAGTATCGTTAAACAAGAATTCGCTATTACTGCGCTTCTTGAATTGGTGACACAACATGAACAGGGCGTGGTGGGTATTCCATTTGAACCTAGCGTTAAGCTCGACCTTGCACTTGCGTGGCGAAAACAAGGCTATCTATCCATCGCCGACCGAACTTTTATTGACTTTGTTAAGCGGTATGTTTGATTTGCATCCAATCAAAACCAAACTATTCAATGGAAAGCCTCCCTTTAATTGGGAGGCTTTTCTTTTTTATGCAGTTATTTCTTTCTCATTAAGTGGTATCAAAACCCCTAGAGCCACCATGGCAGCGCCGCCAATGACGGTGAACAATACTCGCTGCGAAAAGACCAATTCAGCCATTTCCGGATTAAAAGGACCTACCGAGACAGTAAGAATAAGCAGCATGATACAAGCTGTGGCAATGGTGTAGTTGTGTTCGAGATACACAAGGATGCCGTAAAGCGAAGCGATGACCAAAACCCACATGGTTATTGTCATTGCCATGTCGGAGTTGAACGAGCCCAATAGCAACCCCACAGGCAAATAAACTAATGCGCCAAGCAAGGTTCCGTTCAAACGTTGCCAAGCTTTCGGTGCTAAATTTTTGCTGAACGGGCTGTGGATCATCATAAATAGGTAAGCACCTAAAACGGCTCCTGTGCCACCCCATATGCCTAACGACAGCACCAAGCCAATCCCTAGTGCTTTGCGACTGGAGTACTTGAGATCAACACGACCAATTTTATGTGTGGTGTTCATCGAGTCATTCTGGGCGTTGGTGTTTCTCCAAACCAGCGTACTAGCAATGATCGCCACAGTGATGCCAAGCACAACCGATACTGAACGTTGAAGCATGAGTTCTGTGGTTGGGATATCTACTGGCATCATCATCGATAACAACATAAACGTCAGCGGCAGAATGTACTTCGGTACTCCTTGGTGGTGTTTATCACGCTCTGTTATGACGAGTAAGAAAGCAAACAGTGCACTAGTAAAAGGTGCATAAGTGATAGGTACCATGGAAAGTGGTACGGCAATCAAAGTCATGACCAAAGGATGAAGGCTACCTAATAGCGTGTCCTTTGTTGTGCTGAATTTAAGATTATATAGGTAGTGGATAATTCCCACTTCCACCGCCACAAAAGCTTCTCCGACATCATAAAAATACGCGCTGATGATAAGAAGCACGATAGAAAGCAAAAACATGCGGTTGCCTAGCACAAGGTAAGGCTTTGGCGGGATGAATTTTTGAGCGAGTGAATCGAGCATGGCGTATTTCCCATCCTTCAGTGAATAACAATATGGAAGGTATGAGATTACCAATTTGATGAAATATTCATTGCCAGTTTGCGACAATAGTGATGAAAGCTTGAGCAGCATAAAGAGCCCAAGCTTAATGCGACTACGCGGTCTTCTTGTCGCGAGATTCGAAGAAATAGGTCACAAATACCATGTAAGCAACGACCAACACTAACTGCCATATCCGAACGTAAAACTTATCGTCTAGCGCACCGCTGCTCATGGAGGTACCCATTAACACCATAAAGCCCGTAAATGCAGTGGCGTAGACTGGGGCTTTGGCGGGCTCGGTGTAAATCTTGGTACAAAGTAACGTAATAACCACCAACATCACAAGCATGTAGATGTACATATTTGGCACCAGAGAAATGGTAACGAAGGCTGCGAAAGCGAGCAGCCCTCCTAACACATTACTGATAACAAAAAACAATGATGTTTTGCCAGCTTTGTCACTGGTTGCCATCAGAGAAAGCAACATGACAAACGCAACCGTGAGCAATATTTGTGACAGTTGGAAATAGAAATAAAAACAAACCAAGGGAAACGACATCATCCAAGCTCGAATCGCAGCATTCCAACGCACTTCTTTGCTTAAGGGTGAAGGAGGGAAGCCAGCAAATTCAGTCGCATCCTCTTCTGGGAAGTAAACATGCGACACCCCGTAAAGCGCTACAGCGACGATACCAGAAAACGCAAAACCGATGCCTACGTCTAACGCGGCTTGCTTGTCGATGATGGTAACCGATGGAATCAAAATCAGGGCAATCATCAAGAAGGTGGCAAACATTACCCATTTCGGATCGGTAAATAGGTAATAGCTCCACAGCATGCCCAATGACAGTACCGCCAGAAAACCTATTTTGTACTCTGGTAAGCCGCTCGATACCAAAAAGCCAATGACCGCGGTGGAGATCAACGCATAGCCAAGTTGTTTGACATGCAAAATATGAAATTGCGGTTTATCGACGATGAATTTTGCCGTCAAAAGAGGCGTACAAAATGCCAAAGGCCAGTTAAACCATAATGCGATAAAAGTAGCCAAACCTACAGTGACAACATAGCGCTGGATTCGACGTTCTTGTTCTTGAGTCAGACTATCTAACATAAGAGAACACGCTCACTAGATTGATCCAAATCTTGCCCAGAAAGTTAAATAGAGCGTTGCTCTCTGTGTAGATCACCACATCTGCTTGTCCACCGATGCGCATGAAGTCAGCCGCATGTTTATCATCGAGCTTAATTGTCACGGGCATACGTTGTGTATCGCGCAGCCAACCATTTTGATTTTTCACTGTGGCTAAGGTGCCTGGCTGATTGTTTGCGCCCCATGCAACCCCTAAATCTACGGAAGATACTGTGCCAGAGAAGGTTTGTCCGGGAGCATAATCGAGCGCAATTTCAACTTTATCTCCGGCGTTAATATTGCCCATGCTGTTTTCGCGGAAGAAGGCTTCAAGCCATAAGCCGTCGCTTTCAACAAACGTCATCAAGGGAGAACCTGCCGTGGCATAAGCACCTTGCGACAAATTAAAATTGGTCACAGCACCATCAGAAGGTGCTCGCATTGTCGTGCGTGATAAGTTCAGTTGCGCTTGTTGCAGTTCTAGTAAAGCCGATTGGATCTGAGCGTTCTCTTCACCTGCCGCTCCCACCTGAGCTTTTGCTTTTTCTAGGTTCGCTTTGGCGTTAACGACATCGGCATTCGCTTTATCAATGGCTGCGCGAGTTGTGTCTGCATCTGATTTTGAAACCACGCCTTTTTCTGCCATGGCTAAAACTCGCTGCCCTTGGCGTTTAGCATTTTCTTGTGCGACGAGCGCGGTGGTCAATTGAGCTTGTGCCGACATCACTCCTGCCATTTGCGAACCAACATTCTGTCCTGCAATCTTGAGCTTTGCTTCTGCTTGCTTGACCGCAATCTGGTGATCGGTGGTATTGATTTGCAGTAGCACATCGCCTTTTTTGACTTCGGTATTTGGTTTAATGCTGACGCTGTCAACTTGACCAGAGACTTGCGGGATTAATGAGACGACATTGCCTTCCACGCGGACATTATCGGTCGTCGGAATGATGCGATCTGCCACAATCGCTGTACCAATGGACACCATAGTGAGTGCCAATAATGCATTGGTGGTGCGCTTGACCTTATTAACCGGTTGTGGCGTCTGGCTTACTTGGTTTTCTGCTGCTGTTTCTGACATATTCACACTCACTGATGATAGAAAAGAACGGTCAGAGTTTATGAACGACGCAAGATAAGGCGCGAATTAAACTGAGACCGATTGGCTTGAGTGTAAAAATACAGTGTGTGAGTAACTAAAAATTGCCATTATGCGACATTTACTAATTTGAATAGTAGTTGGGTTGTGCAGAGGAGCGTAGGCGCTCAGGCGAGATGACTGTGGGCAGATACAAAAAGAGCCTCTCTTTAGAGAAGCTTTTCAGTGTGGATTAAGTCACCGAGCAATTGGATTGGTTCGTCTCTTAGTTACTGTACATTTTTTCAAAGTTCTTTGGGTTCCAGCCAATCATGACTCGATCACCAATCTTCAGTACAGGTACAGAGCGAGCACCCAGAGCATCGAGCTCTTTGCGACCACGCTGCATTTTTGCGTTGCACAAGCGGTAGTTAATATTTTTTGAATCAAGATAACGTTGAGCATCTTTGCAGTGCGGGCATTTGTCTTTGACGTAAAGAACGACACGTTTCATTCAATTTCTCTCCATTATCGTCGGGAGGCGAAGTTTAGCGAGGTTTCAAGGTAAAGAAAAGCTTGGTGAACGACTAAGTAAAGTAGGATTAACGGGAGGAAGAGCTTAGACATCAGAGAGATTGAGGATAAAAAAATCCCCTCCGCAGGGAGGGGGAATAATAAAGCATTATGTAGTTCAAGACTAAAGACGAGCACCATGAAAGTGCTACGAGAGGGATATTATGTAAGTTTATAGGCATGTTATATAGCACTTCATATTAATTTGTATAAAGAATGCATACTATGCTTAATAATGTCATAAATGAAAAATGCTATTTTATCCTTGATGAAAATGAGATTAAATAGCCTACAATTCACTAGTTTATAACTTTTATTAGCATGATTGTAAAACATAAAACAAGAAAGCTATTCTAGCTAAAATATTCATTATGAAATTATCAATCAACCAAAGGAAATGATGTTTAATGAATCAAAACTAGCGATAAGACCATGCCGAAAGATAAGACAACCCGCGCGGAGCAGTTTATTATTAAAGCAAAAGAGAAATATGGAGATTTATACGATTACTCAAAAGTCGATTACCTCAACCAAAACACCTATGTGCAGATCATTTGTCTTGTACATGGCTCTTTCTACACATCCCCTAAAAACTTTCTAGCTGCCAACAAAAAAGTAGGGTGTCCCGTTTGCAACCGTCAAAGCCGACAGAGCAAATTGAGTCAAAAAAAGGTTCATAAAGCCGCGTCAACAAAAGGATGCAATACCAACAACTTCAATGTGTGTGGGAGTGCCAGTAAGCATAAAGACTTACTGTGTGAAGTGTTTCGATAACAAGCTAATCCAAAACAATCACCAGTCTACCCAGTAGATCGAACGACTTGTCTCTATCTTCTATCTATCTCTACTGAACTTCAGAACATCATCCGATTGTGCATTGGGCGATGTCCAACGCTCTCTGATTTTAACCACTTAGTCGTCACCCTCTGACTCAGCAGAATCTTGTAAACTCGCAAAATTTATGTCCTTTTTGATGCTAAATAAAAGAAAGTTCTTCCTATTATCTTTGCAATCGATTTTATTTTTTTGATAGAGCATGACGTTGTCATATAGATGGGGCGAATATAGAAAATAAGTAATAATCACTTTGCCATAGGCAGTTATTTATATTGATTGTTTGAAATGCTCAATAAATTACTTCGAGTGATTTGCAAAATACACACATCTGGTCACGGCGGAGTGAGGAAACATATCCAACTGATTCAGATTAACTTACTTACATTGTGTATTTATATTTCCTAAGGAAGACAAAAATGAACAACTTCAAAAAAGCAGCACTAACTTCTCTAGTTTTGGCAGGTATGGCTATGGGTAGTGCTCAAGCAGCAGACGCAGTGGTAGTGTGGACAGGTAAAGTTCCTGCAATCAACGCAGATGATACTCTTGTTATTACTGGTCTTGGTGGTGATTTGAGCCCTGTAACAGGTACTCTTGCTCCAAATATCGATGGTACATTCGTATCGCCAACTCTTCTACTAGAGTCACACGAAAACACAGGTACAGCTGAAGCTCCAGTTGTCGGCGCTTTACAAAATGCGAACTGGACTCTAAAAGCGGCTGAAATCGCATACGCGGGCTCTCCACAGCTTGACCAAGTTTCTGAAGTTAAGATTAACGGCGAAGTCGTCGCTCTTAACGGTGTTGTATCAGACACTTCTGAAATCGGCGTAACTATCTCTCAAACTGCGGTACTTGCAGCAGACGTTAGTGGGCAAGATGTTCAAGCGTCAGTAACGCTACTTGCATCGGCAATCTAATAAGCCTTCTCTATAAGGTTTTATAGTTAGGGCTTGCGTCAGGCAAGCCCTATTAATTTAAGCTAGTGAATCGATATGAAAAAAACAACAGTAATGTTACTTGGATTTATGTTCATTAGCATGAATGTGAGTGCTTTAGAAAAAACACTAAGAGTAACAACAAACATAGATATTAGTAACCTTTATACCGATGCGATTACCAAGGTCGAATTCGAGCCTGCGTCATTACAACTTGATATTCAAGACGATAGATCAGGGTTCAAGAACGAAGTTACAACGATGAAAGTATCAACCGATATACCAATGAATACTTCGAGCGTCGGGTATACCTCTGAACTATTAAGAAATACAACAAGTTGTACTGATTATTTTGGCGAGGTGAATCCCCAAGAGAATTTTACCTCTGTCTATTTTGATGGCGATTTGATTGCGATAGGTGAGAAGGCTTTGTTGGAAGATTTTAAGACTGATGATGGTACTTATAAATATAGCGAACACAGTATCGAATTAAAATTTATCCCTTTTTCTGAAGCCATATCAACAGGTCCTTTGAAAGAATGCAGTGGTGAAGTCGAGTTTAGAGTTGGAGTAGATATATGAACAACAAATTTAAGTATGCAAGCATTTCTTTCGCTATAGCATGCCAACTTTACTCAAATAATATTTTTGCTACAGGTGTTCCTGATGGCTTTGAAGATCATTTCAAGCTACAAGAGACGTTTGTTAAATTCCGAAACCTCGATGGCTCTTTTTCTGAGCCTGTACCTGTGTTGAGCTCATTTCAAACATTAAAAATTGATGAAAATAATCAAGACTCTTTAGATAAGATCGAAAAGTACCTCAACGATAACAATATTAAAGCCGATTATCACCAGCAAATCATCTCAGTCTTAATTCAAGGAATAGAAGATAAGTCACAGTGCATTGGCAAAATTGAAAACTGTGAGATTTTCCCGGAAACCTTCGAAATTGTTCAAAACTATAACGACCAAGAAGTGTATTTGTTTGTTTCTCCGAGCATTCTCGAACTCTATAATTCAAACAAAAACCGCAGATATCATGAGCCCAAAAGTAATAGCAATGGTCTGATCAATTCTTTCGATTTGTATGTTAGTACCTATCATGAAAGGGATTCAGTTGTATCACTCAATGATGAAGTGACACTTGGTCTCCCTTATGGTTATTTAAGAAGCGATTTCAATTTAACCAATAGTGAAAATGGCTCAGAGCTGTACGAAGCGGCATATCATTTGGACGTGGACGCCTACGCTTTCAAAGCAGGACATTTTGAGTATGACCCAACCGTAAACTCCACAGATTACTTAAACAATACTGCTCGTTTGTCACAAAATTCGGTGACTTTTGCCACTTCAGAAAAGCTCTTAGTAGGCGGCAAGAACAGCAATAAAGTATTGAGTTTCTATGTTCCTTCGAGTGGTCTTGTACAAGTCTTTCGTGGTGAGCGAATAATCTATCAAGCAAATGTGCCAGAAGGCCAAAATTCAATCTCTTACAGTGAATTACCATCCGGACGATATGAGGCAAGAGTTGAAGTTTCTAATAATGGACAAGTGGTAAGCACACAGACATTCCAAGTCTACAACAGTACAAATGACACGCTTACTGAAGGAAGTGTGGACTACGCCCTCAGTGCAGGTTTGTTTGCGGAAAGTTACTACGACTATGAGGATAGCGGTGTCACAGAGATTAAAGACGATGCCTATGGCCGAGGGCTTATCAACTATCAGGTCTTGCCATCACTTCAGTTAGGAGCAGGGGCTCTGGTGACGGATACTGGAAACATGTATAGCCTAGGGGCTAACTACTACTTGCTCAACACAGGGATGGTATTGGAAGGCGTTCACAGCCAGTTTGATGACGCAGCGCACAGTAACGTCAACCTCGGTTTGCCTTGGTTTAATGTGTCATACGAATCGTTAGATAACGACAAAGGTGACCCAGTTGCCTCACATATGTATGGCTATATTGATTACTCTCGGTGGTCGGTCAACTCGAGTTATAACTTTGGGCAAGGCCGCTCCATTTACGCGATCTATACCCGCAGTGATGAGACATTACTCAATAATCAGATCGGTGGCGGAGGTCTTGAGCGAGAAACCAACCTTGTTTCTGTTGGTTACAGTGCGCCGGCAATTTTAGATTCTCGTTTGAACCTAAACTTTGACTACTCCGACGTCGATGAGAGCAAGAACATTAGCGTACTGTGGACTATTCCTCTCTCAGACTCAATGGACGCTATCGCGAGTATTTCGTCTGATACTGATACGCTAAACCAATTACGAACGTCAGTAAGAAAAAGCAACTTATTAGACTCTGATTCAGTGAATACGGCTTTAGAGGTTGGCAACACTTATAACCGTGACCTCGAAGATATGTATCAAGACGCTACGTTGAGTGCTGATGGCTACAACGATTATGCACGAATGAACGCATTGGCTTATGTCTCTTCGCAAGACAGCACTCGCGGTATTAACGCTGGCTTATCGAGTACACAGATTGTCACGACGGAAGGCGTTCATATAACCAAAGATCGTTCGGAAGCTTATACCTTGGTCAATATCCAAGATATTCGCAACACCGAAAATGATGAAGAGATAATAGAAAAAGGTTATCTAACGCTCGCTCGAGATGGCAAAACCAACAGTAAGTTTATTGTATATGACGATGACCAAATTGTTCCTTTGCGAAGTTACCATGAATACGATGCTAACTTTGATTCCCAAAGTGTCAATTTGTACAACTCAGGTGAAAGTAAGAAAAAAGTCTACACCCACCCGGGTACGGTTTCTTACCTATCTCCTAAGATCAGCCGCGTCGTTTCATTTGTAAGTGCGTTCAACAACATTTCTGATGAACCTATTACTGACGTCCAATGTGAGGGCATAGGATGTTTGGAAGTCAATGAAATGGCCGATGGAGTTTATCGAGTAACGGTTCTGGAAGGATTAGATTTTGAACTGACCTCAGATCAAAACGAATGCTTGTTACCTTATGAGTTTACATCAACGACTCAATTGAACTTTGGACAGAATTACTGCTTGCCAATTGCAGACGGCAATGAAGTTCAACAGATTGAGATTGATGAAGAGTTGTTTAGTGCCATTTTCCTAGGTTCCTATGAGGAGTCTGAACAATTAAAAGATTCAGTTAACAAGCTTAAGTCATTGGGATATCGAGTTATTCAAAAAGACATCGGCTCTTTGAAGGCCGTTTATATTGCCCATAAAGCGCCGAATATGGCCGATATGTTAGCAAGCCATGAAAAAGAAATTGAAACGATCAAACTATTAGCAAAGCGTTTGTATAAAACTAATTCAATCAGTTACCCAGTTGCGAAAGTAAATTAAGGCATGTCATGAAATTAAAGAATATTACCCTACCATTGTTGAGTTTAGCTTTTACTGTTTTTTCTGTTCCATCACAAGCATTCAAGGTGGATAAAATGGTGATTGTTGGTGACGAAAGGGGTAACGGAATAATTACTCTTAGTAACGACCAAGATGTACCACTTTTCATTAATACAGAAATCGATGAAGTAAATATTAATAATGGGGTGGATATTGATAAGGTCAATTACTCGAGAGACAACTTAGAAGATTGGAAAATCTCGTTAACTTATCAAAAGTTGGTGCTTAAACCTGGTGAAACGAAAGACATCGGTATTCGAAGCCTTTGTCACAATACAACTTGTGATAACTCAAAGGACTTAATGTTTATGTTGTCGTTCATTCCAAGTAAATATCAAGAAGGTGAAAGACAAACTTCTGGTGTTGATATCAACTATGGTTTCGCACCCGTTTATATCATTCCGACGACTGCTCCTCAGCTTAATTATGAAATCTTAAACAAAGGGGAAACGTTAGAAGTTAAGAACGACAGTAATACGATGATCAATATCTTCATAGATAGTTGTGACTCTCGAGTGACTGCTCAGTGTCGACAAAAGCTCACCGTTTTAGCTGGTCGCGAGAAAACCTTTAACTTGTTGGATACCATTCAGCGCGATGCGTTAAATATCATAGTCAACTCTCACGATGGTAGCTATTCCAAAGCTGAAATCATTAGACGGAGTAATTAAAAATGCACAAGGTGTTTCATCATTTCATAGCAACGAGTGCGTTGTTACTGTCTAGTTATTCTCATGGCGCTTTTTACGTCAATGCTGAAGTGAAATCGGATGGTATAAAATGGGACAACGTCACTTATGGTAAAGGCGATAACAAGGTGCCAAGTAAATGGGGAGTACCACCCGCTTTGCGCTCAGTGCTTTCTTGGTCTGCCGGCTCTTTCCCCGTTGTCCCGCAAAGTTCGATTACCTTGAGAGGGGGGCTGAATGTAGAAACCACAGATAGCATTCCTATCACGATTACAGGTATTCAGTACAACACGACAGGTATTAACTTGACTGAGAGTACGAATACGATTGGCGGCGGGTGTACGCGAGATGAAGTAGCATTGCCACTCATTACGCTAGAGAGCACAGGTGCTGGATGTATTTCCTCAACGAAACTGTCTCCTGCGACACCTACATCGCCGTTTCTCTTGTTTCGTCCGATGTTTCAAATCGATGATATGGCGATCGTAAACGCCTTATATGGCAAGTCTGAAGGCAGTTATTCAGCATCAGCACCAATCATGATTCGCTATTACTACGAAAACACCAGTGGCATTTCGACATTCCGAAACATAAACGATGTGATCATCTTTAACTTCGATTACGACCCTGTAGAAATCACAGGTCTGGAAGTCAGAAGCGGGGACGGCATCATGACGCCAAACTACAACAGTACTGATCGTCGTGTGACTTCTGAAACTAATTACCGACTTGAGGCTATAGGCTTTTTCCATGATGGCATTGTGTTAACCATGCCGTCGCAAGACTATGAGATGGTGAACAGTACTTCTCCCGACGTCACCATTCCTTATAGCGTTGTGTGTAATGAATGCAGTGCGACCAAATTGGTTGATGATGGTGTTTTGCTTGAACAAGTCACGACTATTGGCGAGGGGAGTGGTATTCAAAAAAGCATTACTTTCAATCTGAAGTTCGATTACGACGTTGATGGTGAAACCTTAGTGTCCGGCGATTACGCCGATACAGTAACGATTATGGTAGGGCCGGGTATATAAGATGAAACAGTATTATTTATTAGCGTTAATGGCATCTGCGGCTTCCATATCTAACGCGCAAACCGTGGAGGTTGCCACGCCATATTATGTCAAAGGTGGACTAAACGCCTCTGTTTTAGATGACAGAAAAAAAGATGGTGAAGGGTTCGGTTTTGAAGCGATGGCAGGCTTCACCTATAAAAATGATATTTTTCTTGAGGCCGGATACCAAAATTTCGACTGGCGACGAGATGATGGTCTTGAACTTGATGCACTCTCGATTAAAGCGAATTGGCTGATGCCAGTCAGTGATTTTGCTTCGATTTACGCAGGTCCTGGCTTTGCATTTATTGAAAGCGAAGTAAGCCCATCAGCACAGCTGGGAATTCAATATCAATTATCAACCAATTGGTATGCGGATGTGAGTTATCAAGGTATCTTCAATATTGATGAACTGGATGATGATCTTTATTCATTCAATTTTTCATTCTTATATCGTTTCTCTGAGGCACAGCCTGTGGTGGATGAGCCAGTTAGTCCGCCTGAAGAACCTATCATAGAGGAGCCTATCGAAGTTGTACCAGAACAGAAAGAGTGCCGCTTAGAAAGTTATCCTTACCAATTGGTTAAAGGAGATTACTTATTGAAAATCGCGCGTATTAATAACTTAACGCTGCGGGACATCGTGGAACTCAACCCTCAATTAAATGGGCGAAACTTGGATCTTGTTTATCCGGGAGAAGTCATTAACTACCCAAGAGCTGTTTGTGAATAAAGACAAAAGGCACTGTAACCACAGTGCTTTTTTTAACCCTATTTAACACCTCAGTCTTATTCTCAACGGCTAGCTAAACCTTGATAACAAAAGCATTGCGCTCGAAGCAAACTCTATTGGCACTTGAATAGGCAACGATGAAAAAGTGCCCTATGTCTCTATGGTTGAAATATTTACCATAGCAAAATTCAATAAATGATAGGAAAGATGTCTATGCACCATAACCTTTACAAAAGGAAGTTCCCATACGCCGTGGTAGCGATGGCTATTGCCCTTGCCGGCTGTAATGGCGAAGGTGACAACGCAAAAGATACTGGTTCACCAGAAAGTACCGTACCAGCGACAATCGTTGCTCAAAACGCGACTTTTATTACTCAGCATGATGCGAACTACGAAGTGGATCTGTCAGATAAAGTCTCGGTAAGCGACGGCAAGAGCTTTAGACTTGTTGAGGTAACTTCACTAACGCAAGATGCAGAATGTTTCCCACTTGAGCAAACTGAACAAGCGTTTATTATTGCGGCAGACACTTCGAAATCTTGTACATATGAATATAAAGTAGAAGTTGTTGATGCCCCTAGTACTGCTCAGGCAAGCATGAGCTCTGTCTCTGCTGCCAGTGCGGATTCGACTCCGACTGATATCGCAATAACGCGCGTAGCAGTGACGAGCGCAGAAGCGACAGCAACCTCAGAAGTTGAATGGCCAGCGATCAGTGCTGTTACCTTTGTTGAAACAGAGGTAACAGTGGATATTAAAGACGAACTACTTTTTCAAGCAGCTATCAGCGTTCCTTCCGGTTTTAAGCTGAGTGAAGAAATTTCTTTACCTTATGCGTTTCCTGGCGCACCAATTACTGCGACAGTGAACTCGCTCAGAAACACCATTACTTACACGCCGTTCTTTGGCTTTGAGGGTATTGAACGTATCTTGTTCAGCTATATCAACGAATCAACAGGCGAGGTTTATCTCGGCACGTTAGATATCGCTGTTGCTTTTGATCCAAACTTGGGGCTTCAAGTTGAAAAGGGTGGCACTGTAGACAAAGTCAAAGTTGGAGAAAAGACGACAATTGATATCGCTCCCTTTGTGACTTCATTGGATGATGACCGGTTCCAGTTGATACATGTTGATTCCTTTAATGCTGCTACTGCACCTCTAAACCCTGGCTTTTTAGGAAATACACAACTTACGTTTGAAACATCGGTCGTAGGTTATCATTATGTGTCTTTTGCAGTATCAGACAACAATGGTGCCTATGGATACGGTTTGGTCGAAGTTCCAGTGTATGACCCGAATAAAGCAGCTCAATGGAGTGGTATCCATAGTCAAGCGCAGTTCTTCACGGCACCACTTACGACTTCAGAAGCACTGATGGAACAGATTGAGTACAGCGGCTCCTTCGTTGATGGCACATTTACACCTGAGTTATCTCTCGCTCTGTTTAACTCAAGCAGTTCGCAAAGTTTTTGTACGAGTAATGCTTCTGGCCGCCTACCAACGTCTACAGAACTTAACGTCTTAAGTGCTGAAGATGTAGAAACATCGAATAACTGGCCTGTGTCACAACAGTACATTGCGAGTGATGCTGGTGTGTTCAAGACGGTAGATATGAAAACGGGCCTAGCGTCAGATTATGTCGATGGCAATTACCTTGTGACTTGTGTTCAGGATGAGCCGACACCTTTTTAATTTCGCTTAACTTAAAAACAGAAACCAAAAGAGGGCATCATAAAGATGCCCTTTTTGCATTTATGGGTTAGGTCAGAAATCATGGATTAGAGGTGGAATGGAGTACGAGTTTAAACAGCAGTGTTGGACTCAATGCTGATTCCCCTCAAATGTCTAACTCTTGTTAGAAGGTGACTTTGATTTTGGTTTGACGGTAGTACATCGCAACATTCAAGCTATAGCCATGGCGCTGGATCGTTGAGATTTCCCAGAAATCCCCGACGAGATGCAGTTTTTTTCGTAAAGACATGATGGTCATTGGTAAAGAATTACTACCGACGTAGCTGTCTGGCCAGCCGATTCGAAAAAGGTGTTCTTTGGAGAGATGTTTTCCGCAGTTTGAAGCAAGCTCTTTAAGCACTAAAAATTCACTGCGGGTCAAGGTTAGGCTAAATGGCTCCGTTTTCTTTTTATGACGTTTTTCTATTACGAGTGCGAGAGAACCAGCATGGAACTCGATATTGATCGGCATAGTAGTGACTAAAAGTTAAGAAATAACTCCAATCATCTATCTAAATACGGCCTCAGTTAAGGGCTGTTTTAATTTGCCGTACTCTGAAAGTGCTCATAAGCTTGTTCTAAAAGTAGGAAAGCGAATAACAGCCACTCAAGACGATCGAAGTGGCTGTTTTCAAATTCACATGTCAAAACTTACTATTTTTTGTTCTTCATTTCTTTTTTCTGCATTGGACTTAGTTTCAATTTTGAACTCCGATTTACACTTCTCATCGAGAGAATCAAAGTCGATCTGATTGCTGATTGGACGAGAAGAGCAGTCGAGACTAGGCACAACGCCGAACCACTTTACTGTCACATTTGCAGCTGAAGCATTGAAAGAAATAAAAGCCAAAACACTGAACATTGAAATAACAAAATAACGCATAGTAGGCACCTTTAGTTGTTAGGTTGGTTGGTATGCCTATTAGTATGCTGCTCATTTCCGAATTTTGTAAAATAAAAAGTTATAAATGCCATAGTGAGAGTTTGGCCATATTTTAGCTATAAAGTACATCGTCAACAAAAACGATTGCTTATTTCGGCGTGGGTTATTTATGTCATTGTTTTTATTGGATATTTATTGCTACTTTCTTATGTTGTTGAATGTCAGGTTTGTGTCAGGTCATTAGCATCTTAGCTATGTGCTACATACAAATGCTATATGAAACATCGGTCAAATTAGGCACTGTACGCGCATTTGCACTTGTAAAGTAAGGTGAATTGCATTGATCAAATATCGAATAGATGAAGCGTTGTTTCAGAAAAGCACTGGTGCGGAGTTTACATCGAATAAAGGAATTCATTTTAGAAGACTGGCAGTCAGTGGATTAAAAGCACTCCACGCAGATGTAATAGAACAAAGCTACAGCAATAAGACTTTAGCTCACCGATTAAAAGGTATTGTGTCTGCTTGTGGGCTCAATGATGTGGCCTCTGTATGTCAAAAACTTGAATTGTATGATGGTGTACTTAATGAAAAGCGCACAAGAACAATAATCTCTGATATGGCACTGAACTCGATTTGTTCTTTAAGTATTTAATGGAACAGCCCATGTCTTTCAGAAATAAGATACTGATCATCAACGCAACTCTTTTTCTCGTTTTCGTTGGCATTTTTGTCTACGGGACGATTCAGTATGTTAAAGGGAGTTACAATAACCAGTTAGACAGTATTAAAGAGGGGATCATCGGTCAAAATACGAAATTACTACAAACGTTTGTTCAAAGCCAAGATGCCTTATTAGAAGAGAAAGCTGATTTTATTTTGGAGGAGGTGAAGTATCTATCTTTGGTTTTTGAATCTTCATGTGTACGAGGGTATCCAACACTTGATCATATAGGGGAGAGCCTACAATGCATCAACGATACAGCGACAGATTATATTAAAAGTATTGCATTTGTCGATATTTCTAAGAATATTCAAATTTCTTTGGCCAAAAATGGTTCAACATCAATACTCAGATATGATTCTAAGCACACGCCGCTGTGGGCGAGCGACAATGCTTTTAAATACAAAGTAGTACGAGATAATATTGCGAATAACTTTTATATACTGCAACCGACGAAAGGGTTTCCAAACGTATTATTAAAGTTTGAACTCGATTTGAAAATTTTTTCACGTTCGTTGTCTTTTGATGGTTTAGATAACAATCAGTATCGCTTTCTATTATTGGATGGTGAAGGAAATTTTATTGCATCGAACTTACAACAGAGTTTTCGCCGCTTATTAAACACAAAGATTGTGGTTGACGATCATTACGACACGTTACGCGATTACATTCAAAGTATGAAATCTGGCTCGTTTACCGTGAAAGCAAAGGATGACGTTTACAACATTATCCATCGTCAGAATCAGACCATGAAGTGGCGAGTAATATTAGTGACGCCGGAGTCTTATCTCCATTCTAGTTATGTCTCGACAAGAGAGTTGTTGCTTTACTCTGATAATCGATTAGTAGAAAAGATTCTGTTTTCTTCTCTTGCATTGTTCATACTATTTCTCGTTCTTATTTATTTCACTGTGATGAAAACATTTCGTCCAGTGAATGATCTAATAAAACAAGCGAATTACTTAAAGGATAAAGACTTCACTAATGCCGCGAATATTGTTTATCACAACGGGGACGAGATCGAAGTGCTGTCTCAAGCGTACAGCGAGGCAGGAAGGACTATTAAGCTGCTCGTAGAAGGGCTGGAAGGGGAAGTAAAACTGCGTACCGAACAGTATGAAAAGGCTGCGAAAGAAGCCCTTGATGCGACGAAGAAAAAGTCAACGTTACTCTCTAATGTCTCACACGAAATTCGAACGCCTCTCAATGCCATTATTGGTTATTTACATATGCTGAAAATAGAAAAATGTGGCACATACTGCAGTCATGAACTTGAGGGAATAAGCACGGCGAGCAACACGATATTAGATATTGTAAATGACCTCTTAGATTTTGAACGACTTGATTCCGTAAACTATAAGCTTCACCCGAAACATGTAGCAATAAATAAGATTGCACGAGATTTAGAAAAAACATTTCATCCTCTCGCAAAACAAAAGGGACTCAAGCTCAACATTGTTAAGGAGGGGATTGGAGGGGCACATCAGCTATTTATTGACGAGTTGCGATTTCAGCAGGCATTGTCGAACATTATTACGAATGCTATTAAGTTTACTGACATCGGAGAGATCGAAATTAGTATTTCAATGGATTCGTTTGACGGCCAGAGAATGGTGGTTTTTGCTGTTCGTGATACTGGTAGAGGAATTAGGCAAGAGGATCTTGAGACGATATTTAATAGCTTTGAACAAGCAAATCAAGAAGATAAACAGTTCGGGTTCGGGTTAGGTTTAGCAATCACTAAGGCTATCATAAATCTGATGGGTGGTGTGTTAGCAGTGGAGAGTAAAATAGAACAAGGAAGCATATTTAAAATTGCGCTTCCAATCTCTATGCTAACTCATAACGTACTTTTAGCGTCTGAAGAAGATGAAGGAAGTGCCGACGATGAAAATATTGAAATGCAGAGCTTTGAAGGTATTAAAGCGCTGGTGGTTGACGATGTTGAGTTTAACCGGGAAATATTACAGTACCACCTGAATTTGCTTGGGATTGAATGCGTGACAGCGATAGATGGAGTCGATGCGCTCAATAAATTAGAGAACGAAGTAGTGGATGTGATTTTAACGGATGTCTCTATGCCAAATATGGGTGGTGTCGAACTCGCAAACAGAAGTAAAAATATTGCCCCAACGTTACCTATTATTGCCGTCACGGCAAGAGCAACCGTTCAAGAGGAAGAAAAAATGAGTCACTATTTTGATAATTATATTACGAAACCCGTCAACGAAATTGATCTGATGACGGCATTGTCACTGACTTTACATAAATAAATGCCCATCGTTTTCCTTGCGTAGGACCGGAGGAAAACGCTTGTAATTACTCGTGTTGTTGCACTAGTTGAGCACATGAAAAAAAACAGTTTGAAAAGTGCTCTTATGTTCATGGCTAGTCATACAACAAAATTTAATCTTAGTTGATAAAGCAATAGATAAGTAGTCGCCTATGTTCGGAGAAATCATTCGCTCATTTAGAAAGCAGAGTGGCCTATCGCAATTGGATTTTGTTAACGCACTACAAAAAAGTAGCAGTAACTTTGACAATTTAGATGTCGTCACATTGAGTCGATGGGAAAGGGGAGCAACAAAACCGCACTTAAACAGGCAAAACGAGATTTTAGACATGTTGGGTGTCGATATCTTTGACGTGTGGTCGGCCGTCAATGACGTCAACAACTTGCCTGACTATACCAACAGAATAAACAACCACGGTTACTTTAATGAACGTAGTGTCGACGAAGTCGAGCTGATCGTACTCAACGCGACAAACCTAGACAGACTAGGCGAGGTGTTAAACCTTGTTGATGCGATCTTTGAATACGAAGAAAACGCAGTGTTAAAAGCGATGGAGTCTCAAGGATTAACACGAGAATCCATTGTCATGAAGATAATCAACCAATATGGAGGTGAACTTACGATTGCAGTTAAGCATGGTCAAATATTGGGGCACTTGTTCTCAGTCAGTTACAGTCTTGCCACTGATTTTTTAGGTGAGGATATGTTGTTTCATGACAAGAATGTGCACTTTATTTTGTCATTTAACTGCTCACACATTGCTTCTCTGGTCGAGACATTAAGCCGAGAAGTCTATCGCTATATCCATAGTTTGGATCCAAATACAGAGCTGGTTTTGTATGTGAACAATCCAGTTATATTCAATCTGTTTTTCTCTTTGAGTTTCGAGTATCGAAGTGTATCGAGACAAGATGTGGTGTTCAAACTGATGAATATTGACATCAAGACTCTGAAATCTCAGAGGGTTTGGATGAACCTACTATCTCAATATAAGGATAAGCATGATGTATAAATCAGTACTTGTTGTTGATGACGTAGAGTTATCGCGAGAAATTATTAAAAGTGCGGTTTTGGCCGCGAGTGATTGTGCAAAGATCACCTGTGTCGAAAACGCTTATTCAGCGATCAATAAAATACGCAGTAAGAAGTTTGATTTGGTCATTATGGACATCATGATGCCAAATGGAGACGGCTTTGAATTGTTGAGCATGATTTCACAGTTGGCGATCTCGACGAAAATCATCGTTATTTCGTCACTTGATAGCGCAGTTATCGATTCAATGCCGCAAATTGGAAAACTGTATGATCTTAATATCTTCAAAGCGTTAGAGAAGCCAATTAACTCCAAGAACGTCACTGATCTTGTCACGGAGGTTTTTGCCCAAGACGATGAGCAGCGAGAAACAGTTCATCGATACGCCCATGATGTGAACATTTTTGACTTTCCGATTGGTGCTTATTATCAACCCCAGGTATCAACGGTTAGCAACGATATCATTGGCGTGGACATCAGTGGTAACTGGTTCAATAATGACGATGGACTGTTGTTGTCGACACACCTTTTGCCAGAAATTGGTACATTGACGAGTAAAAAACTCTTTAACCAGATCGTTATTGGAAGGTTCCTTCAAGACTACAAGGCGTATTTTAAGGAACTAGCCAATCGACTGTATTTTACCCTTCATATTCACAGTGACTTCATTGACGATAGCTTCATTTACGGTTGCTTGATGGAGTTGGTTAAGTTTAATCCAAACCATCATTTTAGCCTGTATGTGGAGAGTGATGATGTACTTGAAGCCGATAGCTCGAAGCGTATTCACCAGCTAGATGCACTCTTGGCCAATGGTGTTAGCTTGATTCTGGGTTCGGATAAGCTAACAGCGGAGCGTGTTATTTCAGCCTCGAAATTGCCTGTACGCGAACTAAAATTAGCCGGTCATAACGATCCTACATTCAGTGCGAATGATAATGCTGATTTACTGCTGAGTATTTCTAACGCGTCTAAGCAAAGTAACCTCAGTGTGATGCTCGATGGAATAGAAGATGCTGCACTGAGTCAGTTGGCGGCTTCCAATGGGTTGACAAAGCAACAAGGCATTTTATTTGGTGGGCCTGTCAATGCGGAAACACTCACCAAGACACTAACAAAACAGAATAGGGGCATACCGGAAGGGGAGGTTTAATCACCGAGCAAACTATGGCTTCGCTTTCCCGAGCCTTAATTTTCAATCAACACCAATCGTTTTCTTGGTTTGATTCTTCCCAAAGTTAACCCTCCGAGAAAAGTGTCTCACAGTGGCAATGGCATTACTTACTTCAAGCCCTCCACGTTTATTTGGTAGACACTTTTCTCTCAAACCCTCGCACTTCACCTTCTATTGAATGCAAAGATATCTACCTAAACAAACCTAGCTTTTTCAATAGGTTTCATTCTGAAATGCTCTATTTTCCTGGCGCTTAATTCAATCAAAATAAGAATGACTTTAGTGTTAGCTCAAAAGGAGTTGTTATGAAACAAAACGATCGAAGAGGCTTTATTAAATCGTTTACCGCAACATCAGTCGCGGTTGGTCTAGGTGTTGCTTCAGCACCTTCAAAAGCCTTTTTCTTCAAAAAGAAAGAAGACACGGACCTAGATGTAGTGAAGGGCTCCCCTATATTAGAAAAGTATTTGCCCGAGCTTTTTGAGCGTCCGCCTCAGCTAAAACACCACACGCCAGTGCTGATTATTGGTAGTGGTTTTGGCGGAGCAGTCAGTGCGTATCGACTTGGCAAAGCCGGCATCAAAACTTCGGTGATTGAACGAGGTAACCGTTGGCCAGTAGACACTAAGCGTGCCGTGTTTGCTCACGATATGATTGCGGACAAGCGCATGTTTTGGCAACGAGATAAAACGACATTTCCTGCGCTGACATTCGATCTACCATTCCTGCAAACAATCACTCCTCGAAATATCGAAAAATTTGGCGGGGTGTTGGATATTGTTGATAGACCGGGAGAAAACAATATCGATGGCTCTGATTTGCTACTCGGTACTGCAGTTGGCGGTGGCTCAGTCATTTACACAGGCGTGATGGTCATTCCCAAAGAGGAGCACTTCAACAAACTGTACCCTCAAGAGCTGTCATACAAAGAGATGGTAGAGACATATTATCCTCGCGTTCAATCTGTCCTTAAACACAGTGAAATGCCCGATGACATTTTTGCTAGTCTGCCTTTCAAGCACTGCCGTGATTGGAATAAAGAAGTGAAAAAAGCGGGTTACCAGCCTTATAAAATCGAAGGCAACTGGAACTGGGATGTGGTTCGCAAAGAGCTAAAGGGGCAGAGCCTTCCTTCGTCGACCATCGGCCTGACTAACTTCGGTAATAGCAACGGTTGTAAGAACGATCTTGGTCAAAACTACATTCCTTTGGCTGAGGCGACAGGGAATGTGACAATCCACCATAATCACGATGTGCGTAACATCCGCATGAATGGTGATATTTACGAGTTAGATGTGACGGAGATCGATGCGTATGGCAATGTTGTACATGAACAAACCGTGACATGCGATAAGCTGATCATTTCTGCGGGTTCTTACCATACAACACGTATGTTGGTTCGTGCGAAAGGTCGAGGTGACTTACCTGATCTCAACCAGTATGTGGGGCAAAACTGGGGAGATAACGGGAATCGAATGGGCTTCCGACAATCGCCATTTGGTCTGCCGTCTGGTGTTGCTCAAGGTTCACCATCACCAACGGCCATTTACGTTGATGAAGATGGTAGAAGTCCGATAGCCGCTGAAAACTGGGCGAATGCGGGTATTGCAGACGTTGGTATTTCGATGATGTTGTCAGTGACTGCAGACTTCAAAAACCGTGGTAGCTTTAGTTACGATCCATCAACCGATGATGCAAAGCTTTATTATCCGAAAGCGTTGGAAAAAGATGCAACGGATGCACTCCGAGCGATCAATAACCGTGTTGCAAAAGCCAATTGGCAACGCATTGGAGCACAAGGTTTCTCTGATGTGATCTTCACTGGTGCACACCCGGTTGGGGGTATGGAGCTTGGTAAGGCGACGGACATGTACGGTCGTGTCCATGGTTATGAGGGTTTGTACGTGATCGATGGTGCGCTCATTCCAGGTAACAATGGTTGTGCTAACCCTGCACTGACTATCGCAGCACTTGCGGAACGAAGTATTGAAACGATTATTGCTGAAGACTTCGCTTAGCTTACGCTGAATAACCAAAGGCCTGATAGATTCGGGCCTTTTTTACGAGTGTGAGTTTTTAACGTAAGTACTATCGTTTGAGTGTTTACGCAACGGAGGGCCAAGCCTCTGCCGTCGATGCAGATGCTGGATGAATCGACAGGCTAAAAGGAGAGAGCAAGATAAAGCCACCTACAAGGTAAGTGGCTTTCAGGCGAGTTAATGGTTGTTCATTAACCAAAAGAGAATGATTTAAAGCAACCTTGAATCCAAGCTTTACTGTCACCCTGAATATTGTAAGTTTTGTTCTTGCCACTGCCATGTGGATAGAACTTAAAGCTTAGGCCACCTAGGTTATTGAATTTCACAGATGGTGTTGTACCACCGACGACTTTTTCAATCTTTAAACCAGATATGGATGATTCAAGCAATTGAATGCTGTCTATTCCTTTGCCCGGATCGTAGTTTCCATTCATAAAGAGTTTGAAGTAGAAGTCGTGTGCGTTGTATGCGGAGCGGCCTACAAATTCGATCGTCATCGCTTTTGGACCATGACCTGTATTGTTGGCAATTGGTAAGCCTTCCCAGCGCGCTCGGTTAGAGGTATTAACCTGACAAACTACGCCAGAATCGCCACTTGGACCTTGAGGACCAGTCGCACCACGGGGACCTGTATAACCGCGAGGGCCAGTCGCGCCGCGAGAGCCCGTGTAACCGCGTGGTCCAGTCGCACCTTTAGCACCAGTTGCGCCTTTTGGTCCTGTTGCACCACGTTCTCCAGTATCACCTTTTGGTCCTTGTGGACCCTGAGCGCCAGTTTCCCCTTGCGGCCCCTGTGGACCCGTATCGCCTTTCGGTCCTTCTATTGCTCCATTGCCAACCCATTCACCATTTTCATTGATCACCTCGGAGCCGTTAATGCTAAGGGTCGATGTATCAACAGAGTCAGGAGTAATGTCACCAGTCACATTGGTTGCAATCTCCGCGACGCGTGAATACAGCACTGGCTTTACGGCGTATTTTAAGGTGTTATCCGTCAAGTTCGGTGTTTTAACACCAACCGAGACATTAGAAACATCGTAAGAGAGGGTATTTTCATCGATCAAATCAGGAATGCTGACAGAAAAAGAGATACCGGTTAGGTCTGTAAGAGAGGAGAGGTTTTGCTGAGAGATAGGCAGAGAACAAATGCCGTTAAAAAAGTCACATTGATACTGCTCTGTGCCTATGGTTAGGCTGGTGTCATTATCAACAATATCCACTTCAACATAATATTGTCCATCATCAATAGGGTCACCGGTTGTGATATCAAAAACATTCACAGCGAGCGCATGGGGTTGATCGAAGACATCACCTGCAAAGGTTGAGGTAGAAGCACCAAGTGCTACCGCGAGATATATTGCACTCTTGCTCAAACTAGTCTGTGTTAAATTAAACACTGTTTACACTCCTTGGTATTAAAATAGACAAGTTTCATATTTTCCGTATGTAATAAAATGAATCGCCTAACGCTCTAATTGAGAATTGCACGATTGCTATGAATTAATTTATTCGAATGTTCTAAATTAATTCATTTTTATTGAATAATAATTAACCTGAATGTGAATTGGCATTTATAAATAAAAGCATTTAAAAGAGCCTTTGGAGGTGTGGTGGTGTGTTTAACTGTCTGTATTTAATGGTTTTTTGATTTGTAATTGAAGTTGTCTGATAACTTTTATGTATTGAAATTAGCAAAGTAAGCATCTCTGCAAATATTAATGCATACGTGCTGTTACTCCTTGTTACCTATATCGGTAAGCTTATATTCGCTCAGCAAATATAGGAGTAAGCGCATGAAAATAAGCACCTCAATAAGGTCTACATTACTGACTGTGCTGACAGTAATAGGACTTAGTGCATGTAACCACGGAGTGAAAGAACTGGTAGTGACACCAAAAGAAAACAGTGTTCCTATTGGTTTTCAACTTCAATTAAAAGCAGAAAAAGTAACAAAAAAAGGCAAAGTTACTGATGTAACCATTAGTGATGATGTTAAATGGAGCAGTTCAGACGAATCAATTGCAACGGTTGATGACAATGGACTGGTGTCTACAGGTGATGTCACAGGTGTTGTGAAGATTACTGCAGTGGGCACATTTAGTGGTAAAAAATACGAAGACACAGTGATTGTCGAAGTAACGGAAGCGGTTGTTACATCTATCACCGTAACGCCAAAAGATGCCTCGACACCTGTTGGTCTGACTCGTTCGTTTACAGCGACGGCAAACTTCTCTAACGGCCAGGCTATCGATGTTACAAGCGATAGTTCGACCAGTTGGGATAGTAGCGATTTTAATGTTGCAACCATCTCAAATGATGAGGAAACCAAAGGCCAAGTGAAAGCGAAGTCTGTGGGAGAGTCGACGATCACGGCATATATTGACGTTGATGGAGAACGCTTTAGCGACAGTGCGACATTGAACGTCACTGAAGCAATTGCCGTTTCTTTGGAAATTACACCAAAACTTCAAAGTGTATCGGTGGGACTGACAGAGCAATTCTCGGCTATCGTAACCATGTCTGATGGTGAAAAGCTGGATGTTACTAATGAGAACTCAATCAATTGGTCAAGCAGTGAGACAGATATTGCAACGGTATCAAATGACGCGGGTTCAAAAGGTCTCGTAACGGGTGTTGATACTGGTTGGACAACGATTGTTGTTTCTGGCGAAGTAAACGGCGAGTTTGTGTACGCAAATGCGGGTCTACAAGTAACGCGCGCGGTTATCACTTCTCTCGAAGTTACCCCTGAAACGGAATCAGTACCTGTCGGTCTTGCTAAGCCGTTCAAGGCATACGCGACATTGTCTAGCGGCGAAGTTATCGATGTTACCAACGACAGTGCGCTAAGTTGGAGTAGTAGTGATTCTAAAATCGCCACGATTTCAAACTCAGAAGTGGATAAAGGCACAGCAACGGGTGTTGCGATGGGTGAAGTTACCATTACTGCCTTTGTTGAAGCGGACGGTGAAGAAATTACCGACACAGCGAAACTGGTTATCACTGAAGCGGTTGTGCTGAAGTTAGATGTGACGCCTAAACCTCAAGACAGCTTGGATACGCCTCAAATTCCATCAGGAAAGACAAAGCAATTCAAAGCAGAAGTCGTAATGTCAGATGGTGTTCGCATTGACGTAACAACAGCAGACAACCTTTACTGGAGCAGTGATGATCCAGAAATTGCAACCATCTCTAACAGTGCTGGTGAAAAAGGTCTTGCGACGGGTGTTGATGTTGGCAAAGTATTTATTACTGCGCGTCTACTAACTGATGATTACACCATCGAAGATAACGCTGAGCTAACGATTACGCCACCACATAGTGCCTCATTCTACGTATTTACGGAACGTTCTGAGAATATCGTTCAAGGTGAGATGGTGCATTATATCGGCTATAGCCGAAACATCATGGGTCGCTACATTCCAACCTCTGGCTTCATGTACCTAAACAGTGCTATCCAATTCATCTACATTGATGGTGGTGAAGGTAAGCCAATTGAAGAGCACAAATTCTTCTTTGGTCAAAGCAGTGAAGAGCCAATCTCAGGTGCTTTACGCTATGAAGCAACCTTTGAGTGGGATGACGGTACAGAAACTAAAGGCATCCTGGAATGGGATTTCGAAGAGAAAGTTTACTTCCTAACGGATCCTACCGTTGTTGAAAAGCTTCTTGATTTCGAACTGGACTTCAGTCTTATCGTTTCTAACGAAGGTGACTTCTAAATACCAATGAAGTAAAAGTACCGATAGCAATCGTCATTGATGTAATGACCTGTCTAAGAGGGAGTGAGAAATCGCTCCCTCTGTTTTGTTTATCGCCTTATAAAACAAAAGAAATAACCACCGTCACATCTTCTGGAGGGAATATGCCTGATGTAGAGCGCATAAAAGATGAGTCAATAGAATTGCCCAACGCCTACCGATCTTGGCTAGAATATTGGGAAACCGTGCAAAATCAGCAAGCAACCAATTGTTGCAACTCTCGTTGCCTAGAAAGAGCAGAGTTAGGTTGTTTGGTTCGAAATAAAACAACGCAAGAAACATTCGTTACTGCTTTGTGCCCATTGTGCGCAAGTGACACGAATAAGAAAGTGCACATAACAAAGCGTTTACTCGCTAAAAAGCCATATACAAAATAAACGTATCTGCCGAGAGGAGAACATGCTTTTCAAGACGAGCAGGGTGCACAGGATTGAAAGCCCACGTGAATAGCAATCCCAAGATGAAACTCTTGCTTATCTCAGGTATATTTAGCGCCTTTCTTTTGTCATAGCAGACTTAATACGCATGCATCCGTCACTTCGATACATTCAAGGTTATCCGCAGAACATTGTTGAGCAAGTCAGTTCACTCATCGACAGCGGTAAACTGGTGCCTTGGTTCGAAAAACGCTACCCAGATAGGCACCAAATCAAAAGCGAAAAGGCGCTCTACGAGTACGCAATAGCGATCAAAAACCGCTACATGAAGAAAGCCGCGCCAATTAGCAAAGTGGTCTACGATAAGAAAATTCACGCCGTCAACAATGCACTTGGTTTGCATAGCGTGATCAGCCGTAACCACGGTGGAAAGCTGAAATCGAAAAATGAGATTCGCATCGCGAACGTGTTTAAAGATGCACCTGAAGCGTTATTACGCATGCTGGTGGTGCATGAGTTGGCGCATACTCGTGAGAAAAACCACGACAAAGCCTTTTACCAACTGTGCTGTTATATGGAACCTGAGTATCACCAACTCGAATTTGATGCTCGTCTGTTTATGATTTACCTCGATTTAAAAGCGAATTCGAATGAAGACCAATAATCACAACGCGAAACAAGCTCAGCCAAAATCGGCGAAGTTTAAGCCGAGCAAAGAAATCGCCAAGATCAAACCAAAGCGTGTGAAAAATAAGCCGACAGCAAAAGCTACAAAAAGCACAGGTCTGAAAACTAACGCCGCGAACAAAAGCAGCGATGTGGAAGTGATCAAAATTGCTAAGAGTGGATTGCATGAACGTAATGCACATCGAGGTCGCTACGATTTCAAAAAGCTAATCACAGCAGAGCCTCAGCTCAAATCATTTGTGATAAAGAATCCGAAAGGGGAAGACTCAATCAACTTCTCTGATCCAAAAGCCGTCAAGATGCTCAATAAAGCATTGCTGGCGGCGCATTATGATATTGAATACTGGGATATTCCTGATACTTACTTATGTCCGCCCATTCCTGGGCGTGCGGATTACGTTCATCGTGTTGCTGAGTTGCTTGATGGTGAAGTAAAAGGTAAATATGCGCACCATAAAGTGCGAGCGCTTGATGTTGGTGTTGGTGCAAACTGTATTTACCCAATTGTAGGTGTGACTCAATACGGATGGCATTACACCGGTAGCGATGTTGACCCAAAATCGATTGAATCAGCACGAGCAATCACAGAACGCAACGCCTCGTTAAACGGTAAGATCGAACTGATACAGCAAAACAGTGAGTCCAATATTTACCGCGGTATTATCCAGCCAAACGATCGCTACGATATTACGACTTGTAACCCGCCATTCCACCGTTCTGCTGAAGAAGCTGCGATGGGCAGTCAGCGTAAGTTAGACAATTTAAAAGCGAATCAGCGTAAAAAGGGCGTGAAGGTTCAAGCTAATCAAGCGAAAACGCCGCAAGTAAAAGCCAATAAACCAGCGCTTAACTTTGGTGGCCAAAATGCTGAGCTATGGTGTGAAGGTGGTGAAGCTGCATTCATCCGTAAAATGGCGAACGAAAGCCAAGTATTCAGTGCACAAGTGCTCTGGTTTACCACGTTAATCTCAAAGAAAGACAATGTTCGTCCGATGCGTAAACAACTTGAAAAGTTGGGTGTAAAAGCGATCCGAGTCGTGGAAATGAGCCAAGGACAAAAAGTCAGCCGCTTTATAGCTTGGTCCTACATGGACAAATCGCAGCGTAAAGCGTGGATTGAATTAAAGTAATTATTCACCGCATACTTTTCCAACCAATAAAAATAGCACCACTCTGTTGGTGCTATTTTTTAACAATAAATTTATTAATTTAATATTTATAACAAATTTGGCTATTCTTCTGATTAATAGATTTGATTATAAGGGCTATCAACTTTAAATAACATGGGGTACTATTCCCCACAAGAAATAGTGTTAATACATGAATAGTTATGTCTGATAATGAACTGATCATTTTTCCTTGGAATCACAATTTTGAGACAGGGATTAAAAAGGTCGATGAACAACATTACCATCTCTTTTTATTGGTAAATAAATTAGCCAATACGTTGATTTATGATGATCAAATAGAAGTTGACGGTGTGTTTAGTGAATTAAAAGACTACGCTCAATACCACTTCTCTTTTGAAGAAAGCATCTGGAACGAACACTTTCTCGATGATGTTTGGAATGATGATCACAAGAAAAGTCATGCGTCGTTTGTCAACGAAGTCATCAAGATTCAATCTGAATCTAAAACCCTCAACTGGCAAGAATCTATCGAACATATTCTGCAGTTCTTAATTCGCTGGCTCGTATTCCATATCATCGGCGATGACAAGAAAATGAGTGTCGCGTTGAAAGAGTTGGAATCTACTGATTCTTTAGAGACGGCAAAAGTGAACGCGGTAGACACACTGCAGGGGATCAATGGTTTAGTCGCTGATACCGTTCTCAAAATGTATTTTGAAGTGTCTACTCAATCCATTGAGCTTGTTAGAGAAAAACATCGTCGCTTTGTGGCAGAGAAAGAGTTGAGATGTCTCAACAAAAAGCTGCAAGAACTTGCGATAACGGATGAACTATCGGGTTTATACAACCGTCGATACTTCAACATCATGACGCCAGACATTCTTTCTAAAGCGCAAGCAGGAAAGCAAACTGTCAGCTTTATTTCTATTGATTTAGATTATTTCAAGCAGCTTAATGACGAGCTTGGTCACCTAAAGGGCGATGAGGCCATCACCAAAGTAGGGGCGTTATTATCTTCGCAATTCAATGCTGTTGACGAAATCGCTTTTCGAATGGGTGGGGAAGAGTTTTTGATTGTGCTTGTCGACTCAGAGCATGAACATTGCGTTGAGCGCGCAGAGTCACTGAGAGAATCCATCTCTAAACTTTCAATCCTATGCGAAAATAATACTCACACCCATTTATTAACCAGTTCTATTGGCGTATTTAGCCAGCGAGCAGAAACATGCTCAGATATTCGCTATTTCTTGGATAAAGTAGACCAATGCTTATATAAAGCTAAACTGAGTGGCAGAAATACCGTAATCGCAGAGTCTATATTAACGATTTAATTTAAACTGCGGCTAATGGAATAACTAAAATCAGGTTGTTTTGCTAACTCATCGTTTTGTTAGTGAATTGAGCAACCTGTTTTAATAAGTCGCCGTCAATGTCAGGCAACCCATCAGAGAAGAAAATCTGTGTTCCTGGAGTACAACGCATCAATACGTTGGTGAGTTCACCATCATCATTAGAAGTATTGATCGCATTGAGCTTAACCAGCTTGTTGTAAACTTCTTCTTCTAGTTGTTGGCGCTGTGCACTGGTCAAACGAATACGACCGACACAGATCCCCGGATTTACCTCGTGAGATAAGGATTCTTTTTGGAAGCGTTCACGAAATAGTGAGTCGAGTTCAGAGCCTTCTTCCATCAAAAAGCGTCGCCCAGAACGGTAGAACAACCCATCACCAAAATCTTCAACATAACCTAGCATTTCCGCGATCCGCAGATAAAAACGCAGACTGGTTTCTGATAACTGATAGGTTTTCGCAATGTCTTGCGGGTCGAGGTTACGAGACGTCACCATATAGATAAAGTCGAGAAGGTAGGGGTGTTCAAGAAATAACGCGCTTTGCTCTTCTGTCAGCATTTGTTCGTTCTCATGCTGAATCTGATTGGCGAGGTTGGCTAGCTCAATAAGATCGGTGTTTAAATAGTTGAGATAGACAAGGATTTTATCCAAGCCCAAAGAAGGATTATGCAGGTGGCGCTTGATGCTCGACAACGGAATACCGCTTTTCTCTGACAAAGAGCTGTAGCACAGCCCCTCATCTTTGATCTTTTGTCGCAGCGCCGCTAATAGAAATCTAGGTCCGACATTCATTTCTTAACACCACCTTAACTGCTGAGCTTATTTTGATGTGTTCTGTTGTTCCAACAACAAGTTACGAATGGCGGTGCCAGCTTCCAAAATGTGTTTTTTCAGCAAATACTTAGCGCCGTCCACATCGCGGTTTTGACACATTTCGAACAAGGTCAAATGCTCTTGCTCTGCCTTTTGAATGCCCGTTGTGAACAGCAGTTGCATGCGGATGTAGCGGTCGCACTTAGTGTTGAGGCTGTAAATCACATCCATGGTTTCTGGCATGTTTGCTGGGGCATACAGCGCTTTATGGAATTCGTAGTTGTAGTTGCTCCATTCTTCTACTTCATCGCCGCTGTTGACTACCGCTTCAAAACGTTCACGGACTTCACGTGCGCGTTCGAGATCTTCGTCAGTCATGTTCTGAATCGCACGCTCTAAAATGTGGCATTCCACTACGGCGCGCAGTTCGAACAACTCGTCGATTTTATCTGGAGAGAGCTCGGTTACTGTTGCCCCTTTATGAGGCTCAAAGCTCACTAATCCTTGTGCTTCCAATTGCACTAACGCTTCACGAACGGGAATACGGCTAACATTAAACTCTTTTGCCAACGCGTCCTGACGTAAAGGTTGACCAGTTTTTAACTCGCCCTTAAGGATCTGAGTTCGAATCGCTTCCTCAACCAGTTGAGTGCGGGTCTTAAAAACAGGTTTTTGTGACATTGAAGTCTCCCGTCAAAAATAAATATTGTATCCAATTTCTTTAGTTTATTGTTTTTCTGGATTAAGCCAACTGCAAGCGAAGGTTTTGAGATGTGGCGTGAAATAAAAGGCACCAACTGGTGCCTTTTTGAGCCAATGACTTAACTGTGAGCTGCTTTGCCATCTACCGAGCGCGGGATCTCCAATGGATTTTCTGCTTTTAACGAATCGGGCAGTAAGCTTTCTGGTAACGCTTGATAAGCCACCGGACGTAGCCAGCGGTGAATGGCTTCTGCACCAACAGAAGTCGAAGCCGAATGGGTCGACGCGGGATAAGGGCCGCCATGCACCATGGCATAACTGACTTCTACGCCTGTCGGCCAGCCATTAAATACCAATCGTCCGGCAATCTCTTCCAAACGAGGGATGAACTGCGATACTTGTGGGTAATCTTCTTCCGTTGCATGAATTGTCGCGGTTAGCGATCCTGCCAGCGTTTCACTGAGCGAAAGCATATCGGTCACATCTTCACAAACGACGATCAACGATTGTGGACCAAAAATCTCTTCTTCCCACGCAGGATGTTTACACCAATTTTCACTGCTCGTGACAAAGAGAGCCGATGCAACACAAGGGGACTCCGCTTGAGAAAAAGTGACGTCAATTCCGTCGTCAGAACCTCGGCTGACGACCTGTGATTGGTAACTATCACGGATTCCGGGAGTAAGTAGAGTGGAAGGGGACTGTTGGCGAATGAGGGATTGCGCGGTTTCAATAAACGCTTGTGTTTCCGGTGTGTTCAGCGTGAACACTACGCCAGGTTTCGTACAAAATTGCCCACATCCCATGGTCATTGAGGCAACAAATTGATCCGCTAAATCTGCTTTGGCTCTCATTGCAGAAGGGAAAATAAACGTCGGGTTAATGGCACCAAGTTCACCATAGAACGGGATTGGCTCAGGTCGCTGCTGCGCTAGGTTGAACAGGGCGCGTCCACCACCAACCGATCCAGTAAAGCCCACCGCTTTAATTTCAGGATGGCTGACCAGAGCTTGTCCTAAAGCACGCTGATTTCCTTGCAGCAAGGTGAAAATCGCTTGTGGTAACTGCTCTTGTTTCAGCGCTTGCTCGATACACTCTGCAACGATTTGGCTTGTACCTGGGTGCGCAGTATGACCTTTTACAATCACCGGGCAACCCGCTGCGAGGGCAGAAGCAGTATCTCCACCAGCAGCAGAGAAAGCCAACGGAAAGTTGGATGCGCCAAATACCGCGACAGGACCAAGCGCAATTTGTTGGCGACGAATATCTGGCTTAGGTAGTGGGGCGCGAGTTGGGTTTGGCGTATCAAGAATGGCTTGGTGATAACTGCCAGAATTGACTACGTCAGCGAATAAGCGAAGTTGATTCGCTGTACGAGCGATTTCTCCTGTCAGGCGTACTTCGGGAAGCGCCGTTTCTAAATGGGCTCGGGCGATAATGTCATCACTTCTTGCCTCTAATTCACTGGCAATCGTGCGAAGCAGACTAGCGCGCTTACTGTTATTTAAGCGGCGAAAATCGCGTGCGACTTTTGCAGCAGCAGTTGCGGCTTGATTGACCTCAACTTCCGTATGAACAGGAAAAGCTAAAGGGAGCGCCTCACCGGTAAAGGCGTTAGTAGCGTAAAAAACGTTGTCGGTTTGCGGGTTCATTGTGATTCCTTACTGTACTTATTTCACTTCAAATCCATACGCGTATGGGTCTTCGTCATCCACCCAAATGGTGTTGTGTCCATACACTTGCGCCCAACCCTCGATGCTAGGCAGAATGGCTGCTCGCCCGTTCACTTCAGTGACGCCTTCAATACGTCCGTTAAACAGGCTGCCGATAATACTTTCGTGGACAAAGTCCTCACCTTGTTTGAGTTTGCCTTTGGCATGCCACTGCGCCATACGGGCACTGGTGCCTGTGCCGCAAGGGGAGCGGTCGAGGGCTTTGTCGCCATAAAACACCGCGTTGCGAGCGGTTGCGTTTTCATGAGTAGGGCTACCTGTCCAAAGCACGTGAGAGACACCACACACGGTTGGATCGTCTGGGTGCACACATTCCACCGCTTTTGAAACCGCTTCACGTACTCGGGGGGAGAGCATCAAAATCTCATCAGGTGAGTAGTGCTCAAGACCGGCATAGTTGGTTTGTGGGTCGACAATCACGTAGTAGTTGCCTCCATAAGAAACATCGACAATGATTTCTCCCAGTCCTTCTACTTCAACGGTGACATCTTGGTGAGCAAGGTAAGCAGGAACGTTGAAGATCTTAACTGACGTGACCTTGTCACCTTTTGTTTGGTAATGCACTTCGATTTGTCCAGCAGGGACGTCAAGGATCAAACGACCTTCTTCCTTTGGTGTGATCAGCCGATTCTCAATTGCCGTGGTGACGGTACCTATTGTGCCGTGCCCACACATTGGTAAGCAGCCGCTGGTTTCGATAAACAAAATCGAGGCATCAGCATTGTCACTACAAGGCGGTAAAACGACGGAACCTGACATCATGGAGTGACCACGAGGTTCAAACATCAATGCCTGACGAATCCAATCATAGTGTTCCAAGAAATATTGGCGCTGCTCACTCATGGTATTGCCCTTAAGCGGAGGAACACCGCCAGCCACTAAACGGACTGGATTGCCACAGGTGTGGGCATCGATACAGAAAAAGGTTCCTTGTCTCATTTTTCGCTCCTTGCTGAAAAAATGGGTTGAATCGAACGGGCTTAATGTTATCGTGATATAAAATATATTGTATACAATCTGCTTTTTCAAATGTGACTTGGAGCATATTCATGTTGGTCAAGGAAGAAACTGGAAATCAAAATATAGCGATAGTAGGCGCGGGGATCATCGGCTTGGCAATTGGCTTAAAATTGCAACAACAAGGGCATCAGGTGACGTTATTCGACCCGAATGGCGTGGGAAATGGTTGCTCGAAAGGGAACGCTGGGCACATTGCCACTGAGCAAGTTTTTCCACTCGCAACACCGGGTCTTATTCCTCAATTACCTAAGATGCTATTGAACCCCAAAAGTCCGCTTTCTGTCCGATGGCAAGATCTCCCTTCCACCATGGGTTGGATGCTTCGGTTCTTATCAAAAGCCAAACCATCGTCGACAGAGCCTTCGACCAACGCCATCAAAAGTCTCAATTCAAGAGCAGTGAAAAGCTGGCAACAGCTGCTCGGTTCCATCGAGAAAAAAGACCTGATCAAAATGGATGGCTCGTTATTGACCTTTGAAAGCGAGCGGTTGTTCGAACGTTATCAAAGTACGCTAGAAGAGCTAGAAAAACACGGCGTGAAGTATCAAGTGTGGACGCAGAAAACCATCCGTGAACAGCTTCCCGAAATCAGTCGGCAGGTTCGCCATGGTGTGTTTTTTCCTGAGACGGGACATACGTTAGACCCTTATTCCATCTGCATTGAGCTCTATGATGCATTTGAGAAGCAAGGTGGAACCATTGTTAATAAAACGATTGATTCTCTAAGTCAGTCTGGACAAGTGTCGGTGGAATCAAGTCTATATTCATTCGATCGTATTATTGTTGCTGCTGGGGTACATTCCAAGCCATTAGTAAAGCAATTAACGGGTATCGCTGTGCCCATTCAAGCCGAGCGAGGGTATCACTTAATGATGGATGATAAACGGCAAGCGCTGCCGTTTCCGATCAGCTCTGCCGACCGAAAATTTATTATGACGCCGATGGCGAGTGGGCTGCGTTTAGCGGGAACCGTGGAGTATGCACACGTAGAATCTCCCCCGAATATGAAGCGTGCCGAGATGCTGTATCAGCAAGGTGATGCGATGTTCGAGAGTGGATTAAACCCACTCAAACAACAAGAAAAGTGGATGGGAAATCGACCTTCAACAGTGGATTCGTTACCTGTGATTGACCAGATTTGCGAAGGAAAAGTGCTGCTGGCATTTGGGCATCAGCACCTTGGATTAACCCAAGCTGCAATCACCGCCGATCTCATTTTGGAGCTTGTTGAAGGCAAAAGCCCATCGGTTGATCTTTCACCATTTATGCTCAAGCGATTCGCTTAAAAAATTTTAAGATTAAATATTGTATAAAATATATTTAATGCTAATGTTAACGAAAATTTAACAACAAGGTGTCCAGCAGCCGTATCCGGATACCTCCAGAAAACGACCAAAGGAGTAAAACATGTCACGAATGACGAAAGCACCACTGGCGATGTTGATTTCAGGAATGCTGTTGGGGACCTCTGCATACGCAGAAGAAAAATTAACGATTGTGTCTTGGGGCGGTGCGTTTACCAAGAGCCAAGTTGAGGCGTACCACAAACCTTTTATCAAAAAGACGGGCGTTGAGATTGTCTCAGAAGACTTCAGTGGTGGTTTAGCCGAAATCAAAGCACAAGTAGAAGCCAATAATGTGCGCTGGGATCTGGTATCACTAGACAAGCCAGACATTGTACGCGGCTGTGCTGAAGGGTTGTTGGAACCTGTTAATCCAAGTATTTTGCCGCCGGGTGCGGATGGCACGCCAGCAGAACAAGATTTCATTGAAGGGGCGATTCACGAATGCGCAATCAACTCGATTGTGGTTTCGACGGTACTTGCCGTCAATGAAGAGGCATTCAAAGGTAAAGCCGCACCAAGCAAGTTGACCGACCTTTTTGATTTGAACACCTTTCCTGGTCGACGTGCGCTGCAAAAGCAACCTCAAGGCAACTTAGAGTGGGCACTGCTGGCGGATGGTGTGAAGCCTGAAGAGGTTTATGCCTTGCTAGAGACCGAACAAGGGCGTGAGCGAGCATTTGCCAAGCTCGATACCATCAAATCACAAGTGTTGTGGTGGACCACAGGTGCTCAGCCACCACAAATGCTCGCCGACAAAGAAGTGGTAATAGCCTCGGCATTTAACGGTCGTATCCATAATGCCAGACAAGATGAAGGTCAGCCATTTCGTATCATTTGGGATCACCAAATGGGATACATGAACGGCTGGGCGATTCCAAAAGGCAGTGCGCACACCAAGCTAGCGCTTGATTTCATTGCTTTTTCTTCGGGTACCAAGCCTTTAGCTGACCAAGCAAAATACGTTGCCTATGGTCCAACACGCAAGTCGTCATCGGCGCAAGTAAGTCCTGAGATTTTGGCAAACCTGCCTACCGCACCGCAGAACTTTAAAACAGCCTTTTTGATTAATGATGAGTGGTGGTCGGATTATGCCGATGAGCTCAATGAAGAGTTTAACACTTGGCTGCTTAATTAGGCATTAACCAAGCGCTAGCTCAGTTGAGTGTTACCACTGAAGAGGCGGGCTTCATGATCAAAAGTTCCGCCTCTGATGTTCCCCCTTATTTGCTTTGGAGAAACCATGAACGTTATCGATGCGCAGCAAGTTGCCAAGTGTTTGAGCATGAAGTCGTTGATTGAAATCATGCGAGAAACTTATGCCCAGCCTGCTGCTATTCCCCAACGAAGAGTGATGCCTTTGGAAGAAAGTAAGTATGAAGCATTTGCTTTGCTGCCAGCATGGAACCAAGACTTAATCGCAGTTAAAGCTTTTACCTATTTCCCACAGAACCCAGCACATGGCAAAGATACGCTGGCTTCCAAAATCTTGGTGTTTAATAGAGAAGACGGTCAACCCGTTGCATTGGTCGATGGAAAAGTGCTGACCTTCTGGCGAACAGCGGCGGCGTCTGCGTTAGCTGCGGATTACCTAGCGCGTGAAAACGCTTCTCGGTTGCTGATATGCGGAACTGGCAATCTGGCACCATATTTTGCGTGGGCGTATGCCGCAGTTCGACCGCTTAAACAGGTTTATGTTTGGGGACGCAACTTGGACAAAGCGATGACTACCGTCGATCGCATTGTCTCTTCGCCAGAGTATCAATCCTTGCCAATCGAACGTCAGTTTGCGGTGTCGGTGGTTGAGAGCGTCGATGAGACTCTTGAACACGTTGATATTATTAGTTGTGTGACCGCTTCCGCTACACCACTGTTTGATGGTGCAAAGGTTCTACCCGGTACGCATATCGACTTAGTGGGCAATCACGATTCGGATAAACGAGAGTGTGACTCGACAGTTGTGCAGCGCGCACAGGTGTATGTCGATAGCCGCATTAATGTGTTAGCGGAAGCAGGGGATTTACTGATCCCAATCCAAGAGGGCGTGTTTAACGCCGAGCAGATTAAAGGAGAGTTGCCACAGCTTTGCGCCAAAGAAGTGAGAGGGCGTCAGAGTGATGAGGCGATCACCTTATACAAATCGGTGGGCAGTGCCTTAGCCGATTTAGCCGCCGTACAAGCGGTATTGAAAGAAAGCGACATTAGCCTAGTTTGAGCATTTTCGCTCGCCCTCTAAAATTGCATACAATATACATATAAGGAAGAAAGTTCATGAAAGTAGAATGGAAAGGTGTCTATCCAGCGGTCAGTACTCAGTTTCGTCACGATCAGTCAATTGATTTAGATGCAACACAAACCGTTATCGATAACCAAATTAAGGATGGCGTCAACGGCATTATCTGTTTGGGTACGGTAGGAGAAAACTGCGCCTTGTATCCAGAAGAAAAACGTCAGGTATTGCAGGCAGCACAAGAAGTGGTCAATGGTCGTGTCCCTTTGATTGCAGGTACGGCAGAGTCCATCACCACTGCTGCGGTTGACTATATGCAAGACGCTCAAAAAATCGGTATTGATGGCTGTATGGTGATGCCTGCAATGGTGTACCGCACGTCAGAAAGCGAGACCTTTGATTACTACCGCACCTTGGTGCAAGCGACGCCAGAAATGCCAATCATGATTTACAACAACCCAGTTTCCTACGGTGTGGATGTCAATCTCGACATCATGGCGAAACTGGCTGAATTTGAAAGCATTGTGGCGGTGAAAGAGTCCACCACGGATACGCGCCGCATTACAGAACTCTACAACCAATTTGACGATCGCTTTACCGTGTTCAGCGGCGTTGATGACATTGCGCTTGAATCACTAATGCTAGGTGCAACAGGCTGGATCTCCGGCTTAACCAACGCATTCCCTGAAGAGTCAGTAGCGATTTACAAGTTGGCAAGTCAAGGTCGTTACGCAGAAGCGTTGGAGATTTACCGCTGGTTTCTACCATTGCTGCGTTTAGACACCATCCCAACTTTGGTTCAGTGCATCAAGTTGGCAGAGCAAGTGTGTGGACGCGGCTCTGAGCAAGTTCGTGCCCCTCGTCAAATCTTGCAAGGCGCAGAGCGTGAACAGGTGATTCAATTGGTCGAGCATGCGCTTGCTACTCGTCTAGATCTAACTAAATACAATCTATAACCAAGCTGCTTAGCAGGGCGTTAAGTGACGCTCTGCTTATTCTTGATGTTCAAAAAAGTGAGAGGAGGGAAGCCATGAATTCGGCGAACAAGGACTATGTCAGCTTTCAACACGTTAAGAAAACCTACGATGGCACCAACTTGGTTGTAAAAGATTTTAACTTAGATATTGCCCCCGGTGAGTTTGTCACCATGCTTGGACCTTCCGGGTCGGGCAAAACCACGTGCTTAATGATGCTGGCAGGGTTTGAAACTGCCACTGGAGGCGAAATTTATATTGATGGCGTGCCGGTGAATAACCTTGCTCCGCATAAGCGAGACATCGGCATGGTATTTCAAAACTACGCGCTCTTTCCCCATATGACCATTGCTGAAAATCTTGCTTTTCCACTGAAGGTTCGCAAGCTCGATAGTGAAACCATTGAGAGTAAAGTGCAAAGCGCATTAGACATGGTGGAGCTAGGGCACGTTGCCAGTCGTTATCCCAAGCAGTTATCTGGCGGTCAGCAACAGCGCGTCGCCCTCGCCAGAGCCTTGGTGTTCGAGCCAAAACTTGTGTTGATGGATGAGCCGTTGGGTGCGTTGGATAAGCAGCTTCGCGAGCAAATGCAGATGGAAATAAAGCATCTTCACGAAAAGCTCGGCATCACCATTTTGTACGTGACGCACGATCAAGATGAAGCGCTGACGATGTCTGATCGCATTGCGGTATTTAACCATGGCGAAGTGCAGCAATTGGCGCCGCCAACTGAGTTGTACGAATCGCCAAGCAATGCGTTTGTGGCGCAGTTTATCGGTGAGAACAACCAACTTACCGGTATTGTAAACACGTTAGATGATACTCGTTGCCAAGTGCAGGTCGGGAAAGCGGCATTCAATGCGAAACCGGTAAGAGTCAAAGAGCGAGGGCAGCGCACCACGCTTTCGATTCGACCGGAAAAAATCATCCTTCAGTCTGATGGCGACCTGTGTGATAACCAAGTTTCCGGTATCCTGCGTGAGCTGATTTACCATGGTGACCATTATCGTTTAGTGGTTGACGTTGAGACGGTGGGTAAACTCGTCGTCAAAGTGCCAAATGACAATCGCACCCATCTCTCACTTACTCCGGGCGCACAATGCCGCATCGGCTGGCAAAGTGAAGATTGTCACGCCCTTGATTGCTCGCAGCCTCAATCTCAACCGCAAACGGAATGCAATGAGGAGGCAGCATGAGTCGAGAGCTAACCTCGTTGGACTCGGTATTGGAAATCGAGCGCCAAGTTCATGAGCAAGAACACGATCTCAAAGCTCAGCTGCAAAAAGCAGAACGGAGAAAAACCATTCGTTCGATTATGCTTACTGTGCCCTTGGTGTGCTTCATTTTACTCACCTTTGCATTTCCCATCTTAGAAATGCTATATCGCAGTGTCGACAATCGAGCCATACCTCAAGCATTGCCAGAAACAATTCAAGCGCTGGAAAGCTGGGACTATCGAGGTCAGCCGCACCCAGAAGTGATCGCTGCGTTTTCTCATGAGCTATTGGGTTTGTATCAAAGCAAAACGCTGCCAAAAATCGCCAATCGCATGAATATTGAAGTTTCCGGAATGCGCAGCTTAATGATGAAAACCGGAAGAAAGCTATCTCGCCTTGAGTCATTGCCAGCATCGATAACAGAGTTATCTAAGCTCGATAAACGCTGGGCAGAAACTAAGTATTGGGCGGCGTTTAAGAACCTCAGTGGTGCCATTACATTGAGCCACTATTTAGCGGCATTAGACATGCAAGTGAATGAGTTTGGTGAAATTGAAGCGCAACCAGAAAAACGCCAGATCTACGTCGACCTTTTCTTTAAAACCTTTTGGATGTCGGTCTTAATCACGCTCATTTGCTTGGTAATGGCATACCCCGTAGCGTACTTGTTAGCAAACTTACCAGACAAGCGCGCAAACCTATTGTTGATCGTTGTTCTTTTGCCATTTTGGACTTCGCTACTTGTTCGGACTACGTCTTGGATTGTGTTGTTGCAAAACCAAGGTGTGATTAACGACTTACTGATTTGGTCTGGCTTGACGTCGGAACGGATTCAAATGATCCACAATACGTTTGGCACCGTGGTATCGATGGTTCACATCCTTTTGCCGTTTATGATTTTACCGCTCTACAGCGTGATGAAGGGCATTAGTCCGACTTACTTCCGCGCTGCTCGTTCACTCGGTGCCACGCCTTTGGTGGCGTTTACCAAAGTTTATATGCCGTTGACATTACCTGGTATTGGTGCTGGCGCGTTGCTGACCTTCATTCTTTCCATCGGTTTTTACATCACACCGGCATTGGTTGGCGGACGAAGCGGACAGATGATTTCCAACATGATTGCTTATCACATGCAAACCTCGTTGAACTGGGGCATGGCGGGGGCTTTAGGCGGTCTGTTGTTGTTTGTGGTTTTAGCGCTGTTTTATGTGTTCAACCGTATCGTGGGCATTAATAATATCAAGGTAGGGGGGTAATCATGGGTTTGCCGAATTATGCATCCAAAGGCGAGAGAATTGCCTACGCTGGGTATTTGGTTTTTTGCGGCTTGGTGCTGTTTTTCCTTATTGCACCGATATTAACCATCATTCCTCTGTCGTTTAATGCTACACCTTATTTTACGTTTACTGAGGGCATGCTGAATCTTGATCCCGAGGCGTATTCAGTGCGATGGTATCAAGAGATGTTCACTAACGAGCAGTGGCTGTTAGCGCTCAAGAACAGCACTTTCATTGCTTTGATGGCGACTTTGATTGCCACAGCGCTTGGCACATTAGCGGCACTAGGGTTAGCCAGCAGTAATTTGCCGTTTCGCAATGCCATCATGGCGCTACTGATCTCGCCAATGATTGTTCCGGTGATCATTTCGGCGGCAGCAATGTATTTCTTCTATACGCGCTTAGGACTTTCCCAAACTTACATCGGCATCATTTTGGCTCACGCTGCACTTGGTACACCGTTTGTGGTGATCACGGTAACGGCAACACTTAGCGGTTTTGACCACAGCTTAGTTAAAGCCGCTGCTAGCCTAGGAGCTAATCCGGTGTATACCTTTAGGCATGTGACGTTTCCTCTAATACGCCCGGGTATGATCTCCGGTGGCTTGTTTGCTTTTGGCACTTCGTTTGATGAAGTGGTGGTCGCGCTGTTCTTAACAGGGGCGGAGCAAAAAACTGTACCAAGGCAAATGTGGTCTGGCATTCGCGAGCAAATCAGTCCGACCATACTCGCCGTCGCGACACTGTTGATTTTTATGTCGGTGTGTCTGCTTGTCACGCTAGAAATACTGCGCAGGCGAAACGTGCGTATCCGTGGCATTCAAGAATAAATCTGGTTAAAGCAACAAGCCATTTTGCGGTTACCCTGAGCTTTCTCTGCATAGAATTACTCACTTTTTTGACCGAATGCGCCTCCTTGTGGGCGCTTTTTTCGTTGAATACTGACGCTTTGCTCAGTTATGAGAGCTCGTACTTTCAAACCGGACTTTTGTCCTGAAACTTTGCCCTGCTTCCTCATTATGATTGCGCCATCAGAACGAACGAGGAAAACATTATGACTGCTCATATCGCAGGTTCTGCAGAAGATTTTGCTTCAACTGTTATCATGCCGGGCGATCCGCTACGCGCGAAATACATCGCTGAAACCTACCTAGATGACGCCAAACTGGTTACGGACATTCGTAACATGTTGGGCTACACCGGTTATTACAAAGGTCAGCGCATTTCAGTGATGGGGCACGGCATGGGCATTCCATCAATGGTGCTTTACGGTCACGAGCTGATTAATGACTTTGGTGTGAAACGCATCATCCGAATCGGTAGCATCGGCGCGACGCAAAAAGACGTTCACATGCGTGACGTTATCCTAGCCCAAGCGGCAGGCACAGATTCACCGACGAATGCTAAGCGCAGCAGTGGCTACCATATGGCAACGTCTGCAACGTTTGAACTGCTGCACAACGCTTACATGTCTGCGAAAGAGAAGGGCATTGATGTAAAAGTGGGTAACATCTTCACAGGCGATCTTTACTACGATCCGGATGAAGACATGATTCCAGCCCTAGAGCGCTTTGGGGTGCTTGGTGTGGATATGGAAGTAGCGGGCTTGTATGGCTTGGCACACCAATTCGGCATTGAATCGCTGGCGATTTTGACCGTGTCTGATCACTGCATTACTGGCGAAGAAACCACAGCAGAAGAGCGTCAGCTTTCTTTCAACAATATGATTGAAATTGCGCTAGAAACTGCGATTAAAGCTTAACCCTACAATTAAGTTTTCTTTGAGAGCTGGCTCGCTGGCTCTCTCTAATACTAAGAACATCTATCTCATGAGCCCTTGGAGTGAATTATGAAAAATAAAATAACACTCACCGCAATTAGCTTTCTCGCCAACTTCATCATGGCGGGTTTTGCGACCCAATTTGGTATGTTGGTTGAACCGCTAGCCAACACCTTTGATGCGAACGTTAACGAAGTCGCGTCGATTTTCTCGCTGCTAAACGGCGGCGCACTTGCCGGTACGATCGCGGCTTTCTTTTTGATTGAAAAAGTCGGCATTAAACGCATGACCGTATTGTGTTACGGCGCGATTGCCGCAGCAGCACTGAGTCTATACGTCGCGCCATCTCTGTTTATCGTGATGCTTGGCATGACTGTGATTGGCTTCTGTGGCGGTGTCGGTCTTTGTATCGCGGGTACTATCGTGGTATCGGTATGGAAAGACAAAATTCAAAGCACCATGCTGGTGGTTCAAGACGCGACCTTTAACATTGCTGGCGTCGTCTTCCCATTGATCACCACTTACGCGCTGACGAACGCAATGAACTGGAGCATCAGTTACCTAAGTGTGGGCGTTGTGGCGTTGGCAACCATGTTTGTTGCCTTACTAACCAACTTTAACCAATGTGGTGGCGAAAGCGGCTCTGAACAAGAAGCTAAATCTGAATGGAACTTCGGCATCATCAGCGGTGGCGTAGGTTTGTTCCTAGGTATGCTTGCGCTATACACCTTCCTAACTTGGGCGCCAATGTTCGTGAAAGAGAAGTTTGATATCCCATTTGAGCAAGCGGGCAACATCATCACTCAATACTGGTCTGCCGCTCTGGTTGGTGCGTTGGTTTCTACCGTGATTGTTTCGCGCATGAAGATTCAAACTTTTCTACTGACGATTATCTCTGTTGCTATGGTGATCACCAGCGTTATCGTTACTACTGATAAACTAGAATGGTTGTCATACCTGACTTACGGTTACGGCTTTGCTTGTGCTGCGCTTTACAATGCTTTCATCGCTTATGGTGTATCGTTTGTGCGCAATGCAACCAGTAAGAACGTGTCTTACATCTTAATCAGCGGCAGTGCGGGGGCGATGTTCAGCCCAGCCATCAGTTCGGTAATGGAAAGCGTAGTTGGTCTGCAAACCGTGATGTACGCCATCCCAGTTATCTACGCAGTAGTCGTCGCAATGCTGGTGGTTTCAATGAAGTTTAAAACGGTAGAACAAACGCAAACCGCTTAAATGAAATTAAGTAAGAGAACAAAAAGGTCTGCACCATGCAGACCTTTTCTCATTTACGATTGAAGAACTCAGCTACTCTTCAACAAAATTACGCAGCCCGTCCAAGTCGAGAATACGTAATCCTTTCTTTTCTTTAGCGATAAAGCCTTTGTTCTCTAGTTCTTTCACTGCGCGACGATACACACGGTCTGAGGTGGCAAATCGTTCCGCTTCCAAATAGTTCTTTTGGAAACCATCCACTGGCAGATCATTTAAATACTGATGATAGATGTCGTACGCCACGTTATAGGTGATTGGGTAGAGTAATCGGCGAGAAAGAATCTCCACCGTATCTTGGTAATCAATCGCGATGGCGCTGGCAAAGTAAAGCGACAGTCGAGGCTGTTCTAACAAGCATTTTTGCAGCTTTTGCGCGTCAATAATCGCAACTTCAACCGGTTCTACCGGAACGATGTCCATTTGGCAGCGATAGCCTGTAAAGAACTCCATTTCACCAAAGACTTGTTGTTCACACTCAAGCGTGCCAAGCAGAAAGGTTTTGCCGTTTCTTGCCGTGACACCCATGGAGATGCGACCGGAATCGACCAGATATAAGTTTTCGACATGCTCACCTTGGGTGAGGAGCTTTTCGTTTTCATCAAAAATTCGGCGCGTACAGATGCAATCTCGGATCGTTTTTTCGATGAGATGTTTATCTTCACTCCATTGCGCCTCAAAGCGTCCTTTACCTAGGGTTTGTAATTGCATCGACGTACCTTAAATGACAATTCCCGCGAGCTCAAAACGTGCCATTAATGGCTTGTTCTCTAGCTGATACCAGCTTGCCGGCATGTTGGGTTTTAGCTGGGATTTTTCTTGTTTGCTGATCACAACATAGCGCAAAAATGTGTCGAGTGTGCTCGCCATTATTTCAAAGCTCATGTCGCCATCTTTACTGATGGTTTTTAATAGTCCAACGACCGTATCTTCCGGTATCAATGGTTCGATAACCGCATGTTTGCGCTCGGTAATCGTCTTAGAGCAAGGTAGTGAAGCACGGGCAGTTTCCCAACACACTTTATTGGTTTTACTCACGAGGTTCTGTTTGTAGCAGTAATAGCTAAACAAAAAGCGTGACAGGTTCTGCCAGCGCTCAGCTTGGACTTCTAACCAAAGGTGTTGCAGCTCGATATCAGCGTCAGTCATGGAAATGTGTCAGAAAAGGAAAAGAGGGCGTAGTGTAACTTGCTTTTAAATGAACACCAATGCTCGCTTACATGCATTACCAATAGCTAGCCGACAAACATCAATCAAGCAAACAGATTTTATAAAGTTCGTCTTCTGGCAGATTGAGTACTAGAAACTGAGACCAAAGCGTTTGATTGTTAATGAATTGTTTCTTTTAAAGCTCAAGGCGCTTTATATGAGAGTGCTCTTTGTCGTGAGAAGAGTAAATGGTGATGCCTAAGTGGTAACGGCATTTAAGGAACTCATCATATAGAAGAATAAAGATGGAACTAAAAAATCTCACCGTCGCAATAGCGACCTTCTTTGCTAGTACGAATGCGCTTGCTTTAAGTGAGCCATCGCAGCAAGTCACAGAAATATATCAACATCACGCTCATCAAAACGGTAATGATAGAGCGTTGCCAGATTATGCACCAACTAAGCTGCTTCCCCAGCAACCGAAACCGACCCTTCGTACCCTTTCTACTCGGTCTGCGGAGCAGGCAGCAAACGTGTGTGATGTAGAAGCTTTCACTTCGAACAGTAGCAATGATGTGCTCAACGCAATCAAAACCCAAGGAGCAAGTTGTGTTAATGCGCTTTTCTCAGTCGAGAGTCGAATACAAGAAGCGGCGTTCGAATCTGGGCACATGTACAACATTGCAAAGCACACGACCAATTTAGCGAAAGCCTACGCTGGGGGCGGCAGTGATGAGCTTGAAGCTTTGTTTCTGTATTTACGAGCGGGTTATTACGCTGAGTTTTACAACAGCAAGGTCTCGTTTCTTTCTTGGGTGACACCTGCAGTACAAGAAGCCGTCGATGCCTTTGTTAATAATGCGAACTTCTATGAGAACAGTGACCCACATGGCAAGGTGCTCAGTGAAGTCATTATCACTATGGACAGTGCAGGTCTGCAGCATGCCTACTTACCACAGGTTACGCAGTGGCTCACTCGCTGGGACAGTCAATACGCTCAGAACTGGTACATGCGTAATGCAGTGAATGGCGTATTTACCATTTTGTTTGGTGGTCAGTGGAATGAGCAATTTGTACAAACCATTGGTAATCAAACTGAGCTTGTTAAAGCACTAGGAGATTTTGCGCTACGCTCGTCAGCTATCGGTGCTAGTGATGAGTTTATGGCAGCGAATGCTGGTCGTGAGCTAGGACGATTAGCCAAATATTCCGGTAGTGCTTCCAGTACGGTGAAAAGCAAACTGACCGAGATCTTTGCTCAATACGAGATGTACGGTAGAGGCGATGCCATTTGGCTTGGCGCTGCCGATACGGTCTCTTATTACGCGGATTGTAGTGACTATGGAATTTGTAACTTTGAGTCCCAGTTGAAAGGTTTGGTGCTTTCTCAATCGTACACATGTAGTCCTACCATTCGTATTTTGTCGCAGAACATGACGCAAGATCAGCACGTCGCGGCTTGTTCGAAGATGAGGTACGAAGAGGGGTATTTCCACACTTCACTTGAGACAGGAAGACAGCCTGTTGCGGATGACTACAACACGCAGTTGCAGGTCAACATCTTTGATTCAAGCGATGATTACGGCAAATACGCTGGACCGATTTTTAACATCAGTACCAACAATGGGGGAATGTACCTTGAGGGCGATCCAGCAACGCCGGGGAACATCCCTAATTTTGTTGCTTATGAAGCGCCTTACGCCAATCCGGATCACTTTGTGTGGAACCTAGAGCACGAGTATGTTCATTACCTTGATGGACGATTTGACCTTTATGGTGGCTTCGGTCATCCAACTGAAAGAATCGTGTGGTGGAGTGAGGGCATTGCCGAATATGTGTCGAAGGAGAACTATAACCAAGCTGCGATAGACACCATCAAAGATGGGTCAACGTTTACGCTCAGTGAGATCTTTGAGACCAGTTATGATGGCTTTGATGTCGATAGAATTTATCGCTGGGGTTACTTGGCGGTTCGATTCATGTTTGAGCGACATAAAGACGACGTAAATCAAATGCTGATAGAAACTCGTCAGGGTAACTGGGCAAATTACAAAGCAACCATTAATCAGTGGGCAATCTTATACCAGAGCGAGTTTGAACAGTGGCAACAAGGTCTTGTTTCTGGTGATGCTCCTAATGCAGTCATAACCGCAAACAGTGAGGGTAAAGTCGGTGAAAGCATTACATTTAGCAGTGAAAACAGCACGGATGCAAACGGGAAGATCGTCAGCGTCTTGTGGGATTTCGGTGATGGCACGACCAGCACACAAACCCAGCCGTCGCACCAATATGGCAGTGAAGGGCAGTACACGATCAGCTTAACCGTGACTGATAATGATGGGCTAACCGCAAGCACGACACACAGTCTTACTATTACGGCGCAGGGCGGTTCTGATGCGCTACCACAAGATTGTGCAGTGCAAAGTAAAATCAGCGGTGGACGCTTAACTGCGGGACAAGCGGCGTGTTTGGCGACGCAACAAACCATTTGGTTGAGTATCCCAGCGGTCAATGAGCACACCAGCATGGCAATCACCACGGCAAATGGGGTAGGCGACCTAAAAATTGAGTACAGCAATGATGGTTGGCCGAACGGTTCCAATCACCATGCGTGGTCAGACAATGCGGGTAATGGTGAGTGTATTACCTTGTCCAATCAGCTTAATTACTGGGGGTACGTTAAAGTCTCTGGCGAGTTTGAAAATGCCGCGATTGTAGTGGACTTTGATACCTCAGGTTGTCGTCAGTAAACATTGCTTCTGTTAATTAAGATCAAGTGGTCCTAGTAACAACAGAAAATGAAACGCCCAGCACGAGTTTACATTGTGCTGGGCGTTTTTTATTGATATTGAATATTGGTTAAGGCTTAGAAGTGCCCCAAGTACTGCCAATCAGCGTTGTTTGGGTTCGCCTCCGTTGGCCAAGGGAAGTACCAGTACTTGCCGTCAATGAGGCGGTAGTAATGATAACCACCACGGAAGTGATACACGTAAATATCGTTTATCGTTCCTGTGTTGTTGTTCTCGCCCCAAACTCCCATGCGATCTTGTTTGTGCCACGCTAAGATTTCGGCTTCAAACTTAGCTAGATCACTGTTGAGCTCAACAATGTACTGTTCAATATCCGTATCGCTACCAATAAAGCGCCAATCAGCGTCAGAGGTGTTTTGAACAGGCAACGCGCTGTTCACTCCCGGACGTTTTTGCATAAAGTAACGGCGCTCACCGTTTTCATCGGTATCAATGAAAATAGCGTTCTCAGATTGACCCCACGTTGTTGAACTCGCTTGTTCCCAAGTTAGCAATTGAGGTTGATTGAAGTAGCTGGCAACACGCTGTGCATTGTCAATGTTACTACGATCGACTTTCAGTGGGTTAAAACCAAACTGGACATGGTTTTCCGCTGAGCCTAGGTACTTCCAGCCTTCATTGTCTGCTTGGTTGGTTGGGAAATCCGCCGCAGAGATGTCACGCATTAGGAAGTAATCGCGAGTGCCGGTGACAGGGTTAGGGTACACGTAAAGTGCACCAGCGCGGCGTTCTACACTTGTCTCACCATTGTTCAGCACACCCGCTCCGTAGTTGTCTGCTACGAACTTGTCGAAGTCAGCCACAAAGCCAAAGTCGATGCGGTTTAACGCTGCGTTGTCGCCAAACATGACTTGTTCATCAACGTATTGTTTGTAACCGTACTCTTGACCAACAAAGATAGGACCAACAAGCTTATCGATCGCTGGGTTTTGATCAGGGATCAAGCTATCTAGCACTTGTTCACCATTCACGTCAGTACAACTTAAGGTGACGCGAGTCGGTAGTGGCAGTTGTTCTAGGTTAAAGTGGAACTTATTGCTTTGTGAGTCGTTTAATCGGCTACTTGCAACCGCAATGTTCTGTACTGAGCCATCCTGACGCTCCACCGTAACCGCACAGCTACGTTGAGAGATCATACTTGGCTGATACATTCCACCTTGATGTCGAGCGTAACGCCAATCCGCTCCGTTGTTGTGTTTCACGCCGCTAAACTGTTGGCAATGGGAAGAGGTAAAGTAGCCTGCACCATCATGGCTCGTGCCAGATTTATCAAGCACGCAAAGTGGTACTTCGCCAATTTCGGCGTTTGGCGTGTAAGTCACAGCACCTTCACCGTATTTAGACAGCAGTGAATAGTCATGATCTTGAGATATCATGCGCTCACGCTGACCATTGATGTTCCAGTACATGTCTTCGCTGCTTTCACAACGCGCCATATCCGTACTGACTGTACCGACGAAGTTTGCACTTTCGCCGTTGCTTGCCGTGTAGGTGAACTGACAAATACGAGCCTGCTGGTTGTTGACCTTCATCGTCTGCCACAAATCTTGTTGAATTTGCTCGTCAGACAAAGAGGACACCGCTTGCCAACCCTCCGGATGATAAGTTACATCTGGTGCAGAAGGCAGCTCAAACACGTTGCCGTAGTTGGAGTAAATCAGCGGGTAAACTTGGCTTGCAAGTTCGTTACGCGGATCGTAAATGCCCAACATAGTGACAACAGGCACGCCTGCCGCGCTAGGTACTGGCGTGTCGGTTTGTGCTTCTTCGTAACTTTGGCTTTCTTGATTCCAACGAACATAACCAGTCGAGCTGTTTAAATCGACGTTAAAGCCGTTATTGAGCCAAGTTTGTACACGGCGAGACTGAGAAGGGTGCTCTAACGTGTAATGACTAATAGTGCCCAATAGCGCGGCTTCGCCACCGGCTTGAGCGTCACGCATAAAGCGGAATTCACCCGCAAATGGTGGTACCACTTCACCACCCACATCGTTAGTCGTGGCTTCACCTGTCCAGTGTAAGTTACCGATAAAGCGGCGATGCAGAGCATCCCAACCCCAACCAGATTCCAAATCGTGCGTGGAAGCATACCAAGGGTAGTGACCGAGACCATAGTTATGACCTAGTTCGTGTGACCATTCGTTACCGGTTGTCGCTGTTAACGTCACGATGCCGCCACCGCCACTGCCGCCATGGTCAATAATGCCGTTGGTGTATACGCCGCGGTTGGTGTGCGCAGTAATATGGTTGAAGCGTTTATTGTAAGCTTGCGAATAGCCAGCACTATCGGTAATGCCAACGTTCGCATTATTCACACCTGTAGAGACCAGTGCTTTACCAATGGCTTCACGCATGTCACCGCCGTGCCAGCCACCTTCACCATCGGAGCTTGTGGTGTAAACCTTACCGTTTGGCAGCGTCACTTTCGGGAAATAAGCGGCAGTGTAATCCGCCATCACCAGTTTAGATGCTGGGATTTTCTGGAAGTAATCGGCGCTGAGTTTTGCCATGTTTTTGATCATGGTATTGCCATCACGCGGCGCCGTGAGCATACCCATGTCGATGTTTTGAATGATAAGCTCCGGCGCGCCGCCAAAGACAAGTTCATTAGCAGCTAAGTCGCCTTGGCGATCAGTGTTATCGGTTAAGCGCAGTGACAAGCCTGGCTTCATCCAATCCCATTGCAGCGGCAGTGACCACGCATGATGGGAGAATACCACTTTAGAACGTCCATTCTCTGGCTGATCAGAAGCAGCAAGCGCGCTTGGTGGTAGCATTGGGAGGCGAGTGATGACAGTGCCTTCAAAGCTCACTTCTACCCAAACTTGTTGAACGGTTTTGTCTTCTGGCGTGAATAAAAGCAAAGCTTCACGGTCGATCACCAAGTCAGGGAACAGGTTAACATCGTTTTGATTCGGGGCGGTGGTCGTATGGGTTTGAGCAAAATGGATAGAACCAGTCAAATCGCCATTCAAGTGATTTACTAGCGGCAATTCGTCTGCGTAACCAAGGCGTGCGGCACTTGTCGTGAACTCAATTTTTTGTGGCTCGATACAATCAATCGCATTACACGAAGAAAGCTCCGCCGTGTACCGAGTGTCTGGTTTCAGGTTACCAATGAACAAGCCAGATTGAACGTTGTCATAACGAACGGGCTCTGAACCTGATTCGGTTAACGTCAAAACCACATGGTCATTCGCGTTTTGCGTAGCCCATTTTAGCTGAACACCTTGATCTGAAACGCTTGCTACGTTCAATGTATTGATGCTTGGCGCAGATAGGTCACCACAGTCAGAAGTCTCGATGTTTTGAATCATATCTGACTGCCAAATGTATTCGCCATTTGGACGCTTCGAGCCTCGGGCTGCAGGGATATATTCTACGTAGCAACCCGTGTCGTCTGGGTTCATCACGCCAAACTCTTTGTGCATCAGGTAGAAGCCACCGTTGTACATGATGAATTCCCATTCAGGACCGACGAAGTCCACCACATTGCGGTAGGCTTGGTCTTGATCGCCGAATAAGAATGGGAACTTAGGGTAGCCATCAAAGTTAACCCAGTATTCATAGCCTTGAAAATCAAGGTAGGTTTCGCCATCACGTTGGGACGTGCCTTGGCCTTTGTCTGCTAACTGCTTGAGCATTTTTATGCGTTCAAAGGTTTGGTTTCCGACTTCGACCAAGGTTAGGTCGTGGTTCGCGTTTGCGAAAGCGGCTGTACTTCCTAACAAGGATGAGATCAGCCAAGCGAGCGTGTTTTTCTTCATATTAGACTCTACTTTTGCCAATGGAATAGACATTTATGTGTCGCCAGAAGCTCGACACAGTATGGAGGGGGTTACATAAGCAATCTCAATGTGAGTGGCTTACAGATTTGATTATCTGATGGGAATTGACGGCGAAATAGATAGCATGAATTGCGCTTGTGATTTTGCTTCCAGCTCTGATTTGATCGCGAAATTAGATTGGTATCTTATGTCCAAATTCGTATTTATCTATCTATACAAAATGATGTTTCCTATGTATGCGAATGGCATGTTGTTCTAAGAAAAAAGGGATTTTTAGCGAGGAATGAATCAGTGAGAAGAAAAAAGCCAGCCCGAGGACTGGCAATCAAACTGAGTTATTTGAAGTTAACAAGAGTTTGAAATGAAAATGAAATTGGAGATGAAGAAAACGTTATTTTTCAACCATCTGGGTTGCACCTTGTAACCAAGTTTTGTCATGCGCATCTAATGATGGGCTGAGCGCTTTGTAAACCTGCGTGTGATAGTGATTTAACCAATCCACCTCGTCTTGGCTAAGTAAGGTGACATCGAGCATGCTGGTGGCAATTGGGGCGAGGGTAATGGTCTCAAAACCGTAAAATGTGCCAAATTCATTCTGCTCGACTTCCACGACTTTCATGATGTTCTCGATACGAACGCCGTATTCACCTTCGCGATACACGCCCGGTTCGTTGGTGATCACCATGCCTGGTTTCAGTTCCACTTCGCGATGGCTTTGCGAAAAGTTTTGTGGACCCTCATGAACATTTAAGCAAATACCAACACCATGTCCCGTGCCGCATTTATAATCGATACCATGCTGCCACAACACACCGCGAGCCATGATGTCGAGATTGGCACCCGTAGAGCCTTTCATAAATCGAGTCTGAGTCAGTCGGATGACCGCTTTGAGCACTAAGGTGTAGTCTTTGCGCTGTTTAATGGTCGGTGACCCGAAATGGAAAGTACGGGTGATATCCGTAGTGCCGCCAAGGTATTGACCGCCAGAGTCGACAAGAAAGAAGTTGCTCTCGTTGACGACGGCATTGCTTTCTTCATCGGCAGCGTAGTGCATTTTGGCACCATGGGCAGCAAAGCCTGCGATGGTGCGAAAACTGTCGCTCACATAATGGCGAGTTTGACGGCGATAACTTTTTAACTGTGCCTCAGCAGACAATTCAGTAACAAGCCCACTTGGGACTTGGTCTTCTAGCCAACTCATGAACCTGACAACTGCCACACCATCGTCCTTCAATGATTGTTCGAGATTGGCTAGCTCGGTCGGGTTTTTGCTGGCTTTCATGTCGGTGACCGGGCAAGCCATTGGCTTTAGTGAAACGTTTTGCTCAATTGCACTGACCAATAAACTGTCGGTGTAGCTTGGGTTAAACGCAAGAGAAAGCCCTTCACATTGCTGATTCAAATATTGGCTCATGTAGTCGTAATGACGAACGCTGACACCTTGCTCGTTGAGTTGCTTTTCTATCTCAACGGGTAATTTCGCTTTGTCGATAAATGCGGTCGCACGCGTCTGTTCTACTACAAGATACGCCTCAGATACTGGGCAGTAAGGAGTATCTGCGCCGCGAATATTTAGCGTCCACATTACATCATCTAACGTGGACACCAACAAACTGTCAATGTGGTTGTCGCCAAGCCAAGAGCGAAGGTCAGCCAACTTTTGCTTGGTCTCTATGCCGGCAAAGGCGACAGAGTGCTGAAAGATCTGCTCAGTTGGTCTGCTAGGGCGGTCATGCCAGATTGGCGTCAGTAAGTCGAGGTCGAGGATAATCTGGATGTTTTTGGGCTCAAGCGCCTGTTTGAGTTCTTGGTGAAATGCATAGCTGATAGAGCGTCCATCTACCGCGATGGTACTGCCGGCTTCTAACGTGCTGGCTAACCATTTTGGAATGCTTGGCGTCTCTGGTTGACGCGCTTTAAATAGGTTGAGTCCAGTCCCATGAAGCTGTTCTTCAGCTTGAATGTAGTAACGACCGTCGGTCCATAATCCACCGCCTTGAGTCGTGATAACAACGTTTCCTGCCGAGCCGGTAAAACCAGAAATCCATGTTCGATCAGCCCAATGAGCCGCAGAGTATTCACTATTGTGAGGATCGTTGTTTGTTACGATGTAGGCTGCAACGTTATAAGTTGCCATCGCGTCTCGCAGCGATGAAAGGCGTTGATTTACCGAGTTTGTTGTATTCATGAAAGACTTCCTGAAATCATGTTTGAACAATAGATATGATGTTGCTCAGAGCCGATTTTTGCAGGGCTTTGCTGCCCGCAGAGTTGGGTCGCTTCTGGACATCGGGTTCGAAAGACGCAACCGCTCGGAGGGCTGAGCGGGGAAGGGAGATCGCCGGGCAGCAATTGGATCTCGCGGTTGCGTGCTAATTGAGGATTAGCGATTGGCACCGCAGAAAGTAGCGCTTTGGTATAAGGGTGCTGCGCATCATCAAAGACTTGGTCGTAACGTCCGATTTCCATCGGCTTACCCAGATACATCACCATTACGCGATCACTAATATGACGTACCACGCTGAGGTCGTGAGCAATCATTACCAGCGTCAGTCCCATCTCTTGTTTGAGGTCATCGAGTAGATTGATCACTTGCGCCTGAATGGACACATCAAGTGCGCTCACGGGTTCATCACACACCACCAAGTCTGGATTAAGAATCAACGCTCGTGCGATGCCGACACGTTGACACTGCCCACCGGAAAACTCATGCGGATAGCGGTTACGTTGGCTTGCGAGCAGTCCTACTTTGTCCATCATGGCGATGACTCGTTTTTCGACTTCGGCACGTTTAAGCCCTGGTTCGTGCGTTAGTAGTGGTTCGGCAATGCATTCTGAAATGGTTAAGCGCGGGTTTAAGCTGGCTGATGGGTCTTGAAATATCATCTGGAATTCGCGACGACGAAGGGCGAGTGCGTTTTTGCCAAAGCCACGCATATCTTCACCTTTCCACGTCAGGGTGCCATGTGTCGGTTCAATCAAACGAAGTAGTGCGCGCGCCAATGTGGACTTTCCGCAGCCGGATTCGCCGACAATGCCGAGGGTTTCGCCTCGGTACACATCTAAGTCAATGCCATTCACCGCTTTGACGATCTTTCTTCGACTAGGAATGATATGGCGCGATACTGGAAAGTGGACTTTCAGGTCGCGGGCAGACAGTAACACTTCTTGTTGGGTCATAACGTTTCCTTAAGCCGATTGATGAATAAGAGAAATACTGCCTTGCGCTTTGACATGACAGGCGATGGATTGGCGTCCGTTAAGGGGAGCGAACCGAGGCGTCTGTGTTTGGCAATGTGGCTCACGATAGTCACAGCGATCTCTAAACGGGCAGCCTTTGTGATTAATCAGAGCGCTCGGTGGGTTACCTGCAATGGTTGGCAAGCGAGGCATATCTTCTGTAATCGATGGGATCGCCTTTAGAAGCCCTTGGGTATACGGGTGAGCTGGCTGGGCGAACAAGGTGTCCGTATCGGCTTGTTCCATTTTTTGTCCGCCGTACATGACTAAAACTCGGTCACACATTTCAGCGACCACGCCCATATCGTGAGTGATGAGCAAGATGGCAGTGTTGAACTCCTGTTGTAACTCACGCAACAGCGTCAGGATTTGCGCTTGTACTGTCACGTCGAGTGCTGTTGTGGGCTCATCGGCAATAAGCAGTTCCGGTTTACACAACAACGCCATGGCAATCATCACACGTTGGCGCATACCGCCAGAAAGCTCGTGTGGATATTGGTTCATGCGCGTTTCCGGAGAAGGAATCCGCACTGCATCTAGCATCTGAATGGATTCTGCAATGGCTTGTTTTCGGCTCATTCCTTTGTGCACCATCAGCACTTCACTGAGCTGTTTGCCAATCTTCATAAAAGGATTAAGAGAGGTCATCGGATCTTGAAAGATCATGCCGATTTTCTCTGCGCGAATGCGGTTGAGTTGCTTCTTCGACATCGCGAGTAAGTTCTCGCCATGAAAACGCGCTTCGCCCGAGACGTTCCCGTTATCAGCTGTTAGCCCCATTAGCGCAAACACCGATTGGCTTTTGCCTGAGCCGGACTCGCCAACGATACCTAGCGTTTCTCCCGCTTGAATCGTGTAGGAGAGGTTGCTGACCGCTTGCACTTGCCCGTCTGGCGTATCGAAGCGCACGTTCATGTTTTCAATTGATAGCATGGGAAGTCCTTATCGATCTTTCGGGTCAAGGGCGTCGCGTAAGCCATCGCCGATGAAGTTAAAACAAAACAGGGTTGCGACCAAAAACAGCGATGGAAAAAGTAGCATCCACAATGCCACGTCGATGGTTTTTGCGCCTTCTGAAATCAAGATTCCCCAACTGGTGTCTGGCGGTTGAACGCCTAAGCCTAAGAAACTCAAGAAGGATTCAAACATGATGAAGCCAGGCACCATTAAGGAGGAGTAGACCATCACGATCCCAAGCACATTTGGCAGCACATGACGGCGCACAATGGTGAATTTAGATACGCCGATGGAATGTGCTGCTTCAATAAATTCGCGCTTTTTGATGCCGAAGGTTACGCCACGTACCACTCGGGCAATACCCAGCCATGAGACCATGCCAATCACGATAAAGATCAGATAGATGTTGTTGCCAAATAAGGTCACGAACAGGATTACCATGAACATAAATGGCACTGAGTCGAGCACTTCGATGATACGCATCATTACGCTGTCTACCACACCACCAAGATAGCCAGAAATACTGCCCCAGATGGTACCAATCACAACGGCAACCAAGGCACCAACAAAGCCCACCAAAATCGACAGGCGACCACCTTGCATCGTGCGGGCAAATAGGTCTTGTCCTAGGTCGTCGGTACCAAAATAGTGCCCGCTGCTCAAAGAGGGTTTCCCTAACTCGTATGGGTCAGCAAGGATGTTCCAATCAATCTCATCATGTCCAAAGGCAGCAAGTGAAGGACCAAAGGTGATACACAAGATGATGAACGCGAGCACGTAAACGGAGGTCATTGCCGCGCGATTTTTGCGAAAGCGAGTCCACGCGTCTTGCCACAGACTGCGACCCTCTACAGCTTCGATATTATCAACAACTCGGTCTTGTAAGGATTGAGTATCCAGCTTTTTAATCGATAACATGCTCTGCTCCTAAACTTGGATACGCGGGTCGATAACGGTGTAGAGCAAGTCGACCACAAGATTGAAAAAGATCGTCAGTGAAGCAACGATGAGAGTAATACCCATGACTAAGCCGTAATCGCGATTCAGTGCGCCGGAGACAAAGTGTTGCCCCATACCGCCAGTACCAAAAAAGATATCGATGATGACCGAGCCTGTGACAACCGAGACAAAAGCTGGACCCAGCATGGCGACGACGGGGATCAATGACGGTCGCAGTGCATGGTGGAACAAGATGTATGCGGTTGATAACCCTTTGGCTTTTGCAGTACGAATATAAGGTTGATTCAGTGTTTCAATCATGGCGCCGCGCATAACACGAGCAATACTGGCGATAGAGCCAATCGCAAGGCTTAGCACTGGTAGAACGAGAAAAGCGAGTTGTCCTCCTTCCCAACCACCGGCCGGTAGCCAACCTAAATGAATCGCAAATATCGTCACCAATACTGGCGCGAGGACGAAAGCTGGCACAACAACACCCGTCATGGAAAGGGTCATCAACCCGTAATCTAAGCGGCTATTGCGCTTTAACGCAGCAATGGTGCCGAGCAACATGCCAAGTGGTACTGAGATACAAAAAGACAGAACGCCGAGCAGGGCAGAGACTGGCCAAGATTGAGCGACCAACTGAGTCACCGTAAAGTCTTGATAGACAAAGCTTGGTCCTAAATCGCCTTGAGCGAAGTTGGTAATATAAATCCAGAACTGAACCAAAAATGGTTCGTCGAGGTGAAATTTGGCTTCGATGTTAGCGCGAACCACTTCCGGCATAGGACGCTCCATGTCAAACGGTCCGCCGGGTGCGATATGCATCAACCAAAAAGAGACCAAAGCGATAAACAACAACGTCGGAATCGCGATGGCTAATCGTCTGAGAATGTACCAAATCATGATCCATCATCCTTTGGTCATTCGACGTCACATGTCGTCACGTCGAGAAAGAGAAAAAATTGGCCTGAGCTCATCACCGAGAGAAGAGAAGTTCGACACGATATGCCATGTACTCGCAATGTCAGTGCGTGTTACCGAGCCGACTCAGGCCGAAAGCATGCCATTAGTGGACTTTCACATAGACATTCTTGCGGTAGTACGAGGACTCGGGGTTAGTACGCTCGTAGCCACCAACATAAGGCTTGATCAAATATTGATCGTTGCCTGGACGGTAAACCGGGATAATCGCCATATCTTCAATCAGCATGCTTTCTGCTTGTAGATACAGCTTTGAGGGATCATTCATGGTTTTGGAACGCGACATCAACTCATCATATTTGGGGTTGTTGTAGCGTGAATCGTTGTACTCGCCATTGGAGACGAAGATATCGAGCCATGTTGAAGCTTCGTTGTAGTCTGCGGTCCATCCGCCACGAGTGATTTCAGTTGGCTCTTTTAATGCGTAGAACACTTTAGGCTCGAGTTGTTTAATGGTGATTTGCGCGCCTAAGCGGCTTTTCCACATGCCTGCCATTGCTGTTGCCATTTTCACGTCTTTAGAGAAGGTAGGAACAGTGAAAGTGAGTTTGAGTGGATTCGCTTTGTTATAACCAGCCTGTGCCAATAAGCGTTTGGCTTTGTCGATACGCTGATTCGTTGTCCATGTCGCGTATTCTGGGATGTGTGATTGAAAGCCATCGGTTTGTGGCGGCACCAAGGTAAACATCGGGATACCACCGTTTCTTAAAATCGCATCGGTTAAGATCTTGCGATCAATGGCATAGGATAGGGCTTGTCGAACACGCAGGTCTTTAGTTGGACCCTGCTGGGTGTTGAGGTAATAAAACGTCGAGCCAAGTGACGCACTGGTGTCTGCGACTTCTTGTGGCAGCTTGGTGATCAGCTTTTTCTTTTGCGCAGAAGGAATCGACATCACTTGGTCTATTTCCCCCGCTAAATAGCGATTAAGCACAACATTGGCATCACCAATCGGCAGCCACGTGATTTTATCCAACACGACGTTGCTTGCGTCCCAATAATATGGATTTTTCACCATCACCATTTTTTCGTTTACCTTCCACTCAGAAACGGTAAACGCGCCATTAGTAACAATGTGTTTTGGTTGCGTCCAGTTGCTGCCGTATTTTTCAACCGTGGCTTGATGCACCGGAGCAAGAACCGGATGACTAAGCAGCTTGATAAAAAATGGAATCGGCTTTTCAAGCGTCACTTGGAAGGTTTTGTCGTCTAGCGCTTTTACGCCAAGTGTTTGCGGTGTTGCTTCGCCTTTCATAATCGCTTGCGAGTTTTGGATGTTTGGAATCGCGGCAAACCAAGCGTAAGGGGAAGCCGTATTGGGGTCGAGTAGGCGCTGCCAACTGTAGACAAAGTCTTGTGCAGTGACATTGTCACCATTCGACCATTTCGCATCACGAAGCTGAAAGGTGTAGACCGTATTGTTGTCGTTCACCGACCAAGATTTCGCAACGCCGGGAATGGTTTTTCCTTGTTTGTCTTGAATGGTTAACCCTTCGAACAAGTCTCGACCAAGGTTAAATGCGGGCTCAGCTGCTTGTTTCGCCGGATCGATAGACGTCACTTCTGCACCGTTATTAAGCGTGATCTCTTGTGCTTCGGCGAGTGTCACGCCCGATGGGTACGGCACAGCATAAGTCGAAGCCGCAAACATTGGGCTCATCACAGATGCCAACAAAAGTAGCTTAGGTAGTTTCATCCTTTCCTCACTCGATTCATCCTTGAAGGTGAGTTGAATGTATATTGTATAAATTGTTCACACAATCGAGTTTTAACATACCTGTAACAGGGTGTTAGAAGCTGAGCTTTTTGGTCTCAAAAAGTGAGCCAGTAGAATTTCAATTCGTGAATTTATGCCGACTTGGCATAGTCAGATTCTCTGCTAAGAAGGCAGGGTAAAGAGAGAATGAAGAGAGTAAAGCGGATAGAAACGAAAAATCCCCTTCATGCACGAAGCAAGAAGGGGATCAGTGTTAGCATTTCAAATTCAGCGCAAATTGCGCTTTATTCTCAAGGTTATTTCACTAGGAAGTGTTTAACGAACTCAGTGATTTTCAACATGTCGTCAACGGCAATGAATTCTTCAGTGGTGTGGACTTTCGCCATACCAGTTGAAAGGTTTACCGTTGTTAGACCTTTCTTGTTGAAGTTGTTTGCGTCGCTACCGCCACCAGTGCCTTTTGTGAATGCATCGATGCCCATGTCAGCGAATGCCGCTTTGATTGCTGATACGTGAGCATTGTCTTCTTCGATAACAAAAGCGTCGTACGCGCGGCTTGATTCGATTTCAACTTCTGCGCCGTGTTTTTCACATACTGACTCGAAGGTAGAGATCATGTGGTTCACTTGTGCTTCTAGCTTCTCACCGTTTAGAGAGCGTGCTTCAGCAACAATTTTTAATTCCGGCATCACGATGTTTGTCGCTTGACCGCCGTTTACCATACCGATGTTTGCTGTGGTTTCTTCGTCGATACGAAGCAGTTTCATCTGGTTGATTGCATCTGCCGCTACCATGATTGCGCTGATGCCTTCTTCAGGTGCTAGACCCGCGTGTGCAGGGCGGCCTTTGATTGTCGCAACGATTTTTTGCTGACCAGGTGCCGCAGTCACGATAGTGCCGATAGGGCCGCCTGTATCCAGTACGATCGCTTCTTTAGACGTTACGTGCGTCATGTCGAAGTACTCAGAGCCGAACAGGCCGCCTTCTTCATGCACAGTGAAAGCAAGCTCTAACGTTTTGTGCTCTAGGTTTTCAGCTTGGATGCAGCGAACCGCTTCCATGATCGCTGCGATGCCTGATTTGTCGTCACTACCAAGGATCGTATTGCCTTTAGAGCGAATGATGCCATCTTCGATGATTGGCTCGATACCGATACCAGGCGTTACTGTATCCATGTGGCAGCTCATTAGGATAGAGCCTTCTTTCTTGCCTTCTAGACGTGCGTACACGTTGAAACCGTTAGAAATGTGTTCTGGTACTGGTAGTTTGTGAACCGTAAAGCCTAGTTCGCCCAGTTGCTCAGCCAGAGTTTCTGCAATTTGTTTTTCATTCATAGATTCGCTGTCGATGCGAACCAGTTGGCAGAAATGTTCAACTAGACGTTCTTGATTAATTTGTGTCATTTGGATGTCTCTTTCTTTCTTGGTCGAGACCGCAGCGGTATAGAGTGCGAGCCCGAAAGGGAACAGAACACCTCTTATTACACAGCTAATCCATGTGAAAACTGTCTTGAATCAAAAAACACCTCTGCCTGACATTATTCTGACCTGTGAATTACCGGATCTGATGCGGCGGTCACGAAAGTAAATAACAGCTAGGAAAGCATGAGGGTAAGAGCTACGTATGAAATCAGTGTTAGGGGGAATAGGACGTAGAAGAATGATGTGAGCTTTTTACGAATCTCTATATGTCGAGAAAGTCTCTGTTTTAACTGAAGTACTTCAGTATTTATGTACAGAGTCGAGCTATTTTTGTAATTGATGAAAAGTTAGCAGTATATGTGTAGAGCTGATTGTAATTTACCCTCTATTTATTGAAGCAATGTCACGAATGTGGATTAATACAATCTCTGTTTATTCATGTCCTCTCGCACTGCCTTTCTGGATAGACCGAACTCTGCAAAGGGTTCGGTCGCTTTAATTTCAATACCGATAACCTTTTGTTTTTACGTATTCAAAACTCCAAAAAGGCAAAAAGCCGAGTAGGGTACTCGGCTTCACTATTGATTTGATTTTATTCGTATCGATGAATGCTTAGCAGGGTTAATCCAATCAACCACTCAACCGTGCGTTGGCTATCTTTGTGCAACTTGTAAGAAGCTACAGCCTCTACCTGGTTTTGAAAGTCTTTGAGGTAAGGAGTGTGGTGCTCGCAAACGGTCATCAAGAATGCCAAGCGCCAGATCGCCATGAATTCAGGATCTTCGAAATGTTGCTTCCAACTACTGACAAATGCGTCTTCGCTACCGGACAGGTCGAGCTTATCCATCAACATTTTTAGCAGTCTGCCTTGCAGAGCGCGAGGGATATCGGCTTTCTTTGCAAAGTGGTGGCTTATCCCCGTCCTCGATATTCCCGATTGCTCGCTCAACGTTGTGTAAGACATTTTCTCGTAGCCAAGCGTGATCAGTTGCTCTGTCGCGACATCGAGAATGGTGTTGATCGTAATTTGGGTATCTTCGTGAGTTCGGCGTGCCATAACTAATTTGCCAATGTTGTGGTTAAAAAAACGATACTAACACTTATCGTCTTGCATTCCATATAAATATCCTTAACGGGACCTTGTTTGAATGATAAATGCGCGTTACTGCCCAAAATACTCGCCATGGTAACAATCTGTTTACATCTTGCTGTGGTGTGTAAATTGATGCGGGATATGATAATGCATTGATATAGCTCGCTTTCCATATAATTGTCGTAAACGTTTGCTATTACAAAGTTGTGTGTAACATAAATTTTACAACTGCCGTTTAAAACTGCGTAAAGCCAGATTTCCACTCATGTATTCCAATTTTTCTCCTCCTGCGCCAAGTTAGAAATATCGAACGAGAACGTATGTTCAAACACAACAATGACATAAGGAGAAAGTCATGGTGGACACCTACAACCCATTAGGCACGGATGGATTCGAATTTGTGGAATACACAGCGGCAGATAGCGAAGGTATTGAACAACTGAAAGCGCTGTTTGTATCGTTGGGTTTTGCAGAGATCGCAAAGCACCGTTCTAAAGAGGCTTGGCTGTACCGACAAGGTGACATCAGCTTTATCGTTAATGCTCAGCCGCACAGTCAGGCAGAAGGCTTCGCTAAAGTTCATGGTCCTTCAGTTTGTGGCATGGCTTTTCGTGTGAAAGACGCGAACGTAGCACTCAAGCAAGCGTTGGATAACGGCGGTGAAGAGTACAAAACAGAAATCGGCCCTATGGAGCTGAGCATCCCAGCAATTTACGGCATTGGTGAAAGCCTTCTGTACTTCGTGGATCGTTACGGCAAACAGAGCATTTACGATGTCGACTTCCGTTTCTATGACGATGCAGACGAGCGCTTAGCGAAAGCAGACGTTGGTATGTACGAAATCGACCATCTGACCCATAACGTGAAGCAAGGCAACATGGACGTGTGGTCAGGATTCTACGAGCGCATTGGCAACTTCCGCGAGATTCGTTATTTTGATATTGAAGGTAAGCTGACAGGGCTTGTCAGCCGAGCAATGACCGCACCGTGTGGCAAGATCCGCATTCCAATCAATGAGTCTTCTGACGACAAATCGCAGATTGAAGAGTTCATCCGTGAATACAACGGTGAAGGTATTCAGCACATCGCGATGACTACTGATGACATCTACCAAACCGTTCAAACACTACGTGATCGCGGCATGGACTTTATGCCAACACCGGATACGTACTACGAGAAAGTCGACGAACGCGTAAAAGGACATGGGGAAGACGTCAGCAAACTGCGTGATCTGCAAGTCCTCATTGATGGCGCGCCAACCAAAGACGGCATCTTACTGCAAATCTTCACCCAGACCGTAATTGGTCCGGTGTTCTTTGAAATCATTCAGCGTAAAGGCAACGAAGGCTTTGGTGAGGGTAACTTCAAAGCTTTGTTTGAATCGATTGAAGAAGACCAAATCCGTCGAGGAGTACTAAGCGATGCATAAATGGATCACATTCCCTCATCGGGAGGGAGTGTGCTCCAAGCAAGCACATGCTGATTTCCCGGAAGAGGCAATTTACGAACGTGAAGCAGGTCGAAGTGGATTCTTCGGCCCTGCGGCACACTTTCATCATCAACACGCACCAACAGGTTGGTCGGAGTGGGAAGGCGATTTACGCCCGCGCGCTTTCGATTTCAACCTAGTAGAAACGGCGAGCCAGATTTCGCCTTGGGCAGTGCCGCATCTTCTACACAACGCCAACTGTAAGATACGTGTATGGCGTATGGACGAGAAGATGGACTTCTTGGTGCGTAACGCCGATGGCGATGAGCTGCTGTTCATCCATCACGGTACGGCAGACCTTTACTGCGACTATGGTCATCTCAAAGTGAGCGAAGGTGATTACGTAATGATTCCACGATCGACCAGTTGGAGATTAGAACCAAGTGAGCCAATGTTTGTTCTGATGATTGAAAACACCGATGCCGCTTATTCTTTACCAGAAAAAGGCATGGTGGGTAATCATGCTGTATTTGACCCAGCGGTTCTGCAAACGCCGTCAATTAACGACGAATTCCGCGCGCAATACTCAGAAGATCAAACTCAAGTTCATGTGAAGCGCCATGACAAAGTCAGCGTGATTACTTACCCATTCAACCCGCTTGATGCGATTGGTTGGCACGGTGATTTGGCCGTGGTGAAAGTGAACTGGCGTGATATTCGACCTTTGATGTCGCATCGTTATCACTTACCACCTTCTGCTCACACTACGTTTGTTGGTGCCGGATTTGTGGTGTGTACGTTTGTGCCTCGTCCAATCGAGAGCGATCCTGGTGCTCTGAAGGTTCCGTTCTATCATAACAATGACGATTATGACGAAGTCTTGTTCTACCACGCAGGGGATTTCTTCAGCCGTGACAACATCGAAGCTGGCATGGTGACTTTCCATCCGGCAGGCTTTACTCATGGCCCTCATCCGAAAGCATTCAAAGCGGGTCAGGAATATAAGAAGAAGTTTACCGATGAAGTGGCAGTGATGATTGATACGCGCCATGCGCTCGAGTTTTCTGACGAGCTCGATAAGGTTGAAAACAAAGAATACGTCTATAGCTGGCAAGAGAAGTAAGGGGCAAGGATGAAATTAGCAACCAAGAAAAATGGTACTCGCGATGGTCTGTTGATGGTCGTGAGCAAAGACTTGAAACAATGCGTTCCGGCAACCGAAATTTTCCACGCGATGCATCTAGCACCCACCATGCAAGTGGCATTGGATAACTGGGGTAAAGTTGCTCCACAACTGGAAGAGCTTTATAACGCGCTAAACAATGGTTCGGTTTCAGGAAGTGAAGACTTTGAATCCCACTATCTAGAGTCACCACTGCCTCGCGCCTATCAATGGGCGGATGGCAGTGCTTACGTCAATCACGTCGAATTAGTCCGCAAAGCGCGTGGTGCGGAAATGCCAGAAAGCTTCTGGACCGATCCTTTGATGTATCAAGGTGGTTCTGACGCATTTATCGGTCCTTGCGACAACATCGAATTTGCCAGCGACGAGTGGGGTATTGACTTCGAAGGTGAAGTTGCCGTGATCACCGGTGACGTGCCGATGGGAGCAAGCATTGCAGAAGCACAAGAATCCATTCGCCTTATCATGCTCGTAAACGATGTATCGTTGCGTGGTTTGATTCCGGCAGAGCTGGCAAAAGGTTTCGGCTTCTTCCAATCAAAACCGTCATCGGCGTTTTCTCCTGTTGCAGTAACGCCAGATGAGCTGGGTGAAGCATGGTATGAGAACAAAGTGCATCTGCCGCTTGTTTCAACCTACAACAATGCCCCATTTGGTTGCCCGAATGCAGGTATAGATATGACGTTTGATTTCGCTGATTTGATTGTTCATGCCAGCAAAACCCGTCCACTTTCTGCGGGCGCAATCATTGGTTCGGGCACAGTATCGAATAAGCAGGGCACGGAGCATGGCACCTCTATCGAAGGGGGGGGCGTAGGCTATTCGTGCATTGCAGAAGTGCGCATGATTGAAACCATTCGTGATGGCAAACCGTCAACGAGCTTTATGTCGTTTGGTGACTCTATCAAACTTGAGATGTTTGACGCAGATGGCAACTCGATCTTTGGCGCGATTGATCAACAAGTCAGCCAATACTTAAAACACTGAGAGTGAGGGGCAAGGGAAGTATGAGCGATAACATCACCCTCTATGGCTATTGGCGTTCTTCGGCGGCTTATCGAGTTCGCATTTGTTTGAACTTAAAAGAGCTGAACTACGAGTCCAAATCGGTTCATTTGGTACGTAATGGCGGCGAGCAGCACAGCGCGGAATATCATGAGTTAAACGCCTCTGAGCTTGTGCCAGTGCTGGTGGATGGTGATATTCAACTCAACCAATCTCTTGCCATCATCCAGTATCTTGATGAGCAGTATCCACAAGTTCCAGTGATTCCAGAGCAATCGCCACTTCGTTACCAAGCTTTGGCTATGGCTCAGGATATTGCGATGGAGATCCACCCACTCAATAATTTGCGCGTATTGCAGTATCTAGAAGGGAAGCTGTCGTGTGATCAAAAGACGAAAGTCGAGTGGATTCATCAATGGGTAAATCAAGGCTTTACAGCATTAGAAGAGAAGCTAAACCAGCATCGACAACAACATGGAAACTGTATCTACAGTGTGACTGACTCTCCCTCTGTTGTTGATATTTGCTTAGTGCCTCAAGTGTACAACGCGTTACGTTTTGGGGCGGATATGACTCCTTATCCGGTAATTAGCTCGATTGTAGAAGCATGTAATCAACTGCCTGCGTTTATTGATGCCATGCCAGAGAACCAACCTGACGCGAACAGCTAGCACTCTCACTACATCTTAATGATTAATAAACGGGCTCTTAATGGAGTCCGTTTTTGTTCTCTCAACTTGACGTAAAAATCGTGTTCAAAACGTTGGCTACTGTTATTATCACCCCGCAAAATTTATCGGTTTTGTTGCTCTGGCTAAAATTTCCATTTAGGCTTTGAGCAACTAGTTGTTTTGGGCGCACTTTATCTATGACCAACATCTTTATCATTGTTGTTCTACTTGTTGTTTTCTTCTTTATCATTCAAAAGTACGTGATCAAAAACGATGACACGCGAGACTTCCCATACCGTTCGAAAGGTCCGTTATTAAAAGGGCAAGAAGGGGCGTTTTTTAATGCCTTGAGAGCGGCGGTTGGTGATCACGCAGTGGTGTTTGCCAAAGTAAACATGGCAACGCTGATCGCACCAAAAGAGATTAAGAACAAAAAGCAGTTCTTCATTGCCAGTAACCGGATTTCACGCAGCTACTTTGATTACGTTATCTGCGACCCTAGAACGCTTGAACCACGTGTCATTATTGAGCTTGATAACGGTCAGCAGCTGCATAAAGGCAAAGTCGAGCGCCAAAAGCTGCTGATGCACGTGTCTAAATCGGCGAACCTTCCTTTGATTGGCGCATCGGTAAAACACAGTTATCAAGTGGGGCGTCTACGTCGTTTATTGGCAGCGCACATTGATCTGATTGAACCAGATAAAGAAGTCCGCTTTTGTAAAAAGTGTGGCAGTCCGATGATCATCAGAACAGCAAGCCAAGGTGAGTTTAAAGGCCGACGCTTCTTCACTTGTAGCCGCCAGCCAAACTGTACCTACACAGAAAACTACAACGTGGTGTTTGATACCGAAGACGAATAAACATTTCGTTCCCAGATAATGAAATAGAGAAAGGCTTCAACTGGATTGGTTGAAGCTTTTTTTGTTTTACCGTTGAACAAAGAAGAGCACTTCGCAGCATCCATTCTGGTAGCTCCTATACTTTGATAAAGAAAGAAGAATAGGGAAGCGTTATGCGATATGGATGGATTCTTTCAGCACTACTGCTCACGTTCAGTAGCCATGCACAGCAGTCACTCAAACCACTAGAATGCCAATTAACTGATACACCTCAGGACCATTTCTTGTTTTATCGTGAGCAGATGGTTTACCACAGTGAGCAGTTTGCGATTTTCCAGAACTTTAAAGGGCGAGTCAGTACTCAAGTGGATCTTAAAACGGGCAAACTGATTCGCACAACGTATATTGGTGAACCGTTCGAGCCTAAATACCAAATTTTGTTTGGCGATTGCCCAAACGTATCGCAAGTTTTGCAAATTTGGATGCTCAGTGAAGTGCCTTACGACAATTAACCCAAAACATAAAAGTTAAGTGGATCACACTTTTAACCTCACTCAAGTTGAGGCTTGACGATAAAATCGTCTGAAAACGGGTGTTGAGTTTAGATTTTCGCCAAACGATTCAAAGTTAATGAATTTATGCTTGCACCCCTCATAGGATATAGCTAATATCCTTCTCGTTCTTAAGGAATGGGTCCGTAGCTCAGTTGGTTAGAGTACTACCTTGACATGGTAGGGGTCGGCGATTCGAGTTCGCCCGGACCCACCACTCCTTAAAGCCATACTAAAACCAAAGTATGCCGAACATAAAATTTGGGTCCGTAGCTCAGTTGGTTAGAGTACTACCTTGACATGGTAGGGGTCACCAGTTCGAATCTGGTCGGACCCACCAAATTTAGTTCTTCGTGAACAAACGCAAAGCCCGCTATTCTAGCGGGCTTTGTTGTATCTAGAGCCTATCACGCTGTATTCAAATTCCCTTTGGAATTCAATAAACCCCGCCAATACAAACGAAAAGTGTGATTGTCTTTTTTAATCTTGCCTTGAGACAGTTGCAGTGGCCGATTGGTCGAACCAAAGTACCTCTTTTTTGATATTTAGAGAGGGACTCGCATGTGGGATAACATTTCTTTAGAAACACTGTATGAGAAGTGCTTGGAGCTTTTACTGACGTTTGGGCCAAAGTTTATCTTGGCTTTGATTGTTCTGTTCGTGGGCTGGTGGATTGTAGGCAAAGTCAGTCGTGCTATTGAAGTCGCGTTAGAAAAGATGAAGATAGAGCACGGCTTACGCGGTTTTCTTTCTTCCTTGGCGTCTGTCATTTTAAAGATCCTATTGATCATTTCTGCCGCTTCTATGATTGGCGTTGAAACCACCTCGTTCATTGCGATGTTGGGTGCTGCCGGCCTTGCTGTTGGTATGGCGCTTCAAGGTAGCTTGTCCAACTTTGCGGGTGGTGTGTTAATTCTGTTCTTCAAACCATTTAAAGTGGGTGACGTGATTGAAGCGCAAGGGCACATGGGAAAGGTCGTTGATATCCAGATTTTTGTGACCGTACTGCTGACTTATGACAACCAAAAAATCATCATCCCTAACGGTTCATTGTCTAACGGAACGGTAAAGAATCTGTTTTGTGAAGAGAAGCGCCGTATCGATATTGAGTTTGGTATTAGCTACGGTGACGATATCCATAAAGCCCGCCGTGTTCTCATGCAAGTTATGGAGAACTACGAGCTGATCATCAATGAGCCCGAACCTACCGTGCATGTGAGCCAACATGGTGACAGCCATATCGGTATGCTGGTGTGGGCTTGGGTTGATTCAGAAAATTATTGGCCGGCTTACTTTGGCCTTTATGAACGAGTGAAAGATGCCTTTGATTCAGAAGACATCACGATTCCATTCCCTCAACGAGATGTTCATATCCACAACTAGCAAAAAAGGAGCGTCAGCTCCTTTTTTGATTTACTCATTCGTTGTGAAAACCATTAACGAAAATAGGCTTCCCAGTTCGCTGGCGTGCCGATGACATCTTGGACGATGTCGATAAACTCTTTGAGCAAAGGTGAATGCTGTCTATGGGTGTACATCGCGTAAATATCGCCATGTGTTGGGATATCGTAATCCGCCAATAGCTGAACTAACCCCATTGATTCCAACTCTTCATGCACCATGAACTGACCAATCTGCGCGTAGCCGAGCCCGGCTTTTGCGCTTTCTATGATCAATTCAGGCTCATTGACGCGGTAAGCGCTCGTCATTGAATACACATCCAACTGGTCTGGCTCTGTTTTAGAAATGAACTTCAATTTGTCTGCGTTAAAGTCTCCGTTGGCATACACAATGGAAGGCAATAAAGACAGCGCTTGAGGGGTTTTCGGTTCACCATGTTTTTCAATAAAAGATTGAGACGCAACTATGGCGACTTTGTTCTCTGCCAGTCTTTTCGCGACGAGGGTAGAATCGCGCATCGGACCAATTCGAAACGCAATATCGAAGTTGTTGCCGACCACGTCAACATGATGATCATCTAAGAGAAGCTCAATCGTTGCTTTCGGAAATTGCTCCAAAAAGCGCTGAATAGCGGGCTGCAAATACTGGCGGCCAAACATAGTCGAACTTGAGATCTTTAGATTGCCACTCAAATCCGTTTGGAATGAAGAGGTAAGTTGCTTCGTCTCGTCCAATAGTGTCGAGATTTGCTCGGCTTTCTCTATCACTTGTAAGCCAATTTGAGTCATGGAAAGAGAGCGAGTAGTGCGGTTGACCAGACGAACGCCAAGGTATTCTTCAAGCTGCTTGATATGTTTGGACAGAACAGAACGGTCCATGTTCATGCGATCAGCCGCTTTGGCAAATGATCCCGCTTTGGATACTTCTAGCAGCAGTTCGAGTTTGTTTGCTAAATCCAATGGTGTGCTCCTTGAGTCGTTGGATTCACGTTATAAAGCCTTGTTTAGGTGAATGTCTAGTCCGATTTGTTTCGTCAGGCTTATTGGTATCAGTTAACGCAATGAAACTTATCGATAAAGTCATAAGTAAAAAGGAACCGAGCAATATCGGTTCCTTTTTCTATTTCGTGGTGAACTAAAGCGTTAACTCTGTTTTCGACCTTTACTGACGAGCATGTAAAACACTGGGGTGAGTAGCAAACCGAAGAAGGTCACACCCACCATGCCGGAGAACACAGCAATACCCATCGCTTGACGCATCTCGGCACCGGCTCCACTACCTAACACAAGAGGAACAACGCCTGCCGTGAAGGCGATAGAGGTCATCAAGATTGGACGCAAACGCAAGCGACACGCTTCCAAAATTGCAGACAGATGAGCTTTACCACTGCCTTTCAACTCGTTAGCAAACTCCACCATGAGGATGGCGTTCTTACATGCGAGCGCGACCAATACAATCAATGCGATCTGGGTGAAGATGTTGTTATCGCCTCCAACCAGCCACACACCGCCAAGAGCAGAGAAGATCGTCATCGGGACAATCAAGATGATCGCCAATGGCAACTTCAAGCTCTCGTACTGCGCAGCAAGTACCATGAACACCAGCAATACAACCAATGGGAAAATGTAAACCATGGTATTGCCCGCCAAAATTTGTTGGTAGGTAACATCGGTCCATTCATACACCATACCTTCTGACAAGTTCGTTGCTAGCACATCTTCTATGGCTTTTTGCGCTTCGTCCGAGCTGTAACCGAAGGCTGGGCTGCCATTAAGCTCGGCACTTGGGTAGCCGTTGTAATGCATCACACGATCGGGACCAATGGTCGGCGTAATCTCAAGTACAGCGCCAAGTGGGACCATCTTGCCTGATGCACTTCTTACTTTGTAAGACAAGATTTGCTCAGGGTCGAGACGATAATCAATATCGGCTTGGGCGTTTACTTGGTATGTACGACCAAACATATTGAAGTCATTGACATACAATGAACCTAAGTAAACTTGCAGAGCGTTGAAGACTTCTTCCAATGGAATGCCTTGTAACATGGCTTGCTCACGGTCAACGTTGATATTCATTTGAGGCACCTGAATACGGAACGTTGAGTAAAGCCCCATAAGCTCTGGGCGTTTGCTTGCTTCTTGAATCACTAGGTTCAACTGCTGGAACAACTGGTCGAAGCCTCTATTCCCACGGTCTTCAATTTGCAATTTGAAGCCACCAGTCGAGCCTAAACCTTGGATCGGCGGTGGTGGGAAAATAGCGACGAACGCTTCATCGATCACTGCAAATTTTTGGTTCAATGCTGCGACAATGGCATTGGCACCTAAACTTGGATCTGTTCGGTTTTCAAATGCGTCCAACGTAACAAAAACAATGCCGCTGTTTGGGCTATTGGTGAAGCCATTTACAGACAATCCCGGGAAGGAAATGGTCTGTGAAACACCAGGCGTCGCCAGAGCAAGCGTCTCCATCTCTCGAATCACTTCTTCCGTTCGATCTAAGCTCGCGGCATCAGGTAATTGAGCGATGGCAACCAAATACTGTTTGTCTTGTTGTGGAATAAAACCACCAGGTACGGCGTTAAACAGCGAGCCTGTACCACCAAGCAGAACGAGGTAGGCAGCAACGACAATCGCGCTGAAACGAACCAGTTTCTTCACCAAGGCTTCGTATCGGTTTGAACCATAATCAAACAGCTTGTTAAACGGCTTGAACAGAAATCTGCCAAACACGGCGTCCAAAATACGCGTCAAGCGATCGGGCTTTGCACCTTTTTCTTTCAATAACAGGGCAGACAAGGCTGGAGAAAGAGTCAGAGAGTTGATTGCCGAGATTATGGTAGAAATCGTGATCGTCAAGGCAAACTGTTTGTAGAACTGGCCAGACAAACCGGTAATAAACGTCGTAGGGATGAATACCGCACACAGCACCAAAGCAATAGCGATGATGGGGCCGGTTACTTCTTCCATGGCTTTTTTGGTCGCTTCAAGCGGTTTTAAGCCGTTGTGAATGTTCCGCTCTACGTTCTCGACCACCACGATCGCGTCATCCACAACAATACCGATAGCCAATACCAAGCCAAATAAGGATAGGGTGTTGATTGAGACGCCAAGCATTTGCATTACAGCGAAAGTACCAACAAGGGAAACCGGTACGGCAATGATTGGGATGATGGATGCTCGCCATGTTTGTAAGAACAAGGTTACGACGATAACCACCAATACAATCGCTTCAAGCAAAGTACTGATTACGGCATTGATTGAACCGCGTACGAATACAGTAGGGTCATAAGCAATCTCGTAAGACACGCCTTGAGGGAACTTCTTCGATAGCTCCGCCATGGTGTCACGAACTTCATTTGATAGCTCAATCGCGTTAGCGCCCGGACGTTGGAAGATAGGCATAGCGACCGCAGAGTTGCCGTTTAACAGTGCACGCAGAGCATAGGTGTTTTGACCGAGTTCAATACGAGCAACGTCTTTCAAACGAGTTAAAGCGCCGTTATCACCTACTTGAACAATGATGTCTTTAAACTCGTCGATGTTCTCCAGACGGCCTTTTACGTTCAGCAACACTTGGAACTGATTATCGATAGTAGAAGGTTGTGCACCAAGTGAGCCAGCCGCGACTTGTTGGTTTTGCTGTCTTACCGCATTGACCACGTCCATTGCTGTTAAGTTACGAGAGGCTAATGCGTCTGGATCGAGCCATAAGCGCATTGAATACTCGCCGCCACCAAACAACTGAACGTCACCCACACCGCCAAGGCGAGCGATATCGTCTTTGATGTAAAGGTTCGAATAGTTCGCAAGGTAACTGACTTCTCGGCTGTTATCCGGAGAATAAATGTGTACCACCATGGTCAGATCTGGTGATGCTTTCTCTGCGACGACACCTAAGCGCTGCACGGTTTGAGGTAAACGCGGTAGGGCGCTGTTCACGCGGTTTTGAACCTGAACCTGAGCTTTATCGAGATCAGTGCCAAGCGCGAAAGTGACCGTTAGTGTCATTCGACCATCGCTGGTGGCTTGAGAAAACATGTAGAGCATATTTTCCGTGCCGTTTATCTCTTGTTCCAACGGAGTTGCTACCGTCTCTGCGATGATCTTTGGGTTCGCACCTGGGTAGTTCGCGGTTACGACAACCGTAGGCGGCACGACTTCTGGGTATTCACTCACTGGGAGTTGGAGCAAAGAAATGCTACCAACAATCAGTATGAGTAGAGAGAGCATCGATGCGAAGATCGGTCTCTGGATGAAAAAATGCGCAAACTTCATTGAATCGCCTTACTCTTGTGCATTTGTCGTAGGTTGAGTGGTTTTTGAAGGGGCGGACGCCAAGATCAACGGCACAGACGTAAGGTCTAGCTCGACGTTTCTTGGTTGAATTTGAGTGCTAGGGCTGACCTTTGCAGGGCCATTGACGGCAATGATGTCGTCTGAGTCCAAACCTTGTGTAATAGCGCGGTACTTGCCGTAACGCTCACCGACTTCCACTTGCTGATATTGCAGAACATGGTCTTTGTTCATGGTCAGAACAAAGCGGTTTTCTAGGTCAGTACCGATGGCACGTTCTGGGATCAACACTTCTTCTTTTGGCAAGCTGGTGGTGATTTGCACGCGACCAAAAGAACCAACTCGTAGCGGTCGATTATTAGCATTAAACACAGCACGAACCTGTAATGTGCCAGTATTTGGATCGATCGTATTGTTGATAAAATCGATGTAACCAAAGTAAGGGCGCTGCTCTTTGCCTGTTAACTGCAGGCGAGCCGGCGTCTTGCTTGCCGCTGTGGTGTCAGAGAAATTGCGGTTCCATGTACGCTCATCAACGTTGAAATAAGCGTAAACCTTGTCATTCGAAACAATGTTACTGATGATGCTTTGGTTTGCCGTTACGTTGTTGCCTTCAGTGATAAACGCATTCGAGATGGTGCCACTAATCGGTGCGTAGATTTGTGTGAACTCAAGATCAAGCTTGGCGGATTTCAACTGAGCCTGAAGTGCCAATACTTCCGATTTTCGTTGTTTAACTGATGTCGAGCGAGATTCCGCTTGCTCTTGGGAGATGGCTCGACGCTCCACCAATTTTGATGCACGGCGCAAGTCACTCTTCGCTTGTTCTAGGGAGGCTTTCGCGCTCAGTAATTGCGCTTCAAGGCGTGCGACTTCTGCTTCAAAGGTTCTTGCATCGAGTGTTGCGAGTAGGTCGCCTTTTTGTACTGCTTCTCCATCTTCAAATTCAATGGTCTCAATCACGCCCGATACTCGTGGCATAAGAGAAACCTCTTGAGGCGCTTCAAGTCGCGTCGTAAAGGTAAACCACGATTGAACCGGTTCATATGCTACGGTCGCCACGTCTACAGGGACAAACGCAGGAGCTTGTTGTGTTGCTGGTTTGTCATCAGAGCTGCAAGCGGACAATACCGCTAGGCTAATTCCTGTAACCACTGCTTTTTTTAACATAATCAATCCTCGTCAAAAATTTGAGGAGGCGATTCTACTGATAGGAATTGTGGAGAATAAGTGCATAGATAAAACATATAGAATTGAAAAAAATGCACGAATCAATCAATGTAAACTAAATTCTTTTTAATTTTAGAAACTTAGAAATATAAACCCTGCGAATGTTGTTGATATATATATTAGTTCGAAATGGTTTATATCAATTTGTAATAGAGAAAATGCGTCGATAAAACACAGTTAAATCAAAGTTTAAATAGCCAAATGATGCATTTTTATCATTTCATTAGTGCAAAAATAACCATAATAATTATTGATGGATTTTGTAAAATCGGCTCTTCATCACAATATTAGGAGAGGGAGTTGGATGGATCTTGCTACACAGCTTGAGTTGTTATTGGACGTTGCGGAATTTGGTACGTTTGCCAAGGCAGCGGATAGGAACCACATTGATCGCTCCGCGCTGTCTAAGCAAATTAAAAGATTAGAAGATGATTTAGGATTGCGTTTGTTAAACCGCTCAACACGCTCTCTGTCTTTGACAAGTGCAGGTGCAGAGATGGTAAAGCAAGCCAAAAAGGTGAGGGAAGTTCTTAATGAAACCAAGAAGATAGCTGAAACCTTTCATGATGAGCCTCGTGGGCATCTGAAGATTTCTAGCTCAACGTTTTTTGGTCGAACTTACATCAATCGTGCTATTGAATTGTTCATCAAGAAATACCCTGAAATCAGTGTTGAATTGGTTTTGGATGATAATCGGGTTGATGTGATCAGTGAGGGTTATGATGTGGTATTTCGAATTGGTCAAATTCGCGATTCCAATATGATCGTCAGAAAGCTTGCCTCCAATAAGTTGGCATTAGTTGCTTCAAGAGATTTTATTGAGACGTATGGTATGCCAGAAACACCAGAAGAACTGATTAAACTGCCATCAATCGTATATTCAAACGAAAGCCTTATTGCTGATAAATTACGCATCCCGACGAGTTTAGATTCGGATGAAACAAAAACGTTTACCATGAGAGGGCAATACTTAGTCAACGAAGCCGAGTCAATTATCGATTCTGTAAAATCTGGCTTAGGTTATGCGTTAATTGGCCAGTTTTATTTGCAAAAGCACATTGATGAGCAAGGGCTAATTCGTTTATTACCAGATTATAAATTACCCGATTCTGGCGAAGTTTATGCGATGTACTCTCATCGTGATCAGCAGCCTCTTGGCAAGCTCTTTATTGACATGGTTCAAGACGTAATTGGTAAACCTGCTATTTGGGAAAGCTACCTATAATGTTCTAGTTTGTTTATTAGAATATAGTAATAATTTTATTTGTAAATGTTTAACAGGGAAGTTATTCGTTCAAAAATAACCATTTTAAATAGTAAAATTGTCGCTAATATAAAATAATAATTTGAGCATAATTGTCACCGCTTATTAACAAACAAGTAGTGGTAATTAAATGAAAATGAATAAAACAGCCTTCGCAGTTCTTTCTCTTATTTTAGCGAATGGTGCATCAGCAGCAGAAGTATTCTCTAACGATACAACAAAATTAGATGTTCATGGCCGTATGCAGGGTATGTATTATTTCTCTGATGATAAAGACGTAGATGGCGATAACAGTTACGTACGTGTTGGCCTAAGCGGCGAATCTAAAATTAATGATGATCTTTACGCGTTTGGTCTTTATGAGCTTGAGTTTAAATCAAACCGTCGTGACGTTAACGGTGTTGAAGATGATGAGTTTGATGTACGTAAAGGCTATGTGGGTGTTGCGACAGATTACGCGACGTTCAGCTACGGTCGCCAATACGGTGCTGTGACGCTGGTTTCTGATTACACCGATATCTTCCCTGAGTTTGGTAACGAAGCGGCAGGCGTGAGTGCTGACGTATTTGGCACAGGCCGTTCAGACTCTGTCTTCAAGGCAACGGCAAGCATTGCTGGCTTAAACGTTCATGCAAGCTACCAAGCAGAAAATGATGAAGTATCGACAGATTCTAACTCATACGGTATTGCTGCGGATTACCAACTGCCGTTTGGCTTTAAAGTAGCACTAGGTTACAACGAAGGTGAAACACTTACAGGTGGTAACGACGCTGAGTTGTTCACTTCTGCGATCTCTTATGAGTACGATGCATTCTACGTAGCGGCGCTGTACAGTGATGGTGAAAACTGGGCAAAAGATGGTTCTGATGTAAACGCGGATTACACTGGTATTGAAGCCGTTGCAACGTACAAAGTGACGGATGATTTCCTTGCGTTGGTAGGTTACAACAACCTAGAGCGTAATGACGTTGATACGGTTGATTACGTATCTATTGGCGCAGAGTACAACTTAACAGAAAACTTTAAAGCGTTGGCAGAATACAAAATCAATGATGTAGAAAACGAAGACGACGTATTTGCCGTTGCTGCTCGTTACTCATTCTAATTACTGATTAACATACAAGCCGATGAAGGTAACTTCATCGGCTTTTTTGTGTTTGTTATTTCTGACGGCTATTTTTACCATAATGAATGGATAATATAAATCGTGAGTGAATTCATGGTTTGATTTATTATTCTTTCCGTTAGCTAATCCACTGCTAGGAAGGTTAACATTTACGTATATTTGTATTTCTTAATGTTTTGCAGCAAATTATTTGCTGCTTTTTTTTGCTTGTAATTTGTACTTGTTATTATTTTTCCCAAAAATATTCTCGTTTCTCGTTTCTCGTTTCTCGTTTCTCGTTTCTCGTTTCTCGTTTCTCGTTTCTCGTTTCTCGTTTCCGCTCGATATAAAAAAGCCCCGCATAAAGCGAGGCACGATAGTAGTAGGCTGCTCAATAATAGAAACGGGACATTTCATCGAGTGCTCTCCGCATGGTTTCGACTGGAACTCGACCCGAATGATCGATGTGTAAATCATTTCGAAGCAGTTGCGAATGCCCGCCCGGGTTAACCACAAGCATGTTCTCTCTTCCGACTAGCGCGTAGTTGTAATAACTGCCAGCAATGAACCAATCACGAGATGCGTTTTTGTTAAACAGGTTATGACCGACACTGTAAGATTCGGGGCTCGTCGTCACGTCAAAGAGCTGATTCATGAGTGTAGGAACAACATCGAAATGAGTGGTTCGATAACGGATTGTTTGAGGCGCTTTTTTTGGCATATACACGTAAAGCGGAACGTGAACCTGAGTCGCACTGTAGTTGCCAGTATGACCCCAATAGTTCATCTGATGGTCGTTGAACTCTTCACCGTGATCGGAAGTGATTACAACGATGGTGTTGTCTAAATCCACGTTATCCAGCACTTGTGCAATCAAACTGTCGATATAGTACAGAGAGTTCTTATAGCGATTGTGATAAAGCGTGGCATCGAAGTCATTGTTAAGTTTGATGTGGTCGACACGCTCCCAATAAGGTGTGAACTTAGCAAATTCAGGCTCAGGAAAGCTGGTTCCATGTGCTGCATCATAGAACAGAAATCCGAAGTACGGGTCGTCACTTGTTTGGTTCTTAAATTCAATAAACTCATCAGTGATTTCTTGGTCTCGCTCAACCTGCGTTTTGCCATCGCGCTTAAGCGTCAGGTTTTCAACGTTTTTGAAAACGGTGCGTGACAAAGGAGGACTGGTGAGTGAAGCAGAACCAAAGACGCCCATGCGATACCCTTGACCTTGCAATGCATCCATAAACACAGGTGACTTTTGGCTCGCGTAAAAGCTGTTCCAGTACGTGGCAGGTAAGCTATAAAACAAGCTGAAAATGCCGGCCTGCGTTGAGTTGCCGCCACTCATGTGTGCAGAAAAGTTGATGGTTTGCTCCGCAAATTGCGTGATATTGGGCATGATTTCGGCGGTTGCATCACTGTAACGCCAAGCGTCAATTAAAATAAACAGGACATTCGGCTTTGTTTCTTTGGAAGAGACTGATAATGGCGCGAGGGGATAATTGAGAGATCCACTTTTGACGGTCTTCAGTTCAACTCGGTTCTGAGCCGCGATGGTTTGATCCACCAAATGATGTTTGTAGATAAATTTACGCGCAGTGAGCGGGTAATAGAGAGGCCAGTTATTCGTGAATTGGCTTACCTCATCGTCATAGAGGGCGTTCTTATAGGCATGGATGAATTGCGTACTGAGCAATAGGACAAACCAAACACTGAACAACAGATATTTCAGACGGCTCGACGCAAGTTTGCCGCTTAACCAAACCGTCATCACTAACCCTAAAATGAGTAGCGCGATCTCTCCAACGAAAATCAACCACGTCACCCAAGATATTTCAAATACCTCTTTTCCACCTTCAAAGAACATGCGGATAAGTAACGCGTTGATGTGGAGCTTGTACTGCTGAAAAACCAAAATGTCGACGTTCAGCATGATCAAGAGTGCGATGGCAACGAGGATCACCACGCCTTTGAATAGATGTGATGGCAAGAACGAGAGCAACAGGCAGCAAAGTAAGAATGGCAGTGCAATCAGGCCAAGCCAAGCGTATTGAGTTGCGACCAAATAATACAATTGAAGGGCGGTAAGTGGTTCAGAAAATGAGTTTGAAAAAAGAAACGGATAGCAAACGATGGATAAATAGATGGAAAAACAGGCAAAGAAAGCCATCAACCACGCGCTATTATTCGCAGTTTGTTTGAACATAGTTTTTAGAAGTGTTGTGTCACGAGAGTGATGAGAAGACGGGAAGTTTCCCAGATGAAAACAACCTCTCCACCGTAAGAGAGGGTGGAGAAGTTATCAAAAACGTGCGGAATTGAGCTTAATTGTTGCCAGAGTCGCTTGCACGATAGTTGTAGAAGACATTCACGATCGCACGGTATTTTACTTCGTCACGTTGCTCTGAATATTCTTCTACCGTTACGTAAGTGTTGTCTAAACGGATGTCGCGTGCGAATCCATGACCAATAATGCTCAGTTCACGGCGCAATTCGGTTTGAGACATGTCTTGAATCTCGTTGATAAGATCAAAGCTTGCTTCGTAAGCGGATGATTTATCGGCGAAGTTATCCGTTACAATTCTCTGTGTACCATGCTCAGTGTGGATACCTGCAAAGGCAGAAAAACTTACGAGCATAAGAGAAGTTAGAGTCATTAGCTTTTTCATAGTGTCACCTAAAGTAATATTTGATTAAACGGTAAAGTGTCTAACGAATCCCTGTTTCTTTACTTGACGGAAGAGATTGTGCCATGAGGTTTTTGTGACGTGAATCACTATGTTTTCCATTCATTGTGGTGAAATTGTCCCGATTCTAGACTTGAGAAAACCTTATTTAAATTAGGGGATTAGACAAAAACAATTGCCCACAAAAGCATCAAAAATGAGTTGGTTTTGATGTGGATTTAGAATGCAAAAAAAGCGATGACCTCGATAAGGCCATCGCTCTTCAAGAACAGGGTTAGACGTTGTGTTTGGTTATTTAACGGCAGTGATGATCTCGCCAGTTGCACTGTATTCCAACAGGTTTACATAGTGCTGAGCAACCTCGATAGCTGGCATGCCCGGTTCAGGATCCATACCCATTGCAACCATGGTTTCTGCGACCCATCCAGGAGACACTGCGTTGATTCGAATTCGATCAATCTCGGTGATCGCCGCTTTTATTGCCGCCTCTACTGCTGCGTTTACGGTGGTAACGATGCCACTGCCTTGGAATGGGTGCTGAGCCAAAATACCAGTAGTAAGTACAATGACACCGTTGTCTTTCACGTATTTCTCACCAAAACGAATGGTATTGATTTGTCCCATCATTTTGTTGTTGATACCGAATTCCCATTCAGAGTCCGGTGCGTCGGCCCACGGAGCCAAGTTTGCTACGCCTGCGGTACAGAAGATGGCATCAACTTTACCGACTTTCTCAAACAGCGCTTTAAGTGATTCGGGCTTAGATAAATCTACCGGATTTTCTGGGTGATTGAACGATGCGCCAATTACTTCTGCTTTGTCTTTTAGTAGCGTTTCAAATTGACGACCAATTAAACCAGTTGAGCCAAGAACGAGTACTCTTTTCATTTTTCTATCTCCGTTTCCGTTGTGTAGACACATTATTGGATAAAGAGATTTGTTCGTGTAGAAAGGTAAAGGTTGTTTTACTTGTAACTAAAAGTTGAAACTGATTGTAAGCCCGTTTTCATTCAAACCATTGTAGTTAGCTAGGCGTTAACGTAATGCATAACCAGTTTTTCTCTGGTTTAAGAGGGGTAAGACTTGAGCTTCTCAACCATAAAGTCGATGAAAAGGCGTGTACGCTTGGGCAAGTTATCTCTAGATGAGTAGTAAATCCAAACGGGTTTAGGCTCGACCCAATACGATTCTAAGATGGGGACAACGCTGCCTTGTTCTAACTCTTCTTCTACATGCCATCTTCCCATGAATGCGATGCCTAGATGTTGCATTACTGCAATTTTGGCGGCGCTAATGTTTGATAGGCTAAGGTTACCTTTTGGAATGAATTGAACGTGCTCTCCGTGGTTGTCCTTCAACGGCCAAGTGTAGGACCGACCCGACGAAAGAGGGCGATAAACGATGCAGTTATGTTGATGAAGATCTTCCACACTGCGTGGGAGGCCAAACGTATCAACATATTCTTTGCTCGCAAATATGCCACTTTGCATTTGATAAATCGTTCGCGCCACCAAGCGGCTATCTTCGTTGATCTGATTGCCAACACTCACATCGAATCCTTCATCGACGACGTCTAAGATGCGATCACTCAAGACCAAATCTAGCTCGATCTCTGGATACAAGTTCAGAAACTCGGCGATATGCGGCATAACAAACTTACGCCCAAAGCTGTCAGGCAAATTGACTTTAAGTTTGCCGGCAGGGTTTTTATTCTGCTCAGACAGACCATCAATGCTTTGTTCAATTTCCGATAGTAGCGGCGAGACGCGTTGATAAAGACTGGCGCCATCTTCTGTTAATGAAAACTGACGTGTGTTGCGATGAAAAAGTCTCACCCCTGTTTGTCTCTCCAAAGCGGCGACCCCTTTACTAACTGCCGCTGCAGAGATCCCTAGCTTGCGCCCAGCCGCAGAAAAGCTACCTTCTTGAGCAGCCGCAATAAACAAAGGAAGTTGAGTCGGAAGCATAAGTCGTGATCCTTCAATTCGAGCTTTTTTGATGTAATGCGTTAAAGCATGGAGCAGATTCAACTTCTAGTTATAACTGATTCAACGTATCGAGATCTACCGTTACAAATCGAGAGGCGTATTGTGAGACGTACTGATTCAATCAAACCAATAGGCATTCAACATGACACCAACTTACCTTTATATACAGTTTAAAATTCAGGATATGGAAGCTTTCAGTGAGTATGCTGAGCGTGTTTCTGAAACCACTCAAATCTATGGTGGTCAGACGGTTGCGATCAACAAATCACCAACGACATTACATGGCGATGTGGGGGCAGATGTTTGTGTCATTCAACGCTGGCCATCTTTAGAAGCGGCGCGCGCGTGGCATGAGTCTCCTGAATACGCACCACTGAGAAAACTGCGTGACGAAAAAGCGATGAGAGATCTGAAAATCATCCCTGTGCCTGCTGTTTAAATAAGCAAGTAGATCAAATAGACAGCGCTAATATTGATATTATATTAAATTTATAATGAATTAATGGTTGGTATTTTTACAGAAAATATTAGCGTTCGTTTATTTATTGATCTCTAATTATTTACATCATCATTCTTGGAAACTGAGTCACAAAATAATCAATTATATTTAATATTTATAAATGGTGTTTTTTATTAAACTATTTGCTCTAATCTTATGCTAAATTTCTTTTGTGATGATCATTTAAGTGATTGTAAATATTGTTATTTGTTAGTTTTTTGTCAGTATGTTCTGAAATTGTCGTTTTATTTAAATTTGTGATGTTTGTTCATATCGATAATCGTCAAACTTTCATTAATAGAACTTACGTATATTATTTTTAACTGTTTACTGATTAAAACTATAAACATGAAATAAGTAACAACGGTTATAAAACATCCGTTGAATCTTATTTGTACTATAAACGGTAGAGAGTGAAAAAAGTGAAAGCAAATAAAAACATTCTTAAAGCAGCAGTGGGTATGGCGATGCTATCTGGCCTACCAACAGCAGCAAATGCTCACGGTTGGTCAGAGTTTCCGAGTGCTCGACAAAATACATGTTATGAACAAGGCGGAATTTGGTCGGGTAATCCACCAAATGCAGCTTGTGCTCAAGCAAAGGAAATCTCTGGTTCTTATCCTTTTGTTCAGCGTAATGAATACGCTAAGAACATTACGGATTTCAACAATATGGCGGCAGTAAAAGCTGCGATTCCAGATGGTACGTTGTGTTACGCAAATGACCCTCAGAAAAAGGGCATGGGTGCACCGCATACAGGTTGGACACGTACGGAACTAAACACAGGAACATTCGAATTTGTGTTTAACGCGACCGCACCTCACAACCCTTCATTTTGGGAATTTTACCTAACCAAACCAGGTGCAGATCTGAGCAAAGCACTTGCGTGGGGTGACCTAGATCTTATCCAGACAGAAGGTAACGTGCCAGTTAGCGGTGGTAAGTACCGCATGAACGTGACAATCCCTTCAGATCGTTCTGGTGATGCGATTCTTTTTGTTCGCTGGCAGCGTGATGATGCTGCGGGTGAAGGCTTCTACAACTGTTCAGACATCACTATTGTGGGCGGCGAGACACCTCCACCAGAGCCAACGCCACAGCCAGACCTTGTGAAAGGCGACCTTTATATTCCAGTTGATTTCGTCGGTCCAGATCTAGGCGATACGGTGAAATACGACATCATCAACAAATACGGTGAAGTAGCACGTAGCTTTGATATTGAAGTGAATGCATCAAACATCAATGATTGGGAACGTCTACTGGCTTCTGAAATCAACGGTTGGCACGCAGAGTTCAAAGACGGCGCAGTCTTCATCGGTGATTGGCATGAAGAAATGTCACACTACATGTACTTCCAGAACGATCCATCACGCAACTTCTTTAACTCAAAAGATAGCCGTGCATCTGGCATGATTTCAGTTATTGATGGTGATGAAGGCGGCGTGGAGCCACTGACTGGTGACATCTACGAGCTTGTTAAGAGTGACAAGGTTGTAAATGCTGGCGACAAAGTGGTTATTGCAACTAGCGAAGCCGCGAATCTAACGCAAACTCAAGGTTCAGCAGTTAGCATTCAGAACAATGGCACGGCTTCTATCGTTGTTGATACAACGGCAATCACACAAAATGAAACACTGTCGTTTGTTGCGAATGCAGTGAACAGCGAGCGTGCAGAGACATTCACGTTTGAAGTTATTGCAGATGACAGCACGGTAGACCCAGAGCCAACACCAGATCCGGATCCAACACCAGACCCAACGCCAGATCCAAGTGATGATGCATGGGACGCTGCGAAAACTTACCTAGGTGGTGAAGTAGTATCTTACGCTGACCAAAACTGGAAAGCTCAGTGGTGGATTCAAGGTGGTGACAATCCACAAGCGACTTACCAAAAAGACAAGTGGGGTGTTTGGCGTCCAGCTAACTAATCTCACTCGTTAAAGCCAAAAGGAATTGGCTAAGGCAAGCATCAAAGCCATCGCTCTTGTTAATAGGGTGGTGGCTTTTTCATATTAACTAAATATAGGTAAAGGTCCGTCGATAAGTGGATGTTGCACAATTGGCAAGTAGAAAAAAGTGGTGTGCTAAGATGCTTATTCTTAAAGCATTTCATGCGTTAATATCCTTTTCGAGCGTTAACTAACACCTCCTATAGTTAGACCTCACCTTATAACGACAATAATGCGAAATTAGTGCTTGAAGCCCCATGGAAGTGAGGGCTTTTTTTTTGCATTTAGGCTAGGCAAACATTTCAAAACGCATCTTCAGACTGCCTCTTTTTCACTAAACGAAGCCAGTATTATCTGACTCGTTAACAGCGCTGCATGTCGCTTTTAACTTTCACCATTCTATATCGTGGATAGTACATTTGTGCATCAATGCTTCGTATGCAGGCCCGCTTCTTGATATGAGAGGCGGGCTTTTTTCATCTTTACGCCAAGGGAGAGATAAAGCCTTCAGGTTTTAAAGCAACCAGCGAGCAGTCGATTGATTGCAGGACGTTTTCAGCGGTATTACCAATGATTACCCCTTGGATTCCGGTACGCGCAATTGTCCCCATTACTAATACATCGATTTCTTCCTTAGTGACCCAGCGAGGGATTTGCTCATCCGCAGAACCATGAAGGTGATGAACAACAGAATCGCCAGCGATACCAGAGGTAGCAATAATGGCATCGAGCGCTTCACGGTGTGCAGTTCGGTGCGCGTTGATCTGCTGATCTAGCACATCGTCTTCGATTTGAATCCACACGTGATGCCTCAAATAGCTTTCCATCTGATATTCCCAGCACGACACGATGTGTAATTGTCGATTGAAAGAGTCTGCGATTGCACGCGCAAGCTGCAGCAATTCAACCGTAAGGATTTCTTGTTCTTTACTGGAGATAATCGGATCGACAGCAACGGCAACGCGTTTTTTCACCATTGAGTGTTTGGGTTTTCTGTTTAACCAAACTGGGCAAGGACATTTTCTTAGAAGCTTCATGTCGAGTGCTTTGAACCCTTTGCTGCCTTCATCCAACGGTTCTGCATCTTTAATTACGAGATCATAGTGCTGCTTAGAGACAGACTGGATGATGGAGACGCCAGGCTGATCGCCACTTTCAACATTAATAGGGAAGGGCTCTACTATGTCGGAAGAGGGATCAAGGTCCTGTGCTGCTTTGATATCAGAAAACAAACTTTCTATCAGGGAGTTTTCGTAAGTGTGTTGATACTCGCTCATGTTGGTTGGCATCGCAGGGCAAACAATCAAACCCGATAATCTTGCATCATGCGACTTAGCGAGTTTCATCGCTTGTTCCAGTGAATCACTTTTACCTTCTAATCCTTGGCTTACGAATAAGATGTTTTGAAATCTTTTCATATCAACCTCCTTTTTATTAAGTGTTGTATCAAGAAGGTGATATTTCCATGTTTATATTGTGGTTAATTGCGCTAGGACAAAACCTTCGCCATTTCGATTCAATGGGCAGTGGATCTCAATGAATAGGAGCTTCCAATGTACACGGCATCACCAAGTTGCTAGACTCACGCTTCGCGGCTGCACATTGAACTTCAGTCCACTCAAAGAGAGAACATTTATGACAGTAGAAAATGTGCTTCCTGAAGACTATGCAGAACTGCTAGCCGTTTGGGAAAATTCAGTCCGAGCGACGCATGACTTCATCACAGAAGAAGATATTGAGTTTTTTAAACCCATCATCATTGAGCAAGCATTTCCTGCAGTCACCTTAAAGTGTGTGAAAGACACTACTGGTGCAATACAAGGTTTTGTTGGTGTTCATGAGGAGAAAATCGAGATGCTGTTTCTTCTAGACCAAGCAAGAGGAAAGGGCATAGGTAAGATGTTGCTGCAACACGCGATCAAACATCTCGGCGCAGTAAAAGTCGATGTGAATGAGCAAAACCCACAAGCCGTTGGTTTTTACCAACGTATGGGTTTTAAAATCGAATCTCGCTCGCCACTCGATGACATGGGTAAACCATTTCCAATTTTACACATGACGTTGTAACGCTCGATATGTCGTACATCCGCCTCAATCAGGTTTTGTTAGAAGAAACGCCCAAAGCTAATAACTTTGGGCGTTTCCGTTTGTGACTGTTGGATGTAGGCAGTCACTCAAAACAGGTATAGGAAAGAAAATGTTTTTCATGACATGTTGCTTTTACCGTGAGAAGCGATGTAAGTAACAAACAGCTCGACTAGATTTGGATTAAACTGGCCTTTGTCTTTTTCGGTTAAAAGGATGTTGATTGCTTTCGAGTTAGGCATCCCTTTTCTATAAGCTCTGTCTGAAACCATTGCGTCCCATGTGTCAACAATCGCGAGCACTTGCGCGATAAATGGAATCTCGTCGCCCTTAAGACGAAATGGATAACCATTCCCATCCCAACGTTCATGATGAAGACCACCAACCATTGTCGCTGTTTCTAGAGCTTTAATGCCTCTTGCAATCTGGTAGGTATGCTTTACATGCTCGCTCATCACTTGACGTTCAATTGGCTCAAGCTTGCCATGTTTATGGAGGATAGTCGTTGGTGTTTTTAGCTTGCCTAAGTCATGTACTAAAGCTGCATCAAAAATCAGCTCTAACTGCGCATCTGTAAAACTCAGAAACTCACCAAAATCATAAGCGAGTAAGCATACATTGAGCGTGTGTGTATAGGTTTCCGGAGAGTGCTCAGCCATTTCTTGTAGCAGCTCAAGTGCTGTAAATGAATGTGCGTGGTTCAATGCCATTGCATACACATGATTGAGTTTGACGGTTTGCATACCTACACCTTAAGTCGTTCGTTTGGGGCGGCAAGTATGGTGAAGGTCAGTGTTTGTGTTAAATGAATGGTCGTGAATCGAAATTAATAAGGGTTAAATCGGTGTTTTAGAAGTTTTTAGAATGGCGTAATTTTTGGAATCAAAGAGATAGCGTCGTATAAAACCGATAGTGAAAACCTATGGAAAAATGGGTTTTAGATTGTGGTTGCGTGGGCAAAAATGGTTTACAGCTATGTCTCATCAATACGCGATTAACGGCATTATTCACAATCATTTATTGGTAACTGATTTCGCTCGTGTGGATGATAGCCGCTCGAATAATCAGTATTAATTATCACATCATGACCCGAACACTATTTCACATTACATTGTGGCGTACGACGATAGCTGAATTCTCAAAGGAGATTGGATACTCTCAACATCACCAAGGGTTGGTCAACAACCGAATCATCATTCAACTGACTCCCGAAAGAGCGCGGCTAGTGGCAACCGTTCATTTAGATGCCCACTCTCTAAACTATGAAATTAGCAGCACTCAAGATTGCTTCGATTTTTGCCAACTACTGAAGGCAATAGAAAGTGTCAGAAGCTTCTAACCAGCCTGAGCTCTGGATTTCATCAATTAAAAACAATTAATTCTCAAATTAATCATTTTAATATCATAGTCTTAATCGTTAATAACTAATCATAGTCATTTAGTGGTTACTTTGAAGCGTAGCAGCCAAAATGGTTGAATCTTCAACAACCGAGTGACATCAATGAAACTGTTCAACATGTATCTGTTGAAAAGGAATTCATCTCTATCTGTACTAACAAGCGTCTCCCTCGCAACACTTCTTACTGCGTGTAATGGTGGGAGTGAGGGCGGCTCGGACAATCCGGTAATTACCTCACCTGTCGACAATACAGCGATCTTCTCTGCCAACATCGGTAACAATGCTATTGTTGGTGAGCGCACTTCTATTAACGTTACAGGTTATGTCAATACAAGCGATGATAGCGAGTTTGAGATTACGTCTGTCGAGTCATTATCAGGGGATGCTTGTCAGGTCGTCAGCTCTGGTTCAACGTCGTTTGATGTAAGCTCGAATGAAACGCAAGATTGCCTGTATCAATACCGAGTCTCTCCCATGAGCAGTAGCGCACAGTCAGAGTCTTATGTTCGTGTTGCTTCTGCTTCAACATATGCCTCGACATCGCTACCGAGAATCACAGCTTCAACTACCGAGAATCAAGAAATCATCATTGACCTTGAAACGGAGTTAGGTGCTTCGATGCCAGATAGTAGCTACGAGTTACAAGAACAAATGGTTGTTATTGGTAAAGGAAGTGCCACTTATCTCGACTCACAACGCATTCAATTTACGCCGACAGGAAAAGGGCAGAGTGAGATTTTCTACAGCTACGAAAGCGACTCTGCCATCAAACAAGGTACGATTTCGGTTTCTGTCTCGGAGCTGACTGAAAACACTCCGCCAACCGCCGACACTTTTGCTCATCAAGAGCTCATCAAACTTGGTGAAAGTACCACGATAGATGTTGCGTCATATGTCTCCGATTTGGATGGAGATAACGTTCAGTTAGTCAGTGTTGAAGACTTTAACTCTACGATCGCATTGTTGTCGCCAACGGACGTAACGAATACTCAATTTACGTTCGAGTCGACAACACCTGGTGCTCACGATGTGGCATATACCGTCAGTGACCACATGGGAGGTTACACAACATCGGTTGCACGAATCGAAGTAGAGCCTGATTTTTCATTGATTCAAGATTGGGAAGATATCGTTACTTACGACCCAGTTATTGATACAGATATTCGTTTCTTTGCGCCAATGACAAAAGTATATGCAGACTACGTAAATGCCTCTTACACCTCTACCTATACAGAAAATGGTGAATATGGTTTGAAAGATGCAGAGGTGGTAACGCAAACACTCACCCAAGCACGCCAATACTGCAAGGTGCGTGGCGGACGTTTACCCCTTCAACGTGAACTTGAAACCTTAATTGCAAATGAAACCAGTGCGTTCAGCAACCACAATTGGCCAACAAGTAAGAAGTATTGGACCGCTGAAAAAGTCAGTGAACTGAATGCAGCAACAGTCAACTTACATGAAGGGAGTGTTGGGGAAGCGGCAGCGACGGGGGCGAGGTACACCACTTGTGTTGATCTTAGCGAAGGTGTTAAGGATTTCTCGGTTTCACTTGAGAACAAGGGGGGCGTATCGAATCGTTACGACTATCAAATCCTAGTGTCTGACCCAGATGGAAATGCAGCGCATTTTGCCGACGTTAACCTTGAATCAGTTAATGAACGTGGAGTTTTCGAGAATAGAGAACCGATTAGCCAGCTAACTACTAATGATTTAGGAGTTATTAACGATTCATATTTCGATATTTCTTTCACCGAGGAGGTTGTATCAATTGAGGTTAGCTCCGCAAAGGAGTTGTTTCCGTTCGTTCCAGAAGACGAACAACTAGCCATTGATGTTACAGACTCAACGCTTTGGAGCAGTGATGAATATTGGAACCAAGGCATATACGAGCCAGATGAACAAGGCTTGATGTTGATGCCAGATGTCGGCTACAGCAAGCTATTTCACATTTATGAAACGCCGTTTAATGGTGAGAACTTTGTTATTAGATTTCGAGTCACGGCTGACAGCAGTTCTTCTCGAGGTGAATTTGCTGTGATGATACAACAGCTAGGAAATGATCAGAGCTCTTGGGAGCAAGATGGGGTTATGCAAACAGGAAACACGAGACCTTACCCTATAGGAGAACCGACGGCATTTGGTTTGAACGTAAACCTCTATGGTTCCACACCAGTCTCACTGTTTGAAGGGGGAGAGGTTTCTAGTTCTACGAATATTAGTTTTCGTGACCCTGACCGTTACTACTGGTTTGATAAAAGAGGGGAAGAGGTATTTGTCTTTACCTCTCTCACCGAAGACAGACCTGCAGAACCCGCTGGATCTTTTAGCATAACTGGGGAAGTTGACCTGACTAATCCTTATTGGTTATCGATCGGCGGAAAGAACGCTGACCCATCAAAAAACTACCGTATTTCAGAACTGCACATGGCAGCTTACTAGGGGAACACAATGAAAAAGTCTTTAATACTAACTCCAGTGGTGATGTGCTTTCTTTCTGCATGTAATGGTGGTTCTGGTAATGATTCATCATCCAACAGTGTTGAAGGAAGCTCTCCTGAGACAGTGAACATTGAAACTTCTCCTATCCAATCTAAAGGATTGGTGAGTGAAGAAGTTGCTATCGACGTTTTGGCTACAAATGATGTCAACGCGGTGATGAAGGTGACATCTGTGCGCTCAATGTCAGGAGATAGTTGCCAGGTTACGTCCATTGATGGACAGTCATTTACGACTAGCTCTGACGAAGTAGGCGAGTGCCAATACGAATACACAGTCGCCCCACAAAATAGTGAGCTTTATGTTGGTGAGGAATCTTCAATTGCTCGTGTTTCTGTGTCTGAAACGGCAGCTGATAATACATTACCCAACCTTGCAGAAACGACGGATATTGATACGCCTGTTGTGATTGACCTTTCTCTGGAATTAGCCGGGGAGCTTGATACATCAGTGTTCTATCTATCTTCTGATGCATCTGTGCTTGGTACCGGTATTGTGGATAGCGATGTGGCTAACAACGTGCTTACTTTTACTCCTTCTGATGTGGGTGTTTCTCGAATTACTTACTCAATGACAGATGGTTCAGTCACCAAGCTAGGAACGATTGATGTTGCTGTTTCTGATACGCAGAATACGCCGCCAGTTGCCCTTAACTATGTCCGTGAAGGAAAGTTAGATAAAGGGATGTTGGTGACGATTGATTTAACGGACTATATCTCTGATGCAGAAGATGCGGTGATCTTTGAATCCGTTAGAGCTTACAATGCGGAGACGGAAATTACGTCCGCATCTGAGCATACCTTTACTTTTCGTTCCTCAGAGCCGGGAGCACATGAAGTTGCTTACACCATTAATGATGGTCGCGGTGGATACGCGGTTGGACAAGTTTATCTTGAAGTAGAGCCTGATTTTAGCCTTGTTCAAGATTGGGATGATGTAACGATTTACGACTCAACAATTGGTGCCGATATTACGTTTACGGCCCCAGTAAGTAAGGTGCTAGCGGACTACACCAATACCGCGTATACGAATTATCAAGCACAAGATGGGGTTACTGGGCCGAAAGGAGCGGAAGTGGTCACCATGAACCTTGAGCAAGCGCAAAACTACTGTGCGACAAGGAATGGACGTTTGCCAATCAACCGTGAATGGGAACTACTCATTGCAAATCAAGGTAATCTTTTTGCCTCTCAAAACTGGCCTGCAGGTGCAGATTTTTGGAGTGCAGATATGATGTCTGAAACTACAGGCAAGAGTATGAATGCGACAGATGGAGCAACTGCTGAATTGTTGAAAGAAAGCGGTGCCGGCTTCGTAACTTGTGTCTTGTTAGATAGCGAAGCAGTACAGGATTTTTCTACGCAATTAGAGTACAGCTTTGTGAATGGTGTTCGTTTTGATATCAGTGGCGTTATTACTGATCCTGACGGAAATCCTTCACCATTTCAAGAGGTTAAGTTATTGTCAGAGCGTAAGAAAGGGGTGTTTTCAAACTATGAACCAGAAATCAATAAAGTAGCAAGCTCATCTGGAGAATTAATCGATAGCTATACAGATACGTCTTTCAATAACGAGGTACTGTCGAGTTATACAAGTGCGTCTAAAGTTGATTCTATCGTCTTTAAATCTGAGGCTGCATCCTCAAAATTGGCTTTAAGTGAAGAAGATAAATGGAATCGACTTTCACCAAGTGTGGAGTCTTATAAGCCGTTGACAGCTTATGGTATGCCGATATTAGATGGTCGTGATAATGGAGACAATTTAAGAACAATAAACGTTTACCAAGAAGATTACACTGGTCAAAACTTCGTTGCTTATCTAAAAGTGCAGGATGTGGGAGGCCTTGCGCCTCAAAATGGACGTTTTTCATTTGCAGTGCAGCAAGAATCCCCTCAACCATCGGAGGAGTGGGGAAATACCAACTGGCCTTCGTCGCCTCAGACAGACAAGTCATTTGAAATAATTAATGATTATTGGTATCAAAATGCAAAAGTCGTCTCAGGGTGGGAACTATACGATGAGACAAGTATGAACTTATCGACACCAGAAAGGCACTTATGGATTCAGGTTAATAATGGCATGTTGGAAATATACAACTCTCCCACATCAGATAAACCCGAATCTCCCGTTTATAGCGGCGATATGAACTGGTCCGGTATAGACCCAACCCAAACCTATTGGATACAAATTGGCAGTAGAGTTTATACTGGGCATGAGGTTGCTGAGGGAATAGATACTTATGTAACCGAAGCCTATTTCACCAACTATTAATGTTATAAGTCCAAGAAAAGCGCGAACCACAGTGTCGCGCTTTTTTATGTCTAGTTATTAATCTATTTTAACCACATCAACTGGCCGGATAGTCTGGCAAGTTGCTCCTGTGTCCCCTCAGATTCAATCTCTTCATCGTAAGTCAGCAAAAACTCTTGTTTGTTTAGGCGTTCAATTCTTGCGTCAAAATATCGGTTGTTTGCGTTGATGAGATCCCTTTTAAACGCTTGTGAAGAGTGATCTGCGATGTACAAGTATTGGCTGCTCAGCGTCAAGAAGTAAAAGCTGTTGTTTGTGTAACCAAGAATGCCGGAGCTCTTTCTTGTTGTTCCATCTTCTAATGTGGTAATGAAGGTAAACAAACCATTGTTTACGTATACGCTGAGCTTTCGGTTTGGGTTGCTCAATTGGCTTTCTATGGAGAACTTAGAACCTAGCAAACTTAACCAAGGGCTCAGTATTACCAAGACTCCTATAATTATCGACACCTTCCACAATGAGAACTTACCAGAAGCCCATTTGGCCAGTAATTTCGACATTATCGAGCCTTTCATATTCAAACCTCTTGCTGAGATAAACGGTGTTATTTTTTTCATCGAGTTGAGCGACGTGGATTTGAGAGAGATAATCTTTAGCGTTAAGCGTTATTGTTTGAGCTGCGTTTTGATTGCCATTTAAAAACTCATAACTCTTGTTAAAAGACAGCATAAATACCGTATTGTTTACCACTGCATAAAGCCCCTGGCTATGACGAATGACGTCATGGGGCATGAATTGGAGTGATGAATAAAAGCCATGGGAAAACTGTAAATGCGTTTCTAGTCGTGTTGAGGTCACAGGCGAATACACGGTGAAATCGCCACCAGTAGCATTGATAAAAGGCATCGCAACAATGAGCGTCGCAATGCCAATCGTTCTTTTGAAGTTCATAATCAGTATAAAGAGTAATAAAGCGCGCTGCTGTAAAGCAAAATGAGAACGCTAAGGAAAATATCTCCCCAACGAATTGAGGGGAGGTTAGCTTGAGTTGGGTAAGACGGCGTTTGCAATGGTCCTGCTCTTTCTCCCGTTTGTTTTGAGTCGGAGAGAGAGGCAAAGTCGTTGGTTGCCCTAGATTGCAATGACATTAGGTTTACACCAACAGGCAAAACCAATTTGTAGCCTTGCGTTGGATAAGCCCGGATTTCAATGTGCGAGTTTATGGTGGCCAGTTTTCTACGCAGTTTCATGATACTCACGTTCAGTGAGTTAGAGCCGATAGGCTTATCTGGCCAACCCGCCGCGATGAGGGCATCTCGGCTGTAAATTTTGTCGGTGTCATCGAAGAGTGTTTTCGCGATGTTTAAGCTGCTTACGCTCATGGATACCGACATGACTAAGCTTTTTGTTGAGTCGTCATAGGCATCAATGGCGAGATTAGCCTCATTGATACAAAGCAACATAGTTTATTGGCACTGCAAGTTTGGGATTATGACGGTATCCTTTGGATGAATAACGTCTATATCACGTAAGGTTTTAAAGCCTTCGTTGGCTGACATCAGCTCGGTAAAGGAAATGTGATGTTGGCTTGCGATTTTGTACAACCAATCCCCTTCTTTTACGCGATATATGTTGGCCTTACACTCTGTGTCGCGATCTGTGTATTCCATAACCGATATAACTTGCTTGTCTGTTTGTGTTTCAGAAACCACTTGAATCTCATCATAAACAGGAGAGGGCACTTGAGTGTTGGTATTTTGGAATCGATATTGAATCCCGAAACCCAATGATTGCAATTTATAGTCTGGCTCCTGACTGGAAAGGAACTTGTAGCCAAAGTTGAACGCCCAGAGCGGGTTTAGCTCATATCGAATGCCAATTTGTGCGATGGGTGAGAGCTCGTCGTTTTCCGATATCATGCCCAACCCACCGTAAAGTTTGTAACGTTTAGATAGAGGCAAGGTGCCCAGCAACGACAGATCGGTTCCATAGCGAGAGGTATTTTGAGTGGTGTTACGGTATTCACCGACTTTGAGCATATCTAGCTGGCCATATGTACCGGTTGATGCTTCTATTGCCCAGGTTGGAGATATTTGATAGCCAAGCTTTACCCCTCCTCCAAAAGAGGAATCAGAGAGCTCGGTATCTGTTTTGCCGTTATGGGTGAGAGAGCCTCCCACGTACCAGTTGGTAGGCTCCGCAATAGCAACAGAAGAGAAGCTTGCAATGATTCCCATTATGAATGTGTTTCTATTCATTAATACAGCTCCTCGAACATAACGGTGAAACTTCCAGAGTAAGTGCCAGATTCAACTTCGGTTGAAGGAATATCTTGGTAATTCACCATTAGATCAAAATTAATCACATTGGTTGGCGCATCGAGTACATAACTTGTTTCGTCATTCGTCAGTTTGTTTACCCCCTTTTCCACCCAAATAGGGTCCTCACAGTTTACGGAAGCACATTCAATACTAAACGGGATTTCTGTCTTCCCGGTGTTGGACGTCAACGTGAATTCATGGGTTAGCAAAGTCATAGATAATCCCGTGCTAAAGGTTCCTGTTGCGGTAATATTGAACATGGTTTCAGCTGACACAGTATGGTTGGTTGTGTCATAAACAGGGTTCATTACACCATCACCAGCAACATCGATGCTTTCCAAACTGTTAGGAACATAATCGATATTGACGGTGAAAACGTCAGATAAAACACGATAGGTAAGGGCGCCACCTGACGATTGATAGTAGTATCGAATGTCAGCAGGAATGGTTGCCGTGTACACACCTTTCTCTTGCCCCTGCAAAGCGGCTAGGAGTGCGGTTGTATCCAAGTCAAATGTTGGTCTGTAAAAATAAAAAGGGGTAACCTCATTGCTGTAATCAAGAGAAAAGCTAGCGCTACAACTTTGTGTGCTGTCATCTGCAAGAGTGACAGTATTTCCTGATAGCTGCGATGTTGCGCAGCTTGGGGTTACAAGTTGAGTGTCATTACGAACATAATTGTTAGATGACACGTTGTATTGCACTCCTTTCAGCCCAATAGGGGCATTAACGCTTGCCCCAGTCGGTCCAGTTAACGTTATTTCATCTGGCTTGTTGGTTAGGTACGCGCCCGGAAGAAAACGATCTGTGGGAGTGAGACCACTTGCCACTGTCCAGTCACTTAAGGTGTATGTGTTGCCACCTAAAGCAATGGCGTTCTCAAGTCGCAATTGTTGACCTTCAATGTGAACATTAAGCGTGGCACTATGAACCAGGGGGGCGGTAAGCAACAGTAACCAAGAAGCAGAACGAATCATTACTTGCCATCCTTTAACGTTATCTTTTTATGGTAGCTTTCGTCATGGTTAATAACGATCACTTCTACTTGATCTTTTGAGACGTTTTTAGGCAATTCATACGTGCGCTCACGACCCGACAAGGACATAGCGGTAAATTCGCAGTCTTCTGTTACCGTATCTGTACATTGGTCCACATAAGCGCGGATGAAGCTGTTACCCGTATTGTTGATGTGCAGTTTCCCGTCCGACAGTGATACTGAGTAATCGATTTTCTGTGTTTTCGCAGGAATTACAAAAAGAGGACGATAGCCAAAGTTGATCGTCACAGCAGACTGTGATTTTCCTTCTGGGTCGTAAGGTGATGGTTCAAAGCTAACTAGGTAGTATTGGTCTTCGCTAAAATCACATTTGTTACCACACAAGGAACGCACACCAACTTGCTTTTGGCGGCCTGATTCAAGGATCATCTTTGGATGAGTTAACGTTACGTGCCAATCAGAGAAGTTTGACTCTGTATAAGGTGTGCGCATCAGTTCGCCATTTTTAACTTGCAGCTGAGTGATATTCGATTGAATGAACTCAGTGGTCGATTTGTTGTTTGAGATAGTGAAAACGCCGTTTCCGTATTCGTCACCTACTAACAACATAGTATCTACGTTCATTGCTGAAGCTGCCGTTGAAATAAGTGCAGCAGCGAAAATTGGAAGTGATTTCATCATCAGTTACCTTCTGGTCTATTAAGTACAAAGTCGCGCTCTTGTTGCGTTTCCGAGTTGGCGTACTGAGCGACGTTTTCAATGTTTTGACGTTGTTGATGACTGAGTTGAAGATCCTTATCTCCAGTCAGGTAAACAAAAGACTTACGGCCCAAACGCGTTGTTAGCAGTTCAGTGCCATTGTTGGTCATTGCCTTAAGTTGTTGGTTGATCTCTGTAAGGTCATCGAACTGACCGATGTACATCACATTGATTTCTCGATTATTTTTGACCAGAACCATTGACTCCAATGGTTCAAGATCTGGCTGGCAGTAATTTGTGCCAAAGTTTAATTGTTTTGCATCGTCTACCGATGGTAAATAACATTGCTGGCCACCGCTCTTTAGTGAGAAAGTTTGCCCTTCTTGAACATCAACTTTGTGAATACCTGAAGTAATGTTTGAGATAGACAAACACGCAGGGCCCTCACATTCGATAGTCTCAATGTCGTTACCGAAAATATCTTTGAATTTACTTACAAAGCTGATGACTCGGCTGACATTTGAGTTGAGTTCAATTACGGTTCCTGGGTGCGTATAACCCGTCGCGTTTTGCTGACCTGTGTTGTGCAGCGCAACACTCTCCACATCTAATTCGATAGTGCTGGTTTGATATTTATCGAGTGAAATCAAGCCAGAATCACCATAGATGTATTCTTTATGCTTCACTTTGTCGTCAGCTTTTACCACCAACAAACCTTTTGTTTGGTCCTCTCCATTGTCAAAACGAATGTTGTTTTTCGTATCAACAGAGACGTACGCATCACTCTGCTTCGTAGTGAAGTGAATGCTATTCTTACCAATAACTTGTGTACTGCTTAGTGACGCGTTAACTGACTTTTCACCGTTGTCCGCAAGGTACACAAAACCATCTGCCTGATAATGTTCGTTTCGGTTTGCCGCATAAGCTGTCACATTATTGAGTGAAGATTGCGACGAGTTTGCATAGTAGCTATTGCTTGCCGTTAGACGGAGATCCGTCTCTTCACTATCTAGCAGCTCTCGAGTTTCTAGACTGTTGGTGTATTGGCTAAAGCCATCTTGATCTATGGTGACACTCGACTTGCCTCTTAGTTTAAAGGACAAGGGTACCGACCAATTAATAGCAAGAGTCAGTTCGCCTTCATCAAAGTCAGAAGCTAGCGATTCGTTGTTGTAACTCAGGTTGACATCAAGATTAGAATCAAGCACGAAAGGTGCACTTAACCCTGATGATAAGAACCAGTTTTTACGCTCGTTGTTGTAGATATCTGCTTGATTTAAGTAGTTTACCGACCCATATCCACGGATTTTTTTACCTAGTGTGAAGCTGCTCGATAGGCTCAGTTGCTCCTTACTCGCAGCGCCATACAGGTACTGGGCAAAACGGTTCTTCTCTTCGTTATCGAGCTTTTCATAGGTGACGCCGATGCGGCCCACATTCAAGTAGCCAGATAAGTAAGAGGCTTGGCCATCAATTGAAGAGGCAGTCACCTCATAACGGCTATCAAATGGTAAATACCCTTTGAGGCCAACTTGCCCCATGTTGTGCTCTTCGGTCACAGTAGAGCCTAAGGCGAGGGTTTGAGTATCAGACCATTTATATGCCACTATGCCTTGAAGATAAGGCTTGGCTTCGAAAGACTCACTCTTCTGCGCTTCAAATTCATCTTCTTCATTGATGACCTCTACTTCCGCTCCTTGGAATTGACCTGCTGAAATAAAATAGTCGAATTCTCCGGTGTTAAGCGTATCGGTTTGCGCGTTATAAATACGAACCGACTCCGTGGAAACCACTTGAGAACCAGCAGTGATCTCTACCGTCACGTCATAAACGCCACTAGGAAGCTCTGAATAGCGAATGCTACCTTGGCCTTCTGTGACCGACTTTTGGACGATGATCTGTTCGTCTTTGTAAACTTTTAAAACGCCACTAGAAGGGGCATAAAAAAACAAAAACTGGTCATCATTATTATTTGCTCGACTTAGGTTTTTACTTGAAGATAGATTCAAGCTAGCTTCGTGGTACTGAGTGCCATTCAATAAAAACGATGTGCTGTTCAATGCCAAGCGGTCTTGATGATAGCCGGCGGTTAGGCGCAAGTTTTTGTGTTCGATATTGTAGTAACCGTAGTTAACCTCGGAGGTTCCTTCTTGGTTGCTAACATAAGTATCAAGATGTACCGAGCCATAAGGTAGTCCCAAAATGAGTTGGTCACTGAGTGACAGGTTAGGGCTACCGTTAAAGCTTGACGTTGTGTATACATTTGCGCGATTGATCAAACCAGGATTTGCATTGTACGTTGACGCGTAGTCTTTCTTTATTGCTCCTGGTTTTGTATCGGCAAGCAACGTTTTATTGACGTAAATGTAGAGCTTGTTTGTGTGGTAATCATAGAAAACATCGTATGACTCAGGGTTAAGAGAGCACAGGTTCAAGTCACCCACACAATCAACGCTGTTTTCTGCGCCAAGCACTAAATCATTAGTAATTTTCGTAGCCGTTACTTTGGTTAAGCCAGAATGCACTAAGTGTTCCACTAACGTTTGAACGTCATTCTGATCTTTAAGTTGCACAGAGTGGTATGTGACTAACATTGGCAACGTGACGAACGAGCCATTCAGCCCTTTGATTTCCACATCTCGAGCTTGTTGCTCATAGAAATCTTGAAAACCTTGAGGGATCGGTGCCGCAAAAGAAGCGTTACTAAACGAAAGTGTTACCAAAATACTGGTAGCAACGGTAGAAATTCTATTCACAATGAAAGCTCCGCTAGCACAGATAGTTCGCCTTGACATAAGCTCGCGCTCTTAGGCAAGGTTCCGAAAGAAAATTTGACGTTGTATTCGCCAACCTTTACGCCATCCGAAGCTTGATTGAACTCCATTAACAAAGGTTCAATCTCTGTTAATGGTTGTCCCTCAATGTAAACTTGAGCAAAATCTGACGGTGTTACTAAGGCCGTCTCATCCGCGCTGTAACACTGTGAAGTGTTGCTCTTCATAAAGAGTTGAAACTTCATTGATTGGTCAGAACTCGGAATGTCGGTCGTGACCGTCAACAAAGTGAACGCATCATTAAATGTGTTCGTTTTCGTATTTGTTTTTAGTGTTAATGAAGAAGGGGAAAACGCGATGTCAGTAATCTGGTGAGAGAAAAACTGACTTTTATCGATTTCACTGACCAACTGAAAAATGTGTGTTTCTGCTTTTACGCTGAAAACGAATGTTCCAGTCAACATGCAAAATAACGAACGAATCAAAGAAAACTTCACGTTTCCCCCTTTTGTCAATTAAAGGCCGTCTTCGTAGCTAGCGGTCATTTGAACACTAACTTGACCTTCGCCTTGTACAGCAATATCGGTGATTGGTTGTTCATTTTTAACCGTCAGAGCAACAACGCCTGTTTGAAGTTCATTGAAATTACCCTGAGTGAATGTCGTGCCTGATAGTTGATCAGTTACCGCTACGTCAGCTTCGTATGACATTGAACCATCCATCATTACTTGAGCGCTGATGTATGACCATGTTGCTAGAGGCTGACGGTCACCAACGGTTTCTAATGCAGAGTCATAGTCACGAGCTTCAAGAACCACCTCTGTAGATGTGAACTTACCGTCTTTCTCAATGAAAAGAGTGCCGGAAGCAATTTCGCCGCCGCCTTCACCTGTAATCTTTAGGTTTGCGCTAGGAACAGAGCTGCCAATTAGGCCACTCCAGATAACTTCGGCACTTGCTTCATCTGCTGCATTTACCGCTCCAGAAGCGAAAGTGATTGCTGTCGCGCCCATCAAGAAAAATGTATTAAGTTTCATGTTTTTCACCTATGTTTAAAAAAGTTGTTGGTTCGTATCCAATATGAAATCGAGCCGTTTTTCGTCGACGGCAATTTGAATCGATTGAGCGAAAATTTGGAAATAAAAGGCTGTTAATAGTGCTTTATCGAGGATTAAAAGAGATTTAATTCAGTTGAATTTCTCTTATAAAGCTATGAATAATTTGAATTTATATTTTTTTATACAACAATTAATGCTAATGGGGTTGCACGAGGTTAAAGATGTACGAACGACTATCTATTGATACGGTTAGAAGAACGATTACTTTGGTCGATAGTGAATCGGGAAAGGAGAATCAACCACTTGAACTGAATCGAAGTGAATATAATTTACTTCTCGCTTTTTGTGATTCTCATGGCGAGGTCATCGATAAACAGGCGTTGATTGAATTGGGGTGGCCCGGAAGAGTTGTTGGAGATAACTCGCTTGCGGTTGCGATTATGAAGTTACGCAAAAAACTCGACAGTCTGGAATTGGGTTTTGAGATAAATAACCTCCCTGGTGAAGGATATGTATTCATCAATGCAAAAAATGTCGGGATAGAGCATGAAAATGGCGCTTCAGATGCAGGCAATCCAGGAGTAGAAGAAACGGTAACAGCGGAACCTATTGTTGTAGAGAGTCTAGCCGATATAAAAGAGGAGCCGAACCACTCGGAATCGCAGCATGTTGAGATTCAACATACAGGGATAAAAAAGCTGATCAGAAAGCCGATTTTTTGGGAGGTTTCACTCGGGATAATTGTTGGCATCGTCACTTTCTACTTCGTTTATCGCGAGGCATTTGAGTGTTTTGATTGCTTTGGAGGAGTCGGTGGCTAACGTAAAAAGACTGAGCTTTAGATTACTCGTTGTAATCGGCATTGCGTTTTTTCTCCCATGGTTCTTTTCTCTTGGTACTTATTTTTCTGGTTATGCCCACTTTCAAGATGAAGAACATGAGATCTTATTGACGGCCAAATCGGGCTTCTACAAAACCATCCATACTTTTGATGGCCAAGTGTACCGAGTTCACACTGGTATCTATGCGTCTTTAGGCAGCTCAATGTATTTCTTTTCACTTGATGGGAATTACATCGAAGGTCTTGAGCCCGAGTTTGCTGAGAAAGTGATCAGTTTAGATTTATCTCGTTATTTCCGAGGGCTCACTCACGTGAAGCTTGCAGATCGAGGCGATGGTAAGTGGATCGGTAAGATGCAAAAAGCAGAGAGTGAACATTTATTTGATGAAGTGGTCTTCAATGGCCGCTTGGTAGGGTGGTGATAATGACTACAAGGAAAAAAGTAATCATCTACCTAATGTTACTCATCGCTCTATTGTCCATTCCATGGGTTAATGCAGTCAGCAGCAATTTTTTAATGGAAGGGGATTTTGGCGATAGGAGCGTCAAATTTATCGGGTCTCATGGCCGATATAAACTAGAGGCAAACTACCGCTCAAAGACACATGTTGTGAATACGGGATATTACGCTTCACTGTTTGACACTTTGTATTTATTTCAGGTGCGCCGAGATAAAGTCGCTGCTGATGATGCGTTTGATATTAACGAGTTTCTCAGGGGCCATCGAATTGTTATTGTTTTCAAGCTTAATCAAAAGTCCGACAAAGAATACTTGGTCAAGCTTATCGAAGAAGACCCGCGAAAAGGTATCTCTGAGTACCCAGTAATTATTGAAGGTGACTTGGGGATTTTATAGTAAGCGAGGGGTAGTGTTCTAATAACTAGAGCGCTATTCTGCGCCGATACGAGCAAATTTATATTCCACCATTTTGATATCTTTTCGATTGTAAGTTGCTTAGAAAGGACTACAATCGCGAAATGTTACCCCTCCTTGGTGGATCTAAAAATGATAAAGAAAACCCTCCTTGCTATGGCCCTTTCTGCGAGCATTATCGTTCCGGCGAGTGCTTGTACTGGCATCTCTCTTTCTACTGTAGCGAATGACCACATTCATGCTCGCACAATAGAGTGGGGCGAAAACGATCTCAACAGCAAGTTGATTGTTGCTCCCCGTGATTACACGTTTACCTCGACTATGCCGGACCAGAAACAAGGTTTGAGTTGGAAGAGTAAGTACGGCTTTGTTGGGATCTCCGTCAGTGACGATCGCTTCATTGGTGAAGGTATCAATGAAGAAGGACTGACTGCCGGTTTGTTTTACTTCAAAGGTTACGGCTCGCTAAAAGCGTACGACGCGAAAGACCGTGCAAACAGCATCGCTGATATGGACTTTGTTCGTTGGATGCTTTCGCAGTTCAAAACCGTCGATGAAGTTAAAACAGCGATGACAAACATCGATATTGTTCCGGTTTATATCGATGAGAAAGGACAACCTTCACCTACTGGGCACTGGCGTGTTACCGACAAAGCGGGCAACAACATCGTCATTGAAATCATGGATCATGGTCAAGTACACATCTACGACAACGAAGTAGGTGTACTAACGAACTCACCAACGTTCCCATGGCAAGTGACCAATTTAAACAACTACATTCATTTGCAACCGGGCACTAGTGCGCCAACCAAGTTTGGTGGTGTTGAAGCGAAGTCGTTCGGTATTGGCTCTGGCTTTTTGGGTATGCCAGGAGACATTACGCCACCATCGCGATTTGTTCGTGCGGCGTTTTTCGTCAACACTGCTCCGGAATCAAAAACAAGCGAAGAGGCGGTGTCACAAGCATTCCACATTCTGAACAACTTCGATATTCCGATTGGTACAGAATTTGGGCCTGAATATCGTGAACATATCCCTGATTTGCCGAGTGCGACGCAATGGACCTCGGTGATCGATCAAGGTAACAAGGCGCTGTACTACACCACGATGCACGACAGTCGAATCAAGAAAGTTGACCTGACTAAGATTGACTTTGACCAAAAACAAGAAGTGAAACGTGAGTTGGATAATGGGACTTTTACGTTTACAGACGTGACACCTTAGTTTTCCCTCGAACGTATAAATAATGCATAAAGCGGAGAAGGTTTTCCTTCTCCGCTTTTTTATTTCCGAAACGTCACGAATTTCAAATAGAGTTTTGAAAAGTGAGGTATCGATTCAGCAAGTCATGAAGCAAAATTTATTGGCTAATGAATTTTATGACTCTGATTCCATATTAAACAGACTTTATGCGATATTTTTTAATCTTCTTATTCATCAGTCGGATGAAAATAATAGTGCTGTAGTAAAAGTCTGATCTTTTCAACAACAAGAGGTTGGTTTAAAACTTATTCATTTAACTTTTATTTACAGAAATATGCTGATAAATATTTAATTAATTTATGCTTCTAATAGTCATTTTTTACTTAAGGTATTGATATTTATTGTCTTTATCTTGGGGTTTGTCATTGTTGTCTTGATGGCTTTGAAAGCGGTGTTAATTCACAGGTTAGAGATTTAAATTCTCTAAAACTAATTAAGCAATTTCTAAACTCATGAAATGGAAGCTCTGTTCGTGCTTGTTCGATAAGAAATATTTTAAGGTATTAACCTGATCTTTCTCGGGAGCAAAAATCTGATTTCATGAAGTTGATTTTTACAATTGCTGGGAAATAAAAGTAATAAACAAAGTGGTTGAAATACAAACATAAGGGAAAGGTATGAAAATAAATAAGGTCAGTATAGGGTTAAGTGTCGCTTGCGGATTATTATTCACGGGCGTTACTCACGCTCAGGTTATCCCATTCAATAATAATCAGCCGACTAATGACTTACAGGGTGATTTTGAGGCGATGGTCATTTATGCGCAAAACATCACGGTTCCTCATCACAATGATAAAGGCGATCCTAGGCCGCACCTCACTGCATTGCGCGATACTTTGCTGCTTGTTAAACCTGTTGAGAACGTACCGGGCTCGACGCAAGTGAGAGTGACTGGGCGCGATGCGAAAGGTGAGCAATTAGGTGTGCTGTCACTGAACCCACCAGAGCAACTTCCGAATCACGATGGTCCAAACCTCGACATTACGTATGCGCAAGATATGTGGTCAGTGACACTGCCAGCGACTTGGGTACAGCCCGGCCTTACTCTAGAGCTCCTGAATGGAAGCACATCAGGCGTCCTCTCCGGTTTGGATATTGGTGCGCCGAACGAATTGCTGATAAACACGATGGATTTAGGGATGCTAACCAATCCAAGGGGCCGTTTTTACTTCGCAGACAATCCTGAAAGACATAGAGACTACTTCCAAAAAATTCCGGTAAGCAAGTTGATCGTTAACCCATACGAAACAGTGAAACTCAATGAAGTGATGCTGCCAGATGGCCGTTTATTAACCGAGTTAGATCCGAGTGCGGGCACTTGGCACAAAGGGGATATGCGTGCGTATACCACCAAGATTCTGATGTCGCACGGCATCAACCTAGCAAACTATGGCATCAACTCTTCAACGGCGATCTCAGAGAGAGCACACCCGTATACGGCGAATCAAATTACAGCGATTGCCGCAGTAGGGCGTTATCAAAATGGCGTGGTTGCTCACGGTGGCAGTGGTGGCAACGGTATGGTGACTATCGATTCATCATTAGGTAATGAATGGAGTCACGAAGTCGGGCATAACTTTGGCCTCGGGCACTGGCCGGGTGGCACGGATGGCACAACGCATCGGCCATCTACAGACATAAACTCTGCATGGGGTTGGGATCAATTCCAACAGCGTTTTATTGCTAACTTCATGTGGAGCAAGCGCAATGGTCAGGATCAGGTTTGTTGTACTGACGGAATAGGTATCCCAGCTTTCGAAGGCTATAAGTTCAACAGAGATGCAATGGGGGGCGGTGAGCCAACTTCACCGATTTCCAAATACACCCTGCATACTCCGTTTGTACTCGAAAAGATTCAGACCTTTATGGAGCAAAAAGCGACATTTGATGACGCATCGTCGACTGGCTTTAGTAAATGGGACGGTGAAACCAAAACGATGCAAGAGTATGAACAACCAGCGCTCTTGTTGGCCAAATCTATCGCCTCGCAATCTCAACTAAATACGATCAAAGACGATACTTCAGGTTCAGTGCTGCTGGGTTACATCAATGACTTTGATATCACAAAGGTAGAAACGGGCGACGGTCGTTGGATTCGTGATATTTACTTGCCGAGTGCAGCAAATGTTGTCGCGGGTAAAGTGGTAAACGTTGCACGTTACTCGGGGTATGGTGTGACAGTTCATATTAATGGTCAGTCGGTGAATTTGAATCGTGGTGATAGCAAGTTTTACATCAGCGATGGTAAAGGTTGGCAAGAAACCAGTGAAGCTCAGGTAGCGGAAAATAACCCAACACGTATCCCTACGGATAGCGGTGTCGCTGTTACAACGCTCGTCGGTTACTACGACCCTCAGCAGACACTTAAGAGTTATATTTTCCCAGCATTACATGGAGCGTATGGCTTTGTTTATCAGCCGACTCCGGCAGAGAGCCTAAACGCAAATGGATGTTATGTCAGAGTGTATAACGGTAGAAACTACCAAACGGACAACTACCAATTGGCTGGATTCCGTTATGACGATAACGTGATGAACAAGTTCCACATCAACCTCAAGCAAGCGGATGCACCGACAAGAGCAGAAGTTGTCTGCGATAACACGGTGTTGAGTTCGTTAGACATTGAAAAACCAAAGCAAGATCTCAAAGTCTCAATTGTTCAGTCTGATTCCTTAACCGACTCAACTCCAACGGAGAATAGCGCACCTGTTGCTCATGCTGGTGAAGATCAGTCTGTACTGTCAGGCGCAACCATCACGCTATCTGCAGAGCAGTCAGCGGATGCTGATGGCGATGAGTTAACTTACGTGTGGAAGCAAATCTCAGGTTTACCTGCGACCATTCAGTCGACCGACAAAGTTAACACCAGTGTCATTTTGCCGGAGTCTAACAAAGCGGAGTCGTACGTTTTTTCCGTCACGGTCTCCGATGGAAAAGCAAGTTCTGAAGATACGGTGATGATTAGTGCTCAGCCTCAAGCAAACCAAAATCATGCGCCGCAAGTGTCTCTCCCGCAAAGCATGGAGGCAAAATCTGGTGCAGTTATTGAGATTGCCGCAACGGCATCGGACCAAGATGGTGATGTGCTTTCATATCAATGGCATACATCGGGCTTGGCTTATCAGCCTGTATCAGTAGGCACCATTCGTCTGACGGTTCCGGAAGTAACAGTAGATAGCCAATTTACGGTCCGAGTGGTCGTCTCTGATCCTGTAGGGGAAAGTGCCAGCTCAAGCACGATTGTGAAAGTCAAAGCCAACAGCAATTCCTGCAGTATCAGTGACCCAAATGCGGCGAACTACGCTGTGTGGTCAGCAAGCAAATCGTACTCGGGTGGTGATCTTGTCAGCTACAAGCAGCTCGTTTGGAAGGCAAAGTACTGGAGCCAGAACAATCAACCTGATAACAGTGATGCCTGGGAGCTCGTCAGCGATGTAGCGCTGCCGTGGTCAACTCAAAAAGCCTACTCCGGCGGTGATCAAGTGACGTACAACGGCGTCAAGTATGAGGCGAAGTGGTGGACGCGTGGTGATCAGCCGGACGTTTCTTCTGTATGGACTAGCAAAGGTTCAGCATGCCAATAATTGATTGAGCTGCTTAGTGAACCAGGGGAGAAACAACCTCTGGTTCACTCAATAAATATTGTTTTTAGCTAAAACGATTAAGCTGAAATTCTTAAATCCAACAAATTTCATCTATTTATATGGAATTTAATTCCATTTCAAACCAAGCCAAAAATTAGACGGAAAGCTTTAGTTTCAACGTATTAATGCCGCATTGAACGAGAAATCTGCGATTCTCGTAGGCATTCTGTCAGAAAAGTTCTGTCGTATGCTATCCAGACCACTATCGGTATTTGCAAGAATTCTCGGTAAATCTATAAATGTTGGTCGGGGGATCATTGTGAAAGACAAAATGGAAACGTATTGGGTGCAACTTGTAGACAAGGCAAGTACCGCATCTGATTTATCGGATTTGACGCGCTCAAGGCTGCGAGGCTGTATTGGTAAATACGGTTTGCGTTACAAGGTACAAGATGGTGTGCTAGCGGAGCATCGCTACAATCGCAAAGGCCTCACTCCCAGTTTAGAGAGTGAAGCATAGGCTTCACCCTCATTGTTATTTTATTGAGTGTTTTTGCTGGTGGTATTTTCCAATGCAATTTGTCTAGCGTCATTACTGGTGAGCATCTGGTAAGGACGCAAGCCAAATAAAGGCATAATAGAGTAGATGTGATCGAACAAGTCCGCCTGAACGCCTTCGTAATACGCCCAGTCGGTATTATTAGTAAAAGCGTAAACTTGAAGAGGAATACCTTCTGGTGTGGGTTCTAATTGCCTAACCATGATCAGCATATATTGGTGAATATCTTTGTTCGCTTTTAGGTACGCATTAATATAAGCGCGGAACATGCCTAAGTTTGTCATCTGACGAAGGTTACCAAACGCCGGTTCATCACTCATCTCTTCATTGTATTCGTTAATATCACGCGACTTTTCATAAATATATTGGCGTAAAATTCGAATGCTTTTCAGCTTTTCAATTTCTTCATCAGACAAGAAACGAATCGACGTGACGTCGACATTAACGGAACGCTTAATACGACGACCACCAGAATCAGACATGCCTTGCCAGTTGATAAACGCGTTCTGAACTAGCGCATAGGCGGGCAGCATGCTTACGGTGTTATCGAAGTTTCGGACTTTCACCGTCGTCAGCGAGATTTCTTCTACCGTACCATTTGCGCCATAGGCGTCCATCTGAATCCAATCGTTTAAGCTGATCATGCGGTTTGCAGAAAGCTGAATGCCAGCAACAAAGCCCAATATCGTGTCCTTAAACACCAGCATCACGAAACCCGTTGCGACACCTAAACCAGATAAGAAAATGACTGGGGATTCATTGGCGAGAATTGACATGGACACCACGACACCAACAAAGAAGGTGAACAGTTTAATCAACTGAACAAAACTCTTGATCGGCATTCTTTTGGTTATGCCTTTAAACGTCGCGATGTCATTCATAGCATCGAGTAGGGCGAAGATCATCCACACAAAGATGACCAAGATTGAAATGCTTAAAATTCTATCGAAGATCGCCGCCAACCAATCGTAATGACCGACAGCAAGTGGAATGAAGACATCGAGCACCATGATGGGAATGAGCAACGACAGCTTCTCTAAAACGTCATACTTGGTCAAACTCTCAGCGAGTGGTTTGTTGGTTTTCATCAGAACGTTGTTGGCCGTTCTAACAATCAGGTGATGCACAATCAAATAGCTGACAGCGGCCGCAGTAAGGCTCGCCAAAATAAAGACAGAGGTGAGTTCAATACCATAAGGGTCGCTGTTGATACCTACTGAGCTGAGCTTTTCAGAAATGAAGGTGCGAATATGATGATCGAGCAAAATGTCATCCTCAAAAAAGTAGCCTGAATGAAAGGAGTGGGAACGTCTAAAGAAAAGTCAGGCAACTGGCGTTATAAAAGCCGCTAATCCTACTCTCCATCTCCTTGTTTTGCACTGGTTTAATCCAGCAATCTTGAAACTTATTATTCAAAAATAGCGTATAGGCGATGATGTGATACGGGTTTAACATCCATTTATGCAAACGGGACACGTATTTCTGTTAAGTCTGTGAACTCTCTATATTTTATTAGACTAGACTGAAAAGGCGGCTCGCGTTTAATTCAAGAGGCATTCAATGGAAAATTCTAATCAATCACAACAGCCTACATTCCTATCTAAAGGCTGGAAATACTTCGTTATCGTTGGCGTTATCATCGCACTAATGGGCATTGGTGCCATGAGTTTGCCCGTGCTGGCAGGCGTGACGATCTCAACCATCGTGGGTGCAGTACTCTTGTTCAGTGGTCTGGTTCAGGCTTACCACACATTCTCCATCAATGTTTGGAAAGAGAAGCTTTGGTACGTATTAAGTGCGGTACTGTATATCGTGGGTGGTCTGTTCATCTTGTTCAAACCACTGGCGGGTCTTGTCACGATTACCATGTTGATGGTGATTGTGATGATCTTAAACGGTTTGACTCGTATCTTCTTTGGTTTGAGCAACCGTAGCCTACCAAGCAGCAACGTTATTGTATTAAGTGGCGTAATTTCAGTGCTGATCGGTGGTTACTTCTTTATGCTGCTTGATGATCCTGCATTCTCAACCACGCTATTGGGCACGTTTGTGGGCATCTCGCTACTGATTGAAGGCATCAGTTTCATCTTTATGGGCTTACAAATAAAAAAGATCTCCCAATAAAGACGCTATCTAGCGGTAAAAATTTGTGAAATAGAGAATGCCTGCCGATTCGGTGGGCATTTTTTATAGATGAAATCGGGCAGAGAATCACACAGATACGCTATGCATTGATATAAAACTCACCTAAAGTAGGGCATCACCACGATAAATTGCAGGGAAGGCAATGATGCACAAAGTATTTTGGGATGACCCGTATCAAGTCGAGTTGGAATCTACGGTTTCTCGCGTAGACGGCCCTTGTATCGAGCTAGAAGAAACCATCTTTTACGCCGAGTCTGGAGGTCAAGAAAGCGATGCAGGCACCATCGGTGGTATCCCAGTGATAAAGGCAGAGAAGCAAGGTCTATCCATTGTTTATAGACTGGAACATGAGCCGAACTTTCAAGTTGGCGCAGTCGTAACAACGCAGATTGATTGGGCGCGTCGCTATGCTTTGATGAAACTGCATTTCGCCGCGGAAGTGATTCTTGAAGTCGTGACTCACCGCTTTCCTGAGATGACCAAAGTCGGTGCCCACATTTCTGCCGACAAAAGCCGGATTGATTTTGAGTGGCACGAGAGCATCAAACCAATGCTGCCAGAGCTGCAACAACAAGCTCAAAGTGTGATTGATTCTCACGCTGACATCATCAGTGACTTTTCTGATACCAGCGAACAGCGTCGCTACTGGAAAGTTGAGGGTTTTGCACAAGTTCCGTGTGGCGGCACCCATTTAAAGAACACGTCGGAAGTTGGGCGTATTCAACTAAAACGAAAGAACATCGGCAAAGGCAAAGAGCGCATCGAAATCGGCCTAGTAGAAGAGTGATGCTCGGCTCAACAACAGAGTCGGCTGTTGCATCATGATAATAGGCTTCGCTGTTTCGCTCACACTTCTTCTCATCCACTCGTCACCATCTTCCATCCTCTCTTACTGTTTAAGTAAAGGTTATCAATAGACAAGGAGAGGATTTTGAAACCGATTCAAACCGCAGTGATTGCACTTTCATTGGTGTTTAGCTCTGTATGGGCAGACACCCATTTGCCAGATTCAGTAGAGGCTGACGTAGTCCTAAAGACGACAACCAGTTGGGATGGCACTACGTTGCCTGAATACCCCAAAGGCCAACCGGAAGTCACCATTTTGAAAATTACCGTCCCGAAGGGCGTGCAGCTTCCCATGCACCAACATCCTGTCATTAATGCAGGCATTGTGCTGAAAGGGGAAATCACAGTCACAAAAAAGGATGACGAGAAGATCGTACTGAAAGCTGGAGATGCAATTGCGGAAGTTGTCGACCAGTGGCATTTTGGCGCAAATACGGGTGATGAGCCGGTAGAGATTTTGGTGTTTTACGCTGGAGTGAAAGATAAGCCGATAACGGTGAAGTGAAGAAAGCAGAACCAAAAAGCCCGAGCATAAACTCGGGCTTTTTGTTTTTCACGCTTCAGAGCATTAAGACTCACAAGGCTTTGCGTGATTGATGCTGCGTTTTTGTTTGAACGACATCACCAGTTGCGGAACGAGTGACATCAGGATCATGCCAAGCATCAAGCTGTATTGAACTGGTGTGAAACTTTCGCCCATCAATACTAAGCCAGAAACAATGCCAGCTACTGGGTTTGCGATACCACCGAAGGTAAAGTCCACCACCGACATGCGTTGCAATAGCCACACGTACATACCATAGCCAAGCGCAGTGTTAAGTACGACAACCCACAATAAACCACAGACGTTTCTCAATGATGTGTTTTGTAGGGCGCTCACATACGGTTCTGGATTAAAGCTCGCAAAGATAGCTGCGGCGATAGAAAGAATGATACCGCCTAAGATGAGCTGCCATGTTAGCACCGTCCACCAGTGCATTCTTGTACCGAGAGATTTGGTGACGCTACTGCCGATAACGATACACATGATTGCAGATAGCATAGCGATTAAGCCAATTGGGTTGAGTGTGATCGAGCTAGGATCAAACAGGAACCACGCCAATGCAATCAGCGCTGCGCCGCTTATCCCTTGAATCAAACTTGGTTGTCGTTTGTACACAACCCAGCCAAACAGCATTGCGAACACAGGGACAGAAATCATACCCACTCCGGAAATTGCAGAAGGTAAGGTCAACGCCATAACAAAGATGAGTCCGAAGAAGAGGGCGATATTGATTGTGCCGAGTACCAGTAAAATCTTCCAATCTTGTTTCTTTGGTAATGATGGTTTGATAACAAGCAACAAAAGGCCAGCCGGCAAAGCTCGCAGCGCGCCAAGCAACACTGGCGGCCAGTCTGGCAGAGTAAATTGTGTCACGGCGTAAGTGGTGCCCCAAAAGAACGCCGGAATCATCGCGAGTAAAATGTTCATGTTAAATATCTTTACGTTGAGGTAATTTATTGTAAAGGTACGCTTGTGATGGCTTTTTGTAAAGTATCTTTATGTTAAAATAAATTCGTAAATCAAAATGTCTTTGGAGATGAAAGGGTAATGGACGCAATTGACAGAGTGGTAAGCCAGTGGGCTAAGGAAAAGCCTGAACTCGACACCGAACCGATGGCGATCATGGGGCGTTTGATGAGAATCGCAAAGCACATGGAGAACCACGTCGCCGAACTGCATAAACGTTACGACCTCAAAATGGGTGAGTTTGATGTCTTAGCAACCCTGAGACGCAGTGGTCAGCCATATCGTTTAACGCCATCGGAGCTGATTTCATCCATGATGCTGACGTCCGGTGCCATGACGAATCGGCTTGATAAGCTAGAGAAGAAAGGTCTGATTGCACGTGAGCACAGTAAAGAAGACCGCCGCAGCGTCACTGTCGAACTCACAGAAAAAGGGTTCGAGCTGATTGATTCACTGATAGAGCAACACCTTCAAGCGCAACATGAGCTGATGGGCTCTTTAAGCAGTGCAGAAAAAGGGCAGGTTAATCAGGCGTTAAAGCTTCTATTACCGCAGTATGAGTAGAGCCAAGTCATGGGTTTGAAAGAGGATTACGGATGAATATTAAAGAGTTAGAGCAATTTCTTGATACTTTCATGTGTGCAGAAAGCAGCTTTCCATTTGGCCCCGAAGCGCTAGTCTTCAAAATTAAAGGCAAGATGTTTGCGGTTTTGGCACAGCGCCACGGACGAGAGTATGTGAGCCTGAAAGTAAAACCTGAAGACGGGGAAGTACTGACGTCCCAGTTCACTGACATAACGCCGGGTTATCACCTAAACAAACGTCATTGGATTACGGTTTACTTCAATGGCGATGTTGAGGATGGCTTCGTGCAGGATTTGTGCGAACGCTCTTATGACTTAGTGGTTGCTAAACTAACGAAAGCGCAGCGTATTTCATTGGGATATCAGTAACATAGTTTGTGCTTGGTCACAGATACTTTGTTTATTATCAATATCTTCGGGCAAAAACTCGCACCTTTAACTCGCACCGACTATATAAATGTTATAGCGATGTTAAAGGTGAAGTTATGCGTGAACTCTCTGAATGGTTAGAAGCCTACGGTGAAAGCCATCAAAACCCAATCAATCAAAAGATTCATAAAGTGGCGGTGCCGGGTATCTTTTTATCCGTGGTTGGGTTGATTTGGTCTATTCCGCAAATTCCTTTGTTTGGATTCAACCTCAACTGGGTATGGGTTGTTGCTTTACCCGCTTGGATCTTCTACTTCCGGTTGTCTCTTAGCGTATTCATGATGATGATTGGTTACACCGTTGCGTGTATCGGCTTGATCTGGTCGATGGACATACTCGGTTGGCCAGTATTACAGATTTCGATGCTGCTGTTTGGTGTGCTTTGGATTTTCCAGTTTATCGGGCACAAAATCGAAGGGAAGAAACCATCGTTTTTTGAAGATGTTCAGTTCCTTTTAATTGGGCCAATTTGGGTGTTTCGTAAGCATTAATGAGACAAGTAAGCAGTCGAGCAAATTAGAAATTGCTAAACTTAACTTATGAATCATTATAACGAATCCCTGTTATGCCTACCGCACTGTTTGTCTTAGTCTTTGTCAGTTTTATTCCTTATGTGTTAGCCGGCCTTGGGGGCTATGCCAAAGTCCAGCAACTCGGCCATTTAGATAACCATCATCCACGTTTGCAAGAGAGAAAACTCAGTGGTCGAGCCGCAAGAACCATTGCGGCGCAGTCGAATGCTTGGGAAGCGTTGGCGTTTTATAGCGCAACTATTCTTACCGTGAGTTTGAGTGGCGTTCCATGGTCTGATCTCTCCATGCCTGCGATTGTGTTTGCTTTTACCCGAATGGCTCATCCCGTTATGTACATTGCGGATATTGCCATCGGCAGGACTCTGGTCGTCATCGCTGGCATCGCAAGCTGTGTCTATATGCTTGCTCTCGCGTTTTAAGTTTTGTGCCACGTTTTGCACAAAGTTATCTTGTGTATCAGACCAGTCGCGGAACTCATGCTACTCTTTCGCCAATTTTCAAAGTCCTTTCACCTTGTGAAGAACAGAATAAAAAGTCCAAGCGAACAGTTGTAGAGAGGTAGTCGCGTGAGTGCACAAGATCATTTTCAGGGTCAGTTTGAAGTTGAATTGAAATACCGAGTGAAAGACAAGCGAGCGTTTTTAACCGCGCTAAGCAGCTTACAACACGAGGTGATGTTCGAAGATAACCAAGAATCAGATTGGTTTTACGATACACCTGATCGCAAACTAACCAATGAAAACAAAAGCTTGGTGATTCGTGAAATTGAACCATCTGGCATTAAGCTTTGGATTGTTAAAGGACCTGAAGAAGATCGTTGCGAAGCAACAGACATCACCAAGTCTCACGCGGCAAAAAGCATGTTAGAGAACATGGGTTACGAGGTCATTCTTCATACTAAGAAGACTCGCAGTATCTACTTTGTCGGTGAATTCCATATCACTCTTGACCACCTTGAAGGCATCGGTTATTTCGCAGAATTTGCGATAATGACTGACGATGAAAGCGCACTAGGACACTACAAACAAAAACTGCAAGCACTAGCAGGCATGTTTGGTTTGGATGAGTCCAACCGAGAATTGCGTTCTTACAAACAAATGTGGACCGCTCAGTAAAATCCCCGTCATTTCTTATTGGTCTGACAAGCAACTCCCTCCAATCGCACTATGATTAAAGTAGTGCGAGCTTGCCGTCTCGCACCACCATTCCATTTCGCAGACTGATGGTGACAATGTCACTTAAACGGAGGGGGAAATGTACAACCGCGAGCACAAATACGTGTATTGGCGAGAAGAGCGCAAGAAAGGCAAATGGCACTACATAATGAAGTCTTTCTTGATGATTTGCTGTGCGTTGTTGGTTGGCAAGGTTATAGGCTTGTTTATCTTTGGTGAGCTGCAAACGGTAAGGGATATTACAGAGCAGTTTCCTGCCGATGTCTTCATCATGATGCTGGTGGGATTCCCCATTAGCGTTATTGGTTGGTATCACGAAGAGTCGAAATTCTTCCGAGCCTTAAAGCGCCGAAATAAGAAATTTAAAGCGCGCTTGGAAAGTCGCAAAAAAACAAACAAGCCAGTTTAGAAAGATGCCGCAAGATTCGAACTTTGCGGCATTTTTGATCCCGCCAGTTTACTGCTTCCCATTCATTAGGTTCATGTGTGATTTGTATTGATGGAGTTGGTTCCCAAAGGTTAACCCTAAATGAGTATGAGAATTAACCGGTTACGTATCCTACACTTGTTGATGTGAAAGCGGTGAATTCGCGCAAGGAAGCATGTGCTCATGGCAAAAAAGCTCTCTAGGTTTAGTCCGAAAGCTCTATTACTCATTTTTATTGGGATGACTGCGCTCATTTACGGAGTCATTTCACTTATTGTGTTATCTCAAGAAAGTCAGGCGACAATAAAACAACTCCAAAAGGGGAATGGTCGGTTTGAGCTAGAGTCGGCCAAGATCTTCATGGAGAAGTACTTAGAGGTAGCGGAAGATCGAATCGTACTCGCATCCCAATACCGTGGGGTTATCGATGCCGTGGTCGACAATGATGTTGAAGGGTTAGCGTTCCAGTTAGAGCGTTTTAAAGGCCAACATCAAACGATGCAATTTGCAGCAAGAGATGTAAACGGCGATTTATTGTTCGAAGACACTTTCCGTCACCCCGCATCTGAGCAAGAAGTCGCGATTTTTAATGCGCTTTCTGAGTCTCGACTAAATGAGCGCATCGTGTATCTGCTGCACGATGATACTAATCACATCTGCTTAAAGCTTTTTATGCCCCTTGTAAATAACGGTGATTTTGTCGGGGTGTTATATGGTGAAACCGCTGTCGATTACGATGACTTTTTTGGTTCGTTCGTAACGGGAAGAGAGCGTTGGTATGAACTCAGTCAAACCATTCCGCCACTTCCTGAACTGGCTCACCTAACCGAAACACAGGCGCAAGACCATCTCTCCCATAGCCACGAGCATGTCCCAACAGCAAGCGAAATCGACCGATGGATCATCAATAAAGAACCTTTGAGTCGAGGTAATTTGCTTTTGACTCAAGGTGTCAGTAAATCCTTCTTGGATGAACAATTAACGAACCTTCAAAGCAGTTTGCTAAAGGGCTTAATTGGTGTGCTGATCGTGAGTTCGATTATCGTAACATTCATAGGAAAAAGGCTGTTCGTTAACCCTCATCGTGAACTCGAAAAATCCAGGCAGGAGCTAGAAGAATCTAACCTTCAATTGAAAGAAAAAGAGAAGGAGAGCGAGTTACTTGCGACTGTTGTTAAAGCCGCGAGAGATGCCGTTGTTATTACAGACCACCACGGAAAGGTTGAGTGGGTAAACAAAGCGTTTGAATCCATGACGGGTTATCAACTCGATGGCATCAAAGGGTTAGCGCCGGGTGCTTTCTTGCAAGGGGCTGACACTTCACCAGAGACGATCGCAGACATCGGGAAAGCAATTCGACAGGGTGAGCAAGTTAGGACAGAGATACTCAACTATACGAGAAACAAACAGCCCTATTGGATTGATATCGATATTATCCCATTGAGGAATGAGCAAGGTGTTGTTGAGCGGTTTATTGCCATTGAACGTGATATCACAGAAGTGAAACGCTTAGAGAGTGACCTTGAAACCGAGGCATTAAAGGCAAGGCACGCCAATGAAGCGAAATCGGCATTTTTAGCGACGATGAGCCATGAAATCAGAACGCCGCTTAATGGGCTATTGGGAATGCTACAAATACTGATCGATGACATCCGAGACCCGGAACAAAGGAAAGTGTTGCGACTCGCATTGAACTCGGGTGAACACTTGATCTCGATTCTTAATGACATCTTAGATTTAGCCAAGGTAGAAAGTGATGCGCTTGCACTCGATATTCATCCTTTCAAAATGGCGGACATCATTACTCCGGTGGAAGTGACTTACCAGAGCTTGTGCTCAGAGAAAGGCATTGTGTTCAGCGTGGATAACCAATGCAGTGATGAATGCCAATATAGTGGTGATTCTGTGCGTATTCGGCAGGTCTTGCTCAATCTTGTCGGGAATGCGCTCAAGTTTACTAAGGCCGGTCATATTAACGTTTCCATCAAAGCGCTAGAGTCGCCCTTCGTAGAATTTTGCGTAGAAGACTCCGGTATCGGTATTCCTCAAGATCGTATGGATTCTATTTTTAATGAATTTGAACAAGCGGAAGTGTCGACGACTCGGCAGTATGGTGGCACCGGATTGGGCTTAGCGATTTGTCAAAAATTAGTGACTCTTATGAATGGCCAAATCAGTGTTGAGAGCGAGTTAGGAAAGGGAAGCCAGTTCCGCTTTGTAATTAGCTTACCGAGTGCTTCGGGCGAGGCCATTGAAGAGAAAACAGAGGATGTGAAGGTTGGAGATCTCTCTTCCGTTCACGCGCTGATTACGGATGACAATCGGATGAATCAAATCATCGCAAAAGTCTTTTTAGATAAGTTAGGGGCGAAAAGTCACACATGCAGCAGTGGACAAGAAGCGCTGAACTTGTTGAACGAGCAGTCTTTCAATCTCATCATTATTGATAACCATATGCCAGAAATGAGTGGTATTGAGGTCGTTAAGCGAATCCGCGATCAAGGGATGGATGATGTCGTGATCTTCGGTTGGACTGCGGATGTGATGCAGCAATCGACACAATCTTTTATCGATGCGGGTGCAGATGAAGTTCTTGCCAAACCACTCATCAAAAAGGATCTCATGGATGCTTTGTCTCGGCATCTACCTAACGCCTCCAAGGATTAAGCGTCGCATTTTTGTCTGTGAAGAAACAACTCATCATCGATGAAAACGTGTCTTGAGTTCATTACTTCACCTTGCTGGCAAAGTAAGGCGCGAATTTCATGACTTTTGGCAAGCCTTTCTTATTCTGACTCTGCTAAATTCCAACCAAGAACATCCCCTCAACAGGAATAATAATGGATAAGAAAACCATGTTGCACAGCCAAAAAGTGTACTTCTGTAATGATGAAGAATTGGCGGCAATGCAAACCGAATGTCTTGAGATCTTATACGATTACAACCACACACGTCCTTCGGAATCAGAAAAGCGGGGCGAGATACTCGGTCGTCTGCTCGCGTCTGTTGGTGAGAACTGCTACATCGAACCGCCTTTAAGGGCAAACTGGGGTTGTCACACTTACCTTGGCGACAATGTTTACGCAAACTTCAATCTGACTTTGGTCGACGATACCTACATCTACATTGGGAATAGCGTGATGATTGGACCTAATGTGACCATTGCAACGGCAGGGCACCCAATCGATCCTGACTTGAGACGAGACGTCGCGCAGTTCAACATGCCGGTTCGAATCGGAGATAACGTATGGATTGGTGCGAACTCGGTGGTATTACCGGGGGTAACGATCGGAGAAAACTCGGTGATTGGCGCGGGCAGTATCGTAACTAAGGAAATTCCTGCCAATGTGGTCGCCGTTGGTAACCCTTGTCGAGTGCTTAGAGAGGTCGGACAACACGATAAAGAGTACTATTTTAAAGACCGTAAGCTTGAACAAAATATGTTCAATGGTTAGTCTGAACCTTCTACCCGAATAGGAAAGTAAAATGATCATCCGCACAACCAACCTCTGGTGGCTCCTCCTTCCAATGCCAAGCAGTCGGTAGGTTGAGTTGTGCCTGGCTGCGAGTAGATGCAGCCAGAATCGCATTCTATCTCGTAGCCTTGTTTGAATGTTATCAATCATCAAGGAGAGAAAATGAATACGGCATCCGATTCCAGCCCTAGTTCAGAACATCAACCCCAAAAGAAGCCTGTTAGTGCAATGACTGTTGGCGTCATGTTTGCGCTCGCTGGTACGCTGTTATTTTCGATTAAACCTGTGTTTGTCAAACTCGCGTATCAGTATGGTGGTGACGCGGTGAGCATCATGACGCTTCGAGCAATGAGTTCACTGCCTCTTTACCTTTGTATTCTCTTTTGGATGCTTCGTGGTTTAGAGAACCGAGCGAAAGTGAAACACCACGGAATCAAAGCTGCCGCGATTGGTGTGCTTGGTTATTACTTAGCGAGCTATCTCGATATCACGGCACTTAACTACATTTCTGCTCAACTTGAACGTTTGTTGTTGTTCTTGTTTCCGACTTTTGTCGTGTTAATTATGTGGTTTAAAGAGGGACAATCACCTAACCGTCAGGTGCTGTCAGCCGTATTGGTCGGGTATTTGGGAGTGGGGCTGATTGTGGCGCATGATCTTTCTCACTATGGTGACCAGATCTGGCTTGGCGGCGGGTTGGCGATTCTTTCTGCGTTTGTGTTTGCCGTGTATTTGGTGTTGAGCAAAGCCAGCATCGCGAAGCTAGGGAGTACCATGTTTACCAGTATCGGCATGGGCAGTGCCGGTGTCGCTATTCTTATTCATTTATCGTTTAGCTCGTTACAGTTGAGCTCGATGAACAATGAACTCATTACTATTGGTGTGTTGCTGGGCATCTTTTGTACCGTCATTCCTTCTTATCTGATTGCTGCCGCCATGGCACGGTTGAACCCTGCACATTTGAGTTTAGTGAGTAACATCGGCCCAGCAATGACAGCGTTGTGTGCCATTTTCATACTGGACGAAGCATTTACTTGGTTTCACGCTTTAGGGATGGTGCTAACCATTGTCTCGGTCGTGATGATCAACCGATTTAAATCATAAGTCGGTACAACGGCAAAGGACCAAAAAAGGAGTGATGTTTACAGGAGGATAATGTTTATAGAGGAAAAGGCAGGTCGATGAGTGTCGACCTGCCAAAGGGTTAGAACACAAAGTTAAGCATAATGGTGTACATATTAGCGTCGTCATCGGAAGGGTTAGAGACGAACGCGCCAGAGGCGTCACGATAAGCCTTGAAGTGTTGCCACTCTGCATTGAGTGACACATTGTAGTGAAGATCGTATCTCACACCGAAGAGGTAGCTATCGCCAACTCGATGCTCATGGTCATCAAACTGCTGGCCATAGGTCGCATAAGGTGTGAACTTGTTTAAGTTGTAAGTACCTTGCACATACCATGCGGAAGCAATGTCGTTGGTTTGTCCTTCCACGGTTAACGTCAGCGCATCAAACTCGTACTCAGCACCAAGTGAGAATAGCTGAATGTTTTGGTCTTTCGCTTTGATGGTTTGATCCGGAATCTGAACGATACCCACACCAGGAATATTGGTGGTCAGGTTACGTAGCTTGGTCTCTTGATCGTAATTTGAGTCTAAATACGTAAAGTTCCAGCGGTAGTAATCCCCACTCAAGATAAAGTTCACGCCGTACATTTCATTAGTTTTAAACGTTAGCTCAGTATTAGCGTTAAAGTCGACTGAACTCTCATCACGAAAGCCAATAAAAGGCGTTGTGGTTAACGTCATGCTGTCGTTGAGATCGTAGTTCCACAAGAATGAAATGCCATTAAACGCGGTAATCCCCAAGATACTGTCGTAAACCTCATTTGGTGGGCGCGCTGGCGTAAATGCATGTCCCACATAGTAATACTCGGAGGCCAAGAACACTGGCATTCTTAAGCGACCACCACGAAATTCAACATTACCGTAGGTGTAAGCGAGATAAGCCCATTCAAGTTGTGGATCGCTCCAGTGATCTTGCGGTCTTTTTACTACTTGGGCGGAAGCTTTAAAGGCATCGTAGTAGAAGTCGAGCTGAACACCGAACGTGGTATCACAGTCGTAACAATTTTCGTCGTCGATAAATCGGTTCACGAGGACGGGTGTTTCATTGTCTGTGGTAGCCCAAGACGTCGAGCCAAAGCCGCTCAATGATAAGTTGTCCGTTAATTCTATTGCCGCCAAGCTCGGAAAGGCCACACTGCTAAGCGCTGCTGCTGTCATTGATGCGATGAGTGTTTTCTTCATATTATTTCTCCGAACTTACTACGTAGAGGATTTGTGCATCAGAAGGGAGGCTACTCACCGGTGCATAGCCAATGCGATTCGGCTTTTCTTTCATCCAGGCTAATAGGGCATCCATGTTGGAATTGTCGATAACTTTTGGTGGACGTGCTTTGCCTGAGAACGACAAGCTTGCCCAGTGCGCGTTCATTTGCGCGATGTTTTTGTTGAGTAAATAGCGATAAAACTCTGAGCGTTCTGAGGAAGTATCAGGCCAATCAGACAGCTCAATACGCTTACCTTGTAAACGCTTTGTCTTACCACGATATAGCTTTCTTGCTTTGGTGATGCTGAGCTCATCAAAGCCTGAGTCGAGAGAGAAAATCGCATACTGGTCTGCCGCCAATGCTTCGCTATCAAAAGACATTAACAGGGCAAAGGCGATCATTGCAGTAGAGAGTGATCTCAACACTTTGTTTTTGTTCACTAAGAAATGGGTATCCATGACCATTACCTTATCCGTTAAATCACACTTTCAATTTGGTGAAGAAGTTTTTCTTTTCTCACCGGCTTTGGCACATAGGCATCCATACCTGAGTCGTAACAGCGCTGAATATCGTCGTCCACCACACTTGCCGTCAGTGCAATGATCGGGGTTTTAGGCAGACCAGAAACTCGTTCATAAGCGCGAATTTCTTTTGTCGCCTGAAACCCATCCATCACTGGCATCATGCAATCCATCAAGATGATGTCGAAGCTGTTATCTTGTTGGAACATGTCCACGGCAATTTGACCATTCTCGGCAATCTCAAATTGATAGCCCGCTTTGCTCAGCAGCAATGACGCAACCTTTTGGTTAACGGTATTGTCTTCGACCAACAAGATGCGCTCTGAACGGCTTGGTAAGGTGTTCATTGCAGGCTCTTCAGGCTTGTCTGCCGGGCGTGTTTTTGCTGCGGCGCTGATTGGGGTTGGCACAACTGTTGACGTGTCCACTTCTGGAAAATCAACGGCTTTTGCCAGTTTTTCTTTGAGGATGTTAGCTTTGAATGGTTTGGGTACATAGTCATCCATGCCGACATCAAAACACTTCTGGATGTCGTCATCGACCACACTGGCGGTTAGCGCAATGATTGGAATGCGGTAACTGCGGTTCTCTTCTTTTTCGACTTGGCGGATTTTCTCTGTTGCTTCAAACCCATCCATTATTGGCATCATGCAGTCCATCAGAATCAAGGCGTATTGGTTCTTCTTGAACATGTCGACCGCTTCTTGCCCGTTGGCGGCGAGGTCGAACGTAAAGCCTGCTTTTGTCACATGTAAGCCCGCAATTTTTTGGTTTACCGTGTTGTCATCGACCACCAAGATTTTGTTTTTAGTATTGGCTGTCGCGCTTGCTGCGGCTCGTTGAGCGGTTTGGCTAAATTTGGCCTCACAGTTTTCAAGCGCTTTCACCAAACGTTGGCCAAGCAGAGGTTGCGTGATCATTGCGCTGACGCTTTCACCGAAGTCAAATTGGTCGCTTTGCAGATGTTTGATTAGGCAAACGCGTACATTTTGAGTTTCTAATCGGTGGAAGGCATCTTCGCTTTCCATCGCAGCATTTGGTCGCGTTTCGGCGTAGATGACGATGACGTGTTCTTTGTCGTTAATCCAAGTTGGAAGCGCGTCTAAGCTCGTCACGGATTGATGAACCGCAATGCGATAGAAGTTCAGTTCATCACGTAGTGTGCTCTCCATTGCGGCATCTTCACAAACCAACCAAATTTGGCTGTTGGCCGCTGCATGTTTGGCATCAAAGTCTAGCTGAACAACAGAAGGGGACAGTTGGAAGAAAAAGCGACTACCTTGGCCTTTTTCAGATTCCAATTGAATCTTACCGCCCATTAACTCAACGAGCTGAGTACTGATTGCTAAGCCAAGACCGGTACCACCAAATTGGCGTGTTGTAGAGTCGTCTTCTTGTGCAAATGGTTCGAAGATTTTCTTCTGCTGTTGTTCGTCGATACCGATACCTGAATCTCGAACAGAGAATTCCATGACCGCATTAGAGCCAGAAACACTATGAGTGGTAACAGAAAGAAGCACCGTGCCTTTTTCCGTGAACTTAACCGCGTTAGACATAAAGTTCATCACCACTTGGCGTAAGCGGTGATCATCAATCATCAAACGGAAAGGTGTGTTACGACTGATGCTCACTTGAAGATCGATGCCTTTCTCTTTGGCTTTAGGCGAAACGATAGAAGCGATGTCGTAAATAGACTCACGAACACAAGTTGAATGCGGGCTGATAAGTAGCATGCCTGATTCAATTTTTGAGAAGTCTAGAATGTCGTTAATCAAGCTCAACAGCAGTTGCGATGAAGTCTCGATAGTATCCACATAGTCGCGTTGCGTGGCAGTGAGGGAGGTATCAGACAATACTTCTGATATACCGATAACGCCGTTAAGTGGTGTTCGTATTTCATGCGACATGTTAGCGAGGAAGCTACTTTTTGCTTTGCTGGCTTTGATCGCATCGTCTTTGGCGCGTTCAGCGTCTTCTTTTGCTTGTGTCAGTTTGATGTTGGCTTGTTCACGCTCATAACTCAGTCTTTCCACTTCTTGAGCAAACTTGCTTAACTCGTCTTTACCTTTAACGAGCTCTTCAAGCGGCGATTCCTCACTGTAGCTATCACGACGAAGAAATTCCAAAACCAACTGAAGATTACTCGTCACTTTACGAACCAGACGTAACGCCAAGCTAATCACCAAAATGGTAATGACAGACATGATACCGATGAACATCAAGCGCTGTTGGTTTGCAGTCGTAATCGCATGGTCAACATCGGCTTTCAGTTGCTCGGTCATTTTGTTGTCGACGTTTTTAAGCAACGCTAAGCGTCCGTTTAATGCAGTTAAACCTGCGGCAACTTCACCTTCTGGCAGAGTGCTGAGCGCTTCTTCGTTGAACAGAAAGCTTCTGAACTCTTGGCTAAGGACGAACACTTCATTGGTGAATGTTTCGATTAACAGTTCAACTTGTTGTTGGTTGGCATTAAGTGTGACGAAGCGTTCAAGGAACAATTGTTGGTTTTTGACGAGCGATTCAATCTCGCTGCTGATGTCAGCGTCATAAAATTGGTTTTGCTCAACGGAGTAAATCAGATATTGGCTAAGTCGGTTTTCTTCTTTGGACCAAAACATCAACCATTCAATCTGCATAAGGGCGGAGAGGTGGGCTTGGATTTCGAATGTAGCGTCATTAAAAGGGACTTTTTCTAACGCCAATAGAATCTGCTTGTAGGTGTCTGCGCGCCACTCTGCAACGTCTAAACGTTCATCCATGTCCGTTGTTGTTGCGAGAGAAAGACTGGCTTCTTCCAGACTCGCGAGCAGGTCCGCCATTTCTACGCCATTGTCGGCAAAGATATTCTTGGCTTCATTATTGAGCGACTGCGTGACGGTTTTGATCTCCGACTCTTTGTCTGATACTTCGCTGTTATTCGGCAAGTTATACAGATAAGAGACGCTATCCATATAGTCGGAAAACAGTTGTGCCTTCTCTAGATCTTGAGCCTGAGTGGAAAGTCTGTGAACTTGCTGCCCCGCAAGAAAGAGGAGTAAAACGATGGGTAAAAAAACTAAGCTAAACAGCTTGTGCTTAACAGATAGGTTATTCCATGAAAACGATCCGACCACTGTGCACGTCCATATCCAATAAGTTGATATGAAAAGTGTAGGCTAACTATCTCAATTGTTAGAAATCAAGCAGAAAAATTCACACTTTCGCCATATAAAAATTGTGATACTCGTTACAAAAGGTCGGTGTTTGAAAGAGATAAATCTTCTGATCTATCAATAAAAATAGGGTTTCTCACTCAGCGAGAATTAATCAACACGATGATATTTATAAACAAAAATCATTTGTCGAGTGAGTAAAATGTTTTGTCGTAAAAGGTCATAAAGTGGCTGTATCGATATACAGGGGTTGGTATAATCGTCGGATTTTCTTGCTAATGAGACTTTGTGAAATATGTGCTTGTGATTTCCCAGAGTTGTACTTCAAACGATGCAAAGGTTAGTGGGAAAAAGGCTTAAATAAAAAGTTAACCTCCATACGACAACAAATAACAATAACTAAATCATGAACGTATCTCGAAGTCTTCAATCGGTCACTCTGCGTTACACTGTCCCGATTGTCTTGATCGCGCTTTTCACTAACTTCACCTACTGGGCATACCAGCAGGTCGACGAAGCGAAAAACCTAGCCCGATACCATGTTAAATCTGCAGAGCTCAACCTTGGTACTATCGTCGATGGTTACCGTGATCTGCTACGCGCAATGAGTAAAGATGAGCACTTCATCGAATCGGACATCACATTGCAAGAGCGTGCGCAACGTGCGGTGCCATATAAGCAAGCCTTTGAGCTGGCAGGTATTGGATTCAGCGACGGTGTGGGGAACATGGTCAGCACACACAACAATAAAGTGCATTCCATCGCTCATCGTGACTATTTCCATCAAGTGATCCGCAGTAAGAAAGCGGTGATGACAGACGTTCTCACCGACGTCTCAAACGGCAAAATTGTTTATGTGCTGTGTCGTCCTATGTTTGACGAACTCGGTGATTTGATGGGCACCATCTCGGCGTCTATTCATTTCAGTGAAATTCAAACCGCACTCCAGACTGACAATGAAAACGACATCTACAGCGTACTGCTAGATGAAAATCTTAATGTCATCAGCCATTCCAAAGACAAGCATTATGTTGGGATTAACTTGTTTAACTACGGTTACGAGAAGCTATTCGACCGTGAAAAGAACCTTAAAGCGCTGACCGAAACGGCCAATGGTGGCTTTTTCACTTACAGCACGCCTTTTGATTTGTCTTATGTTGAGTTTACTAAGATAGAAGGCACGCCTTGGATTCTGCTTTCAAAAGCTAAGTTCAGTACCTTGCTAGGTGATGGAACTTTGATGTTTGGTGCGAACGTGATGCTGATTATCGCGATTTACGTCATCATCGCACGCTTGATGGGTAAGCAGGTGGTCGGTTTGACTCAGCCGCTTGACCGATTCTTAGAAGAGAGCAAAGTGGTGTTCAACGATAGCTCGATGGAGCTAAAAGAGCACTTTGAACAAGTTCTTCAAGCTAGCCGTAATGGCGTGTTTTGTTCACGCAGTGGGTTGCTCACGCGGGAGTATTTCTTGCGAGGGGCAGAGAAGTCGTTATCTCTAAGTAATACGCCCAAAGCCTGTATCTTCTTTGATATGGATAACCTCAAGTACATCAACGATACATACGGTCACTTAGCGGGCGATAAAGTTATTGCTCTGTTTGTAGCGGTGTTGAGAGAGAGTTTTGGCCACAAGCGCGACATCATAGGTCGATTTGGTGGTGATGAGTTTGTGGTGTTAACGCAAGAGTTTCGAACTAAGCGTGAGTTAGAGCTCGAGCTAGACAAGTTCCTCGCTAAATTGCAAAGCACGGCAGATCGTTTAGGCATCGATATCAGTTTAACTGCGTCAATTGGGGTTGTTCTCACAGAGGGCGTGGGGCGCGATATTGATATTCTACTGCACTGTTCCGATATGGCGGTGTACCGAGCGAAGCAGTTGGGTAAAGGGCGTTACGCGTTTTATCATACTTCGATGGTAGAAGTGCCGATATTCAGTTAGCAAAAGGGAGGTGTGAAGCCTCCCTTTTTTATTGTGTCTCGTCCGCTGGTGGTGAGTTAAGCCGTAACCGCTTGAGGCTGCTTTCTCAACACATAGATGTCATGATCTCGCAATAGGTAGAGAGCGAAACACGCAGCAAGCATCGGCCACGCCGCGAAGAATAACAGGTTGTTGAACGGGTCTAGGTACTTCGCGAACGAAGAAAAAGTGGAGCCTGCGTGTAATACCAGAATCGCAAGATAAGTCAGGTTTTTCCAAAGTCCAGCCACAAAAATCCCGATGAACACCAACTGGGCAATACCTAACGCGACAGAAAATCCACTCGAAATATCTAAGCCATAGAAGCCAGAGAACACTTTCATTGCATGTTCTGGTACCAGCACTTTATCTAGCGCCCACATGATAAATACCAACGCGATACTTAAGCGCAATGCTAACAGCCCTAATCCTAACTGACGTTGAAGCTTTGGTTGGAGCGTTTCTTTCATTTTCATTCCTTTATTGAGTAGTGAAGGTTCCTAATGGCAGACCGACTCTTTCTTAAACTGATTACAACGAGATATGTAAATATTCGTGTCCCGTTCCAATTTGGATTCTTGTCAACACAATACATAAACCACGGAAATATGACTGAATTGGCAAAAATGAAGTATTCGCAGACTCAAGGTGGATGTAGCTGATAGAAGATGTCACTCTTTCTTTAAGCAAGGAGTCGCTACCAAGCCTAGAAGAAGGGACATATGAGTAAAGTGGATTGGCATAAAAATCATATTGAAGACAACACGTTAATTACGTCTTCCTATAAGAACACTCAAAATGTACGTCGTTACTTCAAATCCAAATGTGGGGATGATTTCAAGTTTGACCGCGGCTTTATGCAGTGGATGAACGACGCAGAAGGAACAAGCATGGGTGAAGCCGCACGAGAGTGGTTACGCAGACAGCACGCAAAGTAATTTTATGGATAGTTATCAATACCGTTTAAACAACGCTCTCTTTAATTCGTTATGGACCAAAGCGGCAGGCGAGAAGTATCCCTCTGAACTACAGCCTTACAGCAGTTGCACTGTTCAGTTACTCGAACAACTCCAAGGTAAACTCATTGCGGGCAACCCCGAGACTTTATTGGACTTAGGTTGTGGATCTGGTGGTTTTAGTCGCTGGCTGAACCAGACATTAAACTGTCACGTGTTAGGCGTCGACCGCTCTGAATTTGCGATTGAGTATGCTCAACAACATACATTGAAAGGCTCAAACATCGAGTTTTTCAAATTAGAGTTTGAGAATTTATCCAGCCTTTCAGCCAAGTTTGACAGTGTGATCAGCATTGACGCACTGCCATTTGCAAGAGATGAAGACCAAGTGCTATCGGATATCCATCGTTTACTTAACAAAGGTGGTCAACTGCTCTTCACGACACGAGAGCCATTGGAAGGATCGCCTAAATTTAAAAAGCTCGGAAGCGCATGGCGTTTAGCGCTCGAAAAAAATGGATTTGAATTAATCGAGGCCACTAAAAGAGAGGGCATTTCCGAATTTTGGCATGCTGTCTATCAAGAATGGGCGAGTCATGAAGTTCAATTAAGAAAAGAATTACCTGAAGAAGTTGTTGACGGGTTGATGTTGGAAGTTGAACAAGTTGGATCTCGTTTATTTGATGGACGACCTTGGTGGTTGATTCACGCAAAACGTATCGAAATGGAAGAACAGAAAGAAAAACAATGAGTATTGTAGAAACGTTAACTCAACAGTTAAGTGAGATTGGATACCCAGATAAGCGAGTGCGTACGGGCTTGGTGAGATCGATCTCTGCCGATGGTTTTCGAAGTTTAGACAGTAAGCAAGCAGACTTCGTTTTTGATCAGTGTGAAACATTGCTGGCAGAGCGTGATTGGGCACTAAGCGTGATTGCGTTTGACTGGGCGTTCAGAGTGAAAAGGCATTATGACGCCGCCACGTACGATCGATTCGAATCTTGGCTTTATCAATACATTACCGATTGGAATGATTGTGATGATTTTTGCACCCATGCACTCGGTGCACTTATTGCTCAAGACAACAGCCTGTTTATTCGCACGTTGGAGTGGGTAAAGAGTGATAACTTTGCAGTGAGACGAGCAGCCGCTGTGACGCTTATCTATCCGATCAATAAAGGTCTGTATAAAGGGACTGAGCCTTTTCAAATAGCAGATTTGTTGCTCGAAGATGACCATTACTTAGTACAAAAGGGCTATGGCTGGATGCTCAAAGTGTTGGCGCAAAAAGAACCAGAGCGAGTGGTGGACTACTTGAAACGTCACCATAGTAAGATGCCGAGAACGGCGTTTCGATATGCGATAGAAAAGCTGGATAAGCAAACTAAGCATGAGCTGATGGCCTTGTAGTTTACTTTTTCGGCACTTTGCCAAAGCAAACAGAGTGATACAAAAAGCCGACAGATTCGAACTCTGTCGGCTTTTATCGTCTTACGGGTTACTTGACAGACAAATACTCAGAAGGAGACTTATCTGGTTTCGGTAAATCCATCGTCGCAACCGCGTTGAAACCAGCAGGTGTTAAACCACCAGAGTAATCAACAGTGCCATTTGGCAGGTTGGCTTTGGTTTCTGATGGGTTCCACATACGGAAGTAATCTGTCAGATCGTATCCGGTCAGGTATGAGGTACATGCCATCATGAGATCACCTTGGCTTAACTGGCTGCTTTGTGCAGAACAGTAGTTAATGCCTTGGTCGCCAATGCTGTCACCACGTGCTTTACGGTGTGCGAGTTTGAAGAAGTTCCAGCCTTGGTCTTCGCCAAAGATGCTCGGCTTCTCTGCTTGATTCGCATACCAATCATCGATGTTGAAATGGTCTTCTGCCCAAAGCTTTAACTGGCCGAACATCGCTAAACGCATGCCGACATCCGCTTCACTCCAAGCATGGCCTTCGAAGCGTTCGAGCCATAAAGGTGACTTGGATAAATCACTCGCTATACGGTCCATGTATGGCTTTGATTCACGCTGCTCTTGCATGTAAAGGGCAAGAATGTTGTTGGTTACCTCGGTAGAGCCTGCCATCATAAACGGCGCTGCAGCAAGGTTGTGTCCGACTTCATGCCATAGTAACCAGTCATTGGTTGGGTTTGATGGAACGACAGTCCATGTTGGCCAGTAGCTGTTGCTTTGAACTGGGTAGCCTGAGTGCGCCGCACCAATCGAGATTTGCACATCATTCACGAAGCGATGTCGGTTAGCGAGCAGGGCATCGTAAGTAAATCGACGGTGTTTTCCTTCTGCTGTGATTTGATCACGTCCGTAAAAATCACTCGCATGGTTTGCGAACGCGTTCAGTTCATCTGCAAACTTAGGTACATCTGTGTCCAGTACGTTTTTCACTGGCGTCGTGTAGACGAAATGACCTGAATCGATTTCTGCCAATGGTACGTCAGTGTTGATTGGGTTTAACCAAGCACCGTCTTTCCACCAAGACGCACGAAGCACACCAGTGAAGTTAAACGTCACAACGTCACGAGAATCCACTTCTAACGGTTGAATGTAAATCAAACCACCGTAAGGTACTTTGAAGCTCAAAGACGAACCATCATATTGGAAGGTCTTTTGCACGCGTGGCGGGCGTTTCAAGCTCAGTTCGTGGTTTGCACGGCCTGTTAAGTCATCAACCAATGCAACATTGATAGACGCTTTTACACCACCAGAGATGGTGACTTCTTCAAGTTGCGGCGCCCACAAGCCCGTCGATTGCATGCTGCCTGCCGTACCAATCACGGTTTTGTTGTCGGTATGAATCGCAATGTTCGCTGTACTGCCTGATTGAACAGGGCGACCCGGGTAGCCTGTCGTATCAACACTGATCTCTAAATCCCAGTAAGAGCGACCCAACATCATGCGTGTTAACGGTTTTTCCATCCAGTTCAGAGGGTAGGATGGGTTCAGCTCGTCTGATTCGGTAATCATTGACCATTTAGCAAGCTGCTCTCGTGTATCTTGACTACAAACATTACCGCCTTGATGTGCGTTGCTTGTGTAACAGTTCAGCATTTCGACCGCACGTTCGAAGCCAAGCTCATCTTGTACGTTTGGATTGAATTCGTATTGCTCGTCATTCCAAAGCCAAACGGATAGGTTATCGTAGGTTGAAGTTAGCTCAGCTTGCGACAAGCGTTCACCAATCTCTCCTTTGCTGCGGTAGTAAAGCTCGTGAGAAAGTAGACGATCAATGTTGGCACCTAAGTTCGCCGCTTTTACCATGCTATCCACGACTTCAGGGCTTATTGCGTAACGAGTAAAGTCTGGGCGATGGTGGTTACCGCGGCTAGGAATACCATGACCTTCGCGCACTTCAATACAGTTTACTTCGTATTGGTAATCGTCTTTACAAACCGGAACGCCAGGGAACTCACGTTGAAGCTCTGTGATTGCTGCTTGTTTCTCTTGTTCCGACTTCATCATGTGGAATGCATAACGTTGATGCTCTTGTCCATCAATGGAGACTTTGTATAGCGGTATTTCAAGGGTAGGCATGTCGATATTGCCCGGCCATGTCACCGTACCGTTGTCATTGATCTCAATCTTAGTCGTGTCTGCATAACGTTCGTAAACCACGAGATCGTGTTCTGCGACGGTATGCAGGTTAGGTACGTTCGGGCCCGATGTGCTGTGACACCAATAGCTGTCCGTACACAGAGACTGGAATGTTTTGGCAACGTTCGCTCCACCAACAGAAACGCCTGCGGCATCCGCTAAACGAGCAATCGGCTCTGGGTTACTTTCTTCCAAAGCATCAAAGAAGATGATGCTACCACCGTTGTTTACGTATTCGATCAGCGCTGTAACGTCGTCTGCGTTCAACTTAGGTTGGTTGATGTCGGACACGACGGATTTTGTCGCGTAGCCATCAGTTTTGATTTCGTAAGATTGAAGCAAAAGCAGTGGTGTAGAACTTGGATCTAATGAATCAAACTGGCCGCTGCTTAATACGTCCATTTCACCCAATTTATAGCTTGGATTGACAAAGAAATCGTAGATTTGACCTTCTTTGCGATCCCAACGGAATGCGTGACCTTTGTTGATGTTGGTAGCAATCGCGACAGATTCTTGCGTTGCATTCGGCACTAACCAATCGATCAAGTTGCTGAACATGATTTGCATGCTGCCGTGATCAGTACGAGTATCCGCATCTTGCGCTTCTTGGTTGTGAGGCGTGCTATAACGACATTGCTGTGCTTCGCTGTCGATGCCCAGATCTGCGCCTGCCCAGTAGTTTTCTGGACAAGAGAAGATAGAGGTGTACATCGCGTTACCCAAGAACACCACTTTACCCGAACCAATCATACCTGCCGTCATGGTTGGTAGATTAAAGGTCGCGGTTTGTTTGGAAATCACTTCTGGGCGCTGCATAACCACCGTTGAGTTTTCATCAATGGTTGTGGCATCCACAATGTAGGCTTTTTGATCTTTGCCTGAACCACGAGTCCATGCCGCTTCTTGACCAAACGGGAGCCAGTAGCTGTTGTCGTTACGTGGCATCAGAACAGGGAAGGCTTCATTGGTTAGGTTGAAGTTACGCATTGCTCGCGTGTAACCAGAGCCGCCCCAACCATGGTTATCATGGAAGATGTGCACGCTATCCACGCCAGCATAAATCTGATGCAGAGACTGCGTGACATAATTACTACCAGAAGCACGAACCGTACGCAGCATAGGCGCAGCAAAGCGTGACCATTGAGGCGTCTGCTTTAGTTGCCCATCAATGATTTGTGTTAAACCTTGGCTGAATTGTGCTTCGAACTCATTTGGCGTGGTGAAGTTCGTGCCTTCAATTTTTGCGCCGTTTGGTAGGCTCAAATTGATCAGCTCGTTAATAACGTTCGGATATTGTGCAAACACCTGACGAACGGTATCGCTGATCTCAATGTGGTTGCCAGAAGACACACCATAGCGATGAACGAACGCATCAAGGTTCTGTTTCACCAATGGGTTGTCGCTTAAATCCGCAAGTTGGTAATTGACCTTATTGCCTTTCACTTGGCCTAGAGTAAAGGTATCGATACCAAAGATAAGGTTCTCACCCCAAAGGTATTCAAATTCACCATTGGCATCCGTGATACCGCGTGCGGATTGGCTAAAGAACTCGACGCCAGCAAGCGCATTTCCTTGCGAGTCGGTCAAACGGCTTTTGGTCAACGGTTTGTTGGCTGAACTTGGTTTGTATTCGTAAGTCGCCTCTGCATTGGCAGACACAAACGACCCCGTTAAGTTGTTGCTTGCGCCCGGAGTGACTTCTGGTTGAAGTTCTGGGTCAACGTGCGCGCTTGGTTGTTCACCTTCGTTTGCAACACTTGGATTGAGGAACTCATCAATCGCAGCTTGATCGTCACTTTCGTATAAGTCTTGGATGTCATAACTGTTGATTTCATCCAAACACACTTGTGCGTCCTGAGTAGGGCACGTGTCGATCTTGTTTAACAGCTTAGTGGCGTTGTTTGCGTGTTGGCCGAGTACATCTTTTAGGTCATAGGCTTGCGTTAATTCAGCTGGCTGTGAACCCATACGAGTTTGCTCAGGGATCTGGTAACTGAACTCACCTAACGTCACCCCACCAAATTGACAATCAAACTGGCCTTCTGAAGCAGCGTAGGTGAAGTAGCCAGACTCACTGATGTCTTGTCCATCACACTGAATATCACCAGTGATCTGTTTACCGTTAATGAATAGCTTACCTTGGTAGGTCGTTACGCCAATATCTGGTTGATCAGGCGGTAAATCTGGTTCGACCGTTGGAGGTGTGGTGCTTGTTGAGTGTTTGTTTTCATCGCCTCCGCAGCCAAACAGCAGCGAAGCGACAAGGATTGAAAGAAGACTTCTTTTCAAAGACTAAACCCTTATGAAATGCCATCGTCGTCTGGATGGCGAGTTGGTTGAGATTAACTTTATCTAAAAGCTCACAGATATTGAGTTTTGATTTATAAGTGCCTAACTTTTAGTGACTTTTTAGGGCTCAATAAATGCGCGCGCATTCTAGTTTCAAATGCGATAGGAGGGAACAAAAATTAATGGCGCATCGCGATTATTTACACAAATGGGAGCAGGATTCCGAGAATGGTAAAACCTTGTGGTTGCTTTCGCTTTCTTTTCTATAAAAATAGCGTACAGTTTGCTGGTTTTTCACTGAAATCATCCCATTATGTCTAACGCAAAACTTCTTCTAATCCGTGGTTTACCGGGCTCTGGTAAGACGACACTTGCCAAGAAATTGTCCAAACAGCTCAAAGCAAAACATTTTGAAGCTGACATGTATTTTGAGAATGAAATTGGCGAATACCATTTTGATGGCACAAAGCTGGCTGATGCGCATGAATGGTGCTTTCAACAAACCCGCAAATGGCTAAGCAAAGGAAAGACGGTGATCGTCAGTAACACGTTTGTTCGCCATTGGGAGATGAAGCGGTATTTGAAGCACTGTGAGAAAAAGCAGATTGAAGTGGAAGTGCAGGTTTGCCGAGATGAGTATCAGAGCATTCATGGTGTGCCATCAGCGACGATAGAGAATATGCGCCGCCAATGGCAAGAGTAACGGTTCTTCATTCATTCTTTCTTTGTTTCTTTCTAATCACTTAAACTTCCATGGTTTACTGACCACGACCGTCGATCATCACTACTAGTGTTTTGCTCATGATGGCAATGTCCATGGAAATCCACGAGTAGAAAGAACTCAAGCTCAGTGCGTAACTGTGGTCGAAACCTACCTTGCGACGAACGTCTTCGATACAAGAGTCATAACCTTGGTTCACTTGTGCTAGACCTGTGATGCCAGGTAGCACACCGTAAGTGCGTTCAACAAAATAAGGGATTTCGTCTTCCAACTTTTGATAGAAAGCAGGGCGTTCTGGACGAGGGCCAATCAGAGACATTTCACCTTTTAGCACATTGAACAGTTGTGGAAGCTCATCCAAGCGAGTCTTGCGTAGGAAGCGTCCAACCGGAGTGATACGTGGGTCGTTCTCAGAAGCCCATACCGCACCAGAGCGTTGTTCTGCATCCACATACATGGTTCGAAATTTCATAATTTCAAACAGGTCCATTTTTTCTGGTGTGCAGCGTCCAACACGAAGCTGACGATAAATCACAGGGCCTTTTGAGTTCATCACAATTGCTAACGCAATCAAAGGCATAATCGGCATGGTGATTAGCAAGATGAGCAGTGAAACAACTACATCGAAAGCGCGTTTTGCTAAATGAATATTTGAGTCGTAGCGTGAAGTTTTCATGATGCTTTCCTTATTGATTAACGCGCTTCCAGCGTCCGTTTTCCATTCCAAGTAGGTAGCGTAGTCCGCCAGCGAAGTTTGCTATGTGTCCAACCACCAAGTAATTGATTAACTTAAATGGCTTAAACAAATTTAATACTGGTATTAAGTAAGTGATGAGAGCAACTGAGTAGACTGCCAGTTGTGCCAGCATCAGAAATTGAAACGCTGGGTAGTGAATCAGCAGTAATGAACTCACCAAACACATAATCATTAGGTAAGGTGTCGCAAGACGCAGTACCTTTCCCGATAAAAATGCAAATGCAGTGCCACGATAGCGAGGTAATAACAGTTTTTTCAGTTTCAAGAACTGCTGCATGTTACCCGCCGAGATACGTAGGCGACGTTTGAAGTCCGAACTGTCTGAGCTTTCTTCCAGTTCGATGGCTAACATTTTTGGCTCATAAACGGAGTCATAACCTTGAAGCACAATGCGCATTGGCAAAATGAAGTCATCATTGATGATCTCAGGCTCTAATGGCGAAAACAGTTTGGTTCTGAAGGTATAGAATGCGCCGTGAGAACCAATGGTTGAGCCGATCAATGACTCTTTGTATTTCACGTTCGATTGATATTGCCAGTAAGCTGCTTCGCCTTGGTTCTGTGTCGCCATGATTTGATAGGTTGCGTTCACCACACCTACTTTCTCATTTTGATAATGCTGACTGGCTAACAAAAGCGAATCGCAAGAGACGAGGGCAGACACATCACTTAATGCAGTAATATCTGAAGTGATGCTCTCCATCTCCGCGTTGATTAATCCGACTTTACCGCGGTTTACCTCATGGTCATGAACAATGAACAGGGTATCTGCACAGATGGCTTCTTGAATCGTATCTTGTGCAATCGCTGCGGTGTTATCTGTACAGCCATCGCAAGCAATGACTACGGCCAGTTTATCTCTCGGGTAGTCTAGGCTTGCTAGGTTACGGATTTTTTCTGCTATCCATTGTTCCTCATTGTAAGCAGGAACGATCACCGTGACACTTGGCAGTGTGCAGTCACGCTTTGAAGCTTTGTAGCAGCGCTCTTTTGCTTTTTGTTTTCTTGCATTCTTTTTCGCTTTTCGTTGTTCTCTGCGTGCCGATAACCAATTCAAAACCAAAGGATAACCGACGTGATGATAGATAATCAGTAGCGCAGACAAAACAAAACCAGCCGTCCATAGTAGATCAATCATGCGTTCTCTCCCTGAGCCAATGTCGCGTAGCGGTTCACCATATTGCGAATGTCAAAATGCTTAAGAATGTGTGCTCTCGGTGATTGGGGTGTTTGTGATAATTGCTGCGATAGCGCATCTGCCAACATTGGCACTTTGTTCGGTTCGACGAGCGCTCCGATTTGTGGGCAAAGTGTTTCTTTTACCGCGCCAACATCGCTTGCAATGCAAGGTACGCCACAAGCCTGTGCTTCTAATGTGGATAGAGGGAAACCTTCTTGAAGCGAAGGCAGGCAAAACACGTTTAGGCTTTGATAAAAACGAGGCATGTCGCTTACTAATCCGAGGAAAGTCACTCGGTCTTCTAACCCAAGTGTGCGAACTTGTGCTTCTAGAATGCCTCTTTGGCTACCGCAACCAGCAAGCGCAAGATGGGTGTTTTTTGGCAGGTGAGAAAAGGCTTTGATGAGGATCTCTTGTCCTTTCACCGTTTCCAAGCGACCTGCTGTACCCACAATGAACTTGTCTGTAGGAAGAGCGAAAAACTCACGCGCTTTTTGTGGATTACCATCGGTGAACTTTTCACAATCGATTCCATTATGGATGGTGCTTACGCGCTGATATCCCAACTTATTCGTGATTTGGTCAGCGACAAAGTCAGCATCTGCCACGACTTGAGGACGAAGCACTTTAAGAAGTGTCGATTGCAGTCTCGCGGCCTTTTTATTGTTTAAATGCCACGCATCATGCTCAGTGTGGATCAAGGTTTTGATGCCATTCAAACGAGCTGCGGTGCCACCGTATAGCAAGGGCCCAATGTGATGTGTATGGACGACGTTTGCATTCAGTTGCTTTAACTTTGCTTTCAATACCTTGAATGTTGAAAGATGCAAACCAGACGGCTTGTTTAGAAAGTGGAGTTGGTCTTCAAAGTCCGCCAACTTTTCCCAATGATTTAGCGCAGTTTGTTTGTTTCCCTCTAGGCTGATAACAAAAACGGAGTCTTCGGCTTTGGCAAAGCGAAGCATCTCAAGCACCAAAGTTTCCAAACCGCCTGGAGCAAGATGCTGAACGATGTAAACGATCACGTTGCCATTATTGCTTGAGTTTTTAGTCTCTGAGTTTTTCATTCCTGAGCCCTCGACGCATTTCTCTTAATTTTGCTTATCCAGTTCATTGCAGTCTGTATGCCAGAAATAAACCTATTAAAATTCAGTGGCTTAAATCTTACCTTTCAAAGTGAGTCAAAACGAGAAGGGTAGATTCTCAAATTGAGATTCAAATTTCGTCATATCAAGAGGAGCGAGAATTCAATTGGTTAGCAGCTATTTGGAATCTAATTGATAAGTTTTATGAATCTTTTATTTCAAACCATCAGTTCTTCACAACTGCTTCACATCTGGTTTTCTACAGTGCTTTCTGTCAGCGCAAAACCTGACCAAATACGCAGGGCGTTGATACCACTAAGTCGGAAATCGAGTTGAAAAAACGCATCTCTACAGATGGTAGAAATGGAGAGTTCTTATGATTATGTTGAGTCAGGCTTACCGTATTGCTTCGGCTAAGCGAACTTTTGTAACCCGTCGTGTTCCCCTTGAGCTTATGCAATCTCTCGTTGGAGGGAATGGGGTAAGCAAGCCAAAATCTGGTGATCTTGTATTGGCGAAAATTGTGCAGGTTGGTCATCACAAATTTGGAGAGAGAACGGACGGACGACGTGCCGCGTTGTTTGAAGGGGACGAGATTATCTTGGCGTATGGGCATCGCTATGCGCCGGATCAGTTTGAAGCTGTTGTACCAGGTTCACTCGAAGAGTGCCATATGGTGGCAGCGGGTGGGATTGCTGCTCAAGCGATCTCTTGGCATTCGAAGACCAAATCGCCAACGGTCATTCAACCTGTCGGTCTTATTGCTGACTACTCGGGCAAAATCATTAACGTGTCTGATTTCGCTGTAGATGAATCGAACTTGGTTGATCTCGTCCCGAGCGTAGCGGTGGTTGGTACTTCTATGAACGCAGGCAAAACGACTTCAGCTGCGCACATCATCAGAGGACTGAACAAGGCGGGTTATCGTGTTGGCGCGATGAAGGTGACGGGAACAGGGGCAGGCGGTGACCTTTGGTTAATGAAAGACTCCGGTGCTTATATCGCGCTTGATTTTACAGATGCAGGTCACGCCACCACCTTTAAAGTAAACAGTTTTGACCTGATGAATATTGTCGATCGTCTGTCTCAGGAGTTGATTCGATTTGGGTGTAACGCCATTGTGGTTGAGATCGCTGACGGGATCTTCCAGAAAGAAACCAGAGAATTACTTGAGAATCGAGAGTTTAAAGCCCGCTTCCCAAACGTCGTTTTTGCGGCGAGAGAGTCATTAGGTGCAACGGCAGGTGTCCAGTGGTTGAGTAATCAAGGTTATTCCGTCTCCGCTGTCAGCGGTATTGTGTGTGCGTCACCCTTGTCTGCCCGGGAGATTACGCAACAAATAGACACGCCAGTCTATGGCTTAGATTTGCTTATTGAGCCCAGTATTTCGAAGTCTTTACTGCATTTTCCAAGCATGACTCCGGAGCTCGAACTCGCATGAAGCTGCACGCCCTTTTTTCCGGCGTGAGAAAACGCTGGCTGGTTCAGTTAGTGATACTAGGATTGATCATCTCCGCACTCAACGTCGGGAATGTCTTGGTGCTCGATACGCTTTGGCATGATGCAGAGTTTAACAACCTAGTGTTTTTCTTGTTGTTGGGAATTGGGGCGTACTTGCTGACGATAGTCGAAAGCTATTTGGGCGAGAAGCTTGGTCAGCATTATTTGAAAGACATACGACATCAACTCTATACCGAGTTGATGTCGCCTAAGAACGAGCAACCTCCAAGAAGGCTTGGTGTGTCGATGAGTCGAATGATCACCGACAGTAACAACATCAAAAACTGGGCGAGTTCAGGGGCGGCGACGTTAGTCACCAGCGGATTTTCGTTTATTGGCTATCTCGTGCTTATCTTCTACTTGTGGCCGAGTTTCAGTTGGCAAGTGTCTTGGGTGGTTGCTGGGCTTTTTTCATTGTCTTTGGCGCTGACGCCACGCTTAACCGAGCTTGCTTTAACACTGCGTACTGACCGAGGTCGTTTGAGCGGGCATTTATGCGAGCGCATTATGGGTTACCAAAGTGTGAATCAGTTTCGTCAGATTAAACGCGAAGGGCGACGCCTTAATCGCTGCAGCGAGATGTTGGGTGATACATCAAAGCAAAATAGCGTTTTCCAAGCTGTTCTCACCCAACAAACGGCAATGTGGTTCTGTATTCTTCTTGCGCTATTGTTCACTCACCAAGTTTGGCAAGAACATCCGGTGGGGCAAAATTTCGGCACTCTGATGCTGATCATCGGTTTGTTATTTAACGCGCTAAGAGACATCACTATCAGTTGGGGCTATGCCATCACTTACTATGTCGCCAAGGAGCGGTTGGAGTTGGCGATGAGTCGCACGCGGGGTAATTACAAGCGTCAAATTCATCAAATCGATACTAACCTTGCTTTGTGCTTGTGCGTTAAGAACTTCTCCGTTCCGTTCTCAGGTGAAAACTTATCGGTCAATATCTTCAAAGGGCGTTCGATTGATCTGTCGAGCATCGACCCAATCAACAAAACCGCGATTTGCACTGTATTGAGTGGGATCGTGACCGACTACATGGGGGACGTGGCGCTGGAGAAAATGGACATTCGAACCATCAACAATTCTTCGTTACGTCGGCATGTTTATATCATCGATGACCAATGTCAGCTATTTCGAGGTACGGTTTTGACCAACATACGATATGGCAATCGTCGAGCCTCGGAAGAGGAGGTAAGCAATGTGTGTCTGTTTGTTGGCATCAGTCCAGAGCGCTTGGATTGTGCGGTTGCTGAGTTCGGACGTCATTTAGACAAAACGCTGTATAACCAGGTTTTGATTGCACGTGTTTTGTTGTCGAAACCTAAGCTCATTGTGTTGAATCATCACGGTATTGGGCAAGACGTCGTATTGATGCGTTTGCTTAAGGTGAACGCAAGTGTTGAAACCTACACCTTGCTCAGCTTGGTGCGAATGGAGTAACACCATCGCACCAAGGAGCAATCAAGTATTCGGTCTAAAAGGCTATTTTTGGAATGGTCGTAATCACTGGCACCCCAAGGTGTTTCTCGAGTGTTTTACGAGAGCGAATGGAGTTGTCGGCTAACTCAGCAATGGTCGCTAAGCCAATTCCCAAGCCTACGCCACCTATGAATCCCAAAATGACAAATACAAACGCAGGCAGATTGGAAGGAATCGTTGGAGTGTAAGGTTCATCAATGACTTTTACACGTTTGTTTTCCTCAAACACACCTAAAGATCCGGTGAGCTGTGCCATTTCATAACGTTCAACCAGTTCGTCATACAACTCGCGTTTTACTGTCACGTCGCGAGCAAGACGGTTGATTTCAGTTGCGGTACTACCAAAACGGTTTGCATTGACTTCCAGTTCCTGAATCATACTTTGTAGGCTAATGGTTTCTTCCTGAAGCGATTCGTATCGACCGCGCATGATTTGCAATTGATGAAGCTGAGAAACAAGCAGAGGCTGCGCATCACCAATATTGCTTACCGTTGCTGTACTGGCGATATCCCAAAGCTGATTACTGTTCATCTCTGGTTGTTTTGAGTTGAGTAGAACCGAACGCTCTTGCTCTAGGCGATTTAGCTCACGCAGCTTACCTTGAACCATGCTGTGTGCTTCTGTGTACTTGGCGCGAAGTAGGGTTAATTCACTGCGGATCTCGATGATTTGTTCCTCAATCTTACCAATCACTGGATTGGTCTTTGAAAGCTGTTGGTCCAAGCTACCCAAGCTTCGTTTTACACCTGCTAGTTCCGCTTCTTTCTCTGCCAATGTCTGCTTTAGGCTCGCTAAACGAGTCAGGCTTTGTGCTTGCATCTCTGGTGTCGCGTGCGAGTAAGCGTTTTTGTACTCGGCAAAAGCTTGCTCTGCTTTATCCAGTTCTTCACGACGTTTATCGATGTGAATCGTGAGAAAGTGGCTTGAATCTTTAATTGAAGAGCGCTCTGGTGCAAGCAACTGTTCCACAAAATGGTCGCTGACGGAACCGAGCACTTCTTCCATCCCTTCAGATTTACCACTGGTTAACTGGATTTGAATAAAATCTTTGCCAAGCTGTTGCACCGTGAGGCGATTGGCAAGGTCTTTAATGATGAATTCTTGCTCTTTCGGACCCATAGTGTCGTCAATCAAGCCTTGTTCCTTAGCAACCGAATACAACACATGACGGCTTTTCAGTAGGGTGCTTAATGCGCTCAAGCGGTCTTTCAGCATAGTCGAGACGGCAAGGTCCTCAAGGAACGGGTTCATTTTCGCTGTTTCTTGAATCAACATGCTCGTGTGCGCCACATATTTCGTCGGCATCATTTTACTGACGACAAACCCCAAGATTGGTAACACCAACATTGGAATGACAATCAGGTAACGACGTCGCCACGCACCGTGCAGTAATAGTGTGATGTTGTCTCTTAAATCGTTCATAACGCCCTCACTAGTTGCTCAACTTGACGTGCTCTTGATTGCCAACTTTGTTTTTGGATGATCGAGAGTGATCCTTCTGGTGGTGGGAGTAAATGATTGAGGCTAGCACAAACATCATCTACGTCCGCCACAACATGCAACATGTGTTGGTAAGGCTTAAGTGCTGGGAAAGCCGTACTGATGACTGGTGTACCTGTTGCGAGGTATTCCAACAGTTTAAGCGGATTACAGGCTTGAATTTGCGCGTTATCAACGAATGGCAGCCAGCTCGCATCCCAATGCTGTGAGTAGCTAGGTAAATCTTGATGTGCTCGAGGTCCTAGGTAATGGACGTTGCTTCGTTGTGGCAACGGGTTGTGAGGAAATTCATTTGGACCAATAAAGACCAAGTCCCAATCCTGCGCTTGATCGGCCACTTGCTCTATCAAACGGTAATCTAACCATTCTGATAGGCTGCCGTAAAAACCAAGGACCTTACGACCATTGTTTGGCATATCTTGCGCTTTTGCCGCTGGCTCTGAGAACAAGCTGAAATCCACGCCATGTGGTAGGGTGACGGTTTTCTCTTGTGGAAACTCAGCGGCAAGTTTGTCACTCGCGGCCAGAATGAGGTCTGCGCTATTAATCAGGTCTGCTTCATGTTCTAAAACGGTTTGATGATCCACACCTGCTAGTGCGCCAAAGTCGTCTCCACAGTAATAAACAATGCCTTTGGTGCTCATTTCTCGGCAAATATCCACAGCGGTAGGCAGTGATGTCCAAAAAATGGCATGTTGAAAGCCGAGCTCATTCAGCTTTTTGCTCAGTTGATGTTTCATCATTTTAGTCGCTACGCTACGTGCCCATTTCGATTTGGGAGCGGGAATCGTCAACAGAGTAATGGTGTGGATGTTTGCGTCTTCTTCACGACCGAAAGGCGTTTGGACCTTGTCTTGTTGTTTGACCGAACCAGTCAGTTTAGTTACGAGGCGTTTAGCGTCTTTCGGTGTGAACTTTGGCTGTCTTAAGCCAATCGAGTTGACCCAAAGAATACGATGGTTGTTCGCTAGGTGCTTTATCAGATGTTGAGTGGAAGATGGCAAGCCGCCGAAGTCTTCTCCAAATACTACGATATCTGTCATCGTTCTCTCCTTGAGCCAATTGATTCGTTGTTGTTACTCAAAGATGTATCACGATGTATGCCAAAGAATTAAATTTCATTAAAACAATAGGTTAGATTATTTGTCAATTTGAGAGGGTGAAGATTTCTCATTTTGACAATCAGTTTGAACGATGCGATTTATCACTATGGTTAGCGCGGCAAGTATGTAAATCGGCCAAGTGAAGCCTTGGGTGAGGAAAGTCCCTGAGACTATGGTGCCGATAAGTCCGCTCAATACGGCGTTTGCACCTACAGATAGGGTGAAGTGGGACTTTTCAGTCAGAAGTGAAATGGAACTCAATGATGTTTTTACCAGAGAAACGATCAGAGTAATGAAAACCGCTAAACCAACAAAACCGGTTTCCGCCAGTACACCAAACCAAGTACTGTGCACCGCGTGGTTAATGCCATCCCAATGCGGGCTATAGAAGAAATAGTTGTAGTAGAAGTTCTCTAAACCAACGCCAGTTATTGGGTTGTCGAGTGCCATTTTGAAAGCCGCTTCCCAAGCGTACAAACGTCCCATTGCAGAGGCATCAATACCGGCTTCTGCTGCGCCGCCCGATGCTCGCCCAGAGATCCCAGCTACAGCATAAAGAATCAAAGCTGCGATTAAGCCTAGGAAGACAACCAGTGCCTTGCTCTTGATGTGTTTGAACGCGAAATACGCGAAGACTGACAGTGCTCCCAATAAACCACCGCGGCTTTGTGTTTCAAGGATAGACATAAACAAGATGATACAAGTGAGCAGTGCAAAACCTCGCAACCACATAGACGACCGTTTCTCGACCAATTGGCTCACCGTAAAGGCGAGAGGGAACATTAAAACCAGCGCTAAGTCATTTGGGTCGCCTAATACCGAGCCGAACGAGCGACCAATCGACACACGTGTTCCTTCGACAATATCAATGCCGTTCGTGGCGTTATAGAGCGCAACGAGTCCGACCAACAACCCAGCAACGATAATCGCTTTTGACATTTGTGCGAGCTGTTTGGGTGTGGTGATAAGCCAAGTGATCGCCAGTGTCATCACAATGATCTTCCAGTACGTATTCTTGAACACGGTAATGGCGATGTCGCGTGCTGAGGCAAACACAATACCGATGATAACTAATGCCCAGAAGATGAACAGCCACTTTAAAGAAGGGTGCCAGAAGACCGATAGCTGACGACTGATCAATAGATGAAAAGATAACGCGCCAAGTGCGCCCAAAGACAACAATAGCGGGATTTTGAAGTTGTAGATAACGGGAAACGCTTCGTGAATTCGAAAGAAAGAGAAGATGACGAACAGAGTCACAAGCCAAAAGGTTTGGTTGAGCACAAACAAGATGGCAAGCGGAGCAAAACAAATTGCGACAATCAAAATCGGATGCGGCATCACGAACCACGCTAAAGCGATAACCACAGTAATGGTTATCGCAGCGATGATTTGGGTTGGTCTCACATCCGTGGCATTCATAACGTCACTCTTTTCGCTTCCGTTCTTAATCTCATCACAAGATTGCTACGTGTTTCCTTAGACATGTATCGGAAGGCGATGCCTGCAAGCAGTGTGCATGTCAAAATGCAAATCACGATCGCGCTTCCGATGGATTGAGTAGAGTAAAGCAGGAACAGTGCCACTCCTGAGATGATTTGTAATGCGACCATCAAACTTAGGTGGAAAGGAAGCTGCATGCACTGTTGTCCAATCACGAACGTCATCGCTAGTTTGGATAGTTGCGCGTAGTAAAGCGCGATGAATACGCCATAAATACCAAGAGAAGAAAGCGCAAATAGAAGAGTAATTGCAACGCCAGCGGCAACGACGTTGATCCCCAGTAACCAACGAGTGCGACGTTTATAAAGAATCGCGATGTTCAGCAGTTCGCTCCATTCTTTGATCATGGCGATTGGCAGAAGGAACAGTGTGTAAAGTGCGGCTTCTTGATACGTTTCTGGTAAAAACTGGCTGATCATAATGAAGGCAAGGGTCGCGACCAAGACCGTAAGTGCTGCAATATAAATCATGCCGAAGTGAGAAATTCTAACGGCTTCTTTACCACGATTACGCTCTAGATACGCAAATCGACGTGGCATCCACCACATACCGAATGGTTGAACCAAAATACACATGCCAATGGCAAACTTTACTGCAATCGCGTAAACACCAAGTGTTGCTAGTGAAGCGTTCGCACCAATGAACCAACGCTCGGCACCGTTCAAGCAAAAAGCGACCAGCGCAGACATCATTACAGGGATGCAGTAATGCAGATGTTGCTTTGCGATCGCCACGTCAGGCATGACAACTCTGTATTTATTGATATTGTGTAGCCAGGTAAATTGGATAACGGCAGCCAGTAGGCCACCAAGTAAGACAGAAATGACGTGGGGGTGAATCATCAAAGCGGCAACAATAAATACAACTTGAAGAACGGTGGTGGTCACCATCACGCCAAGCAGGGTTTTCGCTTTATCATCCTGCATGCGCAGCCAAGCAGTACCGATACCAATCGCGCCTTCCAAGATAATTGCTAACATCAGTACGATAAATTCAAACTGAGAAAACGGACTAGGAATCGGAGCAACGATAATTGCAAACAGCAGAACCAAGCCAATCGCTGCTGCGAACCAGACAGAAAGCGAGTAGATTTGATTGAGCATGGTCACTTTCTTCTCGCCGTCTTTCTCTACACCAACAAAGCGGTACAGCGCCTCGTGCATTGCCATGCTCGCAAGTAGAGCAGTGACAACACCGAAAGAGGTCAGCAATTCAAGTTTGCCCATTTGCTCTGGCGAGAGAAACTGAGGAAGCACAGGCAGCATAATTAAGCTGATGCTTTTGTTGATCACCAACGCAAAGGCGAACAGTGACATATTGGTCATGGCTTTAGACATGGTCATATCCTTTGACGTTGTCGCGCTTCTTTGCGCTGTCTTGAGCTTTATTAGTCGGGTCAGTACAAAGCTGTTGGGTAATATCGAAGTAACAACGTTCTGCGGTGTATAAACTCGCAACGTTCAGTGCCTCCATCCCCATGGTGACTTTTAGCCAAGGCGCTTCGTTTAAAAGTCGAATGGCATTGTGAAGAGAAGCGGCGTCTTTCGGTGTGTACTTAATGCAGTTCTTTCCATGGGTTAACACTCGATCCCAGTAGCTGTCGTCATGTGGAATCACGACACACATACCAGCGGCTAACGCCTCTAAAATTGATAACCCAAACGGCTCGTTCTCACTGGTCGACACAAACACACCACACTGTGCTCGTAGCTCGTCAAGGTTGTCTGGTGATTCGTGCCATTCGATGTTTGCCTGAGTAAAATCTGGCTGCGAGCATTCAACGCCTTCGATGTTAGGTTTGATGTAACAGATGGTCGCGTTTAGGTTCGCTGACTCATCCAACTTCATCGCGTCGAGCAACAGATCAACGTTCTTCCATTTCAAAAGGCTGGCAGCCCAGAACACACGATTAGAAATCGGGTTCGCTTGCTTTGGTGCGCGTTCTGAAGATAAGCCGTTCACAAAAGAAGAAGTGTTTAAGGTTGTCCAAAAGCGTTCTACCGCCGGTTTTGGCATTTTTAAATAGGCAGCAAGAGCATCAATCATTGAAGCACGAGTGTTCGATAAATAATGAATCGCAGACGCTTTTACTAAGCAGTAGCCAGATGAGCGAGACACGCCGACAGGACCATGCACCATTTGCACGATAGGTTTGCGATTAAACAGACGAAGCAGGTACAAAGGCATGTCGTTGTTTGGTGAAGACAAACCCATAAACCAATCGAGTTTTGGTAGTTTGAACGTGACTAAAATCAGTTGCACCAGGTAAAAACAGTTCATCAACCAATAAGCGATACCATGATGCGACGTGATTGGAGAACGTTTGATTTTCAATACCTGTACGCGAGGGTTTGAGCTGAATGTGGCAGTCCAGTGCTCTGGATTTGTCGTCGCGACATAGCTAATCACGTCACGTTGGTCACACTGTTTAATCAACTCAGCGTTGGCAATTTTCGAACCGCCTTGCATTGGGATGGCGTCAAACATCAATACACGTTTCATGGTGAGCTCCTTAGTTGATGTTTAACCAGCGCGAAATTGGTTTCATGCAGTGGCTGACAGGCATAGGTGTCAGTTCTTTCTGCGTCAGTTCATCGCGGTAAATGTCTTCAATTGCTTTGACTGAGGCAGAAACCGTCAGATGCTGATTCGCGTGTTGATGCGCATTCTCGGCTAGCTTATGTCGTAGCGGCGCATCTTGAATCATCTGCTGAATCGCATTTAACAGACTTGCCATACCGTGATTAGCGAACAATAGGGCACTGTGGTTGTGCTCAAACAATTCCGGGATGCCACCTGTTTTTGGCGCGATGATTGGTAACTTCGCGAGTGCTGCCTCACCAAGAACAAGACCAAATGCCTCTTCGTAAGCTCCACTGATGAAGGCATCTACATTACCTTTCATCCAATCTCCGGCGTTGTGTTGTTCACCAACAAAATGCACACGATCCTCCACACCCAAATCAACGGCTAGCTGCTTCAATGCGATACGTTCTTCACCATCACCAACAATCACAAAATGTGGATTATGTTGATGGTAGTTGTGCATACGCATGGCTTGGATCAAGCGGTCAAAGCCTTTGCGTTTAATGAGAGATCCAACCGAAATAAAGGTAAATGCTTGGTGAGGAATGCCGAGGCGATCTTTGACATCGATAGGTGCATCGTGACTCTCCAACGACACGCCGTTATGAACGACATGAAGATGTTCTTCTGGGTAGCCATCTTTCAGAATCTCGTGTCCCACGTCTTTACTCACACAAATCAATTTTGGCGAAAGGTGCAGACCCAGTGAGAAGCGGTCACGCAAGGTGTAGTGGCAGTGAAGTTGCGTTACCAAAGGGATGTGATTCATACGAGCAGCTAGGCACATCCATTGGCATGGGCCGCCACTGTTTACGTGGACAAGGTCAATGTTGTGTTTTTCGATCAATGCTGTGCCTTGTTTGATCAAATCGTTCCAGCCGCTGATGTCCCAGCGAGGTGTGTTCCAACCGCCAACAAGGCTGAAGTTCGAATGTTCCGCTTCGATGCCTAGAGATTGGCATTTCTCAATCAAAGGCTCGCAGTTTGACCAGACAATTGGTTGGTACTGGTTGCGGTCAATATTTGTGATGAGGTCAAGCAGTACTACTTCGCTGCCGCGAATCCAGTTATCACCATAATGAACATAAAGAATGCGTTTTGGAGTAGTCATAGTCGTTACCTCGGTTAGCCAATCTGTTTGGATTAGCTATTGCAACCGAGATGCCAAAATATGCCATTGATTTAAGTGTCTGTTTTTGAATGGGAAATGCAGTGGGTGTGAAAATCAGATACGAAACTTCTCAAATTGAGAATGGTTATGCATCAAGTGTGATTCTCAATTTGGTAGCGTTCAATCAGAATAGGAATGATGCTGCGAGAGGAATAGTGCGCTTTGATGGTTTCAATCGCTTTGTGGCGCATTGGGTATTGTTCGCTATGACTCATTTCCAACCAGTTATTGATCTTGTCGGTTAGCGCCGGAATATCGTGGGCGAGGAATCCATTTTGACCATCTTGGATCAAATCAGGAAGACGACCAACGTCAAGGCTTATCACAACGATACCACGAGCCATCGCCTCTAATGCCGCCATTGGCAAGCCCTCATAGCGCGATGAAATGACGAGAACGCTGATATTACGCCAAACGGCATCCATGTCACTTTGATGACCGTGAAATATCACGTTGTTAGGGGCACTTTCTACGAGTCTCGGTTTTTCTGGTCCGTCACCATAAATAGAGAACTCGATATCAGGAATTTGGCGGGCAATATCGATGAAGCGGTCTGCGCCTTTCTCATGGCTTAGGCGACCAACAAATGCGATTTCTTTGTAGCGACAATGCTGTTCGGGAATCGTAACAAAGTTATTGAGCAATTCTGATTGAGTAGGGAGTTTGTCTTGAATGGCCTGACTCACCGCAAAGCTGTGATCAGAGAGCCGCGCAGAATATCGGTCGAGCCAGTCGTACGCCCAAACTTTGCCCGTTGGTGTTTCACCGGCGTGGTAGGTGGAGATTAAACGGGGGAAAGTACGAGTGAATAGCTTTGCGCTTCTAGCTAACAGTGCCGCTTTGTAACCATGGGTGTGAATAACGCTGGGTTGATGCTCGGCCACCGCGCCAGTGATTTGTTTGACTGGAATGGTTTTTGACCGCTCTGACTTTGGGCATAGGTGCCACAAATAACTCACAGGGATTTGAGCCTGATTTAATTTGTCGATAAGTGGTGCTGGTGGATCGTATTCCACCACCAACACAACTCGTACGTTAACATGAAAGGACTGCAACCCAGTGGCGAGTTCGACGACATGGCTTTCAATGCCACCGTAAATGCGGCTATCCAGCAGAATCCAAACTTCGCCAACGACTGGGATCTCAAGATTGTTCGAGATTAGCTTCATCCGCTTCCCACGCTTGTTTTTTGCGATACACGGTGGAAGGGCTAAGCTCCAACATCACCGCCGCGTTAAGCACGTTACCATCACAATACGCAATGGCGTTTTGAATCGCCTCTCGCTCAACTTTCCACATTGGACGAATGGTGCCATCGGAATTGAAGTAAGGTGATGACACTTGCGCTGCAGGGCTTGCTGGAGCCGCTTCGTTCGTAACCATAGTTGAGGCGAACTCTGGTTGTGTGGATGTTTCTACAGGCGCACTTTCTAATGGTTGTGCTTGCATTGGCGTTGCAGTGGAGACTGGATTTACGTTAGCTACTTGAGCACTTTCAACATGAGGTGGTGTGACGGTGCGTGCTTTTGACTGTTTGCGAGTCAGTTGAGCGGGTAGGTGTGCCAGCGTCACTTTGTCATCGTCATTCAACACTACTATGTTGCGAATGATGTTTTGCAACTGACGCACATTGCCTGGCCAGTCATAATGCTTAATCACATGCTGGGCTTCGCTGTCGATATTGCTGAACTTCTTCTTATCCTGCTTCGCGTATGTGGTTAGGAAATGCTTAGCTAGCGTGACAATGTCACTACCACGTTCACGAAGTGGCGGCATATCGATTGGCACAACGTGTACACGATAGTACAAGTCTTCGCGGAAACGACCTTCTTCCACTTCGGTCAATGGATCTCTGTTGGTTGCACAGATAATCCGAACATCCACCTTCATCTCTTTGGTGCCACCAAGCGGAGTGTAGGTTCCGGTTTGCAGAAAACGTAGAAGTTTTTTCTGCATCTCAAGTTCCATTTCACACAGTTCGTCTAGGAATAATGTGCCGCCGTGGGCAAGCGTTGCAGCACCTTTACGGTCGGTGGTTGCGCCGGTAAACGCGCCTTTAACGTGACCAAAAATCTCACTCTCCATCAAATCGCGAGGGATAGCACCACAGTTAATGGCAATGAAAGGTTTGTCTCGACGATCGCTTTGTCTGTGAACGGCTTCTGCACACACTTCCTTACCCGTACCACTTTCACCAACGATAAACACGCTTGCAGAGGTTGGGGCAACCGCATCAATGGTTTTATATACCGCTTGCATCGGTAGGCTAGAGCCAATAAAACCATGGTAGTTGTGGCGATCGAAGGTCGATTGAATGTTTTCGACGAGATTTTCTAATTTCGCGCGTTTTAAGTGAAGAGCGACTGAGGTTTTTAAACGGTCCGCATTAATGGGCTTCTCTAGGAAGTCTTCCGCGCCTTTCTGGATCAGATTGACCGCGAGATCGACACTGCCGTGCGCCGTTGCGATGATTACAGAGGTCGGGATCTCGTTTTCATTGATCCAGTCCAACACATCTTCGCCCGACATGTCCGGAAGTTTAAGGTCGAGAATGATAAGTTGCGGTTTGCTGTGCTCAATGAATTGAATCGCCTCACGTCCCGTTTCTACGTGGAAGATGTCGTAAGGCTCATCCTTGACGTATTGCTTATAAAGTATGGCTAGTGAAGTAGAGTCTTCTACCAGTAACACCCTTGGTCTCATAATCCTTTCCCAACTTTCTTCAATTCGTTGTTTTAATGCGTTAAGTCGGCTTGAGGTTCATGCTGTCGTGATGAATTTGTTTTTGTTGCCTCAAGCTGATGGCTTCTTTTCGATTCTCATTTTGAGAATCTTTATATTTAAGTATTAGCACACGCTGTGAGGATTGCAGAAAATTCTTTATTTTTTAGTTAATTAAATCCCTGAAATTTGTTGTTAGTCTTCAAACCCTTGCTCTTTTCTTTGGTTTAGCGCGGTAAAAGACTGTTCTGCCAGTTCTGGTAATGATTGGCAAAGCTCAAAAGCTTGTTTTGTATCACCTTCAACACAATATTTCTCGATGGTGCGAGCGTGACGCGATAGAGTGCGATTGCCTAAGGCAAGTGCAGAGCTACCAAGCGTGTGGACTTCAAACTCCATCGCTTCTTTGTCTTGGCTGTTGAGTGCCTGCTGAATCTTTTCGACGCGCTCGCGAGATTCCTCAATATAGTGCTCGATTAAGGTAGGCATGATTTCCGCACAAGTGTCTTTGATCATTTGCTGAAGAATCAACTCGTCGACCAATTCTTGCTCCAACGTTACATCTGCTTGAGTATTCATAGTGCGCGCTCCCTATAAGGTAAATAATTCGCTGTTCTTTATTTGTTTCGATATTTTCGCTTTCAGCTTCTCTGGCAAAAAGCGCAGTTTTTTCACCTGACGAATCAGTTCGTCTTTTAAACCTGCGTTGTGCTTCATGTTGAGTACAGCGCCTAGCAGATTGGCATTGCTGGTTTCTAGTAGCTTTTTAGCTTGGTCGATTTGGCTCGTAGTCGTTGAGCCGTAACTGGCAACCAGTACACAAGTATCGCAAACGCCTGCAACGACTTGGGCAGGAATATTGCTGCGGTTCATGCTCAGAAGCGGTGAAGTATCAATTACCACTCGGTCGTATTGCTCAAGCCACTTATCGACCGCCTTTCGCAACATGGTTGGGTCGCGATAGGCGAGTTGTGTGCTCGCAAGGGAAGGGACGGTTAACCCGACCAGCGTTTGATGGTCTTCTTCACGAGAGATCAATTGTCCGACTTCTTCCGGTTCTTCTTCAAAAGCATGAACCGTGCTGTAAGCGGGCTTGAACAGGTTCAGGTCGACATAAAGTGTTTTATGACCTGCAAGAATCAAACGCTCAGCCAGTGCAGAAGCCACAGACGTAACCCCATCTTCAGACTGACAAGCCACCACACTAATTGACCTGTAGCCCTTGAGTTCGCTTTGAAGATAGATTTGCTCAATCTCAGCATGTGTTGCAGGAATAGTCATTACAGCGCTCCTATTAACACTATGGTGGTGGTGATTTGTAGCAAGTCACGCAAACCAGCACGGGCTTTCTCCGCAAAACTTTCGTCTTTATGCGGAACGTAAATCGTATCACCGGCACGAATCACGGGCAGGTCGTATATGTTGGCGGTTTTGCTGAATTCAACCAAGTTAAACACACGCGCCTGACCTTGGCAGCAAGACATGTTAACCACACTGATCTTCTCAACGTAAGCGCTGTCACTCGGTCCACCAGCTTCAGCGAGCAGGTCAAGGATGGTCATGTTGTCATTGAAGACATAGCGACCTGGCGCATGTACTTCACCCAGTACGCGAACTGTGGATTCTTTAGAACGATCAAGCCAGTTCTTATCTTTTTCTGGAATGTAGATGGTATCGCCTGGGCGCACATCTGGCAGAATTGATTCATCGCCAGTTTCAAAGTAAAGCGACAGGTTAAGTTTGCTTACTTTTGCGTAACCCAAACCACGATGCGTCACTCGGATGTTATGAATGTCGGCATCTTTGGTAGGGCCATCAGCCGCAGACAAGATATCTAGGAAATGCATCTCTTTGGTAAAGCGGTAACGACCCGGCGCGTTGATCTGTCCGAACACGTAAATCGATGCGTCAGAGCTTTGGCTGACCCATTGTGATTTGTTGTCTGATGGATCGTCTGGTAACGCATGAACACGAACCACTGTGCCTGCTGAAACCCTTGGCAACTTAGAATGTGGTGAGCCTTGTAGGATGTATTTATCCAAATCAAACTTGGTCACTTTACCATTGTTGGAGATTTCAATCTTACTGGTGTCAGCACGGCGAGTAGGGCCACCCACATGGGCAATCAAATCGATCAAGTCCATTTCGTCTGACCATTCGATACGACCGGGACGAACCACTTCACCCATTACAGCGACCGCACGACTTGGTGCAACCTTCAACCATGACTTTTCATTCATGTCGGTTTTTTCAGGGACGAAGATAGCGTCACCCGGGCCAACCGTCGGTACTTTTTGCTTAGACAGCCCTTCGGTGTGAGCGGTTAAGTCGAAATTGATGACACCACCATCCGCTTTGATAACGCGGATTTGGCGAGATTCTGCAAAGCGTGTTGGACCACCTGCGTTGGCAAGAATGTCCATAAAGCTCGCGCCTTTTTTGCCTTCGTAAGCACCAGGGTGAGCCACTTCACCCATCACGTAAACCACGTTCGCGCCAGCTTTGATTTCTTCTTCCTGCTTTGGCACAAAGATGGTTGCACCCGGAAGGATCTCAGGCAGCAGACTCTGGTCGCCTGTATCAAGGTAGCGCTTTAGGTTAAACATAATCGGTGTGTTGTTGGTGATAACGCGGATTTGTTCGACACTAGCGTAACGGGTAACACCGCCAGCGCGCATGACCACATCGACAAGTGTCGTGTTGGGTTTGTAGGTAAATGAGCCCGGTGCGTTTACTTCACCAAACACTTTAATTGCGCGAGCAGAATCAGCACTGTCGCCCGAGTTTGCCAGTTTCGCTGCATCGAATTCTTGTTCAATGTTACCCACCAATGGTGAAGCAGGGACGAAGAGTACGTCCAATGATTCTAGAGTTGGCAGTTTTGAATCGTCACCGGTATCGAGGAAGCGTTTGTAGTCGAACTCAATGTTCTTGTTGCCACGCTTTACGATGATTTTATCAAGCTGAGCACCGGCACGTAGACCGCCTGCTTCATAAAGGAACATTTGAATATTGGAGCCAGATGGAAGCGTGTATTCCCCCGGCTTAACCACGTAACCCTGTACTGAAATCAAAAGTTGTTGTTGTTTGATGAACACACGGGCGTTACTTACATCGCGGAACACAGTTTTAAGGTTATCGGTGATGACATTTTGAAGCTGAGTCTCGTTATAACCCGCAACAAAAACCGGACCGATTTCTGGCAGATTGATGCGACCACGTTTATCAACTTGGAAACCTTTATTCAGAGATGCTTCACCGGGTAGGTTGATTTGTACCAAGTCGCCGACTTTAACCACGTCATCTTCCGCTGCCCAAGCTGTATTTATGGTGATTAAGCACAGCATCAGTAGGGTGGTGATGGCTTTGAGGATTCTCATAGTGTGCCTCCCATCTCTGCGCTTGTGTCTGAATTAGCATTCAGAACTTCGATGCTCACACGGCGATTAGTCAAACGAACCGCTGGTGTTTGCCCTTCGTAAAGAGGCAGTGTTTCGCCGACAGATTTGGTTTGCACACGGTCAGAGGTGATGCCGAATACGTTCAAGTAACGCTTAACTTGCTCTGCTCGGTCTTGAGCCAATTTTTGGTTATATTCCGGTGTGCCCGTTGCGTCCGCATGTCCGGTTACGACCAGAGATAAAGATGGATGGTCACGAAGGATATAAGCCGCCTCAGCAAGATGTCCCATGTATTTTGGGTTGATCTCCGCAGAGTCGACAGCGAATTGGTTGTCTACGTTCAGGAGGTCATAGATGTCCGCAACGATATTTAGGTCACTGCGCAGTGCTTCTATGTCTTGTGGTGGTTTACACGTGGTTTGCGACAAAACGTAATCGAGCTGTTGCTCAAGCTGGTTTAGGCGTCGGCGCTGAATCACGATGTCGTTAGCGGCATCAAGAAGTAGTCCGCCTTCCAACTCACGAGCGATACGGTTTTGTTTCTCAAGTGCCTGCACAACAGCAGCAGGAAAACACCAGCGTGCGCCTTCTTGAATCAAAGCATCCAAGTGCAGCTTAGTTAACTGCCAATCGAAACGTAAACCGTGCTCAGGGCCAAGAGGCTCGTCGGGCATCACTGGTGAAAACTGATAATTCTCGATAGAAATATCTTGGTAGCTTTCAGCCATGCCACCCTTACCATGATCAGGGTAGTTAAACGTTGAGCAACCAAACATGCCGACAACGAGACTACAAAACACACTTTGTCGTAAAAGATTCACCATGCCAACCTCCGTATTAACCGGTATTTTTTTAATGACCTTTTGAATTGACCGGGATAGCGTGATTGATGCGTAACAGGCTCATGATCTCCAATGGCTGTCCTGATACGTTTTCAATAATCATGCTACGCTCACGTTCAACTAGGCGCTTATATAGATAAACAATGGCACCAATCCCTGAAGAATCAAGAAATTGGACGTGTTGCAGGTTGATTTCTACTTCCTTGTGATCGTCACTGTGAATAACCTCATCAATTTGATGCTGTGCTTGACGGCAGCCTTTTGCATCAAGGTCACCAAAAAATTCGATAGTTAGCGTGTTTGGGGTGGTTTCAAGTTTACGTAGTTCCATGATGCTTTCTCCATTTATTCGATTTCCTGATTTGGATAGAGCAGGGAACGTGCCAAATAAAAACTCCTTTAATTACAGGATATTAAATAAGTGTAGAACGATGTTTCATATTGAGAATCTGGTTTTTCTCAATATGAGAATCAAAAAAGTGAATCGTTTTAGGGGGTTATAAATGCTAATTCGATCCGATCTTTATGTATTTAGTTGCATTTATTTGCTTATGAGTGTTGCGTTGAGTCGTAGAACGTAAAATGTGGGTTAGGCGTTTACAGAGAGGTACGGTTCAATAGAGGTGCTTTTTCGTACAAGGTTCCCGCATGCCATTAAGAATGACATTGATTGCCCTCGCTGTAATAGCTTCCGCCCAGCCTCAAGCTGATCCCAACTTACTACCACCTGTTTCACTTGCCGACTCCTATCAAGACGGAATAGACGTATCCCAATACTGGTATAGCGAAAAGCTTGACGGCATTCGGGCGTACTGGACGGGACAACATCTAGTGACACGAAATGGAAATCGTATCTACGCGCCAGATTGGTTTATCCGCGTGTTACCTGATTACCCTTTAGATGGCGAATTGTGGGCGGGTCGAGGTAACTTCCATCTTGTTCAGCAGACGGTTTTAGACAGAACACCGGTAGACAGTGCATGGCAAAGAATCGATTTCATGCTGTTTGATATGCCTTATTCGGCGGGTGATTATAGAAAACGTTACTACAACATTCAGGACTTGGTGTTTGCGATTGACGCGCCCCACATTAAGTACGTTGAGCATCGTGCAATTCAAGATGAGAAACATTTGTTCGAACAACTCGACCAAATTTCGCAATCTGACGGTGAGGGTGTCATGTTGAGAAAGGTATCAAGCCGTTATCAGGCAGGAAGAGGCAGTGATTTACTCAAGCTCAAACGTTTTGAAGATGCAGAAGCCTTAGTAGTCGGTTACAAACCAGGGACGGGACGTTTACTGGGAATGATGGGAGCGTTATTAGTGCGTTTGAGCAATGGGACAGAATTTTACATTGGCAGTGGCTTTACCGATGATGTAAGAAAGTCGCCGCCACGAATCGGCTCAACAATCACGTTTCGCTTTAACGGCTATACCCATAATGGAAAACCACGATTTGCCCGATTTTTGAGAGAGCGAGTTCCTCAATAAATCGAAGTTACTGATTGCCAACACTCACACCGCAGCGTTTAAACAAACCTTTCCAGAATTGCACATGCTCCAATGTCTTTTGTCGAAATTGGTCATGTGCTTTTTCAATGCCGTAATTTGCGCCATGTGCGGCCATTCTTTGTTCGATTAAGTTAATCCCGCCATCGAGCTGCTGATAAGTACTGTCAACAAACGCCATGTAAGGTTGAACCTCACCGACATAAATGGACTGAAATACGTTTCTCAAATAGCGAAACTGCGTGGTGTCTCGGTTAGCACCACAAATAATTTTGTCTTGGTTTGCTTCGAGCATTTGGGTGGTTTGTTCTAGCCAATGGGTCGCATCAATCAAGGTGTAATACAGTCGTCCAACGAGACGTGTTTTTTCAATCTCTTCTTGATAGTTCACTATCGTTACGTTGGGTAAGCGAGAAAGAGTGCGATAGGGCGTTTGGTACATTTCACCCAAAGCTAGGAAAGCGTCTCGTACGTGGGCAACTTGGTCTTTGCTCTCCATCGGCAACCATTCAGACCCGGTTAATTGCTTACGCATGGCATCGCTAGTCAGCAACATATTGTCGAGATGTACGCTTAGGTGATGCCATTTCTGATCGTACAAACCGTTAAGTTTTGTGCTTTCTTCATCACTCAATGGGTAATCATTCAAGCAACCATGCAGCGTTCTGAGCAGATTGGTTTGATAGTCGAAGTCGTAAAAGGCGTCTTGAACTTTACCCAGTTGCGAATTCTTTTCTGCAATCAAGTTGAATAGACCACATTGACGTAATTGATAGCTTTCTAGTAGGCCAAGTGACAGGCGAGGGAGCTCTTGAAACAGTTCTCTTTTCTCGGGAACCGTGACCGCAGGAGAAGCTTCTAGCTCAGATTCTGATGTGTCTAACACGTTAGCTAAGCGCTGATTGTATTTTTCGAATACCGCTTTCTCTGGGTTAAACCATTCGTTACACCCAGTGAGTAAGCTTGTCGATAATAAAAGCGCCGTAGCAACAAGTGAATTTCTCACAGCATTTCCTTTTTAATCACTTAGATAAGTATACTTTGTGACGCGCGGGAGAGATCAAAAAAGCCAGCGTTCGCTGGCTTTAAGATTTGATAGTCGAAGTTTGAACTACTGCTGAGAGAAATTCAATTGCACTTCAGGGTCTTGGCGGTGCATCCAACGCAAGCGAATACCTAGTAGGAATGCCGCCGACGATAGACCAATGATAAATCCTAACCAGAAACCTTGTGCGCCCATAGGCTCAACAATCCAGTCTGTACGACCTAATACGTAGCCGATTGGCAAACCAAGCAACCAGTAGGCGATAAAGGTACGGTTGAAGATCGCGCGCATGTCTTTGTAACCGCGCAGCGCACCTGCCGCAATAACTTGCACCGCATCGGTACATTGGTAAATCGCAGCAAACAGCAATAGCACCATCGCCAGTTCGATAACTTCAGGGTTATTGGTGTAAAGCAGGGCAATTTGCTCGCGGAACACAACAGTTAGAATTGCCGTCATCATCGCAAGAGCAAGACCAACCATCACACCTACGCGTGAAGCAACACGTGCGCCATCAACGTTTTCTTCACCCAAACGGTGACCAACGCGGATACTCACTGCCGCACCCACACTCATTGGTAGCATGAAAACAAGTGAAGAGAAGTTAATTGCAACTTGGTGCGCGGCAACAATGATCGAACCGAGTGGAGAGACCAAAAGCGCAACCACTGCGAACAACGTCACTTCAAAGAACAACGCTGCAGCGACAGGGAAGCCCAGTTTGAATAGACGAATTTGAGCCTTAAGTTGAGGCTTGTGGAACTCACCAAACAGGTTGATGCTTTTTAGTCGTGCAGAAGTCGTTACGTAAAGAAGCAGTAAGCCAAACATCACCCAGTAGACGATCGCGGTTGCAACACCACAGCCCACACCGCCTAGTGCAGGTGCGCCGAATTTACCGTAAACGAAAATCCAGTTAAGTGGGATGTTCAGCATCAAGCCGATAAAGCCGATGAACATCGCAGGCTTCGTTAGCGACATACCATCAGTAAAGCTGCGTAAGGTTTGGAACAGCAAGAATGCTGGTACAGCAAAAATAACCGCATGGATATAGCCGATGGTTTTCTCTGTCATGGCCGCTTCGACATCCATTAACCCAAGAATGAACTGGGTTTGGAATAACACTCCGATGATTGGAATGCTGATCAGTAGGGCAAGCACAATGCCTTGTTGGATCTCGAATGGAATTTTAACGCGTCGACCTGAACCGTTAAGTTGAGCAACCACTGGTACAAGCGCCATCAATAAACCCACACCAAATAGAATTGATGGAAGCCAGATACTTGCAGCCACTGATACCGCAGCCATGTCGGTCGCGCTGACGCCACCTGCCATTACGGTATCGACAAAGCCCATCCCCGTCTGCGCGACAGAAGCGATCAACACAGGGGTGGCTAATTTAATAAGACTCGATGCTTCTTCTTTATAACGATGCACGAAATACTCCAGAGCGGAACAATATATTGTAAAAGAAATAATTTGAATCGAAAGAGAGTGCTCGAGGACAAAAGATGTGATGAACTGATCTGATGGTTGATTTTAGTCACTATAAGGTGAAAAAATGCCTCGGTGGAACTCCGCGCAGATGATAAACAATTGTATGCTCAGATACCATACCCACAAGATGTGGATTTTTGGTTAATTGATAGACGATTGTAAAAACACTCGGCGGACGTTTAGCTTGGCTATCAGTCGCTTCTAACAAATAGGTAAAAAGAATGTTTACAGGAATCGTTCAGGGTACGGCTAAAGTCGTTCATATCGACAAGAAAGATCGCTTTCAAACTCACGTTGTTGAACTGGAAGGCGCATTAAATGAAGGTCTTGAAATTGGCGCTTCTGTCGCGCACAACGGTTGTTGCCTCACCGTAACGAAAATCGAAGGATCGCAAATCAGCTTTGACCTAATGCAAGCGACACTTGCGCTGACCAACCTCGGCGAATTGGCGGAGGGCGACAGCGTCAACATTGAGCGCGCAGCAAAGTTCGGTGACGAGATCGGCGGTCACAGCATGTCTGGCCACATTAGCTTGATGGCAGAAATTGCAGATGTCATTGATACGCCAAACAACCGAACAATTTGGTTTACGCTGCCAGAAGAGTCGATGAAGTATGTGCTTGCGAAAGGCTACATTGGCTTAGATGGATGCTCACTGACCATTGGTGAAGTCGAAGACACCCGTTTCTCAGTACATTTGATTCCGGAAACACTGGAGAGAACCTTATTTGGTCGTCGCCAAGTGGGTGAAAAAATCAACGTAGAATTCGATCCACAAACGCAAGCAATTGTTGATACCGTAGAACGTGTATTGGCAGCGAAACAGCTGTAGTTCTGCGAGGAATAGCTACTCTGTTTAACTAGGCAAACGTAACAGGGTAAAAATAATAAAGGAGCACTTGAGGCTCCTTTTTTGTTTCTCGTTTTTAGGGGGGATGTGAGTTCCTACTCGTAGTTGTCGTCGATGAACAATTCGACCTTTTGCTGCAACTCATCAACTTTCATGTTGAGGTGAATCGCATGACAACAAGCCGGACAGTCATCATAGAACTCTTGGTTACCATTACTTGCATCGAGAGTGATGCCGATTGAGTGCCCGCAGTGGGGACATTTTACATGTCTTTCAGTGTAATTTTGCATACAAAAACTCCTAGTATTGCAGGGCTTTTAATACTTTATTGTAGAGAAAATACAGCCCTTATTTACTCGCTTGTCTCTTAGGGTTAGAGATACAACGTAAGCCGAGTTACTTAGAATATTAGGTGCTCTTGTTGCTAATTGAGTCGAAATAAGTACAAAAGTTGACCCCAAACCCAACGTTGGGCTTGGGGTCTTTCTCTAGAGTGATATGCGTCGAAAATTTACACTCAGCAATGATCTTTTCCTTCCAAATCAATAAGAAATTATCTTCTTAATTATCGATTGCGCTTGTTCCAGATAATGTCCGCCAAACAGATTGCAATGGTTAAGAACATGATAGAGGTTATAGATATCTTTGCGTTCTTCATAGCCAACTGAAAGCGGTGCAACTGATTCATATCCTTGATAAAAATCTGGTTGGAAGCCTCCAAATAACTCGGTCATGGCGAGGTCACATTCTCGGTCTCCCCAGTAACAGGCTGGATCAAAACTAATAGGTCCTGCAGGGGTCAGTGCAACGTTTCCATTCCACAGGTCACCGTGCAGAAGAGAAGGTTGAGGTGAGTGATTTGCTAAAAGCTGTTTCACGACGTCAATAAAGTCATCGATATCAACCAAAGATACGCCTTTTTCTTTCAGCAATTGTAATTGCCACCCAATGCGCTGTTCAGCGAAGAAGACGCACCATTTCTTGTGCCATTGATTTGGCTGAAGTGTAGACCCGATATAATTATCGCTGTCGAAACCGAACTCTTTTTGTTCACCCCACAAATGAAGGCGAGCCAGTTGTTGGCCAAACTTAAAGCTGTTGCTGGCATCTTCAAGCGGTTTGGTTGGAAGGTAATTTAGGATAATAAATGAGTGCGTTTTAGTTTTACCGACTAAAACGACTTCAGGGACAAATAGAGTAGAGGTTTCACGCAGAAGGTGAAGGCTTTCCGCTTCTACTTCAAACTTGGCTAAGAAATCCCGATCGTTAAGTTTGACGAAATAGCGTTGCTCTCCGTCATTGATCATGTAGCTTTCGCTAATGTCGCCGCCTGAAAGTTTCACTTTCTCGGTGATTTGATATTCAAACATTAAGGTATCAGAAAGCTGTTGCGATATTGCTTGCCACATACAAAACCTCGCTCATCTATTTGACCAACAATAGTTTAGGATAAACGGCGGAAGATTGACGCGCACTTGAGCAAACTTCGACAATAAATACGTCGGTCATAGTGAAAAATGTGCATAAGTGTGAATCATGTCGCCTATAACTCTATGATTTATCGACTTAACATATGGAGCTATTGAGATACAACGAGTATTATAATTTTTTTGACTTTAGTTCCATTGGTGGCATGAAAATACTGATTTGTGATGATTCGGCAGTCGCACGAAAGTTGATTTCCCGATCCATCGTACAAGATACATCATTGCACCTTCTCGAAGCCCAAGATGGTCACGAGGCGTTGAAAATCCTAGCGGAACAAAATATTGACGTTTTGTTTCTCGATTTGACGATGCCAATAATGGACGGATTCGAGGTACTAGAGTCTCTGCCTGTTAGCCAACATCAAACCAAAATTGTCATCGTTTCGGGTGACGTCCAGCAAGAAGCCAAACAACGTTGTTTAGATCTTGGTGCAATAGACTTTATTGCGAAACCACTCTCTGAAGAACAAGTCGTTCCTTTGTATGAAAGTCTGGGCTTGCACTACGCCTTTAGTTCTAGTGTTGAAATTGAACCAACGCCAAACATAGAAATTACGCCATTATCTAAGTTCCGTGAGGTGGCCAATATTGCGCTAGGTAAAGGCGCAGCAATCATGGCGGACCATCTGCGCGAATTTATTCAACTTCCTGTGCCTCATGTAGGACCGCTTTCTTATGGCGAGCTTCATATGACGCTGGTGGATGTGATCGGGCGTGATAGTTCTGTCGCGGTTGCCCAGCGATTTGTCGGTGGTGGTATCCACGGTGAAGCACTGGTTTGTTTGCGTGGTAAAGACATCAACCAAATCGGTGAGCGGTTGGGGTACTTACTAGAGTTTACGCCACACAATGAAATCATCTTAAACGTGTCTAACTTGTTGGTTTCTTCTTTCCTAACGTCTTTAGGTAACCAACTGGATAAGCAATTCTCTCTGCGTCAGCCAGGTATCATTGAAACCATTACGCCTTTTAGTGAAGAAAAGGGCGAAGCTGGCCAACTCTTCACCATCGAATACACCTACATGGCAGAGGCACTCGACTTTGAGTGTGAAGTTCTGTTTTTGATAGATAAATCATCCGTAGAAATCATCTATGAAATCATGGAGTTAATCTAATGTCCGAAATCACGCTGGACATAGCAGACTTTCATTGGGTTACCCAAATTCTGGATACCATGGACTCTGGACTTATCGTACTCGACCAAGAGTATAAAGTCTGTGTGTGGAACAGTTTCATGCAGTCTTACAGCGGTATCTTGTCGCAAAACATCTTAGGTGAGTGCTTATTTGAACACTTTGAAGATCTACCCCGAACATGGTTAGAGACCAAGCTGAAAACGTCGGCGGATCTAGAGACGCGTTCATTCTCTAGCTGGGAAAACCGACCATATCTTTTTAAGTTCAACAACTTCTCGCCGGTTTCAAACAGCAGCAACTTGATGTTCCAAGACATTGTGATCACGCCATTGCGTTCCCTCTCAGGAGAAGTGAGCCACATTGCGATTCAAATCAACGATGTGTCAGAGACAGCGCGTAACCGTATTCATTTGAGAGAAACCAACCAGCACCTTTCTGAAATCAGTCGTAAAGACGGTCTCACGGGATTGTTTAACCGTGCGTACTGGGAGCAGTCATTGAAAGAAGAGTTTGCCCAACTCAAAGTCATTGAAGGGGCAAGCTCGTTGGTCATCTTTGATATTGACCACTTTAAAAAGGTCAACGACACCTATGGCCACCACACTGGCGATGAAGTGATTCGTCGTACATCTAGCTTATTGCGTAAAACTGCACGCAGCAGTGATGTTTGTGGGCGTTTCGGTGGCGAAGAGTTCACCGTTCTACTGCCACACACCAATCAAGAACAGGCGAGCTATTTTGCAGAGCGTTTAAGAAAGCGAATCGAGCAAGAAATCGTGAAAGTTGAAGACTTTTTGATTAACTACACGATAAGTATCGGCGTTTGCGAGTATAAATCGTACTTCGAGAGTCACACACAATGGCTTAAGAGTGCCGATGCTGCGTTATATCGCGCTAAAGAAAATGGACGAAATCAAACCTGTTGTCATGAAGATGACTAACCTAATTGGTTGAAAACCATTCAATTAACGCATCAATGCTTATTAATATGAAATAAGTTAATGAAATTTTCTCGGCATGTCTTACTATTGAAACTATTTCGCTTTCAGCTTCGAAGGCTTGCACTAAACGGAGAAAAACAGTGGTTGTAGAAACCGATGGATATCTCGCTCTAATCGAGCACTTGTCACTTAACTTAGATATTTTCACGTCTGAAATCGGTGACACAGGATCAGAAAGCATTGAAGATGTCGTGACTGACATGGTTGCGTCGAACATCATGGCGATATTCGAACAAAACCCAGAATTGCATTCAAGTGTGCGCTTTAAGTTACTAAAAGAAGCTGATGCGGTAGTAGAAGATTTGGGTGAAGTGCTAGCGGGTGTGTGGACGAAAAAAGCGACCAATGAACAGATCGCTTTTTTAGATGAATACATCGCGTTAGTGAAGAACTTATTTGATACAGCTGTCGCGACCTACGACTGATTCCAATCTCTCGTCATTCCTATTCAAAGAGGAGTTACATTGTAACTCTTCTTACTTGCCAAAATTTCGATGCCCAATACGGGTTGTCGATTCTTGAAATGATCACACCTTTCGATGTGGAAGCGTGCATAAACTGTTTGTTTCCCAAGTAGATACCCACGTGGTATGTGCTTCTTCTGGTTTTAAAAAATACCAAGTCGCCTTGCTGCGCATCAGACCAACTCATCTCAACACCTTGTTTAGACTGTTGGCGCGTTGTTCGCGGCAATGACATTTGGTATGCCTCGACAAAGGCTTTTTGTACAAACGCAGAACAGTCTATGCCTGATTTTTTTGTACCGCCTAAACGATAAGGCGTGCCTTCCCATTCATTAAAAAACTGAAACAAGTCCTGATTGTCGGACAGAAGTTGGTTGACTGGAAGGGAGGCGTTTACTTGCGTTTCTGGGTCTGGGCCAGAAGAACACGCACTAAGTAGCGTACTGATTATTAAAGGGAAAAATATACGACGTACTTTGTACACAGGTCATCTCCATGACTTAAAACTGAAATATTAGTGTCATAACCAATGCCTACTATGGGCTGAAAATCACGTTTTTGTCTCACTTATGTGACGAACAAACGGAAAGTTGATTCAAAACCAAGAAAGAACATAAATTGATTATGACAGAGCGCAAACGTTTACGCCTTTCTCTTTCACTGATTCAGACTATCAGTGCAACATTTTTAACTATCATCGCACTTGTTATAGCCCTTTCTGTCTCAAGTTTCAAAGGAATGGAACAGATTGGCGAACAATTTGAAGAGTTGTCTCAAAAAGCGTTACCCATGGCAATGGCAAATGCGACACTCACGAGGAACGTATTAGAACAGGTCAAACTGCTTAACTATGGAATGCAAATCACCGACCCGAATGAACTTCCTCTTATCACTTCTCAAATTGAAGAGTTAGCACAGCAAAGTGACGGGCTCATAGAGCAAACTTCCGGTGTTGCTGAACACCTATCAAGCATGCTCAAAGAAAATGTTGCTGAGTTGCATCAAGTCACCAATTCCATTTTATCGAAACAATCTGCGGTGATTCAGATGCAAAGCGACATTAATTCGGCCGTCGGTGGGTTTCGATATGGTTTAAGTTCGATTGGTCCAGAGATGAACCGTATCAGCTCTTTTCTAAGCAACGACAACCCTGAATCGAGTGATGCGGCCAATCGCTTCATAGCGTCTGCAAGCTCGATGGAAAGTACCTTCTTGGTCATGATGATGCAAACCGAGTTAGAGAAAGCGGAGCAAGAATACAGAGAAATGCGAAACCGTATCGCTGGTATCAACCTCGCTTACGATGACTTCAAAGAATGGCACCCTGAAGTGGTTGAGTTCGCCAGCCTAACTGCGCCTTATGAGATGGTACAGACAGGCTTCAAAGATGACGGGGTTTTGCGTTTGATTCTGGCGAAACTTGAACAGAGCGAACAGCAAAAGGTCGAGTTTCAACGCGCCTCTCAACTCTCAAACGAAACCATGTATTTGCTCGACCAAGTATCTGAATCTGCCTCAGCGCTTATTGATGAGCGTGAAACCATTGTCCACAGCACCATTCAAAACGTCAGTTTGATGGTTGTTGTTGCCGCTGGCGTTATCTCGCTCGTGGTGTTAGTGACTTGGTTTGGCCTTCGCACTTGGATCAATCGAGGTTTGAAAAACATCCTTACTCGTCTTTCAGCGTTAACGGAACATGATTTCCGAGATAAAGCGCAAGAGATTGGCCCGTTTGAACTTAAAGAAGTCGCACGCAAACTTAACCAAGTTATCGATTCAACCCACGATTCGATTTCAACCGTTACGCGTAACTGCGAAACCTTGTACCAAACCGCTGAGATAAGCCACGATGCGGCTGAGCAAACCAATCAAAGCTTAATTGTGCAGAATGAAGCGCTGGCGAGCATGGTGACGACCATTACTCAGTTAGAAGCATCGATTAGAGAGATAGCGACGGTGACGAATGCCTCTTCCGAAGATTCACATTTAGCGACGGAACACACAGTGACAGGCGTTGCTGTGGTAGAGCAAAACCGTCAGCGTTTGGAGACACTAGAAAGCTCACTCAACACCAATGAACACTCCATGATGGAGCTTGACCAACGAGTAAAACAGATTCGTGAGATGGTTGATATGATCAGCGGCATTGCCGATAACACCAACTTACTTGCTTTGAATGCGGCGATTGAAGCGGCGCGTGCAGGGGAGCAAGGGCGAGGCTTCGCGGTAGTCGCCGATGAGGTTCGCAAGTTAGCCAGTGATACTTCGCAGCAGACCACTAATATTCGTGAAATGATGAATGAGTTAGTCGCCGCGGCAGAACGATCACGTAAAGCGGTAAATGACTCACGTGAGGAAATGTCTTACGCATTGCAGTCGAGTGATGAAGTGAAATCGGCATTCGCAGACATTAACGAAGCGGTTCAGCATATCCAACAGCGTGTCGAACAGATCTCTGTTGCGACAGAAGAGCAAGAGCGAGCAACGGCCGACGTGTCGCAAGCCATTACACACATCTCTGACCAAGGTGAACACACCAAACTTCAATTAGAATCCATGGTCGAAAGCTCAGAGCAAGTCGCAGACATCGCGGGGCATCAACAAGCGATGCTGCATAAATACGAACTGCATAAAGTGAGTTGAACCAAGATTAGGTATAACCAAACGAATTTCCAATACGACCAAAGGCAGGGCAATCGCTCTGCCTTTTTATTTTTTTGATGCCAAGAGTTAGTGACCCAAATCTCAAATTGATTAACGGCACAAGAGAAATGTGCCACCGGCATTTGTTAATTCTTTGTTATCGCTTCAAGGTTGTTAGAATGTTCCGCTAAATCAAGGGAGTGAGATGAATGCCGGAGCGAGCAAGTTTGATATTAATAAACGAGCACCGAGAAGTCCTATTGATTGAACGAGTGAAGGGCGACAGACACTATTGGGTGTTTCCTGGCGGTAGTGTAGAGGATGGAGAAATTCTTTCTGAAGCGGCGAAACGCGAGGCACTGGAGGAGACTTCTATTGAGCTAACATCGCTCACTCCTGTGTTTCAGATTCAAAATCAGGGCCGAAAGGATCATTACTTCTTATCCCATATCGGCACAGCCACCCCTACGCTAGGTAATAGCCCCGAACAACAAAGGCAATCGGCTTCCAATCAATATATTTTGAGATGGGTGAATTTTACTGAGCTAGCGGTGCTTCCTCTCTTTCCAGTCGAAGCGAAACAAATATGCCTTCAGAGCGAGGAGGTATTCTTTGGTCGATAAAGTGTGTCCTCTGGTGTTACGAAAACAAAACTGTGAGATTCTTCTTTTCAAACATCCCCTTGCAGGCGTTCAGTTAGTGAAAGGCACTGTTGAACTCTTCGATTGTGACTTCTTAAGTGCGGCAAAAAGAGAGTTGGCAGAAGAGTCGGGCATCGAATTGGTCAATCACACAACCTACTTAGGGGCTTGGGAGAGTGGATTTCAGGAGCAACGTTGGCATTTCGTTTTGTGTGAATGTGAAGTGTTGCCGGAACATTGGGTCTTCCACACTCAAGATGATGGTGGACATGATTTCGAATTATTTTGGCATGAAATTGCGAAAGACATTTCCTCCCATGCGCACCCTGTCTTTCAGCGTGCTTTAGAGCAAGTTCGTCAGCTTATCCGCCTTGGAGCAATTAAGTGAAAGTTGAAATCGGTAATCACACGAATGCAGAGTTGCTTCAAGAATTCAAAGATCAACGCATTCAATTCAATCCGTTTGCCTTACAGCTGTTTGAAGATCAATTGATACAAACCAAACAGCATGCTCAGACTTTGTCTTTATCGATAGTAACGCCTTCGGAATTAGGTGCTTCATTTGGAGCAACGTTGGCTGAGCTTCTTACTCATGGAGCTCTGAAAGGGCTAGAGCCTTGTTCGCTCGCCGTGGCACCATACTTGTTACTTCAAGGTATTTTGCTCACAAAAGACGAATACATAACGCTCGCTTCTTTGCCTCTTGCTCAGAAAGACACCTATCCCAGTGGTTTGTATCTGCGTAAGCGGGATGATGGTGTGTGGCTGAGAGGTTATCGATGTGATGATGCCTTTATCTTTCCGCCTTCGAGAAGTTTGTGTTCATTGATGCGAAGGCTAAAGAGGAGGAGCAATATTGACGTTCGACTATTACTCGTCCCCGACAATTTCACTGGAGATTTGTTGCAGCTTCTAAACCACATCCAAACGTCACATCTCACGTGTATCAGCAATAAGCAAAGAAATACGTAAATCATTCTCACGAAGGAAGTACAAACAAGGAAAGTTCATGAAAAAACGACTCGTCATATTGGCAGCCATTGTGTTGCAAGGTTGTGCAACGATAGAGACCCTAAACCCAACAAACAATCATGTGAGAATCGCTCATGAGGGGAAGCAGAGCTACTGCAAGGAAATTCCAAGAGTTTATAGTGGAGTAAATTACAACATGTGTTTGTTGAATGGTGAGTCTAGCTATTCTGAAAACACGGGTCCCAAACTGGATGGGGTGCCTTTCTTTGTGTTTGATACTGCTTTTTCAGCGTTGGCTGATACTTTATTCCTACCATACACAATAACGATGCAGGCACAGAAAGGGCCAATAGAGGTTAACTAAGCTTTCAAGCGAACCATCAAACCAAACGCTATGCTTTTATCAGGAGCGAAATGATAAGGAAGAACAGCCATTGTTGTTCTTTCAACCTCTCACGTACGGTTTAAAGGCACTGTCGCTCTCAAAAATGGCGTCGAAATTACAATTATTTAGCTGATTTCTATATGCTTTGCGCATTCATTCAGATAAGGAAAGGAAACGATAATGGATAAATTCGTACTGTTTCTCCTATGCCTTTGCCTGACAGTGGGTGGTGTCATCCACATTTACGACAATATTGTCGATGGCTTTTTGCCTTACGATTTTGCCCCAGGCTGGTTAAACATGTATTGGAGCGCGCTTGGCCTCCTTGATTTACTCGCCGTTTATTTGCTGATTAGGCACCGCCGGACTGGGCTGGTTTTACTGTTATTGATTATGTTGAGCAGCGTAGGCTTTAACTCTTATGCGCACTATGGATTGGGCGTATTGGAAAGCAGTGGACAACTGCAATGGCAAACGTTGTTGTTAGGGTTTTCTATTGGAGTATCAATTTGGCTGTGGAATTCGCAAAAGCATCGCCACTCACGTCAGATATTCCGGTAATTGTTTTATTCGATATTACGTATATTTAAACAGGGAAGTGTTATGGATAACTTTAAGGAGCTGGCGAGCTTCGGTGTTTTTGCCGCGCTATCGGGCTTTAGTTTTGGCGCAATCTTTTTTGGCATTGCCTTTGTGTACGCGGCTATTAACAAACAACAAGATGTGAGCGTGTTCGCCATCTCTTCAATTGTTCTTGGGATTATCGGTTTGTTTGTTGGTGTGACCCAATCAAACAAAAAACGCGACTTGATTAAAGCCTAAGCTCATTAAAATAGAAAATGCTTAAACGCGTTTCGAGTGAAAACCCTTCGGTAGTATCCCTTACTAGAGATTGCTTTCAAGAGTTGAGAGCAATCTACTCTCCAAATAAAACCGCGAAACCGACTTCAAGCAAAGATGAATGGGTCAATTATGCTTATTATCTTGAAGGTAGAATCGTTGGTTGCTTCAAAGCCAAACTTACAGACGACGAACTGCAATTATCAGGACTGGCTGTTGAAAGTGCATCTCGCAAACAAGGAATCGCTCGTCGCTTAATTATGGCTTTATGTAAGTTACATAGCTCAGTGAATGCTCTGAGTGTCTGGTGTGTGGAAGAAACGGGTAATGTCGAGATTTTCAAAGCACTCGGTTTTGAAGTGCTGCAAACAGAGTCTTCTCCGTTGTTCTCGTTAACCAACGGTCGTCCAGCTACGGAAGTTAAATTGGGTTATTCAATCCGAAATACATTGGGATGAGTTGCGGTCGCGTGTTCGTGATACATATCATCTAAGTAGGTTAGTAACTCGTCCTCATCGAGAAAGGGCGGTACTACAAAGTCTCTGATTGGGCGCTTTATCGAAGTCTCTGAATCGATATAAAGCGTCCAAATCCCATTTTTGCATTCAGCAAGCATGATTTTTCCAAACACATTCACTTTTATTGAACTGCTCATGAGGAAGACTTTTCCTTGTAACGAAATGGCTGGGTGATCAGTTTATCCAATCTTTGCTCGTCTTTGTCACGAATCTCTGGAACACCAATCACAACATCATCATGACCTAACTCCGGTTGAGCGCGGTAGGTGCCAAACAAACGATCCCAGATCGACAAGAAGAAACCAAAGTTGGAATGTGTTTCGCGCACGATGATGGAGTGGTGAACGCGGTGCATGTCTGGTGTCACCACCAATTTACGTAACTTCGCATCCCAAGGCAGTGGTAGCCTTGCATTGCTATGGTTAAACATCGCGCTAGCATTCAAGACGATTTCAAACACTACGATGGCGATAGGAGACACGCCCAAAGCGAAAACAGCAGCGATTTTTACAATCATTGAGAGAATGATTTCTATCGGGTGGAATCGTGTCCCGGTTGTGACATCGATATCCAGATCAGCGTGATGCATGCGGTGAAGCTTCCACAGCGGTTTAACGCGATGGAAAACTATATGCTGTAGATAAATGATGAGATCGAGTAACACAACGGCTATCAGCACATTTAACCAAGTCGGCAAGACGAGTGCATTGAGTAGACCCCACTGGTTTTCATAAGCGATGATGGCTGCTTGGAAAGCGGCAATAGGCATGACAACGGCAATAACGACGCTATTTAGTGCGACCAATGTGAGGTTGTTAAACCAGCGAAATGAACGGTCGACGGTCAACTGCTTTCTCGGTAGCTTGTTTTCCCACAGAGTACAAAGCAACAAAACACCAATAAAGATGCTGAGTCGTAGCCAAGAAGGGTCGTTAAATGCAGTTTCGGTCACGCTAATTTCCTTGATTGATTCGCATATTTGTTAAGACCTTAAGACTCCACCGTATCTTTCACCGAGAAGAAAGGAATGTGAATGTCCGTCCGTTTACGAGCATTTCTTGAGACTCACTGGCGATGCAAGTAGAATCGCGCTCTAATTTATACATGCACTTATTCCAACTGGCACTTTCTATCCATGAGAATCCACGCTTTCCATCGTTTATACCAGCACCGTCAATCTATCTCAACGAAGCCGTTTAACGCTCGTGGCTGTAAAGTGGTTCGCTGTCCATATTGTCAGGTTTCTGAGCAATATTGTTTGTGCGACATTCAGCCTAACATCGAATCCAATATTGCCTGCATGCTGATCGTATCGGAAAACGAAGTGTTCAAGCCGAGTAATACCGGGCGTCTAATTGCTGATACGATTCAAGAGACCTACGTGTATCAATGGAATCGTACTGAGCCTTCTCAAGAGATGCTCACACTGCTAGAAAACGATGCTTATCAACCTGTGGTTGTCTTCCCTGCAGATTACGTGGATGAGCCTGAACGTTTATTGGATGGTTTGAATCCAGAGCGTTTGAAGGCATCCGATGGTTCAGACAAAAAATGGTTACTGATCTTCATTGATGGCAGTTGGCGTGAAGCGCGCAAGATCTTCCGCCGTTCAGAATTTCTTAAGTCTTTACCTGTGCTTTCTATTGAGCCGGAATCATTGTCTGAATACATCATGCGCCGCTCGGATAATGAGCAGCATCTGTCTACTGCAGAAGTCGCGACGTTAGTGTTCAAACAAGCAGGTGAAGAGCAAGCTTCGGAGTGTCTGCAATTATGGTTTGAAGCCTTCCGTGAAACCTACATGCTGACGAAAACTCGCGTAAAAACCGACTGGTCTCGACCGCATCTGAAACGTTTCAAAGAGTGGGCTAAAATCGAGAGCTAACTCTAAGGAATGAACTTTTGTTGATGGCTTGTTGTTCAACTGGCTTCAATGAGGGGATAAATCTGCATTCGGTCACGGTTTGCAGGCGTACAGATATGGATAATGCTCGGAGTTTATCTTTTTTGACTCCAGCATTTTTTGGGAGTCGTTTGAGCTTTTTAGGAGAGAATTGCATGTATTACGGCTTTGATGTCGGTGGCACTAAAATTGAGTTTGGTGCGTTTAACGAAAAACTTGAGCGTGTAGCAACTGAACGTGTACCAACACCAACAGACAACTACGATTTGCTAGTAGAAACTATCGCAGGTCTGGTTAACAAATACGATGCGGAATTTGGTTGTGAAGGTACGATTGGTCTTGGTCTTCCTGGAATGGAAGATGCTGATGATGCAACTGTACTAACGGTTAACGTACCTGCAGCAAAAGGCAAACCACTTCGTGCTGATCTTGAAGCTAAAATCGGTCGCAGCGTAAAAATTGAAAACGATGCAAACTGTTTCGCGCTTTCTGAAGCATGGGATAAAGACCTTCAAGACGAACCATCTGTACTAGGTTTGATCCTTGGTACTGGTTTTGGTGGCGGCTTTATCTACGAAGGTAAAGTATTCTCTGGCCGTAACCACGTAGCGGGTGAGGTAGGTCATACACGTCTTCCTATCGACGCATGGTTCCACCTAGGCGACAACGCACCTCTACTAGGTTGTGGTTGTGAAAAGAAAGGTTGCCTAGACAGCTACCTATCTGGTCGTGGTTTCGAGCTTCTTTACGCGCATTACTACGGCGAAGAGAAAAAAGCGATCGACATCATTAAGTCGCACGCAGAAGGCGAAGCAAAAGCGATTGAACACGTTGAGCGCTTTATGGAGCTTCTAGCAATCTGCTTCGCTAACCTGTTTACTGCGACTGACCCACACGTTGTTGTACTAGGCGGCGGTCTATCTAACTTCGAACTGATTTACGAAGAGATGCCAAAACGCATTCCTAAGTACCTGCTTTCTGTGGCGAAATGTCCAAAGATCATCAAAGCAAAACACGGTGATTCAGGCGGCGTGCGTGGTGCTGCGTTCCTAAACATCAAATAGTCGTCTGAGTTTTCGGTAAGCGAAAACACATAAGACCAACATTGAAAGCCTCGTTTCCCTTTAAGGTAAACGAGGCTTTTTTATTTTTGTCGAACCATACTGTTGCTCTGTATTGCTGAACTGCCATCTTTACCCAGCTTTACGCTTCGTTTACGTCCCTTGAACTCTCGATTGATAAGCTGTCTGTATTGCTTCCACGAACAGTAGGAATGAAGATGTTCAACTCATCAAAATTACGCTACGGCGTTCTTAGTATCGCTTTAGTTGGCATGGTTTCACCGACATTTGCCAAGCCTCCGGCACCTAAGCCACCAAAGCATGGGAAGAAGGTGGTGGTGGTAAAGCCTGTATACCGTCCCGTTTATAAAGCGCCAGTTCATCGCGTATACCATTACAAGAAAATTCCGAGAACCGCGACTTACCTAGTGATTGCGGGGATCACTTATGCCGTCGTGGATAATGTCTATTACAAGCGAAGTGGCGATCAGTATATTTACGTGGAGCAACCTCCGGTATCTGTGCAGAGCGAAGTTAATACAGCGAGTACCACTGGCGTATCAAATAAGGGGATGGCAGGTAAGATAGTCGACGTGTTGCCGAATGAAGCAACCACGGTGACCGTTAATGGGGCGACTTTCTACGTTCAAGGCAGTGACTGGTATGCGCCAATTGCAGGAACTAATGAATTTGTGATTGTAGAGCCTCAGCTATAGCGCATTGCTTTTGGGTTTCGTGCATAAAAAAAACTCGCGACGAATCGCGAGTTTTAGTTTTAAGCTGCGTAGCTTGGCCTATTTTTTCTTTTTACCTACGCCCAAGTTTTCTTTTTGAGCTAGGGTGATTTTGCTAAAACCAAGTTTTCTGAAATGATTATCGCGGTAGTTACGTACTGCCTTGGTGTCAGATACTGCTTCGATTTGCTGCTCCATCTTTAGGTACTCAGTGATATCGATACCTTCCGCCTCTGCAACTGCTTCTTGAATGTTGCGGTGTTGCTGGTACGAGAACGTCAGTTCTTTGTCTTGGTCTTTGTATGTGTAAAGAATGGTGCGAGCCATAGCTGTCTCTCTGAAAAATTTTTCTGTTATCAATAAAAAGGTCAGACACGCTGACCTTTGAATTCTGAATCGGCCTAGATTCTGCCTTGAAGTGGGATGATTGTCACGCTTTCTCCCGCTTTTACTGTATCAACAGCAGGGGAGATTTCGATCAAACAGTTTGCCTCACTCATTGAGCGCAGAATACCAGAGCCTTGTTTACCCGTTGTGCGAACGGTTAGGCGACCTGTTTCGTCTAGCTCGTAGATACCACGGCTAAACTCGGTACGACCTTGGCGAGAGCGCAGATTTTCTGTCGCAATGGCACTGACTTTGAGTGGCTTCCAACCTTGTTCACCTTGCATCTTACGCAGAGCAGGCTCAACAAAGTTGATGAATGAAACCATTACCGCCACAGGGTTACCCGGCAAACCAAAGAACGGCTTATCGTTGATTTGACCAAACGCAAGCGGACGACCTGGGCGCATGTTGATACGCCAGAAATCAATTTGTCCCAGCTTATCCAACGCCAGCTTAATGTAATCTGCATCGCCAACGGATACGCCGCCAGAAGTCATCACTACGTCGGCTTGCGCAGAAGCATTTTCGAGTGCTTCAATCATCAACTGCTCGTTATCTTCTAGAATGCCGAAATCCAAGATCTCGCAACCTAGCTTCTCTAACATACCCATGATAGTGAAACGGTTTGAATCGTAGATTGAATTCGCTTTCTGTTCTGTGCCTGGTGCTTGAACTTCGTCACCGGTAGAGAACACAGCAACTTTCAACTTGCGGAACACGTTCGCTTCGCCAAAACCAAGAGAAGCAATCATGCCCATCTCAGGAGAGGCTAGGCGAGTGCCTGCAGTAAACACATCGCTACCAATTGCTAAGTCTTCACCTGCTTGGCGAACGTTTTGACCGTTTTTGATGCTCGCACCATTAAACGTAACCGTATCGCCGTCTTGGGAAGCTTGTTCACGCATAACAACGGTATCACCATTGATAGGTGTTGGAGCGCCTGTCATGATCTTAACCGCTTGACCAACTTCCAAAGGCTGATCGTAGGCATGACCCGCCATCACTTCAGCAACGACTTGGTAGCTACTGCGCTCGACGTCATCACCGCGAATCGCGTAACCGTCCATCGCAGAGTTGGTGTATTGCGGAACATTTACTGGTGACACAACATGATCTGCAAGCACACGACCGTATGCATCTTCAATCTTGCATGCTTCGGTTTCAGAAACCGTGTTTACCAACGAAAGGATCTTTTCTTGTCCTTGAACCACAGAAAGGAAAGCTGGAGAAAGGGTATCGCAGCAAGCGGCTTCTTTCTCTTTACTCTTTGGTGCTTTCGCTTCTTGAACATACTCAATAACGAACTGGGCAATCGCTTCAAGATCGTTGATGTTCATTTGTGGCAATTCAGAATCCAATTCGCCGCTGTCTGAAGCAATCGCGATGATGTTTTCATCGTTTGGATAAAGCCAAGGCTTACCGACTTCTTCACGGTGCAATTCGATCTTAGGAAACGCAATGTTTTTGCAGCCTTCCACCAAAACCATATCTAGCTTGTCTTCATCGAAACGTGTCAGTAGGTAATCAAACTCCGATTCTGACTCTGGTGTTTCTGTCATCAGTGCGAAGCGGTTACGAGAAGAGATCAGCATTTGCGATGCGCCCGCTTTACGTAGGCGATGGCTGTCTTTGCCCGGTTGGTCGACATCGAAGTTATGGTGTGCGTGCTTTAGCATACCGATGCGTAAACCTGCTTCGGTCAACTTTGGTAGCAATGCTTCAAGTAGCGTAGTTTTGCCCGTGCCAGAGTAGGCAGCAAAACCAAGAATAGGGATGTTTAGCGTGTGTTTCATGATTCGAGTTGTCCAAATTGCGCCAGTTCTTCAGGCGTATTTAAGTTGACGAAACAGTTTGGTGAGTCGCTAAAGTCAACGTAACTGGTGTTGCACTCTTTGTAGAGTAGGATGATCTTACGATCGCCACGTTCTAAAAACGCGGTCAGCTTTGGCAGTACGCGCTTGTGATAAAGCGTGAAGACAGGCTGCTGGTGGTCGCCATCATGAGCAACCAAAATATCGGTGTCTTCTTCTACTGCATTGCAAAAACGTTCAACAAGATCTGTGTTGATTTGTGGGCTGTCGCAAGGGACGAAGCCAACCCAATCGGTTTCTGCATGAACTAGGCCCGCGTGGATACCGCCCATCGGACCTGGGAAATCTTTAAATTGATCGCTGAAGACGAAACCAAACGCACGGTAGGCGTCTTGGTTTCGGTTCGCATTGATTAGAATGCGTGGTGTTTGCGGAGATAAACGTTCGATAACGTGTTCGATGAGTGGCTTCTGATTCAGTTCGATCAGACCTTTGTCTTTTCCACCCATGCGGCTGGCTTGACCACCAGCCAAAATGACCCAACTAGTTTGTGTTGGCTGAAGCATATGCGTTCTCTTGGGATGTTTCTTTTGGTATGACATACAAGAGTGGAGACTCTACCAAAGTCTTGTCTTTAATCCACCACTGTTTTTTACATAAATCCGTCAACGCGTTCGCTTGGTGGCTAGTCACAACAATACTAGAACCGCGATCAAGCAGATCTTTTGCCATGATAACCAGACGTTCAATCGACTCTTGGTCGAGTGAGGCACTTGGTTCATCCATCAACAAAATCGATGGTTTTAAGATCCAAGCTCGTGCCATTGCTACGCGTTGCTTTTCACCGCCGGACAATACAGAGATATGTTCGTCGGCTAAGGTTTCTAACCCTACCATGCGTAGCGCACTAATAACTTGAGCTCGCTTATCTTTTGCCGTGTCTTGTTGATATTTAACTCCATAAACGACGTTTTCATAAACAGTGCCGTCAAAAAGGTAAGGAGACTGATGGAGGTAAATCACATCAACACGACCATTGCGGCGCGTCCACTTCTTCAACCAAGTATCTTTCGGTGCCACCACTTTACCCGTTGAAGGCTTGAGCAAACCTGCAAGGATCTTGAGTAGGGTGGTTTTACCAACGCCATTGTCACCTTTTAGGTAAATCGCGTCGTTTGGACCAATGGCCAATTCAGGGATGTGGAAAAGCACACGCTCTTTAAAGCGCATGGACAATTGCTCGGCGGTAATTTTTATAGTCATAATTCACCCTTACATTGGGTCGATGGCGAGTCGATTGCTTGCTTCATGTTCTTAGATAGCCTTTGCCTCTCATGCTCGATAAGAGGAAGTTGAGCGCTAACGCTAACGATAGTAATACAATTCCTAATGCAACTCCTTGCGCAAAAGCACCTTTACTACTTTCCATAGCAATGGCAGTCGGAATATTACGGGTTACACCCATAATGTTGCCACCAACCATCATTGAACAGCCTACCTCTGTGACGATTCGTGAGAATCCCGCAATGATAGCCGCCAATAAAGGAAAACGTGTCTCCCAGATCATAGTAGCAGCGATACGAGGGATTGACGCACCTAACGTAATCGCTGTTTCAACTGCGCGACGGTCACTCGATTGAAGCGCACCGTGCATCATGGAAACCAGAACCGGAAAACAAACGATCATTTGTCCTAAGATCATGGCTTTTTGCGTAAACAGCATTTGCCAATCACCTAAAGGGCCTGCTCTTGAAAGCATCATGTACAACAGCAAACCGATTACGACCGTTGGCACCGCCTGTAAGGTGTTCACAATGGACAGCAAGAACCACTTACCACGAAAGTCGGTGTAGGCGAGGACAAAGGACATCAAAATAGACGGCAATACCACCAAAGATATTGCCGAAATAGAAACACTAAAGGAGACCGCAACGATCTCCCATAGGTCTGCATCAAAATTCACCAGTAAGCGCAGGGCTTCTAGTGTTGTATCAGCAAGATTCATATTGCGTTATTTGCTCTCAGCATTCGCAACGAACAATTGTTTACCATTCAGACGGAAGCCATTGATCAGCTCTTGGCCGCGTGGGTTCACCAACCAGTCACTGAAAGCCTTCGCACCTTGGTAGTTGATGGTTGGGTAACGCTCTGGGTTAACCAAAATCACTTGGTACGGGTTAAACAGTTTTTCGTCGCCTTGGAATAGAATCGCAAGATCCAATTTGTTCTGGTAAGCCAACCAAGTGCCACGGTCAGTCATGGTGTAGCCTTGCATTTCTGACGCCATGTTTAGAGTAGGACCCATGCCTTGACCTACGCTACGGTAGCCACCAAAGTTTGGTTCCATCTTAGTTTGCGCCCAAATGCCCAATTCTTTTTTGTGTGTACCAGAATCATCGCCACGAGAGATGAATGTCGCGTCTTTGTTTGCGATCTCTTTGAATACGTCTAGTACTGACGCATCGTCTTTTACTTGCGCTGGGTCAGCTTTAGGACCAACGATAACGAAGTCGTTGTACATCAGTTTACGGGGAAGGACACCGTAGCCGTTCTCAACGAACACACCTTCAGCTTTAGGAGCGTGTGTCATAACCAAATCAACGTCGCCGTTTTCACCCATCTTCAGCGCTTTACCAGTACCAGCAGCGATGATATCCACTTTGTAGCCAGTGTCTTTTTCAAATTGAGGAAGTAGGTAGTCCAGTAAGCCAGAATGATAAGTACTTGTTGTTGTCGCCAGGCGAATGTGTTCGCCTTCTTGAGCTGAAAAAGCAGAGTAGCTTACAAGAGTGATTGACGTTGCAGCTAGAGTCAGCGCAATTTTTTTCATTTTAGTTGTTTCCTTTCCAATGATTCTTTGGCTTCTTAAGTCTTGGGTTACTAAAGAAGTCGCCAGAGCGTCAGTGAGCGCTCAAATCACAAGTCACCTTAGGGTGAGGGAGCGAGAAGCGATGGAATTGCATTGATGTCTCCCACATCCTGAGGTCACTTGGACACTCCATATAGCAAACAAGATGCCAACATTTTACAAGCTCAAAATGTTTGATTTATGCGCTAATTCATGGACTTATTTGCATAAAAATTTGCGTTGGTACAAAATGTCGCACTTTTTGTAGGGTATCTCTGTTTAAACTTGGTACACTCTGTCCCATTCCAATCCAACTGGGGTAAATATGTCTACTCAATCCCATATTAGTACAAACCAACAATACAACGCTTTTTCAGTACTGGTCGTTGATGACGAACTCGGTATGCAAGCCATCCTTAAAAAGGCTCTGGGCAAACTGTTTTCGCAAGTCGACACAGCGGGCAGCATTGAAGAAGCGGAAGAGCTACGTAACTCACGCCACTACGATTTGATTCTGTTGGATATCAACTTGCCGGGGCGTTCAGGGATTGAATGGGAAGAAGCGTTTGAAGATGACGATAAACGTGCGGATGTCATCTTTATGACTGGCTACGCGGATTTGGAAATTGCCATTCGAGCACTGCAGCTTGGTGCGTCGGACTTTATCCTCAAGCCTTTTAACCTAGAACAGATGCTGAAAGCGGTCAGTCGTTGTATGGATCGTCGTTTGAATGAGCGCATGCAATACGCGATGAAGCGTGACTATCAGCGTCACAACACCTCAGAGATTATTGGCGGCTCGGAAAAAACTCGTCAGCTCAAGCAGTTGATTACGCAATTTGCACCGTCTCGCGCGTCTGTCTTAGTAGAAGGTGAGTCGGGTACGGGTAAAGAACTGGTTGCGAGAGGGATTCACCAAGCAAGTGGTCGAACAGGTCCATTCGTCCCACTTAACTGTGGCGCGATTGCACCAGAGCTTTTAGAGAGTGAGCTGTTCGGTCATACCTCGGGGGCTTTTACTGGCGCTAAGAAATCTCGCGAAGGCCTTTTCCGCGTAGCCAATGGCGGCACACTATTCCTTGATGAAATCGGTGAGATGCCTTTGTCCATGCAAGCGTCACTGTTGCGCGTGTTAGAGCAGCGCACCATTCGTCCGGTAGGTTCTGAGCGTGAAATCAGCATTGATGTTCGTATTGTCGCGGCGACCAACCGCAACCTGCAAGAAGAGGTCAACAAAGGTAACTTCCGTAGCGACCTTTACTACCGTTTAAACGTTTTGAAGATTGAAGTTACTCCTCTGCGTGAGCGTAAAACAGACTTGTTTGAACTGGTTCCATACTTCAGCAACATGCTGACGCTTGAGCTTGGCATGCAAGCACCGAAGTGGGCGCATGAAGATATGGAAGCTATGAGTGAGTACGAATGGCCAGGTAACATTCGTGAACTTAAAAACCTCATCGAACGCTGCATTTTGTTAGGTAAACCGCCTGCGCATCACTGGCGCGAACTCAATGGCGGTCATGCTTTACCTAACGTCTCCATTACTGTGTCACACAGTGAAGAATTGCCAACCTTCAAAGAGGGCAAAGAGTTCTCTGGTGAAGGCTATCCAAACACTTGGACATTAAAAGAAGTGGAAAAAGCGCATATCCAACAATTGGTTAATTTGCATGAAGGCAACAAGTCGGCGGCAGCTCGAGATTTAGGTGTGGCACGAAAAACGCTAGAGCGCAAATACAAAGAGTGGGATTCTGAGGACGAGGATTATGCCGAGTAGTAGTTGGCAGCAACACAAAGGATTGTCTAAATGGACGTACCGATTCAAAACCATGGTGCGCTATCGACTGTTGATTTTGACATCTGCGCCAATCTTCTTAACGCTGATAGCCCTTATTGGTATTACGATCTATTGGTCGATTCACTATACGTGGCAAAACGCATTATTAGACGTGTCGGAGCGTTTAGGTGTCGCCAATAACAGCATTACGCTGCTGCAACAAAAGCAGGCGAACTACGTCAAATCGTTCGCGGATTCTTATGATTTCCGAACCCGAGTGAATCAAAATGTCCCACAAGCAGAGTTGCAAAAGTGGGTGACTGCACAGAAAAAACGCTACGGTTTGGACTTTTTGTCCTTCCAACGTGTTAATTCGATGGAAAACAAATTCCGCTTTATGGATTTAACTAAGCGCGAATCTTTCTTCGATGTTCTGGACAGAAAAGAACTGGAAAAGCTAGACCCTGAACTCGCCAAACGTGCTGAAGTACCGATTCTAAAGAATGGTGGTGTAGAAGCGCGTGGCTTGGTGAGTCGAACCGTGATCCCAGTTTACAGCCAGCAGAACGACTTAATTGGCTTCTTAGATGGCGGTTTGCTGCTTAACAACAGCACGGTATTGGTCGATCAAATCCGTGATCTTATCTATTTGAGTGATAACGACACCCTCCGTCCCGTGGGGACTCTGACGGTATTTTTGGATGATCTTCGTGTTAGTACTAACGTTCCCTTAGACAGTGACCAACGTTTGGGGCGCGCTATCGGTACACGAGTAAGTTCTGAGGTATACAACAAGGTCTTGGCGGAAGGCGAGCAATGGGTCGACCGCGCGTTTGTTTACGATGCTTGGTATATCACCGCTTATCAACCAATCAAAGACCAGTACGACAATGTCATTGGTATGCTTTACACCGGTTACTTGATGTGGCCATTTGTAAAAGCGTATATGACCAATATCGTTGAGATCAGTTTGATTACCCTAATGTTGCTCTTGGTTTCAGGCGTGATGGTGTATCGCGGCTCTCGTGATCTATTCCGTCCAATCGAGCGCATCTACAAGGTCGTGAAGCTTGTCCAGTTGGGTAAAGAAAAGCGCATTGGTCCATTAGGGTTGGATGAACATCATGAGCTGGCTCAGTTAGCGCGCCAGTTCGATAACATGCTTGATGCTTTGGAAGATCGTAAAGTCGAACTGAAGAACTCTGCCATGCAGCTGGAAGGTAAAGTTCAACAACGTACGGCGAGTTTGAAAGACAAAACTGAAGAGCTTGAACTTCATATTCAACTGCTTAACCAAACCCGTGACAAGCTCGTCGTCAACGAAAAGCTTGCCGCACTGGGTGAGTTAACTGCAGGGATCGCCCACGAGATTAACAACCCAACCGCAGTGATTCTGGGTAACGTTGAATTGATTCAGTTTGAGCTAGGTGAAGAAGCGAGCCGCGTTCAGGAAGAAATTGACGCCATTCACGCTCAGATTGACCGTATTCGCAATATCACGCGCAGCTTACTGCAATACAGCCGTCAGGGCGGTGTGCAAGACGAAATTACGTGGCAACACGTGAATCCAATCATTGATGAGAGTATTACGCTGGTTAAGACCGGTACTAAGAAGCGTGATATTGAGTTTGTCACCGATTTACAAGCTCATACTTCGGTTGAGATCAATCGCCACCACTTGTTGCAGATTCTGGTGAACTTGCAGATGAATGGCATTCACGCGATGGACGGCAAAGGTAAGCTAACCGTCGTGAGTGAAGATTGGATTGAGGACGGCGAACTAAAAGGTGCAGCGATTCATGTCACTGACGAAGGTTGCGGTATCAAGCCAGAAAACTTAAGTCGTATCTTCTCGCCATTCTATACCACTAAACGGGATGGTACAGGTCTAGGGCTTTCTGTTTCGCAAAGTATTCTTAGTCAAACAGGCGGCGAGCTAAAAGCCGAATCGGAATGGGGCAAAGGCAGTACGTTCAGTATCTACCTTCCAAAGAAAGCCGAACTATTGCTTGAGGTAACGAATATCGCTTAACCGGCGATTCCAATTCGCCAACGCGCAAAGAAAAGGGTCAGTGTAATCACTGACCCTTTTTGTATCTGTCCTCCCCTAACCGCGAGAGGAATACGCAGAATTAACCCGTATGCACTGCAATCTTCGGTGGATTTATGCCGTGCTTCTTGAACTCTTTCATTACACGCAGAGTAATGTCGGTTTCAAATAGCTTCTCGTACGCGGTATCTACCACATAAGCTTTACACGTTAACTGAATCGCCAAGTAGTTATCCGTAATGGTCTGCTTGACGAGAACCGTTACTGGCTTAGGTAGGTGGATATAACGGCTTGAAGACGCCGCTTCCTGAATCAAGTCACGCGCTAACGTAATGTCTTCATTCATGCCGACATAAAACGGAATCACCACCTGCATATCCAGCGCACCGTAGTTACCGCTGACCACAACTTCACTCAAGAACTTGTTGTTTGGAATCGTAATGATGTCATCGGTTAGGGTACGCATACGCACAGAGCGCAAACCAATCGCAATAATATCGCCGTAGTTGCCTTCGAACGTGACGCGGTCACCAACTTGGAACGGACGGTCAACCATAACCGTCATGCCCGCGATGAAGGATGCAGCTAGGTCTTTCAAGGCGAAACCAACCGAAACTGCTAACGTACCACCAATCAAAGCAAGGATTTGATCGTTAATACGGAAACTCATCATAAACACGACAGAGCCAGCGGTTAAGTAGATGAAGAACTGTAAGAAAGATTGAAGCTTTTGCAGCACCATGCGGTATTGCACGAACTGGCTACCAATACTTTCTACCATCGAGTTCATGAACTTAAGCAATAGCCACGTTGAGGCAATCACAATGATGGAGAAGAACACGCCGCTCCAGCGAATTAGGCTAGCGATTTGCGAGATATTATCCACACTCGCGATCTCTTCAGTCGCCAATGCAGAGGTGCTTAATAGCGATAACGCTAATACGGTGAGTAGTTTTTTCATCGTTATTTCACCAATAAATGTTGACGGTCGAGAACGTTGGTAATGTGACGGAACCAGTGATCCGACACGCGAGCTTTGTCTTCGCTCCACTCAATAAAGCCGCGGCTTTGGAAGTAGCGCAGAGTACCGATAACTTCCGCAATACTTAGCTGAGTACATTCAGACAACTCTTCCGGCGATGCCACCTCAAGCTGAACGATCGAGCGCAGCACGGCAAGCATTGGCTTCGGCATTTTCTCTAGCTCTTGAGACTCTGGCGCGTGGAACAATCGAACCACCACTTGTTGCGTCTCTTTATCCTGACGCAGAGACAAGCGGAAAAAGCGCAAGCCCACTGTCGGGTTACCATCAGAGTAATGCCACAGAATACGGTAGAAACCTTGCTTCGCACGTTCTTCTTCTGTGATGTCTTCCTGATCCCATTGCTTAGGTACGACAAGGCCATCAAATGTTACTGGGTTCTCAATCTCTTGGTTAATACGCGTATCAAACAGCGCAGACAGTTGTTTTTCACTCCAGCGCGGCATAAACGCCACCCAGTCAAACAACAAACGTTCGCCACGAGCACGATCGACAAAACGCCAACTCGCTTTTTCAATCGCCATGACAACACGGTGGTTCTTCTTAGAGCGACGAAGTAGGTTAGTCAGTTTAATCAAACCGCTTAAACCGCCTACCATTGGCTTAACTAGGCGCTGAGCGTTATCAACTGCGATAAGGTAAGGCGTATCACTTTTACGTAAATGCGCAAGAACCTGTATCTCAGACGCGTCTTCTTCCAAACCAAGCTGCAGAGCCAGCTCTTTTAGTAGTTCACTGTAACCTGCGTATGGACAGTTCAGATAAAGTGGCTCGGCGTTCTTCACTTTGTTCAGGATAGTGCGCAGGAAGGTTGTTGTACCGACGCCACGCTCACCAGAAATCACGCACACAGCGGGACTATCTGTCAGCAAGTATTTAGACAGTTGCTTGATTTCGTCAGAGGCATACTCCACCAACTCGCTGTCTTCGCTACCAGGAAGAATATACTCGAACGTTTGCTCGCCTTTGATTCTTACGAGATTGGTATCACCACCGTTATTACCCGTTTGTTTGGCAACTTCGATACGGAACAAGTACGCCAACGCTTGGCTGAACATGGTGTAGTTAGACAACATTGCGACAATGCGGTGTTTAAAGCTGTGCAGCATAATCCACACAGCACAAATAGCCGTACCGATGATGCTTAGCAACAAGGTATCTTTACGACGGATAGACCAGTTTACCCAAACAGGGCGATCAGAGAGCTTCTCCGCGACTTCAAATACCTTTTTACGCCATAGGCGCAATACTGACAGCGTCACCAATACAAACCAGAAGAACAGCGCGCTGTAGATCCACGAGTAGATGGTGCCTTTACCCAGCGTACGAATCGAGATTTGCAGAATTACGCCAGCAACAATGGCGCTCCAAACGTAACGACGAATGGTTGAAAGGCGTAGGGCAATCACCTCTTGGCTAGTGCTACGGCTGTTGCGGTAAGTGAACTCCAGAATAAAGCTAATCGCGATAGAGCCACCTAGAACCCACCAAGTGAAGATTTCTAGAATGATCAAATGCTGCAAGCTTGGGATTTCTGATAGCACTCGAAGCGAGAGCGTAATCGCAATCAACCAAGCTATTGCTCTGTGCGCACGGCTGATATACCAAATCAAACGAACCCAAATTGGCGGTTTGGCAACGTTATCTAGCTGCGTTTCGCGGAATAGGGTAATGATGCGCTTGCTGTTGGTTAACCACCACACCAAACCGAAGTAGATAAACAACACTTTGATGCCAGCCCAAACGACCGGAATCGGTGAAATCAGAATTTCTTTAATCAAAGATTGGAAAGAACGAATCTGGAAGAACACCAAATATTCAACGTTAAGCTGAGTTTGACGCCACTCTTGCTTAAACTGCGTAACACCATAAGGACCAAAACCGGTCAATTTGTCGTGCGTGATAGGGTCGGTTAGCTCTAATAAACGTTCTTTGCTTTGACCTAGGCTGTTGACCGTAAGGTAACTGGATTGCGTCTCAAACCATTCTTTGTCTTCACCAGACTCACGGAATGTCTTTAAGTGTTGAGCAAAGATAAGGGTTTGTTTGCGCTGCTCACTCATTACTGCATTGAGCAATTGGTTGACCTTACGTTTGTCTTGGTCAGACATAAACAAAGGTTCTGGCAGCTTGTTGATCTCCTGAGTGATCTCTTGTGCCACAGGGAGGATTTGAGGCTCAGGTTGGAATTCGTACTCCCACTCAGCGTGAGCAGGTAAAGAAAGCACGAGACCGACTAGCATTAAAATGCGCGCCATGAAATGCATAAAATTCTCTTAAAACTTATAAGGTTAGAGTTAGTGTAGTTGCTTTATCGCGATATGCGAGTTTTACCCAATGACCGTGCGTGATGTTGCGATTTCCTTTGAGAAACGGATGCTTAATAAAGGAATAACGTACGGAATTGATAAAAGGGGACGCACTATAAACCCAATTTCATGGGGTATGTCAATGGTTAGTCATGACGGATTTATGTCTCAGTTTTGAGTCGGTTAGAGTGAGAAACCTTAAAAATGGCGAGGTTTATGTTAGCCAAATCTCAAAATTCAGCCCGATAAAGAGTGCTTTTTCTCATTAATTAATAAAAACAAAACTTGAAGTGTGTAGCCTTAAGCAGTAACGTTGCGCGGTTTTTCCCAATAAACTTGAATTGCTAAGGTAAAGGTTTTGATTTCCACAGCGAATATTACTCAACAATTTGGCGCTAAGCCGCTATTTGAAAACATCTCAGTTAAGTTCGGCGAAGGTAACCGCTACGGCTTAATCGGGGCTAACGGTTGTGGTAAATCAACCTTTATGAAAATCCTGAGCGGTGAGCTTGAACAAACAAGCGGTAACGTAAGCTACGATCCAAACGAGCGCGTTGCAAAACTGAACCAGGACCAGTTCGCGTACGAAGAATTCACTGTAATCGATACAGTAATCATGGGTCACAAAGAGCTATGGGAAGTGAAGCAAGAGCGTGACCGCATCTACTCACTTGCTGAAATGAGCGAAGAAGACGGCATGAAAGTGGCTGACCTAGAAGTTCAGTTCGCGGAAATGGACGGTTACATGGCAGAAGCGAAAGCGGGTGAGCTTCTTCTTGCTGTAGGTATCCCAATGGAGCAACACTTCGGTCTAATGAGTGAAGTTGCACCGGGTTGGAAACTTCGTGTGCTTCTAGCGCAGGTTCTATTCGCAGACCCTGATGTAATGCTTCTTGACGAACCAACCAACAACTTGGACATGGACACTATCCGTTGGTTGGAAGACACGCTAAATGCGCGTAACTGCACAATGATCATCATTTCGCACGACCGTCACTTCCTAAACTCAGTATGTACGCACATGGCTGACTTGGACTACGGTGAGCTACGTGTCTACCCAGGTAACTACGACGAGTACATGACTGCGGCTTCTCAAGCTCGTGAACGTCTACTGAACGACAACGCGAAGAAGAAAGCACAAATCGCTGAGCTGCAAACGTTCGTTGCACGTTTCTCTGCAAACGCATCGAAAGCAAAACAAGCAACATCTCGCGCTAAGCAAATCGACAAGATCAAACTGGACGAAGTAAAAGCGTCTAGCCGTCAAAACCCATTCATTCGTTTTGAGCAGTCTAAAGAGCTATTCCGTAACGCTCTGATTGTTGAAAACCTAAGCCAAGGTTTTGAAGACGACCTGTTTGCTAACTTCAATGCGATTTTTGAAGTCGGTGAGCGCGTTGCAATCATCGGTGAGAACGGTGTGGGTAAAACAACCCTACTGAACACACTTGCTGGTGTACTAGAACCACGTACTGGTGAGTTCAAATGGTCTGAAAACGCGAACATCGGTTACTACGCGCAAGACCACGCTCACGACTTTGCTGAAGACATGAACCTAACAGATTGGATGGGTCAATGGCGTCAAGAAGGCGATGACGAGCAAGTCGTTCGCAGCTTCCTAGGTCGTATGTTGTTTGGCCAAGACGACATTAAGAAGTCAGTAAAAGTACTGTCTGGTGGTGAGCAAGGTCGTATGCTGCTTGGTAAGCTAATGATGCACAAGCCAAACATGCTGCTGATGGACGAACCAACCAACCACATGGATATGGAATCGATCGAATCATTGAACACAGCACTAGAGCAGTACAAAGGCACATTGTTCTTCGTATCGCACGACCGTGTATTCGTAGACTCGCTAGCAACACGTATCATCGAAATCCGAGATGGTAAAATCACAGACTTTAAAGGTACTTACTCTGAGTTCCTAAAATCTCGTGGTATCGAAGGTTAATCCTTCTTCTGAATAAAGAAAAAGACCTCATCGCGAGGTCTTTTTTTATGTCTATTCTTTATGAGCGATAATTCTTTGCTAGCGCTAGGTTGTGGCGTTCAATCCTTAAATTGCCTCATTAGATAAGCATAAATCCCAACGAGCCCGAAGGTAATGATCATCGAAACGATGATGCCGCTTGGGGTGAGTAGATAATTCCACAGCTGATCGTTGTTCATAGTTCACATCCTTTGTGAATCCACATGATAGTTTAAGTCTAACTCATCTGACGACTTAGTGAGAGGTTATTGATTTCCTTTCACGTCAAAATCAATCTTCTCTGCACCAGTAAAGACTTGGAAGCGTAAGCCTTTCGCACGAGCGATGGTGGTGATGCCAAACTTTTTCGCCAGATCCAAACCCATTTGAGTTACACCCGAGCGAGAAAGCAAAACAGGAATACCCATCTGCGCCACTTTAATCACCATCTCTGATGTAAGGCGACCAGTTGTGTAGAAAATTTTATCTTCACCAGTTTCTTGGTTAAGCCACATTTCACCCGCAAGTGTATCAACTGCGTTGTGACGACCAACATCTTCCACAAAAGAGAGCACTTCGTCACCTTTACAAACGGCACAGCCATGCACAGCGCCCGCTTTTTTGTAGGTATCGTTGTAATGCGTCAATGCTTCAAGCGCCGCGTAGATTTCAGATTGTTTCAGCGGCACTTGTGGAACTTGGTAATCTTCAAGCTGCTTCATCACGTTGCCGTACATAGTGCCTTGACCACAACCAGACGTCACCGTCTTCTTCTTCAGCGCGCCTTCTAAGTGCTCAGTATTTTCTTTGGTGATAACCGCAGCTGAGTGCGTTTCCCAGTCAATAATGACCGATTCAATCGCTTCAGGATCAGACAAGAAGCTCTGGTTCTTTAAATAACCCAACACAAGCGCTTCAGGGCGTGAGCCAAGCGTCATTAGCGTAACGACTTCCTTCCAGTTCAACATCACCGTAAGAGGGCGCTCACAGGCGATTTGCTTAGTCAGCTTCTCACCGTATTCGTCAAACACTTCTACTTCGATGGTCTGTAGGGGATTTTCACTGGTTTTAATAATGTTTGGTTTTACCACAGTCATGTCCTAATGAATGAGAGAGCCGATACACGCTCTCATTAATGGGTCTATTCGTCTTAACTCTGTTTACAAAGCAATTCTCATTCCAAAATAGCCGTTATGCGAGAAATTGCGAGGCTTTAGGTCAATTCAATGCAAAAACCGCGATATCGCAGTAATGACACAGATATCGGTTTGCGTATCGACTAGTTTTGATCTTGGGGAGAATTTGAGTTTGATTTGGCGCGTTTATTGCTTTGTACCGCTAAAATGGTTGAAAGCAAAGTACAAAATGTCCTTTTCTGTCTTAAAGCCAACATAGAACAAATTGGGTGAGTTATGTCGGATAAGAAACAGTTCGAGAAAAATGAAGATTCATGGCCGGTAGGTGTGGATCTTGTAGAGCATGAGATCAGTACCGGTATTTGGGTTACGACCCAATGGCAACTGACGGGATTTGAAATTAACCCAACCGAAGACACTCAACACGTGTGCTTGCTGCAATTGCACAAAGACGAGCGCACCGATTACCGCTTTAACCTGAGCTCGCAACAGCCAAAGCTTTTCTTGGTTATGGACAATGTCGACTCTGGTGATACACCGACGATTCAGTTGCTTACGGCGTCTCAAACTGTCGCTGCGCAATATATGGATGGCGATAACCTAGTATTATCTAATGATATGCCGTTAGCTATTCAAGCTTGGATGGAAGCCTTTATTGGGCGCCACGGTGAGTTGTTAGAAGTAAGACGTAAGAAACGCAAAGGAGCGGGCAGAGCAAATGGCAACTAGTTTTTTTAGCCGTTGGTCGAAACGTAAATTAGAAGAAACCACTACCGAGCCTACAGACGCTAAGGTCGTGGAGTCTGTTGAATCTACTGAACCAGAAACCACACAAGCTCATGAAGAATTAAGCACTGAAGCGCAAGCATTGGCTATTGAGGCTTCTGCGACAGATACTGAATCTCAACAGACATCAAGCGAAACTACTGATCCTGAAGAGATGTCCGTAGCGCAGCTATTAGTGTCTGAGGCATCAGAGAGCGTTAAGAAAGCCGCACTGCGTAAGATGTTCTTGTCAGAAGAGTTTAACGTTCGCGATGGTTTGGATGATTACGACGATGACTACAGTAACCTCAAGTCGCTTTCTGAGGGAGTTGCTGAAACACTTCGTGATTGGGTGAAAGAGAAAACGGAAGAAGAACCAGCAGAAGAAACGACACAATCAACTGAATCTTATGAAGAAAGTGATATTGAATCGGCTGATGTAGAACTTGCTGAAGGTGCAGAAATTCCCGAAGAACAAAAAGAGCTGGATATAAAAACAGTATCTGGTGAAAGTGATAATCTAGAGACAAAACTAGCCCCTGAAGAGGTGGGACAAAATATACCACACAAAGAATAGGTACATTTTGACTAAACGCTCAATGAACCGGCTGAGACAAAATGTCCCAGTCGGTTTTTTTATCCCTACAATTTCTAGGATAAATAGCTAACCTATTGAAAATTAGCTTATATTTAATTGGCACGACATTTGCTATCTGTTGCTCATTACCATTCTTGTTGAAGTTAGACCATTTGCCTAACAGGCAGTGATAACCCGGGTGGGACTACCTAAAAGGGGTAGTTACTGACGAGTTAATCAGCAGAATCGCCTGCGCTAACTACAATGAAAGATGGAAGAAACTATCCATGCGTATAAATGGAACTGAGCAATGTTGAAACAACTATTAGAACAAGCAACTTCCAATAACGGTAAAGCGCGTCTGTATGCGTTTGAGAATACCGTAGAGTTGACCAATCTTATTCCACCAACGGTGAGCTACGAGAGTGGCGGTAATACACTGATTGTTGGACCGACTGCCATCATTGAGAGTGCAGCCGCGCAGCTATCTCAAATGAACAGCCTGACACTTCTTTCTACAGACGGAGAGAAAGGCACCAATCCAGAACTGTACTTTGCTAACTCAGTTCAGGTTTCTGGTTTCCTAGGCACGTTTGAAGTGCTTATCGAAAATAACGGTCTAACAAACAACCTAGCAAAAGTCGCTATCAATAGTGATTGTTTCGATGTTGTTCTCGATCTTTGTCTAAGCAGCTGTATGTCAGAAGAGGTTCCAGTTCCGGGTTACTATCCAGTAGGACGCGGTTATCCAAAACTGGCAGAAGCGCTAGAAGAAATCCCGACATTAATGGGTACGTTTGATAAGCCAAAGTTCTTCCGTCTAGACACTGATCTATGTGCGCACAGTTCTCGTGGCGTAAAAGGTTGTGAGCGTTGTGTGGATGCTTGTCCTGCTGGCGCACTATCAAGTGAAGGCAGCGATAAAACAGGCCATCGCATCGAGATTAACCCATACCTATGTCAGGGCGTGGGTACTTGTGCAACGGCTTGTCCGACAGAAGCGATTCACTACGCACTACCTAACCCTGAAGATACGCAAAAATTCATTGAACGCACGCTAGCGAACTACGAGCAAGCGGGCGGTCTGGATCCTATCGTTCTTATCTGTAGTTCTCGTCACGAGACTTACAACGTGATGGCACTGAAAGCGCTACCAGATAACGTGATTCCAATTGTGGTTGAAGAACTGCCTTCTATCGGTATCGATACATGGTTCGCTGCTCTAGTTAATGGCGCGACACAGGTGCTATTTGCAGCTTCTCGCTTTATGCCTGCAACCATCATTCGTGTTCTAAATAACGAAGTAGGTATCGCGCAAGAGCTATTAGATCAACTTGGTATCGCAAAAGAAACCATCGATATCCTTTACTTGGAATCGCTTCGTGAAGGTCCTCCAACACTATGTACAGATTCATTCGATCTTGCCCTTGGCGACCTTCAAGGTAACAAGCGTCAACGTTTGTTTACTGCGCTTGATGCAATGTCTTCTTCTCGTATTCCGGTTGAGAACATTGTTGAACTGCCTGCGAACGCGCCTTACGGCAATGTTTCTTGTGAGAGCAAAGATTGTACGTTGTGTATGAGCTGTGTGGCGGTTTGTCCGACGCGTGCACTTCATACCGATGGTGAATCTCCATCACTTAAATTCGTTGAACAAGATTGTATTCAATGTGGTTTGTGTGAAAAGGCATGTCCAGAGAAAGTTCTGACTCTAACGCCACGCATGAACTGGGTGAAAGAAGAGCGCCAAAAAGCGGTTGTGATTCACGAAGAGAAAGCCGCGGAATGTATTCGCTGTCATAAGCCATTCGCACCTCAGTCTATGATCGACATGCTACAAAACAAGTTACGCGGTCACTCTCATTTCTCTGATGAAGCGGCGATCAATCGTATCGCGATGTGTGAAGACTGCCGTGTGATCGACATGTTTGAGTCGATGGCAGAAGACCCAATGAAACAACTGAAATACTAGGAGCTCGCAGTGGATACACAACGAGAACAAGAACAAACACTGAGAACAGAGATCTACTTGGTTTTGTCAGCGCTTTTCCGTAGCGCACCAAGTGAAGAGATGATCGAGTTCCTGACTTCTCTAGAAGTTGAACCATCAGAAAGCGCAATGCAAAAAGCGTGGATTGCGCTTCAGCAAGCGGCGAAAGATTCCAACCGCGAAGCGCTAGAAGATGAATACCAAGATCTTTTCATTGGTATCGGTCGTGGTGAAGTGATGCCATTTGGCTCATGGCACATGACGGGCGCAATGATGGAAAAACCACTGGCTGAAATTCGTCACGATTTGGAACTGCTTGGTTTCGAGCGCGATGAAAATGTGAAAGAGCCGGAAGACCATATCGCAGCACTTTGTGAAGTGATGTCGATGCTAACGGGTGAAGAAGAAGATCTTCAACAAGCGGTGTTTAACAAACACATCGCACCTTGGTTTAACTCTTTCACTCAGCAACTAGAAAACGCACAGAGCGCGAACTTTTATAAGCCAGCAGCTCAACTGTGTGAGGCGTTCTTAACACTGGAACAAGTGCGCTTTAGCGTGAACACCAAAAGCAGTAAGCACAAATTAAAAATTGATGTGAAAAACGTCACTGATTACGAGTAATCGAGCAGTACTTGGTCATATCGATAGAGGGGCAATAGCCTCCAAAGATCTACCGTAAGGTAAGGAAGCAATGATGAAAGATAATAAAGAAATAAACACAAGCCGTAGGGATCTCCTGAAAGGCTTAACGACTGCAGCCGTAGCTGGTGCGGTTGTCGCTGGAACAACAAAAGTGGCAAGCGCTTCAGAAACGGTTGAGCCTTCTGAAAAAGACGTGAAGAAGAAAGGGTATCGTGAAACTCAACACATTCGCGATTACTACGACACACTTTAGGAGATAACGGATGAAACTTGTCAAACGCTCCGACAGTGTGAGCAAAGAAACCAATCAGCTTGGCGTTTCTCGCCGTGCATTCATGAAAAACACCTCGCTTGCTGCTGGTGGTGCGGTTGTAGGTGCAAGTCTTTTTGCACCGGGCATGATGAAGAAAGCACAAGCTAAATCGGTGGATCCAGAAGCGAAAACAGAAGTAAAACGTACCATCTGTTCTCACTGTTCTGTAGGTTGTGGTATCTACGCTGAAGTTCAAAATGGCGTATGGACAGGTCAAGAGCCTGCATTCGACCACCCATTCAACGCTGGTGGACACTGTGCAAAAGGTGCAGCACTGCGCGAACACGGTCACGGTGAGCGTCGTCTGAAATACCCAATGAAGCTTGAAAACGGTAAGTGGAAGAAGCTTTCTTGGGATCAAGCGATCGAAGAAATTGGTAACAAGGTGATGGACATCCGCAAAGAGTCGGGTCCAGATTCAGTTTACTGGTTGGGTAGTGCAAAGCACAACAACGAACAAGCGTACATGTTCCGTAAGATGGCGTCGCTTTGGGGTACCAACAACGTTGACCACCAAGCGCGTATCTGTCACTCAACAACCGTAGCAGGTGTAGCAAACACTTGGGGTTACGGTGCGATGACCAACTCTTTCAACGACATGCACAACTGTAAGTCGATGCTGTTCATTGGTTCAAACCCTGCAGAAGCGCACCCTGTTGCGATGCAGCACATCCTTATCGCGAAAGAGAAGAACAACTGTAAGATCGTTGTTGCGGATCCTCGTCGTACTCGTACTGCTGCAAAATCAGATCACTACGTGTCTCTACGTCCAGGTTCTGACGTTGCGTTTATTTGGGGTGTTCTATGGCATGTCTTTGCGAACAACTGGGAAGACAAAGAGTTCATCCGTCAACGTGTATTCGGTATGGATGAAATCCGTGCAGAAGTAGCGAAATGGACACCAGCAGAAGTTGAGCGCGTAACTGGCGTTCCTGAGTCTGAAGTTTACCAAACAGCGAAACTGCTTTCTGAAAACCGTCCGGGTTGTATCGTGTGGTGTATGGGTGGTACTCAACATACGACTGGTAACAACAACACACGTGCTTACTGTGTACTTGAGCTTGCGCTAGGTAACATCGGTAAATCAGGCGGCGGTGCAAACATCTTCCGTGGCCACGATAACGTACAGGGTGCAACTGACCTTGGCGTACTATCTGATACGCTACCAGGCTACTACGGCTTGTCTGAAGGTTCTTGGCGTCACTGGTCGAAAGTGTGGGAAATCGATTACGAATGGATCAAAGGTCGTTTCGATGACAACGCTTACGGCGGTCAAAAACCAATGAACAGTGCAGGTATCCCTGTATCTCGTTGGGTGGATGGCGTTCTTGAAAACAAAGACAACATTCGTCAACGTGAAAACATCCGCGCAATGTTCTACTGGGGTCACGCAGTTAACTCTCAGACTCGTGGTCCTGAGATGAAGAAAGCGATGCAGAAGCTGGATATGATGGTTATTGTTGACCCATACCCAACAGTTGCAGCGGTAATGAACGATCGTACTGACGGCGTTTACCTGCTTCCTGCAACGACTCAGTTTGAAACGCACGGCAGTGTGACTGCATCTAACCGCTCACTTCAGTGGCGTGATCAGGTTATCGAACCATTGTTCGAATCTAAACCTGACCACGAAATCATGTACCTGCTAACTAAGAAGCTAGGTTATGAAGATCTGCTGTTCAAAAACGTACGCGTAGAGAACAACCAGCCAGTGATCGAAGACATCACACGCGAATTCAACAAAGGCATGTGGACTATCGGTTACACAGGTCAAAGCCCAGAGCGTCTAAAAGCGCACCAACAAAACTGGCACACATTCCACAAGACATCTCTGGAAGCAGAGGGTGGTCCTGTGAATGGTGAGACTTACGGTCTACCTTGGCCATGTTGGGGCACGCCAGAGATGAAACACCCAGGCACACACATTCTGTACGATACGTCTAAAACGGTTGCAGAAGGTGGCGGTAACTTCCGTACGCGTTTCGGTGTGGAATTCGAAGGTCAAAGCCTACTTGCTGAAGACAGCTACTCAAAAGGCTGTGAAATCAAAGACGGTTACCCAGAGTTCTCTGACAAGCTAATCAAACAGCTTGGTTGGTGGGACGACCTAACAGCTGAAGAAAAAGCAGCAGCAGAAGGTAAAAACTGGAAAACGGACCTGTCTGGCGGTATCCAACGCGTAGCAATCAAGCACGGTTGTATCCCATTTGGTAACGCAAAAGCGCGTGCGATTGTTTGGACATTCCCAGACCGCGTACCGCTACACCGTGAGCCGCTATACACGCCACGTCGTGACCTTGTAACGGATTACCCAACTTGGGACGACAAAGAAGCAATCTTCCGTGTACCAACGCTTTACAAGTCTATCCAGAAAGAAGACAAGTCTGGCGAATACCCAATCATCCTGACTTCTGGTCGCTTGGTTGAGTACGAAGGTGGTGGTGAAGAAACACGTTCAAACCCATGGCTTGCTGAACTTCAACAAGAAATGTTCGTTGAAGTGAACCCGAAAGACGCCAACGATCTTGGCTTCAAAGATGGCGATGACGTTTGGGTTGAAGGTGCAGAAAAAGGCCGCATCAAGGTGAAAGCGATGGTCACTCGTCGTGTTAAGCCGGGTCTGGCGTTCATTCCGTTCCACTTCGGCGGTAAGTTCGAAGGTGAAGACCTACGTCCTAAGTACCCAGAAGGTACGGATCCTTATGTTGTTGGTGAAGCAGCCAACACGGCAACCACTTACGGTTACGACCCTGTTACTTTGATGCAGGAAACTAAAGTAACCCTATGTAACATTCGTAAAGCGTAAGGAGTCTGACAATGGCACGAATGAAATTCCTATGTGACACCAAACGCTGTATCGAGTGTAACGGCTGTGTTACTGCATGTAAGAACGAAAACGATGATGCGCTTGAGTGGGGCATTCAACGTCGTCGCGTGGTAACACTGAACGACGGTGAACCAGGTGAAAACTCAATCTCTGTTGCTTGTATGCACTGTACAGATGCGCCTTGTATGGCAGTTTGTCCTGCTGACTGTTTCGAGCACACAGAAGACGGCATCGTTCTTCACAACAAAGATCTTTGTATCGGTTGTGGTTACTGTCTGTTTGCTTGTCCATTCGGTGCACCTCAGTTCCCGAAACAAGCGTCATTCGGTGAGCGTGGCAAAATGGACAAATGTACTTTCTGTGCAGGTGGTCCAAACACAGAACCAGGTTCTCTAGAGGAGCGTGAGAAGTACGGTGCGAACCGTATTGCTGAAGGTAAGCTACCTATGTGTGCGTCACTATGTTCAACAAAAGCACTGCTAGCGGGTGATGCAGAGAAAGTTTCTGACATCTTCCGTCAACGTGTGGTTGAGCGCGGTGCGAAAAACGCAGGTTGGACAGACGGTAACGATCTTTCTTACGACGCAACCAAAAGCTAAGTAGGAGAGACACATGTTAAATACTCTTAAACGTGCGTCTCTTGTAATGCTGTCGATGATGACAGCATTACTGCTGACCTTTGCGATGCCAGCGTCTGCGCAAGAAGACTCTTCTCCAGTGGTACAACAGGAGATGACACAACTTGCAGGTGCAGACTTCTGGCGTCAGGTCAAAGAGGGGCAAGAAGGCTATACCACGTCGAAATCAGCGGAACACGGTGTGCTGATCAGTACTCCGGGTGAGACTTGGTACATTCTTAAAGAGAAATGGATGTCTCCTGCGGGCGCTGTCGCGATTTTCGGCAGTATCGCAATGGTTATCATGGCTTACGTATTCGTTGGTCCTCTGATGCTAAGCAAGCCACGTACTGGCAAGAAAATGAAACGCTGGTCTCGACTAGACCGCGCACTACACTGGAGCATGGCGTTTACCTTCTTAACGCTGGCATTCAGTGGTTTGATGCTGGTTTACGGTAAGCACTTCTTGAAGCCGTACGTACCCACTGAGTTCTGGGGCTTCATCGTTATGCTGGCGAAGCAGTACCATAACTACATGGGTCCGCTGTTCTTCATCTTGCTGATGTTTGTTCTACTGAAGTGGTGGCGCAAATCTATCCCTAACATGACAGACATCCGTTGGTTCATGAAAATGGGTGGCATGGTTGGTAAACACAAAGGTACGCACCCATCGGCTGGTTTCTCAAACGGTGGTGAAAAGGCGATCTACTGGTTGTTGATCTTCTTCGGTGCTATCGCTGCAGTGAGTGGCTTAATTCTGGATTTCCCAATTTTCGGCCAAACTCGTCGCGATATGGAATTGTCTAACCTTGTTCACGCGATTTCGGCACTGATTCTAATCTGTGGCTTTATCTTCCACATCTACATCGGTCTATTCGGTATGGAGGGTGCGTTAGAAGGTATGGTTACCGGTGAGGTTGACGAGACATGGGCGAAAGAACACCACGATCTTTGGTATGAAGAAGTGAAATCCAAAGAAGCGATGGGCGAAACAGATACGGCAAACACGGAACCAAAAGGAGCGAAAGCGAATGAACAAACCTCATAATGGGATTTGGGTTGCGTACATCCTGAGTTGTTTGACCCCGTTTACGTTTTTGATCTCAGGCGTTATCGCAATCATTTACGCGGGCTACCGCTTGGATAAAGGCGAAGATAGTGATGTAGTGAACTCACATTACTACGGCTTGATTCGTACATTCTTCCTTTACTTCACGTTCTTTGTTGTATTGATCGTAACAGTGGCAACATCGAACGGTGTGTTGGTTGGCGTAAGTGACTATTGGGTACACAGCAGCTTGCTAGACACGGTAGCTTACTTCATTCCTTGGGTAGGTATGCTGTTCGCAACGCTTGCGATTCTAGTTTGGTTCCTACGTATGTACCAAGGTATGAACCAATTGCGTAACAATATGCCGCACAGACCGTCTACAGGTCCAAACCTGTAAACCGGAACCTTTGCTCAAAAGCCTCGCCATCGCGGGGCTTTTTTATGCCTGAAAGACGGAACGACTCCATCAGTTTTTAAACAGAAATTAGAGGCAAATCAGCAGGCTTACGACCATGGTCTAATCCTTATTGCTATTGTTGTTTTTCTATCGGTGTTAAGCTTAATAAAAAAGAGCAACAAGGATCGGTTATGAATTTCCCATACAGAAATATTGTCGTACTTACTGGCGCAGGCATCTCGGCTGAGTCTGGTATTCAAACATTTCGAGCTCAAGATGGTCTCTGGGAGAATCACCGTATCGAGGATGTCGCAACACCGGAAGGTTTCTTGCGCGATCCGGATTTGGTTCAGAGCTTTTATAACCAACGTCGTAAAAAGCTACAAGGTGAAGACATTAAGCCGAATGCGGCCCATATCGCGCTAGGACGCTTAGAAGAGCAGTTGGAAGGCAAAGTGACTATCATCACTCAAAACATCGATAATCTGCACGAGAGAGGCGGCAGCGCCAACATCATTCACATGCACGGTGAATTGCTCAAAGCGCGTTGCAGCGAATCCAATCAAGTCATCGAGCATTCAGAAGACATTGAGACTGGCGAGTTATGCCATTGCTGCCAAATTCCGGCTCAAATGCGTCCACACATTGTTTGGTTTGGTGAAATGCCACTGCGCATGGGTGAGATCTATGCGGCATTGGAAGAGGCGGATTTGTTTATCTCTATCGGTACTTCTGGCGTGGTATATCCAGCCGCAGGCTTTGTACATGATGCGAAGATGCATGGTGCACATACGATTGAAATCAATTTAGAGCCAAGTGCCGTCGAGAGTGAGTTTGAAGAAAAGCGCTACGGCAAAGCAAGTATTGAAGTGCCAAAATTGGTTGACGAAATTCTTGCTCTGGAAAACGAAGCCAGCGCTTAATCAAACGGGCAGAACCTTCTTTAACAAAGGCATCGAGTGATTCGATGCCTTTTTGTATGTTGAAACGTTGTATTCTGATGCTTTGCAATTCGAGCAGTATGGATTGAGCCACAAATAGCGATCTTCAGATACAAGAAAAGCGACCGAAGCCGCTTTTCTAAACTATTTCGACAGGCTGATTAGTTGTCTACTTTTAGCTTTTGGAAGTACTCATCGTAAAGCACGCTTGCTTCACCAACTTCGTCTTGCCATGTACCGCTGTCCATCACTTCTTGTGGTGGGAAGATGCTTGGATCGTTAGCAAATTCTTTCGGTAGTAGATCGTGCGCTGTTTTCACTGGAGTAGGGTAACCAATCTCTAGTGCAATCTTAGCTGCGTTCTCTGGACGTAGTAGGAAGTCGATCATCTTATGAGCCGCATCAACGTTCTTCGCACCAGCTGGAATTGCTAGGCTGTCCATCCAGAAGATAGTGCCTTTCTCTGGCCAGATGATGTCAATGTTCGCGCCTTCTTGACGAGCCATGTAAGCAGAACCATTCCAAAGCATACCAAGTGATACTTCACCTGCTAGGTACGGGTTCGCTGGGAAGTCTGAGTTAAATACCAACACGTTTGGCATTAGCTTTTTCAGTTCTTCGTAAGCCGCTTTGATCTCGTCTGGGTTAGTCGTGTTTGGCGAGTAACCAAGCTTAGTCAATGCAATGTGGAATACTTCGCGAGAATCATCCATCAGCATTAGTTGACCTTCCCACTTGCTATCCCAGAAATCGTCCCATTTAGAAACCGATGACTTGTCTAGCATGTCAGCATTGATACCGATACCGGTCGCACCCCAAATGTATGGGATAGAGTAGTTGTTGTTCGGGTCGAACGGCTTGTTCAGGAAGTTAGTGTCTAGATCAGCAAAGTGAGACAGTTTCTCTTTGTCGATCTTTTGCAGCATGCCTTCTTTACGCATTTTAGATACGAAATAGGTAGACGGTACTACCAAGTCGTAACCAGAACCTTGAGTTTTCAACTTCGCGTACATGCTTTCGTTAGACTCGTACGTAGAGTAGATAACTTTGATGCCGGTTTCTTTTGTAAAGTCTTCAAGAACTTCGTTTGGAATGTATTCCGACCAGTTGTAGAAATACAGTTCTTGATCAGCAGCCATTGCAGGGGTAGCGATTAGCGTCGCCGCACACAGTGCGCTTGCGTAGAATTTACTTTTCATTTTATTTCCGTTTTGTTCAGCAACAGGACAAATCAATACTAGTAACAGATACTGGTTTGAGCCAAATTGCGATAAGCACAATCCTGTTTATTTGAGCGACGAAAACCAACATTACGACCAAAATAGGCAGTAATGCTTGAACTCGAGTCAAATAAACCTAGCAACATACAATTATATCAGTCAATTACAAAAATAGGCAGCGTATTGCTGCCTATTTTCATTTAGTAGATGGCTTATTAAGCAAGATCAGATTATTGACCCGCTTTTAGCTTTAGGAAGTAGTCTTCGTACTTCACTGTCATGTCGCCAACAGAGTCTTGCCATTCAACGCGGTCAAGGTCTTCTTGAGAAGGGAACAGTGGTGCAACGTCTTTGAATTTAGCGTTAGATTCTGCAACCGCTGTTAGGTAACCCGTGTCCGCTGAGATTTGCTCTGCGATTTCTGGACGTAGTAGGAAGTCGATCATCTTGTGAGCCGCTTCTACGTTCTTCGCACCAGACGAGATTGCGAAGTTATCAACCCAACCGATACCGCCTTCTTTAGGGAATACAAGTTTCAGGTTCATGCCTTCGTTTTGAGCGGCTGCTGCGCTACCGTTCCAAAGCATACCAACGCCAACTTCGCCAGACATGTATGGTGCGCCTGGGTTGTCAGAGTTAAATACTAGAACGTTTGGCATTAGCTTTTGTAGCTCTGCGTACGCTTCGTCGATTTGTTTTGGATCCGTAGAGTTACCTGAGTAACCCAGTTTGCGTAGTGCAATGTGGAACACTTCACGAGTGTCGTCCATCAGCATTACTTGACCTTCAAGTTCAGGCTTCCATAGGTCAGCCCAGCTTTGGAAGTCGTTTGGATCGTACATGTCAGCGTTAACCGCTAGACCTGTAATCGCAACAACGTGTGGAATAGAGTAGTCGTTATTTGGATCGTAAGGCTTGTCTAGGTAGTTTTTATCTAGGTTGCCGAAGTTTTTCAGCTTAGTCTTGTCGATCTTTTGTAGCATGCCTTCGTCACGCATCTTCGCTACGAAGTACGTTGAAGGTACTACTAGATCATAACCTTGGTTATGAGTTTTTAGCTTTGCATACAAAGTTTCATTCGACTCGTAAGTCGAGTAGATCACTTTGATGCCAGTTTCTTTAGTAAATTGCTCTAGGATATTACTGTTGATGTAAGGACCCCAGTTCATAAATACTAATTCTTTATCATCCGCTGCCGCTGTACCAGAGAACAGAGAAAGCGCACATGCACTACCAGCTAATAGAGTAGCCCATTTTTTCATTGACGTTAGCTCCAAACCAAACGTTGTCCAATTTTGGACGATAGATAGAAAAACAGAATGGCATGTAACCATTCTGTTTCGTGATGTTAACGGGTGCGGATTCTACTTCACTTTTTCTCTTGCTAGCAACTGAGAAATTACTACCAAGACCAAAGAAACAATCAACATCACCGTTGCTAGGGCGTTCACTTCCGGTGAAATGCCCACCTTAACCATTGAGTAAATCTTCAATGGCAAGATTTCGTAAGTTGGACCTGTTACAAACGAGCTGATAATTACGTCGTCCAAAGACAGGGTAAAGCTCAGTAGCCAACCTGCAGCAACCGCTGGTTTAGCAAGAGGAAGGATGATCTGTTTCAAGATAACCCATTCGCTTGCACCAAGGTCTTTTGCTGCTTCCAACATTTTCACATCAAAGCCATTTAAGCGGCTGTACACTGTTACCACAACGAACGGTAGACAGAAGGTGATGTGAGCAATCAATAGAGTAAAGAAGCCAAGCTGTGCGCCCAATACAAGGAACAGAGCAAGTAATGAAATCGCCATTACAATATCTGGAGACATCATTACGACAAACAGCATGCCGTTTACCGCGCCTTTACCTTTGAACGAGTAACGGAATAGGGCAACAGCCGTCAAGCTACCAATAATGGTTGCTGCTGTCGCTGAAAATACCGCTACGTTCAATGAGTGCCATGCAGCCTGCATTAGGCTGTCGTTATTTACTAAAGTTTCGTACCATTTCGTGGTGAAACCGCCCCATTTCATACCAAATTTGTTGGCATTAAATGAGTTAACAATTAAGACGATGATTGGCAGATACAAAAATGCATACACCAGCGCCATAAAGCTAAATCTAACTGTGCGTCCCATTAGTCTAGCTCCACTTTCTTATTCAATAGTTTGCCTGCTCTGTAGTAAGCGTAAAGCATCACAGCCATTGCGAAGGTGAGGGCGATACTGGTCGCTGCACCAAATGGCCAGTCACGAGCGTTCAATACTTGGCTCTTAATTACGTTACCGATCAGTAGGTTCTTCGCACCGCCAAGAAGGTCAGAGATGTAGAACATACCTAGTGCAGGTAACAGAACCAACAAACAGCCACCGATAATGCCAGGCATTGTCAGAGGTAGAATAACGCGTGTAATGGTTTGAAACTTGTTCGCACCAAGGTCTTTTGCTGCCTCGATGTATGTGTTGTCTAGCTTCTCGATTGCCGAGTAAAGCGGCAAAATCATAAATGGAAGCAAGATGTACACAAGACCAATCATTACTGCTGTTTCGGTATACATTAAACGCATCGGCTTATCGATGATTTCCATCGCCATCAACGACTTGTTCAAAATGCCTTGAGTACCTAGAACAATCTTTAAGCCGTAAGTACGGATAAGAGAGTTAGTCCAGAATGGTACAATCACCAAGAACAACATGAACGGACGCCATTTTTCAGGCATTTTCGCTACAATGTAAGCAAATGGATAACCAATCACCAAACACAACAATGTTGCGATGATCGCCATGTAGAAAGAGTGCATCAGCACCTTTGCGTACAAAGGATCAAGTAGGCGAAGATAGTTGTCGAATGTAAACGTTAACTCAATGAGGTTCGCTTCATCACGCGTCAAGAAACTTGTACCGATAATCATTAGGTTTGGTACTAACACAAACAGTGTTAACCAACCAACGATTAGGGTAATGATCGCGTTCTGAAGATTAAGCTTCTTGCTTATCATTTAGTACTACCTCCCAGCTCTCAACCCAAGTAATAGCGACTTTCTGGCCGAGAGAGTGGTCCACATCTGGATCATCTTCGTTAAAGAATTCGCTTACCATCACGCGCATGCCTGAATCCAATTGGATAACAGAATCAAGCGTCATACCTTTATAGGTACGCTCAGTTACGTGACCTACGATGCCTTTTTCTTCAGACTCTTTGATCTCTTCGATTCGTAAGTCTTCTGGGCGAAGTAGTACTTGTAGTTTGTCACCGGCTTGTGCTTCTTGATCGTAGTAAACAACGGATTCAACGCCTTCAATCTCTGCACGAATACGTTTCTCGTCGATACGATCTAGCATGGTTGCGTTGAATACGTTGATCTCACCGATAAAGCGAGCAACAAATAGGTTCTTAGGTTCTTCGTAGATCTCACGTGGAGAGCCATCTTGTTCGATAACACCGTCGCGCATAACAATAATACGGTCTGACATCGATAGGGCTTCTTCCTGATCGTGCGTAACGAAGATAAAGGTAATACCAAGTTGACGCTGAAGCTGTTTAAGCTCGATTTGCATTTGCTTACGTAGTTTGTAATCAAGTGCAGATAGAGATTCATCTAGCAGCAGTACTTTTGGCTTGTTCACAACCGCACGCGCAATGGCGATACGTTGTTGCTGACCACCAGAAAGTTGGTGAGGCTTACGCTGTGCCATTTTTTCTAGGCGAACCATGCGTAGCGCATCCATAACTCGTGGCTCGATCTCTGCAGCAGGTGTTTTCTGCATGCGAAGACCAAAAGCAACGTTTTCAAATACGGTCATATGAGGGAAGAGTGCATAACTCTGAAATACCGTGTTGACGTGCCTTTGCTCTGCAGGAACCTGTGTTACATCTTGGTCATCTAATACGATTTGACCGTTGTCTGCCGTCTCAAAGCCCGCGATCATGCGTAAAACCGTTGTTTTACCACAACCAGAAGGACCAAGAATCGTCAGAAACTCACCATGATTAACATCCAGATTTAAATTACCGATGATTTCCTTGCCATCGAAACTTTTGCTAATACCAGATAGACGAACTACTGGCTTTCCTGCTTGCTGTTTAGCGTTCAACGTCTGTATTTCTCCCACGTTCAAATTGGGTTTCGACCAATTGATGTGACATTAGTCATTCACTTTTGAGGCGCGCATCATAATCACCAAAATTGTGAAATCAAAGCATTTTCTTATCTTGAAACAGAAAAAATTTTGCAGGCAAAAGTAAACATTCCTTACCATACTGTTTTTATGGGGGTATTCAATTTTCCGCTATACATAAGCAAGGCATTAATTTCTTCAGCAAATGTTTTCAATTTCATGGATTTGCGAGTGGTTAATTATCGACCAAATAGCAGATTTTGCAAGTATTGAGGCCGACTTATGATTTTAGACGTGGAAAGATTTCTTTATAATGACGCCCTTATTAATTAACTGGTTTTCCAGAAAAAATCTTACAAGTTAGCCTTGGATTAAATATGAACAACGATTTTGAGAAAGATTTCAATCTTGGAGGGAGTGTAGAGCGAGCTCTTTCTGGCAAGTATGAACTAAAAGCAGCAGCCGTTTTTAGTGAAGCTTGGCGCACCACCATTCAACAGTTTTTGTCCTTCTCACCTGCGATTATTCTTTTGCTTTTCGTACAGTTGGGTATCTTCTATATCGCACTGCAACTTCAACTGGGTGATCCAGGCGTAATCCTTGATGCTCTTCAAGACCCAGAATCTTTCACCACTGACATCGTTTCCGCTATTTATGTGGCTAACTTTAGTTACGAAGTGATCAGCGCGCCGATTTATGCTGGTATTAGCTTAATGGCGATGAGCCACGTTGCTGGGTTACGAACCAAGATCCGTCATGTAGGCAAAGGCCTTCAGTTTACGGTACCAGTGATTCTAGCAACGCTGTTTAGCTTGATGATGCAGGGTGTAGCGGGAATGATTTTCCCATTGCTGTCTCTGTATCTTTCTTTAGCGTTTAGTCATTCTATCTTATTGATTTGTGAGAAAAGAGTGCCGCCAATGCAGTCACTTCTTTTGTCACTTCGTGCAATCAACAAGAAGCTTTTTGTCGTCGCAGGGCTTTACTTAGGCGTGATGTTGATGTTTATTGTTGCTGCAATGTTCTACGGAATTGGCTTGATCTTCGTGCTACCGTTCTTCTTCCATTTGAAGGGAATCCTGTACCGCGAAATGTTTGGTATCAAGTTAAAGATCGTAGCGACACAGCAAAATGATAACGATCACGATGGTAACTCTCAGGTGTTTGATGCCTAAATCTTTAAAGTCAATGAGTTTACGAGTGGCGGCTATCACAATAGCCGCCACTTTTGTTTCTGTAGGACCATATTTGCACTACGACCGCGAATATCGCAATGCGATTGACCCGCAGGTAGTGCACGGCCCGGTAACACACCCAGACTTGTCTAACCTCCCTTATATTGGTGACATTCCTGATTTCAACTCGATTAAGGACACGAAAGATAAGAAGACAGCGTTCTTCGACTTTCTTCGACCGAAAATAGCGTTAGAAAATCAACGAATCGAGAAAGAGCGAGCATTCCTAACGTCTTTAAAAATCGGCGAGGTGAGCGCTGAGCAAACCTCTTACGCTGAACGTTTGGCTTCGCTTTACTCTTACCCATTGCAAGAAGGTACAGTGACACAAGCTTGGCTAGATGAAATGTTCAAGCGCGTCAACGTGTTACCTGAGGCGTTGGTTTTAACCCAAGCCGCCAATGAATCTGCGTGGGGAACCTCTCGTTTTGCCACTCAAGCAAACAACTTGTTTGGTCAATGGTGTTATAAGAAGGGCTGCGGAATTGTCCCGGCACATCGTGGGGCAGGAAAAACGCATGAAGTAGAAAAATTCGACACCGTACAAGAGTCGGTGCACGGCTACTTTATGAATGTGAATCGCAACCGTGCTTACGCTGATTTACGCGACATTCGCGCTAACTTAGCAGTGAAACACAAGGATTTGTTATCTGTGGCGACGGCATCGGAGCTAACTCATGGTTTGCTCGCGTATTCCGAACGTGGCATCGCTTACGTTAATGACTTACGTGCGATGATTCGTCACAATAACGCTTACTGGACACAATAGAAGAAATAACGGATCGGATGAAGAAGTTAAGCCTAAGTTTACTAGGCAGTGCGGTACTGGTCTTAGCATCGCCTGCAACTCACGCGCAAGAATACATGTTTACGTATTCTAAGCTCTACACACAATTGAAGAACAATGCGAAAGAAGGACATGACGACGTTAAAGTCGGTGTCTTTTTTGTCGATGCGGATACCAAGCAACTGTGTGAGATAGAGAAAGCATGGATGGAAAAAGAAGAGCATTACGAAGAGTTTGTGATTCCGGCTTCTAAAGAACTTCCTATTCCGATCGACAAGAACTTGAAGTCTGCGAACCCACTTGTCTTCGTCCAAACGCCGAAAGACACACGATGTGATTACTCTTTAGTTGTGATGACCAAAGAGCCATTACAGGGTAACGTATCTTACGAACAACTTACGCCTTTGATGCCACAAATGCAGGCGTTACTTGAAGATCTAGGCGGTATGTTTGCAGGTTGGTTCACTCCAGAGGTACAAGGTGTGACTATGGAATTTGCGGATAACTTGAATGACACTATCACATTCTCCGATGGCACAGAAAAAGCCATTGTGAATGGTAAAGTTCAGGTGGCTTTGAGTGACATTGGGGTAGGAGGTCATATGACTTTGCCTCAGCCAACGACTCGTGTCCTACCTTATCTGCCAAACGCGAAAAAGTAATCGTGATTTGATGTTTGAAGAGCTGCAATTGCGGCTCTTTTTTATTTTTATTGCCCATCGCGCTGTTTTAGAGTGCATTTATTGACGACTCGGTCACACAAACATTTAATCCTGCGTAAAAAGCTCGTATAATCCACGCCCCATAGAAACCCATGTTAGGAAGCCCTAGTCGATTTATCGGCGATGTGAGAGCCCGCAATGAACCAAGTAGATACAAGAAAAGAAACCCTAGAATTCAACAAACTTCAGAAGCGTCTAAGAAGAAATGTTGGAAATGCCATTACTGATTACAACATGATCGAAGAAGGCGATGTTGTGATGGCATGTATTAGTGGTGGTAAAGATTCATTTGCGATGCTTGATATCCTGTTGAATCTACAAAAGGCAGCACCAATCAAGTTTGAAGTGGTTGCGGTTAACCTTGACCAGAAGCAGCCAGGTTTCCCTGAGCACATTCTTCCAGATTACTTTGAAACACTGAACATTCCTTACTACATCGTAGACAAGGACACTTACTCAGTGGTTAAAGAAAAAGTGCCAGAAGGCAAAACGACTTGCGGCCTGTGTTCGCGTCTTCGCCGTGGTACGCTTTACTCTTTCGCTGAGAAGATCGGTGCGACCAAACTGGCGCTTGGTCACCACATGGATGACATTGTTGAGACTATGTTCTTGAACATGTTCCATGGTTCACGCCTTAAAGCGATGCCACCAAAGCTTCGTTCAGACGATGGCCGTAACGTTGTAATTCGTCCGTTGACTTACTGTCGTGAGAAAGACCTGATCAAATACGCAGAGCACAAAGAGTTCCCAATCATTCCTTGTAACCTGTGTGGCTCTCAAGAGAACCTTCAACGTCAATCGATTAAAGCAATGCTTATCGATTGGGACAAGAAAACACCTGGTCGCGTAGAAGCTATCTTCAAGTCAATCCAGAACGTTAGCCCAAGCCAGCTTGCAGACCGTGAATTGTTCGACTTTGAAAACCTTCCACTGGACCGTGAAGGAAATCGCGAAGAATACGAATTTAGTGAAGCTGTAGTATCTTCGACAAACATCGACGAATCAATGTTTATCGATGTAACCAACATCTAATTCGAAAAGAGGAGGCTAAATTAGCCTCCTTTTTAATTTGCGTGCTTAGGGCCGTGAACAGAATAAAAAAATCCCCCAACAACTGGGGGATTTTCATTTCTATATTATTTCAAAAACGAGCGCTGTTATGTCGCTGTATTCGGATCGAGCGGACTGATGTAACCGTTTGGTTTTAATGCCAGTACGTCGCAATTGATTTTATCAATCACATGCTCAGCTGTGTTACCAATAAACACCGCAGAAAGCCCCGTACGACCTGTCGTACCAAGAATAACCATTGCTGCATTTAGCTTTTCTGCCGTTGCAGGGATAATGTCTTCTGGTAGACCTTGTTCAACGATTGTTTGCTCTTCATCCAAACCGTGCTTTTGGCGAAGTGCTTTCATTGCTGTTAGGTGGTGCCCGCGAACTGCATCTGTGTAAGTTGTTGGGTCAAACTCAGGCAATTCAATCGTTATATTCGCTGGAGTAACCGGATAGGCATTAACGAGATACGGTTCAGCATCGAGACGATTGGTGATTTCTTTAAGGCGCTCGACCATTGAATCGTTCAAATCAATGTGCGTTGGGTTTTCCGAACCAACATGAACAGACGCGAGAATCTTCGCGTGTTCTGGCCAATCGGAGTTCTTAATTAGAAGCACAGGGATAGGGCACTTACGCAACAAATGCCAATCTGTAGGAGTGAAAATGACGGATTCTAGAACATCGTGTTTACGCGTTCCCTTAATAACGATGTCGTGACCGCCAGCAAAGACTTCAGCAATGATCGCTTCATAAGGGCGATTATGCCAAACAACACAAACATCAAAGTCGAAGCTATCGTCTAAATACGGTTGGGCTATCTTACGCATCCATTGTTCACGTTGGTGGATAACACCGCGACGCATAGCATCTCTTTCATCGACCGACAGCATTGAGGTCATGTCATACGAAAAATCGTAGATTGACAGAAAGAAAGTGATTCGGCTTCTGGATACACTTTTTCGAGCGAGTTGAACTGCTCTTGCAAGTGCTGGCTGCTCATCATTATTGATGTCAGCAACAACAAGGATCTTACTGTATATACTCATATCTAAGCCCACTTATTATTGTAAAACCAAATACCGAATATAAGGTAAATCAGTATATTGGAGTACACAAGGTACATTTTTACTGTAGCTCAGTTTGAGGAAGAATTTGAGGACTTTCGAAGGGATTTTAGAAGAAATATGATGTAGCTCATTTTCGAGCTACATCAATTGATAGGGCAAATTAGTCTTTGCTGACGCCAGCAAGTTCCATCAATGCATCATGGTCTAAGATGGTGATGTACTTACCTTTTACGCTCAGAATTTCAGATTTCTGGAAGCGGCCAAGTAGGCGACTGATGGTCTCAACCGTCAAGCCAAGGTAGTTACCGATGTCACCACGAGTCATGGTTAGACGGAATTCTCTTGGGCTAAAGCCACGTTGAGAGAAACGTGTCGATAGGTTGTATAGGAAAGCCGCAAGACGCTCTTCAGCATTCTTTTTAGAAAGCAGAAGGATCATCTCTTGGTCGCCTTTAATTTCGTTACTCATCAGACGCATGATCTGTTGGCGAAGTTTAGGCATTTTTCCTGATAGGTCATCAAGGATTTCGTAAGGAATCTCACATACCATTGATGTTTCAAGTGCTTGAGCAAAGCTAGGGTGTAGATCGCCTGTGATTGCGTCAAAACCTACAAGGTCACCCGCTAAGTGAAACGCAGTGATTTGCTCATCGCCTTGTTCTGTAATGGTGTAGCTCTTGATAGTACCAGAGCGGATAGCGTACAGAGATTTTAGCTCATCACCTGCTTTAAAAAGCTCTTGGCCTTTTTGGATTGGCTTTTTACGCTCGATGATTTGATCCAACTGATCCAGTTCAGACTCGTTAAGAGTAAACGGAATACACAGTTGGCTAATGCTACAATCTTGGCAATGAATCGCGCAACCGCCTGATTGGATACGCTTTGTTGCAGGTTTTTCAGAAATCATAACAACCTTTCACTATTTGATATACATCAATATTTTATCACTGCTTACTTCTAAAGGGTAGCAAAAAAATTATCGAAAACGACTTTCATATTATATGAAACCAAGCATTCGCATAGCTCCGGCGGCAGTATACACGCCATAACTTATGAGGATTAATGCTGAGATGTTTCTAAATATTAACGACTTTTGCAGTTTCTGAAAATGAGTGGCACCGTATCCGATCGCGAGCATCGAGGGCAGAGTACCCAAACCAAATGCCAACATGATTAATCCACCGTTCAATGCGCTCCCTGAAACAGCAGACCATGTGAGTGCTGAGTAAACTAAGCCACATGGTAACCATCCCCAAATGAAACCAAATGGGAACGCATGCGTCGGATGTTTTAGCGGCAACAGGCGCTTGCCTGCAGGAGAGATAAACTTCCAGATATACTGACCTGCTTTTTCAACCACAAGCAGTCCTTGCCACCATTTGGCAATGTAGAGCGCAACTAAGATCATGAAAATTGCAGCGACAAATCGAAGCCAAGCGAGAGATTGGGTTAAACCGCTCAATTCTGAAAGGCCTGATATAGCACCACCAACAATAGCGCCAATCAAAGCGTAGCTGGAAAGCCTGCCAAAGTTATAGAACAGAGGAATAGAAGAAGATGGTTTGTTGTTCGGTGCGCCCATGGAGAGTAACGAGGCGATACCGCCACACATTCCCATACAATGACCGGCCCCAACGAGACCGATCATAAACGCGCCAATAAAATCTGGACTCATAGAGTACCGCTATTGTTTTTTGTTATTTGGTTTTTCGTCTTCATCAAGAAGAATGTTGTGACCTTGTCGCTCTAGGTCTTCAAACTGATCACTACGAACAGCCCAAAGGAAGATGGCAACGGCGACACAGACCAATACAATGGCGATAGGGATTAATATGTAAAGACTTTCCATGTTTGATCTCTCACTTACTTCTCTTTAAGCAGTCGCAACGAGTTGGATACAACAATAATAGAGCTTGCTGACATACCCACAACAGCAACGTATGGAGCGACCAAGCCTGCAACTGCCAGTGGCAAAATTAGCAGGTTGTAGCCCAAAGACCAAGCCAAGTTTTCTCGGATTATCTTTCTTGTACGTATTGCAAGCAATCTAGCCTCTAAAAGCTTCTCTAAGTTGTCGCCAAGAAGCGTCATATCTGCAGAAGCTTTAGCGACATCTGTACCACCACCCATCGCAACGGATAGGTGAGCTCCAGCTAGAGTCGGCGCATCATTGATACCATCACCAACCATCATGGTGATGTCGTTTTGATCTAGCCCTTTAAGATACGCGAGTTTGTCTTCTGGTTTTGCCGATGCGATCACATGGTCAATACCCATTTCATTCGCAACAGGCTGTGCATTTTGTAGTGAGTCGCCTGTCAACAAGGTTGTCTTGATACCAGCGTCTGCAAAGCGTCGAATGAATGCTTTACTCTCTTTACGAATAGGGTCGCGGTAATAGAAGGTTGCAACGTGCTCTTCGGCTACAGAAAGATACACAGCGTTGCTTTCATCTCGGTTTTGACCAACCACGAAGGTGGCACTACCAATTTTTACCGCCTTGTTGTTCCATACACCTTGAATACCAGAACCAATGATGTTTTGAACATCGCTCACGGTAACGTTTTCTTGACCAAACCCTGAGAATGCGCGAGCAATCGGGTGGTTTGCGTGTGCTTCAAGTGCCGATGCAATCGCAAGTGCTTCAGTTTCATTGAAGTCAGCGAAGGTCTGGGTTTGACTAATTTCTATGTCCCCTTTAGTCAGGGTGCCTGTCTTATCCACGACAAGATGATTAATCTTACATAGCGTTTCGAATACATGTCCTTTACGCAGCAAAATACCAAAGTTACCCATACGAGAAGTAGCACAAGTTAGCGCGGTTGGAGTTGCCAAGGATAGGGCACATGGACAAGTGGCTACCAAGACAGACAGCATAATCCAGAACGCATCATCAGGTTTAGTCTGATGCCAGTAGAACCAAGTGCCTGCGGAAATGATTAATATCGCGCCTACGAAATAACGTGCCACGACGTCAGCGATTTCAGCAATTTTAGGCTTGGAGTGCTGGGCTTCATCTTGAAGACGAACAATGTTAGAAATCATTGAGTCTGCTTTCGAATTAGTCACTTCTAACTCAAACGACTCCTCACCATTTAACGTGCCAGCATAAACCGCATCTCCGGCTTTCTTAACCACGTGAACCGACTCACCGGTAAGCATGGACTCGTCGATATGGATGCGACCAGAAATCACTTTGCCATCGGCAGGAATGTGCTCGCCAGGAAGAACACGGATACGATCGCCAATCTTTAACGTTTTCACCGGGATTTGTTCACCATCTAACGTCGTGGCAATCGCAGGGATGAGTTTAAGGAGGTTACCACTCGCTGCCGCTGCTTTACGACGAGCTCGCATTTCTAAGAATCGGCCAACCAACAAGAAAAAGGTAAACATCGAGATAGATTCAAAGAAAACTTCACCTTGTTCAGTCACTGTTGCAACTAAGCTCGCCACATAAGCGAAGATCAATGCAATAGAGACTGGAACATCCATCCCAAGGGTTCGGCCTCTAATGCTTCGCCATGCATTGAGATAAAAAGGAAGCGCGGAATAGAGAAGCACAGGGGTTGCAAAAATTAAGCTCACCCAGCGGAAGTAGTTTTTAAACTCGGGCTCTAGATCGCCAAAGACTTCCAAATACAGCGCGACTGCAAGCATCATTACTTGCATGGTGGCAAGACCTGCGATACCCAAACGATACAGGTACTGCTTCATCGTATGGTGGTAAGCCGCTTCTTGTTTATCTGCTTCAAAAGGGGCGGCTTTGTAACCGAGCTTATGAATGACCGACAGCAGTTCACTAAGTCGAACTTGAGTTTTATCCCAAGCGAGTAGAGCACGGTTAGTCGTGGTGTTAACACGAATGGAGACCAGGCCTTTAACACCCGATACTTGTTTTTCAATCAACCAAGCACAAGCGGCGCATGAGACGCCCTCTAACGAGAGCGTGACTTCAGAAGTGTTCTCATGGTTGCGAACAAATTCTGACTGAACGTCCTCGTTGTCATAATGGATAAGGGCTTGGAGTTGCTCAGGGACTAGATCCGCCTTTTCTGCTGGTGCAGTACGGTATTGGTAATAGGAGACAAGACCACTATCGACAATAGTCTGAGCCACGGTTTCGCAGCCCGGACAACACATGTCGCGAATTTCACCCAATATTTCTACTTTGAAATCCGTGTTGGCTGGTACATCTTCACCACAGTGATAACAGGATTTACACATAGACTTACTTCATCAAAGTTGTTGGTTGTGCTGGGAACTCGACTCGACCTTGAATCATCCATTCTTTGTTGTGTGGTTCAAGTTCGACAAACCAAGGGCCTTGAATGGAGCTTTCAGGCGTTAAACGGTAATTACCTGTCGCATCAGCTGTCAGAAGCTTAGTAAAGTCACGATCTGGTAGAGTGCGATGTGTGAACGTTGCAGTTAGTGCAGGGAAGTGTGGCAGTTCTCCTTTGTTGAAGGAGATAACCACTGTGTTGTCATCTGACGAAACGGTAGCGTTAAGACCAAGGTCTCGAGCGACATTCATTTTACTGATGTCGATGTTGATACCTTTGCCTTTTTTATAGTAATCCTCGGCGACCAAAGAAACAGAGTTGTTGGCGAATACGACCACTGTAACGATTGTCCATACCACAACAGTTAAAGGCAGGATGATCAGGAACCACGGCCAAAATTGTTTATACCAAGGCTTTACCATAAAAAAGTTCTCAACAGCTAAATGAAAAAATGTAAGGCTTTAAATTTAAAGGAAAGACAGCCCCTATGAAAGGGGCTGTTATTGAAATGTTACTTATTGTCAGAGTTGCTTAAACTCCAGACGTATGCCGCGACAAGTTGAACTTTGTCTTCGCCTAGAATGTCCTTCCAAGCTGGCATCACACCAGAGCGACCGTTCATAACTGTTTCTGTTACTGCAGCGCGTGAATCGCCGAATAACCAGTCTTGGTCAGTTAGGTCAGGAGCGCCCACAGCAGGGTTACCTTTACCGTCAGTGCCGTGACAAGCTGCACACACAACGAAACGAGCTTTGCCGGCTTCCGCTTCACGTGCGTTCACTTTACGACCAGAAAGGCTTAACGTGTAGCTTACGACTTCTTGAACACCTTGTTCACCAAGTGCATCTTTCCACGCTGGCATCTGACCGATACGACCTTGCATGATAGTTGTAACGATAGCCGCTGGCTCACCGCCGTATAGCCATGCGTCGTCAGTTAGGTTAGGGAAACCTTTTTGACCACGAGCATCAGAGCCATGACATTGCGAACAGTTCTGTAGGAACAAACGTTGACCAACTTTAATTGCTTCAGGATCTTGCGCAATCTCAGGGATAGGGCGTAGACCATCTGCGTTGTGAGCAAGTGCGCGGAATGCTTCACCGAAGTATGCATCAGCATCATCTAGCTCTTTAGCGTATTGGTTAAGTTGCTTGTTTTCTTGTGCTCGTGCGATGGCTTCTTTCGACTCTTCCAACGTACGTACAGTTTGATCTGAACTCTGCCAGTTTAGGACACCTTTGAAGCTACCTAGACCTGGAAATAGGGTCAGGTATACAGCAGCAAACACAAACGTGCTCACAAACAAGTATGTCCACCATTTTGGTAGAGGGTTGTTAAGCTCGCGAATACCATCGTACTCGTGGCCCATGTCTTCCCCTTCCTCGACGCCCATTTTATCTTTTGCGCACCAAGTAAGGAGAATCGCACAGCCTACCAGCGTACCGACAGTAATCACGATAATCCAGAGACTCCAGAATGTAGTCATTACTTCTTCACTCCTTGGTTATTTGGGGTCGTTTTTTGCTCTTCGTCGGCAAACACCAAGTTAGCATCTTCCTCGAAGCGTGCTTTGCGCTTCTTACCAAATGCCCACCAAACGATGCCAATAAAACTCGCGAAGAGTACAACGGTATAAATACTATGAATTGTACCGAAATCCATGTGACCCCCTTACTTCATTGCATGACCAAGAGACTGAAGGTAAGCGATGATTGCATCCATCTCTGTTTTACCTTCTACTTCTTTAGCCGCATTCGCGATTTGTTCATCCGTGTACGGAACACCAAACTGGTTGCGGAAGATTTCTAGTTTCTTCTGCGTTAATTTGCCGTCTAGTACGTTCTCTTCAAGCCAAGGGAAACCAGGCATGTTTGATTCAGGTACTAGCTCACGTGGATCAATAAGGTGAACACGATGCCATTCGTCAGAGTAACGTCCGCCTACACGAGCCAAATCCGGACCAGTACGCTTAGAACCCCATAGGAATGGGTGTTCCCAAACGCTTTCACCAGCAACAGAGTAGTGACCGTAGCGCTCTGTTTCAGAGCGGAAAGGACGAATCATCTGACTGTGACAAACGTTACAACCTTCACGGATGTAGATGTCACGACCTTCCATTTCCAGAGGAGTATAAGCACGTAGGTTTTCTACAGGCTCCGTCGTTTGCTTCTGGAAAATCAGAGGAGTGATTTCTACAAGCGCACCCCAACTGATTGCAAAGACGATGAAAATTGCCAACAAACCGACATTACGTTCTAGGATTTCGTGGCGATTATTCGAATTATTACTCATTCTTTAATCTCCTTATGCCGGTTGAGGGATAGCTTTTAGGCTTTCTTTAGGTGCAGTTACCGTCTTGTACGTGTTGTATGCCATTAAGAACATACCGAATAGGAAGATGAAACCACCTAGGAAACGTACGAAGTAGAACGGGTAAGATGCTTCTACAGATTCAACAAAGCTGTAAGTTAGTGTGCCGTCAGAGTTAACTGCACGCCACATTAGGCCTTGCATTACACCAGAGATCCACATTGCTACGATGTAAAGAACAGTACCAATAGTCGCCAACCAGAAGTGAACATTGATTAGGCTAACCGAGTACATGCGCTCTTGACCAAATAGACGTGGAACAAGGTGGTACACAGAACCAATTGAAACCATTGCAACCCAACCTAATGCACCGGAGTGAACGTGACCAATGGTCCAGTCTGTGTAGTGCGATAGCGCGTTCACAGTCTTGATTGACATCATTGGACCTTCGAAAGTAGACATACCGTAGAAAGACAATGAAACAATTAGGAAACGCAGGATAGGGTCGTAGCGAAGCTTATGCCATGCGCCAGACAGCGTCATAATACCGTTGATCATACCACCCCAAGACGGAGCGAATAGAACCAAAGACATCACCATACCTAAAGACTGAGTCCAGTCTGGTAGTGCTGTGTAATGCAGGTGGTGAGGGCCAGCCCAAATGTATAGAGAGATCAGTGCCCAAAAGTGAACGATAGATAAACGGTAGGAGTAAACAGGACGTTCAGCTTGTTTAGGGACAAAGTAGTACATCATACCTAGGAAACCAGCGGTCAGTAGGAAACCTACCGCATTGTGTCCATACCACCATTGAACCATCGCATCCACTGCACCAGAGTAAATCGAGTAAGATTTACCAAGTGACACAGGGATAGCCATGCTGTTCACGATGTGAAGTACTGCTACTGTGAGGATAAAGGCACCGAAGAACCAGTTAGCCACGTAGATGTGAGAGGTATTACGTTTGACCAATGTTCCGAAGAACACGACCGCGTAAGATACCCATACAATCGCGATTGCGATATCAATAGGCCATTCTAGCTCAGCATATTCCTTACCAGAGGTTAAACCTAGAGGTAGGGTGATTGCTGCGGCTAAGATGATTGCTTGCCAACCCCAAAAGGTGAAGGCAACGAGTGGGCCACCAAAAAGACGAGTTTGACAGGTGCGCTGAACGACATAATAAGATGTCGCGAACAGGGCACTGGTACCAAACGCAAAAATTACCGCATTAGTATGCAATGGACGTAAACGACTGTACGTCAACCACGGCGTATCAAAGTTTAGCTGTGGCCAAACTAACTGAGCGGCAATCAAAACACCAACAGCCATACCAACTATGCCCCATAAAATGGTCACAAGGGTAAATTGGCGAACGACTGTATAGTTGTAGTTTTGTTCAAGCTGCTTTACTTGGCTCATTTGCATGCTTCCAATTTCTAATTAACTACACTTTACTTCCAACACGACTTGCGTCGTAACACCACCCAAGTAAACTCTAGAATTCAAGTGTTATCATCACTTTATTTCCATTGCTGACTTTAATAAAAAGTGGCATTTTCAGCGTGACACTATACTTGAATTAACAATTCAATGACAGAGTAGTAACCTTACAAGGCCTCTGGAAATCATTTTTTATTTAAAAAGTTTGAAGTTTGTAACAAGGATATTAGGAATTATGGCTGCACAAAAGTTAACAAAGGCAAGACTTGCACAAATCTTAATCATGCTCAGTCTTTTAATCGGTGCCTTTTTCTGGCGCACCTTTACTTATGAGCAAGATAGAGAGGTCGATTGTTCACAAAAACAGCGATGTGATGTAACAATTGGGGTAGCAAAGATCACAATAAACAAGGCTTCAGAAGGATTTTCGATTGAAAGCTCGGAAACTGATAGTGTAAAAATTGATCTAAATCAAACTGGCAATTTTATTAACTTAGATGATAAATATAAGGAGATTGATTGGAGCGCTATTTCTGAGACAAAAGCAATTAATCTCAAAATAAACGAAAATATTGTCCGAGTTCATTTATAAATCAGATCTGACGCGAGATAATTGTATCTTCTTTGTGCAATTAATACTTTCTTGCCTAGCGCTTAATTTTCGCAATGGTATAACAGTAAAGTGATAAACAATAATAAAACCGTATGCAGTGCCAATCATTATTTACTCATATTACTGATGAATGTTTAGCAATAGAGAAATTTCGCTCTGAGTTGATTCCGGACAACTTGTCCCATCTCATCTGTTATTACACAGAGGAGTATGATTTCAGAAAAATCCAAAACGCGTTCGTTGAACTCTTTCCTGAGGTAACCGTCCACGGAGCTAGCTCGTGTCAAGCTATCATGACCAATCATGGGTACCATCAAGGGCCTGTTATTGCAGTACTTGCGATTTATGATTCCGGTCAGCACGCATATGGGACGGGCATTGCAACCTATGGGGATAATATAGAAACAAGCGTTGATGACGCACTTAATATGGCGCTTCTTCATGCAAATCGAGTAGGTGAAGTGCCGAATCTGATCCTTCTTCATGCAACCCCAGGAAATGAAGAATCAATTATTGAATGTATCGATGAACGCTTTGGCACTTTGGTTCCGATTATTGGCGGTTCGTCAGCCGACAATAATGTTAAAGGGAATTGGTCTGTACTCACTTCACAAGGATACGAGCAGAACGGTGTTAGTCTGACACTATTCTATTCATCCCAACCAGTTGATATCGCTTTTAGTGCAGGGCACTCACCAACAGGCATCACTGGCATTGCAACAAAAACGAAAGGGCGCTGCCTTTTAGAAATAGACAACCAACCTGCATTAGATGTGTACCGTAAGTGGACCAATCATCAAGAAACGCAATCCGATGAAGAAAGCTTTCTATTTACAAACTCTAGTGCTTACCCTCTGGGACGCATTGCAGGACACCTTTACGAACGGCCTTATTACAAGCTGTCTCACCCAATAAGAGAAACAGAGCAGGGTGGTATCGAGCTTTTCACAAATATTGAAGAAGGTGAAATGTTAACCCTCATGCAAGGAAGTCGCCAGCACCTCGTGGCTAGAGCGGCCAGAGTCGTAAACGCGGCTTTTAATCAAAAGTTAGAAGAGTCTCGAAAAATAGGGGTGATCAATATCTTTTGTGCCGGTCCTATGCTGCACTTAAAGCAGGATATTAATAGTGTTTGTGAACAAATTAACCAGGAATTAGAGAACCTACCTTTTATTTGCCCGTTTACTTTTGGTGAGCAAGGAAGATTTATAGGTGGCGAAAATGGACATGGAAACTTGATGATATCTTCAGCAATTTTCCATAAACCTTATGAAAGATAAATATTTAGAGATATACCAACAAGAAGCGTTACAAGAGGCACTTGTCGAGCTCAAAGAAGCGAGGCAGAGGGAGAAATTACTCGCAGATGAGAACAAAGCAATCTTATCTGCAATTTCGGCAATGAGTGAAGCCAGAAACCGACATGAGATTTTTTCAGGACTGAACAATGTTCTGAAAAAGTACATTGATTTTGATGACTTTATCGTAATCACACGTGACAGCAATCGCCAAAGTTTCAAGACTCTTTTATCAACCAATAGTGTATTTGATAGGGTTGGTTGGTTACAAGGTAACGCGACAGAGCGAGCGCTTAATGGCGAGTGTATTTTGCTGTTCGAACCTATGCGTTTAAAGGAGTTTGAGAGCCTAAACTCCTTTATAAAAAGCCAGGTAAGCTCCATGCTTTTAACTGGCATTAGGTCTGAAGTAACGCAAACGATCATCATACTTGTCGGCGCTCAAAAAGGGCATTTCAGTATTGAAAACAAAGAGACGCTCCGACGTTTCAGACCTTTGATTGAAAGGGCTGTTATCGATATTGAAACTAAAGAAAAGTTACAACGTATCGTAGAAGTCCGCACCTCGCAACTTGCAAAAGCAAGAGAAGAAGCGGAAAGAGCAAACCAATCTAAGTCCGAGTTCCTGGCCATGATGAGCCATGAGATTCGAACTCCATTAAACTCGGTTTTAGGCATGCTCGATATATTGAGACAATCGACTCTAACCGAAGATCAATCAGAAGTTCTTAATCAGATGGAGCGCTCAGCTGATCTGCTTCTCGCAATCATTAGCGATATTCTCGACTTGTCAAAAATAGAGTCTGGTAGCTTTCACTTGAATGAACAGTGGACTGATTTAAGTGACGCCGTAACCCTTATTATTTCTCAACAAAAACAAGTGGCTACAGCTAAGAATTTGAGTTTTGAGTTCGATTGTAACCTTGATAAAAACAAGCAATATTGGATTGATTCAACACGCTTGTCTCAAATTCTCTTTAACTTGATTGGCAACGCAAGCAAATTTACTGACTTTGGTGGCATCGATATCTCTGTGATTGAAAAAGATAGTGAGCTTGTCATTTCTGTTGCTGATACCGGCATCGGGATTCCAAAAGCTAAGATTGGCCATCTTTTCACGGCTTTTCATCAAGGCGACAGTTCAATAACACGAAGGTTTGGTGGTACTGGTTTGGGGCTCGCTATAACCAAACATCTGGTTGAGATGATGCGCGGAACAATCAGCGTAAAAAGTGAAGAGAACGTTGGCTCACACTTTAAAATCAGGATTCCGGTGTTAACCAGGAATAATCAAGAAAGACCCGTAAAGATAGAGCAAAATCATCCATCAAAAGCGATGAATCTTCTTGTCGTTGAAGACACAGAATCAAACCAACTAGTGATTAAACTTATCTTAAACAAGCTTGGACATAACGTTTTTATCGCCGGTAATGGTGCAGAAGCATTAACGTTTTTGGAAGAACAAAGACAAAGTATCGATATCATTTTAATGGACGTCTCAATGCCAGTAATGGATGGGATAACTGCAACAAGGTTGATCAGACAAAAAGGAATCAGCACACCAATCATTGCTTTGACCGCGCATGCGCTTGAGAGTGACAAAACCACATGTATGAAAGCTGGCATGGACGGCTTTGTTTCGAAGCCAGTTCGAAGACAAGATATCTATGAAGCAATCCAATCACTAGTAGAACTCGCGTAGCGCATTAATATAGATCTTAACAATCGTAAGATTATTAAGATCTATATTAAGTATTTTATGGTAAATCACCATTATGTTTAATGACACCGCCAAAAAGCGCTGTATTTTAAAATCTGAGAGGGATAGGAGACCAAACTAGAGAAGAATTGGCGTACGTGGATATTTAATTTAACATAACACATATAATGCGCACTGAATTGAGGATCCCACTGGGCTTGAAAACGCTACTGCAAATCCTGCACAAGCCATTGAAATACTTGTTAATCCAAGCCCGTTATACTTTTTTGCTATGCCTTCCCATACAGCTTTTATCTGTGGGTTCTCGTTGCGATCAGCGTGACAACCCAGCAAAGCAATTTCAGGATCTAAACCTGATTGTTCTGCTAGAAAAATTGCTTGTGTATCAGTCATATAGCGCTTTCCTTTGCGAAAATCACTGATTCGTTGCGGCGGAACATTCATATCCGCTGCAATTTGTTTGTCTTGTACGTAACTTTGAGCCTTTTTGTAGGCATCTAATAGTTGATTCTGGTACATGCAGTTTCCTCCGTTTCACACAGTTTAGCTTATCAATCACCATTTTTGGTGACTTGCGCTAACCAAAAATGGTGATTAGCCTAATAACCAAATTTGGTTACTCAAAGTTTATGACTACCTTGGTTCGGGCGCTTGCCCTTGACGCTCTCGTCTGGCCTTGGTGGTCACTCTAAACAGTCAAGGTGTTGCTATGAAAAAACTGTCTACTGAAAATGCGATCATCATCGATACAGAAACTACTGGCTTAGGCTCTGACGCAGAAATTGTTGAGTTCACTGCTATCTGTGCTGATTCTGGCAAAGTTATCGTGAACGAACTGGTTAAACCGACTTGTTCTGTTCCTGCTGACGCAACAGCTATTCATGGCATCACCAATGAAGACGTTCAAGACGCGCCCGACTTTCATTTAGTCTTTTCAAATCACTTTCTTCCGCTTCTTAACGGTCGTCCAATCATCATCTACAACTCAGATTTTGATACGCGCTTAATCATCCAATCTTTGGATAAGCACTGTAACGCTGCTTACGTCCAATCCGTTCACGATTTGTTTTTCAAATTCTGTGTTCCTCAGTGTGCGATGCTTTGGTACGCCGAGTTCTTCGGTGTTTGGAATGAGCACCATGAAGATTACAAGTGGCAATCGCTTTCCAACGCCTGCGCTCAACAAAGTGTTGATGTATCTGACTTAACGGCGCACCGAGCTTTGGCCGATTGTGAAATGACTCGCCGATTGATTCACGCCGTTAACTCACAGATTGAAAACCAAAATAATCAAAACTGTGACAGCGTCACTAAGCCTAGTTTAGAGGCTTAATCCATGAACGAAGCTCAAATCATCTATTTCGACTTGCTGCCTGATTACACGGTTTCCGTGTTGGTCAAAGGCTGTGATGAATGGGATTTGCTTAAGTCGATGTCTCATCTTGAGTCTTGGGCTTCGTCTCAATTTGTGTCTTATGAATTGGTGTCCATCACCAATACGACTTACCAAGAACGCGTTGATTTGGGGGTGTTCGATGACTACTGCAACTAACATCCTTAAGAAGTTTGATGAGCAATCGGTTCATATCGACTACCTATGTTTTACATTTGCAGTCAAAGACTTACGTCATTGTCATAACGCAACTCAACGCCTGCATAAGCATCAGGAATACAAAGGTTTAGCGCCTAAATCTCTGTTACAGCGTAACTGTAAGGCGCCTAAGTTCCCTGCTCCACCTGAGTTTAATCCGACCCTTGCGAAGACGGCTGAAGAGATCGAAGCGTACAACAGCGCCTTTGATATCTGTTACCGCAACTATTTGGAAGATTGTTTGCGAATCTTCACCAATCAAGTCCTTGGTCTGTCGCTTTCTGCACCTCGTGGCCTTGGCTTTCAGTTCTATACCGAGTCAATGAAACTGACCTCGCCAGACGGTGAAGACTTCTGCGGCTTTGTTGGTATTGGCGGCAACAATGACACGGTGCATTTTCAGATTAATGGTACGGGTTGCAAACACGTCTTTGCTCGTCGTCAACCTTGGTCACTGCATGATTGGCTGACTAACGTGCTTGGCGTTCAAACTCTGGCGCGTGTTGACCTCGCTTATGATGATTACGACGGTATTTTTGATTGTGAATATGCGCGTACCGCTTGGAACGACAATGCATTTCGAACGGCTGAACGTGGTCGTAATCCGGTTCTGCATGTTGACCATACGATTGCGGGTTTTCGCGACGGCCGTCCTGATTACACCAAAGAGCAATATTCCATTGGCTCTCGTACTTCTCGTATTTACTGGCGTATCTACAACAAGGCGCTTGAGCAGAAACTCGCGAACACGGGTTTGGTTTGGTATCGCTCAGAAGTCGAACTGAAAAAATGGAACATCGATGTTCTGCTTAACCCAGCTGGCGCGTTCGCGGCCATCAACGATTTCGCAGCGTCGATTTCTACTGCAAAGAAATTCAATACAAAACCTGTCCCGACTAAACGCGCGGCGTTAGACCTGTTGGCCTCGGCTCACTGGATGCGTCGCCAGTACGGGAAAATCCTCAACTCTTTAATCGAATTCCATGAGGGCGACATTGAAACCGTTGTCGGCTCACTCGTCCGTGATGGAACAAAATTCACCTTCCCCGATACCTACGGCAAGTTGGTGACTCACATATTGGAGACTTAACAAATGGCTAAATCTGTTTTTGTTCTTGGCATGGACATCACTTGGAACTCGGCACGTGGTGACAGTGCTCAACTGAATATCTCGCGTCCACTACGCGAAATTAACTCGGAGAAATTCAAGCGTCGCACCATCGGTGAATCTGGTGACGTAAACCCGCAATGGGATCAACCGTTGATGATTGAACACAGTTACGCCCTGCTTCTTGAACGCACTGGTGCTCTAGTTCCTCGTCGTGAGTACCAGTTGCAACTTGAAATCAATCCAGAAGATCCATTGGCGGGTGCCATAGTGACAGCGCTTATCCCTGTCGACCCAGAAATTAAGAAGCACTTCGAAACTTCAATGAAATCCGTTCAAGGTTAGAAAAATGTCTGTATGCGTCACCGTTGTTAACCAGTACGGCAATTTAAAAGCGACGAAAACTCACGTCGACAATTGCCAAGACTACGTGCTGATTTCGGCGGTGGAGTATCAAGAATATAAGGATCCAGTCCTGTTCAACGGTGACTTGTTCCTATATGTCAGTGGCGTGCTCTTGATCAACATGGTCGTTGGTCATTGGGTGGGTCGTGTTGTTCGCCTTATGAGTAAAAGGTAAATCTTATGAAAAAACTAGGACTTGTTGTAAATAACGTAAAACACGCAGTCGTAAACAAAAAAACAGCCGTAGGCTCTGCACTTATGCTTGCTTCCGTTTCTCCGGCTTTTGCTGAAACACCAGATATTACAGGCGCTATCAACGCCGCTGTCTCTGGCGGTCAAAGCAATGTATCACTGGTTGTTGCGGGTCTGATTGGTATGGCTGCACTGGGCTTTGGTGTGACTATGGTTGTTGGCTTCTTGCGTCGCTAACGGTTCGCCTCCATGCCTCCTTTATCTGGTAATTTACTTGGAGATGTTCTCGCTATCATTCTAGGTGTTGCCTTTGCGGGGGCATTTCTCCACGGCTTTGTGAGTGGCATCAATACTCACTAATCAGTTAATCAAGGGGGCTTCGGCTCCCTTTTTTATTGGTTTCATACAATGATTCATTTTCTGCGCTTTTCAATTGTCCTCGCTATTCTATGTTCCAGCAATCTCACATACGCCTTAGAAGCTCATGTGACTGATGTTTACTGGCGTGGTTGTGCGTCTAAAGGAAACTGGGTTGACCCTTATGAGATGAATACATGTTTTACGTCTCCGGGCTCTTATTATGAGGGCAAAGGTTGTACGTTTGAGATGTATGGGTCTATGTTCCGGACGGCCTGCGGCTCTGGATCTTCTGGTACTTATACGCTCTATTATGATGCTGTCCGTTGTCCTGCTAATAGCGAATTTGACCCTTCTACCTTACGTTGCAAATCGGTCTGTGAATTTGGCACCAATCCCGATGGCACGTGTATGGACGCTTGCCAATTCAAACAGTCCATTGGTGGTACGGTGAAACTCCATTGGCATCCCGCTGTTTATGGCGAACTGGTGACAGGCGCTTGTTATGGTGACTTCGGCGCAACTCGATGCGAAATGACCAAGAACGAATCCACCATTATCTGCACTGGTGTTCCTGACGGCCAATACACACCGGATTCTCAATGCTCCTTGAACTTTGCTTACACTGGAAAACAGTGTGACGGTGGTACTTTGTTCTGGGGTGTTAATGGCCCTGATGAACCTATCTTTCCGCCTGACCAAACAGAAGACCCAACCCATGACCCAGACGATCCAACTGGCGAGATTGAAGATCCAAGTGTCCTACCCGACGACTCAACCAACACGTTCGACCCCAATGATGTTGACCCAGAGCCAGACGTTGAAGACCCAGAAACAGATGAATCGACAGACACGGCAGTTGTTTCCGCAATCCAAGGGTTAAACGCTGACATCAACAAAGGCATTCACGACCTAAACGTTGACCTGAACGAATCACAAACTCAGATAGCCAATACCGTTATTGAGGTAAAAGGTTCGCTCGTTGATAACACGCAAGCCATTCAAGAGCAGCAAATAAATGACAACAAGATATACGAGAACACCAAAGCCCTTATCCAACAGGCTAACGGCGACATTACCACGGCAGTCAATAACAACACCAACGCCACTATTGGTGTTCGAACTGACTTACAAAGCTTGGGTGATTCCCTTAGCGGATTGGATAACAGCTTAGATTCCATCGAGGGCTTACTGACTGGCTCCGACTTTGGCACGCCAACAGGCACCGCTATCACTGGAGAGATTTTCACGTTTGAGGACTTAATGGACTTACAAGACACCATCCAAGCCAAGACAGAATCCATTGAAACGTATGTGGACGACATCAAAGGACTGGTGAGTATCGGCACCAACTTTAACAACGGCACATTAAGCGACAAATCCTTTTCGATTAAAGGCGCAACAGTTGAATCTGGCCTACAACGTTTTGATTCTGTGTCCGGTTACGTTCGTCCGGTCGTCTTGTTCATTTGCGCCTTGATTGCTCTTTGGGTGCTGTTTGGGAATAGGAGTAAATAACATGGAATACATCTACTCTGCATTGGAGTTCATCGCCAACATCGGACAGACCTTTCTCGATTCTTTCGACGTTGTGATTGGTTGGATACAGAATATTTTCGAATATGGCGGGTTGTGGATTATCTCGGTTTGGCTCGATATCAAGATTGCATCGATACAAATGGCGCTCAAGATAGCGCAGCTGCTACTCGAAGAATACGGCGTTTATACCTTGATTGAAGACCGCTTCAACGCCCTACCTTCTGACGTTCGTTACATCCTGACCGAGTACGGCGTTACTTCTGGCCTGCGCATCATCTTCGATGCGTTCGCCACCTCTTTAGTTATGCGTTTCTTTAACTGGTGATCCAATGGCAACTTCCTTTCGATATGGCCACGGCGGCTCATACAAATCAGCGTGTGCAGTTTGGTTCGACTTATTGCCTGCACTGCGTGAAGGTCGTATCTGTATTACAAACATTCATGGCATGCAGCCCTTAGAAGTCATCGAGCAAAGACTGGGTGAGAAATTTCCTGATAGTGCTCGTCTTATCCGCATCAGTTCGCGCAACCCAGAAGGCTTTGAGCTTTGGAAATACTTCTTCTGTTGGGCGCCAATTGGGGCGTTCATCCTCATCGATGAGTGCCAGCAAATCTACTCCACTAATGCAGGCTTTAAAATGGCGAACATACACAAGCGCCCTTTTACTGACTTTGAGCCACATCTACCCGAAGGATTCTCTGAGTTGTTTCAGTCTCGTTGGCTGACTGTTGATACATCCAGTTTGGACAATGGCGAGATAGACGATTGCCAACGCACACGTTTCGACGAGCAAGGCCGAATCATCTATCCGGAGAACTTCAACAATGCCTTTATGGAGCACCGGCATTACAACTGGGACATTGTCCTGCTCACGCCCGACTTTGCTCAAATCCCTAAAGAGTTAAAAGGTGTGGCTGAGTTGGCCAAGCAGCACAAAGGGAAAGATGGGATCTTCTTTTCCAACCGTAAACCTCGAATCCTAGAACATGACCCAACAAGAACGGTCACCAAACCAAGCAAAGACGATGTGGTGTACAACCTCAAAGTCCCGCTTGATGTTCACCTACTCTATGCCTCCACCGTTACAGGGCAAATCACTAAAGCGGGACTTGGGAAGAACATCTTTCTGAATCCTAAATTCTTAGCAGCTATGGCACTGATGGTGCTTTCATTTGGGTATGTCATTTATGCGCTTATTGGTCTTTTTTCTGATCCTGAGACGGCAGCTTCGCAAGGAACGCAGCCTCATCAAACTTCGCAGCAAAGTTCTGTTTCGTCTTCGCAAAGTAAATCGAGCCCTGGGCAAACTTCTTCGGATAATTCTGTCGTGGGTTCTGGTCGTTCTGGCTGTACGGGTACTGGTTGCGGGAATGGGACTTATCATGACATAGGAACGGTTCCGGCTTGGTTTCCACTGGCTAACTCAGAAAGTATTTATGTGTCAGCCGTTGAACGTTGGCACAAGCCAAGTTCGATACACGTCAGCGTCCATTTTGAGGTGGTCACGCCGCGTGGTGTGACCTACCTCGATGACAGTTTTCTTCACAAGCTCGGCATACAAATGGAGTATCTGGACGATTGCCTCGTCCAGCTGTCTCGCGGAGAGTCCAATTTCTATGTGACGTGCTCACCTTACGAACAGTATGCGCAGCGCCAAGAACAAGACATAGAACTCAAGCCAGTTGGTGGTTTGTTTGGAGGTGATGAGACTTAACCCCGTAGGGATAAGGAGTTGCGGAGCGACGACGAAGCACCGAGCCACCCACTACTGGCGATCTTGGGCACTTGCTTAGACTGGCGAGTGTCCCTAACTGCCCAAGCCAAAATAAGTAAAACCGCCCCTCATCCTGCAAGAATCAGCCTCGCAGAGACTAACCACACCAAAGGCGCCTAAACCTACTGGAACACATCAAGACTATCAGCACCAAAGCTTTGCGAGTGTCGAGCAAGGCTTTTTCTCTTTCTAATGATTTGGTTTGACTGCCGACTAGAGCGCGGAGCAAGTGAGGACGGGCTAGGACGATTGCGCGACGTGCGGCGGGAGGTCAAAACCCCCGTATCTGTATTACGGGGGTAAATTCCACAGAGTGTTGTCTTCTTTGTTGATCTAAGACTTTCTCCTTGAAAGTTTTAACTGCCTCCATTTTGAGTGAACATGTTCAAATTTCGCATATGAAATATGTGAATTATCATGTCCATGCACTTAACATTAATGCATCTGAATGTATAATAGAGCTCTACATAACTAGAATAAACAGAGTTAAATCTTTGACTACTACAATTTTCAGAAAGCACAACGGGTTTGCTAACATTTATAGCGATAGCCGTGTTACTTGGGTTGGGAACAGAGGACTTCCTCAACGTTGGTTAGATCCTATTGGCTATCGAAAAACCATCATGATTGATGATGTTTTGTATGGTTTTGCCGGCGCTAATGTCATGTATAAGATTTTCTTAGAAAACTATACAACACTGGAAGAATCGGAGTTTCTTCTAGACACATGCGTTGATTTTGCGAAGAAAGCAACTATACAATTTTTTATCATTAGGTATGATGGGCAAAATTTAAAGCTATTTGCATACTCACCACCTGGAGATGAAAATCTAGTTCAACCAGAGATATACAGAGTGTCATCGGATCCCTGTATTGATAAAGATATGTATGCAATTGGCTCAGGAAAGTATTCCAAAGAGTTTAAGAAAAATCGCAAAAATAAGAATTCTTCTTTTATTATTCAAAAAATCATCGCTGCAAACACGTTAGGGATGAAAAAACAAGGTATGCTAGACTTAGGGCAGACTGTAAAGGAACGAGTCCTAACTCTAGAAGAATCAGCTCAAGCTTACCATGCTTGTAGAGATAGAGGTGGTGATGTATTCACTGGCGGAGATATAAATATGAGTCAAAACGCAACTAAGCAACAAATTAATGAACAAATCGAGCTCTTAGAACGAATGGACCAAGAAGCAAAAGCGGCAAACGCTGTGTGCGCAAGTCCCGTTGACGCAGCTTCTGAAGTTCGCGAGCTTAGTTCTCAAGGACAGTATTCGATTAGCCCACACATTATCACTAGAACCCCTGAGAGGCAGGCTCTTTTAAATAAGATGAGAGCTACCCTCAATCGTTCTTGCTAAAACTGCTAGTAAAAAGCCACCTTTTGGTGGCTTTTTTAATTTTCCTCGTACAAGGTTACATAATATTTTTTAGGGCTCTAGCGTATTTCAATACTAGTGCCGACGCTTCCAAGTCTGTGAGCGCCCCAATCTCTAACAGAGCAATCCCTGTCAAAACTTGTTGTGCTGTAACTAGCTGCCCAGTTGGTAACTCTAATCTGTCATGATGCATCTTGAAGTGCTCCCATTGTTCAGATGAACTTAATTCCCTTCCTTTTGTCATCCGCATAAGTCTTTTACACTCCGGTGGAATGGTTTTTCCCTTATCCCATTCTTTGACTGTTCTCACAGTTTTTAAACAAAGTTCAGCAGCTTGTTCGACGGATAAACCACATTCAAACTCACGAAAAATATAGTTTTTTGTCATTTCGTGATACTTCATTGAATTGTCCCTCAAAAGCGGGACATTCTATAAATAATGAATATGCAACTGCATTAAACATAAGCAGATATAATGCGCACTGTAATAATGATTCTGACGGACTCGAAGTCACCATAGCCAAACCACCACAAGCCATTGAAATTCCTGTTAATCCAAGCCCGTTATACTTTTTTTGCTATGTTTTCCCACATGCCGCGAATCTCTGGATTCTCGTTGCGATCAGCGTGACAACCTAACAACTTTGTTTCAGTTTTGTTTTTCACTAAATCTAATTTACCAATTGTTCTAGCTCTTTGTTCTTATGCTGACCTTGCACTAGTTTGTTTGGCCAACTTATTCTCTATCTGTTCTTTTGGTAGTTATTGGGTTTCATCGGTGATGTTTGAAGATGCACTTTATTTTTCACGTCCTATGTTGTGTCACTCACGTCGGTAAACAATTTCGAGATTCTGGCACCTTGTGAATCCATCGCCTTAGAAACATGCTTTCAAGACTAGATAACTAACTCCTCTTATTTTTTAAGTGACATTGTCACTAAAGGCTTGATCATTTTTAAAAAACCAAAGAACTTGGATTTATCATCTGTAGGTTTCTCTTTTTCAGGCAACAAAAAAGCGACCAAACGTGGTCGCCTTAAATATATATGTGACGTCGTAACTCTTTTACATCAAAAGAGTCATCTTTCCAGGGGCGCTCATTCTAATGGATGATAACGCTTCTCCAGATATTTGAACGTTAGCAAACCAAAATGGTTTGTGCTTTTCCACAAACACTTCACTTCTTGATAAGTTATCGTAGATTGCATATGCCCTAGCCTGTGCCAAAGCTGCACCATATACGCTGCGTTCTAAGACAGGTTTATTTTCTACGTCCTCTAGAATCGCGACTTTAATGTGTTCTACATTTTTCGGCCAGTTGAAGCTTTCCACAAGTCGTTTCGTCACCAGTGCTTCCATATCGACAATGACTTTAGGCAAGAACGCTGAATTGGGTCGGACATCAGCACATGCGTAGTACTCATCTTTCCGGTTAGTCTTTCTGTAATTCAGCATGACTTCAATGAGTGCATCTTCAAACGTGTCGGTGAAATGGTTAATGAGCACGATATTGCCGAGACTTCGAAGCGTTCCGATTAAAACTCCGCAATCGGGGTCAGGAACATCAGTTTCATTCAATCGCACCTTGGTGATGTTGGCGGTTAAAACCAATTGTTGCCAAAACTTCGGAGTAAGAACCTTAGTATTGTTATCTGACCATCTCATCATTGGACGCGCCATCAAGACAGGGAATAACTTGCGGCAATTCTCAACTCCTATGCGACCGATCGCAATTCGAACATCGGAGTTGTTTTTTGCTGCACTGCTTCGTTCACGTAGCCTCGAGTTTTCAATGAGATCAGCAATTGTTGAACTCAACTGATGACTGTTATTGGCTAAATCAGTCAATTTTTGAAAGCTCAGAGATGGCGCATAGGCAAATGATGCGAATTGTTCAAATGCTGGTAGGTTGCTAGATAATTTATCAATGGGTAGAGCTTCTAGCTTTTTCACTAACATTCGCTCGGCAACTTTAGATACGTCATTGATCACTGTTTGCAGTGTTTTCTGTCTATCTTCAACAACCTGCCGCTTTTCTTTTACCCGCTCTTGTTCACAGATAAGAAGTATTCTTTGGTTACGTGTAACTCGGTCTTCCTCACTGAAGATGACGTCATCGCAATAGCGTCCCTGTAAACTGAGAAGCTTGTCCACCTGTAACTGGTCTACTTGGTGGTTCATGCTTGCTAGCCATTTTGCATGCCTAAGTTCTACTTCTTTCGATACTTTGGCTGCGATGTCCATTGCTTCTTGTGTATATTTTTTTTGTGTGAGCAACAAACTGATGTTCCTAACGTTGTTTTATTTTCCTGTCGGCAAGTTTATCTATAAAGCCACATGTAGTAAACGAAATGTGATATTAATTCCAGTTATAAATAATTCGAACTTATCGAAATGTAATTAGCAAATACTAATCCCCCGTTGTTATGTGTAATCGTATGTACTTTTCAGAGAATTTATAGCGATAACGTTTTCCAATTTTCACATTTGACTTAGCGAACTGGCATACGCGTTTATCGCCACTTCCGTTTACTTTTTTGATCTTGGCGCTCTTGCCTTTATGCTCCATTTCAATCATCAAGTCACAATAACCGTAGTAACCATCAAACTTTCTGTTGGTTTTCTTTTGAAGTTCTACTTTGATTTTTTTCGCTACGGGATTGGTCTGTGAGTCGTCAGCTTTAGCGACAGAGTTACTAAATAACACAAGCAAAAACGTGACAGTGTATCGCATAGAGTTACCTTTTGGTTCGTCAAAGCTAAAACTCTAACTCACTGACTTAGTTAATATAAAAACGGGGCGCAATTAATGCGCCCCGTTTAACATGAACAAGTAACTGATAGTATGCTTAAGCTCGTTTTTTGCCTTTAGTCGACTTAAAACCTTGGTGAGGGAATACGTTTCTTATGCGCTGTTGAACTTTCTTGGGGACTTCTTTAGAGAAAGTTAAACGCATGCCAGTACGTTGATTGTAGACTTTCATCTCACCATTAAAGGGATCATGCTCAGCGATGTCTTGCAGGTTGTGTTTAAAAGAAGGTGGAATATGACCTTTCACGTTAGATATGTGCCCTTTCTCAAATTTAACCTTTAAGACGGGTCTATCTACAGCGATAAGCCAAAAAATGACAACAGCAGCAATCAATATTACATAAAGCATTTGATACTCCTTAGCTGGACAACAATTTACTCAAATCTTCTTTTAAAGATGATACCTTCATACTTGCTTTCTCACTTCGTGAAGCTTCTGATAAAAGGTATTCAATGGCGTCTGATAATGTACACCCTAGCTCATTGGCTCGGTTTGAGAGCTTTTCCCACACTCGGTAATCAAGATCAATTGACTTCTTTTTCGTGTGTACTTGCTCAGCATTAAAGTGACGTTTACGCTTTGCACGAATCGCCTGTTTGAGCTTGTTATCAAGCTCTTCTGACATGTGATTTTCTATCCAAGTTAATACTTGTGTTGGCTCATGCTCTAACTTTCGTAGTTCAGCAATAGCAGCATCAGCTTCACTCGTATCAATGTATCGAGTGATGGCTTCACCATCTTTCCATTTTTTGATGAGGTACTTCCATTTCCAACCACATTCTAAATTCTCAAGCTGCTGATATTTCATCCTTCCGACCCTTAATGCGCATATGGTGACAGCGTAACCCAGATGCGCAAATTCAGCAATTAAAACTCATAAAAGTATCGATGTTGATCACTCATTTGTCGAAGGTTTAATCAACTGAATTTGCAGAATTTTTGGATAGGTCAAATTGTTACTAGGGAGTTGATCATCGTTTCGCTATAATGCGCACAAGACTAAATTACGATGAATTTGAATGAACCAAGTTAACTGGCAAGATGTCACCCCCTCTTTTGAGCAGTACGAAGAAATTCTGAGCAACGCTCCTTCACTCCCGCTAAAGTCATTTATTGATTTACAACCAAGACTGGAAGCGACCGTCCGTCGATTCGTCAATGTGAGAGGCCTAACTCGGATACTGCTAGTTAACTGCACGGATAACTCGGTTTATCGCGGATTTATCCGTGATACTTTGCAAATGACAACAGATACTCCTGTCGTTGTTACAGAATCATTGGACGCAAAAGAGCTGTTCGATCGTTATAGCGTCAATCTAGATGGGCAAACAACATTTGAATCAGGTTTAATCGCCAAAGCACATGGTGGTTACCTTATTGTTCCAGCAAACTTAGTTTTGGCGAATGCTGCTCGATGGCCAAGTATTAAAGCAGCTATTCAAGGTGGAAGCTTTGCACCGGCCAATTTGACACCTAATCGTATCGCGTCTTCTCCGCTTGGCAGCCAAGAGTACGATGTAAAGCTTGTTATAACGGGTGATCGCAATCAGTTAGCGGAAATTGAGTACATTGACGAAGACTTCTCGGCTGGTATTACCATGTATACCGAGGTTGAAGAAGATATCCATCTTTCCGAAGAGAGCCTACGTAGTTATATCGGTCTCGTTAATTGGGTATGTAAACGCTATCAATACCCGGCGTTGAGCTCCCAAGCGTTTAGAAGGCTTATTCTTGCTGGTATGCGTTACACCGAAGATCAACACTATTTACCACTCGGTGTCATGTGGCATAGCCAATTGCTGGCTCTTGCTAGTCAGTATTCAAATGCTTCGGTGATCGAATTCGACGATATCGATAAGGCAATTGATGACAAATATTATCGTGAATCGTACCTACCACAACGCGCAGTAGACGATATCCTTGATGGGCAAGTGATCATCGAAACGACTGGCGAACAAGTAGGTCAAATTAATGGCCTCACTGTCATTGATATGGCTGGACACCCTGTCTCTTATGGTGAGCCTGCTCGTATTTCCTGCGTTATTCACTTCGGTGATGGTGATATCTCAGATGTTGAACGCAAAGCGGAGCTTGGTGGTAACTTACACGCGAAAGGTATGATGATCATGCAAGCGTTTGTGAGTTCTGCTCTGAACCTGGATGAACCTCTGCCTTACTCTGCCTCGATCGTATTCGAACAATCATACAGTGAAGTCGACGGAGACAGCGCCTCGTTAGCAGAGCTTTGTTGTTTGGTGAGCGCCCTATCTGAATCTCCAGTTAACCAGCAGATCGCTGTTACTGGCGCGGTAGACCAATTTGGTCGTGTACAAGCCGTTGGCGGTTTGAACGAGAAGATTGAAGGCTTTTACCAAGTATGTAAACACCAAGGCTTTACAGGTGAGCAAGGCGTAATTATGCCTAAATCCAACCTAAAACATCTCGCTTTACATAAAGATGTCATAAGTAGCATTAAAAATGGTGAGTTCCATATTTGGTCAGTTTCTACTGTTGATGAGGCGATTCCTATTCTGATGTCTAAACCGTTCCGTGGTGAAGACGATAGCATCATCGGTAAAATTGCTGAACGTATTGAAAACTTTGAAAGACATGAGCATCCAGTCGGAATTGTGGAGCGCATCAAAAACTGGTTTGTCTAGTACTGATCGGAGTTGTTTAGCGTACACGTGTTCACTAAGATGCAGCTATCAAAAATTGGAGTAATTGATAATGCAAAACAAACGTGATTCTTACAACCGTGACGATCTTCTAGCTTCTAGCCAAGGTGAACTTTGGCCACAAGGTCCTCAGCTACCAGCACCAAACATGTTGATGATGGACCGCATCACAAAAATGTCTGAGACTGAAGGTGATTTCGGTAAAGGTTTGATCCTAGCAGAGTTGGACATTACTCCAGACCTTTGGTTCTTCGATTGTCACTTCCCTGGCGACCCAGTAATGCCTGGTTGTCTTGGCCTTGATGCAATGTGGCAGCTTGTTGGGTTCTTCCTAGGCTGGGTTGGCGGTAAAGGCAAAGGCCGTGCTCTTGGGGTTGGCGAAGTGAAATTTACTGGTCAGATCCTACCAACAGCGAAAAAAGTGACATACGAGATCCACATGAAGCGTGTTGTTAACCGTAAACTGGTGATGGGTCTAGCTGATGGTCGTGTCTGTGTAGATGGCAAAGAAATCTACGTAGCAAAAGATCTGAAAGTGGGCTTGTTCCAAGACACTTCAAGCTTCTAGTCTCCTACTCTGAATTATTTAAGAAGGCTCCTTTAAGGAGCCTTTTCTTTATCTCGATAACTACACTCCTAGCTATCAAACGCAGAAAAGGCTCTTAACGAGCCCTTTCAAATCCTTCTGTTTGTATGTGGAGAGTTATTTGTAGAGACCAGATTGTTTTTCATCTCTGGCATCACGCCAACCACCTAACCAATACGACCGAGCATCAATTTGTTGATATGGGCAAGCCTCTTGAGACCTTCCATTCAACCCAGCTTTATAGCCTTGAGATTGAGCTCGTTCTAGGCGATCACGCTTTTGTCTCTTCATAGTTAATTCCTCATACAGGTCCATTTACAAACGTACTACTGTTACTGTGAAACTTTGATGGAGTTTTTATGACTCCACTTATAAGAATCGATCAAATTGCGCGTTTTCTCAAGGCATAAAAAAAGCAGAGGTTCATTTCTGTGAGCCTCTGCTTGATTTAAAAATTACTGACTATTTTCTACGGAACCCGAACAAGCCAAGCATGGTCAAAGCCAACCAACCAAGGCCAGCACCTTCGCGCTCAGAAGCCTCGTCCTCGATACTTCTCTGTTGGATATCTGCCGAAGTAGCACCGGCAATAGGCATCAACTTAACAGCAACGATCTTTTCAGTACCATCACAAGACGCGTTATGGTCAGTACTCTTATATCCGCCTTCACACTTCATTGCGGTTGCTGAGATAACGCCAGCATCGTTAATGTCTGTCGCATTAATGATGCGGAACGCGTTGTTGTCAGCAGAGAAATCTCCACCGTTCGTCAGGTTATCCAAGAACCATGCTTTGCCATCGAAGATTTCTTTAGCACGGTCGCTAACTTCTCCACCAAGTGCATATGGATAGATAAATCCACGTTTACGACGAGGTTTACCTTCATCTTCACGAGTAGTTTCAGCGTCTAGTTGACCAACGATCTCGTTGTACGAGTTGATCGCTCCCATGTGACCGCCTGCACCACTGAAGAAAATACCTGTAGTTGGATAATCTGCGACTACAGAGTCTTTCCTTACGTCTTCAACAACAAATAGACGATTTGGCGCAGAGCCTGTTGGCATCAAATAAGCACCTGAACGTTTAGCTTCACCAATCGCGACAAAGTTAGAATTCACATCTGTCAAACGTGAATTTGAGTGTACTGTATCGCCATCAATACGCTGTTGAGCACCGCTAACGAGTTTGTTGGTCCATTCGACGCCAGTTATTTCACCTGGCGTTGTCAACTGTCCAACAAAGACTGTCGCGTTCATGTAGTTGTCATCAGAGTAAGTGTTGTAACCGACACCGTATACAGTACTTCCTTCCTCAACAACACCACGCATGCTGCCTTGCGCTAAACGCTCGCCGTCTTTGGAAGTGTTGCTAGGCCAATCAACCTGACTTACCGTTCCTGTTGAGTCCCAAATTGCCGCTTTAGATGTATGGTGTGTACCATTATCGTTGGTTGCTTGTTCTGAGATGCTACCGACTGTAAATGTGCCATCGGTGCGCCATGCTCGGCTCGCAACAACGATAGCCTCATCACTACTTGGTACGATAGTTGGAGGCACTGGAGCTACTACCGTGTTTCTTGTTTCCAATTCAGAAGAGTCAGCATCGCTTACTACACTCTGGTTACCAACTGGTTCACCTTCAGCAGTAAGGCTGTTGATAACGTTGTTGTACTTGTTATCGTAAGCATTTGAGTCACCTTCAACAAACGCTAGTGCATTTGTCGTGAAATCTTTACCTAGTTCTTTACTCCAAGGTTGCCAATGAACAGAAGCCCAAGATTCACACGTTGAGTAACGGCGCTCATTGTAGCAGTAGCGCTCAAAATCATCGTATTCTTGTACGTAGTAAAAACCTGAGTCCATTGCAAAAGGAACTTCTTCGCGATAACTAACACCGTCTACCGCCTCACCTGCAGAGATTGGTGTTGTACGGGTTTCCATCGCCAATTTAAATTGTTCCGGCGTACAACCAGCTGCAGAATCAAAACAACCATGGACAAACGGTGAACCAGTGCTTACATCCTGAACATCACCTTGCTGAATCGCAACGCCATAAGCGGTCTCGTAATTAACGATATCACCGTTTGACTCCGGTTCTACTTCAATAACTTGATACAATGCTGCATTAGCATTCATTGCTGTACCAACCATCATCGCGACGGCGGTTAATTTGAATTTGTTACTACAATTCATTGAATTCTTAACTGTCCTGTTGCATTGCTTCGAGTTCTTCCCATCTCTCGAATGCGATTTCCAACTCCTGCTCTACTGCAGCGAGCTGTTCCAATACCGGTTGAGTCTGTTCCACAGATTTAGTGAAGAACTCTGGGTCATTCACTTGTTCTTGTAGCGCCTCAATATCCGACTCTAATTGTTCTAGTTTAGCTGGAAGAGCCTCTAATTCTCTTTGCAGCTTATACGATAACTTCTTCGAATTGTTCTTAGGTTGCGTAGTTTTGGGAGTTTCCTCAACCACTTTCTCTTTCTTCGTTGCTTTTTCAACCTGACCGCGTGAAGCAAGAACTTGATCACGCTGCTGTTTAGCATCGTGATAACCACCAACGAACTCTTCGATTACGCCGTTACCTTCAAAAATCCAGCTGGTTGTTACTGTATTGTCTACGAACTCACGATCGTGACTCACTAACAGTAACGTACCCTGATAATTGGCAAGCATTTCTTCTAAAAGTTCCAACGTTTCGATATCCAAATCGTTGGTTGGTTCGTCCAGAATAAGCAAGTTGTTAGGTTTCAATAAGATACGAGCCAACAACAGACGGTTTTTTTCACCGCCGGATAACGCTTTTACTGGCGTACGAGCACGTTTTGGTGCGAACAAGAAATCTTGTAGGTAGCTCAATGCATGACGCTGACGGCCGCCCACCATCACTTCCTGCTTACCATCCGCTAAGTTATCGATAACCGTCTTTTCAGGATCGAGAATTTCACGGTATTGGTCGAAGTAAGCTACTTCTAACTTTGTGCCGCAATGTAGACGACCACCTTGTGTCTCTAACTGGCCTAGTAACAACTTGAGAACCGTACTTTTACCACAGCCGTTAGGGCCAATCAGAGCGATTCGGTCACCACGCATAATGTTGAAGCTGAAGTCATCCACGATCTTTTTGCCTTCAAAAGCGAAAGAGACGTTCTCTGCTTCAAAGACGATCTTGCCTGAACGCGATGCATCGTCGATGTTAAGGTTAACTTTACCTTGCACTTCACGACGGTCACGGCGTTCTTCACGAAGCTTTTTAAGGGCGCGAACACGACCTTCATTACGGGTACGACGCGCTTTAATTCCCTGACGAATCCATACTTCTTCTTGAGCTAACTTTTTGTCGAACTCAGCATTTTGCATTTCTTCAACACGAAGCATCTCTTCTTTGTCATTCAGGTACTGATCGTAATTACCTGGGAAAGACGCCAATTGACCGCGATCTAAGTCAACGATGCGTGTCGCCATCGATTTGATGAACGCACGGTCGTGGGAAATGAAGATGATCGAGCCTTTGAAGTCTTTTAAGAAGTTCTCTAACCATTCGATGGTTGTTACATCAAGGTGGTTAGTAGGCTCATCAAGAAGCAATACATCAGGGTCACAAACAAGAGCACGAGCCAGAGCGGCTTTGCGTTGCCAACCACCCGATAAGTCCGTCAGTTTGGTTTCCGGGCTCAGCTTTAGTGCACCAAGTACATTCTTAACACGGTCATCAAAGCGCCAAGCATTTAGGTGATCCAACTGCTCTTGGATCTTAGCAAGACGATTAATGTTCTTTTCACTTGGGTCCTGAGCGACAAGATCGAGAAGATCATGATAGATCTTTAGCTGCTCGCCGATTTCAGCTAACCCGCCAGAGACGTATTCGTAAACCGTCCCCTCTTGATTACGAGGTGGATCTTGTTCAAGTCGAGAAACAACTACGTCTTGAGTGATTTGAATCTTGCCATCGTCCAACAAAATGTCGCCGGCAAGCACTTTCATTAACGTGGACTTACCTGCACCGTTACGACCAACTAAACAAACGCGTTCGTTTTCTTGAAGAGCGAACTCCGCTTTATCTAGCAATGGGTGGTCACCAAATGCAAGTTGCGCGTTATGAATGGTAAGTAATGCCATTATTATCCAACCAATGTGTGAGTTGTTCTAAGTCAAACGGCCAGTTCAACTCAGAATCTTGATATTTTAATACGGGAATCGTGACGCCGTAACGAGAAAAGAGAAAATCGTCGAACGCAATGTCGACGATGTGAGTTTGTTCGGCGAGGCCAATCTGACCAACGAGATCAAACGCCATCTCACAGAGATGGCATCCTTCAGTGCTGTAAAGTGTTAGCACGTTCAACATCCTTTTACTGTTCCATCCCTATTCTGCGTGAGTAACTAACCAGCAGTTGTGAATCTGTTTGTTACGAGAGAAATCCAATGGCAGAGTTTGAGAAGAAATGTTCTGCGCTTTTAAGCCCAGTTCTGCAAGCCCTGCTTCGTCCATCTTGAAGTGACGTTTGTTGTTCGAGAAAACAATCGTACCGCCAGCACGCAACAGGCGCTTAAGGTTTGTCATAAGTTTAATATGGTCGCGTTGCACATCGAACGACGTTTCCATACGTTTAGAGTTAGAGAACGTCGGTGGATCAATAAAGATAAGATCGTATTCACCTTTCGCGTTCTCAAGCCACTGTAGACAGTCAGCTTGCTCAAAACGATGCTGGCGGCCAACACAACCGTTTAGCTGCATGTTGTCTTTCGCCCAGTTCAGGTACGTGTTAGACATGTCTACAGTAGTTGTAGAACGAGCACCACCAACGGCTGCGTGTACTGTCGCACTACCAGTGTAAGCAAACAAGTTAAGGAAATCTTTACCTTGTGCCATTTCGCCAAGGCGACGACGAGTGATCTTATGATCCAAGAACAAGCCAGTGTCTAGGTAATCGTGAAGGTTTACGATCAGCTTCACGCCGTACTCGTTCACTTCAAGCGTCTCTGAAACTTGCCCCAGTTTTTGGTACTGACTACGGCCTTTCTGCTTCTCACGAACTTTCAGTACAACTTTGTTCGCTTCTACGCCTGTTACTTGAATCGTTGCACGGATGATGTCCGTTAGACGGCGTTTGGCTTTTTCTTCAGGGATATTCTTAGGTGCTGCGTATTCTTGAATCACGATTTGATCGCCGTACACGTCGATCGCTACGTTGTATTCTGGAAGGTCCGCATCGTAGATACGGTAACAGTCTAGTTTCTCTTTACGAGCCCATTTACCAATCTTACCAATGTTTTTCTTCAAACGGTTTGAGAAGTCAGGTGCGATCTGAACGCTAGTATCTGCGCCTTTTACTTCGTCAGCGCTGCGCTCTGCAATGCTGTAGTTCTTTTGGTGACACGGTAACGCACCATTGTTCAATTTAAATTGTTTGTCCGCACGCATGCGAAGACAGCTTAGTAGCTCATCTGAACTAGAGAAGATAGACGCTTTACAACCGCCAAACTCTGCTTTTAGCTGGCCACCAAATGCTGTGTATAGGGCAATCAGACCAGGCTCAGTACCAAGACGCTCACCGTAAGGCGGGTTAGAAACGATAACGCCGGCTTCGAAACCAACTGGACGAGTAATAGTTGCTGCATCACCTTGTGCAAATGTAATCAGCTCTTCCACGCCAGCTCTACGAGCGTTGTCTTGTGCAACTTTCAGTACTTTCGGGTCGTTATCGAAGCCGAAAAACTTAGCGTCAACTTTTTTGACACCGCGTCGAGCTTGTACATTTGCCTCTGATTTAATCTCTGCCCAAAGCTCTGGTTCAAAGTCTTCTAGTGCTTCAAAGCCCCACTGTTTGCGCTTAACGCCAGGTGCCATGTTCGCTGCCATCATTGCCGCTTCAATCAGCAATGTGCCAGAACCACACATCGGGTCTAAAAGTGGTTGAGAACCATCCCAGCCACAACGCATTACGATAGCTGCTGCTAGTGTTTCACGTAGCGGAGCTCGACCAGATTCTGGACGGTAGCCACGTTGATGAAGACCACTACCCACCATGTCCACACCAAGAATTGCTTTATCTTTGTGTAGACGGACGTGAACGCGGATATCGGGACGCTCTTTGCTGATATTTGGACGAGGAAGCCCTTTCTTCTCAAAGCAGTCTACGATGCCATCTTTTACTTTCATTGCACCATATTGGCTGTTGCGGATTTCGCGGTTAGTACCGTTGAAGTCAACCACAAAGCGCTTTGAGCTATGGAATTGGTTTACCCAGTTGATTGCAGACGTTGACAGGTAAAGGTCCATGTCGTCGTTACAGGTAAACTCCGATAAAACACGTACAAATCGAGACGCCAAGCGGCTCCACAAACAGCAACGGTAAATCTGTTCATTCGTTGCTTTAAATTTTACGCCTGCCTGTACTGGTTTGGCGTTTTCAATGCCTAGTTTAGTCAGTTCTTCAACAAGCAAGTTTTCCATGCCATTTGAAGTTACCGCGAGATATTGATTCATAGTGTTCTTTCGTCGATAAAAAATGGCTTTGATTATACCTGACTTTACGATCAATGCCTCGTTTTTAAAGGCTTTTTCGATTTGTTAGCGCAATCCATCACCAACCCATCCTGCTGAAAGTAAAAACACAACATCTGTCACCAAGAAATACGTCTCTTTTTCATTACCTAATAAAAACAAGCCCTATAGAAGAAGTGAATACTTATTTACTGCAAATTTGGTCTATACCAAACCCGTTTGAAGTGTGTAATTTACTTACAAAATGAATATATAGGGGAATAAAAGGTGAAATATTGAGCGTCAAGTTGCCTAATTTAAGGAGACGCTAAAATGAAAAAAGTGAAATAAAAGTGAGCTGCTTCATATATGAGAAACGAAATCCCCTCACCTAAGGGTGAGTTTGGAGCGTGTATTGGGAGAGATTTGGGAAATTCTAGGCAAAAAAAATCGACCTAGTACGGTCGATTAATGCAAACAAAGGAACGAAATTAAAGAAAAAATCAAAAGGAAACTAACCCACCATCGCCATCGGTGCCATCATGAATAAGTGATTAGCACAGACCATGCGATCATGCATTACTTTAATCGGTTGACCAAACTGGAGCGTTTTGTTGCCGTCTAGCAGAAACTCTTCCTGTCCAACATAAGCACACAGGCTTGATGTTTCACCTGGCTCTAGGACGACGAACACACCTTCTGAATATCGGTTTGTTAGGAAGACCATGTCCCCTTCTTCTGGCTCGTGCCCATCGCATTGGGCATCGAAGAACCAACTCTTAGGTTGGACTGGCTTATGAAAGCGTTTCGCGGCTACGCAATAAAGCGTAAGTTCGGCTTGACGGTATTCGTTGATGTCGAGACAGCGGATTCGTTCGTTGTACGTTTGGAACGCGCTTGCGTCATCAACGGTGAATTCATTGTCTGAGAAGGCACAATTGACCAACAGCTTTCGGCATAGATTGGTTTGGAAAATCATTTCCTCCCCTAAATCCAGCATTAGGCAAGCTTTCTGCTCGTCAAAATACCAATTCCATTTGTCGCTGGGTTTAAGCATTATTCCGTTCTCTTGTGACTAGTTAAACAGCAATAAGAGGTAAGACGCTTAATTACCTACTCATGATTTTTAAATTCTACAAACGAACGGACAAAAAAAAAGAGGAAACGAATTCCTCTTTTTTTAGTAACAAGCGTCGATTTCTCAACGATTTAGCGATTGATCTTATAGATTTTTAACAATATCGCGTACGAGACCAGGTCCGTGGTAGATAAAACCAGTGTAAACCTGAACAAGTTGCGCGCCTGCCATCATTTTCTCTTTTGCAGCAACGTAAGAGTCAACACCACCGACACCAATGATCGGAAGTTTGTCGCCGAGTTCTTCGTGAAGTTTGCGAACAACCTCTGTTGAACGAGATTGAACCGGACGTCCACTTAAACCACCCGCCTCGTTTGAATGCTTCATACCTTCAACGACTGTGCGATCCAGTGTTGTGTTGGTTGCAATAACGCCATCAATGTTGTTCTTAATTAGAGACTCGCAGATCTGGCTGATTTCGTCATCGCTCAAATCCGGTGCAATTTTTAGCGCAAGTGGTACGTACTTACCGTGTTTTTCAGCAAGTTCGGCTTGTTTCGCTTTGAGTTCAGCTAGCAATTCGTCTAGCGCTTCACCGTACTGAAGCGAACGAAGTCCTGGTGTATTTGGTGACGAGATGTTCACGGCGATGTAACCGGCGTACTCGTACACTTTTTCCATACAAATTAGGTAGTCCTCTGCCCCGTTCTCAATTGGTGTGTCTTTATTCTTACCAATGTTGATACCAAGAACGCAGTTGTATTTTGCCTTTTTCACATTCTCAACCAGATGATCCACACCTAGGTTGTTAAAGCCCATACGGTTGATGATACCTTCCGCTTCAACTAGGCGGAACAAGCGTGGCTTGTCATTACCTGGTTGCGGACGAGGCGTAACAGTACCAACTTCGACAAAACCAAAGCCCATAGCGTCAAACGCTTCGATGCATTCGCCGTTTTTGTCCAAACCAGCAGCAAGACCCACTGGGTTACGGAATGTAAGCCCCATGCATTCTACTGGACGATTTGGTAATTGTTGACGATAGAAAAGATCGAGAGGAGTGCCGTTAAAGCGTTGGAAGTTTTTGATTGCAAGATCATGTGCCTTTTCGGCATCAAGTTGGAAAAAGCCAGTTCTGGCTAGACGGTAAAGCATTGTGCCTCCGAAAGAAAAAAGCCCCGTGTAAACGGGTCAATATTATTTACTGTTTTCCAATGCAATTCAATGAAAATGAATGAATTCAGCAAAATTGAGCCTCTTATTTTAGTTTTATTCTTAAAAACAGTCGATTAGCGCTAGTTCTCCTACGCAAAATTGCTAGCTTTTTCATTAAAAGCAAACGATTTCACGTCATGAAAACTTAAAAGTAAAGTTACAATGTCACTAATTTTGGTTGATTGAAATGGTTTAAACATAAAAAAGCCCCGCGATTGCGAGGCCTTTGTCAAAGTCACTTACCCTATTCGTTCGAAGAACAATTCAGATTAAGTAGAACCAATTCTCGAAGTGCTACAGAGAACTTAGCGAATTCATGGACGGAACCAACTTTGAATTCATTCAAGATACTCTCCCAACGATGCAACGACAGTTCATTTGTTGTCATCCAATCTTCGAGTGCTTGCATTACGTCTAGATCTTCTGTTGAGCAGCCGCAAGTTAGAACTTGAGCAGTCAGTTGACGTTGTTGCCAATCAAGATCTTCACGGAATGCCGCACGAGCTAAAGCTTGCCAGTTGTTATCGACTGCTTGGCTATTGATCTGTTTCAAGAACCAATGAAGTGATAGACGGTCTCCGAGATTGAAGTAAAGCTTCGAGGCTTGTTCAACCGTTTTACCCGTTTCGCTCGCTACTGAAGATATATCCAGTGCTGATTGTAAGCTAGAGAGACGAGCTACGTGGTGCGCCAGTTTCTCTTCTACTCCACGCTCAATCCATTTCTGGGCAAGTTCGTTGTGCTCTTCCACTTCTGATGCAACTAGCATGGTATCTAGAGTTTCAGTAATAGTGTGAACATCGTCTTTATATAGTGCGACGAGCTCAGTTACTGTGCTCTTACCGCTGCGATTTCGAAGTAACCAACGAGAGATACGGCGCAATGCACGACGTACGTAGAACATGATCTCATACTGTGCTTCTGCGGTTGCAACGTTATCAAGAGCACGAGTTTGTTTAAGAATATCTTCTAGTTCGAAGATTTCACGCGTCGCACTGTAAGCGTTCGCAATATCAACCACACTCGCGCCCGTCTCTTCTTGAAGACGAGTCACGAAGTTACAGCCCATTTCATTAACCATTTGGTTTGCCAGCGCTGTTGCAATGATTTCAGCACGCAGCGGGTGGTTTACCATTTGATCTCTATAGTTACGGCGTAACTCGCTTGGGAAGTATGCAACCAGTTGTTTTCCATGGAATTCGTCATTTGCGATTTCGTCAGCAACCAATTGCTCTTTCAGAACCATCTTACCGTAAGCCACAAGCACCGAAAGCTCAGGACGTGTCAGACCAAGACCTTGTTTTTCTCGCTCAATCAAGGTTTCATCATCTGGAATGTATTCAAGAGCACGATCCAAGTACCCTGCTTTTTCCATAGTGTGAATAAAGCGGATTTGCTCTTTCACGATGCCAACACCTTGTTGTTCAGTCACCGAAATCGACTCAGATTGACGGTATGCATCGTCCAATACGATTTCGCCCACTTCGTCTTCCATCGATTCAAGAATCTGGTTGCGTTGTTTAACCGTTAAATCGCCATTTGATACAAGGCCGTTCAAGAAGATCTTAATATTTACTTCGTTGTCCGAACAGTCTACGCCGCCAACGTTATCAACAAAGTCAGTATTTACACGACCACCTGTTGTTGCGTACTCGATACGGCCAAGCTGAGTCATACCCAAGTTACCGCCTTCACCAACGACTTTCGCTTTTAAATCACGTCCATCGATACGAAGTACGTCGTTTGCACGGTCACCAACATCGGTGTGTGTCTCGCTAGAAGCTTTAACGTAAGTACCGATACCACCATTCCAAAGCAGATCCACTTCCATTTGCAGGATCATCTTAATCAGATCGTTTGGCGCTAGAGACGCTTTTTTCGTGCCCAGCATTTTTTGGATTTCTGGCGTTAATTGGATCGATTTAGAGCGACGAGAGAAAATACCACCGCCCTGTGAGATCAACTCGGCGTTGTAATCTTCCCAGCTTGATCGTGGTAGATTAAACAAGCGATTACGCTCTTCCCAGCTGGTGGCTGAATCCGGATTTGGATCAATGAAGATGTGCATATGGTTAAACGCAGCTTGTAGACGAATATGCTTAGATAGCAGCATACCGTTACCAAATACGTCACCCGCCATATCACCAACACCAATTGCCGTGAAGTCAGTGGTTTGACAGTTGATGCCCATTTCACGGAAGTGGCGTTTCACCGATTCCCAACCACCTTTAGCAGTGATACCCATTGCTTTGTGGTCATAACCGTTAGACCCGCCTGATGCAAACGCATCACCTAGCCAGAAGTTGTACTCATCCGATACAGAGTTCGCCAAATCAGAGAACGTCGCTGTACCTTTATCGGCTGCAACAACCAAGTAAGGGTCGTCTTCATCGTGACGCACAACACTCTTCGGCGGAATGACTTCGCCTTCGATGATGTTATCGGAAACATCAAGAAGCGCACGAATGAAACGTTTGTAACAACGTTGACCTTCAGCAAAGATTTCATCACGGTTAGTTAGAGTTGGCTGACGTTTACATACGAAGCCACCTTTTGCACCCACAGGGACAATAACCGTGTTCTTAACTTGCTGTGCTTTAACTAGGCCAAGAATCTCCGTACGGAAATCTTCTTGACGGTCCGACCAACGTAGACCACCACGCGCGACTTTACCGCCACGTAGGTGTACACCTTCGATATCCGGTGCGTACACGAAGATTTCAAAAGCTGGCACTGGCTGAGGAATGTCTGGGATTTCGCTTGGTTTCATCTTCAATGATAACCAAGGTTTCGGCTGTTTATTTTCGTCCAACTGGTAGTAGTTAGTGCGTAGCGTTGCCGTGATCATTTCCATGTAGCGACGGATAATACGATCATCATCTAGGCTTTCAACACGATCCAATTGCTCGGTTATTTTCTTGATAAGATCGTTCTGACCTTTTTCACTGCCCTTGTGTTTTGGATCGAATCGCTTAGCAAACAGATTCACCAGACCTGTTGCCAAATCTGGGTAATGGCTCAGGGTATCTTCAATGTATTGTTGACTGAATGGGAAGCCAACTTGGCGCATATAGCGAGCGTATGCACGAAGAATAGAAATTTCACGACCAGACAGTGAAGCGCCCAGCAACAAGCGGTTGAAGCCATCACTCTCTAAATTACCTGCCCAAATTGCAGCAAATGCTTGCTGGAAACGATCGCGAGCTTCACGAAGATCAACGGTCTTGTCGCTCTTATGCAGCATTGAGAAATCAAGGATCCAGAACGTTTGGCCATTGTTGGTTTCGATCTCATATGGAGATTCGCCGATCACACGTAACCCTAGGTTTTCCAACATTGGCATCACGTCGGATAGGTGAATTGGCTCGTCGCGATGGTATAGCTTTAAGCGCACCGCTTTCGATTCTGCCGCCTCTTCTTGCGGACGGTAGAACAACATGCCGAGTTTATTATCATCGCTTAGTGCTTCAAGACGTTCGATATCTGCAACCGCAGAACCAGGCATCATGTCTTCTTTATATGAACGTGGGAATGCGCTCATATACTCTTTCGAAAGCGGAAGACCTTTGCTTTCACCGAAGTTAGCAATGATGGATTCTTTTAGGCGATCATCCCATGAAGTCGATACTTCCATTAAGTTCTGCTCAATCTTTTTCACGTCTACATCAATGTTGTTATTGTCTACACGAACAATGTAATGGGTTCTCGCCAGTGGGCTCTCTGAGAAGAAGGTAGTGAATTCAACTTCTTGCTCACAGCCAAAGTACTGCTTAAGAATACGTTGTGTTTGACGGCGAAGCTCGGTGTTGTAACGATCTTTTGTCACATAAACCATGCAGCTGAAGAATCGACCAAACGGGTCTTTACGAACAAATAGACGTAACAAGTCACGGTCTTGCATTTGTACGACGCCCATCCCCACTTCTAATAGCTCTTCTTCACGAGCTTGAAGCAGTTCATCACGTGGGTAGTTTTCTAGGATGTTGTGCAGGGCTTTATACGAGTACGATCCGTTACGGTAGCCACTCGCTTCTAGAATACGATCCACTTTCTCGCGGATCAGAGGAATACTTTGTACGGCTTGGTTGTAGACCGCAGAAGTGTAAAGACCTGTGAAACGGTGCTCACCAATCACTTTGCCATTCTTGTCGAATTTCTTAACACCAATGTAGTCAGTGTACGCTGGGCGGTGAATACGAGAGGCTTGATTGCCCTTAGTGATGATCAGCGCATAAGGTTTTTTCGCTTCAAGGCGCGCAGAGTCTGACAGTTCAGAAAGCTTGATGCTGCGAACACGACTGTCATCAGCAAACATGCCAAGGCCTTTCTCTTTCACAGGCTGGAGTTCAGTGTCACCATTGACACTAACAAGATCATATTCCTTATACCCCATGAAGGTGAAGTTATGATCCCCTAACCAGCGTAGGTATTCGATCGTTTCATCTAAACGATCTGTTTTCATTGAAACACGATCTTTATTCTTCTCAAGGTCGTTGGTAACGATCTTAAGTTTTTCAACCATTTGCTTCCAGTCATCAACGACTAAGCGCGTGTCTGATAAAATGGTTAGCAGCTCATTTTTAAGCGCTTGCATTTCATCTTTACTAGTTAAACGGTCTACTTCTATGTGGAATAGAGATTGAAGAACACCGCCCTCACCATTTACATCCGTCACTTGCCCTTTCTTATCGCGTTCTAGTTGCGTTGGGTTGTTGAGCATCAAGTGAGAAACAAGGTCGAGTCGCGTTAGCGCCATCTTGATGGAATCCACCAAAAACGGGCTATCCGGTACAACAATTTCAACAATAGTGTGAGTTGATTGCCAACCTTGGCGGCTGACAGTCGGGTTGAATACCCTGACAGAAATATCTTCTGGTTTCTTTTCATTGATATGATGCCACAGGCTAACAACGGCACCATAAAGGTCGGATTCATTTCGCTGAATCAAGTCATCATCAGCAATGTTGCTAAATAAGTGTTGAGCAAGTTTAGTTACAAGCGGTTGGTGAGAAAGCTCGAGTTTGTCTTGAATCAGTTGGTATACCTTTTCAAGCAGAACCGGCACTACATTTTCACGCGCGGTCATATTCACACTCCACATTAGAATTGTTGTTTTGTAGGGGGACTTAACTTCGGGTTTTAGCCTCGAAACTAAGCATAGGTAATGCATGCACTTATTGTAAAAGCATAATTACAAATGTTTAACAAAAATTCGCAGTGGTAAGAGGTGAAATGTTTGATTATGTGACTAAGATTCCTGTTTAACTCACTAGGAATATCAGGCATCACAGAGTTTCTAACTTTAGAAACTTATTATTTTGGTCAGTTGTGAGTCTAAAACGACCTCTAACGCCTAATTGACTAAGAAATGGTCTGAATTTTGATGCATCTAGTTGCACTCTCAAACCATTGTCAGTAATGACTTGTACCGAACTTGCTGCACCGGAATAGTGTGAAAGAAATGTTTGATAAGAGATGTTGAGAGAGAAGTAATACTGGTTCATTAGAATGGATTATTGTCAGAACAAAAAACTAGGGTGATCATAACGACCACCCTATTCTTTTGTCGATTATTCGTCTAGTGCTTTAGTCACTTTTTCGAATAGGTCTTTCGCTAAATTGTCCATCGCTTTAAGCTTTTCAAGCTCTGCGCGGATAAGCGCTTGGCGACCTTCATCGTATTTACGGAACTTCAATAGAGGATCGATCATACGAGACGCCACTTGTGGGTTGGTATCGTTCAACTGACGAAGGATCTCACCAGCAAACTGGTAGCCAGAGCCTGATTTATCATGGAAGCGTACTGGGTTTGCGTTTAAGAAAGAACCAATCAAGCTACGCGTGCGGTTCGGATTCTTCAAGCTAAATGCTTCGTGGCTCATGGTTTCTTTCACTTTCTCAAGTGCGTTTTCAACCGGGTTGCTGCCCTGAAGAACAAACCATTTGTCCATAACCAGACCATCGTGCTTCCACTTGTCGCTGTAATCCGCCATTAGCGCTTCACGACATGTAAGTTGCGCATTGTTTGCTGCACTCATTGCCGCAATCGTATCAGTCATGTTGTTTGATGACTCGTATTGCGCTTTAACTAGTTCATTACCCTTCTCAGTATGAGCTAGGAACTGTAGACATTGGTTGCGCAAAGCTCGTTTACCAATAGCGTCATGATCAATGGTGTACTCTGCTTGGTTCAATGCGTGGTAAGTAGCACTCAGTTCATCTTTTAGCTCTTTAGAAAGTGACACTGTAATGTCATTCAGTACCGTATCTACCGCATCAATATCAATCTGCTTGTACCAACCAGTGATTTCGTTAATTGAAGGTAAAGACAGAACTTGTGCGATAAACGCTGGCTCAAGATTCGCATCAAGTAACACGCCACGGAATGCATCGATTAAGTCTTCTGATAGCTTAACCTCACCGCCCGCTTGAACGTTGGTTACGTTTTGACGAATGTACTTCGCTAGCAGCATTTGGCTTGCATCCCAACGCGCAAAATCGTTCGTTGCGTGCTTCATCAAGAAGATCAGTTCATCATCGCTGTAATCGTATTCCAGTTTAACCGGTGCAGAGAACTCACGAAGCAATGATGGCACTGGTTGTTCAGCAACATTTTCGAATACGAAAGTCTGCTTGTCTTGCTTCACGTCCAGAACGTTGTGTACCGATTCACCGTTGACAACCAGTGGAATCACGTCACCGTTTTGCGCATATAGCTCAATATCGAATGGAATATGTAGCGCTTGTTTTTCTGATTGGTCGTGCGTTGCTTCAGTAAATTGCTCAACCGTTAGTGCGTAAGTTTTTGCTTCCGCATTGTATTCACTGTTTACACGAAGTGTTGGCGTACCCGACTGGCTGTACCATAAGCGGAATTGCTTAAGGTCAACGCCTGTTGCGTCTTCCATTGCAGAAACGAAATCTTCACACGTTGCTGCAGTACCATCATGACGCTCGAAGTACAGTTTCATACCTTTTTGGAAACCTTCTTCGCCAAGTAGTGTGTGATACATACGGATCACTTCGCTGCCCTTTTCGTAAACGGTTAGCGTGTAGAAGTTATTCATTTCAATAACTTTATCCGGACGAATTGGGTGTGACATTGGGCTTGAATCTTCCGCGAATTGCGGACCGCGGATAATGCGAACGTTGTCGATGCGGTTTACTGCTCGTGAACCAAGATCAGATGAGAACTCTTGATCGCGGAATACCGTTAGGCCTTCTTTCAAACTCAGTTGGAACCAGTCACGGCAAGTAACACGGTTACCCGTCCAGTTGTGGAAGTACTCGTGACCGATTACCGCTTCAATACCAAGGTATTCACGGTCAGTCGCGGTTTTTTCATTCGCAAGCACAAACTTCGAGTTGAAGATGTTTAGACCTTTGTTTTCCATCGCGCCCATGTTGAAGAAATCAACGGCCACGATCATGTAAATATCTAGATCATACTCAAGACCAAAGCGGTCTTCATCCCACTTCATTGAGTTGATAAGTGAAGTCATCGCATGACCTGCACGATCTAGGTTGCCTTTGTCGACAAAGATTTCTAGGTCTACTTCACGACCTGATGTGGTTGTGTATTTGTCACGTAGTACATCAAAATCACCGGCTACCAACGCAAACAAGTAAGCTGGTTTTGGATGTGGGTCTTGCCATTGAACCCAATGACGACCATTTTCTGCCTCACCTTCAGCGACGCGGTTACCATTGCTTAATAGGTATGGATACACGGCTTTGTCTGCGATCACTTTTGTTGTGTATTTCGCAAGAACGTCTGGACGGTCTAGGTAGTAAGTAATACGACGGAAGCCTTCTGCTTCACACTGCGTACAGAACGCACCACCTGATTTGTAAAGACCTTCAAGTGCCGTGTTTGCTTCCGGGTCAATCTTAGTAACGATTTCTAAATCAAATTCCGCAGGCAAATCGGTAAGCACTAAAGAGGCTTCTTTTACTTCATGGTGAGCCCAATCTTCACCGTTTACTTTTACGGAACGTAGCTCTAGCCCTTCACCGTCGAGTTCCAATGTGGTTGATTCACCCTTTTGAACTACTTTTGATACTGCTGTAACGATCGTGTCGTTGTCATAAAGATCAAACGTCAAGTCAATGTCCGTGATGGCATGAGATGGCGATTTGTAATCTTTGCGATATTTCGCTTGGGGAGCTTGAGACATGTCCATAAATCCTTGTATATAGAACCACAAAAATACCAGGACTAGAGGCTCAAACACCTCTTACTGGTATCACGATATAAGCTATTTGTAGGGGTTGTGGTATCAGAATACAAGTCTTTCTATAAAAAAACGGAGCTTTTAGTGGCTTAGCTCCGCTTTCTGTTTAACATTTAATCAACATCAGAACATTTCACTATTAATAACCTAGCGTGAAATAATGATGATGAATCATTTAGGGTGTCACTCGGTTGAGAACCGCGTACATATCACCGTTGGAATCCTTAATCGTAAGCTCATTTTGATTGAGTACATAACGCGTACCATGTTCACCGTTTTCATACAAAAGAACCAAATGTTCCCCCTCGGTGTAGAACACGCCCTGCTTAACTGATTCCTCACCTTCATCGTTCGCGACCCGGAACATAAACACAAAGTCAGGTTGTAGAATCAAATCCATCTGATTGATGTTATTGGCGAGCATACCATCGCCACCGACTTGTGAACTAGACCAAATGCCAGCAAGCGCATTTGATAGTCCTTTTGTGAAGGTCACACCGTTCAAATCTAGTGTGTTGTGATTGTTTCGATATGCATAAATTTGCGGTTCATCTGTATTCAAACCAAGAACAATGGTGTCTTCATTGGCGTTATACATCCCTTCCCAGTGGTCTATTGAGTAGTCTTTTTTCTGTATATCGATCGAAAAGGTGTAATCAGAACCCAAGGTCAATTTGATCGCACGGAAGTTCTCTGATGATTCTTCCGGGTTGGGATTCATCAGATACCAGTCGCCGATCAAAAACGGGGTGTCGAAGTGACTGAGTTCGTCTTCCTTGTTGGTTTCCGCACTAGAAACACTAAAGCAGCAAAAGCTAAGTAAAATAATGAACCATTTCATAACGGTATCCTTATCGTTTTCTTTTAGCTTAGGTGCTAGATCTCGTTTTCGCGAAATATTTGATCTGCATCACGTAATTTGTTTGAGAAAATTAAGCGTAGGATTCACCGAATTCAGTTTGAACATAATGGTAAATACATATAAAAAAAGAGCGAGTCGCTATGACTCGCTCTTAATACACAGAATTGTTAGTCATTATGACTGAATTATTAGCTTTTCAGCATATCGACCATAACAGCAACGGATTCATCTAGATAAACATCTGGTGCTTCGTAATCTTTTGGCACATCATCAAGCGTTTTGAATGGTTCTTTACCCATTGCAGCTTGACGTTCATTGATGCGCTCTAGACGTAGAGCCTCGGCTTTATCCGACTCATCTTCACGAACTTTCTCGTTAAGAGACAATAAGTTATCGTCTTTCTCTTTACGGTACTTCTCGATATCTTCTTTGATGAAACGGAATTCCATTTCATCTGCGATACGTTTGTTGTGAAGCTCTGTCAGTTGAGTCACAAGAGCGTCATTGCTTGGGAACGTCTGATATTTTGCTTTATCAATGCTATCCCAAGGCAAAGCGTTATCTTCAACACTTTCACCTGTTTCACTTGGCTCAACTGGCGTTGGATAAGCGATGTCTGGTGCAACACCACGGTTCTGAGTACTGCCACCATCAATGCGGTAGAACTTCTGAATCGTGTATTGAACATAACCAAGCTCTTTATCGAAAAGATCGTAGATATGGTTCAGTGAACGATGTTGCTGAACGGTACCCTTGCCGAAAGAGTTTTCGCCAAGAATGATCGCACGGTTATAATCCTGCATTGCTGCCGCAAAGATCTCAGACGCTGAAGCACTGTAACGGTTGATCAATACAGTTAGCGGGCCGTCGTAACTTATTTGGCCATCGGTATCTGCATTTACTTTGATGCGTCCGTAGCTATCACGAACTTGAACAACCGGGCCCTCTTTAATAAAGAGACCGGTTAAAGCGGTTGCTTCTGTCAGTGCACCACCACCGTTGTTTCGTAAATCAACGATCACGCCATCAACGTTCTTCGCTTTTAGTTCAGCAAGCAGTTTGTCTGTATCTTTTGAGAGACCAACGTAGAAGCTTGGAACTTCAAGAACACCAATCTTTTTACCGTCTTTTTCGATGATTTCAGATTTAACCGCGCGGTCTTCTAAACGAACTTTGTCACGAACAATAGTGACAACGTAACTCTTTGCATCTTTGCCTTCTGGCAAGACTTGTAGGTTAACTTTGGTTCCCTTAGGGCCTTTGATTAACTGAACGACGTCATCAAGACGCCAACCAATGACATCGACAACTTCTTCGCCATCTTGACCAACACCGATGATGCGATCACCCTCGCCCAACTGTTTGCTCTTAGAAGCAGGACCGCCGGCAACCAAAGATCGAATCACTGTGTAGTCATCGGTCATTTGAAGTACGGCACCAATACCTTCAAGAGACAAATTCATCTCTGATTGGAATTGTTCTGCATTTCGAGGAGATAAGTAGCTAGTGTGCGGATCAACTTCACGAGCGAAAGCATTCATGTAAAGTTGGAAAGCATCTTCGTTGCGAGTTTGCGTAATGCGTTTCATCGCGTTGTTGTAACGCTTCTCTAAAACCTCTTTGATTTCTGGCCATTCTTTACCAGTCATTTTAAGGTTTAGAGCATCGTACTTAACGCGTTTGCGCCATAACTCATTTAGCTCGGCTTCGTTTTTAGGCCATGCGGCTTCAGAACGATCCAGTTCGATAGATTCATCAGTATCAAACTTGATTTCTTTATCGAGTAGAGTCAGTGCGTAGGCAAAACGGTCAAAACGCTTCTGCATCGAAAGGTTATAAACATCAAATGCAATCTTGTTGTTGCCAGCTTTAAGCTGATCATCAAGGCTAATTGACCAATCTTTGAAAGAATCGATATCGGCTTGAGTGAAAATATTTCTATTGTAATCAAGCATTTCTACATAGCGTTCAAAGATCGCTTTGGAGAAATCATCATTCAGATTGAAGTGCTTATAATGAGAGCGGGTAAATCGAGAAGTTACTCGTTTGCTGGCTGTTTCATGCTGAACTTCAGGAGCAAGAACCGGCAAATCATCTTTGTTTAGTTTGGCTTCTAGAGCCTGAGCTGATGCTGCTAGCCAGAAGCTAGCAGCAATCAGTGTCACTTTTGAACGGCAATTCATGCGTAGGAGTATCTCCCTTATGCGCGCAAGTGCTCCGCTTTCACAACCATTTGTAGGCCGTTAGCAAGTTGAACACGTACATCTTCCTTATTGACTTCAACAATGGTCGCAGCCATGTTTCCTTTGCCCATGTTCACGTTTACTGCGTTGCCGATTGTGATCTCGTCAGCGTTTAGCGCGCGTGTTTCTACAGGCTTACTTTCTTTTTGTACTTTTGGTTTGTTAGCACGACGAGGCTGTTGAGGCTTTTTAGCCGCAGGTTTCGCTTTCGCCTTACCCTCTTCACGAGCTTTCTGAGCTTGTTCTTTACGACGAGCTTGAACTTTCGCTTTGCTTTCAGCAAGTGTCGCTTTAGCGTGTTCTACGTGTTCTTCTTCTAGCTCGCCACATGGGTTGCCATCTAGATCAACACGTACTGCACCTGGTTTCACACCGTGTAGGTAACGCCATGATGAAGTGTACTGTCTTAACGCTGCACGAAGCTGAGTTTTGCTTACTTTTTCGTCTTCATTTAGACGTTCCGCAAGATCTTGAAAAATACCAATTTTCAGAGGCTTTGCTTCACCTTCTAAAGTAAAGCACTTAGGGAAACATTCAGCAATGTATGCGATAACTTCTTTGCTGTTTTTTAACTTTTCAGTCATGAGGGTTCCTGGTTTGAGCGGATTTCCGCGAAGCATTAAGAAAAAATATTCTCGTATTATAGTGACATGCCAAGGAAAAACCACACTCGAGGGCGAATTTATGCGTCGTTAGCGTGCGAATTAAGCAGCTTTTCTACTTCAACCATAAAATGAGTGAGACCTTCTTCGTCAATTTCATTGAATCGGCCGATATTTGGACTATCAATATCCAACACGCCAGCCACTTCCCCATTGATAGTAAAAGGAATCACAATTTCTGAATTGCTCGCTGCATCACAAGCAATGTGACCTTCAAACTCATGTACATCGTATACTCTTTGTACGCTGTTAGTTTGTGCAGCCGTACCACAGACACCACGACCCATTGGAATGCGAACACATGCTGGCTTGCCTTGGAAAGGACCAAGAACCAGTTCGTCTCCCTTCTTAAGGTAGAAGCCAGCCCAGTTTAGATCGTCTAGCTCCATAAATAGTAGAGAACTAATGTTCGCTAAGTTCGCAATGTAGTCTTTTTCTGATTCGATCAGCGCGACAGCTTGCTTGGTAAGTCTTTGGTATTGTTCTATGTTCATATTAACTTCCTACTTTTTATTTAGGCTTCCATTCTTATCGTATGGCGTTACAATGCAGCCCTACTTTTTAATAGGACTTATTCTCAATTACAATGAATCCGAAAAACGACACTATTAGCCGTTCTTGGTTGATAACACAAGTGAAAAAGCACAAGTCCAAGCTGATTCTAGCGAACTTGATAGCCGTACTTGCGACCTTGATTAGTGTTCCAATCCCTCTTCTTATGCCTCTGATGGTGGATGAAGTCTTATTGGACAAACCGGCATCTGGCCTTGCAGCGATGAACGCGGTTTTACCTGAGGCGTGGCATACACCTACGGGTTATATCTTCTTTACTCTCTTTTTGGTTGTACTCATGCGAGCAGGCAGCCAAGCTTTCAACATTCTTCAAAGTCGACAATTCACACTGGTTTCAAAGACCATCACCTTTGAAATGCGCAGCAAGATGATCGACAAACTTGGTCGTATTAGCATTCGTCAGTACGAAACCAAAGGCAGCGGCGGCATCAACGCTCACCTTATCACCGACATTGAGACCATTGATAAATTTATTGGTTCTACGTTAGCGAAATTCATCATTAGCTTTCTAACCGTGATTGGTACTGCCATTGTTCTGCTTTGGCTCGATTGGCGACTCGGTCTATTTATCCTTCTGGTGAACCCTATTGTTATCTACTTCTCTCGTAAATTGGGAAGTATGGTGAAACACCTAAAGCGTAAGGAAAACCACTCTTTTGAGATTTTCCAAAATCGTCTGGTTGAGACGCTTGATGGCATTTACCAATTGAGAGCAGCGAACAAAGAACGCGAATTCTTACAGCAGCTCAAAGGCAGTGCCGACCAAGTTCGCATCGACGCCGACAAATACGCTTGGCAATCAGAAGCTGCTGGTCGTGTCTCTTTTCTTCTTTTTCTAATTGGTTTTGAACTATTCCGCGCCGTTGCCATGTTAATGGTGATGTTCAGTGACCTCACCATTGGTCAAATTTTTGCTGTGTTTGGTTACCTGTGGTTTATGTTATCTCCGGTACAAGAACTCTTGGGCATCCAATTCTCTTGGTACAGTGCAAAAGCGGCGCTTAAGCGTATTAACGACCTATTGGAATTGGAAGAAGAACATAGACCTGTTTCGAAAGTAAATCCTTTCAAAGAAAATCGAGAAGTTGATGTAAAAATTGAACATGTCGATTTTTCATACAACAACGAAAACAAAGTGTTGGACGATCTATCTTTGCACATTCCTGCCGGTAAGAAGGTGGCCCTAGTGGGTGCAAGTGGCGGTGGTAAATCCACGCTGATTCAACTGTTGATTGGTGTTTACCGTCAAAACGCAGGTTCTGTCCGTTTTAATGATGAACTGACCGATGACATTAGTTTTGAAGTGATACGCGACAAAATTGCCGTGGTTTTACAACAACCTATACTATTTAATGACACCTTGAGGCATAATCTCACCCTTGGTGGCGACTTCGATGAAATGTCACTGTGGCGAGCCCTAGAAGTAGCGCAGCTGCAAGACGTCATTTCTCAACTTAGCCACGGTTTGGATACACAGATTGGGCGTAATGGTATCCGCTTGTCAGGCGGCCAACGTCAGCGCTTAGCGATTGCTCGCATGGTGCTGAGTAACCCACAATTTGTTATCCTAGATGAAGCAACGTCTGCATTGGATACCGCGACAGAGGCGGCATTACATAAGGCGTTAACTGAATTCTTACGCGGTCGAACTACTTTAATCGTTGCCCACCGTTTATCTGCGGTGAAACAAGCCGATTTGATTTATGTGCTTGAAGATGGAAGAGTGACGCAAACAGGAACCCATGGTGAGCTCGTTGAGCAAGAAGGCTTATATCAAACCTTGTATGGGGGCATTCAGTCCCACGCTTAAACCATTCTATGTAGAGAGGTCGTTGTGACCTCTCTGTCTAAACACGCCATGCAACCAAGTAGCGTTCGCTTGTGCCAAGGTTGCGAATTGCCTGTCGATATTGTCGATCTGCCTAGTGGTAAAAATGCACACTGCCCTCGTTGCGGCACACAACTGTACCGTGGCGGTAGTCCGAGTTTATCTGGCAACCTAGCGATCGCTGTCACTTGTATTCTGCTTTTTATTCCTTCGCACTTTTTTAACTTCATCAGCATACGCCTGTTTGGAGTGATGATCCCTGCAACACTACCATCAGGGATGATCACACTGTTTCAAGAAGGGTTCGTTCTTCTCTCTATTCTTATTCTATTTTGTAGCTCGTTGGCCCCATTAATCGTATGTAGCTCTGTAGTGACAGCGCATTGGTCATTACATAAGCGCTGGTTTAAAGGGCTTCGTGTTTCGCTATGGTTGATTCAACATCTCAAACACTGGGTAATGTTGGACGTTTTCCTTGTCAGTATCGCTATCTCCTGTTTCAAGCTGCAAGATTACTCAGATATTTTTGTTGGACCGGGGCTCATTGGTCTCGTCCTGCTACAAATCTTCACTGTTTTGTTGATTTCTCGCATTAGCGTCCGTCGCTACTGGGAGTCATGGGAATCTGAGCTCAGTTTCGACTTCGAGCATAAAGATGTTCATTGTCATGAATGTCATCTTTCACAACCAGAAGGCTCACGTTGTCGTCGTTGCCACCACGAACTGTATCATCGCAAACCAAATTCTATTCAGAAGACGTGGGCTTATTTAATCGCTGCAACGATTGCCATCTTCCCTGCTAACTTAATTCCTATCTCCATACTGCTGACAAACGGTAAACGTCTGGAAGACACGATATTCTCTGGCGTTGCAGGATTGGTGAACAACGGTATGTACGGCATTGCTATCATCATTTTTGTGGCGAGTATCGTCGTGCCTGTCGCTAAGATTCTTGGCCTTGCCTACATCTTGCTATGTATCAAATTCAAACGTTCGGTGTTCAGAAGACAACGAATGATGGTTTACTTTGCAGTAAAATGGATCGGTAAATGGTCTGTGATGGATTTATTTGTTATTTCTATCATGATGACATTGGTCGATCGTGGACAAATTCTCGACTTCACACCGGGTTATGGCGCAGTTGCGTTTGGTGTTGTCGTCGTACTTACAATGCTCGCGGCGGAGAGCATTGACCCAAGGCTTATTTGGGACCAAGCCCCAACACAATCAGAAAAAGAGTCAATTAATGAGTGATCAGAACAGTTCTCAAACGTCATATGTGCCAGAGGTAAAGAGGAGTAAAGGTATCTCTCCCCTTTGGCTGTTGCCGATTTTGACCATGGTGTTAGCCGGTTGGCTCGTGGTGAAGTCGATTCATGACGCCGGGCAACGCGTGCAAATCTACTTCTCCGATGCGGCTGGTTTAGTCGCTGGGCGAACCACCATTCGCTATCAAGGTTTAGAAGTCGGTATGGTGCGAGATATCAACTTGTCTGAAGACTTGGGCAGCATTTATGTTGACGCAGACATCTATCCAGAAGCCGCTAAATTGCTTAACGACAAAACACGTTTTTGGTTGGTCAAACCGACAGCGAGTTTAACTGGCGTGTCTGGTCTTGATGCTCTTGTTTCTGGTAACTACATCTCTATTCAGCCGGGTGATGGCGAGAAGTTCGAAACTACCTTCCATGCCCTTGAATCTGCGCCAACAGATTTGCGCGTGACACAAGGCTTGAACATTAAATTGAAGAGCCGAGACTTGGGCGGCGTTTCCATTGGTTCTCAGATTGTCTACAAAAAGATCCCGATCGGTGAAGTGTTCAGCTATCAGCTAAATGAAGACGCTAAATCCATTACTATCCAAGCCAACATTCAAGAGCAGTACCAACACATCATTAACAGCCGCAGCCGTTTCTGGAATGTGAGTGGTATCGGTGCGAGTATCGGTTTCGACGGTGTTGATGTTCAGCTTGAGAGCATGAGTGCCTTACTTGGCGGCGCGATTGCGGTAGATTCGCCAGACGACGGTGAGCCAGTCAAAGAGAACACCGAATTCCGTTTATACAAAGATCTGAAAACCGCGGGTCGAGGTATCCTAATTAAAATCGCCCTTCCTGATGATAATAAAATCAGTGGCGAAGGTGCACCTATTATGTATCGCGGCCTAGAAGTTGGCCAAATCACCGATTTAAAACTTTCTGAAGGTCGAGAAGTGATTCTGGCTTCTGCAGCCATTCAGCCTGCGTTTAGCGATATGCTAACGTCAGGAACCCGCTTTGTTCTTGAAGAAGCGAAAGTCTCATTATCTGGTGTAGAGAACATTGCAAACCTTGTGCGCGGTAACTTCTTAACTATCGTGCCAGGCGAAGGTGAACGTTCAAGACGCTTTACCGCCATTCGAAAAAATGTGTTCAACCAACAACAGCAGAAGTCGATTGCCATTCGCCTCGTCTCAGACAACTCTTTTGGTTTAGACAGCGGTGCAAACGTGCTTTACAAAGGTATTGTGGTTGGCTCGATTATAAAAGTCGGCTTGCTGGATGAAGCAAAAGCACTAGCAGCGAAGCATGAAGTATTCATGGATGTCCTAATCGACAATGAATACAAGCATCTGATCAAATCGAACAACCGCTTTTATGTCACTGGCAGTGCTTCTGCTGAACTGACTGAATCTGGACTTAGCGTTACCGTTCCGCCTGCAAAACAGCTTCTAACGGGTTCAATTAGCTTTGTAAGTCAAGGGCAAGAAAAGGTCCAAAAAGAGTACCAACTATTCCAAAGTGCCTCTTTGGCGGATCTTGCGCAGTACAACCAAACAGGGTCAAAAACGCTGACTCTATTTGCTTCTGAATTGCCACCAATTTCAAAAGGTAGCCCACTGCTCTACCGTAACTTGCCTGTGGGTAGTATTTCCGATTTCAATTTGGTCGATGGTGGCGTCATTGTAAAAGCGACAATTGAAAATCGTTATGCGCACCTTCTTACAGACCAAACCGTGTTCTGGAACCGCTCAGGTGTCGAGATTAACGCATCTCTCGCTGGCGTTAGCGTAAAGGCGCACCCTCTTAAAACTCTCATTAAAGGTGGTATCGCATTTGATTCCATTCCGGGAATTGAGAATAAAATTGGCCAGCGCTGGAAGCTTTACAATGACCAAAACCAAGCACGTAAGTTTGGCCGTGTGATTTCCCTTGAAACCGACGGAAGCCAAGAAGTAGCGAAAGGAACACCTATCAAATACCAAGGTGTTAAGGTCGGTGAAGTTACTTTGGTTGTTCCAAACTTCCATCGAGAAATGGTTGAGGTTACGGCTCGCATCCTTCCTGAATATGTCGACAACATTGCCGTTACCGGGTCACACTTCTGGTTAACAGAACCAGAAATTGGCTTAGGTGGTGTTAAGAATTTGGGCGCTTTGGTGTCGAAATCTATCAGTGTCGAGCCGGGTAATGGCGCAGCGAAGTTCAAGTTTGAATTAGCGAAAAGCCAGCAAGCTGAACAAGGTATTTCTTTCACACTACAGAGTGAACAGCGTGGCTCGGTTCAAGTTGGTACCCCTATCCTATATCGTCAAATGGAAGTCGGTACTGTGACGGATGTTAGTCTGGGTGAGTTTGCGGATCGAGTAGTAACGAAAATCGAGATTCAGCCAGAGTACGCCTACTTAGTTCGTCAAAACAGCGTGTTCTGGAATGTCTCTGGCGTCGATGTTTCTATCGGTCTTGGTGGCGCAAACATAAAGGCAGGAACTTTTGACAGCCTAGTGCGTGGCGGTATCGCCTTCTCTACTCCTGAGCAATCTAAAATCCCGCCAGCGGCGAAGCGCGGTCAATCTTTCTACTTATACCCACAAGCGGAAGAAAGCTGGACACAATGGCGCACAGCAATACCAAAACCATAATCCGTTAGATTTACCATAACGACTTAAAGAGCAGCAATCGCTGCTCTTTTTTATTGCTCAAACCTTTGTGACTATTCGTTTCTGGTTCGCTTTCGTATATCATTTGCGGCAAATTCTGCAATCGAGATTTCACTTTGCATCCTAACGTTTACATCCCAGAAGCCTTTTTGGAAAAAATCCAAACCATCCTTCCTGCTCACCTCAACATGGACGACTTTATCGCGTCGTGCCAAAAGCCACTGCGAAAGAGTATTCGTGTTAATACGCTTAAGATCAGCGTTGAAGCGTTTTTAGAGCGCGCAGAAGCAAAAGGTTGGAAACTTTCCCCGGTACCTTGGTGTGAAACGGGCTTTTGGATTGATGCGGATGAATCGGTTGTACCACTTGGTAACACCGCTGAACACATGTCAGGGCTTTTCTACATCCAAGAAGCCAGCTCAATGATGCCTGTATCTGCCCTGTTCATGAACCAAGAAGCGTACGACGCGGTTCTCGATACTGCAGCTGCACCAGGCTCAAAAACAACTCAAATTGCTGCGTTGATGAATAACGAAGGCGTTTTGGTTGCGAATGAATACGCGGCAAGCCGAGTAAAAGTACTTCATGCCAACATTGAGCGTTGTGGCGTACGAAACGCGGCGCTAAGTAACTTCGATGGTCGTGTGTTTGGTGGCTGGCTCCCAGAGCAATTTGACGCCGTTCTACTCGATGCACCATGTTCTGGCGAAGGTACGGTTCGTAAAGATGAAGATGCAATGAAGAACTGGACGCAAGCGTCCGTCATTGAAATTGCCGATACACAGAAAGACCTGATTGAAAGTGCGTTCCATGCTCTAAAACCAGGTGGCGTAATGGTTTACTCAACCTGTACGTTAAGCACCGAAGAGAACCAGCAAGTTTGTCACCATCTAAAAGAGACATTTGGTGACGCTGTTGAATTCGAAAGCTTAAAAGATCTGTTTGAAAATGCAGAAGCGGCACTGACCGAAGAAGGATTCTTGCACATCTTCCCTCAAGTTTATGACTGTGAAGGCTTCTTCGTCGCTCGAATTCGCAAGCTCGCGGCAGTTGAAGCACCAAAAGTGAAGAAGCGTATGGGTAAATTCCCATTTGCTAAAGCATCAAACAAAGAATCTGCAGAGATCGCTAAGCAGTTGCAAAACGCAATGGACATCAAGCTGCCTGAAGACAGCACGGTTTGGATTCGTGATAAAGATGTGTGGCTTTTCCCAGACGCACTAGAACCGATGATTGGCGAGCTGCGTTTCTCTCGCATGGGCATCAAGATTGCTGAAGCTCATAAAAACGGTTACCGCTGGCAGCACCAAGTTGCGACAGCTCTGGCTACAGGTAATGAGAGTAATGCGATTGAACTAACCATCGAAGAAGCACGTGAATGGTATATGGGTCGTGATGTTCGTCCTCAAAACATTCCAGCTGGGATGAAGACGGGTAAAGGCGAAGTTCTTGTAAAGTACGAAGGTGCCATTATTGGCCTTGGGAAATGGGTAAGCAACCGCATCAAAAACGGTCTTCCACGCGAGTTAGTGCGAGATAAGAACTTATTTTAGTAGCAAAGTGAAATGCTATAAATAAATGAAAAGCCATCGTATTTACGATGGCTTTTTGGTTCTAAAGCATGATTGGAACTGGGTTCACTAGCGATCCGAGTGCGCTGTACTAAACTGAAGTTATCAAAGCATCGCTTTGAAACGGCATTTCTCTCTATGTTTAACCAACCATATTGTTGGTCAAAGAAGTTTAGCGCAGGCTCTATAAAGGAGCCGTTTCCCCTAGGCCCAAAATAAGGACGAGTTTGGGCCATTTTTTTGGCTGGTATTTTTCAATTCGCGTTCAAATCTTTTCGACTAAGACGCGATCCACCAGCCAAATTGCATCTTTAGTCTTTATTCAGCGAGACGAATTCCGTCTTTCTCTATAACGATTTTGCCTGCTTTGTATAGGCCACCGATGGTCTTCTTGAACGTGCCTTTACTCGTGCGAAATGCGTCAAAAATAGCTTCTGGAGAAGATTTATCGTTAAGAGGCAAGAAACCGCCCTTCTTCTCTAGTAACTCAACAATCTTACTAGATAGGTCATCCATCTTAGCGACACCAACTTTTTGTAGCGCTAAGTCAATCTTACCGTCTTCACGAATTTGCTTAATGTAACCTTTTAGCTTTTTACCGATAAACAGCTTTCCGAATACATCAGATGGGAAGATCATGCCCCAGTGCTCGCCGTTCACAATCGCCTTGTAACCAAGTTGGCTGCGTTCTGCGATGATGAGGTTAACTTCTTCGTTCACTTCATAGTTTGCTGGCGTTTTATCTAACCACTTGTTGAACTTGGTTGTACCTACGATACGACCAGATGCTTTATCTGTATATACGTAAACCAGAATGTTTTGACCAGCAGTAAAGCGAGCACGTTGCTCACTAAACGGGATAAGAAGATCTTTTTCTTTAATACCCCAATTAACGAATGCACCAGTGCTGCTCACACCTTCAACTTGCATTAGGCCCCACTCGCCAACTTGAGCGATGGGTTTATCAATGGTCGCAGCTAGCTGGCTTTCTGAATCAAAGTAAAGAAATACGTCAATATGATCGCCTACGTTTGTACCCTCTGGTACATATTTATTAGGCAGCATGACAGAGCCGTAATCATCACCATCCAAAAATACGCCAAAATCAGCCGTTTTAGTGACTTCTAAGCTGTTAATTTGACCAATTTTAATCATTGAGTTTGTCTCTTTTTAAATTTACTGGGAATTATACCCAAACTAACAAGAAAATCAGAGAGAAAAGCAAACCTCTCTGTTATGCTGTGCTCGTTCAACAATTTATCCTAGCCCGCCCTTAAGTTATTTCAATGAACGGACGCTTTTGGATATAGGATGCTTTAGCAAAATCAGGAGCTTTCCTTGGTCACTGTCGACAAACAAGACTCGGTAACCTTAAAAATTAGCCATGCATTGGCAAAGAGTAAAACGCTCGACCTTGATATCTATGTTTTCGTACCCGGAGAGTTGGGTTTAAATTCCGACATCATCAGCGAATCCGAGTTCTACTACACTTCAATCACGCAAAAACGTTCTTACTACAGTACAGAGGTGCTTTTGCCTTTGGTGCACAGCCGTCTTGCTAAACGTGGCCGCCTATCCAATCGCCAGTACCGCGTCAGTTTGAGTTTGTTTGCGTATCAATACGTTATTGCGCTTGATAAAGCCGTCGCTGCGTTAAATAAACATGATAGTGACAGCGTAACAGCAGAAGAAGTGGATGAGGTTATTGAATTGACGCTCGACATCCTGAAGCGTCTGCGTCGTTCGATCCCTTACGAAGAAAACCTCAAGCGTTACTACGTTAACATCGATAATTACTTGTCTTGGTACACCGAGCAAAAGTTCCTATCCCTTGTCGCTCACCTTCCTCGAGAAGGCGATTACAGTACGATAAAAGAGCGCTTGATTACTCTGTGTGAAAAAGAGCAAGCACATCGTAAGTTGAATAACTACAACTCAGCGAGCGTCGTTGAGGATGTGACACGTCTGTCGAACAAAATGCGCTTATTGAGACGTTTGATTGAACACCCAATTGTATTGCGTGAAAAAACGATGTCGATGGGTAACAACATCAAACGTGCAATCAAAGGGATCGCGACGGGGCTAGTGATGGTCGTTGTGACAAGTACCGTTATCCTTGCGCGAGATTACCTCGGTGAGATTTCTGCGTCTTTCATTATTGCGATGTCTTTTATCTATGCGCTACGGGAAATCTTTAAAGACGACTTGCGTGACGCAATGTGGCGTTGGATTCGTAAAGGTAAGCCAAAGTGGCGTAAAAAGTACATGGATCCGACGACGAAGAAAGTCGTTGGCCGTAAGCTGGAATGGTTAGACTATCGTTCGCTTTCAAGTTTGCCGGATCGTATTCAGAACATTCGTAAGAAGCGTGTGGTTCAGCGTGAAGAACAAATTCTGCATTACCATGCTAAGACTGAGATGGCGACGTCGTTGTTTTTGAGTGGTTACGAGCAAACGCGCGAAACGTTGAACATTAGTTTGCGCCCTATTATTCGTTTAATGGATAAGAGCTCGAACCGAGTCTATCGTTTGAATGATGGGCAAGTAAGTAAAGAGTCGGTAGAGAAACGCCATCTTCTCAATGTGATTGTCAAAGAAGACAACCACACTGATGAGCCGGTTTATTACCGTTGGAAGGTCGTGCTTAACCGTTCAAAGATCGTCTCTCTTGAGAAAATCGAACTGGTTTAAACCCACAATATGAATTCTGAAATTAAGCAGCTTGTTTTTTAGCTGCTTTTTTTATGGAAAGCGTAAGAGAAAACTCGGCCATAGGTTCATTACCATTAATGCTCGGACACAAGGCGGTGATCTTCACATCTCGATTGATACGTTCGCCAGTTTCTAATGTCATTCGCAACATTTCATCAATCAATGGACCATCGTGACACACAAAATGCACGTCGCCTTCAGGGCGTTTTAGAAACTCAGCTGTCACGCCTTTAAAAGCAAGAGAGATACGCTCTCCCTGCTCTTCTGCTTTACTCATAGCAAGAAAGCCACCAGCGACATCAGCACCAACAGCAAGCGCACCAAAATACATACTATTGAGATGGTTCTTTGTTCTTCGCTTTAATGGAATTTTAACTTCAACGTGTTGATCATCGATGGCAAGGATCTTTGGTCTACACAACCAGATAAGTGGAACTTTAGAAAAGCCAAAAAGGTTTAAGTAAAGATTTGCACGGCGAACAGCAGATAACATCTTGGTCTCCTTACCAGACTAGTCAGACCAGTTAATCAATGAAGCGCCAAAATGTCAAAGAAATGTTAACAAGAAATCGATCTAAGTAGGCAATTTAGCAATCGGTTTCTTTCCTGTAAGGCTTTACGTTGAATATGAAACACCCACCACACCTAGCTCTAACGCTTAAAATGCCAAATTTGCGTGTTACTAAATAGAAAAACTAGTTATAAATTCAAACGACTATGTATTGATCTCTGCCGCCGTTTTTGTCATTTATACATAACTATCATTTATGATAAGCCACAGCATTACATACATTTCGGTATTTACTAGATAAGAATCCCGTGAAACGGTTTATTCCTAACTATAATTCCGTTATCTTTACCGCTTCGCAATAGAGAATAAAGCTATAACATGCCTATTAAAACAGATGAATTGAGAACCCAACCTTTGGGTCCAATGCCGACACCCGCAGAGCTAGGTAGCGTACATCCAATCACTGATGATGTAGCAGACCGTATTGCTCAATCTCGTCGACAAATTGAGAAGATTTTGACTGGTGAGGATGACCGTATCCTTGCTATCGTTGGCCCATGTTCAGTGCACGATACTGAAGCGGCAATTGACTACGCAACTCGTCTTGCGGACATTCAAGATAAGTACAAAGATGAACTGTTCATCGTTATGCGTACTTACTTTGAGAAGCCTCGTACTGTTGTTGGTTGGAAAGGTCTTATCACCGACCCTAACCTAGATGGTTCATACGCACTTGAAGCTGGCCTTCACAAAGCTCGTAAACTGCTACTGGATATCAACAAGCTTGGTCTTGCAACGGCTACTGAGTTTCTTGATATGATCACAGGCCAGTACATTGCTGATCTGATTACGTGGGGCGCAATTGGCGCTCGTACAACAGAGTCACAAATTCACCGTGAAATGGCGTCTGCCCTATCTTGTCCAGTTGGCTTCAAGAACGGTACAAACGGTAACGTAAAAATTGCGATTGATGCAATTCGTGCGTCTAAAGCATCACATTACTTCTACTCGCCAGATAAGAATGGTCGCATGACAGTTTACCGCACAAGTGGTAACCCATATGGTCACATCATTCTTCGTGGTGGTGAGAAAGGTCCAAACTTTGATGAAGCGTCAGTGAAACAAGCGTGTGAAGCGCTTGCAGAATTCGACTTGCCACAGCGTTTGATTGTAGACTTCAGCCACGCAAACTGTCAGAAGCAGCACCGCAAGCAAATTGAAGTTGCACAAGACATTTGTGAACAAATTAAATCAGGCAGTACTCGCATTGCGGGTATCATGGCAGAGAGCTTCATTAAAGAAGGCAATCAGCCAATGACTGATATTCACAACCTAACTTACGGCCAGTCGATTACCGACCCATGTCTAGGTTGGGATGATACTGTGACTATGCTAGATATGCTGGCAGAAGCAGTAAAATCCAGTAAGTAATTTCCCTATAACAAGATAATCAAGGAATCTTCATGCCATCGTTTGATATTGTTTCAGAAATCGATACCGTTGAACTACGTAACGCGGTTGATAACGCTAACCGTGAACTGTCTACTCGTTTCGATTTCCGCAATGTGAATGCGAGCTTTGAGCTAGTAGAAGAAAATGTAAAAGTGTCAGCAGAAGGCGAGTTCCAGCTTAAGCAAATGCGTGACATCCTACGTAGCCACTTGGCAAAGCGTAACATTGATGCGAACGCTATGGATGCAAAAAATCCAGAAGCGACGGGTAAGAACTGGCACCAAAACGTTGCTTTCCGCCAAGGTATTGATGCGCCAACAGCGAAAAAGCTAGTTAAACTAATCAAAGACGCGAAGCTTAAAGTTCAAACGTCTATCCAAGGCGACAAACTGCGCGTAACGGGTAAGAAACGTGACGACTTGCAAGCGACGATTGCAACGATCCGTGAAGCAGAGATGGGTATCCCATTTCAGTACAACAACTTCCGTGATTAATTGCGCTCTCCTATTCTCTTAATGAAGAGAATGAGAACAGTGGAATAAAAAACGCCGGCGAAATGTTCGCCGGCGTTTTTGTATGTCTGTTTTGAAACCCTACCTATCGCAAAAAGCCATGAAGGTGCGCTTCTTATTAGATTACAAGGTCCTGTCCTTGCAGGAGAGAAAACTCACTTATTCCTTGAGGGATGAATACACAAACTCTAAGTTTCTCTTCTTTGGCCTTTCTTAGCATGTCTGAAAGCTCTGTCGCGCTAGAAAATGCCTCACGTTCTGCATCTCTTCTTACTAGCTCCATTACATCTGCTTCGCATTTGGTTGAGTAAAGAGCCAATTCTGCTTGCTGCATGTATCGCACAGCCTTGATCGGCAGCATCTCTACATCTTTACCCACTTGAATCCAAGTGCAGCTTCCCGTTTCATCCAGAGGCTTTGCCATGGTTTCTTGATAGATGGTTTCAAGCTCACGATTATCTCGCGCGTTTTCTACTTCAGGGTGGGAGAAATAGTTCTCCCAAAACTTACGACGTAAATCGACGCTTGGTAGCGCTTCTTTAATCGAGTTACGTTTTGAATTAGCAAACTCCGCCATCAATCCCATGTTTTGCGGCAGAATCGCTTCTAACTTTTCTCGAATGTTACGGATCAGTACAGGAGACGCGCCGCCACTCGAGATAGCGATTTGGATGCGTCCGCGATTAATCATTGAAGGCGTAATGAAATCACAGTAAGGCTTGTCGTCTACAACGTTGACTAAGATGCCTAACTCTTTCGCGTCTTTATAGACCTGATGATTCAGTTCTGGGTTATCTGTGGTTGCCCACACTTGAATGAAAGACTTTGTGACAAGATCACTTGAATAAAAACGTTGAATCCAATGCACTTGCTGCTCTTGAGCAAGTTTATCAAGAAAGTCGACAAGACTTGGGGACACAATGGTGATGTCAGCACCAGCTTTTAGTAACGCCTCAACTTTGCGGCTCGCCACTTCTCCGCCACCGACAACCAGCACGGGTTTATTCACTAAATCTAAGAACAGAGGAAAATATCGCATTTCAATCCATGATCACTTCAAATAACTATCGAAATTCATGCTACCAAAAATGGGGCAATCACTTCACCTTGTTTCGACTTCACAAATAATATTTGTTCAAATTTTCGGCTTACATAGCCACCCTACACTAATGACACTTTTAATAACAAATTATTATCCTCTTGTTTTAATCCATCTTTTATCGATTGTTCTGATGCACCAATCTGACAATTAGTTGCACTATTTACAAACAATTAACATTTCGTCATTCTAAATCGCAAGGAACATTGTGACTTCTCTCCAAAACTCTTTTTAAATTATATATTTGAGAATTAGCAGATCCTTTCCTACGCTTATAACTGATTGATTTGACGATGACCGTTTCTTCTAAAATCAATCACGTAGGACGAAAACACAAATGAACAGGACACGTTGTATCAGGTCGCTCCTGATTTAACATGGATCATACAGGAAGGATACAAATGGCAAATAAACTCACAGTTCTTGCTTCCGTCGTAGCGGCTTCTACTGCCATGATGGCTACTTCAGCTCAAGCAGCAGACACTACTCTGGACAAAGTCACAAAACAAGGCTTTATTACTTGTGGCGTTAGTACCGGTCTACCTGGTTTCTCAAACCCTAACTCAAAAGGTGAATGGGAAGGTATCGACGTAGAATATTGCCAAGCACTGGCTGCAGCCGTTCTTGGGGATAAAACGAAAGTTAAGTATGTACCCCTAACCGCGAAAGAACGATTCACTGCACTACAATCGGGTGAAATCGATGTGCTTTCACGTAACACCACCTGGACACTACACCGTGATACGGCTCTTGGTCTGAACTTTGTCGGCGTGAACTACTACGACGGTCAAGGTTTCATGGTTAAGAAAGACCTTGGTGTTTCAAGTGCAAAAGAGCTTGATGGCGCATCAGTATGTGTTCAATCAGGTACAACAACCGAGCTAAACCTTGCAGACTACTTCCGTAACCAAGGCATGGCATACAAACCAGTGGTATTTGATACTGCTGCGCAAACTTCTAAAGGTTTTGATGCTGGCCGCTGTGACGTACTAACCACTGACCAATCTGGTCTGTACGCGCTACGTCTGAACTTGAAAGACCCTTCTTCTGCTACCGTTCTTCCTGAGATCATCTCTAAAGAACCACTAGGTCCTGTTGTACGTCAAGGTGACGACCAATGGTTCAATATCGCGAAGTGGACTCTATTTGCGATGGTGAATGCAGAAGAGTACGGCATTACCTCTAAGAACGCAGATGAGATGTTGAAATCGAAAGATCCAAACATCAAACGTATTCTTGGTGTGGACGGTCCTAAAGGTAAAGGTCTAGGTATCCGTGACGATTGGGGCTACCAAGTTATCAAGCAAGTCGGTAACTACGGTGAGAGCTTCGAGCGTACGGTTGGTACAGGTTCGCCTCTGAAAATTTCGCGTGGTGTAAACGCACTATGGAATGCAGGCGGCTTCATGTACGCGCCACCAATCCGCTAATACAACGATTATCACAGGGCGGTTTATGCCGCCCTTTTTCGTGAATGAATCTATAAATAAGGGTTTGAGGTTATCGCTGTATGAAACCGACGAATGATGCATCGCCAAGTACGATGTCCAAACCAAGCGGAAGTAAGAGCCTGATTTACAATCCAGCCTTTCGCTCCGCTCTTTTCCAGATCATTGCCGTAGCCGCACTGGTATTTTTCTTTTACACAATCATCAACAATGCACTGACCAACCTTGATGCTCGTGGTATCGCAACAGGTTTTGGTTTCCTTAATCAAGAGGCAGGCTTTGGGATCGGCCTGACTCTTATCGAATACGACGAAACGTTCTCTTATGGACGCACCTTTGTCGTTGGCCTTCTTAATACCGCACTGGTTTCTGTGCTTGGTATTATTCTCGCAACCGTTATTGGTTTTGTTATGGGTATCGCGCGTCTCTCCTCCAACTGGTTGGTGAGTCGATTAGCTGCGGTATACATTGAAACGTTCCGAAATATCCCACTACTTCTACAAATCTTTTTCTGGTATTTCGCGGTTCTTCAAGCGCTCCCATCACCAAGACAAAGTATGAGCCTTGGTGAAGCGATCTTCTTGAACGTTCGTGGCTTGTATTTCCCAGCCCCTGTGATGGAAGCAGGAAGCGGCTTAGTTATCGCTGCACTTATCTTTGGCGTCATTGCGACGGTTTTGATTAACGTGTGGGCAAACAATAAGCAGCGTTTAACGGGCCAACAAACGCCAATGGGCCGAATTGCACTTGGATTAGTTGTTGGGCTTCCTTTGATTGTTTACTTCATCGCAGGTATGCCAATCTCTTTGCAGTACCCAGAGTTAAAAGGCTTTAACTTCCGAGGTGGCATCAGCATCATTCCAGAACTTGCCGCACTTCTATTGGCATTGAGTGTCTATACCGCATCGTTCATTGCTGAGATTGTTCGCTCTGGTATTAACGCGGTGAGTCATGGTCAAACTGAAGCAGCCATGTCGCTTGGTTTACCCCGCACAAAAACGCTTAAGCTGGTCGTGATTCCTCAGGCATTGCGTATCATCATCCCTCCTCTTACTAGCCAATACCTGAACCTCACCAAGAACTCTTCGCTGGCAATGGCGATTGGTTACCCAGATCTGGTTTCTGTATTCGCTGGAACCACGTTGAACCAGACCGGACAGGCAATAGAAATCATTGCGATGACCATGGGTGTTTACTTGACGCTAAGTTTGATTACTTCAGCGTTGATGAACTTGTACAACCGTAAAGTGGCACTGGTGGAGAGATAATATGAGCACACATCAATTTCAGCCAGATCTCCCGCCGCCAGCAAATACGGTTGGTGTCGTAGGTTGGCTGCGCAAAAATCTATTCAATGGACCAATCAACTCGATTGTGACGCTGATTCTGGCTTACATCGTCTTCTCTGCACTCTGGAATATCGTCGATTGGGCGTTCGTTAATGCTGATTGGGTCGGGACAACAAGAGACGACTGCACTCGCGAAGGCGCATGTTGGGTTTTTATCAGCGTCCGTTGGGAACAGTTCATGTATGGATTCTATCCAGAAGCTGAACTCTGGCGCCCTCGTCTGTTCTACATCACATTGGCGATCTTTACGGTGCTACTCGCTTACGAGAAAACACCAAAACGCATATGGATTTGGTTGTTCTTCGTAAACATTTATCCATTCATTATCGCCGCATTACTATACGGTGGCGTATTTGGTCTCGAAGTCGTTGAAACACACAAATGGGGTGGCCTACTAGTTACGTTGATCATCGCGCTTGTTGGTATCGTGGTTTCACTTCCAATTGGTGTTGCCCTAGCTCTTGGTCGACGCTCAGATATGCCAATTATTCGCAGTATCTGTACCGTTTACATTGAAGTGTGGCGTGGTGTTCCGCTTATTACCGTTCTGTTTATGGCCTCGGTAATGCTGCCTCTGTTCTTGGCTCAAGGCTCAGAAACTGACAAGCTCATCCGTGCACTTATCGGCGTGGTCATGTTCAGTGCGGCTTATATGGCAGAGGTGGTACGTGGTGGTTTACAGGCGATACCTAAAGGCCAGTATGAAGCTGCAGACGCACTCGGCCTTACCTACTGGAAAAAGATGGGACTGATCATTTTGCCTCAGGCATTAAAGATCACTATCCCTTCTATTGTGAACACTTTTATCGGCCTGTTTAAAGACACCAGTCTTGTGCTTATTATTGGTATGTTTGACGTACTGGGCATTGGACAAGCTGCGAATACCGACCCTGAGTGGTTAGGCTTCGCAACCGAAAGTTATGTATTTGTCGCGTTAGTGTTTTGGGTATTTTGTTTTGGCATGTCGCGTTACTCGATATGGCTTGAAAACAAACTACATACCGGTCACAAACGATAACTCACTAAGATCAAGGACGTATTATGACGCAACAACAAGATTATATGATCCAGTTGAAGGACATGAATAAGTGGTATGGTGAGTTTCACGTACTAAAGAACATCAACCTAGACGTAAAGAAAGGCGAAAAAATCGTTATTTGTGGTCCATCAGGCTCAGGTAAATCAACCATGATTCGCTGTATCAACCGTCTCGAAGAGCATCAAGCTGGCAGCATCTATGTTTCGGGAACTGAACTTACAGAAGACCTGAAAAACATTGAGGCGGTTCGTCGTGAAGTGGGCATGTGTTTTCAGCATTTTAACCTCTTCCCTCATCTAACGGTTTTGGAGAACTGTACGCTTGCCCCTATCTGGGTGAAGAAAATGCCAAAAGAAGAAGCCGAAGCCATCGCAATGCAGTACCTAGAACGCGTTAAGATCCCGGATCAAGCCGATAAGTATCCAGGGCAACTCTCCGGTGGTCAGCAACAACGTGTGGCAATTGCCCGCTCTCTTTGTATGAGCCCTAAAGTGATGCTGTTTGATGAGCCGACATCGGCACTCGACCCTGAAATGGTACGTGAAGTACTGGACGTAATGGTTGAACTGGCAGAAGAAGGCATGACCATGTTGTGTGTAACGCACGAAATGGGCTTTGCTAAAGAAGTGGCTGACCGAGTTATCTTTATGGATGCGGGTGAAATCATCGAAGAGAATAACCCTGTCGACTTCTTTGAAAATCCGCAATCGGATCGAACCCAGAACTTCTTGGCTCAGATCCTTCACCATTAAGACGGGTTGGGTACATAGCTAAAATTGTAAAGCGCTGACATCAAAATCAGCGCTTTTTCTTTGTTTAAACGGTTGCTACTCACTCATGTTACGAAAATCCAGTTGATTCAAGATGTTGTAAATTCGCGCAATCTTGCAACCTACTTCGTGAGCTGCGCTTCAGAGCTTTGAATAGTAAGCCTTTCTTCGCTATGCAAGGCGGTAATATTGTGTTACAAGTTGCCACATACATAACACATTATTTCTATTATTATTTTGTTCTAGATATACATGTGGCGGGCTTGATTTTTTGAACTATCGGGCCCATATATGTCTATATATTAAAGATAAGACAGTCCCTTATAGAGGAAGATTATGAACAGTCCTATGTTTTCTCGCACTACTACTCAAGAGAGTGCTCTACAAACCAACAAAGTACTGCGTAATACATATGCACTACTTTCTATGACTCTACTATGGTCAGCTCTTGTGGCTGGCGTGTCTATGGCATTTAACCTACCGCGTCCAGGTATCATCCTGATGTTGGTTGGTTTCTACGGTCTATTATTCCTGACTGAGAAAAACCGTAACAACAGCATGGGCCTAGTGTTTACATTCCTATTCACAGGCTTCTTGGGTTACACCATTGGTCCAATTCTAAACATGTACATCGGCGCTGGCATGGGCGACGTTGTTCTAACAGCACTAGGCGGTACCGCTCTGTCATTCATGGCAGCTTCTGCTTACGCTCTAACGACTAAGCGCGACCTATCTATGATGGGCGGCCTTATGTTGTCACTATTTGTAGTCCTAGTTGTAGGTATGATTGCAAGCATCTTCATCCAATCAACTATTCTGCATCTAGCACTTAGCAGCTTGTTTATTGTGTTCTCTACCATGGCAATTCTGATGACTACTCAAGGCATCATCCGTGGCGGCGAAACAAACTACATCTCTGCAACGATTACGCTATACGTTTCAATCTACAACATCTTCATCAGCCTACTAAGCATCCTAGGCATCATGAACGACGATTAATTCGTTAGATTGAACTAAAAATCAAAAGCCCGAAGTTCTACTTCGGGCTTTTTTATATCCCTCGCCTGTTACATTATCCCTATCTGCCTCTTTCTATTTGCATCCCCCTCAAGAGACGTTACGTCCAAAATCAAACAATAAGTATAAAACCATGTGCATATTTTGAATTTTCTACTATCGTTGGTTACGGCAACTATCTTATAAAATACAACACAAAAGGAAGAATCAACGTCATGAGATTATCGGCACCAGATAGGCATGAAAGCCGCAGTGATTGGGGCGGCGCTGCTTTGGGACATTCGGCTTATTCTATTTACCAAGCATTACTCAAAGATCAGGCTCACTTTCAAGGGCAAAACATGAAGTACCTTCAGGTTATCAACGACATTAGAGAGTTATATCATCGTGCAACGTTGAGAACGGAAGGTGGCTCTATCGTGTTTAAAGGCGGTCATGTTGAAGTTGAAGATAACAAGATGTTTTATCGCTATTGGCGCTCTATTTTACAACAAGGCCAGGCTCGCGGTGGCTCTAGAACTGGGAAGTCATCCCACCAAAGTGATGACGAACAATTTGAAATCTTATTCCCTAACCGTTGGGGAAATGTACTATTTGGTACAAGAAACGGTGGTACGTGGTTCCAAACTGAAGCGTATGGATTCACCGAATCTGCAAAAACATGGAACGGTATGAAAGACACTATTGGACACGCGAGTACAACAGTCCAATATTACGGCTCTTTTAAAACCAGACAAGTGGGCACGGCTGGCTACTCAAAATATACCGAAGCGTCGCCACTACACTTGATTGCTAACCTAGTTCCTGATGAACCGACATAAACTTAAAAGAGGCTGACGTTAACTGAACACTTGGCGTCAGCCATTCAAACGAAAGAATATTCATGCAGAAACTAAAATACTCACCCCGAGAATTTTCTAACAAGATGAATAAATTTACATTCTTGTGAATAATCAAAGTAATCAACCTCTTCTACCGTCACTTTCTTTATCTGGTATTAATTGTGTAAATTTACTTCGCTCAGAAGCCTTCAAAGATTCTTTTGTTGAGTCTAAGCTTCGCTCTACGCTACCCTATACGTATCAATGGTTACTTAGCGGAAACAAAGCTATGTTCGTTTACAACGGCAAAGAAATTGAAACCGACGCTCAAGGCTACCTACTTGACCACACTCAGTGGGAAGAAGGCATGATTGAGCTTCTAGCAAAAGATGAAGAGATCGAGCTTACCGATGCGCACTTAGAAGTGGTTCACTTCGTACGTGACTTTTATGAGGAGTTCAACACCTCACCTGCGGTAAGAATGCTTGTGAAAGCGATGGAAAAAGCGCACGGCCCTGAGAAAGGTAACAGCAAGTACCTGTTCAAACTGTTTAAGAAAGGCCCAGCGAAACAGGCAACCAAATTGGCAGGCCTTCCTAAACCAGCGAAATGTTTGTAAGGCTCTGGTTTAAAAATACCACTTACAAAATGAAAGCCTATAAAGCTATAAGATCTTAAATCCGCGGAAAGGTTTGTAAGACACACTTTCCTGAGTGACACTGTCCACACTCGCTGTCCGCGGACCTTCCTCCAACCACTTCGAAAACGCGGCAATTTGCTCTTCTGTGCCACAGGCAATCACTTCAACATCTCCGTTGTTCAAGTTCTTCGCATAGCCCGTCAAACCGAGCTTCAATCCTTGATGCGATGTGTGGTATCGAAATCCTACCCCTTGTACGTGACCTACTATCAGAAACTTCTCACACTTTAGTGCCATCCGTATACCGCTCCCTATATTTGAGTGATATATTAATTGCGTCTATTTACCCCACTAAGGATAGTGGGTTTTTATATGGTTATAATAATTATGAAAGAAATTCCCTTCCGTTGGATTGATAAGTATCTCATCCATTTAAAAATTCAAGAAAAGTTCTATTTACTCTTCTTCCTTCCTCTTCTTGCATTAGTCATTCTCACTTTAGTCCTGAATAGTGCCGCTGACGCGATGATTTCTGGTCTGTATCAGGAAGAATTGATGTTAATGAAAGGACTTATTGAAGCTGGCAACCTTTCGCAATCTCAAGTTGCAAACCTTATTGCTGGCTCAGAGACAATTACCCTTGGTACTGGCCCAGACTCTGTTTCTGTATTGAATGGCGCATTTAGTCTAGTTGCAAACCATGAGCAGTCTTTATGGACCGCACTTTCTACAGCACAAGTCAGTATTATTCTTGTCACTCTGTTCATTATCGCGATTGGTGTTTACTACATCATGACTTTCATCGGTGGTGCGATGTTTACGATGAACAAAGCGCTCAACACGCTGGCAGATGGTGATCTAACAGCGCGTATGAATTTCTTCCGTGTTCGTGATGAGTTCAGCGAAATCGCAATTACTATCGACAAAGTAGCGGATCGCGAACAAAAGATGGTTCAGTCGATTCAAGAATCCGTGGCGCTGATGCAGCAAATCAGCTCTGACCTTAACCTTTCGATTCACAACAGCTCTGAGATCTCAAATACTCAGCAAGAGCACCTTAACTCACTAGCAAGTGCAACAGAGCAGATGGCTTCCACAATTCGTGAAGTGGCAACACTGGCTCATGACTCAAGCACACAAACTGATGATGCTCGCAGCGTCGCGCAATCTGGTCAGGTGAAAGTGGAAAACACCCTTCACTCTATCTCGAACCTTTCTACTGAGATCCAATCAGCGTCTCAAGCGGTTGAAGAGTTAGATGCAAACGCAGCGCAGATTGATGAAGTGGTCACAACCATCAACGGTATCTCTGAGCAAACTAACCTACTCGCCTTGAACGCTGCAATTGAAGCGGCTCGTGCAGGTGAACAAGGCCGTGGCTTTGCGGTTGTTGCTGATGAAGTTCGTGCTCTTGCAGGCCGCACTCAACAAGCTACGGTAGAGATTCAAGCAATGATTGAAGCGCTACAACGTAACAGCCAATCACTGACTAAACTGATGGAAGTAACGGTTCACAATGCGAACGAAGGCCAAACTCTGATGGCTGAAGTGAACCACGAAATCGGCTCACTAGCAGACAAGAACCAAACTATCTCAGACAGCAGCATTCAAATTGCGACAGCAGCTGAAGAGCAAGGCGTGGTGGCAGATAATATTGCATCAAGCGTTGAAGAGATTCGCATACAAGCAAACAATGTATGTACGATGATCAGCACAACGTCGCAAAACGTCGAGCAGCTTCGAGCTCAAAGTGACACCATGGAGTCGCTACTGACTGGCTTGAAAGCTTAATCGCTTAAACGAATAACTAGGGTCACTTCGGTGGCCCTTTTTGTATCTGGAAAATCCACCCGTTATTCCACTCATCAGTTTATAATTAAAGCCTCTACAAATGATTGGATTGTCAATGGATATTGCTTTTGCGGGCAACATCCCGGACAATACGCCCCTTTCAAAATTCAACAAGAGCTAAAGAAATGACAGCTGCTATCTATTTGGTTAAAGGTCGTGAGAAATCGGTTAAGCGTAAGCACCCTTGGATCTTCTCTCGAGGCATCAGTAAAGTTGAGGGCGAGCCTGCTCTTGGCGAAACCGTTGATGTATTCACTCACGACGGAAAATGGCTAGCTAAAGCGGCATATTCTCCAGCTTCTCAAATTCGTGCTCGCATCTGGAGTTTTGAAAAAGAAGAAATCAACAAAGCCTTCTTCGTTAAACGTTTCAACAACGCTCAGCTTCTTCGTGAAGACATCATCGAGCGTGATGGCCTAACGGGCTACCGTCTTATCGCAGCCGAATCTGATGGTATGCCTGGGGTAACCATCGACCGTTACCAAAACTTCTTTGTTTGCCAGCTTCTAAGTGCGGGCGCAGAATACAATAAGCAAGCGATTGTTGATGCTTTGGTTGAGTGCTTCCCTGACTGCAACGTTTACGAGCGTTCTGATGTCGCGGTACGTAAGAAAGAAGGCTTGAAAGAAACCACTGGCGTACTGCACGGTGAAGAGCCACCAAAATCAGTGGTGATTGAAGAGAACGGCGTAAAAATCAGCGTAGACATCGTTGGTGGTCATAAAACGGGTTTCTACCTAGACCAACGTGACAGCCGCCAACAGGCGATGAAGTACGTGAAAGACAAAGAAGTTCTGAACTGTTTCTCTTACACCGGCGGTTTTGGCCTGTACGCACTAAAAGGTGGCGCGAAACGTGTTATCAACGCGGACGTATCACAACCAGCTCTAGATACTGCAAAATTCAATGCAGAACTGAACGAGTTTGATATCTCGAAAAAGCGTGCTGTGTTCCTAAACGCAGATGTGTTCAAACTGCTACGCGAATACCGTGACCAAGGTACGAAATTCGATGTTGTGATCATGGACCCACCGAAGTTTGCAGAAAGTAAAGCGCAGCTAAACGGTGCATGTCGTGGCTACAAAGACATCAACATGTTGGCGATGCAAATTCTAAACCCTGGCGGCACGCTGCTTACCTACTCTTGCTCAGGTTTAATGGACCAAGTTCTGTTCCAAAAAATCATTGCTGACGCCGCAGTAGATGCAAACCGCCAAGTTAAGTTTGTAGAGCGTTTTGAACAAGCAGCTGATCACCCAACGGATACGGCTTACCCAGAAGGTTTCTACCTAAAAGGTTTTGCATGTAAGGTTCTATAATCGGGCTTAGTCATAGCCAACGATAAAGAATTGAAGCAAAGAAAAAGGGCCTATTGGCCCTTTTTTGTTATGAATCTAAATTAACTTTTGTGAGAGCCGATAAGACATCTCTTTCAAAGTCCATATTTCCGATGATCAAATCGCTAAACTCGGAAGCTCCTTTTTCAATGACGATAGTTTGAATGGAGTTACCCTCGTTGTGGGTAATTTCAAGCGATAGATCTTCGCCGTCAACATTTAGGTCGATACTATTGAGCAGCTCTTCAATGGTGTTATGCCCTGCATCTTCGACAACTTGGTTTAGATCGAGAATGTCGAGGTCTCGTTCAAAGCCACGCACCAAGTCCGTGCCGGAATCTAGTGAGTCATTAACCCATCTAAATATGTCCGCTTCGTTGTCATTACCAATTAAAATGTCATGGCTTACATCCACTTCCGCTTCAATGATGTTCGCCGCACCACCGCTCGCCGCGTTTACACCACCATTTTCGTCAATCACAAACTGAAGTGTATTTTCAGATTGGTCACCATCGTTATCGGTCAGTACGTAATCGAAGTCTAACGTTTCTACTGTGTCACCTACCGCACCATAGAAGGCATACGCGCCACCATTCAAATCGACTTCCAACGTGTGCTTACTGTCGATGTAGATAGTGAGCAACATCGTGATATCGTCAAACGCATGTGAGATGTCGTTGTTGTTATCTACAACCGTCAGGTTTGTACCATCAAATGAATAAGTGACACCGTCATGTTCTATTTCGCTGATGTAACCACCATCTGCACCAATACCTGTATCAGGTGATGTGGTGTACATGAGGTTACCACCAACAGGTTGAATCACGGACTGCAACATAACTGGAGGCAGTTGAGTAACGTCAGGCACGACTACACCATCAAGGTCTTGGTTCAAGAAACCATCGTAAGCAACACGGTCTAACTGCTCAGGCATCAGGTTCACGCCCATGCCATAAGCCAGCGCTGTGATCTGATTATCAGAATCGGTCAAGTGAGCTATCCAACTGTTCTCACGAGCATCGTTGATGAATGATGAGGCTGGGTTTGGTTGACCATCAGACAAGAAGTAGCTCACGTTTGATGCACTAGGTAATTTACCCGCATCGTCCCAAGAGTCCTTCGCTTCATTAATTGCGCGATTGTAGTTAGTTGCACCGCCAGCAGTAAGTGTATCAATGTACGCTTTCGCTTCATCTACGGTTAACCATGTTGCCCCAGAAATAGCATACGTTGTTGCCGAACCACTGTATTTGATGATTTGAACCCGAGTTTGGCCAATCGATTCGTACTGATTTAATAACTGAGTTGCCGAGTCCTTCATTATTTGAAGTCGATTACCCGTACGCATCGAGCCTGAAACATCCATGATCAATTGAACGTTAGCGCTCTCTTTTGTTTCCGCGACTACATCATGAACAATGGATGTCGAATCAGGTGAATCATCTTCAATAATAACATTTGCTACCGCGGAATTCGTCAATCCAAGAGCATTCGAAACAACGACAGGAACCTCAATGTTTAAAGAGTCCTCGCCAGAAGTATCTGGATGATCTATTGGACCAAGGAGTTCAGTAGAGATTGCCCCCGTATCATTGACCGAAATCTTAATGACCTCTTCTCCATCCGCTGAACCAACAAGCAATTGGTCATTGTTGGACAAGGCCCATGTGATTGCCTCACCGTTACTGGTTAGGTTCGCAGTTGGGACATTCAGTGCGACCGAGTCAACCGTTTGACCAAGTGTTAACTGATCCATATCTAACGTTGAATCTGTGGTGTCCATAAAACCATTCAGCGCGAAGTCATCGGCAATGGCATTACCCAAACCCTCTTCAGAAACATTAAGCGTGACGCCTTCAACAATCGGAGGCGCATATGGATTAACCGCAAAATTCCCCGCTTTACTGTCACCATCGTTATCGGTAATCGTGTAACTGAAGTCGATATCACCACTTGGAGAGGTCAGAGGTACGTACTGGAAGAATTCCCACTTCCCGGTGCTTGGCGTTAATTGAACCTCAAACGCCAGCTCGCCGTTCGCTTCACCGACTAATCTGTTTGGGTTTTGAGGATCAATCGCAACACTGATAGCCTCGCCATCAAGCGTTTCTAGACCACTCTCTGCACCATTAAGAACGATACTTCCTGGGCCATCAGCGCCATAGAGTGCTCCTAAATTCCCCTCAGCTGTTGCAATTGGAATGACGGAATCAGCCCCAGTAAAGGTGATAGATTTGACGGTAAAGTCACTGTTGTCTGCAGTGTTTGGCCCATTCCCATTACCTGTGGCTTCAAGAATAACCTTATCAAAACCACCCTGTTGAACACTGAAGTTAGCCGCATAATCACCACTTGCCGCATCAGAGTTAAAGGCTTGCTGTGCTATCAAAACACCATCGCGATAGAAAGACGCAAGACCTTCTTCTAGCTCCCCACCAAACATCTTCTCGAATTCGATCTCAGCACCAAAGGCAATCTTGTCGCCCAAGTCGATGATCAGTTGTTCTGAGACACCGGTATCATTGGCAAAACGATAATCCACCTCATTAGCAAGCGGATAACCGTTATTACCGACACTTTTCACACCAATACCTGATGAAGTTTGATTAATCTCTGCGGCGCCAAGATCGGTAGACTCATTAGACAAAAATCCCAAGGCAGTCACTTCGACATCTCCGAAAGTTCGGCTGAATGCATCGGATTCATTACCCGCAAAACTAATATTGCCAGTGAGAATTTCGGGAATATCTGCCAGCGACACATCTACGGCTTGAGAAGACATTGGAACATGTGGACAGTCATCCTCGACAACCACGTTGATACTTTGGGAGCTTGTGGTTTGACCATCACTCACCGAGATCTGCAAATCAAAGTCGATCAAATCTTCGACGTCATTAACTGGATGATCAAGTGGCCCTAAGAGTGTGATGGTGTAACCCCATTCTCCTTGCCCTGCGGGATTTGGTTCTGTCAACACGACTGTTGCTACACTAGCAATACTTGCCGTCGATGCGGTGAGTGTTTGAGTATTGGCGTTCCAAGACCAAGTAACAGATTCACCTCCAGATGCCAGTCCATTGGGGCCGGAAAGTACAACACTGACGTTCGTCGTATCAGGGTCACTGACTGTGAATGAACCAACAAAACTCGCCGAGTTCGTGGAGTCTGAAGGAGTTCCCATAGTATCGGCGATACCATCAGGTAACCCTTCTTCAGAAACAATCGCATCAACCACATTGCCGATGGCCGGAGGCGCGTCGTTATCTAAAATCGTACCAGTACCTTGCACCGGCGTATTTTGGGTAGAGGTTGCCCCAGCAAGCGTGAAGGTTTCGGAACTCTCAAAATCAGTGTCATTGATGGTGTTTACAGTAACGCTGTAAGTTGTATCGTTCGCCGGTACGGTAACGTCAAAAGTACCGTCTGGATTCACAGCTACCACTTGCGTTGAGTTGTCTGCGTACGTGATAGTCACTGACGTGTCAGTGTAATCCACGCCACCGTCGGCAGTACCATCAGCAAGTGTCATGCTGACAAATGTATCTGTGGTACTTGGATTGCTTAACGTGACATTTAATGTAGCCGACTCTCCTTCGTTCACGGTTGTATCTGTGATTGAAGCGACCGTTGGGCGATCATCATCTGGCTCAGGGCCTGGGCCACTACCATCATCGACAATCGTACCTGTACCTTGGGCAGGAGTATTTTGAGTTGAAGTGGAACCTGACAATGTGAAGGTTTCAGGACCTTCGAAGACATCGTCACTGGTGGTGTTAACGGTAACGCTGTAAGACGTATCATTTGCAGGAACAGTTACATCAAACGTACCATCTGGATTTACAGCCACCACTTGGGTTGAATTGTCTGCGTAAGTAATCGTCACTGACGTGTCAGTGTAATCCACGCCACCGTCAGCAGTGCCGTCTGCAAGCGTCATGCTGACAACCGTGTCGGTCGTGCTTGGATTACTTAACGTGACATCTAATGTGGCAGGATCACCTTCATTGACTATCGCGTTGCTAATTGAAGCAACAACTGGACGGTCATCATCTGGCTCAGGTCCCGGACCACTACCGTCATCAACAATCGTACCTGTACCTTGCGCCGGAGTATTTTGGATAGAGGTTGCCCCAGCAAGCGTGAAGGTTTCAGGCCCCTCGAACACATTGTCATCGGTGGTGTTCACAGTAACACTGTAAGTCGTGTCATTTGCAGGTACAGTAACATCAAAAGTACCGTCTGGATTCACTGCCACAACTTGTGTTGAGTTGTCTGCATAAGTGATAGTGACCGAGGTGTCTGTGTAGTCAACGCCACCATCGGCAGTACCATCAGCAAGTGTCATGCTCACAACTGTATCGGTCGTACTCGGATTGCTTAACGTGACATCTAACGTAGCTGGCTCACCTTCATTGACTGTCGCGCTGCTAATTGAAGCAACAACTGGACGGTCATCATCCGGATCTGGGCCTGGTCCACTACCGTCATCGACAATGGTACCCGTACCTTGTGCTGGGGTATTTTGAGTCGATGTTGCGCCGGACAATGTGAAGGTTTCAGGCCCCTCGAACACATTGTCATTGTTAGTATTCACCGTAACGCTGTAAGAGGTGTCGTTTGCAGGAACAGTCACATCAAATGTGCCATCCGGATTTACAGCCACCACTTGGGTTGAGTTATCCGCATAAGTAATGATGACTGAGGTGTCGGTGTAATCCACGCCACCGTCGGCAGTACCATCAGCAAGTGTCATGCTCACAACTGTATCGGTCGTACTCGGATTGCTCAGGGTAACGTCTAATGTCGCTGGGTCACCTTCATTGACTGTCGCGCTGCTAATCGCAGCAACCACTGGACGGTCATCATCTGGGTCAGGCCCCGGGCCACTGCCATCATCAACAATAGTACCTGTTCCTTGTACCGGAGTATTTTGAGTCGATGTTGCGCCGGACAATGTGAAGGTTTCAGGCCCTTCAAATACATCATCACCGATGGTATTAACGGTAACACTGTAAGACGTGTCATTTGCAGGAACAGTTACATCAAACGTACCATCTGGATTTACAGCTATAACTTGGGTTGAGTTATCTGCATAAGTGATCGTCACAGAGGTGTCTGTGTAGTCCACACCACCATCTGCTGTGCCATCAGCAAGCGTCATACCCACAACTGTATCGGTCGTACTCGGATTGCTTAACGTGACATCTAACGTAGCTGGCTCACCTTCATTGACTGTCGCGTTGCTAATTGAAGCAACAACTGGACGGTCATCATCTGGTTCAGGCCCCGGGCCGCTGCCATCATCGACAATCGTACCTGTGCCTTGCGCGGGAGCATTTTGAGTTGAAGTGGAGCCTGACAAGATGAAGGTTTCAGGTCCTTCGAAAACATCATCATCAGTCGTATTAACGGTAACGGTATAAGTGGTGTCATTCGCAGGTACAGTAACGTCAAACGTACCATCTGGATTTACAGCCACCACTTGGGTTGAGTTGTCCGCGTAGGTGATGGTGACCGAGGTGTCTGTGTAGTCCACACCTCCGTCGGCTGTGCCATCAGCAAGTGTCATGCTTACAACTGTGTCTGTTGTGCTCGAGTTGCTTAACGTGACATCTAATGTGGCAGGATCACCTTCATTGACTGTCGCGTTGCTAATTGCAGCAACAACTGGACGGTCGTCATCTGGCTCAGGCCCCGGACCACTGCCATCATCAACAATAGTACCTGTACCTTGTGCTGGAGTATTTTGAGTTGAAGTAGAACCTGACAATGTGAAGGTCTCAGGGCCTTCAAAGACATCATCATCGTTCGTATTAACGGTAACACTGTAAGTCGTGTTATTCGCAGGGACGTTCACATCAAATGTGCCATCCGGATTTACTGCTACAACTTGCGTTGAATTGTCCGCATAAGTAATAGTTACTGAGGTCTCAGTGTAATCAACACCACCATCAGCTGTACCATCAGCGAGTGTCATACTCACAACCGTATCAGTCGTACTTGGGTTACTTAACGTGACATCTAATGTGGCTGGATCACCTTCATTGACTGTCGCGCTGCTAATTGCAGCAACCACTGGACGATCGTCATCAGGCTCAGGCCCCGGACCACTACCGTCATCAACAATGGTACCCGTGCCCTGCGCGGGAGTATTTTGAGTTGAAGTGGAACCTGACAATGTGAAGGTTTCTGGGCCTTCAAAGACATCGTCACTGGTGGTGTTTACGGTCACGCTGTAAGTCGTGTCATTTGCAGGAACAGTTACATCGAACGTACCGTCTGGATTTACAGCCACAACTTGGGTTGAGTTATCTGCATAAGTGATAGTCACAGAGGTGTCAGTGTAGTCCACGCCACCGTCGGCAGTACCATCAGCGAGTGTCATGCTCACAGCTGTGTCCGTCGTACTCGGATTGCTCATGGTGACATCTAATGTGGCAGGATCACCTTCATTGACTGTCGCGCTGCTAATTGCAGCAACGACTGGACGGTCATCATCTGGATCAGGTCCCGGACCGCTACCGTCATCGACAATAGTACCTGTGCCTTGCGCTGGAGTATTTTGAGTTGAAGTAGAACCTGACAACGTAAAGGTTTCAGGTCCTTCAAATACATCATCACCGATGGTATTAACGGTAACGCTGTAAGAGGTGTCATTAGCTGGCACAGTCACATCAAATGTACCATCTGGATTCACTACCACCACTTGAGTTGAGTTGTCTGCATAAGTAATGGTGACTGAGGTGTCGACGTAATCCACACCTCCGTTAGCTGTTCCATTAGAAAGCGTCATACTCACAACAGTGTCTGTCGTACTCGGATTGCTTAACGTGACATTTAATGTAGCAGGATCACCTTCATTGACTGTAGCGTTGCTAATTGAAGCGACTGTTGGGCGATCATCATCTGGCTCAGGACCTGGGCCAGTACCATCATCAACAATCGTCCCCGTGCCTTGCACCGGAGTGTTTTGAGTTGATGTAGAACCTGACAACGTGAAGGTCTCTGGGCCTTCGAACACATCGTCACTGGTGGTGTTTACGGTAACGCTGTAGGTCGTATCATTCGCAGGCACAGTAACATCGAATGTGCCATCCGGATTTACAGCCACAACTTGCGTTGAATTGTCTGCATAAGTGATAGTGACTGAGGTATCGGTGTAATCCACGCCACCGTCGGCTGTGCCATCAACAAGCGTCATGCTCACAACCGTATCGGTCGTACTTGGGTTGCTTAACGTAACATCTAATGTAGCCGGATCTCCTTCGCTCACGGTTGCATCTGTGATTGAAGCGACAACTGGGCGATCATCATCTGGCTCAGGGCCTGGGCCAGTACCATCATCAACAATGGTACCCGTGCCTTGTGCTGGTGTGCTTTGTGTCGATGTTGTACCAGTCAGGGTGAAAGTCTCCGCACCTTCCAAAATATCGTCGTTGAAGGTATCGACCGTAACACTGAAAGTCGTTGTATTTTCGGGTACATTGACCTCAAATGTACCGTCCGGATTCAGTAACACGACTTCGCTGGTATTATCTGAAAACGTGATCGTGACGGTTGTATCCGAAAAATCCACACCACTTTTCGCAGTATCACCTGCAAGTTGCATGGTGACTACAGTGCTCGTTGTACTCGGGTTACTGAGATTTACGACGAGCGTAGCCGCCTCGCCCTCATTTACTGTTGTATTCGTAATAGATGCAACATTAGGTCGATCATCGTCTGGATTTTGCCCAGGACCATCACCATCATCGCTTATGGTTGCTGTTCCTTCTGCGGGCTCTTCTTGAGTAGGTGTACTTGCGGTGAGCGTAAACGTTTCATCCCCTTCAAGTATTTCATCATTGTTCGTTACGACCGTGATAGAAAAGTCAGTATCATTTGCAGGAACCATCACTGTGAAAGAGCCGTCCTCTGCAACGCTTACAGATTGCGATGTACCGTCTGAGAAGGTAACCAAAACAGATGTGTTATCGAAGTCACTCCCTCCTGTTGCACTGCCGTCGGCAAGTGTAAGAGTGACAGACGTTTCAGATTCACTTTGATTGCTTAAGACGACCTCAAAAACCGCAGGCTCTCCTTCATTGACGGTGACATCTGAGATAGAAAGCACAGTAGGACGATCATCATCAGGATTCTCTCCCGGACCATCCCCATCATCGCTGATGGTTGCTGTTCCAGTTACGGGGTCTTGTTGATTTGGCGTTGAACCACTGAGAGTGAAAGTTTCATCACCTTCTAAAAGTTCATCATTAAACGTTTGTACAGTGACAGTAAAAGTGGTCGTCTCGCTTGGTACAACAATAATGAAATCACCACTTTCGTCGACGCTCACTTGCTGCTCTGTGCCATCTTCAAAAGTAATCGTCACGATGTTATTTAGGAAATCAGCGCCACTGTCTTCTTGTCCGCCTGACGCACTGCCATCATCCAAAGAAAACATTAACTCGGTCTCGTCGCTTGTTGGCGTATCAAGAGTGACGTCAAAGTTTACGTCTTCACCTTCGTTCACTGTTGGGCTAGATATGTCTTGGATAATGACGTCAGCAATTTGACTCGGTTGTGAGAAAAAGCCTCCGAAATAGAGTTCTAGCAGGGACAAAATTTGTGTTTCAGATAGACCTAGAGATTCAAGACCGATAGTTTCAAAGTCCGTCGCAGCAAGGCGTTCAGCCCCCGTCCGGTCTATGACGCCTGTCGCTTGAGGGCTAGAACCGTCACTTTCACCTGCTGCTGGTTCAAACTCTTCCCCTAATTGCGTTGGGTCATCACCCTGTTCGATGGCTTCGAAGACGCTCGCGACGTCCTCTGTGATGTTGACTGGTTCCGAGTTTTCTTGAGAAACGACCTGTATGGTAGGCTCCGAACTCGCTGATAACTCGTTAATTACTACTTCACCCTGAGCTGGGCTTTCGCCCTGTCCCAACTCTCTTAAGTTACCATCCAATCCGATAACTACGATCTGGCCCATTAATGAGCGCAAGGTTGCATTATCCATAAATACCTCGACTCGAACGCTGCAGCGTCAAAAGTTTGTCACCCTTTCATTTACGACTATAGTTTAGTCAAAATAAACGTATTTATTGCTTGGGTTTTCGGCATTGCGGCTGTGCATTTCCTAGGGGCGGGAAATTGACATCACTTCAAGATGACAACTCTAAAAATTGCTATGATCTTAAAAAATCAGACATTTTTTTCAGCATAATCATTCGAAACATAAGCAAACTTTGTCATATATGCTACGGTGTTATAAGGGGTCAAACTGAGGATTTACCTCAAAAGCCTAGGGATAACAGCAAGTTGAGCCTTTGCGTTCAAAATCGCTGTTTAATGTCGACAAGTCTCAATTTTGAGAGCGACAAAATTGAATGGATTTATCTGGGAGAACCGCCGTGAAGTGGAGCCGACTAAGTATAGCGTGCTGCAGTAGCCTAATAGTGTCATTCCCTATTTTCGGCCAAACTTTGGAACAGGCTGTGGCTTTAACGCTTAAAACGAACCCTGATTTGAAAGCGGCATTTAACGAATTTAGCAGTAGTCGTTATGTGAACGAGTCTTCATCAGGTGCTTATTTGCCACAAATCGACTTAGACGCTGGCATCGGGTATGAAGGCATTGACCCTGCCGACAGTGTAGGCCGTGGAGACACAGACTTAACTCGTAAAGAAGCAGCGGTAACGTTGACACAGTTGATATGGGATGGCTCTGCTACTCTCAATGACATCGACCGCACGGCAGCGGATGCTGAGTCATTGCGCTATCAACTGCTTGCCGATGCATCAGACAAAGCGCTTGAAGTCACCAATGTTTATCTAGAAGCCGTGAAAGCATATGAGATACTCACGTTGTCAGAGAACAACCTTGCGGTTCACAAACGCATCTACTCTGACATCAAAAAGCGTGTGAATTCTGGTATCGGTTCAACCGCCGATCTGACGCAAGTAGAAGCTCGTCTTGCAAAAGCGCATGGCAATTTAGCGGCGGCGCAAAACAACCTCTATGATACTCACACTCAGTTTACTCGACTTGTGGGACAGACACCTCAAGGGCTGATCTTCCCTCGCGCGGACTCTAATTTTATCCCATATACAGTAGATGAAGCCGTCGGTGTTGCATTTGATCAACATCCAGTCATTAAGGTAGCTGTGGCTGATGTTGACTCTGCTAAGTTTCAATACAAACAGTCCAAAGGGGTCAACTATCCAACCCTTTCTGTCGAAGCTTCGCAGACATGGCGTGACGACGCTGATGGAATCGAAGGACGCAGCGACGAAACTCTCGCAATGCTTAGACTAAGGTACAACCTTTACAACGGCGGTAGCGACGCAGCGAACTCAGAAAACTTTGCTTATCAACTCAACAAAGCCAAGGATTTGCGCTCTTCTGCTTATAAAAACGTTGAAGAAGGTTTAAGGCTCTCTTGGAGTGCGTTGGATCTGACACTGCAACAAAAAGAGTTCCTTTCTGACCACGTGGATTCAGCAGCTCAAACCGTTATTGCTTATGAAAAGCAATACCGCATCGGTAAACGAACCTTACTTGATTTGCTCAACACTGAAAATGAGTTGTTCGAAGCTCGTAAGGATTATTTGGACGCCAAGTACGCAGAACAATACGCAAAATACCGCGTGATGAATGCGACTGGACAACTGCTTAACTCTTTGCGAGTCGATATTCCGCAAGAGTGGCTAGAGAAAGTGGAGTATTAATATGAAAGTAATACCTATTTTTTTCATGGCTTGCCTAATTTCAGCGTGCAGTTCGAATTCCAATACCGAAACCGGTGATGAGTACGAGTACATTGAAACCCCGACTTCAGATCAAATTGCTGATTTGCTGGACGATGACCGTGATGGCGTCATTAATGCGCGAGATTTGTGTCCTGGAACACCACAGGGTTCAGAGATTGATAATGATGGCTGTGGTGAGTATCTAAAAACATCGCAAGAAATGCAGATTCGAGTATTGTTTGCTAATGACTCGGATGAGATCAACCCTGTTTTCACTCAGCAACTAAGCGAACTCTCTGAATTCTTGGAAGAGTACCCGAGTACTTCAATTGAACTTCAAGGTTACGCAAGCCGAACTGGTACTGCCGAACACAACTTAGATTTGTCTAAACGTCGCGCTGAAAATGTACGACGCGTATTGCTACAAAACGGCATTAGTCCAAATCGTGTCACCATTGTTGGTTACGGCGACACCGTGCTCGCATCAACCGGTACCGATGAAACAAGCCATGCGTTAAACCGACGAGTAACCGCAACAGTTGTGGGTTACAAGGGCGAAGTTAAGAAAGAATGGACGATTTTCACAACCCTACCTAAGAGTTAGTTGCCTTGTTCTACTCAATAATAAAAGGTCTAGCATTTGCTAGACCTTTTTAGTTGGTGCTCCAGAGCGGAAGGAGCATACTCGCCCCTTCCTTAAATCGACTAACTCATATCGTTGTTGATTTTCAGTAGATCGTTAAGAATGGCGCTACCATCTGCCGATGATAAAGAACCATCACTTAAGAATTCACTGTATTGGCTAGAGCCGCCTTCAATCACCACTTTTTGACTTGCTGAGCCATCAGATTCAGATATGGTCAGAATCAAGTTATCACCATCTGCTTCAAGACCAATCTCGTTATTTGCAAGCAAACTATCAATCGAGTCTGTGTCGTCAGTATGAAGTAAGTCAGAGATATCGATCTTGTCTTCACCTTTCGTGAAATCCTTGATTGTATCTATCTCGCCATCACGAATACCTGAGCCGTCATCGACAAATTTGAAGGTATCTTCACCAGAACCACCAATCAGGATATCGTCACCCGAACCACCGACCAAAATGTCATTTCCACCATGGCCAAACAGGATGTCATCGCCTTGCTGACCATATAGAGTATCGGCTTTATCACCTTGGTGGCTTTGGTTAAATTCATCGATATTGTCTTTGACATAGTCATGAATCGCCTCAGCATCAACCGTCGAAATATCCTGTCCTGTCTCTTGCGCGACATGAGATTGGATAGCACTGATTCCCTGCTCGTTGCCACCAAACTCAATCAAGTCACCAAGAAGAATGTCATCGCCATCTCCACCGTGGATCGTATCAGCTCCCTGCTTCAATGGAACGTCTTGACCTAGTATTGTTTCAGCCAGTTTAGTGACATCAATTTCAGACTCCACCACACCGTCAGTATCGTATTGTTGTAGCGTACTCTCTGATACACCACTGCCAAGACCTATCGCTTCAACGCTTGATAGCAAGGCAAGCACTTGATACATATGCTGAGCCTGAACAGAGCTGCCTCCTTCATCGTAATACTTAAGCTTGCCATTGTGACGATCAATATCACCGATTTTCTGCCCCGTTAATGGCGAGAAAATATGCCCATAGCTGTTGATTAAGACATTGCCTTTATAGCTAACGGTTTGCCCATAGCTGTAGTTGTTATCATTAACAACATCCTGCAAGGTAACAAGCTGTCCGTCACCACTTACATCAAGTATAACTTTAGAGAACTCAGGTCTCTTAATTCCATCCAAATCATCGTACCTATTTGGCTGGCCGTCAGTAATAAAGTAAGTGATGTTTTCGCCATTCGCATTTGGTTGACCACTAAACCAATCGACAGCCGACTGCAAACCCGACTCATAGTTCGTGCCACCTTGTCCACTATCACCTATGGTGCTCAGCTTCTGAACAAAGTCAGTTCTGGCTGTTGGTGAACTTAAATCAACTTCGATCACTTTTGTTGCACCAGTTGCAAACTCAGAAAGCATGATGTTTACGGCTCCCGGTTCAACGCCTTGGTTTACTGAGTCCAACAACTCATCAAACACGTCAAGAATCTCATCTTTCGCGTTACCAACCCAGCTTCCCATACTGCCCGAGGTATCAAGTACAAATGCAATGTTGTAGTCCTGACCAGCAATGATCTCTAAGCCCTGAACATCACCAACAATAAGGTCATGGTCAGCACTGCCAGAGATGGTGTCATCACCGTGCGATCCCGACTCTAACTCAAAGTCACGAGCACTTAAATCAGCGGACTCCGTTGTACTCGCTGAATCATCGTTTGAAGATTCAATTGCTGTTGCAGTAACACTGATTGGGAAATCAAGGCTGCCGTCATAATCGAATGGCACTTTGATCTCAAATGATGCCTGCCCTTGAGCATCGGTATCAATGAGATATCCTCCTGACACATCTTGCGCCACCACCTGACCATTAACGTGCAATTCAACCCCGTCTGGTAATCCATCTACCAATACCGTTTGCCCTACCATTTCACTGCCATCAGTATCGACCAAGTCAACATCGACATCGACAGGAATCCAACGATCTTGCAGTACCTGGTAGGTACCGTCAGGGTTAAGTTCAACGACTTTATCTGCAAAAACAACACGTTCAATTTCGTACAAATGATCGCCTCGGTCTTCTTGACCTGTGTTGTCATTCACTGAGTCTATCGAGCGTTTATCCAAGAAGATCCAATATGGTACGTCCCCACCGTGGTTATTCTTAAACGTGAATTCGTAATCGCTAAAGTTGCCTGTCAGATAAACCGTATCTGTGCCGTCATGCTCCGTGTTGGTTGAAGCATCATCACCGTAGAACGAGTCATTCTGCCCACCTCCGACAAAGACATCGTCACCACCACCCCCATAGAAGGTATCGTTGTAGTCCGTACCTACAAATAAGCTATTTGTGTCCGATGTGTCATTGTTATCACCCAATGATACGTTAGCTGGCGGATTGTCTTTTTGGTAGACGCTGTCTAGACCTAAACCAGAAGCGATGACATCATTCTGCGCTGAAGTATTTTCAGTAACAGTTGAAACTGAAGCATGGTTTGAATCGACAGCGTCGGTCTTAGACAGCTCCCCAACCGAAATCGTAACTTTCGGCGCGTCTGCGACAGCAACGACCTCAATATCCAATGTCTCTGTTGCGCCGGTGTTCGTGGTGTATGTAATCGATGGAACATCACCAGACCAATGTTCAACTGGTTCGAACTTGTAGCTACCGTCTTGGTTTACCACCAGTGAACCACTGTCTAGCGATACCGTTTCACCAACAGCGTAGTCTGTATTGTTAACTGTAATATGGTCGACCAATAGGACATTATCGCCATCAGTATCATTCAATAAAACGTTACCCTGTAGCGACGCATCTTCATTCGTGATGCCAACATCACGAGTTGTGTTTGTCGCTAGATTTTCATGCACGACAACATTAATCGTGGCATGTGAGTCTTCAGTATCACCATTCGAGCTTTCTGTACTTGTCGCCGTTACCGCAATGGTAAAGTCATCGTGCGATCCCGCTGGTGGTGTCACCGTCAAAGAGTCAAGTGACCATCCTGTAACATCCAGTGCTTCGTTCACTGTCGCTACCGTAATAGAATTCACTCCATCAGAGAGCACCGCTCCAATGGGCAAACCTTTTAATGTCACTGCAAGTGATTCAGAGCCATCAGTATCAGTCAGGCTTGCTCGAATTTCTGAAATTGGAATAGCGGTATCTTGCAACCCTTCATTAAATTCATAAGTCTCGTAGAACTGAACGCCGTCGACTTCTTTTAACTCAGAAGTTCTTACATCGACTGCGTCCAAAGCCGCTGAGTCACTCACCACATACAAGTTGCTGTTACTTAAATCAACTGGTGTTTGGCCGTTGATAGAGACATCTACATTAAAATTGCCAGGCCCACTCTGGTTGTGATGGTAGATTTCGATTGGGTAAAATCCGGAAGATGTAGGTACAAACGCATCTCCCTTAATATCACCCCTACCATTACCCCAACGAGCTTCATCAACCAGTGTTCCACCAATTTTGATCGCTAAGCTGTCATCTGCTCGTCCAGTAAAATCATAACTGGTTCCCGCTTCCAAGTAGACTAGCGCTGTCACTAATACGGCTTCATCCGCTGCTGTTGCCCCTGACGCAGTATCCTGAACATTGGTGGTGGTCGATTGGCTGCCATCTTCTAAATCTAAAGCTTCAATAGCATCAATCAAAACTTGTCCCGCAACACCTTGACCGTTATCAGAACCAACAATGACATTTGTCCAAGAAGTCACGTTGAAATCTTGTTGAGGAAGAGGTAACCCTGGAGTCACTGTAACCAAATTCGGCGCATCTGCATCTGGGGTGACATCAATCGTCAATACGGATTCTTGCCCCGTATCTTCCCCATCCGTTGGTTTAAAGCCAATTTGCGCATAGTTCCCTTCTTGGTTACCAACCCCATTTCCAGTGAAGCTGTCATCACCAGATTCGTTTACCTCTGGAGTGAAACGTACACCATCGGCATCAAACTGCGATTTACTCAGTACTTGGTCTGTTTGAACCGCCTGCCAATTTCCTTGCTCATCTTTGTACTCAAGTGCACCGTCGCTAGGAAGCGATGTAATTTGGACAGACAGCGTCGATGTTTCTGAGTCGACATCCGTGACGCCAAATGATGCCCAATCCAGAGTAACTTGGGAGTCTTCTAGAGTGGTAACTGACGAAGGCGAAGCTTCTGGTGCATCATTAACGTTTACAAGCGAAACATTAACCTCTGCAGTGTCTACGGCACCCGTACCATCGGCAACCTTCACCTGCAGTGTATAGTCGCCTAAGTCAACATCATCAATAGTCTTGTTGAGTGAAACCTCACCCGTCGATGGGTCGATATCAAATAGACCGTTCGTTGTTGTTCCATCAGCAAAACTGTAAGTAAGTTCATCGTTATCTAGATCTTCAGCAACAAGCGTACCCACAACAGTGCCACTAACACTGTTTTCATTTACGGTGCCAAAGTCATAAACATCATTGTTTGCTGCATCGCCAGGAAGATCACCGTCAGAAATAAACTCCGGAGCATGCTGAGCGTCTGCGATAGAAACAGATGCCTCTTTAGAAACCGTATTCAACGAAGAATCAGCACCACTCGTTTCAGTTAGTGTCACTGTCAGATCTTCAGCGCCTTCATAGATACCGTCATCTAACGTCTCAATATCAAGGCCGACTGAAGTTTGGCCTGCAGGGATAGTCACGGTGTAAGTGTTTGGCGCGGTGTAATCATCACTGTCAACATCACCACCAATCGTGAATGTCACTACGACATCCTCATCCGCTTTCTGGTCGATGCTTACAGTAAAGTTTGCATCACCACCTTCAGCTGTAGAGCCAGTGTCAGCGACAATGCTCACTTTCGGTGCTTGTTGAGCGTCATTAATTGTCACGCTCGCACTGTTGTTTGTCGAAGCGGTTGCGTCCGCACCTTCTACGTCTTTAATGGTGACAGTAAATGACTCTGCACCTTCGTAAGTGCCGTCAGTAAGCGTAACTATGTCGAGGTCAACTGAAGCCTGACCTGCTGGTACTTCAATGCTTGCTACGCCAGTAAAGTCAGAGCCATCTTGAGCAACACCAGAGTATTCGAACTCAACCGTTACTTTCTCATCAGCGATTTGATCCAAGCTCACTGTAAAGCCAGCGGTTTGACCTTCATTTACGCTATCTTGGTCGGCAACAATGCTGACTTTTGGTGCCGCCTGCTCATCTGTTACAGAGACAGATGCCTCTTTAGAAGCCGTATTCAACGAAGAGTCTGCACCACTCATTCCAGTTAGCGTCACTGTCAGATCTTCAGTGCCTTCATAGATACCGTCATCTAACGTCTCAATATCAAGGTCTACTGAAGTTTGGCCTGCAGGGATAGTCACGGTGTAAGTGTTTGGCGCGGTGTAATCATTACTATCAACATCACCACCAATCGTGAATGTCACCACAACATCCTCATCCGCTTTCTGGTCGATGCTGACAGTAAAGTTCGCATCACCACCTTCAGTGGTAGAGCCTGCGTCAGCAACGATGCTGACTTTCGGTGCTTGCTGAGCGTCATTGATAGTCACGCTAGCACTGTTGTTCGCAGAAGCCGTTGCGTCTGCACCTTCTACATCTTTAATGGTAACAGTAAATGACTCTGCACCTTCGTAAGTGCCGTCAGTTAGCGTAGTGATATCGAGGTCGACAGAAGACTGACCTGCTGGTACTTCAATACTTGCAACGCCAGTAAAATCAGAGCCATCTTGAGCAGTACCAGAGTATTCGAACTCAACCGTTACTTTCTCATCAGCGATTTGATCTAAGCTCACAGTGAAGCCTGCGGTTTGACCTTCGTTGACGCTATCTTGGTCGGCAACAATGCTGACTTTTGGTGCCGTCTGCTCATCTGTTACAGAGACAGATGCCTCTTTAGAAGCCGTATTCAGCGAAGAGTCTGCACCACTCGTTTCAGTTAGTGTCACTGTCAGATCTTCAGTGCCTTCATAGATACCGTCATCCAGCGTCTTAATATCAAGGTCTACTGAAGTTTGGCCTGCAGGAATAGTCACGGTGTAAGTGTTTGGCGCTGTGTAATCATCGCTGTCAACATCACCACCAATCGTGAATGTCACCACGACATCCTCATCCGCTTTCTGGTCGATGCTGACAGTAAAGTTCGCATCACCACCTTCAGCGGTAGAGCTTGTGTCAGCAACAATGCTGACTTTCGGCGTTTGCTGAGCGTCATTGATAGTTACGCTGGCACTGTTGTTTGTTGAAGCGGTTGCGTCCGCACCTTCCACGTCTTTAATGGTGACAGTAAATGACTCTGCACCTTCGTAAGTGCCGTCAGTAAGCGTAGTGATGTCTAGGTCGACAGAAGACTGGCCTGCCGGTACTTCAATACTTGCTACGCCAGTAAAGTCAGTACCATCTTGAGCAGTACCAGAGTATTCGAACTCAACCGTTACTTTCTCATCAGCGATTTGATCCAAGCTCACTGTAAAGCCTGCGGTTTGACCTTCGTTGACGCTATCTTGGTCGGCAACAATGCTGACTTTTGGTGCCGTCTGCTCATCTTTTACAGATACCGATGCCTCTTTAGAAGCCGTATTCAACGAAGAGTCTGCACCACTCGTTCCAGTTAGCGTCACTGTCAGATCTTCAGCGCCTTCATAGATACCGTCATCTAGCGTCTCAATATCAAGAGCGACTGAAGTTTGGCCTGCAGGAATAGTCACGGTGTAAGTGTTTGGCGCGGTGTAATCATCGCTGTCAACATCACCACCAATCGTGAATGTCACTACGACATCCTCATCCGCTTTCTGGTCGATGCTTACAGTAAAGTTCGCATCATCACCTTCAGCGGTAGAGCCTGCGTCAGCAACAATGCTGACTTTCGGTGCTTGCTGAGCGTCATTAATTGTTACGCTCGCACTGTTGTTTGTCGAAGCCGTTGCATCTGCACCTTCCACATCTTTAATGGTGACAGTAAATGACTCTGCACCTTCGTAAGTGCCGTCAGTAAGCGTAGTGATGTCTAGGTCGACAGAAGACTGGCCTACCGGTACTTCAATACTTGCTACGCCAGTAAAGTCAGTACCATCTTGAGCAACACCTGAGTACTCGAACTCAACCGTTACTTTCTCATCAGCAACTTGGTCCAAGCTCACAGTAAAGCCAGCGGTTTGACCTTCATTTACGCTATCTTGGTCGGCGACAATACTTACTTTGGGTGCACTTTCTGCGTCTAAAATTGTTGCCTGGCCAGTCGCTTGACCATTAGTTGTCACCCCATTACTTTCTGTCACAGTGAGGCCAAACGTTTCATTTCCCTCGTAGATATGATCTTCGTTAGTCGACACAGTGACCGTAATATCCTGTATTCCCGCAGGTATTGTTACATTCCCATTTCCATCAACATTCAATGATTGTGTTTGGCCATTAGTGTCAACATAAGTCACAACTAAATCGCTAAGGTCATTATCCTCTGCTGAATAGTTTCCGTCCGTCTCTACCGATAGGTTAACAACAACAGCACTTTCAGTTTGATTTGATAACGAAACCGTAAAGACTGCATTTTCACCTTCATCGACATTCCCGCCACCATCTACGGTTAGCGTAGGCTTGTCGTTGTCTGGTGTTGTCGGGCCCACAACAGAGCCGTCATCTTTTATGTTCGCTTGACCAACGGCAGAACCATTTGAAGTGATGCCAGCAGACTCCGTCGCGATTAGGCCAAAGCTCTCAGAGCCTTCGTAAACATCATCCTGAGTCGTAGGAACAGATACTTCGATTGCAGTGATACCTGCAGGAATAGTGACATCACCATTGTCTGAAACGGCTAGTGATTTCGTTTCGCCTTCACTGTCTTTGTAAGTTACGACAAAATCTTTAATGTCAGAGTTTTCTGCTGTATATGCGCCACTCGTGCTCGTAGTCAAATTGATAACGACTGGTGACTCTGTTTGATTAGACAAAGAAACAACAAATAGTGCTTCTTCCCCTTCATTAATATCACCACCACCGCTAATAGATAGCAGCGGCTTATCGTTATCAGGCGTTGTTGGACCGACAGCTGAGCCATCATCCTTTATCACTGCCTCGCCACTCGCCACGCCGTTTGAGGTAATACCGCCAGATTCGGTCACCACCAAGCCAAAAGACTCTGCGCCTTCGTAAACATCGTCTTGTGTCGTTGTTATTGTTACCGTGATATCAGTAACTCCGGCAGGAATAGTAACGTCTCCACTTGGACTAACATCCAGAGTCTGCTCTTGGCCTTCTCCGTCAATATAAGTCACCGTCATGTTACCAAGATCTTCATCTTCAGCGGTGTAGTTGCCATCTGTCTTTGGACTTAGATTGACGACAACAGGACTTTGAACTTCGTTAGACAGCGACACCGTGAATACTGCGTCAGAACCTTCACTCACGTCGCCAGCATTACTCACTGAAAGTGACGTACTATCATTGTCTAAGATTGTTGATGAGCCCGACTCGCTACCGATTTCAACTTCCATCGTCTCGTCATTTTCAACAACAAGATCATCAATCGTTGGCACAATGATTTCGAAGCTACTAACACCGGCAGGAACAATCAGGTAGCCCCCGGCAAAAACAACACCATTCGTGTAGGTTGCATTAGATAGGTTGACGTCTGAATCATCTGCCGATGAGCCTGGAGCCAATGTAGTTATTGGATACTTAACCGCCGTTTCTGTCGCCTCATCCAGTACTACAGAAAACGTAACGTCTTCTCCTTCTGTAACAGTGTTCCCTGTTAAAGATAGATCCGGACCGTTTTCCGACACATTGCCGTCTAGAACCTGATTAGCAATAGTAACCGTTGCAGGGTCACTTTCAGCGTTACCAGAATCAACTACAACGTAGTCAAAACTATCTTCAGGCGGGAAGCCCTCTACATAACGCAACTCCCAATTCCCAGATGTTTTGGTCGAGAAGTCTAATTGAGTAATTACCGCCCCTTCAGGTAGAGGGTAATCCTTACCGAAGCCAATACTGGTCTCCTGGAATAGCATGTTGTTGCCTTCTGGCTTCAAGAACTCAATAACTTGAGTTTGCTCTGTGCCGTTAGCATCAAGGTATGTCACCGTGATAAGAGCAGCATTGTTGTCGCCGTGCTCAAACAAGCCTCCTAGGCCATCCAGACCAAGATTCACGCTGCCAACAGGGTTCTCAGACAAATCAATGCTGATGGTTTCGCCGCGCTGAATGCCTTGGCCATCGTTATCAGCAATACCATGACCAATATGTGAGACTTCTCGGTTGTATTGAGCTAGCACACCACTATCGGAGGAGATATCAATAGACGCTCCATTTACTAGATATTCGGTTCGACTGTGTGACTCACCACCGTCTGCACTTAAACCCCAGTTGTAGAAATCTGCCGTTGACTCTTCTCCATTTGGAGAATTAGGTCTGTCTTTAATACCAAGCAAGAACCCAACATTATCCGCTTCGTAGTAGATGCTGTCTTTGTTGTACAACGAGCCATCGGCCGATGTAATTTCTTGAAGATCGCCATTTTCATCTTTGAAATACAAGGTGCCAGATGTAGGTAGCTCTGTTATTCGGATCTGAAGATCATCACCATTTAAGTCATCCTCAACGTCAGAAATATGATCGCTTTCTGAGCCTTGGTCCAAAGGCTTATCATCAGTATCAAAAATTACGTTAGTAATAAGTTCGTCAGCGCTATGGTCAAAGTCCTCGTTAAGTGGCTTGTCGTTGACTGGCGTTACGTTTAGCGTGACCGTCGTTGTTTCAATGACACCACCAGAAGTAACTGTGTAGGTAAACTCATCCGCACCGTTGTAATCCTGGTTCGGCGTGTAAGTAATGGTGCCATCATCGTTAACAACCACACTGCCATTTGCAGGGCCATCGCCCGCTTCTACGGATACAACTGGTGATTGGCCTTCGAAACTATCGTTGTCTAACACATCCAAAATGGTTGGCGTATCTTCAACGATATCTGCACTATCTGCGACAATGTCTGCAACGGCGTTGACTGTGAAATCAACCGTCTGACTCACTTCCAAACCGCTTAGATCTGTCGCGGTAAACGTCAGCTCTTCAGAACCATTCCAGTCTGCAGTTGGGGTGATAGTTGCGATACCATCGACAATCGAAACTTGAATGTTGCTGTTACCAGAAATGCTGAACGTCAGCTCGCTGTCCGCGTTATCAACATCGCTGAATGCGTCATTCAAGTCGATAGTGTATTCAGCAAAGTCTTCCGGTAGAACTTGATCAGCAATGGTGTTTTCAACCACAGGCTTGTCGTTAACAGGAGTAACGTTCAGCGTGACCGTCGTTGTTTCAGTGACACCACCAGAAGTGACTGTGTAGGTAAACTCATCCGCACCGTTGTAATCCTGGTTCGGCGTGTAAGTAATGGTGCCATCATCGTTGACAACCACATTCCCGTTAGTCGGACCATCTCCAGATTCGACAGATACAACAGGTGATTGACCTTCGAAGCTATCGTTGTCTAACACATCCAAAATGGTTGGTGTGTCTTCAACGATATCTGCACTATCTGCGACAATGTCTGCAACGGCGTTGACTGTGAAATCAACCGTCTGACTCACTTCCAAACCACTTAGATCTGTCGCGGTAAACGTCAGCTCTTCAGAACCATTCCAGTCTGCTGTTGGGGTGATAGTTGCGATGCCATCAACAATTGACACTAGAATGTTACTGTTCCCAGAAACACTAAACGTCAGTTCGCTATCTGCATTATCAACGTCATTGAACGCGTCATTTAAATCGATGGTATAAGGCGTAAAGTCCTCAGGTAGAACTTGGTCTGCAATGGTATTCTCAACCACCGGCTTATCGTTTACAGGAGTAACGTTCAGCGTAACCGTCGTTGTCTCAGTGACACCACCAGAGGTGACTGTGTAGGTGAATTCGTCTGAACCATTGTAATCTTGGTCTGGCGTGTAGGTTATGGTGCCGTCGTTGTTAACAACCACACTGCCATTTGCTGGGCCATTGCCCGCTTCTACGGATACCACTGGCGATTGGCCTTCGAAGCTATCGTTATCCAGCACACCCAAAATTGTTGGCGTATCTTCAACGATATCTGCACTGTCAGCGACAATATCGGCAACAGCATTGACTGTGAAATCAACAGTCTGACCAACTTCTAAACCACTTGGATCTGTCGCGATAAACGTCAATTCTTCTGAACCGTTCCAGTCTGCGGTTGGTGTGATCGTCGCAATACCATCGACAATCGAAACTTGAATGTTATTGTTACCAGAAACACTAAACGTCAGTTCGCTATCTGCATTATCAACGTCTCTGAACGCGTCATTTAAATCGATGGTATAAGGCGTAAAGTCCTCAGGTAGAACTTGGTCTGCAATGGTGTTTTCCACCACTGGCTTATCATTAACAGGAGTAACGTTCAGAGATACTGTTGTGGTTTCAGTGACACCACCAGAGGTGACCGTGTAAGTGAACTCATCAGCACCGTTGTAATCTTGGTTTGGCGTGTAAGTAATGGTGCCATCATTGTTAACAACTACACTGCCGTTAGTCGGGCCATTGCCCGCTTCTACGGATACCACTGGCGATTGGCCTTCAAAGTTATCGTTGTCCAACACATCCAAAATTGTTGGTGTGTCTTCAACGATATCTGCACTATCAGCGACAATATCGGCAACGGCGTTAACCGTGAAATCAACAGTCTGGCTAACGCTTTCACCATCAGGATCTGTGGCGGTAAACGTCAACTCCTCAGAACCATTCCAGTCTGCTGTTGGTGTGATAGTTGCGATACCATCAACAATCGAAACTTGGATATTGCTGTTACCAGAAACGCTGAACGTCAGCTCGCTGTCTGCGTTATCTACATCGCTAAATGCGTCATTCAAATTAATGGTGTATTCAGCAAAATCTTCCGGTAGAACTTGGTCAGCAATGGTGTTTTCAACGACTGGTTTATCGTTAACAGGCGTGACGTTTAGCGTAACCGTTGTGGTTTCAGTGACGCCGCCAGAGGTGACTGTGTAAGTGAACTCATCCGTACCGTTGTAGTCTTGGTCTGGCGTGTAAGTAATTGTTCCATCACTGTTTACAACCACATTACCGTTAGTCGGACCATCTCCAGATTCCACTGTAACAACTGGCGATTGGCCTTCGAAGCTATCGTTGTCCAACACATCCAAAATGGTTGGTGTGTCTTCAACGATATTCGCACTGTCAGCGACAATATCGGCAACGGCGTTGACTGTGAAATCAACTTTCTGACTCACTTCCAAACCACTTGGATCTGTCACGGTAAACGTTAGTTCTTCAGAACCGTTCCAGTCTGCTGTTGGGGTGATAGTTGCGATACCATCGACAATCGACACTTGGATATTGCTGTTACCAGAAACAGTAAACGTCAGATCGTTGTCCGCGTTATCAACATCGCTGAATGCGTCATTCAAGTCGATAGTGTATTCAGCAAAATCTTCCGGTAGAACTTGATCAGCAATGGTGTTTTCCACCACTGGCTTGTCGTTGACTGGCGTTACGTTTAGCGTGACAGTGGTCGTTTCTGTCACACCGCCAGAAGTAACGGTGTAAGTGAACTCATCAGCACCGTTGTAATCTTGGTTTGGTGTGTAGGTGATCGTGCCGTCGTTGTTAACAACCACACTACCGTTAGTCGGACCATCACCAGATTCGACTGTAACAACTGGTGATTGGCCTTCAAAGCTATCGTTGTCTAAGACATCCAAAACAGTCGGCGTATCTTCAACGATATCTGCGCTGTCAGCGACAATGTCGGCAACGGCGTTGACTGTGAAATCAACTTTCTGACTCACTTCCAAACCGCTTAGATCTGTCGCTGTAAACGTCAGCTCTTCAGAGCCATTCCAGTCAGCGGTTGGGGTGATAGTTGCAATACCATCAACAATTGATACTTGAATGTTGCTGTTACCAGAAACGCTAAATGTCAATTCACTGTCTGCGTTATCAACATCGCTAAACGCGTCATTTAAATCGATGGTATAAGGCGTAAAGTCCTCAGGTAGAACTTGGTCTGCAATGGTATTCTCAACCACCGGCTTATCGTTTACAGGAGTAACGTTCAGCGTAACTGTTGTGGTTTCTGTGACGCCGCCAGAGGTGACTGTGTAGGTGAATTCATCTGCGCCGTTGTAATCTTGATTAGGCGTGTAAGTAATGGTGCCATCATCGTTAACAACCACACTGCCATTTGCAGGGCCATTGCCCGCTTCTACGGATACCACTGGCGATTGGCCTTCGAAGCTATCGTTGTCTAACACATCCAAAATGGTTGGTGTGTCTTCAACGATATCTGCACTATCTGAGACGATATCGGCAACGGCGTTGACTGTGAAATTAACTTTCTGACTCACTTCCAAACCACTTGGATCTGTCGCGATAAACGTCAATTCTTCTGAACCGTTCCAGTCTGCAGTTGGTGTGATCGTCGCAATACCATCGACAATCGATACTTGAATGTTGCTGTTACCAGAAACAGTAAACGTCAGTTCGCTATCTGCATTATCAACGTCACTGAACGCGTCATTTAAATCGATGGTATAAGGCGTAAAGTCCTCAGATAGAACTTGGTCAGCAATGGTATTCTCAACCACAGGCTTATCGTTAACTGGTGTAACGTTCAGAGATACTGTTGTGGTTTCAGTTACACCACCAGACGTGACTGTGTAAGTGAATTCGTCCGCACCGTTGTAATCTTGGTTTGGCGTATAAGTGATCGTGCCGTCGTTGTTCACAACCACAGTGCCGTTTGCAGGGCCATTGCCCGCTTCGACTGATACAACTGGCGACTGACCTTCAAAGCTGTCGTTATCCAGCACATCCAAAATTGTTGGCGTATCTTCAACGATATCTGCGCTGTCAGCGACAATGTCGGCAACGGCGTTAACCGTGAAATCAACAGTCTGGCTAACGCTTTCACCATCAGGATCTGTCGCGGTAAACGTTAACTCTTCAGTACCATTCCAGTCTGCTGTTGGTGTGATAGTTGCGATGCCATCAACAATCGAAACTTGAATGTTGCTGTTACCAGAAACAGTAAACGTCAGTTCGCTGTCTGCGTCGTCAACATCGCTAAAGGCGTCATTCAAATCGATGGTATAAGGCGTAAAGTCCTCAGATAGAACTTGGTCAGCAATGGTATTCTCAACCACCGGCTTATCGTTGACAGGAGTAACGTTCAGCGTAACTGTTGTGGTTTCAGTGACGCCGCCAGACGTGACTGTGTAGGTGAATTCATCCGCACCGTTGTAGTCTTGGTTTGGCGTGTAAGTAATTGTTCCATCATCGTTTACAACCACATTACCGTTAGTCGGACCATCTCCAGATTCAACCGTGACAACTGGTGATTGGCCTTCGAAGCTATCGTTGCCCAACACATTCAAAACGGTTGGTGTATCTTCAACGATATCCGCGCTGTCAGCGACAATATCGGCAACAGCGTTGACTGTGAAATCAACTTTCTGACTCACTTCCAAACCGCTTAGATCTGTCGCGGTAAACGTTAACTCTTCAGAACCGTTCCAGTCTGCAGTTGGTGTGATCGTCGCAATACCATCAACAATCGAAACTTGAATGTTACTGTTGCCAGAAACAGTAAACGTTAGCTCGCTATCTGAGTTATCAACATCACTAAATGCGTCATTCAAGTTAATCGTGTATTCAGCAAAGTCTTCCGGTAGAACTTGGTTAGCAATGGTTTTCTCAACCACTGGCTTGTCGTTTACAGGGGTAACGTTTAGCGTAACTGTTGTGGTTTCAGTGACGCCGCCAGACGTGACTGTGTAAGTGAATTCGTCCGCACCGTTGTAATCTTGGTTTGGCGTATAAGTGATCGTGCCGTCGTTGTTCACAACCACAGTGCCGTTTGCAGGGCCATTGCCCGCTTCGACTGATACCACTGGTGATTGGCCTTCAAAGCTGTCGTTATCCAGTACATCCAAAATTGTTGGCGTATCTTCAACGATATCTGCACTATCTGCGACAATGTCGGCAACGGCGTTAACAGTGAAATCAACTGTTTGGCTGACCTCTAACCCGCGTGGATCTTTTGCAATGAACGTGAGCTCTTCTGAACCGTTCCAATCTGCAGTTGGGGTGATAGTTGCGATGCCATCAACAATCGAAACTTGAATGTTGCTGTTGCCAGAAACGCTAAACGTCAATTCGCTATCCGCGTTATCAACGTCACTGAACGCGTCATTCAAGTTGATGGTGTATGCAGCAAAGTCCTCAGGTAGAACTTGGTCTGCAATGGTATTCTCAACCACCGGCTTGTCGTTTACAGGCGTAACGTTTAGTGTAACCGTTGTGGTTTCAGTGACGCCGCCAGAGGTCACTGTGTAAGTGAACTCATCCGCACCGTTGTAGTCTTGGTCTGGCGTGTAAGTAATGGTGCCGTCGTTGTTCACAACCACACTGCCATTTGCTGGTCCATTGCCAGCCTCTACTGATACCACTGGCGATTGGCCTTCGAAGCTATCGTTGTCCAACACATCCAAAATGGTTGGTGTGTCTTCAACGATATTCGCGCTGTCAGCGACAATGTCGGCAACAGCATTGACTGTGAAATCAACCGTCTGGCTCACTTCCAAACCACTTGGATCTTTTGCAGTGAACGTCAGCTCCTCAGAACCATTCCAGTCTGCCGTTGGTGTAATCGTCGCAATACCATTAACAATCGATACTTGAATGTTGCTGTTACCCGAAACGCTAAACGTCAGTTCGTTGTCTGTGTTGTCGACATCGCCAAACGCCTCATTCAAGTTAATCGTGTATTCAGCAAAATCTTCTGGTAGAACTTGGTCAGCAATGGTGTTTTCCACCACTGGTTTATCGTTGACTGGAGTTACGTTTAGCGTAACCGTCGTAGTCTCAGTGACACCACCAGAGGTAACTGTATAAGTGAACTCATCAGCACCGTTGTAATCTTGGTTTGGTGTGTAGGTAATGGTGCCGTCGTTGTTCACAACCACACTGCCATTTGTAGGACCATTGCCCGCTTCTACCGATACCACCGGCGATTGGCCTTCGAAACTATCATTGTCTAACACATCCAAAATTGTTGGTGTGTCTTCAACGATATTAGCGCTGTCCGAAACAATATCGGCAACGGCGTTGACTGTGAAATCAACCGTCTGGCTCACTTCCAAACCACTTGGATCTTTTGCAGTGAACGTCAGCTCCTCAGAACCATTCCAGTCTGCCGTTGGTGTAATCGTCGCGATGCCATCGACAATCGAAACTTGAATATTGCTGTTACCAGAAACGCTAAACGTCAGTTCGCTGTCTGCGTCATCAACATCGCTAAACGCGTCATTCAAGTTAATCGTGTATTCAGCAAAATCTTCTTGTAGAACTTGGGATGGGATAGCATTTTCGGTTGTCGGAGCATCATTAAGTGGATTAACTGTTACCGAAACTTCTGCTTCATCTTCTAATGTACCATCAGAAACTGTGTAGCTAATGGTTGCATCGCCGTTGAAGTTTTCTGCTGGAGTAAAAACAAGCTTACCGTCTACGATCTCAACCGTACCTTGCTCTTCAGGAACAGACGCATTCACTATGGTCAGCGTGTCACCGTCAACATCGGTATCGTTCGGTAACACATCAATTGTAACAGGCGTATCTTCGTCCGTCGTAGTGCTGTCATCATTTGCTACTGGTGCATCATTTACAGGGTTAACAGTAACCGAAACCGTTGCTTCATCTGTTAGTTCACCATCAGTAACAACATAAGTGATAGTTGCTTCACCGTTGAAATCTTCAGCAGGTGTAAAAACAAGCTTACCGTCTATGATCTCAACCGTGCCTTGCTCTGCAGGAACAGACGCATTCACGATGGTCAGTGTGTCACCGTCAACATCGGTGTCATTGAGTAGTACATCAATGGTAACTGGCGTATCTTCATTCGTCTCAGTGCTGTCATTATTTGCTACTGGAGCATCATTTACAGGATTAACAGTAACCGAAACCGTTGCTTCATCTGTTAATTCACCATCGGTAACAACATAAGTGATGGTTGCTTCGCCGTTGAAATCTTCAGCAGGTGTAAAAACTAACTCACCATCAACGATTGCAACGGTTCCCTGTTCTTCAGGTACCGTGGCTGAATCAATTGTAAGAGAGTCGCTATCTTCATCATCGTCATTGGCTAAGACATCAATGGTAATCGGAACGTCTTCGTCTGTTTGAATGTTGTCATCTTCAGCGACCGGAGCAATTGGCGTGACGGCTGGAGAAGTGTTAGGAAGGTTTAAATACAGCCCAGCAAGAGTTAGGCTTTGAGTTTCGGAAAAGCCAAGCGCAGCTAACCCCGTTGTTTCAAACACAGTATCGGCTAGCAATTCTGCTGCCGTGCGCTCTACAGTGCCGCTAGCCTGCAAACTGGAACCATTACTCTCGCCTGCAGCTGGTGCGAATTCTTCGTTGAGTAACGTTGGATCTTGCCCCTCTTGAAGTGCGTCAATAATTTGAGCGACATCGTCAGTGACGTCTTGCACCCCTTCTTCTCTTGCGACTTGAACTTGAAGCTTTTCCGGTTCAGCTTCAGTTCTAGCAACAATAAGTTCACCCGGTAACGGTTGTTCGTTTTGAGCTAATGTCTTTAATTGCCCATCCAAACCTATTACTACGATCTGACCACCAAGTGAAACTAAGGATGTACGATCCATATAAACCCCTGACCTTTAAATACTGTCAACATTTTGACCAATGATACTAATTCGTTATATATTGCCCGAAGATATAACGCAATAACAGAGCTTTAACACCAAAAAACAACTTTTAAGTCACATATTATCCATATGAAGTGCCAAACAAATGTATGAGAACTGGATCACTACGTTTAAGTGCCAAAATAGTTCTAACATCATGAAAATATGATCTTTATTCAAAGATTATATTAACTCCCATACGGTATAGTGAATTTCAACGGTGCACACTTAAGTATAGCAACTAGTTCCATAGTTGATTGTTAATAGCTTTGTGCGTTAGATTATTGACGCCTATAGAGTTATCCCTAATTTATAAGAATAATTTCTCGCCTTCAGACTTGACTAAATCTAGGAGAATTAAAGTGAAGTGGACTCGTGCCAACGCCCTATGTCTTGGTGTGCTTACCGTTAGCCCTGTTTTCGGGCAAACACTAGAGCAAGCAGTAGAAAACACGCTCATCACCAATCCAGACATCAAAAGCGCGTTTAATGAATTCGTAAGTAAGCAGTATGTGAATGAAGCCTCGAGTGGTGCTTACCTCCCTTCAGTCGATCTGGATGCAGGTATCGGTTATGAAGGTATTAACCCTGCCGAAGGTGGCAGAGACTCAACAGACTTAACTCGCAAAGAAGCAACGGTTACCCTAACCCAACTTATTTGGGATGGTTCTGCAACGCTAAACGACATTGATAGAACGGCAGCTGACGCTGAGTCTGTTCGTTATCAACTGCTTGCAGATGCTCAAGATACGGCACTTGAAGTGACCAAAGTGTATCTAGATGCAGTGAAAGCCTATGAAGTATTAACGCTTTCAGAAAACAACCTGAAAGTTCACAAAAAGATCTATCAAGACATCAAAAAACGCGTAGATTCAGGAATTGGCTCAACCGCAGACTTAACCCAAGTAGAAGCTCGCCTAGCAAAAGCTCACGGTAATTTGGTCGCGGCACAAAACAATTTGTTTGATAGTCATACCATCTTTACTCGACTAGTCGGGCAAGCTCCACAAGGACTAATCTTCCCACGAGCTGATCAAAACTTCATTCCATACACAGTGGATGACGCCGTTGACTTGGCATTTGACTCTCACCCAGTGATCAAAATTTCTAAAGCAGACGTTGATTCAGCGAAGTTTCAATACAAGCAATCAAAAGGCAATTACTACCCAACGATCTCGGTAGAAGCCGCACAGACATGGCGTGATGATGCCGCTGGTATCGAAGGAAATAGTGACGAAACGACCGCAATGCTTCGAATGCGTTACAACTTGTATAACGGTGGCAGTGACGCAGCAAATGCCGAGAGTTTTGCTTACCAATTGAACAAAGCTAAAGACTTACGTGAACGCGCATACCGAAATGTTGAAGAAGGCCTTCGTTTGTCATGGAGTGCATTGGATCTGACCCAGCAACAAAAACAATTTTTGTCTGATCACGTAGATTCAGCATCTGAAACCGTTATCGCTTATGAGAAACAGTATCGAATTGGTAAACGTACCCTACTTGATCTGTTGAACACAGAGAATGAACTGTTCGAAGCGCGCAAAGATTACTTAGATGCGAAATACGCTGAGCAATACGCAAAATATCGTGTGATGAACGCAACAGGACAACTATTGAATGCCCTGCGCGTCGACGTTCCTACAGAATGGAATCAGAAGGTGGAGTACTAAGACATGCAAGCAGTAAAGATTCTATTCTCACTTGGATTGATTTTGTCTGTGAACCAAGCGTTCGCAGAGGATGAATACGACTACATGGTCACTCCGAATGCACAGCAAATAGCAGATCTTCAAGATGATGACGATGACGGTGTAATTAACGCCAGAGATTTATGCCCGGGAACGCCGCCGACATCAGAGATCGATAACGACGGCTGCGGTGAGTACATTAAATCGTCAGAACAAATGCAAGTTCGCGTGTTATTCGCCAATGATTCTGATGAAATTAACCCAGTGTTCCACCGTCAAATTCGTCAGCTGTCTGAGTTTTTGAACGAATACCCTTCCACATCTATTGAGCTGCACGGTTATGCAAGTAAGGTTGGTGGCTCAACCCATAACTTAGACCTATCTAAGCGTCGCGCGAACAACGTCCGTTCTGCACTATTAGGTTACGGTATTGCGGCAAATCGTGTTCGAATCGTAGGTTATGGCGATACTCATTTAGCCCAACAAGGCACGGATGAAGTCAGCCATGCGCTCAACCGCAGAGTGACCGCTTCCGTTGTGGGTTACAAAGGTGAAATCAAGAAAGAGTGGACGATATTTACCACTCTTCCTGAAAATACAATTTAAGGAGCTTCGGCTCCTTTTCTTTTTCAACCTTGCTAAACCGTATTATGCTTTAGGAATCGGCACTTTAGTGGTAATCTACTCGCGTCATAACAATGAGAGTTTTGAAATGAGCAAACTTACATCAGATATCCAAGCAAACCTTGACCTTTTCGTTGCTGAAACCAAAGAAAACCAGTTGGTTTGGGGTCTACGTAATGAAGAAGGTTGGCTATCTTGTGAATCAACTGAATTCGAAAACAGCGAGGTTATGCCTTTCTGGTCTACTAAGGAAGATGCACAAACACACAACGTTGAAGAATGGGCAGATTTCGAAGTACTAGAAATCCCTCTAGATATCTTTGTTGAAGATTGGCTTCTAACTCTTGCAGAAGACGGCGTGCTTGTTGGTACAAACTGGAACGCTCAGCTAGAAGGTAAAGAGGTTGAACCTCAAGATCTAGCTAAACTGTACGTAGGCTAATTCCTAAAGACCTCAGCATCATGCTGGGGTCTGCTTTATTGTTACTTACCTTTTCGATGTAAAGCTCGACCGAGCGCATAATTTTCTTCATTCCATTATCTATACCCTTCGGCTTTTGTCACAATGAACTGTACCTAATTGGTATATCATTCTGAGCAAACAATATAAAAATAACATAAGGTTACATCACTATGCGTACCCTGCTTTCTTTGCTTGCGTCACTCCTAATCGGCGGTCAGGCAAACGCAAGTGACACTCAAAATATCACCCAATGGCATGCTGTCTATCAAGCTACGATGAAAACAAACGCTAAGTCTGCGCTCAGCATGCTGCAAGATCGGTATCATAGCGCCGATTCTAATAGCGAAAAGTTGTACGTTAGCGGCTTGATTTACGAATACATGTCTAACATTGATCAACCGTATTATGGAAGCAGTCAAATATTAGAAAACCGCTTTGCCAAGCTTGAGTCCAAGTACATTCTTGCACTGACAGAACGAAAAAATGGCAACTACGATACGTCGGCAAACGTTTTTACTTCCTTACTACAAAGTGCAAAACAGCGAAGTGATGAAGAAACTAAAGCATTGATGAACTATCAGCTTTGTTACACGTTGAATCAACAGGGCCAGTACCACAAAGCAAGCTTCTTTTGTTCATCATTAAACAATCATTTATCGGGCGATCATAAACAAAATATCCCTTCGGATCTTGCTTTACGTGTTATCGCGAACAACTTTGACTTTCGCGGTGAGTATGAAATTGCACTGAATTTGTACCGTCGATTACTGACAGAAATGCCGACTCAAAGTGATCCAACCGGTGTCTACAATGACGTTGGTAACTTACTGAGTGAGTTAGGTCAGTTTGAGCAATCCGAACAATACTTAATACAGGCATTGCTGGCACGCCAACTTGAATCAACACCGCTAGAAGTCGCACAGGTCGAACATAGCTTGGCGGCGATGTATAGCAAATCTATGGATTATGAAAAAGCAGTCAGCCACTACAAGAACGCATTGACGCTTCTTGAGGATCTTAACTATCCCTACGGTCAAGGGTTAACTTATCTTGGACTTGGTTCCGCTTATGTTGATTCTGGCGATTTGAAAAGTGCAGTACCTTACATTAAAAGTGCACTTGCATTAGGTGAGCAATACGAAAATATGCGTTTGCAAACTGAAAGCCATCTTACGGCGGGCTTTGCTTATTTGAAACACGATTCTCTACGTGAGGCTCTGGAACACGCGCAAGCGGCGTTAGAACTCGCCAATAAAAATTCCACATCAGCGCTACAGGCCAAAGCTCAGCTGTTGTTGTCGCAGATTTATCAAAAGAAAAATGATTTTTCTAACGCCCTCTCACACTATCAAAAATACGCAAAGCTCGAGCTTGCTAGCCGAGATGCCAACAACGTAAAAGCAATTGAGGCGTTGGATCTAACAAAAAGCGAGTACGAATATGAACTTCAACTGGTCAAAATAGACAATGAGCGAAACCTTAAGCTCTTGGAGCTTGAGAAGTTAGGTGAACAGCAGCGAGCTTATAACTTTGTGATTTTCTGTCTGCTAACTATTTTACTAGTCGTGCTGTTCGTATTACGCAATACCAAGATCAAATCACGCTTAGATAGGCTTACTGGTTCGTTAAACCGAAGCACAATCATAGAAAAAATAAGAAATCAGACCGTCAGCGCTCCAGAAGACATGCGCTATGTATTAGCCCTGATCGACTTAGACAACTTTAAACTGCTCAATGACAAGCACGGACACCCAACTGGCGACTTGGTGTTAAAGCATGTGTGTAAAGCGATTCAAGTTAAATTGAATAAAGGCGAATACCTTGGTCGCTTGGGAGGCGAAGAGTTTATCTTGTTGTTGAAGAACGTGGATGAGATTGATGTGCCATTTCGTATCCAGAGCTTACATAAAACCATCTCTGAAAAACAAATTAAGAGCACCAACGACGAGACACTCAATGTAACAGCAAGCTTGGCCTACCTCTCAACGTCTAAGCCACTCAGTAACTTCGATGAGTTGTATTCGATACTAGACCAAGCTTTGTATCAATCTAAAAAGAACGGACATAATGCCGTGATTGATGCGTATAACGAGCCTATTGATCTTCCGTCTTCTGCTTTTGAATCAACGACTGCATAACGGCGTCTTTGTTGTTTAGATAGTCATCTAAGCCCGCTTTGCGCAGGTCACAAGACGGGCAATCACCACAACCATCACCGATGATGCCGTTGTAACACGTTAGCGTGTTTTCACGAACTAGTTGCAGCGCATCATATTGATCAGCCAGTGCCCACGTTTCTGCTTTGTTCAACCACATTAGCGGGGTTTTGATGTCAAACTGACGATCCATACCCTTAACCAAGGCACTGTTCATCGCTTTCACGAAATCATCACGACAATCTGGATAGCCACTAAAGTCTGTTTCACAAACACCAGTAATGACGGTTTCTGCGCCAATTTGGTAAGCGTAGATGCCAGCAAGCGTTAGGAACAAAATGTTGCGACCTGGAACGAATGAATTCGGCAAACCGTTTTCTTGTAGTTCATGAGAAACTGGAATGTCGTCACGCGTCAGAGAGCTAATGGCCAGTTCATTCAGCAGGCCAACATCCATCACTTTGTGTGCAGCGACGCCGAGATCTTTTGCGACTTTCTCAGCCACTTCAATCTCCAGCTTATGACGCTGACCGTAATCGAATGTGATGGCATGTACTTCGTCAAACTCTTTTAAAGCTTGAACCAGACATGTTGTAGAGTCCTGTCCACCACTGAAAACAACGACTGCTTTTTTCATCTTTCTCTCCGAGCTTAAGCAATACTTAGGTATTTATGAGTTTGAACTGACAAACGCCAGTTGCGAGCAACACAGGTATCAATACACAGTTGTGTAGCGCGAGGCTTCTGACTGATAGGCTGAAGTGCGATTACTGTCTTCTTAGCAATGTCTGCTGAGGCCAACAATGCATCAAGCTGATCGATGTCTTTTTGAGTGCCAACCGGATGTTTGATCTCGTTTGCGCGTTCTAATGCACTTTTGAGTACTGGTAGCTTCCCTTTCATTGCGACTTTAGGTGACACCGTCACCCATGTACTTTCTGAAGTCACGACCTCTGAAGTACCACTGGTTTCGATTTGGCATTGGCAACCCATTTCTTCAAATGCAGCCGTCAACGCACGTAAATCATAAATGCATGGTTCGCCACCAGTGATCACAATATGCTTCGCATTGAAGCCCTGCTTTTTGTATTCAGCTACGATGTCTTCTGCCGATGCGAAACACCATGTTGGAGAATCTTCTGTTTTCACCAAGATATCACCGATCTGGCGCTGGTCTTCTTCTTCTGCGTACCAAGTCTGTTTCGTATCGCACCAAGAACATCCAACCGGACATACTTGCAAACGCACAAAAACCGCTGGCACACCAGTGAAAAACCCTTCCCCTTGGATGGTTTCAAACATCTCATTTAGCTTATACAACGTAGAACTCACTCAACTCATTATACTTCGAGGCGAAGACCTTAATGGAGAGGCGCACTCAGGTCAATTTAAACCAAAAATAAATTGTTAAAATAGGTCGTTTTGTAGTTTCATACGCAGGTTCCCCATTTTTTAAGGTAAGTAAAGATGTACAAGCTGATCGCCCTAGACATGGACGGCACGTTGCTAAACAGCGACAAAGTAATTTCTGAAGAGAACAAGCATGCCATTGCAAAAGCACGCGAAGCGGGTGTTACCGTTGTCCTTGCTTCTGGCCGCCCTCTTGAGGGAATGCAAGACAAGCTAGACGAGTTAAACATCAACTCAGACAAAGACTTTGTTTTGTACTACAACGGCTCTATGGTGAAAAACATTGGTACCAATGAAATCATCCACCAGCAGATCATTGATGGCAAAGCTGCGAAGAAAATTGCACGTAAAGCACGCGAGCTTGGCGCTTATGTTCACGCATTCAGCCAAGAGCATGGTCTGATCACAGAAGAAAACAACCCTTACACTGACATCGAAGCAAAAATCAATGGCGTAGCAGTCACTGAGATGAACTTTGATGCGCTAGAAGATGATCACGCGATCATCAAAGCAATGATGGTTGCAGAGCCAAGTAAACTAACTGAAGTTATCTCAGCCCTACCAACAGAGCTAAAACAAGAGTTTACCGTTGTGCAAAGTGCACCTTTCTTCTTAGAGTTTTTGAATCCATCAAGCAACAAAGGCGTCGGTGTTTCGGCCATCGCAGAATATTTAGGCATCAAAGCTGAAGAAGTGATTTGTATGGGCGATGCCGAGAACGACCACCACATGCTTGAATACGCAGGTCTTGGTATCGCAATGGCGAACGCAATGGAAGAAACCAAACAAATCGCAGACTACATCACGGTAAGCAACGACGAGCACGGTGTAGCAAAATCGATCGAGAAGTTTGTGCTTAACGCGTAATACTCTGAGTCGATCTGAATTGATGTAAAAAAGCCTCGCATTTGAGCGAGGCTTTTTGTTATCCATTTTCTAGCTAAGCGCCCTGTTTCGCACGCTTTCCACACGTCAGCTTTCTAGCTAACGTAATAAACGTCAGCATTAGCAACGGGTAATGGAACGTATTAAAGACCAGAGACCAGAACCCACTGAACGAAACCGTTGTACCCAAGTAGAGATAGAGTTGATCAACCAGCAACAAGGCCAAAATAACGAACAACATCTGCTGGCGCTCAAATCGAATATCCGACTCTTTGAATGTCATAACCAGTGCAGACGCTGTAATTAGAATCGCTAACCAACTGGTGAACACAGGCAATGGCCAGATAACAGAGATCACCGCTGTAATTGCTGTCATGGTGAACCAAACCCCTTTCGAGGTGAGCAGTCTATCGACATCTATTTCTGGATTATCTTCCAAACGTAAAACATGCCATGCCACTAGAACACCCAGCAACGCACCAACAGACATATCCAGAATAAACGCAGTCCCCAAGAAGAACTTGCAGAACATTACGGTTAAAGTGACCAAGCCCGTCAACAAAGTGACTCGATTTAATCCAAAACTCTTCGTTCTTTGGAATAAGAAGGTCATCACACAGAACCAAATCGCGATCGGCAAGCTTGGGAAACTAAAACCAAAGCTATGCGTTAACTCTGTGATCGGCATATAAACGTGCGGCCTTGGTAGCGAGAACCCCTGCTGCGCAACCAATACCATTAGAGAAGTCGCAGTGATAGAGAAAAATAGACGGTAAACGAAACGGCTATCAAACTTCATCATGACAAACGGGAACAAGAACAACAGAAACGTTGGATTGCTGATGCTCGTTACCAATTTTGCAACTTCACAGGTTGTTTCACGGCTTGCTGACGAAAATGACGCGATCCAGCTTTGTAAATCGACCATCCAAGAAAGCTCAAGTTGACGAAAACCCGGCGCGGAATCTATCAACTGGTCAACATAAACAACTGATTGATTTGTCGCTCGCGAATAAAATTCAGCCACCTCTTTCCATTGCGCAGGATAACGGTAAAGAGAAGCTGACATGTTGCTCGGGTTTGCAATCATTGCAGAGGCGACTTCTACGCCATAATGCGGCGCAAACCAAATTGGAAGCTCGTTCCCATCTAAAGTGTTGGTCATAGAAAAAGCAATCACTTCTGAATCAGAGACACAATCATAGAATACAGCTGTGTCCGTTCTACCTAGCTCCTCGCCAACGGTGACAACTAAGCCAGTTTCTTCCCAAGTTTCTCGTTGAGCAGCGAGCTTCGGTGACTCACCTTCAATGACAGTGCCACCAGGAAGAGAAATTTTATTGGTTAATATTTCATGGATTAAAACCAGTTTGTCATCTGCGCGGACAATACAAAGCGCCCCTTTTACGTCTTCAGGAAGAGGATTCGCGGCAGATGTAGGAGATACAAACAAAGAAATGGAATACAGGATGAGAAAAAACAGCTGTCTCAGCACAAAATACGACCTTTAACAAAAAAGAAGAATCACTCAGCTATGATGGCAGGATTACCAATATTTTTCGACATAAATTAAGTAACCAGTTGTACATTTAGCACACATGTCAAAAAACGCTTTGCGACACTCTTCAAAATAGTTCTGACAAAAATCAGACATAACTCGAAATATTGGCTGCGATTTTGCCAGTTATATTAAGTTAACGTCAGAGGAATTTACGTGGATTTTACGCCTTCTCAGAATTGAAACAAGAAAGAGAGCTTATTGTCGACAACAAATAAACTCTCTTTATGGTTCACTTATGCATTTACAGCTTTAACCATGCATCTGTCCAAGCCGAGCCCACACCCGGCTCATATGCACTTGGAGTTGAGCCACACCACAAACTGTTTGGCCAAGGCTTGCATTGGTAACTTGCACCATTATTCGTCACTACATCCCCTGCAGAGTAATTCGTACCCGCTTGGTAAGCATCACCTGAAGATGGCGGCGTTGGTGGCGTAGGCTCTGTTGGTGGATCTACAGGAGGATTAGTCCCAGAACAATCTGAGCTGCCTATTGACTGCCATACTCCCCATGGACCAGATTCTGATGGATTATCGCCTTGAGTCCACCATTGCGCTTGCCATAATTGACCAGCCCAAGTAACGGTTTCGCCCGTGTTGTATACGCTACTCGCTTTCCATTCATTGTCACAACTACCAGAAGGCGGTGTCGTTGTACTAGTGGCGGAAGCTGTAGCCACTGCTTGGTATGTAGTACTGGTTTTATCGATACCAAAGGCCAAAGCAACTCTCGCATCACCTGCTTGAGACGCGCCAAATTCCACATCGACACGACATGAGCTTCCTGCACTGAGTGTCGATTGTGCACATTGGTCTCTGGTGATCATCGCAGATTTCGTGACTCCAGAACGTTGCAGTCCTACACTTTCGACAGTAAACGCAACATTACCGATATTTTGAATACTGAAACTGTGTTGCTTCAGCTCGCCCACTTTAAAAGAACTCAACGTCTGATTTGCCGTGTAACCAACAGAAACATTATCTGTTGGAGGCGTTGTCGTACCTACTACGCCATCAACAAAACTGCGTAACGCCGTAATGTCGCTATACACGCCGTACTTACCCGGTCGGGCACAACCTATACCCCAACTGACGATACCTAGCTGAGTGACAAGACCGTTGTTCTTAACGACGATGGGACCGCCGCTGTCTCCCTGACAAGAATCAATGCCACCTTGCGGAACACCCGCACAGAATGATACGGAGCCAACTGTGGTGTAATTGCCGCCAGCTTGTCGACAAGTCGCATCAGAGACCAGAGGAACATCCACTTCTTGCAGCGCGGTTGGTGAACTGCCTCCCTCCGAAGTTCGGCCTAGGCCAGCGACGGTTAACCAATCACCGACACCTGCATATTGCGAGACACTGCCTGCTGCGATATCCACTTTCGCAACACCAGAAGGAATCGAAGTGAGCTGAAGCAATGCGATGTCGTTAGAAAGCGTAGAAGCATTGTAAGAAGGATGAATATAGATCTGGCTGACGTTGGAACGTACACCATCAGTACCGTTATAAATAACACCACCAATTTTTACCGCGATTTGATTTGGTGCGTCACCGTCAACACAGTGAGCAGCAGTGAGTACGAAACCATCCCCAATATAACTCGCCCCGCAGAAAGAACGATTACCATTGCGGCTGACTATCTGCGTATAAAATTTCCAGTCATTGGGGTTTGCCGTGATACCACCCACGATATCCGGCTGAATTTCATTGTTTTGTGTTTGCGTGACTTGATCTGCACTTGCCAACATTGGCAATAACGCCGTTGCAAGTAAGGTTTTTGATAGATTCAATGTTATTTTCCTCTTGTTTTATGAGGCACTATTCATGTGCCACTTACAAAACAAGCAAACAAAAACAACATCACCAATTTGGATGAGAATGAGTCGCCGCACATTGCGACAAGACTAATAACAAATACTGACTAGTAGACTCAACTTTTGCATCGTCAGATTACATAAGTCACTAAGTTACCGTCTTAGCTACGCATTAATTAACGTTCAGATAACGACTTTCTTAACCAATGAATATGATGCCCAAAACCTTGGCTCTCATAGAGAGAAATCGCAGTTTGGTTAAAGTCCCAAACCTCAACAAACATCTGTTTCACTCCATAATCAACGAATGTCGCCTCAATTTTTTCAATCAAAGCCTTCGCGGTTCCTTGCTTGCGATACTCGGGTAAAACGTAGAGCTCATCAACGCTTCCCATCATTACTGGTTTACTAACCGTAGAAATAAGCTCGCAAAAGTGCCCTGAAACAAAGCCGATGATCTCATCCTCTACTCTAGCGACATACACTAAACATTCAGGGTTATCGAGATAACGAGCAATGCTCTTTTCTTGTTCGATTTCTTCTGCGGTTTTAAACAGCTCTGGGGATTGGATATGGTGCTCATCATGCAGCTCGAACATCAAATCATTAAGTTGTTCAAGATCGTCAAAAAGCGCTGGTTTGATTACAAAAGTAGACATAGGAAAAGAAGCCAAAAACAGGAATCCATATAGTGTGTGTTTAAACATGCATTTAGGCAAGCAAGAATGCAAAAGCCTCTTGCCGACAAAGCAAGAGGCTCCGGTGTTTGTGCTTGCTCATAGATAACCTAAGGGCGCACTCAATTAAGATCTTACTTAGCTAGCCACGTTTAAGCACTCGTTCGATTTCGCCTAGACTGGATGGATCATCAATGGTTGATGGCACCACGTATTGCTCGCCATCGGCTATTTGACGAATGGTTCTTCGCAGAATTTTACCTGAGCGGGTCTTTGGCAAACGGTCAACAACCAGCGCATGTTTAAAGCAAGCCACAGCACCAATCTCGTTGCGCACTTTACCCACCAACTCACCTTCTAGCGTTAGATCATCAATCTTCACACCATCTTTAAGAACCACGAACCCAAGTGGTAGCTGACCCTTTAATTCATCATGGATACCGACTACCGCGCATTCCGCAATCGCGGGGTGACCACCAACGATTTCTTCCATCTCGCCAGTAGACAGACGGTGACCAGCAACGTTAATAACGTCATCAATACGCCCCATGATAAACAGATAACCATCTTCATCTAGGTAACCACCATCTCCCGATACGTAGTAACCCGGAAATTGACTCAGATAACCGGTTTCGAAGCGGTCATGGTTGCGCCAGACAGTCGGTAAGCAGCTTGGTGGTAATGGGCGTTTCAATGCCACAAAACCTTGCTGATTTGCGCCTACTGGCATGCCCATTTCGTTGAGAATCTCGACCTGATAACCAGGTATCGGCTTAGTAGCAGACCCCGCTTTAACTGGCATCATCTCGATACCGGTCGGATTTCCCGCGATCGCCCATCCGGTCTCCGTTTGCCACCAGTGGTCAATGACCGGCTTATCTGCTTTGCTTTCGACCCATTCTAGCGTTGGTGGGTCAAGGCGTTCGCCTGCCATAAAGATAGAGTCGAGGTTGGACAAGTCGTATTGCTTGATGAACTCGCCTTCTGGGTCTTCTTTCTTAATTGCACGGAAAGCGGTCGGCGCGGAGAAAAGCACGTCCACTTTGTATTCATCACAAACACGCCAGAATGCACCCGGATCCGGTGTTCTCACTGGTTTACCTTCAAATAGAATAGTTGTACAACCATGAATCAACGGTGCGTACACAATATAAGAGTGACCAACGACCCATCCTACATCCGATGCAGCCCAGAACACGCCATCTTGGGGGATGTTATAAATCGACGTCATCGAATATTTCATCGATAGCGCATGCTCTAGTCAGAGCAAGGCATCGACACACGTAATTACCTTCAGGACATTTTTAGGGACATCTACCTAGGAGTTACGGAAGAATCCAAAGGGGAGTTTATCTAGCGCTTTGTGACTTATAGGCGTTTGGTTTGTACGCACCACCCACTATACCCACCGTTTTGAATGCTACATAGTGGCGGGCTCGTGCGCCGTCGTTCGGGGGCACCCTCTACCCCCACTATCCCCACTATATAGATAGAGTAGAGAGAGAGGATACCACCTACCCCCTAGATGGTCGTTCTTCCGGTTCGAGAGATATATAGTGGGGCGACGGATGGTGGGCGATAGATCGCACTCCCTTGGGTTTTGCCCACTGTTGCACGATGCAACTACTCGCTCTCGTCGCCAAAGCATATAGCTTCTATTGCAGCATGAACATCTTCCACTGTCTTTTGCCCCTTCTTGATAAGAGACCTAATTCTATTCCCAGCATTCATACGCTTTTGTCCATTGTTCAAATGGGAATATCGTCTAAATAAATCACCGGTATTCATATCCAACAATTTTTCAGCAATAGCAATAACATCCATTGGAGAAAAGCCTTTCAACAACATTTGAAGCTCATCGCCACATCCATCTGTCTCTTTATACTTGGCTCTTCTGATTTGAAATTCGTTAGACATGGTTTTCATTTCTTGCTCTTCATCTAACGCACGTAGAACTTCATTCGCATCTGATGGGTCATAGTCGATGTCGGGCATCCACGACGATGCATCTCCGAGGCTCTCGGATATGCCTGTCGATATCGCTGGGACCACAGATACGTCATCACTAGAGAACGGCGCCCCCGAGCTTCGGAGAACGTCATCATAATTTAGTCCGACTTCATCATTATCAGGAGCTATATCTATGAGCTCTGCCGTCAAAGGAGCTAATTGCTTGTTTCTAACCTTATGTTCAACGCCATAATTATCTTGAACCAAAACCCATGCACCATGTTTCAAGATGCGAACATGCAAGCCGGATTTGAGTCCTGATGTCACTTTGTGAGTCATGCCTTTCATATATCTTCCTTATATCAGTCATTCGATGTCAATTGAGATTCGCCGCGCTCATGAAGGCTCGGAGCCACTAGCATGATCCGCGCTTAGAAAAGGAAAACATGAAGAAAAATTCGGACACAATTTCAGAAGATTGTAAGATTTTAAGCCTGTGAAACTCGTCACGTCCTCATGGCTTAATGACATCCCACAGGATGTACGCTCTATAGCTAACGCGCCCAAAGCTCTTGGTTTTGGGACATCATGCGATAGTAACTAGATATGGCATAGCAACAAAAAATGATACAGAAGGCTATCACCCACGATTGAGCCATAAGTTATTTCTATAGCTGGGTATATAGAGGATATTCGCGGCTTTTAACACTTTGACATGCAGCTTCGTACTGGGAAAATCTGTTCAAAAATATATATGGGGTATATATACACACCCGAAAAAAGCGAAGGGACCCGACAAAGTCGCGAGGTTACACAATTCTCTCAATATAAAACGACACTTACAGACACCATTGCTCAACAGAGAAATAAACACCAAGGAGATGGGTGTATATGTGTGGTCGTCGACACACATATACACGAAAACGATTTAAACGCAGCCACCGAGTTCCGCTCTATTGGCTTTTAACAGGTCAACTCTCCCGTCCTTCAATGGAATACCTTCTTTGATAAGCTGAGATGCTTGTCCATTGTGCTTGATAAGTTGACCATCATTTCTTATCACTCGGTTGGTAAACCGAACATTTCTTGAATCTCTCTCAACAGCAGTTCCCAGCATTGTACCAATCGCTTGCCCGCCGACTTTGTGTCCGTAGAACTTCAAAGATAAATCACCATACGTAGTGATCGTGCCTTCAGGCACTGACTGTTGTAATAAATGAAGAATCTCTTGCCAATTTGTTTTCGTCATACTCTTGCCCCGTTACGTGTAATCCAACAGCTGCGATTACAGCATGTAAATCAACACTATGCAGATTCGTGTATCCAAAGTTCCACAGTGTGTAACGATAATTGACGAGATAGAGGGAGCCATGATCCAATGGGTCTGAGGTCACGACCACATGCACAGCGACCTTATAAAACAACACTTGAAACACCCTCCTTTGGATTCAGCCCCTTTAGGAGGGTTTTGTTTTTAAAGGGCTGAGAATGGGCTGAAAGTATGAATATTACCGAACTACGAAAATCCTTGGATTCGCTACCAATACTAGCTAAAAATCGCAACCTATCTATGCATGATTTCATAGAACATCAAAAAGACGAAAACTTCCCAGATTTAACTGCCAAAGCCTTTTTAATTGCTAAAGACTGGGCACTAGAACCAAGCTTACCGAAGGTTGCAAAAAAACATGGACTCAAAAAAATCGAAGTCCAAGAAATAATTCAACACCCCTTGGTACATGCTGCAATGATTCGTATGAGAGACATTTACTGCCAACATGACATCATCGACAAAGCGTGGATAAAAGCCCAACGCGTAAGAGCACTACACATGGCTATGGGAGACGAGGACATCTATCAAATAGACAGGAACGGAATGCAAGTTGAAGGGCAAGAAACAAACTTAACTGCCGTAAGAGGTATTCTGCAAGATTTAGAAAAATCCCATGGATTTAACTCAGACACCCTTAACCCACGTCCGGTTTTCAATGTGATTAGTAGCGGAACTGTCAATATCGATGGTAATAGCTTTTTGAGTCAGTTTAAGAAAGAAGACAATGCTTCCTTGGATTCTGTAGAAACAGTTGAATACAAGGAGATCAAGAATGATTAACCCATTCATGCCACGCCCTCTTCCAGTTCAATACCCTGACCAATACATCGGACTAGAGGACGAACTACTCAAACGTCACTTAACCATCATAAACAAGAACTGGTACGTGGTTGATTCAGAGTTGAATGCAAGCCCTATACATCCGAGCGTTTTCGTTCATGAGGTAAAAGCAAGCGATGCAAAAGAACGAATATCCGGTAAACTCGGGGAGTATCTAGAATCCAAAAGTGGACCAAAGGGGATACCGAAACAGACACCTCCTCTTCCCGTACTAATGAAGTGGGACATAGATAACTGTGATGACCATTATCACTTGCTGAAAAGAGCACAAAAATATCCTCACATGCCACCTAACTATCTTGATACATGGCTCATAAAAGAGATCGCTAAAGCGCCGACCTATGAGGTTTTTGGCCATTCCTTACAAGCACTGGGAAGCACAGAGCGGACACGCATCCATTGGATTGAAGCCAATAAGGAAGAACTGTTCAGAAAATTTTTGGTGCGGGCAGGAGTTCCGAAGGATTGGAAAAGTAAATCGGCATATGTCTAAAAATCTCTAAACAGCCGATGATAACCACAAAATAAAGGCGGATAAATAGCACCAACCTTCCTTATTTCTGGTTTTGCCAAAAGCAATCGCACAACAAGTGCAACAACCGACACAAAAACAAGACTAATAAAGAATTTTGTGCTCAAATACCAGCAACTTAACAGTATCCGGATTAACCAATGCTATTATTAGAGACAGAACGATTTATTATTGAAACTACATTCGCATTACAGCCACTGCCAACAAATGCCCCACTGATCACTTTGGCAGATTGCCTTCCTCACTTACTTAGCATGATTGATGAAGATAAAGCAGTGTACAGCATGCGCCATGACCGAGCACAAATGCGAATCACGGACTATTTGGAACGCGATTACGACGAGGAAGGGAAAGGTGCTGTAACTTTGCTGCTTCAGTTTACTGACTCAGATGCATCAGATCCGTCTTTTGGCAACATGGAGACTGGAGAAACTCGCACTGTTGAGAAAGAGGAAGATGAGGGACTGTCTGTCACGGCTCATTTGACCATCGAGACGCACCCAATCAATGAAGGAATGCCTAACGTTCACAATGCTGTGCTTGAAGAAGTAAACGGCATTAATAAGACTAACATCAATAGCGCTCTGACTAGAATGTTCAGGGAATGTACAGATCTTGACTTCATTGATGAAAACACCAAGAAGAGAAAGAAATGTCGCCCTCAAGTTCGGTTGGATGTAAATGCAGGACATAAACTAGAAGAACTGATGCAAAAAGGGTTCGTTGCGGGTTTTAAAGCAGTAAAATACAAAGCCGAAAATAAACTAGACGAAGAAGGTGATCTTGAGATCCAAGAAGAAAGTATTCTTCTCAAATCTAAAAAGAAACGTGGCAAAGCAGCTCTAAAACTGATAAAAAAAGCGGCTAAATTTGCTAATGACCAACAATTCTCCCGTTTAATGGTTCGCTATCAAGACGACAATAGAAAGCATAAAACCTTCAACATCAGTACTCGCGAGGAAGATTTCGCCAACGGTCTTTTCGGCAAATCAGAAAAGATTTTGCTAGAAAATGTGATTCAGCAATGCGAATCCGAGATACACGCAGAGCTAAGCGAGAAAATGGTTAATTATTTAAAGAAAATGCAAGAAGAGTAGAATGATTGTATTCGATAAACTGTTCAAACCGCTGGATTATATACGCATACGCCACGCTGAAAAGTGCTGGTTTGATGCTGTGCTTCCTGCCATTTTGGCAACAGTTTGTGCGATTATTTTGTATGCCTTGCCGAAACCTGTCGCGTTCATCGGAAAAGATAGTGTTATTTCACTCGTAAACGGTATTCTACAGATCTTATCTGGATTTTATATCGCTTCCATGGCAGCCGTAGCTACATTCCAAAAAGATGGAATGGACGACCAGATGGAAGGAGTTCCGCCAAAGTTAAAAATAATCAAACGGAAGAAACCTGTCTTAAAAAGCTTAACCAGACGCGAATTCTTAACCTATCTGTTTGGCTACTTGGCATTCATGAGTATCCTCATGTACTTTGTCGGTGGTTTTATTCAATTGGCGAACGGTAACATAAGCATGCTTATGGCTGGCATACCTCTAGCATTTAAGTATGTTCTAGTTGGCTTGTATATGTTTGTTGTATTTAACATTCTATGTACGACTATACTGGGAATGCACTTTATGATAGATAAAATCCATCGCCCTAAATCAAAGATCATTGACAATAAAAGAGAATCAAGCGAAGCCTCTAAATAGAGGCTTCTTTTTGTTAAATCCCTGTTGCGCGAATTGTCATAATTAGTTCTTCTACTCTTTCACGAAGTCGAATACTTTCGTTCCTACCCTCAATCAACCAACTATTAGCATTGACTAAAATTTTATAATACTCATCCTCAAAGTTCTGTATGCGCTTGACCCGCTCCTCTATTTTTTCTTCGCTTTCTGACAAATCGTAACTTTCAAGGTCAATTTCCGCTTCAAGGTACTCACTCATGCCTTCCAACAACTGTAAAATTCCATAAAGACGTCTTTCAACTTCCTTCTTCCACTTTTGGGACTCAGCCATCGAGTACGACTCAATCAAATCTTTGATTGCTTGCTCGTTATATCCTATCAACTGATTATTTGACTCGTTATAGCGATGTTTTAGTTCCTGAAGTTCAAAGGGACTTAGATCACCTACACCTCCATCTTTTAATCGCTCAGCCAGTACATTAAACTCATTCGACCTTCCCTGCTCATATAGCACTTTCATACGGCGTAGTAATAGTTTCGCTCTGGTCCAACTGCAATTCATTTTGACTCCTGATTACCTGCCCAAACATCTATGGGCTTTAGTCATTTTTGGCTTAAATCGCTGCTGATACAGCTATCATAGTCACTGTACAGGACTTGTAAAAAAGGGCGCTTAAGCGCCCTTTATTCTCTGTAGGAACTCTTGTTCAAGTTCATCGATTTCTTGTAATAGAAGCTCTGGCACTTCTTGCTCAAAATCTTCATGCTCTTGGGCAACTTGATACTTTATGTCCAATGTGAATATGATTTCTTGTTTAGTCATGTTGGTGTGACCCCTCTTTGAGATTTTTGTGGTATTTTCGTATTTGTCGACCCAGCGCAGCTTCTTCTTTTGACTGATTGATTTCATCTAGTGCTTTTCGATTACGACGATTCCTTAATTTCAACTGTAGGCCTAGCCCACCATAAACTTTAGGATTCTTTGACATAAGCACCGACCTCAGCAAAGAATTCACGCTCCGCCTTATCCTGCTCGTCACGAAGCATCTGCTCGGCTTGATCGTGTGCGATTGTGCCTTGCTCTGCTGCATCGACACCACGCTTCCGCATAGCGATGTCCGCCATAGCTTGTGGATCAACTACACGAAACTGCACACCACCTTCGGAGATCAGTTTTGCATTAGCTTGGTTGTAATCCAGAGCTTCCTTCACCTGATTTAAACGTGTCATTTTGGCTTCTTGTTTTGCTAGACTTGCTTTGATTTCTGCTTGCGTCTCTGGGTCTCCTATTGAATTCGCTAATTCGTATTCAAGACGAGCGCTTTCTGATTCGATTTTTGCCTTGTCTGCTACTAATTGATTGCGTTTTTGGATTAAAGTCATTAATAGTTTGGAAGTCTTCTCTTTCACCTTTTCTTCATTCGCTAAAGCCTCTAAAACCTCCTTCTCCTGCTGTTCTGAAGATGCACTAACATCACTAACATGCTTTTCGATCAATGGTAGCAAGCGATTGATCTCCATGGCTTCAGCATGTAAGCCTTTATAGAGCTCTGAGCTTTGTGGTGTATCTTTTAATAAGTCTTTTATCTTTTCATGGCGTTCGCGCATATCGTTAAGCTGGCGTTGCTTATTAAGAGCCTGATACATGTGTTTATCCTTTCGTTTAGGTAATAAAAAAGCCGCTTATGCGACCTCGTTGTTTTGGCTATTAGTTAAAAGCAGCTATTTGTCAGAACTCAGAATGAAATTATTCTCGGCATCCTTTATCTTTTGTTGTCTTTTAAGCGCTGCTTCTACTGTCTGCTTTTGTATTCGACGCTCATTGTTCAAATGCACAGCACGGCAAGCCAATTCATATTGAAGCCCTGAAGGAACTCCTTTACGCGCATCTATACCTTCACGACTAAGACGTTCCTTCATTCTTCCCAGAGACACATGATCCTTTGGGTCACGGGGACTAACATATCCTGTCGGCTCTGCAATCTCAGCATCTACTTGTTCTAACAATAATTGTTCTAATACTTCGCTAAGTGACTGTTTTGATTTTCCCACTACTTACCTCTCTTACTTGTTCGATTTCATTCTTCTTAAGACTTGTTTGCTGCTGTACTCTCATCAAATGTCGTTTCACTTCTTTGGCTTCAAGCTTTTCAGGGAACCAAAGGTCACCCTTAGTGATGTAATCCGGCTCAGCGACGAGCCGAGAGAAATCCTCATCACTCATCCGTTCAATTTGTGTCTGACGTCTGCACATTTTCGTTCCCTAAACCATCATCAACAAAGTCCCAGTCATCAGCGCAATCTAAATCGCCAATGCCAGTGCATTTAATTATTGAACTGGCCAGTTGCTTCACTGTTGGAAGTCTAAAAGCTTTTGTATTCTTGCCAATCCAGCAGGTAGGCTTAACCAGTTCTTTATCTACGACCTTGTATGTATCACTCCAAAACAAGTTTCCATTTGTCGGCACTCGCTTATTGAATACTCGCGACTTATCGTTCATCCAGTTCATCGCATCTTTAACAACACTGCTTCTCGATACTCGATCTCTTCCAACATTCAAATCAACGTCCCACTGACCACTCTCAACAACATGAATCCAATATGCTGTTACTGGACAATCTGCAGTAGCTAAACGCATACGCTGGTCGTGCAAGATATCTGTTTCCGGCGCAACTTTTAGGTTGCTTGTAATGTCACGATGCATTAGTTCAAACATCATTGCTTCATAACCACCTTCGTCCTCCATTTGTTTATAAAGTGGGTCAAAGTACTCGGCACTCGATGCAATATCAGAAGGCACTTCTAATATGAACCATCGTCTAGACTGAGGACCAGCAGGAATGAACCAGCTTTCATTTGATGCAATCCCTAACCTCATACAGTTTCTATATTTCACTGCATCCAGACCTTTCCGCTCAACCATTAAGCTTTTCTCGGTAGTTATACCTTTAAGAACTCCAGCGACCTTTTTGCTCCCTCCATAAGTAACTTCATCAGCAAACACAAACAAAGCATCCTGAAAATGAGCATTGAACTTCCCCGTTAGCTGGTCTTCTTGGACCAAATGTTTAAAGTGCCGACCAAATAATTCCCCGAAAATGTTAAAAACCGTCCCTTTACCCGTCCCTTCAACGCCTTTTAAAACCACTGCACAACCCTTGGGGTTCATTGGTTCTTGGATAGCATCAGCCATCCAATCTAGCATCCAGTCGTAATGAACATCATTGCCTCCACAAACTTTACGTATGTGCTCCTTGAAAAGTGACCAATCTCCTCTTTTGGGGTCATGTTGCCATCCTCTCCACATATTGAGAGAGTTCCCCACATCGCGCCCTTTCCCAGGCTCAAAAGCCAAGCCACCTTCGTAAATACGCTTATCTGGACTATCGCGCCAAATCTTATTCTTTTGAACACGTTTGGAATTTCCGTTCGCATCAGCAAGAAAAACTACGTCATGCTCAGTCAGGCTAATGAAGTCTCCTCTTGGAAGTAACTGAAACGGTTCTTTGAATGGATCTTTCGTTGGTGTTTCAACAACAATGCGTACCTTATTTCCATGGAGAACCATTGAATACTTTTCGTTGTACTCGGCTACAATGTCTTCAGCTTCTTGTGATGGTGCGTCTGCTCCTTTAGGTTCTATCTTTGGGTTGAATCCGCCTTGCTGCGCGAAGTGGATGAGCGAACCCACACGGATTTCACCGGCCTCGTCAAACGATTTCCACCGAACTTCAACTTCGCCTTGTTCATAACGGTCGCCGCGTTGGCTCCATCTATCCGCTAATTCGAATCCAATGTTATTAGGGTATTGGCTATGCACTGCTTGTAGAACAATGAGCCATTCGTCATATTCAAGCTCGTTAGGGTCGATGAAATCGAGCATCTTCTTAATCTGACGAGGTGTGTATTTATTCTCGATATCTTCTTCGCTCATTTCCTCAGAACCGCGCCCCAAACATTTTTTCTCAGAGCTTGGTTTTGCCAACGACTCTAAAACCCACGAGGGGATTTCTGCAGGTGCAACCACTGTCGGAAGCATTTCATATTCACCATTCTTAACTATCGACGGATAAACCACGATATGCGACTTGCAAACATTCTCCTCTCCACCTCTTGTGTCTATTGCTTTAGCTAACTTACTCGTCGATGACTTCGCACCATCCGTCCATTGAAAAATGTAGTGCGTGCCACCTGATGCCGTATGCTGAATTTGAGTTTCAGGTAACTTACCGTGTTCTTGCTCTAGCATTTCTAAAGCGACGAACCCTTTATTACCTTTCTTGTCTTCAACATCGACGTCTAGCGCAAAAATGCCTCCATGCTTTCCACAAGCCAAGCCCAAATTAAACCCACGAAACTTGCCGCCTAACCCAAACCAACGTTCAATCGTCGCTTGCGACTTCGCTGCTTGTGCATAGCTAATACCCACTGCCTGCGAAGGTAGACTCTTACCTCCTTGCTTGTTGGGATCTAGAGGCAGCACGTAATAACCTGCCTCTATATAGACTAAAGCCGCTTGATAGATACGCTCTGCTTGGTCAGTTAATTTCGAAACTTTTGATAGTTTCTCAAAATCGATAGCTTGAACCTTCCCTCCAAACGCCATTAGTTGCTCTCCCTAGAGTTCATAGGTGTTAGAACTATTTTTCCATCTAAGTCGACACCAAGGTGACATTCGGGAACAATTCCAATATCTAAAGAAGCAGTGATGAGCTCAGCTCCTTTGCGCATGGCTTCTGATGCGCACGTTCCTTTGTTTTCAGTAATTTCTTTGGTTTTTTCATACCATTCACGATTCACTCGGGGTTGGGCTTTGTGATCTAAGTGGTCAATGCTCATGGCAATGCTCTCCTTTCAAATTTCCTCTAGGTATAAAAAAACCCTCTGTACGACAAATGATGAGTCCTGAGCGAAATCGGACTACTAAAACGTACAGAGGGTTTTGGTATTCTGTTCTGATATGGCATACCCCGCCATATCAGACCCCCATTATAACACACGTGACGCTGTCACACAATTTGTGTTACATCATACGACCCAATGTGACATATCGATCGTGTGACACTCGTCACGTATAAAAATGCCATCAAGCAGCCACAAGCTTCAGCTTTATTGATTCACCTTGATAGTTAGATGCAGTCTCTTTTTGGGCTTTGTATTCCTCAATCGCTTTCTTAAGCATTCGTTCCCACGCTAAAGAACCAGCTAACTTTTCAGCAATGAAAACTGAGCGCCCGTAGTGACGCTCATTCACTTGGCTACCAAGACTGTGATTCTGACAACGAGCTATAACATCGGCTTTTACTCCGTTGTCTCCCATGATGGTTGAGAAAGAATGACGTACATGCTTCAAAGTTACTGGGTTGGTAATCGCCCCAACCTCTCTTGCTCGACGTATGCTATTGCCAATACCAGATGTATTCGCATATTCGGCCAAGTAAGGGCTGTAGGATGGGAATATCCACTCTTTTTGATGACTACTGGTGTACTGCCTTATTTGGTCAGCTTGTTTTAAGCACTCCCACATCAAATCATTTACTACAATGCTGTGGGGTTTATCCATTTTGGTTTCTGGCATCATCAGTAGAGTTACATGGCTACCCTCATGATTTATAGTTACTAAGTCATCCCATTTCCTGAGTTGAATCTCTGCAGGTCTTGAGCCACACCCTGCAATAATTGCACGGCATAAGTTTGCGCTGTTTGGTGTCATCCAATTCTCACATTCAACCCAAAGCTGGGCTAAGTCTTCGAGTGTTGGTATATACCCAGTTTTGATTTTTACGCGTTTTTTTCGAATGTCAGAGATTGGATTGTATTCAGGTAAACCAAAGTGCTCACGCATCCTTGCCGCCCCTCTAACGAAGCCAAAAGCAGCTTTCACGAATACAAGAGCCATATTCCAACTACTGTCAGTTTTAAAGCCATTATCTAAAGCGTCTTCAACGTCAGACATTTTTACTTCTCTAGCTTCCATCCTTAGCAATTGAATGGGCATTCTCCGAAGAAGATAGTTGCGTATTTGGTTTACTGAGCTAGTGCCTTGATTGACTCGGTCATCGATGTAAACTTCAAACAGCTCCTTTACTTTTGGTTTTACGTAATCTCTTTCTCTTCTTTCAGCCTCAAACGCTTCAACTGCGTTTCTTTTCTGAAACGATGTTGCTCCAGATGTTTTCTCGACCACTTCTCTCGCTTTTTGTCTCGCAACCTCTAGCGACAGCGAATCCAAAGAGCCTAGAGAAACGGACGCTTTCTGTTTACGTCCGTTCAATAATGTTTTACCTGTGTCGTAATAAACCGCCCAAGTTTTCTTACCAGAGGGTTGAACCACTATCCTAAGACCAGAGACGGAGCCTGTTCCGGTGTCACTGACTGTGTATTTTGATTTTCTACGAGAAAGACCTGCAATAAATGCTTTGGTAAGGTTTGCCATAAATTACTCCCATAAAAAACGCCCAATCGAGGGCGGTTTCTTGTCATTCTGATATGTGTCGACGTCGACGCATAGATATCGCTATAAAGTCCTAACTACACTTCTTGTAATGCTCACTATAAGGTTTCCTCAACTTATCAATCATGAATATCATCTGCTTAACGGGCGACCACACTATCACCATCAAGATTCGCTATGGCAAAGAATAAAAAGTTATAGATGCTCATTTGATAATAGTTTTATCAGTAAAAATTGAGATAAAATAACAATGTCGACACTGAGTCGACGCTTATAACCAGAGATTATTCTAAAGAGTGAAATCAGAGTATTCATTACATGGATATGCCTATTCATCTTCAGACTTAGCATCGTAATAACCTCTGCTGTATGAAATGACAGCGACAGCACCGATAACACACCACAGAAATGCGATAATAGAAGTTGTCGGAAAAATGCCGGAGCCATGAATACCGCCCAAAATCAAAGGAGATAACAACCAAAGATACAAATACCACTTGTCTCTCAACTTATTCATCATTACCTTCCCTCCGTCTAAAACGTGGCAGCTAAAGCAGAAAAGAACGCTTTGATTAGAATAACAACCATTTCAAATGGAGCAGCTAAGATCAATATCCAAACTGCTGGGTCAGTTAAATGTTCAACCTCCAATCCCGCATATTTAATTGATACAAATACTCCTATAGATAAATAGCATATGAACGCTAATAACACTTTTTGCTTAACACTCATGTTTCATTTCCTATCAGCTTTCAGGTGAACAAACATTAACCACACTGGTTAAACCACAGCTTAACTCCATGTCTATCTCGCACGATAAAAATAAATATAAATTATTATAAATCAACGAGATACGACAAAAATTACAACATGCGATACCATATTTTGTCAATGGTGGTTCATCTATGGGCTGATCGTGAAATCTTGCTTGTTCAAGCCTTTAAAATTGGAAGAATTCATCATCTAGTGCTTTTAATAAGGACAACACGGAAAGAAAAAGGACATCCCAAGGGACGTCCTTAATTCTTATCTATATCCATAGTCGATACTGAGTTCATGCAGTACTCGTACTTAGCTAGCCGCGTTTAAGCACTCGTTCGATTTCGCCTAGACTGGATGGATCATCAATGGTTGATGGCACCACGTATTGCTCGCCATCGGCTATTTGACGAATAGTTCTTCGCAAGATCTTGCCCGAGCGAGTCTTTGGCAAACGGTCAACAACCAGCGCATGTTTAAAGCAAGCCACAGCACCAATCTCGTTGCGCACTTTGCCTACCAACTCACCTTCTAGCGTTAGATCATCAATCTTCACACCATCTTTAAGAACCACGAAGCCAAGTGGTAGTTGACCTTTTAACTCATCGTGGATACCAACTACCGCACACTCTGCAATCGCAGGGTGACCACCAACGATTTCTTCCATCTCGCCAGTAGACAGACGGTGACCTGCAACGTTAATTACGTCATCAATACGACCCATGATAAACAGGTAACCATCTTCATCTAGGTAACCGCCATCTCCCGATACGTAGTAACCCGGAAATTGACTTAGATAACCGGTCTCAAAGCGGTCATGATTGCGCCAGACAGTCGGTAAACAGCTTGGTGGCAATGGGCGCTTCAGAGCCACAAAACCTTGCTGATTTGCGCCCACAGGCATGCCCATTTCGTTGAGAATCTCGACCTGATAGCCAGGAATCGGCTTGGTAGCGGAGCCTGCTTTTACCGGCATTACCTCGATACCGGTCGGATTGCCCGCGATCGCCCATCCAGTCTCGGTTTGCCACCAGTGGTCAATGACCGGTTTATCTGCTTTGCTTTCTACCCATTCTAGTGTTGGTGGGTCAAGGCGTTCACCTGCCATGAAAATAGAATCAAGGTTCGACAAGTCGTATTGCTTAATGAACTCGCCTTCTGGGTCTTCTTTCTTAATTGCACGAAAAGCGGTTGGCGCGGAGAAAAGCACATCCACTTTGTATTCGTCACAAACACGCCAGAATGCACCCGGGTCTGGCGTTCTCACCGGTTTGCCTTCGAATAGAATAGTTGTACAGCCATGAATAAGCGGCGCGTACACAATATAGGAGTGACCAACAACCCAGCCCACATCCGATGCTGCCCAGAACACGCCATCTTGAGGGATGTTATAAATTGACGTCATCGAATATTTCATCGCCACGGCATGGCCACCATTGTCACGCACCACGCCTTTTGGTTTCCCTGTTGTGCCAGAGGTATACAGAATATAAAGAGGATCTGTCGCTAGCACAGGGACACACGCATGAGGCAAAGCTTGCGCGTATTCTTGCTGCCAATCTAAATCACGTTCTAGATTAAGTTCTGCTTCACACTGTGGGCGTTGAAGAACAAAGACTTTCTCTGGTTTCCAACGACTGTCCATAATGGCTTTATCAACCATTGGCTTATATGGAATCACCTTATTAATTTCGATGCCACAAGACGCCGTCATGATGACTTTGGGTTCGGCATCTTCAATTCGCACTGCGAGCTCATTCGGGGCAAAACCGCCAAACACCACCGAGTGAATCGCGCCTAATCGAGCACACGCCAGCATCGCCATTGCCGCTTCTGGGATCATCGGCATGTAGACGACCACACGATCGCCTTTGGTTACGCCTTGATTAGAAAGCATGCCCGCGATTTTTGCCACTTGGTCGCGCAGAGCTTGATAGCTGTAAGTTTGTTTTTGACCCGTCACTGGCGAATCATAAATCAGTGCGGTTTTATCTCCCCGTCCTTGCTCGCAATGATAATCCAAGGCGAGCCATGATGTGTTCAATACGCCATCAGGAAACCAACGTTCAATCCCATGTTCGTCAGCTTGCAAGATGGTATTTGGCGCTTCAAACCAATCGATGTTTTCAGCTTGAGCACGCCAAAAGTTTTCCGGTTCATTTTGTGCCCAAAGGTATTCTTTTTGATATGCAGACATATTGCTTCCTCCAGTATGTCCTGACATTGCTTTTCTTAAGTATCACTACCATGCAATTGTGCTATTCAAAGACATTGGAGGGAACACGCACAAAGCCCTCCATCAGTATTCTCGCGCTGCGGCTCATGATGGCTTTCTCAACCACCCAACCTTGTTCTGTTTGTTTGGCTTTTGCCCCCACCTTAAGCGTTCCTGATGGATGCCCAAACGTCACAGACTCTTTCTCTCCGCCACCAGCCGCCAAATTGACTAAAGTACCCGGGACGCATGCCGCCGAGGCAATAGCGACCGCTGCGGTTCCCATCATGGCATGGTGAAGCTTGCCCATAGATAAAGCTCGGACGAGAATATCGACCTCACCTGCTTCTACGGTTTTACCGCTCGACGATAAATAGGATTTAGGCTGGGAAACAAACGCAATCTTTGGCGTATGTTGACGTGTTTGAGCCTCTTCGAGCGAATCAATAAGCCCCATTTTCAACGCGCCATGAGCACGAATAGACTCAAACCTCGCAAGGGCTGATTCATCGTTATTGATGTCATCTTGAAGCTCAGTGCCTTGGTAACCGAGCGCTTCTGCATCAATAAAGATCGTCGGTATGCCTGCGTTAATGAAGGTGGCGTTGAACGTCCCAACATCCGGCACGACCAAATCGTCTACTAGATTGCCGGTTGGAAACATGCTGCCTTCACCATCAGCAGGGTCGAGGAAATCAACTTGGATTTCAGCAGCAGGGAACGTCACTCCATCAAGCTCAAACTCCCCTGTTTCTTGAACGAAACCATTTACGATTGGCACATGAATCAATATGGTTTTGCCAATATTTACCTGCCATACACGAACGGTAACGATGCCGTTTTGAGGAATACGATCTTCGTCGATCAACCCTGCATGAATGGCGAAAGGTCCGACTGCAGCAGAAAGGTTGCCACAGTTACCACTCCAATCGACAGATGGCTTATCTATCGATACTTGTCCGAACAGGTAATCAACGTCGTGATCGGCTCGCTCACTGCGCGACACAATCACAGTTTTACTGGTGCTGGAAGTCGCGCCGCCCATGCCATCAATTTGTTTGGCATACGGGTCAGGGCTACCAATCACACGAAGTAGCAGTTTGTCTCTTGCCTCGCCTGCGACTTGAGCTGGCTGTGGCAAATCTTCAAGGTTGAAGAACACACCTTTGCTCGTACCGCCGCGCATGTAAGTCGCCGGGACTTTGATTTGGCTTTGCATCTTGCTATCCATATCTTGCTCCGTTATTGCGCTATCTATTGCGAGAGGAAGTCTTGAGCAAAGCGCTGTAACACACCGCCCGCTTTGTATACGTGAACTTCATCTTCGGTATCGAGTCGACAAGTCACCGGCACATCAACCTTATCGCCATTAGCACGAGTAATCACCAACGCCAAATCAGCACCAGGAGTGATATCGCCGATAACGTCATACAATTCAGTGCCATCTAATTCGAGCGTCTTTCGGTTCACGCCATCTTTAAATTGCAGAGGAAGTACGCCCATCCCAACTAAGTTGGTACGGTGAATACGCTCAAAACCTTCCGCGACAATCGCTTCTACACCTGCCAAACGAACGCCTTTCGCCGCCCAATCTCGCGACGATCCTTGACCATAATCCGCACCTGCGACCACGATAAGCGGCTGCTTGCGATTCATGTAAGTCTCAATAGCTTCCCACATGCGTGTCACTTTGCCTTCAGGCTCGACTCTTGCTAACGATCCTTGCACTACTTCGCCATTTTCCTTCACCATTTCGTTGAACAATTTCGGGTTAGCGAAAGTGGCGCGCTGCGCGGTTAAGTGATCGCCTCGGTGAGTCGCATATGAGTTAAAGTCTTCTTCTGGTACGCCCATCTTCGCGAGGTATTCGCCTGCGGCGCTGCTTGCCAAAATTGCGTTCGATGGCGACAAATGGTCGGTCGTAATGTTATCGCCTAAAACGGCAAGAGGACGCATTGAAGACAAAGTCCGCTCACCAGCCAATGCACCTTCCCCCTCTTTTTGCCAGTAGGGAGGTCGACGGATATACGTACTCATCGGACGCCAATCGTAGAGCGGATTCGGGTTACGAGCCTCATCATTCAGTTTGAACATTTGAATGTAGACTTGATTAAATTGCTCTGGCTTAACGTACTCACCCACCACAGCATCAATTTCTTCATCCGTTGGCCACAAGTCATTGAGATAAACCGGCTTGCCGTCTTTATCTGTACCCAAAGAATCACGTTCGATATCAAAACGAATCGTACCGGCTAACGCGTAAGCAACGACCAAAGGTGGCGATGCTAAAAATGCTTGTTTTGCGTAAGGATGAATTCGACCATCAAAGTTGCGATTCCCCGAAAGTACTGCCGTTGAATACAGATCTCGGTCAATGATTTCTTGTTGGATTTTCGGGTCAAGTGCGCCACTCATACCGTTACAGGTTGTACACGCATAAGCCACGATACCAAAACCAAGCTTCTCCAATTCAGGGAGTAAGCCAGACTCTTCAAGGTAGAGTCGAGCTACTTTAGAGCCCGGAGCAAATGAAGACTTCACCCAAGGTTTGCGCACCAAGCCAAGCTCATTCGCTTTCTTAGCAACCAGACCCGCTGCGACAACGTTTCTTGGGTTACTCGTGTTGGTACAAGAAGTAATCGCCGCAATGATCACCGCGCCATCTGGAAGCTCGCCTTCTTTCTCTTGCCACTCGCCAGAAACACCACGTTCAGCAAGCTCTGCGGTAGGTAAACGACGATGAGGATTAGATGGACCTGCCAAATTGCGCCCGACTTGGGACAAATCGAACTCAAGCACGCGTTCGTAAACGGCAGTATCTAAATCATCCGCCCACAGACCGGTTTGCTTGGCGTACTTCTCTACCAAGTCGACCTGTTGATCATCGCGCCCCGTCAGTTTGAGGTAATTAATGGTCTGCTCATCAATGTAGAACATCCCGGCGGTTGCGCCGTATTCTGGCGTCATGTTTGAGATGGTCGCGCGGTCGCCAATAGTTAGATCTCGCGCCCCTTCGCCAAAGAATTCGAGATAGGATGAGACCACTCGTTCATTTCGCAGGAACTCGGTGATCGCCAACACGATATCGGTGGCGGTAATACCCGGTTGACGCTTACCAGTAAGCTTCACACCAACAATGTCTGGCAGACGCATCATCGACGGGCGACCAAGCATAACCGTCTCCGCCTCTAAGCCGCCGACACCAATCGCAATAACGCCAAGTGAATCAACGTGAGGAGTGTGACTGTCCGTACCGACACAGGTATCGGGATAAGCAATGCCTTGCTTGGCTTGCACAACCGGAGACATCTTCTCCAAGTTGATTTGGTGCATGATGCCGTTACCTGCAGGAATAACACTGACGTTCTCAAACGCCGTCTTACACCACTCGATAAAGTGGAATCGGTCTTCGTTTCTGCGCTCTTCTATCGCACGGTTTTTCTCAAACGCCTCCCGGTCAAAGCCTGCGTGTTCAACTGCCAGTGAATGGTCAACGATCAACTGCGTTTCAACCACAGGGTTTACTTTCGCTGGGTCACCGCCTTGTTCGGCAATCGCATCACGTAGACCAGCAAGGTCGACTAATGCGGTTTGTCCAAGGATGTCATGACAAACCACGCGCGCCGGATACCAAGGAAAATCGAGGTCACGCTTGCGTTCAATCAACTGTTTTAGACTATCAGTGAGCGTACTTGGATCGCAGCGACGAACCAACTGCTCTGCTAAAACGCGTGAGGTGTATGGGAGCTTTTCATAGGCTCCTGGAGAAATATCGTTAACAGCTTCTCGGGTATCAAAATAATCGAGTTGGGTTCCCGGGAGCGGCTTACGATATTGAGTATTTATATTTGTGGTGATGCTCATGGGCTTGCTTCCGCTTTAGTGTACATCTTGTGCCTGAACGCACCGCGATACTGTTTTTGAAATGGATTCGCGGTGAAAGAGACGCCCCTTGTGAATGCCATGAAAGACGAAGCTCACAAAGAGGCGTCACGCGCTAGCGTTGTTCGATTGGCACCCAGTCTTGATGATCCGGTCCGGTATAATCCGCACTTGGGCGAATGATTCGGTTGTTCGCGCGTTGTTCATAGACGTGCGCCGCCCAGCCTGTCAGTCGGCTCATCACAAAGATTGGCGTAAACAATTTGGTTGGGATATCCATGAAGTGGTAAGCCGAAGCATGGAAGAAGTCGGCATTACAGAACAGACCTTTCTCACGCTTCATGACGGATTCCACACGCTCAGAAACCGCGTAAAGATGCGTGTCACCCACCTCTTTCGATAACGCTTCTGACCAACGCTTGATCAGTGCATTGCGAGGGTCACTTTCACGATAAATCGCATGACCAAAGCCCATGATTTTGTCTTTGTTCTCTAGCATTTGCAGAATATTGGCTTCTGCTTCATCTGGCGTTTGCCAATCTTGAATCATCTCCATCGCTGCTTCGTTTGCACCGCCATGAAGTGGACCACGCAACGTACCGATAGCAGCCGTAATACAAGAATGAAGATCAGAAAGCGTAGAAGCACACACGCGCGCCGCAAATGTTGAGGCATTAAACTCATGCTCTGCATAAAGAATCAAAGAACAGTGCATCACCTTTTTGTGCGTTTCGCTTGGTGCTTTATCAGTAAGAAGTTTTAGGAAGTAGCCGCCAATGCAGTCTTCGCTGTTATCGTGCGTTTTGATTCGCACACCATCGTGGCTGAAGCGATACCAGTAACAAATGATGGCAGGGAAAAGCGCCAGCATTCGCTCAGTAGCATGGAGCTGTTGCTCAAAGTCCATTTCTTGCTCTAAGTTACCCAGCATAGAGCAACCTGTGCGCATAACGTCCATCGGGTGAGCATCAGAAGGGATCAGCTCTAACGCTTGCTTAAGCTCCGCTGGTAAGCCACGCAAGCTCAATAGATGTGTCTTGTAGGCGTCTAGCTCTTGTTGATTAGGCAAGTGACCACGTAACAGCAAATGCGCCACTTCTTCAAATTGAGCATGATTTGCCAAGTCCGTAATATCGTAACCACGATACGTTAGACCCGTCCCCGTTTTACCGACAGTGCATAAAGCTGTGCTTCCCGCGCTTTGACCGCGTAGACCTGCGCCACCTATCTCAGCTTTCTTTTCTACAGAATGAGGCATTGTTGAACTCCTTTTCTGTCTGATTTGGCTCTCTTAATGGGCTCTTTTGAATCAGACAATTTTCACGTTATTGGATTAGAGATTCTTTTCTTGGGCTTCCGTTTGTTTCTTTGTTGACCTTATTTACCCTCCGAGAACAGCTTGTCTAACTTATTCTCGTAGTCGTGGTAATTAAGGTGCTCATACAGCTCTTTTCGTGTCTGCATTGAATCAAGCAACGCTTCTTGGTTGCCAACTTCAAGCAAGTGTTTGTAAACCATCTCAGCCGCTTTGTTCATCGCACGGAATGCACTCAGTGGGTACAAAACCATGTCCACTTTGGATTGAGCTAACTCTTCACAGCCGTACAGAGGTGTTTGTCCAAATTCAGTAATGTTGGCAAGAATCGGCACGTGCTTCCCTGTTGCGTCTTGAAGCGCTGTTGAGAACTGCTGGTATTGGTCTAGCTGGTTCATGGCTTCTGGGAAGATCATGTCTGCGCCCGCTTCAACACATGCAATCGCACGTTCAATCGCACTGTCCATGCCTTCAACCGCTAACGCATCAGTACGAGCCATAATGACAAAGCTCTCGTCATTACGCGCATCCACGGCCGCTTTCACTCGATCGACCATTTCTTGTTGGCTAACAATCGCTTTGTTTGGGCGATGACCACAACGCTTCTGCGCCACTTGGTCTTCCATGTGCACTGCCGCCGCACCCGCTTTTTCCATCGCTTTGATAGTGCGTGCAATGTTAAAAGCACCACCAAAGCCCGTATCGATATCAACCAATAACGGCAAATCACACGCGTTGGTGATGCGATCTACATCGACCAAAACATCGTTCAATGTTGTAATGCCAAGATCTGGCAAACCGTAAGATGCATTGGCGATGCCGCCACCCGACAAATAGATAGCTTGGTGACCCAAGTTTTTCGCCATCATGGCGCAGTATGGGTTAATGGTACCGACGATCTGCAGCGGGTTATTTTGCTCAATGGCGAGTCTCAACTTCGCCCCCGGAGATAAGCTCATGACAATTTCCTTCTAGTCTTGTTCTCTATCTTTACTTTCAGAATGTAAAATCTGTAATTCGATAAGTTTTCGGCTGCCTGAGATGTGCCTTCTCATCAGCATTTCTGCCAACTCTTCATCACGGTTGCGAATCGCTTGCAGAATGAATTTGTGCTCGTTGAGTGCTTCATTAGGGCGAGATTGCGCACGTGGTGATTGGTAACGATACATGCGCAACAAGTGATACAGCTCGTCGCAAAGCAAAGAGATAAGCTTGCTGTTTCTGCTCGCTTGAATGATTCGATAGTGGAAATCGAAGTCACCATGCTGGTGAAAGTAAGACGATCCTTCAACTTCATCAATATGTTTGGAATGTGTCGACAATAGCATTTCCAAACTCAGTAACTCTTCTTGAGTGATATAGCGAGCCGCGAGCCTTGCAGCCATGCCTTCTAACGCTTCACGGACGGAATACAATTCGATGAGCTTTTCTGGCGAGAAAGTAATAACACGAGCACCAACATGCGGAATGCGCTCAATCAACCCAAGTCCTTCTAGGCGCATCATGGCTTCACGCAAAGGACCTCTACTCACCTGATATTTCTTGGCTAATTCAGGCTCTGAGATTTTACTGCCCGGTTCAATCTCACCACTCACAATCGCTTCCACTAACGATTCGGTGAGCGATTCAGATTTAGTGTGCTCCTTCTCAGAGACAATCACTTTATGACGAGTTTTCAATTCTGTATTCATATTCAAGGCACTCGTATTTAGAAATCAAAGTGTCAACAATTTGTTAACTTGAATATAAAATAGACGATCAGATTGTCGACAATCAAGCAAATTGTCGACAATTTAGACTAAGGTATAGTGCTATTGAAGAGTTTGCGAGTGAATAAATAGGCAATTTAATGAGAACAACTCAAGATTGTCGACAATAAAAGTTCAATAAATTCAGCAAGTAAAAAGAATTAGGGAGCACAACCGCTCCCTACTTGGGTTTAATTTGGTAGTTAGCGGTGAATTTTGTCTAGTTGACCAACTTGTAAGTTAGGTCTTTTTCATCCAACAAACCGGATTCAACGAGGTTTCTCTCTAGCATCATATCTTGCAGTTGTTTCAGAGAATTGATGTTGCCATAACTGCGGCGGATCTGGTCAAACGCTTCTTCCAGTTGCGGTAAGTTTTGTGCATTCATCTGGTCGGTAGTCGCCTCAGAAGCCGCTAAGAACCACTCCACATCCTTGGTGATTTCTTGCACTTGAATCAGGCTTTCACGCAATTTCGCTTGGTAGTGCTCCACCTCTTTGATGGCAGAAAAGAACTCCGTCCAAGCTTGCATGTTATCGATAGCCGATGTGGAAGACATGGTGGTTTTGTTGAGCTTCACACGGGATTCATTGATCGCCTCTTTAAGCTTGAATAAACGCAAACTGAGCTCATCAGAACGCTTTGGTAACAGCTTCACCTCGTACTTCACTAGCTTACGAATCGCATGAATGTGTTCATCACGCTTACGCGCAGAAAGCGCCAAGAACTCGTGATCGACTTTTCCTACCGAGTTAGTTTTAAGTTGCTTGCGAGCAGATTCAATTTTTTTGTTAAGAAGAGATTTAACGCCTTTCTTTGAACCCTCTTCCCACGCTTTGCGAGATGCTGCTTTTAACGCTGCGCCACCTGCGACTTCCAACAGGGCAGCCCCCTCTTTCGAGCCGGGAAATGGAATCATCCCGATGCCAGTCCTCACCCCTTTTTGTGCAATATCCATCGCGACCATTTTCTTGTCACGTTTTACCCAGTTCTTGGCCGATTGGTATTTATTACCGAATTTTCTCGCCCAACTTTTGTGATATGACTTACTGTCCTTTTCTACATTTTGCAAAAATTCTTTCGCCATCTTTTTTGCATTTTGACTCGCCATAAAGAACTCCTTTTCTTTTAATAAATCGAATAGCGAATAAGATCTAATACTGCTATTTTTTGAGTAATTTGATTAATAATAGTATTTATATTTCAAATTTTTATTATTGAAAAGTTCAAGCATAAGGATATGCAATGGCTGATAAATACAGCAGTTCGGCTAGTTTGATGTCTGCAAAAGACTCAAGTAATCAAGAACATATCATAAGTAATGCAACAATAAAGCAAGCCTTGTCAGAGCCCTTTGAAATCAAAGCAATGCTGGTATCCAGTGGCTTTGACATGCAAGATCAACTAGGTCAGTTCCTTACCATAAACCGTTATTTCAACGAATCTGGCAGCAATACACTCAATCGTTCCTACAATGGAGTTGTGACATTGATCCAACATTTAGGAATGGATTCTAATTTGCAGAATCACCAATATGAAATAACGCTTAAACCGTGGTTTTGGTTATTAAAACACACACATTCTTTCCGGGTTTATCAAAATCAATCCACACAAGAAATTGTCAGTGATATTTTCGATAACGCTGGTTTCAAGGGTAACTATAAAATATCCAGCATGCCTTCGACCAAGCGTGAATATTGTTTGCAATATAACGAATCGGATTTTGACTTCGTTTCTCGCCTGCTCGCTGAAGAAGGCGTTCATTATTATTTTGAGCATGCGAGTGGTTCACACACTATGATTTTGCAAGATGCTCAAACCCCATTTGATAAAGCCAGCACAGCGAAATTTGATATGAAGGAAACGCCGACAGGCTCACTTCCTTTGCTTGAAGATTGGTGCCCTACCGTTGCCTTTCATGGCGCGAGTGTTGAGTTATCAAGCTACGATTATTCGCAGACGAAACTCATCACCAGCGGCAGTAAAACCTCCAGCAATACCATTGCCAACAACACTAAACTTGCCAACACGCGTTACCCGACTTTGGGTATCAGCGGTGACATGACGGATCTCTCAAGCAATCTTGCCAAACGTCGAATCGAGTATGTTGAGCAGGATTACCAAAGTGTCATTGCCAGCGCAAAACATGATCTCTTCGAGCTCGGTACTTACTTCTCGCTCTCAAGCCATCTAGACAAAGATCAACTTGGTGACTTTTCGGTCATCAGTATGGAAGTGGAATACACTGAAAGTGCACAGAGCAGCACCAGACTGAAAGTGATCCCAAAAGATACCCCTCACTACCCTCAACCTCGCTCAAAACAAGTGGTTCAGGGTTTACAGAGCGCAGTCGTTGCAGGCTCAACCGCGGGTGATATTAATCAGGACGAACAAGGTCGTGTGCGTATTCAGTTCCAATGGGATACAGACGCAAGTGGCGACAAAACCAGTTGTTATGTTCGTGTCGCACAAATGCTTGCGGGAAGTGGTTACGGTGCTCAATTTGTACCACGAGCCGGACAAGAAGTTCTGGTCTCTTTCATTGATGGCGATCCAGATAGACCTATCATCACGGGCAGCGTCTACAACAGCAAAAATGCCCCACCTTATGCCGAGGCCAATACAACAAAGTCTGGCATCAAAACTCAACTTTCTGGACAGAGTAACGAGCTCTACTTCGATGATAAAAAAGACAATGAACTGCTTTACCTTCATGCAGCCAAAGACCTGACGCAGGAAGTTGAAAACAACCAAACCGAAACCATTAAGGGCGAATTGAGCCAGACGGTCACCAAAGCGGTATCAGTGTCGACAGAAGACAACTACTCGCTGAGCGTAACCAAAGCACTTAGCGAAAAAGCCAAGTCGATTTCGATTGAAGCTGACGATTCTATCGAGCTCAAAGTTGGCTCAAGCAAAATAACCCTGTCCTCATCATCCATTGCCATTGAAGCAACCAATATCGACATCAAAGCGAGCAGCGCACTGAATTTGGAAGGGACCAACGTCACCAGCAAAGCCACTTCAGCCAACAAGGTTTCAGGCACCACGACGGCGCTTGAAGCAACCAGTTCAAACAGCATTTCTGGCCTGAGTATTTCCATCAAAGCGGACACCACGCTCTCTGCTGAAGGCTCTTTGAGTGCGGAGTTTAAATCAGGCCTCAAAGCGACATTCGATGGTGGCGTAATGGGTGAAGTGAAAGGCGCAATTGTAAAGGTTAACTAATGAAATATAAAAAGATTCCATACCAAACTGCTGGGCAAATACTACCGAGATTCAAAGCCAGTGACGAAGCAAAAGCGCTGCTCGACGAAGAAACCAGCATCAGCGATGCAATTCAATCACTCACAGACAAAGAGCTCTACAACGATCTCGTTCAGTTTTTGACTCACGCTCTACCCGTCCGGGAGGCAATCTGGTGGGGAGCGTTATGTTTAAACCAACGCAATGAGGAATGGTCACCCCTTCAAAAACAAAGTGTCGAAACTTGCATGGCGTGGGTGCGATCACCCTCCGAAGAATTGCGCCGCAAAGCCGAACATCTCTCTCATCGATTGGAACTTAATTGCGGCCCATCTTGGCTTGCTCAAGCGGTATTTTGGAATGGTTCTGGCAGCATCGTTGCACCAGATATTCCACCCGTTATGCCTGATCCATTTCTCTACGCGAAAGCGACTGCAGGAGCGATCAATCACGCAGCCGCCCTTCCTGAATGGGACAAAACGAAACCTTACTATCAAGCCGCAATCACCATGGCTCTGGATATTGCTGCGGGCGGTCAAGGTACTTCAGATAGCCAATCACAAACTGCAGTACAAGGAGAAGTACGATGACGTTACCTGCCGCTCGTATCACTGACATGCATGTATGCCCAATGCAGACACCAGCAACCCCACCAATTCCTCATGTGGGTGGTCCGGTCACCGGTCCTGGAGCTCCAACCGTACTGATCGGTAGCTTACCTGCTGCCACAGTGAGTGATGTCTGTGTTTGCGTTGGAACCCCGGATTCTATCGCGATGGGAAGCACGACCGTGCTATTAAGCAATAAGCCTGCAGCCCGAATGGGAGACACGACGTCTCACGGCGGAAGTATCGTTGCAGGAATGCCCACCGTACTTATAGGGGGATAAAACCCCTTTATAAATCAGGGCATTATATTGATAGATGTATTCCTCCGACCAATTTTTTGGATCAACCTCTTACTTTTTATTAAATAGTTAATTTTTCTCAGCTATTTCAGAAAATTCTCACTAGACTCAAGTTTACAAACTATGAAACCAGAGTAATGGATTTATCTCTGACTTAATAAAACAATAATTCATGGATTGAATATGGTTAATATTGATAGTCTTTTGGCTCCAATCACAGATGGCTCGCCAAGTGGTGTCTATCTGAAGCTTGATAGAAGTGCCTATCGAGCACTTAGAAACAGTTACAATGCCGCGCAATCATCGTTTCGCCAATTGGTTGAAACGCCTGATGCATCTAGCGATCAGGCACTGCTTGAAAGCAATGATGACAACTGGGCACAATTGCGTACTGCGACATACCACGCCCTCACCCAGTCGAGCAAAGACTTGGAGCTGCTAGGATGGTATATCACCAGTCAGTTGTTCACCGACGCTCCCTATCGAAATCTTGCCGACGCTACGCAAGTGCTTCTAAGCACCGTGGAGCAGTTTTGGGACTCGCTCAATCCGTTCCTTCCTGAAGACAAACTAAAAAGCGCAGAAGAGTCTGGCATCGCTAGAGAACGAGCTGAGTTCCGGATGAAACCTCTGCTACAACTTGTCGGCGAAACTCACGATACCACTGCCCTGTATATGCCTTTGCAGTTGACTGGCTTGATTGACGATGTCACCTTTGGCGATTACCTACGCGCAGAGCGCAACGGTTCGCTTGGAGAAATCAAAACTAAAGCGCAAAACCTATTCAACGCTGACACGCAAGACACCTTAATGGATTTGGCGCAAACCTATCAAAATCTTGATGCTATAGAACAAGCCATCGCTCAACAGTGCCAACCCGTTAATGCAACTCCTGTAAGTTTCAAATTCATCAAAGAAAACATTGCGGAGCTGATTAACGCGATCCGTTATCTCACTGAAGACAAGTTTTCTAAATGGCCGCTAGATGATCAATTTAGATTGATTGCCGAAGAAGCTCAGGCTCCCCCCGTCGAATCAAACTCTCCTGAAACAACCTATCAGGCAACTGAAAATGCAGAAGTAGCACCAACCTCATCAGAGTCAGAAGCAGAACAAATTACGACGACACCGTTGCTAGAGCCGATAGAGTCGATTCCTTCAAATGAAACACACCAGCCAGCGGCACCCGCTGCGATGAATATCGCTGGTCAGATCCAAAATCGCGACCACGCTTTTCATGAACTTAGAAAGCTCGCCGATTACTTCAAACAAACCGAGCCACACAGCCCTGTTCCGTTCTTGTTAGAGCGCGCGATTCGATGGGGTTACCTAAGCTTGCCAGAACTACTCCAAGAAATGACAGGCGGCAACAGCCAAGTTCTGAGTCATATCAATCAACTCACCGGAATGGACAACTTAGAACAAACCATTCTGAAGACAATTCCTGAACCACAATCAGTGCCAGAGCCGGTTCCAACCGTTTCTGTGTCTGAGGTTCAAAACACCTCTAATGAGGAGTCTCAAAGTGCAACGTCAATTGAACCTACAACGTCAGAGCAAAGCGACACTCCTAATACAACCAACCAACCAGAAGTAAAAACTACTCAATCGTCGAGCGGTATTACCGATTTCGAGTGGTGAAGCAAAAAATGCTTATAAGCAAAGGAGAACCAAATGGCTTCTATTTACATGAGAATTGATGGCACTACACCAAAAGGTGCTGCAACGGTAGATAAGATCGGTGGCAAGGATGGATTTTTTGCTATTGATACAGTGAACTGGAGTGCCGTTCGTGGCGTTGGTATCGACGTCGGTAACGCGAACAACGCAGACCAAGGCATGGTCGCGCTAGGTGAAGTGAACATCACTCGTGGCTGTGATGGTGCAACGCCATACTTAACGACTTTCCTTTACGCACCAGGTGGTGAAGGTAAAACCATCGAAATCGTGATGACCAAACCAAACCGTGAAGGTTCTGGTGCAGATCCATACCTAATCCTGACACTGAGCGCAGCACGTATGTCGAGCTACAACATGGGCGCGTCGGATGGTCACCTGCCAAATGAATCATTCAGCCTGACATACACCGAGATTTCGAAAGCGTACTACATCGAAGGCGAAGGCGGCAAAATCGAGAAAGGTCCTGAAGTGGGCTTTGACGCGACGACAGCGAAAGTTACTTCGACAGCTTCTTAATGGAATAAGGAGATACCATTATGGCACTGAACTCCCAACACAAGCGAGTTAGCAAAAACCGTGTAAGTATTACTTACGATGTCGAGACGAATGGCGCAGTAGAAACCAAAGAACTCCCTTTTGTGGTGGGAGTCGTCGGTGATTATTCGGGTCACAAGCAAGACAAAGAAGACGTGGAAGATCGCACCTTCTATAACGTCGACAAAGACAACTTCGATACTGTCATGAAGCGCGTTGGCCCTGAGTTATCACTCAAAGTGGACAACGTTTTGGTTGATGACGATAGCCAAATCGAAGCGAGTCTGAAATTCTCATCAATGAAAGATTTCGAGCCTGAAGCCATCGTTGAGCAAGTTGAACCGCTCAAGAAGCTTGTTGAGACTCGTAACCAACTCAAAGTACTGCTTTCAAAAGCGGACCGTTCTCGTGATCTAGAGAAATTACTCAAGGAAGTGCTGCAAAGTGCAGACACTATCAACGCCCTTTCCGATGAGCTAGGCATCCAGAAAGAAGGAGCAGAATAATGACGACGGAAGTTGAAAACCAACCACAAGCAGAAGCGGCTGAAGCTTCGCTGAGCTTTCTGGATCGTGCAATCGAAGCGACCACACAAACGCCAGCGGACACAACAAAAGAACTGTTCTCAGTGTTGGCAGAGCAAGCGCTAAGCGGCACGGTAACATGGGACAAGAACGTCACCAAAACGATTGAAAACGCCATTGTAGAGATCGACAAAAAGCTTTCTAAACAGCTATCGAAAGTCATGCAAGAAAATGACTTCCAAAAGCTAGAAGGTTCATGGCGTGGTCTACAAAAACTGGTTAAAGAGAGCGACTTAGGACGCTCACTGAAAATCAAAATGGTCGACTACACCAAAGACGAGCTACTTGATCAATTTGAAGATGCACCAGCCATCGACCGTAGCCCACTGTTTAACGCGGTATACCAAGGCGAATACGGCACAGCAGGTGGTGAACCATACGGCACCTTCATCGGTGACTACGAGTTCAGCGCAAAAGATGAAGACGTCGCCCTACTACGCTACATGGGTGAAGTAGCCGCTGCGTGTCACGCTCCGTTCGTTGCCGCAGCAAACGCAGAAATGTTTGAGTTCAATGACTTCACTACCTTCGAAGAAGGCAAACCTGTCGCGGCTGGTTTTGATTCTCCGGCTTACGCTGCATGGAACTCGTTCCGTGAAAGTGACGACGCGCGCTACGTAACTCTAACACTACCTCGCACACTGGCTCGCCTTCCTTACGGTGAGAAAGGTCTTGGCACCAAGCTGTTTAGCTACGAAGAGTTAAACACTGACCAAGATGGCAACCCGAATCCATCAAGCAATGATGAGTTGGTTTGGTCGAATGCCGCTTACGAGTTAGGTCTGAAAATGACGCAAGCGTTCACTGCGTACGGTTGGTGTACAGCAATTCGCGGTCTGGATAACGGTGGTAAAGTAGAAAACCTACCAAACCTAACGTACAAAACTGAAGCTGGCGACTTGGTTCAGCAATGTCCAACAGAAGTGAACCTAACCGACGAACGCGAAAAAGAGTTAAGTGACCTAGGCTTCTTGCCACTGGTTCACTACAAGAACTCAAACTACGGCGTGTTCATCGGTGGTCAAACAACACAGCAACCGAAGACGTACACAGATCCAGATGCAACAGCAAACGCAGCAATTTCAGCGCGTCTTCCTTACATCATGGCAAGTGGTCGCATCGCTCACTACTTGAAAGTCATGGGTCGCGACAAGCTAGGTTCGAATCTAGAAGCGCCAGACATTCAACGTGAACTTCAACTTTGGATCGATCAATACACCAACGCAGGTGCAATTGGTAACGATCAACGAGCGAAAACGCCATTGGCAGAGTCTCGCATTGAAGTGGTTGAACAACCGGGCAAACCGGGCGCGTATTCAGCCGTTGCTCACCTAAGACCTTGGCTACAACTTGAAGAACTGACTACGTCGGTTCGCATGGTAGCGAAGATCCCAGGTTAAGCATGATAAAGCTTGGTCGAAGTAGGATGCTTCGACCAAGCCAATTCGATTTAGGTCACAAGGATAGTATGAGTAAGATTTATCACTCAGGTTGGCAGACCCAATTTATACAGCTAGACGATAAAGACAGCGACTTTTTACAAGAGGCGCTCTCTTTACTGTCTCAAGTGTCTCGCTCCGCGCTAGACAATCCCGATGCGCTTATCACACATGTTTCGCGCTTGATTGCAGAGATTGACAATAAGCTCTCGAAACAGATGGATGAGTTATTGCATCATCCAGAATTTGAGGCACTGCAAACCAATTGGCTTGGGCTTCAAGGCTTAGCCACCCTGCCCGTTAATTACCAACGTACTCAACTCAAGCTACTCAATATGAGTTGGGAAGAAGTGTCTTCCGACGTCAATCAAGCCTACAGCACCAAAACGTCTGAGCTGTACAACAAGATCGGCAACCAAGAGTTAAACACCTTAGGCGGACATCCATTCGGTTGCTTGCTGTTCACGCAGCCAGTAGCGGCAGATATGGATTTCGAATCCGACTACGATGATCTGTTCACCGTCGAACTGTTGAGCCGCTTGGGTGAAGCGACGTTATGTCCAATGTTGTTTGCTCCGAATCGCGATTTCTTTGTCGAATCCGGCGCAGACTGGCTATCTGATATCAACCGAATCGAGAAGATCCTTGCTAGTCCTGATTACCAATCGTGGCAGTCTTTACGCAGTAAACCCTCTGCGCGTTTTGTCGGTTTAGTGATGCCAGAAATGTGTATGCGTACACGTTATCAAAACGCCAAAGTGGGATTCATCTACAACGAGAAACAAAACGGACTTTGGGGCAATGCGGGCTTTGCGTTTGTATCCACCATTATGCGAGAGCATCAACGTGTGAGTTGGTTTGGCTTCTTGAAATCTCGCTGGAACGACAACAACCAAGGTGCCGTGGTCAATCAAAGCCAAAGCGATAGCCATTTTCTGATTCAACCTCAAACCAAAGTGACCTTGTTTGGGCAACTGTCGACCTTCTACAGTCGCAGTGGTTTTATCCCTCTTACTAAGAGCCCTTTGAGCGATAAGTTTTACTTCAATGGTAACAATTCGATTTGGCACAACAGTCAATCTGATAATGAGAAAGTCCTCACTCAAATCCAAACATCGTTGATGTCTTGCCGTATTGCACATTATCTCAAAGTACAAGTGCGAGAGATGATTGGCAGCTTCAAAACAGCGGCTGAGTGTGAGTTGTTCCTCTCTCAGTGGGTTGAAAAATTCTCTAGTAACGTCGCGTACGCCAACGAAGAAACCCTATCAAAATACCCATTGAGTTTTGCAAAGATCAGCGTGTGCGACTCTGACCATCATCCGGGCAATTTCGTCTGTACTTTGCGCATCGTACCGCAGTATCAATACGACCATTTCAGCGGCGAAGTGGTGCTGACAACAGAATTGGATGAGGTGGCGTAATGAGTTTTTGGCGTACCTTTGTGCAAACTGCCCCTACCACTCGTCGAGATGATATCGAGGACATTAAATATCACCTGACTCGTCTGTTCGATTCGGAAGCGTCACTGATGAGCATCGACGATCGGTTAACCGAAGTGCAGCGCTCTAACTATCGTTTTGGCATCGAGGATGTGCACCTATTGAGTGCCAGTCTCGACCACCAGCAATTAGCCCTCAAACTAGAAAACTACATTCGACATTTCGAGCCTCGTCTTAGACAAGTCATGGTTGAACTTGTTGAACGTAAAGCGGGAGAAAACACCATCGCGTTCAATATTGTCGCCAAAGCCAAAACGGCACAGGGCGAAAAAGAGCTGATTTTTGATTCCAAGATTTCATTAAGCGACATGACCACCGATATGAAGGAGGATTTGTATGAGTGATCCTCTACTGCGTTATTACGAGCAAGAGCTGACTTTTGTCCGTCGAGCCCTCGGCCAATTTGGTTCTGAACATCCAGAACACGCACAACGTCTCAATATTCATCAGGGACAAATCGAAGACCCAAGTTTGGCTCGCTTACTGGATGGTGTGGCACTGCTGAATGCCAACGTCGAAAAACGTCTATCTGAGCAAATCCCTGAAGTTGTCGAAGGATTACTTGGCGTACTCTACCCAAGTTACATTCAAACGGTACCAAGTGTAGCGTATCTAGAAATGAGCACAGACGCGCCTTCCACCGACAGCACGACGCTTCCCAAAGGCACACGCTTTTCTTCCGAATCGCAAGGCAAAACATGTTTGTTCACCACAACGGACGAGCTCAAAACGACACCATTTGCACTGATTGACACCAAAGCAAGCAGCGCGCCCTTTGACTTCAATCGCCCTCAAGGCAGTGAACAAACTACCGCTGTTATTCAGCTCACTCTGTCTACTGGCGATGATGATGTGCACTTCAGTCAATTAGCGTTAGAAGATCTCGACTTCTTTGTTCAAGGTTTCGAGAACAATGCGGATTCATTGGTTGAACTGCTGCTCAGTGAAGCGCGTGCAATATCGATTTCCGACATCAATGGTGAGAATCACGCTGTCTTGGCCGCCAATCAGCTCAAGAGCCGAATCAGCGATAAGCAGTTTCAGTTTCTGCCACAAAAAGGCAATCAATTTTCTGGCTACCATTTGATGAACGAATTTTTCTTCTTCAAAGAGAAACGTCAGTTCTTCCGTCTTAAAGGCTTTGGTGAAGCCTGTCAGCAACATGATTGCTCCACTGTGGTGTTAAACCTGTTTATGCACTCTTTGCCGATGGAGTTTATCCGTCTTTTCGACAATCAAGTGTTTAAGCTCAATGTGGTGCCTGCGGTGAACCTCTTCGAGCAGACGGGCGAACCAACCAGTTATGACCAACGTAGCCTTACCATTCCCGTTAATGCCGATGCGCATACCGATAATGAAATTCAAGTGGTCGACATTTTGGATGTGTTTGAGATTACGTCGAGCGGTCAAAAACTGCTGACGCCACTGTTTAAAGACAGTTACCAAAGCGACCCACATTGTGATTACTGGCAAAGCCGAAAAGATTCCACAGGTGAACTGCGATTGGCGATCAGCCTAAACGCCAACCAAGAGCTCGAATTCAACAAACTTTATGGCACTCGCCTTCTTTGTACCAATGGCAAACAAGCATGCACCATCAACGGTGAGATGACATGTTTAGAGCCAATCGATTTGCCCGGTGATTTTCATTCGCTCTACCCGCCGTCAGCTCCGATAGAACGTGAATCTGACGCCAATATGCACTGGCAATTTATCGGGCTTCTGAACAGTAATTTCTCGTCTTTGCTGCACTCTGAAGATCCGACTCAGCAGCTTAAGCAAATGCTGCAATTGTGCAGCCGCAACCAGTTGGTGAGCGATGAAATTCAGATGATTCAGTCAGTAAAAGTGCGCTCACAAGTTTCATCAATGCGTATTCTTGGTAAGAACGTTTTCTCTCCGGGCACAGAGATTGAAATCACTCTCGATACGTCTGGTAACTATCTGACTTTCACCGATGTGTTGAATCGCTTCTTCCAACAGTTCTGTAGTTTTGATCGCTACATTCAGCTCACAGTTCGTCTTTATGGCAAAGATGGCATTGCGAGGCGTTATCCAAAAATCCACGGGAGCCAGCGCTCGATGTAGCGTGGAAGATAGATGATGTCGATGTCACTGATTAACGATTTAAAAGCGAACCCACATGAATATGACTTTGCTCAAGCAATGCGATTGCTGATGCAAATGACAAAGCTGTCTGGGCACAAGCTGAAGTTAGAGCTTAAAGCGGAAGCCATGCCTCATGGCGATGCCGACGATATTCAGTACTTTTCGTTCAGTGACCACAGCGCCAAAGTTCGTATTGCGCAGCAAGCACTATCTGGCGCACAAGGGGTTATCCCAAACTACATCTATGAAGAATTGTTGTTTGCACTGCATAACGACGATCACGCACTCAAGGACTTTTTAGACGTATTCAATCAACGCCATTTTGAACTTGCCGCGCAGCTAGAGCTCGCTCCTCACCTCTTGATTCAGAAAGAGCTGGCGAAAGAAAAAACCGATTTACTCAAACAACTGGCGAACCTGAAACGCGAACACGGTGCGCTGTTCCAGTATTCACTACTGTTCGCTCAAGGACATCGTAACTTAGAAACGTTAGAGCAGATTCTCAACGACTACTTCCCTTACCAAATCGATGTGTCGACTAAGAGCCATGAACGTCGTCAGTTACCAGCAAGTTCTCTTACCCGTTTGGGACAAAAAGGCGACTACAACAGCGGGATCGGACAAGGCTTCCTCATTGGCAAAACGTGCATGACTTACAACCAACATCTTGTAGTGAGCATCCAGCCTGCCAACCGCAAAGAGCTGCATCAAATTCATAGAGATACTCAGTTGGCGAGCCACATGCGCCAGCTCATTCAACATTATTTACGAGACGCCACGCCGATTTCTATTTATCTCAACGTTAAGCGTGCGTATCTCGAAAAACCAAGGCTGTCTGCTCAACCAGATCAAGCCGCGAAATTGGGTGAAGTGGATTGCCTCGCCCCAGAACGTAAACCTACAGAGCGGATTCGGATTCTTCTGAAATAGCTAGGTAGACACCGCGACGACAAAGAAGGTTATCGCGCAAAAGACAAGGATAAGGTTATGACACAAGTAACGCTGACAAATTTAGTCGCCAAGTTATCGCCAGAATTAAAACGCGCATTGGAAGCCTCTGCGGGTGCAGCTATGAACCAAGGCGTTGCTGCCATTGAGCCAGAACATTGGTTGCTCACGCTATTGAATCAGCAAGACGCGCACTTAAAAACTCTGATTGAAAGTCAGAAGATCAACCAAGATCAACTTGCCAGTGAACTGGCAAATCGCATCGAGCGCTTACCAAAAGTACAGGACAGCCAACCAACGCTCAGCCATGCACTGACTGAACTTCTCAAAGACTCTTGGATGATTGCCTCCGTTAACTATGGTCATGGTGAAATCATCAGCTTGCATCTCGTTCAAGCGCTGTTGCAGCAGAACGTCATAGGCGTATCGAGCAACAATCTCGAATCACTACAGAACGTGTCGACCGAGTCCCTGCAAGGCTTAATCAACAAAACGCCAGTTAAGCGAGCAACACAACAAAGCGCAGGTGAAGCAAGTTCAGCCGCAAACACAGCAAGCGCGAACGACGCACTAAGCAAGTACACCATCAACCTGACTCAACAAGCGATTGAAGGCAATATCGACCCGATTTCTGGGCGTAATTCTGAAGTGAGAAAAGCCATCGACATTCTTTGTCGTAAACGCCAGAACAACCCTATTTTCGTTGGTGAGCCGGGCGTGGGTAAAACCGCTGTCGTTGAAGGCTTAGCGCTAAGAATTGCATCAGATGAAGTACCAAGTGCGCTGCAAGGCGTTCAACTCCATTCACTTGATTTAGGGCTATTACAAGCAGGCGCGAGCGTAAAAGGTGAATTTGAAAATCGCCTGAAAGACGTCATCAACGAAGTGAAAAACAGCGATGTGCCAATCATTGTATTTATTGACGAAGCACATACGCTGATCGGGGCTGGTGGTGCAGCAGGACAAAATGATGCTGCCAACTTATTGAAACCCGCCCTTGCACGTGGTGAGTTCAAAACCATTGCCGCAACAACATGGGCAGAATACAAAAAGTACTTCGAGAAAGATCCTGCTTTGACCCGCCGTTTCCAAGTCGTCACGGTAGAAGAGCCAAATGCAGAAGATGCCAAACAAATGCTGCGAGGCATTGCGGCTTCATTGCAAAAGCACCACGGCGCATTTATCACAGAATCTGCCATTGATGCCGCGGTTAACCTATCTATTCGCTACTTACCTTCTCGCCAATTGCCAGATAAAGCGATCAGCTTGCTCGATACCGCTAGTGCGCGTATTGCATTAACCCAAGGAGCAAAACCAGAAGTGATTGAAGCATTGGAGCAAACCATTCGTTATCAACAGAACGAGCAATCTGCCTTAGAGAAAGAGTTTGATTTGTTCGGCACAGGCGCAGAAGAAATTGCCGAATTGAAGCAAGAAATCGCCACCAATCAATCTCAATTAGCTGACTACCAAAAGCGTTGGGAGCAAGAGATTACTTTGGTTGATGAGATTAAAGCACTTCAACAAAGCATCACAGAAAGCGAAACGCCGGACGAAGCTCAACAAACCCAATTGAATGCCCTTCTCGACCAATTGCACGAGCTTCAAGGTGAAGAGCCATTAGTTAATGCGATGGTGGATGACGCGACCATTGCTCAAGTCATTTCCGGTTGGACAGGCATTCCCGTCGGCAACATGATGAGTGACGAAATCGCTCGCCTATTATCACTAGAATCAGAACTGGATAAACGCGTTATCGGTCAAAACGTGGCGAAGCAAGAACTGGCAAAAGCGATTCGAATCTCACGCGCTGGCTTAACAGATAATCGCAAGCCAATCGGTGTGTTCTTGATGTGTGGTCCAAGTGGTGTCGGTAAAACGGAAACCGCTATGGCGCTCGCTGAGCAGCTTTACGGAGGCAGCAACGATCTCACGGTTATCAACATGACCGAGTTTAAAGAAGAACACAAAATCTCAATGCTACTTGGCTCGCCAGCCGGCTATGTTGGCTTTGGTGAAGGTGGCGTGTTAACCGAGGCGATTCGCCGCAATCCCTACTCTGTCTTGCTTTTGGATGAGATGGAAAAAGCGCATCCGGGCGTTCATGACCTCTTCTATCAAATCTTCGATAAAGGACACATCAAAGACAGTGAAGGTCGCACGGTAGATTTCAAAAACACCTTAATCATCATGACTTCCAACGCCGCTGATCAAGCGATTTGCGATGTGTGTGATGAAAACGCCGAACACATCAGCAACGATGAACTGCTCGAAGCAATTCGTCCCGATCTACAACGTTACTTCAAACCTGCGTTCTTAGGGCGTACCACCATAGTGCCTTATTACCCACTCAACGATTATGAGTTGGCGAAGATCACCGAAATCGCGCTAAACCGCATTCGTAAAAAACTGGCAGAACAGTATCAAGCGAGCTTTACGTGGGATGCAGGTTTTGTGGATTTGGTTGTCAGCAAAAACACCGACCCTACGACAGGTGGTCGCGCGGTTGAGCAAATCATTAACCGCTCTTTGATGCCGAAGTTGGCAGAAGAATGCATCGCGCGCCTGAGCACACAACAACCGATTAGCCAAGTGACGGTCACCGCAGCATCGACGCCACAGGGCTTTGAACTGGATATTCAGTAGTAACGAATCATGATGTTTAGAAGCGTACATTCACCCCATTTCGTCACCACCTCGATTCTTGTTCAAGAGGCCGCAGTCAGCTGTGGGGTGAGCTTTTTCCGCAAAATAACCAAGCTGGTTTCGTCGCTGTTTATTTTGCTTGGCGCCCTATTCTCGTTCGAAGCATGGGCGCAAGTTTGGATTGGTCCCGACCGATTACTGCTTGCGACCCACAAATGGGCACCGTACCAAACTCACCAGAATCAAAACATGGATGGGTTTGCGCTCAACCGCGTCAAATGCGCGCTTGGCGAAATGGGACAACCTTACCAACTGACCATGACGGAATGGTCTGACGCCCAGCTCCACGTACACAGTGGTCAACAGCACGGTTTTTTCGTCTCGCCGAAAACCAGAGAACATGACAGCTATGCAACGTTGTCTGCTCCTATTACGGAGCAAAAATTGCGTTGGTATTTTGGTCCGGGCGTAGAGCCTAAGCTTGATGATTTGTCAAAGTTGAACCTTAAGTTCTCGGCAGAATTTGGCTCAAGCACATGGTTTTGGCTGAAACGTAATGGATACAACGTCGTTAAGCAGCCACGAGATGCTAAGGTTTTACTAAGGCTTTTAAAACAAAGAGAAATTGACGTCGCACTGGAAGATGAACGGGTGTTTCACACGGAAATAAGCCAAGCCTCTCTTCCAAGCGATTACTTCTATTCTCAAGTATTCGAAACCAAGCCCATGGGCGTGTATTTCTCTAACCGCTTTTTGGACAAATATTCTGGTTTCTTAACCGCTTTCAACACAGCGTTGGCTAAATGCGAGGGATAACAAGTGGCGATCAGCATACATTTGATTTCTGTACCCTCTGAAGAGGTGGTGACTTCAAGAGTCATCTATCTGCCCGAGTCTGGCGGGCAGTTTGGGCGTTCTGCTTCTTGTGAAGTGGCATTGCCCGATCAATCAAAGCGCATCTCGCGTATTCACGGACAAATTCGTCTCACTGAAACAGGTTATTTGGTGAAGAGTACCGGCAAGAACCCGGCTCGCCTCAACGATAAAGCCATGGTGAGAGATAAAGATTACCCACTCAACGATGGCGACATTTTAAAGATCGAAAGCTATTCAATGTTGGTATCAACACTCACGTCGAGCAAAGCGCCTACCGAAGAGCAACCTGATGACTTCTTTGCGACTAAGTTCGACCTGCAACTGGAAGACAATGTCGATTTTCTCGACGAAGGTGACATCGTCGAACCCGTGAAATCGGAAGTTCATTACTCTCACCAAAATGTAATGAGCGATGACCCCTTCTCCTCCGACCCGTTCGAAGACATCGATGATGATGAACTGGCGGATCACTTTGAAGTGGATGAAGTGTCGAAACAGCAGCAAGCAATGGAGCGTTCTACGGAGATTGAGTATCTTCCGGGAGACCACCTTCCAACGTCAGAGCTGGAAGCCTCCATCGAAAAGCTGATTACGATTACCGAGAAGAATCAACAATACCTTCGCAACCCACCGCTTGCACATGATGCTTTGTTTGATGCGTTGGACAAAACACTCGATCAGTTCCTCAACGAATTCGCGCCGAACCAACTAGAGAATCAATTTAGCGAATTTGTGTCTGGCGGACTGTTCAGCAGCAAAGACAAGAAGTATTGGAAAATCTATCGCAAGCATTTCCAACATCGACAGGACAACGGTGATTTTCGTCGCCAGTTCAAAGCGATGTTTATGGAAAACATGCAAAAGCAAAGCGAGGAAAGCTGATGAAGATTTGGCTTAGTTTACTCGCTTTCGCTTTGGTGGGGTGCTCATCCGACCCAACACCGGTTGTGACGCAATATCAATTGGCGGTAAGCGCAGAGAAGACGATTAACCCAAGCGTTAACAACAGTACCAATCCTGTGGTAGTGCGCTTGTATCAACTGACCGATGCCCAGCAGTTTAAGCAATTGCCGTTTATCGATTTGTATAACGATGACGTGAGCCTATTAGGCGCAAACTTGGTGTCGAAACAAGTGCTGCCCGTAGTGATGCCAGACAGCAATAGCAAACAAACCTTAGACATCAACAAGACCACTCAATACATCGGCGTATTGGTGGAATTTGCCGAATATGATGCAAGCACGGCGACGGTAGTGACAACCACGCCTCAGGAAGAAGAACAATATATCCAGTTAAAGATCAGCGGTAACAAGGCAGCATTGCAAACCGTGACACCAGATTCGCCTTGGTGGGATGTCTTTTAACTCGATTCAGTAGATAGGGAAATCACGTGGACGCATATAAAAAAGTCGTTTGGCAAGAAGGTATGTTCATTGCCCCACAACACTTTCAACAACAAGACAGATACACACAAAACTACGTCAGACAAAACGTCGAAACACTTGCTGGTTATGCCCCTTACTATGGTGTGACCGACTTGGTGATCAATCACGATCTACTTAAAATTGGCAAGCTTTCCGTCTCTTCTAGCGCGGGTTTGTTCCCAGATGGCACGCATTTCGAACTGAAACGCGAAGTCGCCAGAGATGTGCCGCACGGTACGATTGAGAAAATGGCTTACTTAGCGCTGCCTGTCTCTCTGCAAGGCAATAATGATTACGCCAATGATGAATCGGAACAAAGCCGCTATCTTACACGCACCATCAATGTGTTCGATACTTCAACCTCTGAAAATGCCAGTGTTGAAGTGGACGTCGCGCAGCTCAATATAGCGATTAAACTAGAAGGCGAAGACACTTCAGGCTTTACCCTCATTCCTTTCGCCAAGGTATTGGAATGCAGTGAAACGGGCGAAGTGATGCTAGACCGCTCCTTTATTCCTGCGTGTTTGCACTATGGGGCATCACAGCTATTGGTTGAACGTTTGAAAGAGATTCATGCCCTCACCTCCAACCGTGCCACCAGCTTGCTCAAACGTATTCAAGCCGGACAAGGGCAAAAGAGCCCGCAGTCGATGATGCAGGATTACCTGTGGCTGCAAACACTCAACACTTGGCTTCCGTGGTTTGATTTATCTTTGTCGAATCCAAAGTTTCAGACCCATCTGCTTTATTTGGAGCTACGCAAGTTTGAAGCGCAAGTCATGGCATCCACACCCGCAATTCCAGAGCCTTGCCAACCGTTGGATTTCCATCGTCTGTACGATTGCTTTAATCCGCTTTTTTCGAATTTGCGCAATATGCTCACGCTGGTTCAACAAGACTCGGTGATTGAGTTTGCGTTCGACACTTCGTTGTTTGAACGACGCCGCTTGCTTCGCACTTTGGTAAAAGATGGTCACAACCTGTCCGATCGCCGATTCGTTCTTAGTGTCCGTTCCAACGTCAGCAGCACCGAGCTCAACGAATTGTTCCCTGCGGCTGCCAAACTCAGCAGCAATAACAAGATTGTCGAGATTGTGCGTAATGCCCTTTCTGGCGTGCAACTGACGCCGCTTCCTGTTGCGCCAAGTGAACTAAAACCGATGCAAGGTACAGCGTATTTTGAAGTGGATACGTCAGACCGCAATTGGTTAGAAATGATTGAAAATCGCGATGCACTGGCGCTGCACGTCGATACACGTGTTGGCGACCTAGAAGTGATGCTGTACGCACTGAGGTAGTAAGTTATGAACTATTTGGATGAAGATACCTTAGTTTGGGACAGCAGCGAAAACGACTTCGTGAGTAAAGACACCGACATGCCAGACGTAAAGTGGCATTCGGTCAACGCTGCACAAGCCAACATAGGGTTCTTGCATCATTTCGACAAAGCAGAGAATCAGCTGATCAACATCAGTTCTGAGTTATTGGCTGTCACGCTCAAGATCAACACCTTGCCGGAGCCCGAAGACATCACCACGCTCAGACATCAACTGGTGGCTTCTATTAATGAGATCAAAACCAAAGGCGCAGAGCTGACCTACCCAGTCGCCGTGATCGACAAGCTCTGTTTCCTGTATGCCGTGGTTTTGGATGAGTTGATTGTCTACACCGATTGGGGTGAAAAACGCGGATGGGAGAACAAAACCTTACTCAGTGAACTGTTTGGTATGCGCAACGGTGGTGAGCTTTTCTTTACTGTGGCAGAGAAAGCAGCGCGCCAACCGCACAAGCTGATCGACTTATTAGAAGTGGTTTATCTGTTTCTCAATATCGGGTTTAAAGGTCAGTACCGCGAAACGGGCAGCGAACAGCTAAAGAGTTTTACCTACCGCTTAGAGCAGATTTTAAGTCAGTACCGACAAGCCGGTGGAATCTATTGTCATACTAAGGTTTCGGTGCCTAAAACACGTAAACCAACGCGCAAGAAACGTTACCTTGTCACCACGTTATTTTTCCTAACTATCATTGGTTTGAGCGTTGCTCTGACCTATTTCTGGTACAACAAAACTAAACCACAGCGGGCACGTGATTTTGTTCAGCTCGGTGAGTACAGCCAACGCTATATTGAATCTGGTCGTGCGGAAGACATCGTGTATGTCAGCACTGACGACGATTTAAAAGGCAATAAAGTCGCGGTAAATACCACTCAACCACCTCGTCCAGTTCCGAGCCAACCAAAAGCCGTGACGCCACAAGCGAAAACTTCGGCGCCAGGGACGAAGAGCGCTCCAGTCACGAGCCCTACAGCAAACACTGATTGGCTGGTGCAACTTGCAACCTTCTCTAACCTTAAAAACGCCGAGAAGTTTATCGCCCAACTGCCGACATCCAACTATCAACCTGTCGCGGATAACATCAATTCATACGTTCGTGTCATCGTTCGATGTGACAACTCAGAACAAGCTAAAACCATCAATAATTGGTATCGAGAGAATGCCAACGTCAACGGCTTAGTGGTGCATAACAAAAACAAACAAAGCGAGGTTGAGTCACGATGACGCAAGACAACCCAAATACACCGACAAGAAAAAAGGCAATCATTTGGAGCCTTGTTACCCTTCTGCTTCTGGCAATCTTAGGCAGCTTACTGACTTGGTTTGTGGCGTATCCTGATTTCTTATGGACAGGCGTCATCACGACAACCATTGTGGCACTTCTGTCTGCTGGGCTTTGCTTTTGGTTAATCAATCGCAAGGTGAAAAAGAGTCTTGAGCAAGACCAAGAACGCGCACTCATTATCAAACGCTCCAAGTTACTCGCCTTCCACTTCAAGAAAATGCTCGGCGTACAAAAACGTAAAAAGCGCTTGACCAGCCGTTACGATCAGCCGATTTACCTGTTACTCAGTGATAACCCAAGCAAAGACAAAAGCATCATCACGCAGATGGGTTATGAAGCTTATAAAGTGGATGATTTTGGCAACGACATTGAGTTTCCGATTCTATTTTGGCTCAGTGAACACTCAATTCTGATTTCCATCAGCATGGGTGACGATCAGCAACCGCTTTACTTAAAAACACTGTGTCAGTGCCTCAATAAATGGCGTCCGAGACAAGCGATTAACGGCTTGTTGCTCACCACAGAAATTGAACAGTTAGTTGGCAATAGTGAAACCCTTTCACAAAAAGCCGACCAATTGAAATCACAAATCAAAGCATTTAATCGTTCATTTGGTTTGAACTTACCTGTCTACAATGTCCTAACCAACATGGGCCAAGTGAGCGATTTCTGTCAGTTCTTTTCTGCGTTTGATGAAGCGAGACGCAATGAAGTATTCGGCGCCACCAGCCCAGTGCAAAAACATGGTGGCATTGATGCCGATTGGTTCAATGACGAATACGACCACCTCATCGGTCAGTTAATCTCGAACATGAGCAATGCGTTGGGAGCGCAGCTCAACCAAGATTTTCGCAATGCCATTTGTGGTGCGCCATACCAATTCGGTCTGCTTAAACAGAATTTGTGGCATTTCTTACAACGCTTGCACCGAGGGGACCAATACACAGATGGGCTCAACTTCCGCGGCTTCTACTTTACCCATAGTGGCAGTGATTTCGCACAGCATGATTTACTGGCGAACGTGGTCAATCAATCCCTTGGCAATGAGCAATATCAGCAACACCAACAAATGCCTGTTCAACAAACCTTGTTTGCTCAGCATTTGATGTCTCATGTCGTGTTAAATGAAAACACTTTAGTCGGGGTTAACCGCCATAAAGAGAATTGGTTGTGGTTCAGCCAAACCGCCTACACCCTAATTTGGCTCGGTTTATTGATTGGTACACTGACGATTCTCAAGCTCGACTTCGATTATCAAACCAATCGTGAAGCCAAAGCCGATGGCATGTTAGAGCGTTACAAAGAAGCGATCGCAGCACAGCCATACAGCAAAGAAGATTTGGTGGGCAACATTCCAAACCTGTACACCATGCATCGCATTTACGCGCTATATCAGGAGCCTGAACCTTGGTATACATTGCCAATCCTACCGAATGCGACCATCAAACCAGAAGTTGAAGCGGCTTACACCAAAGAGCTGCAACAAGTGCTGATCCCTTCTATGGCGCACACCATTGAGAGCGACTTGTATGTGTATGTGAACTTGGAAGATCAAGCCAGAACGCTCGAATTGCTGAACGACTATCGACTGTTGTTTGATAAAAATCGCACCAACATTGAAGAGCTCAAAAGCTACTTCCTAGCAAACTTAGAGCACCAAGGCGAAGCAGACAAAACCAATGTAGCTCAGCTCAAAGTGTTGCTCGACGATGTGTTTAACCAGCACTTGGTGGCGACAACTGCCAATCAAGAGCTTGAAGGGCTGGCGAAGCAAGTCATCAATCAATCCAATATCGAGACGCTACTCTACCAACACATTTTGAACGATCATGCGTACGAGAAGCGCATCGATGTGCGTAAAGAACTTGGCTCCAACTTTAACCAAATATACCAATTCAAACCTGGTTACGTGGGTTATTTCGTGCCTTACCTGTACACCCCGACTGGCTTTAACGAGCTGGATCTTTCGGTGGAATCCCCTCTTCTTATTGAAGCTTTATCCGCTTATGAAGGCATCGCAGGACAAGCCCCAAGTGCACTAGAAATGCACCGAATCAGCCACGACTTGAAGCGCATGTATCAGAACGATTACATCAATTACTGGCGCGATTTTATTAACAACATCGAGGTGAAAACCATTTCAGGTTCTGAGCAGTTGAATGCCAGCTTGAACGTGCTCAACAATGCCTCAAACAATCCAATGTCTAAGCTGTTTACCACCATCAGCAACTACACTTCGGTTCTTCTACCTGAGCCAAAAGATGCGAAGAAGAAGACCGATGAAGAGATTGCTGATGCTGCGCAAGACAACGAGAAAAAGGAATCAGCTCGCCAAATCACACTGACGTTTAATGATTTCCACAAACAAGTGACGCCAGACGATCAGGGTAAGAAACCAATAGATTCCGTTCTGGAAGGTTTTGCGAACACGGCTAAATGGCTCGATCAGTTCTACAAATCCAACACGCCAGATAAAGTGGCTTACGAAACGTTATCTGCAGGTTTAAAAGCGCAAAATCCGGTCGCACAGTTGGCGTCATTGACCGATTCCCAGCCACCGCTATCCGGTGAAGTGATTGACTACGTGACAGTGCAAACTAATGAATTGGTAATGAACTTAGCTCACCAATACCTTAATAGTATGTGGAACAGCGAAGTCTACCAGCCTTATGAAAACACCATCGCGGCTTTCTACCCGTTTAAGAAAAGTGCCAACAGCGACGCAAGCACAGCAGATGTTGCTGCCTTCTTTAAAACCGATGGCACGTTGGACACCTTCTATCAAACCATGTTGAAAGGCTTCTCGACAGAGCAACGTGCGCCATTTATGTCCGGCTTACTGCCAAATACTGGCTTTGCGTTAGATCCTGCGATTTGGCTGATGTTTGATAAAGCCAAAGACATTCGCTCTGCCCTGTTTTTAGCTGACCCGAAAAACGTTGCGATTCAATTCCAGATGAAACCAACAGAAATGAGCTCGGCACTGACTGAGTTTTCCATTCGGGCTGAAAAACCGATTTTCACCTATCAACACGGTCCGATGCTGTGGACACAACAAAGCTGGAAAGGTGATTCTGTCGCACAAGATGCACTTACAGTGCGCCTACAAAAACAAGCAACGCCGATTGCCAATGAGCAGTTTAAAGGCAGTTGGGCATGGTTCCGCTTGATTGAGCCGCGCGTCACTTCAACCTCTTCGCAAAGTACCCAACTTGAGTTTGATTACAATGGCGATAAGGTTCGCTTAACGATTAAAACTCAAGGTCAGAACAATCCTTTCGTACCGAATTTCTTTGCGGGCTTTGTATTACCTGCGAGCATTTAGTGATGAATACGTTCGCCAATCAAACCCTGTTTAGAGCCTGTGGCGTTACTTATGTAGCGCCTTTGAGCAAAAACGTGTTTCAGTGCGAGCACAAACTTTATGGCACTGTGGTCATCAAGGTAGCGCGCAGCTTGGCTGAGAAGCGGGCTTTGATGGCGGAAGCGGACTTTCTATCCAAATACGCGTCGGATTACTGGGCGAACTTTCATGGTTACGGCTCACAGAACCACGCCGACTGGTTAATGAGCCAATATCTGGAAGGCAAAACACTTAACGCAATAGAACCTGATTTGTTACCTCAAGACATAATAACCAAGCTTGAATTCACTTTGCTCAATCTACACAAAACGGGATATCTGCATGGCGATATCAAGCCACATAACGTCATCGTGACGCCAAATAACCAAGTTCGGCTTATCGACTTTGGCAGTGTGATTCGAGTTGATGCTAAATACCGAGAGCATTCACATACAACCGTTAGCCGAGCCTATAGTGCGACCCGCCCCTCTCTGCGTATCGGTCAGGCAAGTAAGAACGATGATTTCTATGCCTTGGCAATGACCTTACTCAGCTGTCACGATCAACATCCCTTTGCCGGTCTCTCGTTACAAGAGGCGGCAGAACTGCTACCTACCCCAAATAACGTTGATCTACCAACGCGATACCAAGTTCTGATACAGAAAGAGTGGCAACGAATGCGCCACTCTTTGAAGCTGTAGGAATTCAACGCTCTAAGCTCTCTGGTTTATGCGTCTGATGATTTGGACTTCAGATACTTCTCAATATCCACCTCATCAACCTGTTCAACTGGCATAAACTTGTTGGCATAGTCACGGTAAACCCCGCTTTCTAAGAACAACAAGAACAAGTCCATATCCAAGTGTTCGTCCAGTGCCATTTTGTACATTATGTCGACCGCAACACTCACTGGCTTGGCTTTCTTATAAGGTCGATCCCCTGCGGTTAATGCTTCAAAGATATCCGCAATCACTAAGATGCGTTCTGGGGTTGATAAATCTTCTGCACTCAACCGACGCGGATAGCCTGTGCCTTTCAGCGTCTCATGGTGGGTCGAAGCATAACGCGGCACGTTACTTAACTCCGGAGGGAATGGCAGTGCCCCCAGCATTTTGATGCCACTGATCATGTGCTCGTTAATTTTGAAACGGTCTTCTGGTGTTAACGTCCCGCGGGAAATAGTCAGGTTGTAAACTTCACCCAAGTTATATTGATGCTTTGGCACTTGCACCTTAATACCATGCTCCGGTGCAAATTCCATTGGGCGAACACGCTCGATAATATGGTCAGGCTTATCCGCTAAAAGGTTTTCAACCACGGGTAGCGTCACGTCAGATTTTGGCTTAATCATTTCTTCAAACGGAGAAAGACCAAGATGATCATCATAGTGACGCAACCAAGTTTGCTGGGCGATTTGTTTTATTCGCTCAATCTTCTCGTCACTCATGAACTCGCCACCCACGTTGGCGTTGGCAACAAATCGGAAGTCTTCGTCCAACTGCGCAACTCGTTGGTCGAACTTGGCTTGCGCCTCTTCTTTTGACAGTTCACCAGTAGATATCGACTTCCACATTTCCACTTCAGCGTCTCGCCTTAGTACTTCGAAACGAGTGCGAATTTCATTGATGCGGTTGTAGTTGGCTTCTAACTTAGTGCCTTTATCAACGATGTGTTCTGGCGTGGTGATCTTACCGCAGTCATGTAACCAAGCCGCGATACGGAATTCACGTCGTTCATCGTCATTGTTAAACTTAAAGTCTTTGAACTTACCGGTGTCGCACTTCTCTACCGCCTCTGCCAACATCAAACCAATTTCTGGAACACGATTACAGTGCCCCGCAGTATAAGGAGACTTGTCATCGATCGCTTGCGCAATAAGGCGAATAAAGGCTTCAACAAACTCTTCTTGCTGTTGCTCGTGATGCTGAATCTCTTGCGTCATTTCGGTGACCGAATCGGACAAGTCAGAAACTTCTTTGATTCGCGTTTCGACCGGGACGAGTTTATCAAACTGACGATCTTTGATTTTGATGGTCTCTTTTCGCAGCGCAACAATTGGGCGCACAATTGGCGAACCCACTCTCCACGCCAATGGGAAGAGAATCATCATTGCGAACGCCGTAATAACAATCGCTTTAGACAATCGACTTGTCACCGCATCAGTCACTACTTGACCAGAAACGATCACAGCAAAGTAATCGCTCGTACCACGAGTAGAATGCAACTTAGTAAGATAGAGGAATCGACTTTCACCATCAATGGTCACTTTGTTCATTAGGTCGTGTTTGTCCTTCTGAATCGCCAACTCGTAGACCTCTGGATACGGAGCAAAACTCCCCCTCCATTGATGAGGTTTGAGCCACTTCTCTTGCAACGCTACTTTTTGCTCCGGTGAAATTGCTGCGATCGCTTGGTTGATAAGCTCAACCACGTCTTTGTCTTTCTCCTTCATAAACAGAGAAAATTCCAAAGGTGGCGCATCGAGCAACCCGACATGAATATTGGTCAGCTTCACCAACCGCTTCATCTCAACCATGGTTAAGTAAGTGTCTACAAGGTACTCAATATCTCCCATGTGCAGCGCTCGTTTTGCCAAATCGAGATTCGGTTGTTCGATAATATTCAGTGATGGATAGTGTTCAAGTAGCCATTCTTTCATGCCAAAACCCGCCACCACGCCAATACTGTCGTCACCTAATTCCGTCAACGACTTAGGCATTAGATTGGTAGTTTTCGTCGCAATCGCAAGCTGCCCTATGAACAGAGGATCACTATTGATCCCTAACTCTGGCGGTGTGCCAAGCACAGGTTGGAGGATATCAATCTCTCCCTTGCGATATTTCTTTTCCAACTCCCTTGAGCTAAAACCATTAACGAACTCTAACGTCATGCCCGTTTTCTGCGAAACCAGATTGAGTACATCAACAGCATAACCACCTGGTTCGCCGCTCTGGGTGTAGTCGTAAGGTCCCCAGTCGTTTTGATTCGAAACCACAAACTCACGGCCATCTAACAAGGCTTTTTGCTGTTCGCTTAATGCCAAAAGCGATGAATCAGGAATATCTACTTCGTGAAACACGTTGATGCTGGACGCAACCACTTCACCACGATTGTTGAATATAAACGCTTCGACGCCATCATCCTTCTTCATTCCAAGTTCGGTAGCGCTGATCTTTTCACTCAGTGAAGAAAGCACCGTATCTACGCCAATAACGGCACCTTTACTGCGCACCGAGTAAGACTGCCCGGTGATTTTCAGGTGTTGAAACAGATAAGGATCGGTTTTGTAAACGCTGTCTCTTGAGGCGCCCGCAAACCAAGGTCGGCGAGATGGATAAAAGTTACTTTTCTGTTCTGTTTGACGGACAACCTCAAGCGATTCCGAGTAATACATGGTTTGCCGCATTCGCTCCTCGCCATCACCTTTGATGGTAATGATGACCCAGCGCTCATTGGCGGTTGCCCCTATCTTTCCTCTAACTTCTGGGGACGATTCCAAATTGATGACTTGGAAGAAATACTCGTTGTTATTGGCAAAATAGATACTGTAAAAAACGGGATTATCGATGAGCGCTTGAACGAAAACTCGTTGGATTTCATTCACACTGAATTGTGTATCACTGAAGTCAGCTACACTGCGCAAGATACCCGCGCTGCTGGTCGCACTGGCATCAATTTGATGGATATGATTACTGACGTCTTTGGCGGTCATGGTTAAACGAGTCAGGATATGTTCTTCCGACATCTGTTTACCGAAGTAATACTGCATTCCGAGTCCAAGCAGCGCCGTCACTGCCGTAGCAATAACAAACAAACTCCCGACGGTGAATTTAATCGAAAATTTACGAGGGGTACCAGATTTAGTCTTCACGCGATAAAGCCCTCCGATGGCTTCAACAACAAACTCAGCAACTCGCTTTATCAAAGCAACCTGAAGCATATACTTTTCAAGTCTAGTAGATATTTTTCAGAGACTTGCGTCGCATACAAGCCAGAGATCACTTTTACGCAATAAAAAAGAGCGATACCGAAGTACCGCTCTTAGCTGATGTTTTTTGGAGGGTTAAACCATTGTGATTCAGTGAGAGAGATACTTTTGAATATCAACCTCATCCACTTGCGTTTCTGGCATAAACTTCTTCGCGTATTCGAGGTAAACGCCGCTCTCTAGGAACAACAAGAACAGGTCCATATCCAAGTGCTCATCCAGCGCCATCTTATACATAATATCGATAGCCACACTCACTGGCTTCGCTTTCTTGTAAGGTCGGTCTCCCGCCGTTAATGCCTCAAAAATGTCAGCAATCACTAGGATGCGCTCTGGAATCGACAAGTCATCCGCACTCAACTTACGAGGGTATCCCGTCCCTTTCAGCGTCTCGTGGTGAGTAGAAGCATAACGCGGAACATTGCTTAGCTCTGGTGGGAACGGCAAGGCCTCCAACATCTTAATGCCACTGATCATGTGTTCATTTATTTTGAAGCGATCTTCTGGTGTCAACGTACCGCGAGAAATCGTCAGGTTATAAACTTCACCCATGTTGTACTGATGCTCCGGTACTTGCATTTGAATACCATGTTCCGGCGCAAACTCAACAGGGCGAATACGCTTGATGATATGTTCTGGCTTGTCTTCCAACAGTTTTTCCCTAACCGGCAGCTGCGTGTCGGAAGTTGGCTTGTTCATTTCTTCAAATGGTGACAAACCTAAGCGGTCATCAAAGTATCGTAACCACGTTTTCTCAGCGATTTGCTTCACGCGTTCGATCTTATCTTCACTCATGAACTCACCACCAATGTTTGCATTGGCGATAAACTCAAAGTCATCGTTGAGCTGACGTACTTTTTCTTCAAACTCGGCTTTTGCTGCGTCTTTGTTTACCTCGCCACGCAACAAGGCGTTTAGGTATTCGATTTCTAGGTCTCTGCGTAACACTTCAAAGCGAGTGCGAATTTCATTGATTCGGTTGTAGTTCGCCTCTAGCTTGGTTCCTTTATCAACGATGTGCTCTGGCGTGGTGATTTTGCCGCAGTCGTGCAACCAAGCCGCGATACGGAACTCTCTTCGCTCTGCGTCATTTTGGAAGGCGAAGTTTTTGAATTTACCGCTTTGACATTTTTCAGCCGCTTCCGCCAGCATCATGCCGATTTCTGGCACTCGGTTACAATGCCCGGCGGTGTATGGTGACTTGTCATCGATCGCTTGTGCGATAAGGCGAATAAAGGCTTCAACAAACTCTTCTTGCTGCTTCTCGTGTGACTGAATCTCGGCCACCATTTCCATCATGGCATCTGAGAGTTCATCAATCTCTTTTACTCGCGTCGTCATCGGCCACACTTTATCGAAGCGACGAGCACGGATCTTTCTCGTTCTTGCTTTCAGCGCGTAAATTGAACGCGTCATTGGTGTTCCGAGTCGCCAAGCAAGAGGGAAAAGACCTAACATGACCAGTGCAGTAAACAACAGCGAGTTAAACAAGCGCTTCGTTACTGCATCGGTAACGATTTCTTTCGGAATCACTACCGAAAAGTAGTCATCACCACCGCTGGAGCTTGAAATTGGCGTGACATAAACAAAGTAGTTTTGCCCTTCAATGCTTCGTCTCACCATGGTGTTGTAGTTAGACGTGTCTTTCGACAGTTGAAATACTTCTGGGTATGGCACAAACGTTCCGCGCCAATGGTTTGATTCCAGCCATTTTTGCGTTAATGCTTCTCTTTGCTCCGGTGTAATTGACTCAATAGCAAGATTGAGCACCTCTAACAAACCCGCATGCTTTTGGTTAATGTAAATGTGATAAGGCACAGGCTTCGCATCCAGTTTTCTTACTGTGACGGTCGATGTTTTCTCCAAGCCATTAAGCTCATCCAACGTCAAATAGGTATCAACCAAATATGGGATCTCGCCTTTCTCTAACGCTTCTTTTGCATCACTTAGACTTTCAAATTCAACGATGTTCAGCTTAGGGTAGTTTTCTTGTAACCACTCCTTCATGCCAAACCCGCAAACAACGCCCACTTCATCAGTGAAATTTTCAAGAGAAATAGGAATGAAGCGTTGGCTTTTCCCTGCTATCGCCAAGTCTGCGGTGTACATGGTAGCGCTTTGCTCGCCGTACTCAGGCACTTCACCAGACACGGAATGCAGAACATCAATGGTGCCTCTCAAGTACTTTTTCGACAGCGTGATCGATTCAAAACCATTGATAAAATCGAACTCTAAGCCGGTTTGCTGAGAGAGAATTCTCAATAAATCGACGGCATAACCTTGCGGTTCACCGGCTTGAGAAAAGTCATAAGGTCCCCAGTCGTTTTGGTTGGAGACCAACAATGCGGGTGAGTTCATCACAAGCGCACGTTGAGGCTCAGTCAGCACTAATGGTTCGGACGGTGGTACTTCGATATCGCGTTCTAGATCGATGTTCGACGCGATCACTTCGCCCTTGTGGTTGAAGATAAAAGACTCTGCCCCACTTTCTAAACTCATACCCAGCGCGGTTGAAGCGATTTTTGAGTTCAGTGTCGACAGTTCAATATCGATACCGATAACATCTTTACCACTGCGGATCGCATAACTCTGCCCCGTAACCTTCATATTTTTAAACAGGTAAGGTTCGGTCTTATAGACGTTTGTTTCTGTCGCCCCGATAAACCATGGTCGGCGGGTAGGATAAAATGACGTTTTGCTCGCAACAGTTCGGTTCACATTAAAGTTGCTGTCCACGTACGACACGATCATTTGTCTATCCGGACCAATCCCGGTGGCTTTAGCGATGGCCCAGCGATCTACCGCATCGGCGCTCATCTTATCGCGAATCGTTACCGAGGTTTTTAGGTTAATGATTTGAAAGAAATCTTCATTCTCGCTACCCACATACAAGCTTTGAATGAACGGGTTTTCATCCAAAACCTGAGCAAACAAGGTGAGAATTTCTTTTTCAGAAAAGTTGTGGTCAGACATAGAAAGAAAGCTCTTGAGCATTCTTGTACTGCTGATCGCATTGCTATCGACTTGGTGAATGTATTCACTTACATCTGCCGCTGCCGTACTCAACCTTGAGATGACGTGCTCCTGCGACATTTTCTGCCCAAAGTAATACTGCATACCCATAGCAAAGATCGCCGTAAGTGCCGTCACTAACATGAACATGCTACTTACAATGAACTTGATTGAATATTTACTTTTTAGCTCAGAACTGCGTTTCATTCTTGCGCCCCGGCATCACCATAAAGTGCCAAAACTGTCGGTTTTACATCACCATTTACTATCAAAATACTAAATAACCTCATACATAAGCGTAGACTTATACAACGTAATATTTGCTATCAATTTTGCAAAACCTATGTTTAAAACGATCCGATAAATAAGATTGTCCTTCACAGAACCAAATTTATTACTTGTTAATTGACTCAAATTGATGGTTAACAGCGATTATTTTTTGATGCATATCGCAAGCAAATCCATTCTTCAAAAGGCATTCACAAAACCAGACAACACCTACATCGACACCACCTTTCTAATAAGCTCAATATTTATACTAGTGGGAATGAAGACACACTGCTTGTCGTGAAAATAAGAAAAAAGCATCGCTTGTATTTGGTTGAGAAGAAGCACTGATAGGTTTTATCTGTTGAAACAATCGTTCATCTCAAATTTATCCCGAGTACCTCGCTCGGTACTATGACGCCTCTTTTGTGTTACTCCCCATTTATAAGAAATCTCTATGAAACAAAAAGGATTCTCCCTAACGGAAGTAGTGGTTGCAGTTGTAGTACTGGCGATCATTGGACTGTTTTCTGCACCTAAGATGATGCAAATGCAACGCGAGGCTCGAATCAATACCCTAGAAGCTTTCGTTGGTGCTTTTCATGCCACCAATGAGGTCGTGATGACCAAGGCCAAAATACAAGGGGTTGAAAAGGAACCGTTGGCAAAACTGTCAGATCATGACATTTATATTCGAATGGGTACACTCGCGTTGGATGATTTTAACGTGGCGAATGCAATGCAAATCGATGGGTTTAATCTTGCCAATATGGGCTCGACGGAAACACCCTCATTGCTGGTCTATTTAGGTAAGAAAAAATCCCTACAACAAATCCGAGATGCAGGCTGTTTTATCAATATTCATCGTCCCTTCACGGCTTTTGATGTAGAAGGCATCGTGGCCATGGATGAGCTGAAAGTGAGTAAATTCTACGACTATTGCTAGCTCATCATTTTAGAGAGATTAGATTACCGGAAAGCCTTACTGCACATTAGGCGTATGCTTGCTAACGTCCTGTATGCCTTTGAGGTTTTAGTATGATCGTTATAAAAAAAGCAGACGCCTCTGACGTTGCGAAAATTGCCCCTCTTTACCTGAAGTATCTTGAGTTCTACCAAGTCGATGTTTCAGGTAAGGATCCCGAGGCTTTTATCAAAGCTCGTATTGAGAATGAAGAATCAGTCGTGTACTACGCGACTGATGAAAGCGGCCAAACGCTTGGTTTTGCACAGCTTTATCCTCTCTTCTGTTCGTTAGAAATGAAAAAGATTTGGCTTCTCTACGATTTGTATGTGGATTCATCCCAGAGAAAGCGAGGGATTGGTGAACGCTTATTGGAACAAGCAGACCAACTGGCGAAAGAGACTGACTCTGCCTTTGTTATGTTAAGCACAGGCATAGACAACAAAGCCGCTCAATCTGTGTATGAGAAACACGGTTACGTACGCGATGTCGAGTTTTATAACTATGTACACATGCTTAAGTAATCAAACCCACACGTGAACAAAAAGCGAAAAGCCGAGTTGTACTCGGCTTTTTATGTTCAACTTACGCCACTTTGTACTTGCTGATAGACAATCAAAAACAAACCAGCAAATACCGCTACCGTCAGTAATACCTTTAACCAAAAAAACTTCATGATTACCTACTCTTCTGGCGCATATTGGTCAAACACTTCTTGAGCCGTCATTTTCTTGCTGTGTGGCTGCAGATCATAGTACGCGGGCTTCTCATCCGTGAAGATCTCTAAGCTCAATTTGAAATCAGGTTCATTAAATAACCCGGCTGAAAGAATGTATTCATTCGTTGCCAATAAGTGGTAATAGATGTTCGTGCCGCATTCAGCACAAAAACCTCGTACTGCCCATTGGGATGATTGATAGCGTTTGGGCTCAGCACCACTAAATGTCACACCGGGGCCGCAATGCACCGCATGCAGAGGTCCACTTGACCACTTTCGACACATATCGCAATGGCAAAAGCTCACTTCATTGTGTTGAGGTGCGGTCACTTCAATAGCGCCACATAAACATGTTCCTTTCATCGCTGTTCCTCCCTATTCAATCTCCATCATTATGGCGGTTTTAGACTCTTAATTGATGTGACCAACCTAGTCTTTCACCACATTCTCTGGCCGCATGTTTGTGTGAACTTTATGAACAAAATGTCGCTTATGCTCAATATTCTCTTTATCTACGCATTAGAGACATCACGTTAACACCTTATTAACCTTTAGCTCATCACTAGCGAGTCTCCCTACCTCGTTAGGAGAACAAATAATAAGACTCTTCAAAACAAGAGAGTCACCAACATAAGGAACGTGAAACATGTTAAAGGTACTCAAACCAACGCTCGCCGCATCCATCATTGCAGCCTCATTTTCTTTCCACGCTTTTGCTGCTGATGTTGAAAAACTCCACTTTTTAATCCCAGGTGGTGCTGGTGGCGGTTGGGATATGACAGCTCGTGGCACAGGTGATGTTCTGGTTAAATCAGACATCGTTGAGAATGTCTCTTTCCAAAACCTCTCTGGTGGCGGTGGTGGTAAAGCCATTGCGCACCTTATCGAAACCGCTGAGCGTCAACCTGACACGCTGATGGTCAACTCCACCCCAATCGTTGTTCGCTCACTGACTGGTATCTTCCCGCAATCTTTCCGAGACCTTACGCCAGTAGCCGCAACAATTGCTGATTACGGTGCTATCGTGACTTCCGCGGATTCGAAGTACAACACATGGGAAGATGTGGTCAAAGATTTCGAATCTAACCCACGTAAAGTAAAAATCGCTGGCGGTTCTGCTCGTGGCTCGATGGATCACCTAGTTGTCGCAGCCGCATTTAAAGGCGAAGGTTTTGACGCTCGTAAAGTTCGCTACATCGCGTATGACGCTGGCGGCAAAGCAATGGCAGCGCTTCTATCTGGCGAAACACAATTGCTTTCAACCGGTCTTGGCGAAGTGCTAGAGATGTCGAAATCTGGTCAGGTAAAAGTACTGGCGATTACGGCACCAAAACGTCTAGACGCAGCACCAAACATCCCTACCCTGAAAGAATATGGCAATGAGACTGTATTCGCGAACTGGCGTGGTTTCTTTGCAGCTCCTGGCACAAGCCAAGCCAAGCTCGACGAATGGAACGCAGCTCTGAGCAAGATGTACAAAACGGACGAATGGCAAGTTGTTCGTGACCGCAATGGTTGGATTGACAACTACAAAGCGGATAAAGAGTTCTTCGCGTTCCTAGAAGAACAAGAGCAGCAAATGGGTGACCTAATGCGCGAATTAGGTTTCCTCAAGAAGCAATAACTCCCATCCGAGTTTATGGGGTTAGCTATCCCTAGCCCCAGTTGTATTTGCACTCTAATTCACCGTATATGGGCATTGTCGATAATCGACAAGTAAAAACTCCTTTGTTTATTGATTGGTAAACACTAAGTAACTCGACTAGCAGCGATGCGCTTAATTGTTAATGACTTAGTCCTTCTTCATTAACGCCCATATACGGTCTTTTCCTGTTGTTCTAGGAGTTGGATATGTCTCATTCAACCAATATTTTTACCAAAGAGAATCTGCTGTGCCGCGATCGTGTCGGTGCGATGATCTTTTTATTGTTTTGCCTATGCTATGGCTACCAAACTACGCAAATCCCCCTCTTTCCCGGGGATGAATACGAACCCTTCACGGCTCGCACCTTACCAACCATTCTGACCTACGTCGGGATTGGTTTAGCGCTAATGCTATTGGTCACTGGTCAGCCCGATAAACAAAGCGGCGCTGTGATGTCATTCAACTGGAAATTGCTCATCGCCTTTTTAGTTTTGATGGCACTTTATGGTCTGGGTTTGACTTACATCGGCTTTGTATTAGCGACAGGATTCTTCCTACTTGCGGGCTTTTACCTTCTTGGCGAACGACGTAAATCGGTGTTGTTTGGAGCCTCATTTCCGTTCGTTATCGCGTTTTACTTGTTGCTCACTCAAGGTCTGGATATCTACCTTGAGCCTGGTCTGATTTTCACCATCTGGTAGTCAAAAGAAAGGACTGAATTATGTTAGATGGAATTCTACAAGGTTTATCCACCGCCGTGATGCCAATGAACATCATGATGGTGATTGTTGGCTGTTTTGTCGGTACGTTTATCGGCATGCTACCGGGGCTTGGCCCTATTTCTGCCATCGCTCTAATGATCCCTATCACCTATGGTTTGGATCCGTCTTCGGGTCTGATTCTGATGGCTGGTGTTTACTATGGTGCGGTGTTTGGCGGCTCAACTTCTTCTATTCTTATCAACGCACCGGGTTGTTCTTCAACCGTAGTCACCGCGTTTGATGGCTACCCAATGGCACAGAAAGGACAAGCAGGTAAAGCACTTGCGCTGGCGGCTTACTCTTCTTTCACTGGAGGTACGCTTTCAGCAATCATGCTACTTGTAGCCGCGCCAGCACTGGCTAACGTCTCGCTAAGCTTCCAATCTTCTGACTACTTTGCGCTAATGCTTCTTGGTTTATCCGCAGTGGCTGCTTTCGCTGGAAAAGGACAAGTGATCAAAGCATGGATGATGACCATTCTAGGTTTGATGTTGTCTACTGTCGGTATTGATAAAGGCGTCGGTGTTGAACGCTTCACCTTTGGTCTAACAGATTTGATGGATGGCTTTAGCTTCCTATTGTTGGCGATGGCGACCTTTGCGCTTGGTGAAACTTTGATGGGGATTTTGAAACCAACTGAAGACACACGTGATGAGGAACAAGATAAGCTGAGCAACATTGGCTCGATGAAAGTCACCAAGGAAGAAATCAAAGAAGTAGCGCCAGTTTCTATTCGCTCTTCAATCCTTGGATTCTTTACTGGTGTTCTTCCGGGCGCAGGTGCAACCATCGCCGCCTTCTTAAGCTACGGCATGGAACGTAACCTTGCTCCAAAGGATAAAAAAGAGCAGTTTGGTAAAGGCAGCATCCGAGGTTTGGTGGCTCCGGAGTCAGCGAACAACGCAGCATCAAGTGGTTCTTTCGTTCCTCTTTTGACTCTTGGTATTCCGGGCTCTGGTACAACCGCAATCATGCTAGGAGCATTAATCGCTTACGGTATTCAACCAGGTCCTCGTCTATTCGTTGAACATCCAGATGTGTTCTGGTCGGTAATTATCTCAATGTACTTCGGCAACATTGTGTTGGTGATTCTTAACCTACCGCTGATTCCATACATCTCAAAGCTGTTGGCAGTCCCAAGAACCGTGTTGTTGCCAATGATTCTATTCTTCTCCATTACGGGTGTGTATCTGGTTTCTTTCAACACCATGGACGTGTTTGTGATGTTACTTGTGGCAATGGCTGCCATTGCACTAAGGCTGGCAAACTTCCCTCTCGCACCGCTGTTGCTTGGCTTTATCCTTGGTGGATTAATGGAAGAGAACCTACGCCGTGCATTGATGATTTCCGACGGTGAACTGAGCTTCTTATGGGAACGCCCAATCACACTGACATTTACAGTACTCGCGGTATTGGTACTTGGCAGTCCACTGTTTGTAAAACTCTTTCAAAAGCTTAAAGCACAGCCAGTGAAAGTTGAGCAATAAGCATTCTATCTCTCCCTCAAGATAGACCTTTGAAACCAAGCCACCCTCTGCGGTGGCTTTTTTCTTGGACTAATCGCTACTTTATTTCTTTGGGTGAGTTGCGTAGTGTTAACCGTTCAGAAACAAAAATTATAAGAACAAAAAAGGATTTTTTATGCTGCTGGAATTTGCTCTCTTGTTTGCTGCGGGCGTCGTGGGTGGGGTCATGAACTCCGTCGCAGGTGGTGGTAGCTTCATTACCTTCCCTGCATTAATGGCGGTTGGCGTACCTCCCATCATGGCGAACGCGACAAATACTTATGCTTCTTGCGCAGGCTACATCAGTGGTGCAATCGGCTTTCGCGAAGAAATCATGAAGAACAAGCAAGAACTCGCTTTCACTATCTCTTTCAGTTTGATTGGTGGCGCAGTCGGTGCTTACCTTCTGCTAAATACGCCAGAATCTGTTTTTCTTGAAGCAATTCCATGGCTACTTTTATTCGCGACCGTGCTCTTTTTAACTGGCTCACGCATGACTGCGTTGATTAAGTCTCTGACCAAAGAGACCAAACACGCCGGTATTCTAGGTGTGATTGCACTGAGTCTTCTTTTGATTGGAGTCTCTGCTTATGGTGGCTTCTTCAATGCCGGATTGGGCGTGATCGTGTTGAGTTATTTAGTGGTTGCAGGACACCAAGACATCAACTTAATGAACGGGCTTAAGCTGCTGGTTTCAACCTGTGTTTCCCTGATTGCCATCGTGATTTTTGTTGCCAACGGTTCAATCGATTGGACCAAAGGCAGTGTTGTGATGGTTGGCACATTAGTGGGCGGCTACTTGGCCGCGCGTGTATCTCGCCAGTTGAATCCCAGCCACGTAAAAGGCTTTGTCGCCCTCTCCTCTATCGCGATTACCATTTACTTCTTTATTGATGTTTACGCTTAAGCTGAGCTTTTAAATGATAGAATTCATCACGTAAGTATATGAACTGTTTTACATTTGCATTGCAACTGTCTTATTATTGAGCCATTCAACAAAAAACGTTATTTCGCTTGCCGCCGGATTGCGGCATCTTTTTGATACGTCACTATACAAGGATGCATAGGTACAATGGCTCACCTTTCGTTTAAGAATAAACTGGTGTTGCTGATCGTCGCGATCATCACCACAACCACTCTTATTTCTTACTTCAGCGTTAACCACTTCATTAGTTCTTATATTCACCAATCAGACACAAAGAACATCACTCACCTCATTGATATTACTCGTAACAAACTCGAAGCAGAACTCAACAGCAAAGCCGCTCAAGCCACCAATCTCAACTTCAGCATGATGGACATTGCAGAGACTAAAGAGGCATCTGGTTTTACTAAGATCGTAAAAATCGTTAATGGCTATGCGTTTGATGATACAGGCAACATGAGTGAGGAAGACGCGCAATACTTTATTGATGCAGCAGAAACTCAAAATGAGAAGCTATCAATCAGCCTAATCGCACTAGAAGATAGCGTCCCTTACATCACCTTTTCGATTAAGCGTTTTGATGAGTCTGTTGACTTTTTCACTTACGATTTAAGCGCATTGGGTGGGCTGATTAACGCACTGGCAGCAGAAGGCAGCTATGCTGAACTAAAAGCAGATGGCCAAACCATTTACAGCAATAAACAAGGCTCGAATCTCACCCCTGTAGAGCGGAACATTGCGTTTGGTGGAAACCAATGGCAGCTTATTGGTTACATCGACCAAGAAAGCATTCAAGCAAACACTGATGCGTTGAATTGGATGATTACTCTTGCGTTATCTATTGCAGGCATCGCGATTGTCTTGGGTAGCGTGGTACTGCTGCACTACACCTTTAAACCACTTGAGCGTTTAAAGAATCTTGTCGGTGATCTATCAGATGGTAACGGCGATTTAACTCAACGTTTGAATATCGATACCAAAGATGAAATCGGTGCAATTTCTAATTCAATCGACCAGTTCATTGCTCAATTGCAAAAGATGTTTGTTGAAGTATCTCATTCTTCAGGCCACATCGACCATGCAGTAGGTGAACTCGCAAACCAGTCAAATAACAACAGCCACACGTTAAATCAGCACACCATTGAAACCGAACAAGCGATCACAGCAATTGAAGAAATGAGCGCAACAGCAGAATCTATTGCAAACAGTGCCGATGATGCAGCCAAGCTGACCGAGCGCACCAACCGTTATGCGGAAGAATCAAAGCGCACCGTGAGTAACGCTGTTCAGAGTGTTAGTGACATGGTCACGCAGGTTGCTTCCATGTCCGATACGATCAGCACAATGAACGAAGACACCAAACAAATTAGCTCAGTGCTACAAGTCATTGGAGAGATTGCAGAGCAAACCAACCTATTGGCATTGAATGCGGCGATTGAAGCAGCGCGTGCTGGTGAGCAAGGGCGAGGTTTTGCAGTCGTAGCGGATGAAGTTCGTGCCCTCGCCGCTCGAACTCAACAAAGCACCTCACAAATTAACGAGATGCTGGCGAAACTGAAATCGACAACCGATAACGTGGTCAACGAAATGGACTCGACACGCTCAAGCTGTCAGCAAACCGCAGATCGCACTAACCAAGTAATGGATTCTTTGAATGTCGTAACCGATTCTGTGGTGGAGATTAACGATCTGAACACCTTGATGGCAACCTCTGCTCAAGAGCAACGCCAAGTGACTCAAGAAGTCAGCCGCAACATGAGTGCGATACAAGAGATCATTCGTAAACTCAACGATAACGCTTCGCAAGCCACCTCAGTCAGTGATGAGCTAAAAGCAACCTCGACAGGTTTGAGTGACGTCGTTTCTCGCTTTAAAGTTCAATAGCAATCAGCTCGCTGACAACAGGTTCAGATGACACACAAACAAAAACGCCATCGCAAATTACGATGGCGTTTTTATTGGTTCTAAGTGAGATTACTTAATCAAACCCACTTCTTTGTAGTACTTCTCAGCACCTGGGTGAAGCGGCGCAGATAGACCATCTTTCACCATTTCTTCTTTCTTCAAGTTTGCAAATGCTGGGTGTAGACGGCGGAAATCGTCAAAGTTTTCGAATACCGCTTTCACTACGTTGTAAACTACTTCGTCTGGCACTGCCGTTGAAGAAACAAACGTCGCACCTACACCAAAGGTTTGTACATCGCTTTCTGAACCGCGGTACATACCACCCGGTACGTTTGCGATACGGTAGAAGCTGTTATCAGAAACCAACTTCTCAACTTGTGGACCAGCTACCGTTACGATGTTGCTGTCACATGAGGTAGTCGCTTCTTTAATCGCACCACTTGGGTGACCTACTGTGTAGATCATCGCGTCGATCTTGTTGTCACACAGTGCTTTAGACTGCTCTGATGCTTTTAACTCAGACACCAGTTTGAAATCGTCATTCGTCCAGCCGTACTCTTTCATCAGCACTTCCATTGTACCGCGCTGACCAGAGCCTGGGTTACCAATGTTCACTCGTTTACCTTTTAGGTCATCAAACGTTGTGATGTTCGCGTCTTTACGAGCCACAACGGTGAACGGTTCTGGGTGGACAGAGAACACAGCACGAAGCTCTTTGAATGGTCCTTTATCTTCAAACTTGCTCGTACCGTTATAAGCATGGTACTGCCAGTCTGACTGAGCGATACCTAAATCCAACTCACCTGCACGAATGGTATTGATGTTGTAGATAGAACCACCGGTACTTTCTACTGAACAACGGATGCCATGATCAGCACGTGATTTGTTCACCAAACGACAAATAGCACCACCCGTTGGATAGTACACGCCAGTTACACCGCCCGTACCAATGGTTACGAACGTATCTTTAGCAGAAACTGAAAAACTTGCACTTAGTGCAGCCAGAGAAGCCGCGACAGCAATTTGCTTGAGCTTTAACATTGAACGTCCTTATTTTTTCCTTTGTTTATGGCCAGATAAGTATAGCAACCGTTAACAAGTTGATAACGTTCGAGATCACATCCTGAGAATAATCACGACGCCGTAAAAGGCATTGATCGGTAAGCAATTATGAACCGCGTACGACTTTAGTTTTAGCCCAAATAAAAAAGCCCGCAGAGTTTGTCTGCGGGCTGTTCGGTGTTTCAAGCGTACTTAATCGAGCGCTAAGGTTTTCTCTTCACCGTTGTCATTGGTTGCGGAGGCACTTTGATTCCCTTTCCTGTGTGTCCATAGATAAATGGATGGAATCACGGTAAGTGTGACGATCATTGAGATCACACAGCCCCAACCGACCACCAGCGCCATCGGTGACATGAAGTTATCGTAACCACCTAAGCCATACGCAAGCGGAATAAGGCCTGCAACCGTTGTGATTGTGGTTAAGGTAATTGGTCTTACGCGGCTTTGCGTTCCGCTAACGACAAAATCTAGCAAGTTGGTATCGTTACATTCCGCTTCGTGTTCTTTGAAGTGCCAAATCAGCACCAAGCTGTTGTTAACCATAATACCAATCAAGGCAATCATCCCGATGATGGAGAAAAAGCTCAGCACCTGATTGTGTAAGAACAGAATGAACAGCGCGCCTGCGATACCAAATGGAATCACCGTTAACACAATCAAGGTTTCACGCATTCGGTCAAACAAAAGAATCAGAAGCAACGCAATACCAATAAACGCCACGCTAATCGCGATCATAAAGCCTTGTTGCGCTTCTTGTGTTTCTAAGATCTGCCCTGTCGCAATGATAGAAGCACCGCCGTATTCTTTATTGGCAAAGGTTTCTTGAACCGCAGCAAAAACGGCAACTGGATCGGTGACGGTCGAATCGACACCTGACGACACACGAATCACTCGCTCTCCATTGAAGTGTTTGATTTGCGCTTCTGCATCGGCATTTTTCCAGCGCACCAGCTCACTTAATGGCACCAGTTTGTTATTGCTGGCACGAACTAAAATGTTATCCAGTTCTTTTAAGGATTTGTCGTCTTCTTCTAGCGCGACTCGGAAATACACTTCTTCTTCACCATTAAAGATCCGCGTCACGCGTTGACCGTCAATCGCAAACTTAATGATATCGCCGACCTTGTTGGCACTGATGCCGTAGTACTTGAGCCAGTGATGTTGCAGCTCAGCTTGAATCTGTGGTGCTGGAGCATTTAAGTCACGTCGTACTCGGCTCGTCCCTTCCAATGATTCAATGTACGCCGTCAAATCATTAGCAAGCTTTTCTCGCCCTTCATCCGTGCCGCCAACAACACGCAAATCCACCGGACGCCCTACCGGAGGACCGCCACCATCAATATCGAACTCAATTTGAGCCAAGCCAGTAATTTGCGTTGCTTTCTCTTCCCACTCTTCAACGATCTGCTCTGCGGTTCTTGTTCGGCTGTTTGGTGGCGTTAATGAAATCACCCAATAGCTATTTGGTGAGCTAACTTCGCCGTACCAATAATTCACCTCTTCAGTACTTTTGATCAGCGCTTCGAGTTGTTGTGTTTCTTTCCAGACGTCATCCAAATCCAACTCTGGATTCGATTCAGCACTGATTTCTATCAAATACGCCCCGTCTGTTGGGAAGAACAAGAAGCTCAAGCTCTTATATGACATGGCTCCTAAAGTCAGAATCACCACTGTAATACAAGGCAACGCGACCTTGCTGTTTCGAATGACAAATTCAATCAAACGATTCAGTGCGCTTAAATCTAAAAATGGCTTTTTCTTTACCTGACTCTTACTCAAAATGCCTTTTAAATGGGCAGGAATAAAGAACAGCGCGTCGATAAACGAAAAGCACAGCGCAATGATGACCGTAAGCGGAATCACATACACCAATTTGCCGCTGTTTCCCGGCAAGAAGAGCAAAGGTATAAAGGCAATCATGGTCGATAAAATGCTTGCCAACACCGCTGGGAATACACTCTTCACCCCTTGTGTGACGGCCTCATCAACCGGATAACCCTCTTCAACTAATGCCACGATTTTATCGCTCACCACCACGGCATCATCGACAATTATTCCGACAATCAGAATTAAGGCGGACATAGTGAACACATCGAGAATCTGCCCGAAAGGAGGCAACAAAGCCAGCGTGCCAAAGATACATACAGGAATAGAAACCGCGACCCAAAATGCAATGCGTCTATCAAGGAAAAGCGCCAACGTAATCAACACCAAGCCAAGTCCAACCAAGCCGTTGTCTTGCACTATGCGCGCTTTCTCTTGGATGTCTTCGGATAAGTCAGAACCGATGGCGATAGTGTATTTGTCACCGAGCAGTTTTTGCTGATTTGCAATCAGAGCTTTCACCGCGTTGGAGGTGCTAATAACATCCGCGCTTTCATTGGTTCTTAAGTCAAAAAGAATGCTCTTATTACCGTTGATTGAGCCATAAACCTCGCCTTTTTCAAACCCATCCTCAATGAGGCCTGCGACATCTTTGAGCTGAATATTCGGGCTGAATGAGATGAACATTTCACGTAGCTCTTCAATGCTATCCAGCTCGGCAGAGGTCATCAGTTCTGGGTTGTTCTTTAAGGTTTCTAGACGACCACCGCTGATCAGCGTATTACGCTCTGCAATCAATGCTGCCACTTGATCGAGCGTTAAGCCGTAACGTCTTAAAGAAATCGGTTCGAGTTGAATTAAGAACTCCGGCGCACGCAAATCGACAGTGTAAACTTCACCAATCCCTTCGACACGTCGCAAAGCCAACTCTAGGTCTTTAGCTTTATCTCGTAGTGCCTTATAACCAACATCGCCAGAGATACCAACCACCATGAAATCCAAGCTGTACGACTTTTTGATCGACAGTGTCGGCGCTTCGGTCACACCAGCAGGTAAATCCGTTACTCTTGCCAGTGCATCTCGAATGTCTTGGTAAACCGCATTCGGATCAGAGACATTGCTGTCCAACACCACACTGATGTTTGACACACCCGTTTCCGACGTGGAGGTGAACTCTTTCAAGCCTGAAATAGACAGCAGTTCTTTCTCGATTTTACTGGTGATGTTGCTTTCAATGTCTTTCGCACTGGCACCAGGATAGACCGTGACGATATCGCCTTTTCCTAAGTCAAATCGAGGCTTCTCAGCAAGGGGAAGATTGTAGGCAGTAAGGGCACCAATGCTGATGATCAAAATGGTTAGAATTTTAGACGCGAACTTTCGATGAGAGAGCAAATCTAAGAAGAAATTCACATTGCCTCCTGATCATTGAAATACACGTACGATTCCATACCCGGATTAAGCTCGCCGTTGGCGTTATCGACCGTTACTTCGACAAGGAAGCCCGGCTCACTGTTTTGGAATGCAGGAGAAAGCAAAGTGATGGTGCCATCTAGTGTTTGCTCAACAGAAGGCACTTCAACCTTAACCTGCTCGCCTTTGCTGAACTTGTTGAAATCAATTTCTAACAGGTGGAATCGCACTTTCAATCGCTTCATATCAGCGATGGTAAAGAGCGCATCGCCCACCGAAATGAACTGGCCTAACTCAACAGAGCGATTGATGATTACTCCATCAAAAGGCGCATCAGGAGAAGCTTTATCCAGTGTTCGTGCGGCGATTTTGTAGTGTGTATGACTTACGTTGAATTGAGCTCGACCAATATTAGTCACACGAATTTGATTGTCCACGTCACTTGCCGAGACGCCATTGCTGGTCAGCAGGGATTGATAACGTTTTAGTTGTTTCTCTTGAATATCCAACTCGGCACGACTCACCTCTAACTCGTTACGGGCTAAGTCCAAACTCAATGCATAATCTTCTGAAGATAAAGACAATAGCTCCTGGCCTTGAGTCACAACATCACCGTTATCGTAGCGATAAGAATCCACCACGCCGACGACTTCACTTTTTACCACGACGCTTTTTTCAGGAATCAATTGACCAACGACATAATCGCTCGCCGCATGAGCTGCACTTGATAGGAGAAACAAGGGTATTAATACGGATCTTTTTTTCATTTAGTTATCTCATTTCCGATGAACCCAATGACTTGTGTAATTGTTCTGTCCGAAAGGAACCACTGAGTTGAACATACAAGCCATTGATGTTTAATAAGGCATTAACCAGAAGCAAAGCCAACAGTTAACGCATTTATTCATTGATGCTTGATATATAAATTATCAGCGGCGGTGTGGAAAAAAAGTGAGTCTCTATTGCTGCAATTACCCTTTCTATTTTTGTTGTTTTAACAAAAGCCTTTTGCCATTACTGCCGTTAATTGCAAATCATCAAAAGAGTAGACTGAGGGCAATTCGAAATAGGAGCTTCTTATGAGCAACGCACTTTTCAACGCATTCAAATTCGGCGATTTTGCTGTAAACAACCGCATCGTAATGGCACCAATGACTCGCTCACGCACTTCACAACCGGGCGACGTGCCAAACGATATGATGGCGACTTATTACCAACAACGCGCCACAGCAGGTTTGATCATTACTGAAGGCGCACCAATTTCAGCAGTAGGTCGTGGCTACTCAATGACACCGGGTATTTACACTCAAGAACACATTGAAGGCTGGAAAAAGACCACCGACGCGGTACATAAGGCTGGCGGTAAAGTGTTTATTCAACTTTGGCATGTGGGTCGTCGCAGCCACGACACGATCGCTGGTGAACAACCTGTATCGGCTTCTGCAATCAAAGAACCAGACATGGTATTTGGCCCTCTTCCAGAAGGCGGCTTTGGTATGATCGAAACCTCAATGCCGCGCGCAATGAGTGAAGATGACATCAAACAAACCACTGCAGATTTTGTTCAGGCGGCGAAAAACGCGATGGAAGCTGGCTTTGATGGCGTTGAGATCCACGGTGCTCATGGTTACTTACTTGATCAGTTTATGCGCAAAGCATCTAACCAACGTGATGACCAATACGGTGGCTCTCAAGAGAATCGTATGCGCTTTATGTTGGAAGTGACCGAAGCGATCGCAAAGGAAATTGGCGGCGATAAAACAGCTATCCGCCTGTCTCCTTTCGTTACCGAAGGTTCAAACATCGTTGATGACGAAATTGTTGAGTTAACAGTGAAGGCACTAGAGAAGCTTGCACCGATGAACCTTGCTTACATTCACTTCAGTGAGAATATCTCTAACTACACTGAAGCAACGGATACCTTCCGCAAACAAGTTCGTGAGGTGTACCCGAACCCTATCATGGTTGCAGGTAAACTCACCGTAGAAAAAGGCCAAGCGTTGCTAGACTCTGGCTTAGTGGATTTAGTGGCGTTCGGCCAACCGTTCATCACTAACCCAGACTTCGTCTACCGCGTGGAAAACGGCATCGAGCTAACACCAGTTGGTTACGATGCGCATTCCACCTTCTACGGAGGTGATGAAAAAGGTTACACCGATTACCCTTGCGCGACCGCATAAGTGAACATAAAAAGCCCCGAAAACTCGGGGCATTGTTTTACTGCTTTTTCTGTTGCCTTAAAAGGCGATTTATTTAGAAGAAGCCTAGCGGATTGACGTCGTAGCTAATGAGCAGGTTTTTCGTATTCTGGTAGTGATCAAGCATCATCTTATGCGTCTCACGACCAATACCTGACTTCTTGTAACCACCAAACGCAGCGTGTGCAGGATATGCGTGATAGCAGTTAATCCAAATACGCCCTGCTTCGATGTTTCGTCCCATGCGATAAGCGAGGTTTTGGTCTCGCGTCCACACACCTGCACCCAAGCCATATTCTGTGTCATTGGCAATCGCTAGTGCTTCCGCTTCATCTTTAAAGGTGGTCACTGCGATGACCGGGCCAAAGATCTCTTCTTGGAATACGCGCATCTTGTTGTGACCTTGTAACAAAGTCGGTTGAATGTAGTAACCCTGCTCCAAGTCGTTTTCTTGTTTCGCTACATCGCCACCAAATACCACTTTCGCGCCTTCTTGACGGCCGATTTCTAGGTAGCTCAGGATCTTATCGAACTGCTCTTGCGAGGCTTGAGCGCCAACCTGAGTATCGGTATCAAGTGGATTACCCTGCTTGATTGTCTGCGCGCGCTCTGCGACTTTAGCGATAAACTTGTCGTACACAGACTCATGCACTAACACACGTGATGGACAGGTACACACCTCGCCTTGGTTGAAGAACGCAAGCAAAGTGCCTTCAATACACTTATCTAGGTATTCGTCTTCATGATCAAACACATCTGGGAAGTAGATATTTGGAGATTTGCCACCAAGCTCAACCGTTGATGGAATAAGGTTCTCTGCGGCACATTTCAGAATATGGTTACCGACTTCTGTTGACCCCGTAAATGCCAACTTAGCGATTCGGTTACTCGTCGCCAGTGCTTGCCCTGCTTCTGAGCCAAAGCCATTGACTACATTCACCACGCCGGCTGGCAGAAGATCACCAATTTTTTCCATCAGAACGAGAATCGAAGTTGGCGTTTGTTCGGCAGGTTTTAGCACGACACAACAGCCCGCAGCCAATGCTGGAGCCAACTTCCAAGCCGCCATCAACATTGGGAAGTTCCAAGGGATGATCTGCCCAACTACCCCAATCGGCTCAGGGAAGTGATAACTTGCGGTATGCTCATCTAACTCAGCCGCACTGCCTTCTTGAGCGCGGATACAACCTGCAAAGTAGCGGAAATGGTCGACGACCAAAGGCAAGTCTGCTGCTAGCGTTTCACGGACAGGTTTGCCGTTTTCCCATGTTTCTGCCACAGCCAACTCTTCAAGGTGTTGCTCAATGCGATCTGCAATCTTAAGTAGGATGTTCGAACGTTCAGTCACACTGGTTTTCGCCCATTGCGCTCTTACGCCATGTGCAGCATCCAGTGCAAGGTTGATGTCTGCTTCTCCGGAACGAGCCACCTTACAATACGCTTGACCATTGATTGGCGATGTATTGTCAAAGTATTCACCACCCTTTGGTTTTACCCATTCGCCACCGATGTAGTTGTCGTAATGCGATTTGAAATTAACGATGGCATTTTCACTACCTGGCTGTGCATAAATCATAACTCTTCCTTTTGTTCTCGTTCAGTTTTTTGTTTTAAACAACCAAGTGTTCAACTCTGTTGTTTTGTTCACTTCATTACTCAAGTCACATGCCAACAACGCGCGTCTTGTTGTTAATTAAATGTAAAACTATGATTACCAAGCGATAACAAACCAAGTGAGTGACGTTTGAGCGGATGTATGGTGTGAACACCAGTGTTCAAGTGTTCCAAAATGGCACACCCTCACTGTGACAAAATGGTACAGTCATGGGACTTCAACACATTACCAACAGCAATTGGCTTTCCACATCATGGGACAGAAGTGAGCAAGCTGGTTTAAAACAGCGACGTCGACCAGATGATATTCGCGTAACTTCCGCGTTTCTTGAAGACAGACGCCACCAGCTCAATTTCTTGATCGATGCGGTCAAACAATTCGCTCTGCCTTTGTTTAATCAGCTATTTGCTCACAGCGACAGTCGCCTAATATTGACCGATGCGGAAGGCGTGATCATCGGTAGCTGGGGACAACCTAAATTCCGCGAAAAGTTGACCGAGATTGCACTCAGTTCTGGTGCTTGCTGGCAAGAAAAGCTCAAAGGAACGAATGCCATTGGTACTGCATTAGTGGAAGCAAAACCCGTCTCTGTGATTGGAGACCAGCACTTCATACAACATCATCGTTTCATCAGTTGCTCGGCAAGCCCTATCTTTGATCATTTGGGTCACTTGATTGGGGTTCTGGATATCACCAGTGAACAAAAGAAGCATGACTTTTCAACGCAGGTCTTAGTGCAAAACATGGTTCAGCAAGTGGAGAACCAACTGCTCAACCAAATCCCTCAAGGGCACATTCGAGTGGATTTAGCCTGTGAGCAAGGTCTACTGAATAGCGGTTGGCAAGGCATCATCATCGCCAATGAAGAGGGTCAGATTCTGGCTCATAACCAAGTTGCCTCACAACTGCTGGATCAAACCAATGTTGTTGGACAACAACTTGCCTCCATACTTGACGATTCTGCCAGTAACCAATCTTTAGTCTTCAAAACTCAGCCACTATCGGAGCGAAAAATATCATCTCGTGCTATTTCTGCCTCGAATGACCTACATTACGGTGACACCACCGTCGAACACTGCTGGCAGCAAGCCAATCGTGTAATCGACAAAGACATTAGCTTGTTGATCCTTGGCGAGACGGGCGTAGGTAAAAATGAGTTCGTTAAAGCTCTGCACAAAAACAGCCAGAGAAAAAACGGGCCCTTGGTTTCCGTGAACTGCGGTGCGCTGCCAAAAGACTTGGTTGAATCCGAACTGTTTGGTTATGTCGCAGGTGCCTTCACCGGAGCAAACAACAAAGGCTACCAAGGTAAGATCCGTCAAGCGCACAAAGGCATCTTGTTCTTAGATGAAATCGCAGACTTACCATTAGAAGCGCAAAGCCGACTGCTGCATGTTCTCCAAGACAAAACCGTGTTGCCTGTCGGCTCTAACCAAACCATCCAAGTGGATATACAGATCATCGCCGCAACACACAAAGACTTAGAGCGATTGGTTGAACAAGGTGAATTTCGTCAGGATCTTTATTACCGCCTGAACGGGCTCATCGTTGAATTGCCTCGTTTCCAAGAGCGTAGCGACAAACAAGCACTGATTGAGAACATTCATCGTCGTCACTCCGAGTCTGAACAAAGCATTTGTCCTCACCTGTTGTCACTAATGTTGGGCTATGGTTGGCCGGGGAATCTTCGTGAGCTCGACAGCTTAATAAAAGTGTCAGCCTTGATGGCGCAAGGAGAAGCGCAACTCGAGCTTAGCCACGTACCGAACCACCTTGCCAAAAAGCTAAGCCAAACAAACGCTATCGAACAAGTGGATACGTCAAAAACCAGAGACATGCGTACGACTGTGGAAGATAAGTTGGTGAAAACCTACCAAGCAAACCAAGGCAACATCAGTAAAACCTCGCGCATGTTGGGTCTGAGTCGCAATACCATTTATCGCAAACTCAAGAGCCTTGGTATGCTGAAATAATGAAATGTAAGAGATAAAAAAAGAGCACCTCTTTGGGTGCTCTTCTTATTTTGAAACCTAGCCTTACAGTCCGCCTTCTTGCTGCGCCTGTTTTACTAATGCCTGACGTTGAGTTTCCGTTTCAGAATTCACTTTCTGTTCCTTGTGCGTTTCCTGATCCATATCTGCCGGAATGAAAACAAAGTACTTGTTAAGAGTCATCGTAAGAACCTCAATTAATAGTGTTAAATCACCTTCTTGGTAAATGTAAACAACACCAGCAAAAACGACTTATGCCGGTTCCTTGTTGTAGGTTTCAAAAAATAGAGGATGTTTGTCTACTAAACATCCTCCATATGCAAGCTAATTATAGGAGGAGATCAAGGGCTTACCTAACACTGTTTTTCATCTTTTACGTAATCTTAGTTTCGATATCAGTATTGATACACCATACCCTTACGAGCTAACTCTATGTCACAAAAGAAAAAAATGATGCAGATTTTATTGGAACAGAGGATGAGAGGCGTTGATACTTAAAGCTCAATGTTTTGAGGCGCTTACTTCGTGAAAAATACCATTGATTTAAATTTGTATCGCTTTCTTTACCTGCTCAGCCAGCAAAAAACGCAGGCGAAAGTGTGTCACACCCTCGACATCAGCAAAGCGACTTTTACTCGGCAACTCGCCGAATGTCGCCAGCGATTTGATAACGAACTGTTCAATGCGGAGAAAGGGTTCTACACCCCCACTCTCCTTTGCCAGCAGCTATGTGAAGCCATAAGCGAGCCGTTAGAACAACTTGAGCAGATACCTCAACTGGCACAAAGCTACAATGCGAATCAGCATGCTAACGAATACCTATTCAGTATTATCAATCCTCTTTCTGCCATGTTGACGATTCCTTTAGTCACCGCCCTCACAACAGAAGAACAAAAACCTAAGATCGCCTTTATTGATTGGTCGATTGAGAGCATAGAAAACCCCAAACGTGGTGCTGTCGCGATTGGTATTGGTGGTTTTCCGAATGAACTCAATGAAAGGATGGTAGAACGCAAAGTCAGCTCAGTGCCGATTTTCGCTTACGTCAATGATCAACACCCACTCAGTCAACAGCAAGAAATAGAGCTGAGTGATATGGAGAACCTAGATACTGTGCGCGTCTCAATGGGCTCGCTCGATGTGAGCGCTTATTACGAGCGAATGCGTAAGTTGACTGGCGTGAATCTAGAACAAAAACTGACGGTCTCCTCCATGAGTGCTGCGCTAGATTGCGTCAAAGTCAGCCCGTATGTATTTGTCGGTATGTACATCGATGACCAAGAGTTGCCCGCAGGCATTCGTCGATTACCTTTGAAGTTAGAAGGTAAACCCATGATGTTTGACGTAGGTATTCAGTACCATCGTGCCTTCTACCAACACCCAATCATTGCGCAAGTAGAAGCCTTTATTAAACGAGCGCTTAGCTAATCCACTTAATTCAATTGCCACATCGTCAACGAATACAAAAAAGCCGACCATTAAACGGGTCGGCTTACTTCTTCAGCTTCTAGGACTTAAGCTCTTATCTTATTTTACCTCAGTGATATCACTTGGCTTCCAAGTACCGTCGTACCAAGGTTCTAATGGACCATATACTCGCAAGATGGTGAACCAACCTTTGTTAGGTACGGTTTGAATCCAGTTTGCTTCTTTGCCTTTTGGTGCTTTCGGGCCAAAGTACAAATCAATCGAACCATCTGAGTTCTCAATCATGTCATCACGTTTGTCGTTCTTGCTTGGGAACGGTTGGCTTGTTTGGAGCTCCGAGCGTGTTTGCGTATCGTAAGCCACCACAGACCAGAAGTTCTTCGCTGGCACATTGGCAGGAATCGTCAGCTTGTAATTCTTGCCGCCATCAAAGTACTCGCCTTGTGCAGACTTATCGACAATCGCGTACTTAGATCCTTTACCAACCATCTTCAATGCCATTGCAGGCGTGTTAACCGTTGCCATGTAGAAGAAATAGGTACGTGCATCTAGGTTTCGTCCACCGTTCCCTTCTTCAATTAGCCACTGGTAGTCGTTGCCAATGAATGCGGTTTTCCAGTTACGGTCGTTCCAAATATATGCATTCTCGGTGCGTGGGTTAAACATCAGTGCACGTGCCGTTGCATTACCAATAGCAGCACCATCTTCAAGGATCTTTTGCATGCGAGCATCCGGTGCAAATGGTTTGCCCTTCTGAATGCCGATAGTCGCAATCAAACCACGCATTTCTGGGTCGATGAACTCAATCGGCTCTTTGTCGATCACCGTTTTGATTTCATCATAGAAATGGTCGTCGTTCGCATGGATAGTATTGAAAGACTTACCACTACCTGAGATGAATTCCATCTTAGGTTGTTCACCCTTCTTCGCCAGTGGGTAAATCTTCAAACCGGTGTGGTATGAGTTGACCGCTGCATCCGTCTTACCATCTTTCAGGAAGCCACGCGCAATAAACCAGTTGGTGTAACTTGTCGATTGCGAAACATGGTACCCCTCAGGCACTGGACCGTCGTAGTTTGGTGGCAAGATAAGGTATTTACCACCCTGACCTTTATCTGGACCTACAACGCCCATATCAGTCACAAAACGGAAGAAGGCATCGTTGACTGTAGTTGGCCCCATGCCCGGCGGGATTTCCACAACCGTTGGACCATCACGTTCTAAATCAAGAAACGCCGATGCGTAAACCGTGTCTGTGTTACCCGTTAAAAATAGAGGGTTTGAATCCATCAGATCATCAAACAGCATCACCTGATTTGAACTGGTTAGCCCCATCTTCTCATGCCCGACTCTCAACGCTTCCATAGAGGCCATAGGAATCGCGTTCATAAACACTTCTGTCGCACGCATGGTATCGAGATTGTCGTACAGCGTATCCATGGTTTGTTGGCTTGGCACGCCATCCTTGAAATTCAGAGTACCAATGCTGGTTTCAACCTTATCAGGTGTCATGATGCTTGATGGAATGTCAGTGTTGTAAGCGCCTGTGCTTGCCATCACTGATGATGAAACCAATAGGCTGGTAATCAATGCGACACGTTTAAGTTGAGTCTTTAACATAAGAGTTTCCTGCGTTTTCAGTTGGGATGCATTTACTTTAGTCAAAGATAAGAATCATTTTTGACGCTCAACAGAATCAAAAATGCTGTCCAAAACGCTATGCAATGAAACTCACAACAATTGGCCATTAAAAACTGTCTACCAGGTCAATATTTAATCTTTTTTGAGAAATATTTAGCCTACTTTTTGGGTATCTTCCGAGCAAAAAAGAGACAATACAAATGCGGAGTGAAAGTACTCTGGCTCTACCCACTAAGCTCTGGGAGGCGTTATGAAAAGTAAAAAATTAGGTCATGTAATGTCATTCAGCAGAATGTTTTCCTTCATTGCCTTTCTGACAGCCACATTCGCTTGGGTATTAAGTATGTATGCCCTCTTTACGGTTTCCGTTGTGGCACTTTTCGTCAGTGGACTTCTCTACTTGAATGACAGATTCGGCCATCACCCAAAAGGCAATGTAAAAGAAAAGAGCGCTTAGGCGCTCTTTGAGTTACTTCATATCATCCATCCGAATTGGTGCTCATATTCTCTTTGATGAACTTATCGATTCTCTCCAACTCGTGATAGTAACCATACATTCCGAGGCGATTGATTTCTGGTTCTATGCAATATCTTCGTTCTTTCACCATGGCCTCTACAAACATCCCGCTTGAAGCAAGCGTAAAAGGTGGACATGCCGAATAGCCGTTAATCTCTGCGATGTTTTGTAATCGCCCAAACTCAATTAACCTTCCAGGAATAGCAACGAGTAAAGCAATTGCGGTTGCGCAACCTATCCATTTAACAGACATAGCCGAAGATTTAAAAATAACACGAGAGGCCATGAATAACGTTAAAGTAGGCATTAGGATCAAACCACTGATATTCACCATGTGAGATGTACTTAAATATATGACTGAAAAGTTGCTGCCTATTTGATGCTGAAGAGATTCCAACGTGACATACTCATATAAACGATAAAATGAGAACACGCCCAATAAAATAAACATTCCCAAAACCAAAGCCAAATGCACTGGGTGCTTCTGTTCTATCATAAGAAAATCGCCTTGGTGGTAGAACGTTGGAACTGGCTTATCGATTTTCGACTTACAATCTCTTGATTGATACCATCAACTGCTAGTTTGGCACTCTTTTCGAAAGCCCATAAATCAACAAACGCTTTACTGTCTGGAACATAAATATCCAGCTCATTTTCTTTTATATGTTTCAGGCAGCTATCTCTCTGTGCCTTGTTTCTCTTGCTCAAACACTGAAATCTATCGCTTGCCATACTCTTATTCCCAAACCTGATGTTGAGAAGTATTTTAAGGATAGTGATGAAAGGTTCTTCTCCATTTGCGAGAACTGCGTTTGACTTCAAATCATTGTGAAACTGTTGGTTTTAGTAGTATTTCTCTCATGAATTGCAGGTAATAAAAAAGGATGCCACTTGGGCATCCTTTTGCTTTGATCAGCTTACTGACTGCGAATTAAACGTCGTAAGTTGTAGACGCTGTGTCGCCGCCTGTACCAGTCCAGTTAGTGTGGAAGAATTCACCACGTGGACGGTCAATACGTTCGTAAGTGTGAGCACCGAAGTAGTCACGTTGAGCTTGAAGCAGGTTCGCTGGTAGACGAGCTGTTGTGTAACCGTCTAGGAAAGATAGCGCAGAAATCGTACATGGCATTGGGATACCAGACTCTAGAGATTTCGCTGCTACTTTACGCCATGCTGCTAGGCTGCCTTGTAGGATGTTTTTGAAGTACTCATCAGAACCTAGGAATGCGATATCTGGGTTCGCTTCGTACGCATCACGGATGTTGCCTAGGAACGCAGAACGGATGATACAACCACCACGCCACATTAGAGCTACGTTACCGTAGTTTAGGTCCCAACCGTTTTCGTTAGACGCTTCGCGCATTAGCATGAAGCCTTGAGCGTAAGAGATGATCTTAGAAGCTAGTAGCGCTTGACGTAGTGCATCAACCCACTCTTGCTTGTCGCCTTCAACTGGAGTGATTGTCTTACCGAATAGAGACTCAGCTTCAACACGTTGGTCTTTCAGTGCAGATAGACAACGAGAGAATACAGACTCAGAGATAAGCGTTAGTGGAATGCCTAGGTCTAGTGCGTTGATACCAGTCCATTTACCAGTACCTTTTTGGCCAGCAGTGTCTAGGATCTTCTCAACTAGAGGCTCGCCGTCTTCATCTTTGTAGCCAAGGATGTCAGCCGTGATTTCAACAAGGTAGCTGTCTAGTTCAGTCTTGTTCCAGTCAGCGAATACTGCTTGCATCTCGTCTGCAGACATACCAAGACCGTCTTTCATGAACTGGTAAGCTTCAGTGATAAGCTGCATGTCACCGTATTCGATACCGTTGTGTACCATCTTAACGAAGTGACCAGCACCATCGTTACCAACCCAGTCACAACATGGCTCGCCAGCGTCAGTTTTTGCAGAGATACCTTGGAAGATTGGCTTAACCGCTTCCCAAGCTTCAGCCGCGCCGCCAGGCATGATTGAAGGACCAAAACGTGCACCTTCTTCACCACCAGATACACCAGTACCGATGAAGTGAATGCCTTTCTCACGGCAATGTGCTACGCGACGGTTTGTATCTGGGTAGTTAGTGTTACCACCGTCGATGATGATATCGCCTTCGTCTAGAAGCGGAATTAGGTTGTCAATGAACGTGTCAACAACGTCACCTGCACGAACCATAAGCATCACTTTACGTGGTGTTTCTAGCTTCTCTACTAGTTCTTCTAGAGAGTATGCACCGATGATGTTTGTGCCTTTCGCTGGACCTTCCAGGAACTCGTCTACTTTAGCAGCAGTACGGTTGTGAGCCACAACTTTAAAGCCGTGGTCGTTCATGTTTAGGATAAGGTTTTGACCCATTACAGCAAGGCCGATTACACCGATATCACCTTTCATTGTTTCTCTCCAATTGTCTTTTATTCGACCAGCGGCCGCATTAAGCGATTTTTGCCGCTGCGTCTAAATCTAAATACCATTCCGTCAGACCCGCTTTCGCTTGGATCTTCGCTGCCGGATATGGAAGTACGCGTGCTGGTGAGCTGTTAATCTCTTCGATAATGTCTGCTTTACCAGCGCCAAGTACCAAGTAACTGATGCGCTTCGCTGCTTCTAGTACGCGTGCCGTTTTCGATACACGAATCTGACCAGACTCTGGATGAGACGCCAATACTGATAGGTTCTCATCATCGTAGTTTGTCTGACCTGGGAACAGCGATGCGGTATGACCGTCTGCGCCAACACCAAGTAAGATCCAATCAAACACAGGAGTGCCATTTTCAGTTGGAATCACTTCTGCCATCTCTTTCGCAAAGCGTTGTGCTTCAACTTCTGGCTCGTCTTCTCCACGAATGCGGTGGATGTTCTCACCTGGAATGTTCACTTGACTAAATTCTCTTAGTTTTGAGAACAAAAGGGCATTCGCTTCACCGTAGTTACTTTCTGCATCATCAGGAGCAACACAGCGCTCATCACCCCACCAGAAGTGTAGGTTTTGCCACTGAATTGACGTCGCGTAAGCTTCTGTTGCTAGTAGCTTAAACAGCATTTTGGGTGTGCTGCCGCCAGAAAGAGAGATGTGAACAGGTCGGCCCATTTCGCTAAACGCTTTCATGTCGTTAGCAAGGCTTTCTACTACCTGCTCTGCTGTTTGGTAGATCTTATGGTTGATCATAGTTCGCAGTAGTCCGTATCTGTTAGGTTTTTACAAGGGAAGCGCCATGCGCGGTTAGCTCGCTGTAGCAAGTCGTCCGCTTCTTTTGGTCCCCATGTACCACACGCGTATCCGAATAGCGCTTGTGGGTCTTGCTTGAAATCTAGAATTGGTTGCACGTATTTCCAACACGCTTCAACCGCATCGCTACGAGCAAATAGCGTTGCATCACCGTTTAGGGCATCAAGTAGTAGACGCTCATAAGCAGTTAGCATTTGGGTTTCTTGCAGATCAGCGTAATGGAAGTTCATTTTCACTTCCTTCGCTTTAAAGCCTGCGCCCGGCTCTTTCAGACCAAAGCTCATTTGAATGCCTTCGTCTGGCTGAATACGAATAATCAGCTTGTTCTCTGGTGCGTTTTGACCAAACACTGGGTGTGGTGTCTGTTTAAAGTGGATAACCACCTCAGTAACGCGAGTCGGTAGACGCTTACCTGTACGAACGTAGAAAGGCACGCCATTCCAACGCCAGTTATTGATGTAAGCTTTCAGGCCGATGTAAGTCTCGGTACGAGAATCGTCTGCTACGCCGTTCTCTTCACGGTAACCAGGAAGCTGTTGACCACGAACTTCAGACGCCGTGTACTGACCCAATACAAGGTCGTTGCGAAGTGCGTCTTCATCCAGAGGTTTAAGACACTGAAGTACTTTCACGACTTCATCACGCATCGCGTCAGCATTGATTTGTGCAGGTGGTTCCATACCAACCATTGCCAGTACTTGTAGCAAGTGGTTTTGGAACATGTCGCGCACCGCACCTGAACCATCGTAGTAACCGCCACGCTCTTCTACGCCTAAGAATTCTGCGCCTGTGATTTCCACGTAATCAATGAAGTTACGGTTCCACAATGGCTCAAACATAGCGTTAGAGAAACGAAGTACAAGAAGGTTTTGAACCGTTTCTTTACCTAGGTAGTGGTCGATACGGTAGATTTGATGCTCTTGGAAGTGCTCGTGGATTTCTTTATCCAACGTACGCGCTGATTCAAGATCGTAACCAAAAGGTTTCTCGATGATCAGGCGTTTCCAACCATCTTCCTCGTTGTTCAGACCGTGTGCTGCAAGGCTTGCAGGGATCACGCTGTATAGGCTTGGTGGCGTCGCAAGATAGAAAAGCGTATTACGTTGTTCGAATTGGTATTCGTCTGCTAGTTGGTCTAAACGAGTCGCCAACTTGCTGTAATCTTGTGTGTCAGAAGTATTGATTGCTTGGTAATGCAGGTGGTTGATAAATGCATTAAGCGTTTCTGGCTCAGTTTTCTCCATTTCCTGAAGCGATTTTTTCAGCTTTTCGCGGTAAGAATCGTCGCTGTATTCAGTACGACTTACGCCAAGAATGGCAAAATTCTCTGGAAGCTGTTTGTTCGCATAGAGGTGGTATAGAGCAGGAATTAACTTACGGTATGTAAGGTCGCCTGAAGCACCAAAAATAACGATGCTGCTGTTTTCTGGTATTACCATCATCTTTCCCTTAAAAACGAGGTACTTATTGTGTGCCCGGATACGGCTAAAAGGATTGAGCCAACCCTATCAATGGCACCCCAAAATAGAAAATTGGTCTTACCTATTACGTTGATAGGTAAAGCCTATAGTCCCAAATCACTGCAACTGCTGAGCTCCTTAAACATAGTCTGGATTTCAACATTTGTAGGTCGTTTAGAACGCTTATGTCTCTCGAGTACAACCTTGCACTCTGCGGAGGAGATTTCCGACACGGGGGCGTATTGTCTACGACTATTTGATTTACATCAACACTTGGCGGTGCAAACGTTTAAATAATTTACACAACACGCAACAAAGCATTGAATAATAAGAAAAAATCAATAAGTACTCGAGAGTTATAAAATTAAAGCAAAAACTCTAAATTGAAGAATAAATGTTCAAATTTGCAATCCATTACATAAGTAATGCGATTCAGTTGGAGTTTACTCCTCAATTCGCAACTCGTTGAGAATGATACCTAATGAATTATAACCGAGCGTTCTATCGGGAAGTAGGCAGAGAGGTAGTGGTTAATACTTAGAAATGAAAGGATGGCTAGATAAAAGCCACCACTTTATGAGTTAAAATGACAATGATTACCTTATCACTTTTTTATAACTGCGCTCTGGCCGCCCTACTGTTCCGTAGTTTAAGTCGGCTTCCAGTTCACCCGAACTGATCAGGTATTCAAGATAACGTCTGGCAGTTGTTCGGCTGGCACCAATCTGCTCGCCTGCTTCGTCCGCCGTAAACATGCCTTCTCCAACAAACAAAGCACGAATCTTATCTAAAGTTACGCCATCGATTCCTTTTGGTAAGCGTGGTGGCGCATTGTCTGATCCTGTATTTGATTGCAGCATCTTATCGACCAAGTTCTGGTCTAAGCTCTCTGCAACGTTCAGCTGTTGACGCTGAGAGATGTACTTTTGCAATGCCGCCTCTAATCGAGGGAACATAACGGGCTTGAGTAGGTAATCAACGACCCCGCCTCGCATCGCTTGTTGAAGTGTATCTACATCTCTCGCCGCGGTAATTAAAATCACGTCACAAGTTTGATTGTTTGAGCGCAGCGTATTGAGAATCTCCAAACCCGTTCCGTCTGGTAGATAAACATCCATCAGTAACAGGTCTGGTTTAAGGATCTCTAGCTGCATTTCTGCTTCCATCCGTGTCGTCGCAATACCCACCACTTCCAAACCGGAGAGTTGGCTCAGATACTTGTGGTGAAGCTCTGCAATGGCAATATCATCCTCGATGATCATGACTCGCGTTGCCGTATTCATACTTGTTCTTCCTTAGGCAAATACACGGTAATTCTCGTTCCATGTTCTGTATTTGGTAGCATCTCAACATAACCGTGATAACGCGTCGCCAGTTGATTCACAAGGTGTAGTCCTACCCCTCTATTCTGGCGAGACTTGGTTGAAATGCCCTTTTTCAAGAGCTCTTGAGGCTCAATGTTATTCGGTAGCCCACAACCTTGGTCGACCACCTCTAATATCACTTCATTTCCGTAATCACTGATCGACACATCAATACTGCGACGCTCTAACGCAAATGCAGATTCAACACGAATAGCAGACAAAGTTGCGTCAAATGCGTTATCGACAAGGTTGCCGAGAATGGTCACCAAATCTTCGGCGTTTAGCCATTCCGGTAGCGGTTCTAGGCGACTTCCTTCTTCGACTACCAGCTGCAAACCAAGCTCCCGTGCACGTTCTGTCTTGCCCAAAAGCATGCCAGCGATAAGCGGATCTTTAATGGTGTCTCGCAAGAACTCAATCATCGCTTGGTAATGCGCCGTCTCTTGTCCAATAAGCTGCTGCACCGCTTCTAGCTCACCCATTTGAACCAAACCGCTAATGGTGTTGAGCTTGTTTCTATGCTCATGCGTTTGTGAGCGAAGTAAATCCGCGTACTCTTTGGTTTGCGAAAGTTGCTCGGTAAGCTCATTGATTTCATCACGCAAACGGAAGCTCGATACGGCACCGACGATTTTGCCATCCACAAAGATCGGTGAACGGTTTGCGATTAAGCGTTTGTGATTGAGGAAGATCTCGATATCGTGATCTTCTTGTCCTGTTTCTAACACCGTATACAAATCGCTATCTCGGAGCGTATCGGTCAAAGGTTTGTTGAGCGCGGTTTCTCGTTCAATACCCAGAATTTGGCATGCGCTACGGTTGATTGAGCGTAATACACCTTGCGCATCAACACTGAGCACCCCTTCTTTAATGGTGCTCATCGTCACATCCAATTCACCGTATAAACGACCAATCTCTTCCGGCTCAAAGCCCATGATCGCTCGTTGGAACTTACGTGACGCATAGTTAGAGATCACGGCATTGGCTGCAACCACAACCAGTGCCATTACAATTAAAAAGGCGAGAAACGGCTCGATGCGATCTTGCAGGCGCTCTAACAGATAACCGACAGAAACTACCCCAATGATGTTGCCTTGCTGGTCAAAAATCGCCGCTTTACCGCGAACGGAATAGCCTAATGAACCTTGAGCCGTTGAGATATAGGACTGTCCTTCCACCAGCGCTCTTTGGTTATCACCGCCTTTCATCGGCTTGCCAATACGTTCGTCGACGGGGTGAATCAGACGCACACCATTTTTATCGCCGATAACAATAAACGCAGCACCTAACGCATCGGTCATTTCACGAAATCGCTGTTGGTATGGCTCAGGGTTTTGAGATTCGATCATCTCGATGACGATGTGGGATGTCGATAAGAAACGCGCAACGCCCAGTGCTTTTTCACCCATCTCTTGTTCTTGATCGAACTTAAGGTAAGTAAAGCCGGCAGCCACAAGGATAAGAAGTTCAATCAAACCCGATAACGTCATAATAATGAGCATGCGCTTACGAAAGCTGATCGAACTCCAACTCATTGATACATCCCTTACCGTTGCGAACATTCCACGTCACTGTGGAGACTTATTCTAAATTAACACTGAGTTAACAATGAGGCTTTTACTAAATGACAAATCTGTGAACGAACGAAATGATCTCGTGTGTTTCCGATTAATAACTAAGCGAGCAGAAACACAAGCACTTCAAAAGTGAGAGAAAAAGTTGACGAAATAGGACGCAGAAACAGAAAGATAAGCGGTCAGGCGCTCATGTATCTCACCTGACCTTGTTGGTTTTATCGAGAAGCAAAAACGCGCTCTAAACGATCCAGTGCTTCCTCAATCACTGCAGTCGGACAAGCCACATTCATACGAATAAAGCCTCGTCCCATTTCGCCAAACATGCTGCCACCTTCTAGAACCAAGTGCGCTTCATCAGCCAGTAGATTAAGCAAGTCGGCTTCTTCTAACCCAAACTCAGAGAAATCTAACCACGCCAGATAAGTCGCTTCAGGGACATAGAATTGGATTTTTGGAATGCGTTGCTTGATGAAAGACGCCATTAAAGCCAAATTCGTGTCGATGACGTTATTGACCTCTTCCACCCACTGCTCTTCTTCGTTGAATGCAGCAATTGTCGCGTCCAACGCAAACGGAGACATGCCTACCTTTCCTGTGTAGTTGTTCAATGTCTCCCTATGCGATGCGTTCTTGATAACCAAGTTCGTAATATGCAGTCCGGCGACGTTAAACGTTTTGTTTACCGCCGTTGCGATGATGGTATTTTCACTGTGTTCTAAGTTAAGGGCAGAAGTAAACGAGCTGTCTTTGCGAATCAAATCTGCGTGTATTTCGTCCGAGAAAAACAGCACATCGTTGTCTGCACAAATCTTGAGAAGAGACTGCGTGACTTCCTCAGACCAAATATTGCCCGTCGGGTTATGCGGGTTGCAGTAAATAAAGATCTTGTTGTTCGGGTCTTTGCACTTTTCTTCAAAGTCCACCAAATCGATGCTGTATTGATTGTTCTGATCTTTAATCAGATGGTTTCGCACGACTTCTCGGTTGGTCTCTTGAATCTGTAATTGGAACGGATAGTACACCGGAGGCTGAATAATGACGCCTTCCCCTTCTTTACTGAAGGCTCGAATCACATTACGAATCGCAGAAACGGTTCCGGCACTGTACACAATCCAATCCTGCTCAATCGACATATTATGACGTCGGCCATACCAATTGATGACGCTGTCATAATAAGGTTCAGTCTGTTGCGTATAACCCAAAGTGCCTTGCATCGCTCGGTTAGTCAGTGCGCGAGTAATTGCTGGTGCGCACTCAAAATCCATATCCGCTACCCAAAGGGAAATGGTGTCATCGTAATAATTTACCCCTAAAAAATCTTTAACTATCTGGTGGTTTGTCTTGGCAGCAAAGCTGTTTTTTCGATCTAACGTTGTGGTGAAATTATAAGAATTCGTGGTCATGAAGTTGGTACCTTTAGCGCTTAAAAATGAGAGAAGCGAAGAAATGCAATGGGATAACTTGAGTCTAATCTAGCGGCCATCGTTGATTAAAACTCTGACTCTCCGCAAAAAACAGCAACGTTTTCAAGTTGGTGAAACTGCCCAACTCGGTATCTTTGTCACTTTGAATCACGGAGCGTTTAACCGCAGCCTCAACGCTCAATTTATAGCCGCCGTGAAATATCAAAAACAAATCATATCGCTAGCAAAATAATGTTGTTATTTACTCAACATCATACATAAATTGCCATCCAAATCTTGAACGTGATCACACCAAATTTAGCGGTTTTTGAGGCGTTTTTAGACTTTCCGTCGTATAATTTTTAGTCAAGAAGCCTCCTAGAGCTTCGAACAAAGAAAGCAGCCAACTGGAAGTCTATTTAACGCTCAGCACTTGCGTCAGAAAGTTTGAAGACACATTGATAAAAATACAAATACTGACTGTAGGACAAACACTTAGACACCATCTGCACTGCAATAACTATAAACAGAGGTGCTTTTATAGTTAGAAGGAACACCAAAACATGGAACGCGATACATTTGGAATTTGCCTGAATAAGGCCATGCTGTCAGAGAATATGTATTCAACGTTTACACACGTCAGGGCTTATGAAAAGAGTGATACTAGCTCCGCCGATCTTAAGGTGCTGCTATCATTCCCACAGATGAGTGGTAAAGACTTGCTGAATACAATGCGAGGTTCTCGTCAGCTTGAGTGGAGAGCAGAATTTCACTGCCCTTCCATGAAGTGAAACAGTAAAAAATACGTAATAACGCTGCGCCCAACTAAGCCCCACTTAATTGGGCGCAACATTTCTCCAACAATTCTTTTATCCAATCACTTAACACTTTCTAATGAATACTTTATATTAGAGCTAATACTCTAAAGCAAAGTAGCCACTATGAAACAAACCGGAAAGTTCTGGATTTTGGGCCTTCTCAGCAGCTCGATTTCTCTTGCCTGTCACTCGGCTCCCATCACATTCGATGATGCATGGAAATTGTTGTTAGAAAACAACTATTCCCTTAAAGCGCAACGTGCCAACGTAGAAAGTTATGAATACCAACAAAGCGCGACAGATAACCTCAACTTACCGCAAGTAAGCATCGGCGCGAACTACACGCGTTTAGATACAGACGTCACCTTGTCCGGACAGCAGATTCTCGATAGCACTGGGCAACACATTAGCGTGCCACCTGTTTTCCAACCTATTTTTAGTGCACTTGCGAATACCACCTCAACGATCACTGAGCGTGACATCTTCTCCTCGTCTATTCGTGCTATTTGGCCAATCTTTACTGGTGGTCGAATCAATGCCGCTCAATCAGCAGCAGAAGGTAAAACGGACGAGGCAAAAAGCCAGCTCGCGATGGAGCAACAAGCTCGCTTTGAAGACCTGTCCAAGTACTACTTCTCCGTTGTCCTAGCAAAAGAAGTATTAGCAACACGACAAGCGGTAGAAAAAGGCTTAACCAAACACCGCGACTTTGCGATCAAGATGGAAGAACAAGGCCAAATCGCTCGCGTTGAACGCCTTCAAGCCGAAGCCTCATTAGACAAAGCCAAAGTCGAAACACGCAAAGCTGCCAGTGACCTGAGTATCGCGCAAGCGGCTCTTGGCAAGATCTTAGCGCAGAACGATTCTGTAGAACCTTCAGAAACGCTCTTTATCAACAATAACCTGCCGCCGTTGAACGCGTTTGTTGATCAAACACTGCTGACCTACCCGGGCTTAGATTTGTTGGATGCCAAACACAAACAAGCATCAAGCTTAATCAAAGCTGAAAAAGGCAAATACTACCCAGAAGTTTACCTATACGGTGATTACAGCTTGTATGAAGATGACTCTCTGGCCAGCCAAATGAAGCCGGATTGGTTGGTTGGCGTCGGTGTAAATATTCCGCTTATCGAATCCACTGGCCGCAGCGAAAAAGTGAAAGCGGCGCAAAGCATGGTCACGCAAGTCGATGCGCTAAAATCACAAGCGAAGCAAGACTTGTCGCTTCTGGTACAAAAGACCTACCTAGAAGCACAACAAGCCATTGATGAAGTACAAGGTCTAGAATCAAGTATCGCCCTTGCAGACGAGAACCTGCGCTTGCGCGAAAAAGCCTTCACACAGGGCTTATCGTCATCTTTGGATGTGGTCGACGCACAACTGTATGTCGCCAGCGTAGAAACACAGCAATCAGCAGCACGTTTCCGTTATCTGATTTCTTTAACCAAACTATTAGCACTGAGCAGCGAAATGAACAGCTTCGCTCAATACCAACACACTGCTTACGTTCCAACATCAGCATCCAAAGAGGCAAAATAAGTCATGGCAGCAAAATCTCTAAAACCCGCTCTACTATCACTTTGCGCTTTGGGTGTCGCTTCTTGGGTTGGTTACCAGTTCTACAAAGCGTATCAACCGGAACCAGCTCGTCTACAAGGGTTGATTGAAGCGCAGCAATACAGCATCTCTTCTAAAGTCCCAGGTCGTATTGATGAAGTCATGGTGCGCAAAGGCGATGATGTTGAAAAAGGTCAGTTGATCTTTACCCTTCACAGCCCAGAAATCGAAGCAAAACTGGAACAAGCAAAGGCGGGTGAAAAAGCGGCCGGCGCATTGGCGCTAGAAGCAGAAAAAGGCGCACGTGAGCAACAAATTCAAGCCGCAAAAGACCAATGGTTGAAAGCGAAAGCGGCTGCAGATTTGATGGAAAAAACCTACCAACGTGTCAACAACCTTTATAAAGATGGCGTAGTCGCAGAGCAAAAACGCGATGAAGCGATGACGCAGTGGCAAGCTTCGAAATACACCGAAAGCGCAGCATTCCAAATGTACAACATGGCGAAAGAAGGCGCGCGTAGCGAAACCAAAGTCGCAGCAGCAGAGAAAGCACGCATGGCGGCTGGCGCAGTAGCGGAAGTAGAAGCATACGCCAAAGACACGCAAATCTTTAGCTGGTTTGATGGTGAAGTCTCTCAAGTTCTACTGCAAAGCGGTGAACTGGCACCTCAAGGCTTCCCGGTTGTGACGGTTATTGATACGCAAGATTCTTGGGCGACACTGAACGTACGCGAAGACTTGCTCAAACACTTTACCAAAGGCACGACTTTCAAAGCTTACCTACCCGCGCTGGATAAAGACGTTGAATTTAAAGTGACGCACGTTGCTGTAATGGGTGATTTTGCTACATGGCGCGCGACAGACGCATCGAAAGGTTTTGATCTTCGTACATTTGAAGTTGAAGCTCGCCCTACCCAACCAGAGCCTGAGCTACGCATGGGCATGAGCGTTGTGGTTGAGCTGTAATCGCGTTGGCTTAAGACTATGACGATTCAAATCTCACAACGACAAATCCTGCGGCGCGATAAGTGGTTATTATCTTGCCTGACATGGGTGCCGATCTTATTGGCCGTCACTATTTGGGGCGTGTTCTCTGCAGGTATTGCCAGAGATCTCCCGATTGGTGTGGTTGATTTGCAGCACTCGCAATTATCACGCAAGATGATTCAGTCTCTTGATGCCTCTTCCACTCTTTCTGTTGATTACCACTACACCAGTTCGACAGAGGCGAAGAATGCGATGATCGAGGGTGATATCTACGCTTATGCTGTGATTCCCCCTCAATTTGACCAAGACATTCTTTTGCATCGACAACCGCAGTTATCGGTCTTCTTTAACAGCCAATACATTTTGGTTGCCAAGTTGATCAACTCTGCAGTCGCGCAGTCTCAAGGGTATTTTGATGCCCAGCTAGAAACCATGGGTAACCTAGCAAAAGGCAACACCACAACGCTTGCTGCTATTGGTCAAGCCGTGCCAATTTCGACTCAGATTACAGCCTTGTTTAACCGCAACACTAACTACGCTCAGTTTTTGGTCACAGCGATTGTTCCGGCGATCTGGCAGATCTGTGTCGTGGTCAGCACCATTTTGATCCTCGCAGCGCATTTTCGTCTTTATGGAAATGGCAACAACAGCTTCGCGTTCTTAGGCGATCGCCCTTTCACTCGACTAAGCAAAATTCTAAGCCAGTACATTCCTGTCTTTATGGCACAAAGTGCACTGTTCTTAGTCTGGTTCTATGTGGTGCTTGATTGGCCGATGGAAGGCAGTTACTTAGTGATGTTGTTGGCGCAGTTTGTAACGACTATCGCATGCATCATCATGGGGGCATTGTTCTTCTTCCTATCGATGGACCCAGCACGTGCAATGAGCTTTGCTGGCGCATTTACCGCACCGAGCTTTGCATTTATGGGGATAACCTTCCCGGTTTCCGACATGAACGCGTTAGCGCAAGCATGGCGAGGCTTATTGCCGATTACGCATTACATCGAAGTTCAAGTGGATCAAGCAAGCTACGGCGCAAGTGCGGCACAATCTATTGGCTCACTCTGGCCGATGGTTGGGTACATAATCCCGCTACTGATGACGGCGGCTTTATTAGCAAAACATCGCAACACAGCTTTGCTAAATAGCTCGTCCTCAACAGATAGCAAACAGGAGGCAGTATGACACTGTGGCAACTGATTAAAACAGAACTTCGCTCAGTGATGACCAATCCTGTCGTAGTACTGACTGTCTTTGGTGGCGTGGTGTTTTACTCCTTCTTGTACCCGCTTCCATACGCGCAACAAACGCCAAGAGAGCAGCCGATTGCGATTGTGAATCTCGATGGCAGCCAAACCAGTTTAACCCTAGAGCGCATGGTCGACGCGACGCCTCAGGTTAAAGTCGTGACGCGCTTACACACGATTGCAGATGCAAAACAGGCATTCTTAAATCGCGAAATCACTGGCTTTTTGGTGATTCCAGAACACTTCTACAAAGACTTGATGCTTGGCAGCAGCCCTACTCTGGCTTATGCTGCCGACGCTTCTTATTTCTTGGTCTACGGCACCGTAGTAGAAGGTTTGGCAACAGCAGGCGGTACGCTTGGTGCTCAAGTTAAAGTAAGCAAGATGGTGATCGATGGTGTACCACTAAGCATGGCGAGCCACGACTACTCTGCAATCAAGCTCAACATGAAGCCAACCTTCAACCCAACCATGGGCTACATCGAATACGTGGTGCCAGCGGTGTTTGTTTTGATCCTTCAACAAACATTGATCATGGCAGTCGGCTTGCAGACAGGTACACAACGTCATGGTCGCGGTTATTGGTCACAAGTGCCAACGGGCGCTCTGCTACTTGCCAGAACCTTGGTCTTCGTCGCTATCTACTACCTACTCAGCGCCTACTACTTTGGCTTCAGTTTTGAACGCTTGAACGTCAACCATGTTGCCAACGCAGGTGAATTGTTGACCTTGCTGTTACCGTTCTTGCTTGGCTGTTGTGGTTTAGGCTTGTGGCTCGGATACCTGCTACCAAGACGCGAGCTGGTGACATTGGTCGTGCTGGTTAGCTCAATGCCATTAATCTTCTTGGCAGGCTTCATTTGGCCGGTTGAATCGATTCCTGCCCCGCTGCTTTGGTTTGCAGACTTGAGCCCGAGCACTTGGGCAATCAAAGGCTTTTTAGCACTCAACCAAATGGGCGCAACGTGGCAACAAGTAGCTAAACACTGGACTGCTCTATGGGTACTGACAGTATTTTGGGGCGGCGTGGCCTACTGGATTGCCAAACGCAATACCAAACCAGTAGTAACAGAAAGCTTAGGTTAACGACTGTTTATCCAATAAAGAAAGGGGCTCACGTAGCCCCTTTTTGTTTGCTCGGATATTTTAGTAACTGAGTTGAGCTGAAGAGTCGTTGGCTTATTTCTGAACAGAAGCGAGTCAGTGATTTTGCTATTTTAGCAATTAATGAATAAATTTTTGTAGTGAAAACTCTATTCGCTCGACATGACAGTGCGTACTCTGTAATTAGCTACCCCTTATTGTGGTCACATCAAGGATAAATAAGTCGAAGTTCGATTTAAGTTTAGTTTTAAGTATTCATTTTTTCTTGTAGTTCATTTAAAAAGATACTTTGCCCAAAGTTTTTTCTGTATCCACCTGAGGTAATAAAAAAATCTGATTTATAAAAGTGAACATCATATCTAGCCCTAGTTAAAGCAACGAAAAACAATCGGCGATTTTCCTGTAAGATACTTGGTGATGGGTAAAACCATTGGCGTTGAGAATAATTCCAGACTAATTTTGGGAATACTCCATTATCGAGGCCTAAGGCTATAACCACATCATATTCACATCCCTTACAGGAGTGATAGGTAATTAGATTTAATTTATCGGACTTAGATCTATTATTGCCAAAAACTTGAAGGTTTAAGTGTGATAAAACTCCGTCAGCAGCTAAAGCTAACTTCATTTTTGAAACTTCTTTGAAGTCGTCTGATAATTCTAATGGTGTCATGCCAGATGGAAAACACAAACTCATTAGTCTAGTTAGAAAATCCAAAGGTGAAAGTTCAATCTGAACGTTTTTAGAGTTCCATAAATAGTCGACAAAGTCCAAAACGCAACTGTCAGCGTCATTAAGCTTAGACTTTTCCAGGAAACTACGAAATGTTGTTATTAAGTCGCTGAGATAGATGCTTCTTTTCGACTGCTTCCAATCATGAGTAATCCAAGAAGCGCAGTCCTCGATAAAATTAGTTAAAGGGTTTTTTCGATAAGGAGCTTTGTTATCTGTCCTATTGAAATTCAAACCTAGTTCATGAGCTTTCTTGGAGACAAGATCCCCAATTATTGCTGTTGGGTATAGAATAGCAATGTCACTCAAAGTTCGATTTTCAGATGGAGAAACGTAGCTCATCGCTTTATGTAGTGCTTGCTCTATTTGTTCCTCTAACCCACGAGGGCATAAATGATAAGCTATAGTTGCTATTCTTTCATGGTTATGAGCTAAAATCCCTCGCTGTTGTCCAGCAAAGCCATCAGAAAGAGTCACTATATTTTGAGCAGAACGGTAATTTAAGTTCATCGTTATATTTTCAAAATCAACACGTTCACTTAAATTATTCAATAGCTCAGGGTGTGCACCTGTAAAACCGTAGATGGATTGATCTACATCTCCGACTGCGACAATTCTAACTCCATGTTCAGCTAAGGCTATGACCATGTCATGTAATGGCTTTCCAAGGTCTTGGTACTCATCTACAACTATGATTGGAAACTTTGCCAACAACACGTCTCGGATCCAATCTTGCTCCAAAATTAACTTTCGAGAAATAAGAATAAGATCGTCAAAATCAACCAAATTATTTTGTCTTAATTGTTGTTCATAAGAGATAACTAGCGCTGATAGGATTGGGTCAATTTGTGCAAAAGATGCGTCTCTTTCCAGATGGGTCATCCGATAACTAGTCATAGCGGAAATACTACAATAATTTGCATTTTGCCCGACGTCCTCCTTTGCTGAATTGAACATTTCAGACTTTTGAGACTCAGTAGCAATTGTGTATGTTTGTGGCAGATCTGTGTCGACTAAGTGAGCTAATGAAGAAACGATTTGGCTTAGGCAGAAACTATGGACAGTCCCGATATATAACTGTTCGACAGAAGACAACCCTAACTTGTGAAACCGATGTTCTAACTCTTTACAGCATTGGCGACTATAAGTGATACAAGCGACCTTTCCATAGCCAGAAAGGTCCTCATCAATCATTCGCGCAACTTTCAAAACCAGAGTTTTAGTTTTCCCACTGCCAGGCCCCGCAATAACAGCGCAATTACCGATAGAGTTGTACGCTTGCATCTGACCATTTTGATTTAGCTCTAATGCTTCTTCTATATAAGCACTTGGGATGTTACGCTCGCGCATAAATATACTCTATTGCAGAAACAATATATTGAGGACAAGAGTGTGCTGGCAGAACGTGACTAAGCTTTTTGGCAAATCTACCTTTTCCTATCTCACCTATGTACCGAAGTAAAGCTGCTGTCTCAACGGCCGAAGTCCCGTCCATCCAAGCTCTGATCGTTGCTCCTACACGAGGTCGGTCACCATGTTTTTCTAATAAGATTTGGCAAACTGCGAGCTTCAAAGGCAAGGAGGATATTAGTTCAGCCTCTAGTGTCTCGTTATTTGTGAAAATGCCGTAAGCTTGACCATTAGTAATTATTTCCGCTTCACTTTGGTCGCTGACATGGTTTGAATCCATTAAGCTCAATAATTCATCTATCCGAGTTATACCTAAAGGGATATCTCTGTCTAAAGGATCTCTATCAGTGATGATAGTGAAAGGAGTACCTATGCTCTTTAGGAACTTTACATAAGGTGTAAAATTCGTTCCTGCAACTGAACAAACTGATATTCCCTTTTTGTCCAATTCGAAACCTAGTTTTTTTGCTAATTCTGGAATCAAAAATTCCTCAGCATCTCCTTCGACCAAAATTACACCTCTAGCGAAGAGAACTTCACCACGTGTAACAGTTAGGTAACGGCTCATGTCATCAATATCATCAGTACTGAGTTCTGAATTCGCTAAAGAATATCCAGCAGTTGAAGACACTTGGTGAATTTGGTGCTCTTTAAGAACAATTAGCGATTTGATCGGAGCGCTACTAGCAATATGAGGAGAATGGGTTGTGACTAATGTGTTTAGGTTTGCAGGTGAATTATAAAAGTACTCAAACAGTAAGCGCTGAACATGAGGGTGCAAATGAGCTTCTGGCTCTTCTATAGCAAGGAAAGTGAAGTCTTGTTCACCTATGGTCATAGAGTGCTGAAGCTTAAGTAACTTGAGGGTTAGGAACAATATGTTAGAGCTACCAGTACTTGATTGACTGATAGTACGAACACCAGAATCAATCAACAATTGTAGAGACTTAATTAGCTTGTTGATATCTTGTGGCGCTAGTTTCAGTTGTACTGGTGATACGTGACTAGTACCAACAATGGTCTCAAGCATATTATTGATATTAGATTCAATAACACCAAGACTAGGTACTTCATTCAAAGCAGCTTGGGTATGCGCGAAACCTGACAAAATGGATTCTTTCTGAGGAGCAGTTAATGAATCACAAACTGAATCCAAAAAGGCTTTAATTGGAGTTCTATTTGTATTTTTTAGCTCTCTTTCACAATCACGTAAGGCATGAAACAACTCCATCTGAACACATCTTCTAAAGTTTCTGCTTATCGTTCTTTCTGAATCGTTCCCTAAGTAGATATTGTACTCATAGTCGTTTAATGAATTAATTACTGAGCTACTTTTAGGCTTAAACTCATACGTAATTTTAGCTGTGCGGGTATCTACGTTTATCATGCCATCAGCAAGTACAGCTAGCGTGGCACTAGAAGTGTCTATATTCGATATTTCTAAAGATATCTTGATTGTACTTCCCAATTTGCCGTCACCAAGCCCATCCCAAAAATCGTCTAAACTTAAGTATCTATCCATTTCAGATAGTGAAGGGTCAAGTAAGAGCCTTAGTGCGAACAGGAAGTTACTTTTTCCAACTTTGTTCTCACCCACGATCACCATGTTTCTATCAGTGTTAATTTCCAATGATTGGAAGTTTCTGAAATTTTCAATACAGACTTTGGCTATATGCACGCGAAGTTCCTAATTAAATCTTTTTATTATTAAATTCATCAACAAATAAGATTGACACAAAGTAAGCATTTAGAATACTAGAGAAACTTCAAATCAAGTAAGCATTTAATTCTGTATTTCTAAAAAATATGATTTAGATTAATTACTTCCAAAAACAAGATAACTTTTCGGATGACAAACTCATATTAACAAGGTAGGAATGGAATTTTTCTCTAATCAATAAACGGACGAAACGATTTAACTCCACAGAACTAAACCGTTTCTATCAGGTTAGAAAAAGGTTCTTCAAACCATAAATCGTACTATGAGCCTATTTAACGAAAGCTTGGGATAATTGCTGGAATCCCCGGAAGTAAGCCAACCAACGCCATTACACTTGTTAGCACAACAAACATAATGCCAGGCAACACCCAACGGCTCATTTTACTCAGTTCCCCACTACGTTCTTTACAGCCGACTAAGCCTAAGTTATCTAATAGCATAGTGAGCGACCAACCAAATGCAGGGTTAACAAGCGCTGAAGAAAATACAACAATCGCCGCAGATTGTGTGGTTTTCCCTTCACGCGTCATTTCCATTCCTGCTTCTAGCAATGGAACAAATACCCCAACAATGAGCGCAACGCAAAGTACTGGTTGCCATATCGCTAAATCCATTGGGTAGCCCCAAACAGCGGCGATGATACAGAAAAGCGCCGTTAACAAAGCGCCGGCAGGAATAGGACGTTTAGCGATAGCCGCAGGAACGATGTAAGTTCCCCACGAAGACGTAAAGTTAGTACCACCGAGCAGAGAACCGAACGTCTGACGAATTGACGCCGTGGTCATCGTATCGTCGATGTTCATGTGTACTTTTTCTGTACGTTCTGGATAGCTGATTTTTTGGAACACTTGGTGCCCTAAAAAATCAGGCGACCACATGGCTACAGCTAAAATAGCAAAAGGCAATACCACCATGAAATGCTCAATCGTAGGCAAACCTAGCATCCAACCTGTATCTTCCCCCCACCAATACATAGGGTTCATATTGGGTAAGCCGGGCTCAGTTTGAAAAGAAAACGGCGCTCCCATGGCAAAAGCTAACGTGCCCCCTAGCAAGCAACTAAGAGGAACGGCTAGCCAACGCTTACGAAAATGTTCCAGTAGTGCATATAAAATAATGGTGCAAAAGATCACGACAAAAGCGATGTGACTCATCCCTATTCCCTCTGCCCAAGCGAACAGCTTTTTCACTTGAGAGACGGTTCCAACAAAGCCTAGGTAAAGCAGCAAACCGCCACACACGCCTTTACTGGTGAGATTTGCCAGCATACTGCCACCTTTACTGATGGCTAACAGTATGCCAAAAGCACCAATCAGCAGACCAAAGGCCATAGGGTGCCCACCAGCAGCAACGACGATAGGAATTAATGGGATAAGCGGACCGTGTGTGCCCGCTAGATTTGCGGTCGGCAATAGAAAGCCTGAAAAAAGAATAATGAAAACAGAGGCGATGAGCAGTTCATAACGAACATTTTCTAAAATAAAGCCTTCATTCAGCCCTAGCGCCCCGGCAAAAGTTGCGGCAATGGCTCCCACCATAACGACTTTACCAATGGTCGCAGCCATCGCCGGAATGGTGTCTTCTACCTCGAAGCGATAATCTTTAAACGGCAAATTGGGACGCCAACGTTTAGGCGCCATGATTTGCAACTCGTGCTCTAAATATTGTTCTCGGGACTCAAACTCCGAGCTTGGTTTATGTTGTTGTTCATAAGTGAGTTCATCCTCACTGGCTTTAGGCTTATCTGTTCCAATATGTACGGACTCTAAAGTGCTGCTCATTATGATTCCTTTCGTTCACACTCTAAGGTGTGTTTTTCCAACCAACGTTGTTTACTCACTAAACGAAGATTAAGCGAGTCGTTGTCTATAAATTCTCTGCTACGAGAACTCGATGACTGATCTTTATGAACTCTTAAAATTCAGTTGCTAGTACCTTATACCAAACGAAAAAATACAAATAGTCTCAGGTAGTTAGACATTAGTCGTAGGGTTCGGGCTAATGGTATGAGCGTTGTGGTGGGATTTGATAGAACTAGCCCAAGGTCTTTGACGAGAGCGAGCGAAAGGAGTGGAAGCGTGGTGAGCTAGCAGCAACACAAAGCTTGGGTTAGCGGCTTTTTATCCAATTAAGAAAGGGGCTCACGTAGCCCCTTTTTGTCTGCTGATTCATTTATCGCAATTAGTCTAACAGCGCATCAACTGGATAACATTTTTCGAAACACTCGTTGCTTCAATGTCTTCCAGCGCACCAACAACAAACCAACGGCGATTAGGATATAGATGGTTGGCTCTGCCACCTCAGACTTCACCGACCAATAGAAATGAATCGGTGCCAGTATCGCGGCTAAGTAAACCCAGTTATGCAGCTTTTGCCATTTAGGACCCATTTTACGTTGCATAGATTGAGTCGAAGTCACCGCCAGAAGTAACAAGATTACCCACACTGCCGCACCAACGGTCAAGTAAGGGCGTTTGACGATTTCAGAGGCAAGTAAACTCCAATCTAACCCTAAATCAAGCACAGCAAACGCAACCAAATGAAGCACTGCCCAGAAAAAGCTGTAGAGCCCGAGTAGTCTCCTAACTCGAACTAACAAACCCTGCTTGATCCAACGCGCAAGCGGAGAAACCAACAGGGTAATAAACAACGTATTCAGCGCGCTAATTCCCGTGTAATGGATAATCCCTTGAACAGGATCACCACCTAAGTTGTCGGTATTAATAGCAATGACCAGCAGACCTAAGAAACCGAGAGAGACAAGGTGGATCAGGACTTTAAGCGCAATGATGTGTTTTGGCGTCAGCTTTCTCAATAGAACTTCCTCAGATCCATATTCTTATAGAGATGTGCCACCTCTTCCTCGTAGCCGTTGAACATCAATGTTGGCTGCCTGCGAGAGCTGAGCACACTGCCCTCGCCGATGAAACGCTCGCTTGCTTGACTCCAGCGTGGATGGTCGACATTCGGGTTCACATTAGCGTAAAAACCGTATTCATTTGGGGCTAAACGATTCCACGTTGTTGGTGGCTCCCGGTCGGTTAGACGAATTCGAACGATAGACTTAATGCTTTTGAAACCATACTTCCAAGGTACAACTAAGCGAAGTGGCGCACCGTTTTGTGGTGCAAGCGTCTTACCGTATAACCCCACAGAAATCAGTGCGAGCGGGTTCATTGCCTCATCAAGACGAAGCCCTTCGACGTAAGGATATTCAATACTGCTGAACGAGCCTTGAGCAGGGAACTGTTTAGGATCGTAGAGGGTTTCAAAAGCTACGTATTTCGCGCTACTTTTTGGATCGGCCATTTTGATGATGTCAGCTAGAGGAAAACCAATCCACGGAATGTTCATTGACCACGCTTCCACACAACGTAAGCGATAGATTCGCTCTTCTAGTGTGAACTTATTAAAGATGTCATCGTAGTCGAGCTTGATTGGGTTATTCACCAAGCCGTCGATCTCAACCGTCCATGGGTCAGATACGAACTCAGAAGAGTTTTTCGCAGGATCAGACTTATCGGTACCAAACTCATAGAAGTTATTGTATTTCAGAATTTTACTTTCAGGAGTAAGAGAAAGATCCGCTTGGTACTGCTGTGGCTTTGCTGCGCTAAGGTCAATTCGATTGTCTGAAACTGGCTTTTCCTTTGACGAGAAGATATCCAAAATACCCGCTTGTGCATTCGCAGCGAGTGGCATACCGACAACCGCAATGCCAAGCTTTTTCAGTATTTCGCGACGCTCTTTATAGACGGACTCTGGCGTCGCTTCGTTTTCAGATAAAGCCCAGCGATGATTCTTCTTAATCCACATAATCTTCCCCGAATGTGTTCATACTTTAGTAAATAGCGAACTGGTAATACGTTGATTAAGACAGACCGTAGCAATGGCAGTTCTATTTCATTGAAAACGAAAAACAGATATGCATGCGAGTTAATGCTTTTCATCGATGTCCGTTAGGAGTCTAGGTTCGTTGGGAAGCTATTTCCATTCGTGAGGGAGCCTTATTCGCGAGGAAATCATGCCACCTGTTTTGGTTTGATCGCGTCTTTATCTAAGGTTTGAAGAATCAGGCATACACCAATTAATCCAACGCCAATCCAACCAGAGGTAGCAATCTTCTCCCCAACAATCCAAACCGCCAGCACCGCCGCAACAACCGGTTCAAATAACGTGAGAAGGTTTGCACTGCTAACATCAACGTGTCTTAATCCATAACCATATGCGAGATAACCCAAACACATTGGAACGATCGCCATATAGACTGAAACAAAAGCGTTCGTGATACCGGTGAATAGGTTTTCTCCGGTAAACGCTAAGCTAGGCAATAACAACAGAGCACCACCAGCAAAGATACTACCTAACGCCGCTTGCGATTTGATTCCGCCATCAATCATTCGCTTAGCGACCCACGAATAAATGGCGTAACTTAATCCTGCGATTAGCCCCAAAACAATGCCAAAGAGATAAGAGGCTTGGTCTGATTCAACCGCCCCACCCGATTTCGCTATGACTAACATTATGATGCCCACCAGACCAAATGCGAAGCTCACCCACCATTGAACAGAAACGTGCTTACCTTTGCTAAAAAGACACTCTATTAAAACAGTAAAGAAAGGCGCACTGGCAATTGAGATAACGGTACCAACGGCAACACCAGAAAGCTTCATCGACGTGTAAAATGCCAAAGGATATACAGCTAATGCAACGCTGCTTATTGCTAACGCCAACTTAAACAGTAAAATCTGATGGAAGTGATGACGAATGCTACGCCAAGATAACACTGCTTGAATAACACCACCAACGCCCATAGCGAAAGCACCAATGGCTAGCGGACTGACTTGATGAGCAAAACTCGCGGCTGTGCCTGTCGTTCCCCACAGCAAAGAGGCGCACAAGATCGCCAATACGCCCGATTGATATTGGCTTGTCGATTGAATCGCCACAGATGACATACTTTGTTTCTCTATAATGATTTTCAATAGAGAAAAGGATACGTTGATTAAGAAGACATAACTTTGCAGAAAGGACGCAACAATCGTTTAATGAGACGTTATTGACGGGCTAACTCGCGTGGCGACAAACCAAAGTGGATTGAAAAGCGACGACTGAACGCAGATAAATCGGTGTACCCGACCCGCTCGGCAATCAGTTGAACTGGTAAGTCGGTATGTGTGAGCAAAGCTTTGGCTTTTTCCATTCGCAACTCAGTAATGTACTGCAATGTACTTACACCAAGACTTTCTTTAAATCGCTTCTTAAATTGAGTCGGGCTCAAACAAGCGATCTTAGCCAACTCATCGATAGACAAAGCCGTATCCATGTTTTCAGCAATATGGCTTTGTACCGCTCGAATCCTTGGGTCAACAGGCTTTGCGTGAGTTTGCTGCTCTAAAAGCATCGAGAATACATTTAAAATCGAGCCCTCTAACCCACTATCAACTTGGTGCTGCAACTGTTTTTCTACAAAATGAAGATAGCTTAACAGTGGTGGCGTAACAGAAAACACTGCCAATTGTTCCGTAAGAAAGTGCTCTGGCAAAACGTCCAAATCCGCGACAATAAAACGCGCCATTTCATCAGCTTTGAATCCATGCTCAGTGCCAGCAGGAATCACAACACACTCACCGACGGTAACCTTGCCGATAAAGTTTGTCATCTCAATCGCAATATTGCCGTGAATAGGCAGCACCAATTGATGATAGTCCCCGTGTGAATGGCTCTGTAATTGCTTGGTATAAGCTCGAATACTGAGGCTATTTTTCATATCAGATTAGCTAACGAATACGCTTATTTTCAGAAAGATACGTTGAGTATAACCAGTCGAACACACAACACAAACACACCGATTGATTTGGATTATTAACCAAATCTAAAAACTGATTTAGGGATTAGCCCTCTTATCATTAACAATCGCAACTCTATACTGGCACTGTTCCCGAACTTTCGAATCAAGAGCCTTGTGATGATAGCGATTTCCTCGACCTTAAAATCCGTTCTCGAAAAAACACTGCCGCTGACTGTCGGCCTTTTTGCGATCATGTCAGTACAACTTATTGATGCGGTGTTTATCGGCATGCTTGGCGTGAACGAGCTAACTGTTCAAGGTATCACCATGCCGTTCCAAGCTGGCTTTATTGGCATTCAAGTCGGCATTGGTGTCGCTGCAACGTCGATCATCTCACATGCTTTTGGTGCAAATAATACGCAACGCGCGACAAATACCGCTTCACTTGCGTTGCTAGTCGGCAGCGCTTTTATCGCACTGATTGGACTTGCGTTGTGGTTGATGGAGCAAAGCGTGTTCTCTGCATTTGTCTCTGTGAAAGACAGTGGCGCACAATACCAACAACTCGAAACGTTATTTGGTCAGTTCTGGGGCTTATGGCTGTTGAGCGCACTATCCAGTGCCGTGCTGTATTTAATGACCTGTGTTTATCGTGCGAACGGCGATACTAAAGTCACGGGATCTGTCTTTGTTATCGCAAGCCTTATCAACCTAGTACTCGACCCGATCTTTATGTTCGTTCTAAACATGGGGATTGCGGGTGCTGCATTAGCCTCGATGCTTGGCTTTGCCATCAGTGCGGGTTACATGATGAAGAAAGCCAAAGGTCGTCAATGGTTCGCGCCTTTCTCTTCGGCTTTAGCTAGCAGAGAAGATGTTGGGCTGCTGATCAAAACCACGATTCCAACCTTAATGAATCAGATTTTACCGTCCGTTAGTGCTTTCGTGACGGTTATGTTCATCGCTCATCTTGGTACTAACGAAATCGCATTTTGGAGTTTGTTAAACCGAGTGGAAAGCTTCTTGCTGATCTTCACGCTGGCACTCACCATGTCATTGCCGCCGATGATTGGCCGTGAACTCGGTGCCGAACGTTTTGATTCAATCCAAGCGCTCGTTCAATCGGCTTCTCGCTTTGTGATTTTGTTCCACTTGGCCATCGCAACTTTGTTGGTGGTGAGTTTACCAATTGTTGTTCCTCTACTATCAGCGGACAACACAATGCAAGACTGGTTAAAGCTAGCGCTTTGGGTGATTCCGTTTAGCTACGGCCCTTTAGGTTTGTGTATGGTTGTGACTTCCATCTTCAACGCATTAGGTAAACCAAAAACTGCCCTATTCGTTTGCTTTGTAAGATTGGTCGTTCTGTACATCCCAGCGATTGCTATCGGTTCGTTACAGTGTGACATTTTTACAATCGTCATCGCGGCGACAATTGCTAACGTTCTAGCAGGTTTGTTTGCATGGTTACAACTTACTGGTTACGTAAAACAAAACTTGTCTGCGACTCAAGCGTCGATGTTGGAAGTGGAAGCAGTGAAGTAGCAACGGATTTTGGATTGAAAAAGATAAACGCCCACACTTTTGAATAAGTGTGGGCGTTTTTGTTTGTAGAACTGAGATAGCGAAACGCTTAGCTTCTCTTCATTCTGGCTGTTTTAGGGCAAAGCGATTTAGAAAGGTAGTTTAGTTTGTAGCTCTCTAGGTAAGGCTTTGTATTGAAAACATCGTAGCAAGTGGTCATCTTCGCTTCACCACTGAAATACACCGATAATCAATAATACCCGGGATATTTCTAGTGATTAAATGTGTTAGTCTTGGTGAAATAAAGCAAATATGGAACCTGTTTTTATGTTGGGTAAGTTCACTAAGGTGATTGACTATTTCTCTGATATGGGTGTTCCACCTCAAACGGTTGAACCCCTGTCAACTCAGTTTAAATTGCTCTCACTAAACCCATCAGATATCTTGCTCGCACAGGGCTCCCAGCAGGACTATGGCTTTTTTATCATGTCCGGAATACTTAGAGCTTGTCATTACGGTGAGAACGGTCTTGAGCGATGCAAAGAGTTTTATTTTAAAGATGAGCTATGCTTCCTCTATTCAAGTTGGTTGCAGGAAATGCCTGCCCAATATCAAATCGAAGCTATTACAGCGGTAGAAGTAATAAGGATCCCCCTGAATTTACTGGCATTGCCTTCGTTCTCACAAGCCAAAGTCACACTGTTACAACAACAGTTAATTTTTAAGGAGCAGAAAGAAGCCCTGCTGTTACTCCACACGCCTGAGCAAAGGTATCAGCACTTACTGCAGTATTGGCCACATTGGTTAGCCAAACTTAATAACATTCAGATAGCCAGCTATATCGGTATTAGCCCTGTCAGCCTATCGAGATTGAAAGCCAGAATAAAAAGCTAAATATAAAAGGTAGAAATTAACTTTAGTTAATTCTTACTTCGGAACATCTACGCATAATCCCACCTCCATATTTATTCTAAATTTTGTAGGAGGGAAGCATGTCGGCATTTCTTTGGTCCCAAGTATTGATAGCAATCGCCATCGTATTCGATCTGATATCATTTCAATTTAAAAAAAGACAACAAATTGTTTGTTGCTTATGTGCATCCGGCATCTTGATTAGCACCCACTTTGTTCTACTAGAGCAATGGACCGCCGCAAGCTTAATGTTACTTGCGAGCATCCGCTACTTCACTAGTATCTTTACTACATCGAAAAGGTGGATGTTTCTTTATTTAACCTCTGCCTTAATGATCACTGTGGTGACCTTTGTTGACCTAATCAATTTGCTTAGTTTTGGCGGAACGCTGTTTCAGACCACAGCTGCATTTTGCAAAAGTGATCAACGCTTACGTCAATTAATGATTGTAGGAACTTTGCTCTGGCTAATACACAATTACCTCGCTGGCTCTCCTACCGCCGTACTGATGGAGTTGTTGTTTATTGGCAGCAATATTATCGGCTATTGTCGTTATTATGGGATACATTTGAGTCTGTTGACTCAAAAAAAGTCCATATAAATAGATGCCAATACTTACGTGACAAACACGATAAAAACGGTAGTTTTGGCAAAAAAAAGAGCGAGCTTATAGCCCGCTCAATATTCTTTAGATTGTTAGATTACTTTTTAGACCAAGCAAACTTTTCAAATACTTTGTCTACTGGCGTGTGAGCTACGTGGTTTACGTAGTTACTGATCACTTTTTGCGATAGACCAAGGATCACTTCTAGAACCTGCTGCTGGCCGTAACCCGCGGCAAAAAACGCAGCTAGGTCTTCTTCTGATACATTGCCACGCTCACGAACGACAGCAAGAGTGAAGTCTTTTAGTGCTTGAAGCTTTTCAGTTGGCATTGCTTCATCGTTACGCAGTGCTTCAGTCAATGCAGGATCAACCTTCATTGAGTGCGCGATCCCAGTGTGTGCAGGGACGCAGTAGTGACACTCGTGTTCAACATTGATGGTTTGCCACACAACTGTTAACTCTTCAGCGTCGAATGATGTGTTCGTGAATTGCTGATGCAGTTGCGTATACGCTGTTAGGATTTGAGGAGACTCAGCCATTACTGCGTAAAGACCAGGAATCATCCCCATTTGCTTTTGTGCACCTTCAAGGATTGCTTTACTTTTTTCTGGTGCTGACTCAACAGTGTGTAGTTTAAATTCGCTCATTATCTCTTTCCTATTCTCTAACTTATTAACTTTACTGACTTATTTTACTTCTGGCTCTAGCAGCACTTTGGTTACGAACAGACGAACCGCTGGTGCTACAAAGGCTAAAATTAACAGTGCAGATGGCACCATTTGTGAAACCGCGTTTAACCATGCATCAAAGAATACGCCGTTCTCTGGCAGTGTTTTAGCTACCATGATGGCTGGCATGCTAAGAAGCATAGTAGGTAAAACCATAGAAACCATTAGTGGGTATTGGAACTTACGTGAAAACTTTTTCATGATTGACTCTCTTATGCCTGACTTCGATTGGCTAACTGATGGGTTCATATTAGCCCCGCCCATCACAATCAAAAATAGACAACATTGAACTTGAATCTTTCATATTTGAATGATTAACTCAGAGTGCAATCTTCAAGAGCGATCAATTATGAAAGCAAAAGACATCTCCAATCTCTATCTGTTTTGCCAATCTGTCGAGTGCGGTGGCTTTGCAGCAGCGAGCCTTAAAACACACGTTTCAGCCCCAACGTTATCAAGGGCGGTGGCAAGTCTTGAGGATAAACTGGGGGAAAAACTGGTACACCGGAATGCAAAACAGTTCCAACTCACGACAGCTGGCGACGAATATTACCAGCGCTTCGCTGCCCTATTTATGCAGCTGAATGATGAATGGACACAGCTCTCGAATAGTCAGCCCGTATTAACGGGTGAAATCCGAGTCTCTTGCCCTGAGCCGTTTGCTGATAATTTCCTGCAAAAGATGGCGATTGAGTTTATGCAGCTTCACCCAGAGGTATCCGTCACCATTCAATTTAGCGCAGGCACAGAACGTTTCTTTGATGAGCAGATTGACCTTGCCATTGTGACGACCCCACCTCACGCCAATCATTTAATACAGCGTCAGTTGTTTGAATCACCATTAATGCTAGCGGCATCACCTAGCTATATTGAAAAACATGGTCTGCCAGAACGAGCAGAAGAGTTGATGAACCATCAGCTACTCTCAGGGAATAACTTGCCATATTGGGAGCTAAAAGAAGATGGCAAGGCGATCCGCATTCCCTATCAGCCTCGTTACTCAATCAGCAGTCTGCGTTTAAATATTGATGCGACAATAGAAGGAGCTGGGATCTGTATGATGCCTAGAGCAGCCTTTGAAAAGCATGCAGCAAGAAAAGAGTTAGTAGAGATATTGCCAGACGTTGAATACCCAACGGGTAAAGCATTCTTGGTGTGGGCAGACAGAAAGCTGATAGCGACCAGAGTGGTTGCCTTTAGAGATATGATTTTTGAGCGGTTTGGGCAATCGGCGGAGTTTCTGGCTTCGATTCACTCAGAGCGAAATTCGTAGTTATTGTATTTATGAAATGCCTATTTATAAATGAAATGCGCCAGACTAGACGAACTAATCTGGCGTTTATTTTGTGACTTTAGCGATTACTTTTTACGAAAATATAGGAACGCATTTAACCAAGCTAATCCAAGAATAATCAGTGTCATTACAGGTGGTTTAGACTGAAGCGGTAGCACTTCTGCTGGCACATTTGGCAATAGGTGAACATACACCGCGACAATCATAATTGCGGTTGTTAATAGCGTTGATAATTGCATCGCTCTATCTTTAATCGGTGCCGCGAGTGCCTTGTTACCAATCATCACCACCAGTAGCAGTAAGCCTGCAAAAATCTCACCTAATTGGCCCATCCATCGAGACAGAGTCGGGAAAGGCAGTTCACTCAATGCGATTTGTTTTGCAAACATGGTCGTAAACGGGTCAAAGAATTTTACTGTTCCCGCCATCACCATAAAAGCACCAAGAAGGCCCGTTAGGATCTTTTGAACTTTTGTTCCTACGTTATCGGTTCTGTCATAGCTACGAACCAAAAAGACACCCGTAACGAGTAGCATTGTGACGATAAGAGATAGCTCAAGAATTAGTTGTGATGTGCTCATAGCAAACCTTCATTATGTGTTAGCAAGTTGATGGCGCTATTTTACGAAACACAATAAATTTCAAAAATAGACAGGTTTGAATCTTATTCGTTCAAAAATGAATGATTGAATTGTGTATGAGTTTGCCTCCTAGACACCTTTGAAGCCTCGATGATTACAAAGGTTCAACTAGCATTACCCAAGGTCTTACAACAACAAAAAATCTTATATGAACTTCATCGAGAAATTCAGTGGGGCTGGAGCAAGTTTCATTTGGTCAACAAACGTTGTATTGGACAATGAAGTTCTACTGAGATACGAAGCAAAAATAGCTTTAACCTCTAGCCCAAAGCCCGCAATCTAATTTCAATATAAAGGGACTCAAATGAGTCCCTTCTGTGTTTTAGAGCTGCTCACCCTACAAAACCGGCACGTGATGCGCTTCCACTTTGGTTTTGTGAATGTGGCTCATCTTATGGGTATTAACGAAGTCTGTTCCGCTCCTAAAGCCCGTTTTCACTTTAGTTGTGAGTACTGCAATGTTGTTACCAAAGACAACATCAGTGTGACGGGCGTATTCGCATTCCGTAGTCTTAACGCCTCGCTCAGCAAACCCCTGCTCCATCCTGCGAGAGTAAGTAACGAAGTCCGCTGGCGTGATTTTTTCGTCTAGTTTCGAGTTACTTGTTACTGCGCTGATTACATCTGCCGGTGACAACGATTTATCGAGGCTTTCTAAGACCTCTACTGCTTTTTTAGGATGTACCGTTGGTGGTCTTTGACAGGTATACATTTCGTAGAGGTACTCAACAACCGTCTCAATATCCTCTTTATTGTGTCCACCCATCAGATAACTTCCGTTACCTACCGCACCGCCGGAAAACTTGCTCTGGCCATTAAGGTGCTTAGCTAAATTACCATCGGGCTTGATGCTGACACCGATATCGAAGAAGTAATCTCCGGCATTTAAAGCTAGTAAGGAGACCATGTTCTTTACAAAAGCCGGGCTACCGTGATTGATGCTTGCCTCATACAATTCCGTCATCTTTTCGGCAATGACCGGCGTCTCCATGTTTTTCTTCTTCAGCAATTCATTCACTGAAACGAACTTAACATTATCCGGAAGCTCGACGCGTGAATCGTAACAAGTTCGCCCTTTAGTACGTCTATCAACATATATAACGTGTTTTACCTTCGGGGTAATTTTGGCATTACTAATAACGTTCAGTAGGCCATGTTCCTTTTCAACACTGGGAATAATATTGTCTTCACCACTTTCCGCTTTTGTATTAACCCAACAATAAGCAACGGTCTTGGTTGGTAGCTTGGAAAAACTCGGTTTCGCGCACAACAAAGAACTGAGTCCACTCTTTTTCTTATTTTCTTTTAATGGTGTTAGCGCTACGTCGGTGTTTTCGTTGCTGCGTTCAGCAATGACTCTTTCTCGATTTGCTGCCCAGCGTTTATTGTCTGCTTGTGTCACTTTTAGCTCTTCCTTACGAGCTAAACGTTGTTGGGTGGCACGTTCTTGAACAGATTGTTGTACTTGTTCTGTGTGGTCACTTGGAGAAGATTGATATCGCATTAAGTTGGCCCTAATTATCAAATGTAAGAATTTGTTACAATATGATAAATTTGACACTTAGAATAAATAGTGGTGATGAAGTAACCGCTCAATAAGATATTATTACTAATTAAAAGCTCATTATGAAGGGGAAAATCACATTATTTTCTCTTCTATATAATGGTAATGAGTACGGTAAATATCATTAGATATTAATTATTGTATATTTACTCTAATTTACCATGAAGAAAAAATTAATTAGAAACTTGATTAAATAAGTATTACCTAATTTACTCTTAAATAATTAAACAACAACTAATTAATACTTGGCATTATTTAAGAGCAACTAAAACGAGACTGTTTGCTTCCATAGTAGGAGTATAGATAGGTAAATAAATGATGAATTGGGCACAACTTTAAAGAGCTTACTTCTACTTCGAGTAAAGCTGATATAACCTTTGTCACAACCGTGACCTTATAAGAAAAACCTCAGAGGAAAGAAGGCTAAATGTTGACGTCTATTCAAAAGCACAAAAAATGGAAACGAGCTGCACTCGCCCTACTGATGCTTGTCGGAGGTACTTTGGTTTATAGTCAATCGAGCACCAATGTTTCACACTCTGAAGAGGCAAAGTTTTTAATTGGACAACTGAAAGCTGTCCTTGATTCTGGGAAACGATATGCTCATGAAAATGGCACCCTGCCACCAATCACCTCTGATACAGACCCCAAATTTGGTTACCTGAACATCAATAACTTAATAGAAAACCCAGGTTTATCTACATGGCAAGGACCATACCTACCTTACAGCGATACATGGATTGGTGGTGACCAGTACATCGGCCATCCAGACTATCTGGCAACACAATTGCTGCTAAAAGAAAAAAACAGTCAGTGGGCGCGAGGAAGCTCAGAAACAGGGTGCCAATCGTCATCATCAGCTTGCTCCCTAGCCGCTTGCATCTGGTTAGTTCCAATCACAGTAGCACAAGAGATCAACCAGATCGTGGACGGTGATGTGAGTACAGAAAGCTCAGATCCAAAAGGAAAAGTACGTTACGACAAAGCTTTTTGGGGTGCGCTTGTCTGCTTGGTAGGAGATGACTATCCAATGCCCTCTAAAGTGCAACGCTAACGCTTGCTGATTTTGCGAACCACAAAGAGCTGTCACATATCTGTAAAAGGACCAAAGATTAATATGATAAACAGTTCCTTTCGCCTCTCCACAGCAGATATAAATACATAAGCCCGCTTATTGCAGAAATGGTAAGCATCACCCAATAAGCGCCTTCCAAGCCAAACCAACTTGCAGATAAACCCGCCGTTAGATAGGTAAGCAACCACCAAAAGTGTGTTAGAGAGAAATGAGCAGCGAAATACTGGCTTGCCTCTTCCCCTTCACAAACATCATTAATAATTAACCCTGATGTCGTCTGGATGCATGACATTCCCACCCCCAAAGAAAAACAAAGGACGACAAAACCAATCCAACTAGGCAACCAAGTCCCGAGATAAAATGCTGCACTTATCAATAAAAGCCCATGAAGATGATAACGTTGTGGTTTGTTGATTCGTACTAACTTGGGTAGCACGAGAGCAACAACCATTGAACCCAAACCAACAGTAAACAGTGCAAGCGCTGTTTCACTATCTCCGCCTAGTAAAACATCATGAACATACACAACGGTATTAACGATAACCATCGCACTTGCTGATGCTACGGCAAGGTAAGCACACCAGAGTAAGCGCAAAGATGGGTGACCCAAATAAGCGGAAAGACCATTGTACAAAGAGCGGAACTTGAGAGTTTCAGTCTTACTAATTTCCTTCTCAACGGACGGTATAAAAGAAACAAGAATCAGTATTGCTGACAGTACGAATGTCATAGCATCAATCCAAAACAACTGACGAAAACTCAATATCGTTAACAAGATCGCACTTAATACAGGGCTCACTATTTGCTCCAAGTCATAAGCAATTCGACTGAAAGATAAAGCCTTTGTATAGAGCTCTCGCACGGGTAACACACTTGGTAGCGTTGCCTGATATAGCGGCGTAAAAGCAGCAGAACAAGCGTTGATCGCAAACATAAGCACATAGACATGCCAAACCTGATTCGCGAATGGCAATGCGACAAATAGCATTGCTCTAATCAAATCTAAAATGATCAACGCTTTCTTTTTCGACCATCGTTGGCTTAATACCGCAAAAATTGGCGCTAAGACTATGTAAGCGATCATCTTAAGAGCAAAAGCGATACTTAACACTACACTTGCATCGCTATCTGCCAACTCATAGGCAAGTAACGCAAGGCAAACAGAACTCAATCCAGAGCCTAACAAAGAGGTAACCTGAGCAACGAATAACCTGACGTAATCTCTATTGCCCCATAAAGATTTATTGCCCATAAGACTCATATCGCCACCTCTTGTTGTAGCGCATCGAGATCTCCGATGTATTGGCGTTTACAAGATTTCCCATCACTCATATATTGGAATTTTTCGTTTCCTTTTCCACATACAACAACGAGATCCCCTCTATTGCTCAATTGCTTAGCTAGTGCGATCGCTTCAGTACGATCATTTACTTCAAAAGTTGGAGTATCACCGACCCGAGAACTGAGTATTCTAAAGAGTTCACTTTGCAATACGCCCATTGGGTCATCTGAGGTAAAAATAACAAGGTCAGCGTATTGGGCGCAGACCTCTCCAATATGGCCAGCTTGCTGAATACGGTCTCCCGTTACCCCTGCGACCACAATCAACCTTTGCTGTGCCTTTTCCCGTACTGCTTTTAAGAGCGCATTTAATCCATCACTGTTGTGCGCATAATCAACCAGTCCCAAAGCACCGTTTGATAATTCAATAAACTGCGCGCGCCCAGGAGGCATGCTTATGTTTTCAATAGCTTCTGAAATGCTTTTTATATTCCAGCCCATCGACGCCAATATGGATGCAATTGCGAGAGCATTCTCAACATTGTACTCAAAAGGCATTGGAGAGCTTACCTCGTGACTATCTTGGCCAATCGTCAATAGAAAGCGCATTCCACTTAAGCTTGGCTTTAAATTTGTCGCCGTTATATCAGCAGCAGGGTCGCTCATTGAAAAAGTAATGACTTTGACTCTTTTTGAAGCTCTATCTAGTGCAGAGGTAGCATGTGGATCGGAGAGATTAACCACCAAGGTACCGTTTGGTTGTATACGATCGACAATTTGAAGCTTCGACTGAACATAATTATCTTTAGTGCGATGAAAGTCTAAGTGGTCAGCGCCAATATTCGTAATCACACCAACTTCAAGCGAAACAAATCCCGCTCGGTCTTGATTGAGGGCATGACTACTCAGTTCCATCACGTTGAACTCAGTTTGATCGCTTTGCATCGTCTTAAACATGTTCAACAAAGCAACACCATCTGGCGTTGTATTGTTTAAAGGAAGCATGTCTTCATTGAGTTTTGCTCCAAGCGTTCCTATGTAAGCACTTCGATGGTTTTGATTGAGGATTTGATTTAAGCAGTAAGAAACCGTTGTTTTGCCATTGGTGCCAGTGATACCGATGTGACGCATAGACTGATGTGGGTGTCTGTAGTACGCCTTGATCAAAGCAAGAGATTGATAGTAACTTTCGGTCACTATGGTAGGAACAGTAAGGTTCAGCGGCTGATTACAAACAACAGCACTCGCTCCCCGCTCCACAGCATGCTGAGCAAAGTCATGCCCATCAAGGCTAAGACCTTGCCGACAAACAAATACATCATTTAATTGAACTTCATCACTTCTGGTTCTAAAAGCACTAACTTCTAACGAATCCAATATTTTTAATTGTTCTGAAATTACATGGTTTGCCATCTGAAACTCCTTAACTCAAAGCTCAGCCGAGTATAAGAAGCCAATCTTCATTAATGAAATCGAATGATTTTATAATCCGCATCGAATAGACTAATAACCAAATCATTAGGGAGAGATACTTATGGCCGAAGTAAATTGGCAAAGAGTTGACCTGAACTTATTGCTTACCTTTGATGCATTGTTTCGCTATCGCAGTGTCTCCAAAGCCGCAGAGTCTTTGCACTTAGGCCAACCCGCAACTAGTTATAACTTAAAAAGGTTACGTGAGTTGTTGTCCGATCCTCTGTTTGAAAGGGATGGCAATACAATGCGCCCAACAACAAGAGCGTATGAAATCGAGCCTAAAGTAAGGCAGATCATGACTATTTTTAGTCACGACATAATGAATCTAGAAGGGTTTCAGCCTGAGAATTTTTGCGGTACTTTCAAAGTTGGATTCAGTGATTATGCTGAACAAATCTTCGCTCCCCAACTCTTTGATCAATTACAAAACTTAGCACCCAATGCAAAAGTCATTTTTAAACCGGTAGACAGCAGCAATTGCGTAGATGAACTGGAATCGAGAAATGTTGATCTGTGTATTGGTGTATTCTCTGAGCTGCCGGCCAAATTAAAGAGTACATTCCTGTATCGAGAAAAGCATTTATGTACGTTTGATAACCAGGTTTTAGAGTGTGATTTACCGATTTCGTTGCAAACTTACTTAGACACTCCCCAAATGATCGTCACCGCAAATCAAACGTTATCTACTCGAGTGGACAAAACGCTGAGTGAGCTTGGCGTAAAAAGAAACGTCGTTTTGGGTACCACGCGATTTTTAACAATCAGAAGAATGCTAACGGGTCGGAAAATCTTAGCCGTAATGGCAGAAATGGTGAGTCGAACAGACCTGATTGACGACTCGTTAACTCTTTGTGAGCCACCTATTGATATTCCGGACTTTGACGTAGAACTCGTTGCTTTACGCGCTGATAGTGCCCATCCCCGAATTTCATGGCTATCAGACCTCATCACTAGTGTCGTGATTGAAAAGGTGAATCACCTACGTACCAAAGTCGATTAATATTGGAATTAAAAAGCCCTCACTTAGAGGGCTTTTGATTACTTTTATAGTACTCGTTTGATTTGGGCGTAATCACCATTTGTTTTCAATATGACCATTACTTTGCCCTTATTTCTGTTTCTAAAGAACCAACCATGGCTCCCATCAAAAGCAGCGACAAGCTCCCCCTCACCGCTTGGAACTCCACGACCTCTCTCGTAGCTAATCGACTGACCGTTCCCATCACCGTGAGTATCGTGATTCACAGGTCCACCTTTCGATCTCCACTCATACTGAGCAACCTGCCCTTTATTCATGACAAGCTTCACTTCTGCCCCTTGACCTGGTTCGAGAGAAATTATCTTGCGATCGCGCCAAACTGGCTCCTCTGTTTTGTTACTCTCGGCGACAGAGCCCATGTTTTCTTCAACAAGTTCATTCGCTTTGGTCGCCGTTTTCGGTGCTTCACTTTCCACTTTTGTTGCAACTAAAACTCGAGTTCTGGCTTCATCTTCTGCGGCTTCCTGCTCTAATTGAGCCTTGATCTCTCCCATTTCCGTCAAACCAAGTACTTTGCCAACCCCGGTTGGGTCAATAGCATATTCCGCAGGTAAAATAACGGTAACGAGCAGTACCATCGCCGTAGAAAGCGCAATCAGTGTCGAACGAATAAGCTGTTTGGTTGTAGGCAGTTCCGCGCGTGTTGGCATATCAGAGTTATACATAATTATTTCCTTTTAATTTTATTGAGCGACAACGTAGCCGGTTAATTGATAGCCAATGAGCATGAAACCCAAGCTCATCATGACGATATTGACTGAGTATGCTTGACGGACGAAGCTTGTGTGCCTCCTCCAAAATCCCATAACAATCAATATGCAGCCTAGGGCGATAAGTTGCCCAATTTCCACGCCTATGTTGAACGCCAACAAGTTAGGAATTAACCCGTCAGGAGAGATATCGTATTCAATAATTTTTGACGACAAGCCAAAGCCATGGCAGAACCCAAACAAAAGTGTCGCGACTTTAGTGTTAGGCTGAACGCCGAACCAACGCTTAAACGCACCAATGTTATCCATTGCCTTGTAGACCACCGATAAGCCGATGATCGCATCAATAATGTAGCTGTTAATACCAATATTAAAGTACACACCAAGCAACATTGTTGACGAATGGCCAAGTGCGAACAAACTGACATACAAAGCGATATCTTTCATCTTATAGAGAAAAAAGATCACGCCGAGCAAGAAGAGAATATGGTCATACCCTGTCACCATATGTTTCGCACCTAAGTACATAAACGAGATTATATTTGTACCTGAGATTTCTTGGATATATCCCTTATCACCCTGAGCGACAGCGTGAGCAAGTGCCTCTGTGCTGATCAAAGAGACAAAGATAAAGATGAGGTAAAGCGACCTCTTACAAAGTTGTGTCGGGATGGTTAGACACGACTTCTCGCATGAAGAGAATAAATTCATGTAATTTCCATTGTTTTGCTTATTGTCTAGTAACCGCAGTTAGCGGCAAGTTTTATTCAACAAACAAACTTCTTGGAGGACGTTCGAGCTTAAAGGGACGGTAGAGTGGTTTACCGTCTAGTAGGTTAGCAGCAATCAACACTAGCCAATTGAGTGAAACCATAGGCTGCACGGCACGTAATGTGGCAGCATCATAGCTATGGTGATGGCTACTCATATCATGTTGAAACTGATGCTCACTATCAACAGCATGAAACTCATGATGATGATCATGTGAATGTGAGTCTGAAGAATAATTAGTTGGGAGGGTGTGTGAGCGAAACTCACCAACAGCAGAAGACGTCATACAAATAGTAATAACAAGCAGCATGAAAGAGCTAATCGTGCGATGTAATGAATTAGATCTTATAGTCATTGCTATCTTTTGTGCGTCTGAAGAAGTTATAAGCGTTATATTATAACAATTTCGAAAGATCAAGATGGATTAAAGACTCCGTTACCTTGATCCCGGACTCTTTGCCTTTCCTACGCATTCATACGAATAAGCCATTTGCCTCTGAACAAAACTGGAAGTGTGCTTTGCAATATGCAGGCAGTCAAATACCCTGATTCCAGTGACAATGTATGTAAAAAATAAAGGGACTCAAACGAGTCCCTTGGTGGTTTCAAATAAGCTTAAGCATTCGCGATTTTTTGCAGCTCTGCTTTATTCTCTTCTAACCAAGCTTCGAAGCTCTGAGGTTGCTTGCCTGTCAGTTGTTCAAACGCTTCACTTGTACCATCTGAGTAGTTTCCGCGGTTGTGCTTATCCATTGTCACACACAACTCTACGATGGGAGCAGGCAACTCAAACGACTCAAGCTGTGCTTGGTAATCTTCGTCAGACAGGTTAACCATGTTGATAGACGTACCGAGAACTTGCTCTATCACTTTCGCCATTTCTGCATGTGTCATAGATTGCGCACCGTTCATTGGCAATACCACTTTGCCCTGCGCTGGTTTCACGAGAGCAGATGCCGCAGCAAAAGCGAGATCTTTGCGTGATAGTTGTGCAGAGCGCCCTTCTGCTGCCGACGTCAACCAATGACCCGATTGTAGAATGCTCGCAAAGTATTCTGCCAAGTTCTCGAAGTACCAGTTGTTACGCATGATGGTCGCATTCGCGATACTGCTTTGTTTAATCGCATTCTCGGTCGCTTCATGCTCATGAGCGAACATCACTGGTGAGCTTTCTGCCGAAGGCATTGACGTGTAAGCAATATGGCTCACCCCTACTTTTTCTGCTGCCGCGACAGCATTCAAGTGTGCTTGAGTGCGAGGACCAGAGGCGTCGATGCTGATCAAGAGCATGCTGTCTGCTCCTTGGAAGGCTTTCTCTAGTGACTCTGGGCTTGAAAAATCTGCTTCGCGAACATCCACACCTTGGCTTGTTAACGCTTGCAGTTTGCCTGCATTGCGAGTGGTCACAATCAATTGGCTTGGTTGTACATTGAGGCCTTCAAGCAATGCTTTTACCACTTGTGAACCTAGTTTACCTGATGCGCCTGTTACTAGAATTTTGCGATCTGACATGATGGTTTCTCCATTCAATTCTTACATTATTTCTTTCTGAATAAGGCGGAAATGACCAAGCTGTTTTGGCTTCCCGCTGTCGATGGAGACACTATATCGTTTGATGATTGATAGATAATTAGCCTTTGATTAAACTAATTGTTCACTCTGACTAAACAATACTAAATAGCTTTTGGGAAGTAATCGGTATGATCTCACTCGATGACATGATGGTCTTTGCCAAAGTGGCAGAGAAGCAATCCTTTACTCAAGCAGCTGACGATCTTGATATTGGCAAAGCACGCGTCTCACAAATCGTCTCTAAACTAGAGCAAGCGTTGAATACTCGTCTGTTGCATCGCACGACACGCTCCCTTTCGTTGACTGATGCAGGTTTACGCTACTACGAAAAGTGCAAACTCATTGGTGATATTGCGTCTGAAGCTAACGCAGAAACACAAGATGCCAATCAAATCCCAAGTGGGACGATTCGTATCTCCACGCCTAGCTCCGCTTTAGTCGATATATTAAGTGAGTTCTTACACCTCTATCCGGAAATCAAACTCGATATTATTGAGAGCGACAGTTACAGCAACCTGATTGAATCTCGTTGTGATATTGCACTGCGTGCCTCTTCCGCTTTAGAAGATTCGAGTTTATATGCGGTTAGACTGGGCTATTTTCGCGACATGATTTGCGCTACGCCAACCTATCTCAGCAAGGTAGAAACGGTATCGACACCGGAAGATCTTCTCTCGCTAGATTGGATTAGCCACCATATTGTTCACGGCGATAAGCAACTCACGATGACCAACAACCAAGGTCAGGTCACGCGCTTGGTTCACAGTCCAAAAGTGCAAGTGAGAACTGCTGCGACAGTCAAAGAGTTTGTTTTGAATCATCTTGGGTTTGCCATCATGCCAAGCTTTATGATGAAGGAAGAACTAGCTCGTGGAGATTTAGTTCGCATCCTACCCGATGTGCACGACTTAGAGATTCCGATTTATGCGGTGTATCAAGAGAAAGCCTTGATGCCGCTTCGAGTTCGCACTCTCATTGAATTCTTGAAGCAAAAAACCGATGCGTTTGAATAGCGTCGAACGTCTCCTATGAAACTCAGTAATCCCTAAGCACAGTCTTCCCAAAAGAAAAGCCCACCGAAAGTGGGCTTTGTTCTCTTCTAATAGCGAGAATAACGATTAGTAGCTCGCTTGAATGCTGACACCGCTATAGTTTGAGTAACCTTGAATCATAACGTGGTAACGGCCACTTTGTGTTGCGCTGACCGTACATGTCTCATTGTTACCGTATTTGAAAGGTCGACAGTCCCATGCATTCAGTGCTGGTTTTGCACCAAAACGGAGATACAAATCCGCATCACCGCTGCCTCCATACATTTGTACTGTTAGGCGCTGCCCGGCTTCTACATCAACATAGTAATACGCTACTTGACCGGTTGAGCCACTTAAACCACTCACTGGCACACCCGAAGTTAACTTACCTTCTGGGTCCGGTATTGGATCAGGGCCGCCACAGTCTTGGCCACAATCTGCATCCGTTAAGCTATAAAGTAGCTTGTTCACGCTGCCTCTTGTATCCGTCACCTTTCCGCTAGTTGCGCGGCTAACGATCAAGGCTTCCACTTGGCTTGGCGACAACGAACTGTTTTCTTGAAGATACAGTGCTGCTACACCCGCTACATGTGGCGTCGCCATCGAAGTACCACTAATGGTTTTGTAACCACCGTCATACCATGCAGATTTGATTTGTGAGCCTGGCGCAAACACGTCTACACAACTGCCCCAGTTTGAAAAACTCGAACGTGCGTCCGTGCTTGTGGTCGAGCCGACAGTTACACCAGTAGCAACGCGCGCCGGAGAATAGTTACACGCATCGGCGTTGGAGTTACCTGCTGCTAGCATAAAGCTGACACCTGATTGGACCGCACTTTGCACCGCACTATCGAGAGCGACAGATTGACCGCCACCCAAACTCATGTTGGCGACTGAAGGTCCGGAAGCATTCGCAGCTACCCAATCCACACCGGCGATAACACCAGACGTTGAACCCGAGCCGCTACAACTCAATACTCTCACACCGACAAGGTTGACGTTTTTTGCAACACCATACAAGCTGCCGCCAATGGTGCCCGCGACGTGTGTGCCGTGTCCATTACAGTCACTTGCATCTGCATCGTTGTCGACAAAGTCATATCCTGAAACCGAGCGACCACCGAACTCAACATGCGCGTTGTTCACACCAGTATCGATAATATAAGCCGTTACCCCAGTCCCATCAAAGTTGGCACTGTAGTTGTTATCGAGTGGTAAGTTACGTTGGTCGATTCGGTCTAGTCCCCAAATGGCGTTGGTTTGATTTGCGTCTGCCGAGACTATTGGGTCAAGCGATAGGATTCTGTCCTGCTCAATGTAATCCACACGAGGATCAGAACGCAGATCTTTCAGTTGCTCAGGACTCAAGTTAGCGACAAATCCGCTGATCGAGTGGTCAAAAACCGACTCCACTTGTATCGAATATAAACCGGACATGCGGTCTACAGACTGTTGCGTGAATTGCTCGAATTCCGGTGAGTTGCTCGCCATCATTTGCGGTTGTTGAAATACCACTATGTAGCGATCTGCAATGGCGATGTCGTCCGGAGCAAGCATCAAAGTGGCAGGCAATGCGTCGGGAGCTTGTTGTAACTCTGCACTGTCCGCAATCTCATTAGATTGCGAAAAAGCGATAGAAGAATGAAAACAGAGTGCCGAGGTGATACAACAACTTAGTAGTTTCTTTAACATAAAATGTTCCTTGAAATCATAGTCTTGTTGAATTTTACCTAGTACCAAACTGTCAACACGAAAACACAGACAACCAGCGTAGTACGCTCAATACGTGCTGCAGTGACGTTACACAAATCAAACTAGACAATGAGCAACCATATGCATAACTGATAATAATTCACATACTCAGAAACATGATCAATAACCAAGCTTTATTGAAATTGAAATGCAAAGATTCATTTAGACTTAGAGCAAAATCCCTAAAATAGAATAATTCTACACACCTGACTTATTGCCTGTTATATACGCTCCCCTTACCGACAATTTACGCAATAAAAACCTAGCTTCTCCTATTTATTAGGCTTTTCGCCTACCAAGGTTCATTTGATTGCATAATTGACCTAAATCAACGAACCTGTCGTTTATATTCTTTGCATATTTGTAAATGAAAGGTGACCAACTGCTTGGGAAACTAGCAAAATCAAATCGTGCAAAGTTTGTGCGTTTTTAACATCGTTTTTTGCCATAAAAACCATCGATTTTTTGCATTTTATCGAATAAAACGATTGCTATACCGTGACTTCCAGAGCGTACCAATAAGAAGTACGCCGCCCTAGTGAGAGTGAAAAATCACTTAAAAAGGAAGTTATTATGAAAACTCTTATAGCAGTGAGCGTCTTGTCAGTCCTATCTTTCGGTGCCTACGCAGAGCGCCAATCCGCAGAGCCCATCAAGGTAATCGAGCCAGTTGCTGGACTTGATGCGAAGAAAGTAGAACTGGGTAAAACGTTGTGGTTTGAACCTCGTTTATCCGCCTCCAACACCATTTCTTGTAACTCTTGCCATAACATCGCAAAAGGTGGCGTCGATAACCTACCAAGCTCCATTGGTCATAAATGGGCAATTGGCCCTATCAACTCACCAACGGTGTTTAACTCGGATTTGAACTTTGTTCAGTTCTGGAATGGACGCGCAAAAGATTTGCAAGAGCAAGCGGCTGGCCCGATCGAAAACCCACTTGAAATGGCCTTTAGCCACCAGCTTGCGATCGACACGCTCAAGTCGATTCCTCAATATCGCGAGTGGTTTAAACAAGCCTACGGCAGTGAGACGATCACCATTGATAACGTGACTGATGCAATTGCGACCTTTGAACAAACCTTACGCACACCAAACGCGCCGTTCGATCTTTGGTTAAAGGGCGACGATAACGCACTAACAACAGCGCAGGTCGAAGGCTACAACTTGTTTAAAGCGAAAGGTTGTACAGCATGTCACAGCGGCCCTCTCGCGGGTGGTCAAATGTACCAAAAGATGGGCTTAGTGAAGCCGTTTGCAACGGATAACCCAGATGTTGGACGTAAAGCGATCACGGGCAATGATTTCGATAAGTTTGTCTTTAAAGTACCGACACTGCGTAACATCGAACTCACCTATCCGTACTTCCACGACGGTTCAGTTTGGGATCTAGAAGAAGCTGTCGCCATGATGGCAGATCTTCAGCTTGGTCAGAAACTGACGAAAGATGAGTCGGTCAAAATTACTGAGTTCTTACACTCACTAACGGGTGACCAACCAGAGGTAACACTTCCTCATCTGCCACCATCAACCAACGAGACGGCACGTCCAAATATCTAACTCGGTCGTACATAAACTACAAAGGAGCCGGCTTTGGCTCCTTTGCTTTGGTTTGCCGGTATAGATAGACGTGATGTGAATTAACTCGTTGCGACTAATTGGCTCATCGCTTTCACAAATCGTTCTGACTGCTCTAACATTGGTGTATGAGCCGATTCTGCAATGATTTCGAGCTTCATATCTGCCTCTCCAAAATCAATCTGATCCCATGATGAAACTGGCGCAATGCTGAAATCTTTCTCTCCACTGATCACTAATACCTGTACAGCAGGAAGTTGCTGATAAATCGCCGTATCAAATTCAGCAAACACTTCTCCCCACAGCTTATCTAACAGAGCGGTATGGGTTGGAAACCCTTCCCACAACGGCAGTTCATTAAACTCCGGATCATACCAACGCATCGCGCCTAACCGATGACACAAGTGAACGAATTTTCGCTCCGGATTTTGCTCAATGTCGCGAGCAAGCAATGGGAAATTGCGTTCGAAAACTTGCTTTCTCTCCTCGTCCGCTTCTTGTTCCCAACATTGAAATTGGAGCGCCTGCATTTGTGGTGACAAATTTGGCGAGATGTTCGCAAGCACTAAACCTTCAACATATTGAGGAAACGTCACGGCAAAATGGGTTGCCATTAGTGCATGCCCAGAATGACCAAACACCCACGCTTTCTCGATACCGAGCTCATCCATGACCAATTTAATGTCAGCACTGATGGCCTCTAACGTTGCGTCAGTTGCATTGGGAATAACGTCGCACTCAGCAAAGCCGCAATGGTCGACAAAAACACATTGGAAATGGTCGAACAATGCAGCTGGCATGACACGCAAATAGTAATCTGCGCTGCCGATAATAATTAAAGGGATACCTCTACCACGAACGATAGTTTTAAGGTGGTAATGACCAGATTGAATGGTTTGATTCTTATTCATGATGTTTACCTAATTTAATTCGAGTTTGTTCCCTCCGAATATCAGAGTAGAACGTGAAGTTTGAAAAATCAGGCAAGTGTCGTCAGCGAATAAGTTTCATGTGTTAGTTGAGGTAAATACTGAGGAACGAAAATTCTATCTAGCGAACCCTATATGATCAAGCGCCTTGATCTTTGTGGACGGACACAAAAAAGGGACGATAAACCACGCCCCTTCTTTTCTATTACCAGCTAACCGTTGCCTAACAGTTAACTGTCGTCAATAAACTTCAAGCAACATTCGCCGACTTGTTTGTATCGCTGCCTTGTTCAAAGAACTCTTCATGTAGCGCACAAATTGCTTCTTTATACTCATCGTCACTCACAACAAACTGCACGTTAACGTTTCTCATTGATGAGTGAAGAGCAATGGGTGTCACGTCGCGATTCATCAGTGCAAAAACGCCTTTAGCTAACGTTTTATTGGTATCGATTTGAGAACCGATTGCGGAGATGAGCGCTACCATACGCCCATTAATTGAGGCTTGTGGGTAGCGTTTCTCTACTTTATAGCGCACCTTTTTTAAGCTCTCTACACTGCCGCCTAGATAATAGGTGATAGAGTTTGCGTTCATTTCCTTCCCTATGAGATTGACGCGAGCATCAGCGATTATCTCCATCAACTCGTAGCTGACGTTATCTACCTTTCCAACCATGGTTTGATCAAATAGGTGAAGCGCAAATACTTTCTGCTTACCGGCAATGATTTCAATGCGATCACTCTCCGGACGATAATCAGCAGAGATCAGTGTTCCTTTATGTTCTGGCTCAAACGTATTTTTGATCTGCAATTCAATCCCACTTTCGCGCAATCCTGCCGCCGCATTTGGGTGAATCGCTTCCATACCCAGATTCGCTAACTGATCAGCCACATCATAATTAGTGGTTCCAATTGGATTGACACGCTCAACACCAACAACCCTTGGGTCTGCAGAGCTTAAATGGTATTCCTTATGAATTATCGCCAAATCGGCTTTGGTTGTTGCAGCAATTCGACTGAAGGTCATTTCGCTGTAACCTCGATCATAAGTGTGCATCAGCCCTTCTTTGCAATACGCATAACCCGTCACGATTGGTAGCTCTTGGGTCACATCTATTTCTTCAAACGCTTCGCGTATCGTCTCATCTAAACTGCGAGGTTGTTGGTTATCCCAACCGGATAGATCAACAAAGGTCGAGTTAATTCCCATGTTTTTTAGCTTTAATGCGGTGTTATAAGCACTGTGCGCTTCGCCAATGGATGAGAGAAACTCACGAATTTGCGGTAAGTACTGGCGTAGAGAAAACTGCCCGTATTGGCAAGTTTCTAGAATATTGGTTACACATATTTTGGCTTCTGAAATGCGAGAACGAATGAACTTGTCCGCGCGCATGCGATTCATCGGATCGGCAAAAATATGTTCGTTTGTCAGCAACATACGGCTTTCAACATACGCTAGCGCGTCTTGCCAAGCTTCATCTCGTTTAGCGATAAGCTGATAGACACCTGGTTTACTGGTTTTTTTGCATTCCAATAGAGCGTCTGTCATTCCGCCATAAGCAGAAACAACAAAAACTCGGTTATATGGGTTTTGTGGACGAAGAAGAATGTTGTCGAGTACAGCATCGAATGCTGTCATAGATGTACCGCCGATTTTTTCTACGGTAAATGTCATGAGGGGGGCCTTAATGATTGGTAATTTGAAAGAGTTAATAAGAAAAAGGGGTGAAACATCCCCCCTTTAAAACATCAATGGGTTAGTCGACGAGAGGATAAACGCCATTTTCGTCGTGAACTTCCGCACCCGTGATTGGGGGATTGAACACACACGCCATGACCATTTCTTTGTTTTTATAGGCGCGTAGGTAATGCTCGTCATGCTTGTCTAGGATGTATAGCGTACCCGGTTTGATTGGGTAAGTTTCACCGCCAACGACTTCAATTTCCCCTTCTCCACTCATGCAAAATACAGATTCCAAATGGTTCTGATAATGAATGTGTGTTTCGGTTCCTTCGTATATCGTCGTGATATGGAATGAGAAACCCATATTGTCGTCTTTCAATAACATACGGACACTTTCCCAGTTATCAGACACAACTCGTCTTTCGCTATTGCGACACTCATCGAGTGTTCTAACGATCATAATTCTTTCCTTGCTATGATGCTTGTTTGAAAAGTTTGCTTGCGATGGCTTCAACCGAGCCCTCGAAGATATTAAGCCCTTGGGTAAGTTCGGCTTCAGAAATGGTCAATGGGCAAAAGAACTTCACCACCTCATCATTTGGCCCTGCGGTTTCAATCACCATTCCGTTCTCAAAACACGCTTTTGCAATATCACTAGAGATTTCACCGTCCTTACATTCAATACCAATCATCATCCCGCGACCTTTGCGCTGTATAAACATTTCTGGGAATCGTTTTACCGATCGCTGAATGACTTCATCAACCATGTTCGAACAACGTTTGATGTGCGCTTCAAAACGGTCATTTGACCAATATGTTTCGATTGCTTTCGCCGCTGTCACAAACGCATGATTGTTGCCCCGGAATGTTCCGTTATGTTCGCCCGGTTTCCATTTATCCAACTCAGGTTTTAATAGAACGATGGCCATTGGCAGACCATAACCGCCAATCGATTTTGACAGCGTTACCATGTCTGGCTTAATGCCCGATGGCTCGAAGCTAAAGAAGGTACCCGTACGACCGCAGCCTGCTTGAATGTCGTCAACAATCAATAAGATATCGTGAGCTTTGCAAAGCTTGCTGAGACGCTGCAACCATTGGTTAGACGCAACGTTAAGGCCACCTTCACCTTGCACCGTCTCTAATAAAACTGCAGCTGGTTTATCCATGCCTGCCGAGTTATCTGACAACATGGTTTCAAACAATTTGAGGCCATCAATATCTGCATAACCTTCGAAAGGAATACGAGTAACATTGTTTAAGCTAGAACCCGCTCCTTGGCGATGATGTTGGTTGCCCGTTGCAGCTAAAGCGCCAGCCGTACAGCCATGAAAACCGTTTGTGAAGGCAACGATACTGCTGCGCCCCTTCACTTTTTTTGCCAACTTGATTGCTGCTTCTACGGCATTGGTACCGGTTGGGCCTGTGAACTGAACTTTGTAATCCAGCCCTCTTGGTTCAAGAATGTATTGATTCAGTGCTTCAAGAAAAGCGGCTTTGGCTTCTGAATGCATGTCCAAGCCGTGTGTAATGCCATCCATTTCAATGTACTCAAGGAGCGCTTGCTTAAGTACTGGATTGTTATGACCGTAATTTAGAGATCCCGCTCCAGCAAGGAAATCGAGGTAGCGTTCGCCTTGTTCTGTTTCTAACCAGGTACCTTTTGCTTTACGAAAGACGACTGGAAAACTGTTCGAGTATGAACGTACGTTGGATTCCTGCTTTTTGAAAATATCCATGATAAGACCGTTATTTGATTCCTATTTTGTGGGGATTACTTGAGGGGAATACGATACAGATACTCGGTATCGTGCTTGCCTTTGAAATGATCCTTTTCATCCAAGAAAGTCGTCACTTCGCCGGCGTTTCCATGTTGTGCATCGAGCTTTTTAAATAACGCCCAAGATGCATCATTGGATTTAGTGATTGTGGTTTCGATAGCGTTGATGTCTTCGAGCCCTTCTCGCTTTAGTAAGCGTTCAAGCATTTGAGACGCCAAGCCATTTCCTCTGAAACGTGGGGCAACCGCAACTTGCCAAATGAACAGCACATTAGGTTCATCCGGCTTCTGATAGCCAGAAACAAACCCTGCAATCTCGCCTTTGTGCTCGACCAAAATACAAGTTTTGCTGAAATGGCTAGATTGAAGAAAATTACAATATGACGAGTTCATATCGAGCGGAGGACAATCTGCGATCAAACCATAAATATCGTCGCCATCAGACACGACAGGTTCACGAAAAATCCATTTTTTGCTTGGGTCTTCTCCAATCTCTGGATACATAACCCAAGGGGCTGAGGTAATCATGTGTAGATACATATCCTTCGTACACTAATTAAATTTCCTTTTTATTATGCACACTGATTGTGCATAGAAATCAAACAAAGCCGCTTAAAAACCCTACTTATTTGATCTATGTCGCACTAAGACCAAATGAACATGACTTTAAAAATAGTTTGAGCTCTAATTTATTTATAGGGTAAAAAATAAATTGAAGCCAAATGAGCAAAACATAGTCAATTTCGCACTGGGGAATTGTTTCGAGCAGGAAGAAAGTTGCAGTAGATTGATGGCTAAAGATGAAGAATTCAGATAAGAAAACGGCACGCCGAAGCATGCCGTTTTTTTGTTGTTATGAAGGAAGCTTAAATTACGCTTTCGCTTTCTTCATTGATTTTGATGTTGGGCGAGGCTCATCCATCAAACCTTTCACTAGAGATACCGTTGCAACCAACAATACGATAGTGAATGGCAGACCGGTTGTTACCGCCATAGCTTGTGCAGCCGCTAGACCACCACCAAGCATTAGCGCGATTGCAACTAAGCCTTCGAACGTACACCAGAACACACGTTGAGGTGTTGGTGCATCTACTTTACCGCCCGCTGCAATCGTATCGATTACAAGAGAGCCAGAATCCGCTGACGTGATGAAGAACACCACAACCAGAATAATACCCACAATAGACGTGATTTGAGAAAGAGGCATCACATCTAGCATCGCGAACAGTTTAAGTGGAAGCTCTGCGTCAAATACCGCTTGGTAACCGTCGTTCACGTATTGGCTGATCGCCGTACCACCGAATGCCGTCATCCATAATACACACACGGTTGATGGGATCAGGATTACACACACGATGAACTCACGAACTGAACGACCACGAGATACACGCGCGATAAACATACCTACGAATGGTGACCATGAAATCCACCAAGCCCAGTAGAACGCAGTCCAACCTTGAGAGTAGTTCACGTCTTCACGACCGAATGGCATTGAAAGCGCTGGAACGTTCGCTAGGTAAGACATGATGTTCTCGAAGAAGCCGGTCATGATTGCAAGTGTTGGACCTACAACGATCACGAACAAAAGCAATAGCGCCGCTAAACCCATGTTGATTTCAGACAGGCGTTTTACACCGCTATCCAAACCAGCCACTACCGAGATCAAAGCAAGTGCTGTGATGATCACGATAATCACAACTTGCGTCATATCGGTCATTGGTACACCGAACAGGAAGTTTAGGCCTGTTGCTGCTTGTGATGCACCGTAACCCAGAGACGTCGCAAGACCGAATACCGTCGCAACAACCGCTAAGATATCAATAATGTGACCAGTCCAACCCCAAACGCGCTCGCCAAAAAGAGGATAGAAAATAGAACGCATCGTTAGAGGTAAGCCCTTGTTGAACGAGAAGATCGCCAAGCCAAGTGCCAATAGTGCGTAGATTGACCAAGGGTGAAGTGCCCAGTGATAAATCGTTGCAGCCATACCAAGTGCAGACGCCGCTGATGTATCACCTTCTGCTGCGCCTAGTGGAGCCCAGTCAGCACGAACACCATTCTCAACGTTCACACCGCCAAGAGCAGCACTGAAGTGAGACATAGGCTCAGATACGCCGAAGAATACCAGACCGATACCCATACCAGCCGCGAACAGCATCGCTAGCCAACCTGCGTAAGTGTAATCCGGTGTTGCTTCTGTACCACCGATACGAACGCGACCAAGTGGCGTTACGATTAGGATCAAACACACTACGACAAACACGTTGCCCGCAGATAGGAAGAACCAATCAAGGTTAGAAACAAGCCAACCACGTAGACCTGCGAAGAACGGCTCAACTTGTTGTCTGAATGTCAGTGTTAATACTACGAACAGGATGATCGACATACCTGAAATAGCGAACACGCGGTTGTGAATATCAAGTCCAAAAGGACCTACTTTTAGCGCGACGTTATCCTGACCGATCTGGTAATCAGTATCGATCGGGTTCACTTTACCGTCGGGGCGTTGGATACCGCCATTGTTGTCGGTGCTCACGATTTATCTCCTTAAAATACGTGACCAAATTAAAATCTGTGTAGGACTTTGAGTGATGGCTTTCTTGCGTCACTTACTGCAAAGCTTATTTGCGATCGTTACGTCGCCTTTAGAAGGGTTGCTCTACTTTGTAATTTTAGCGTTAATCGTCCTGATATCGCATTGCATTTTGTTATCAGGACGACTAATAAAATTTATCGCCAATTCATAGACGATATGGATGAGTTATTGCCATATCACGGACAGTGGCATGTCACCATCAAAGTGATACTGTAACTGAGCTTGAAGCAACTCAGCGGTAGCAAGAGCGTCGGTCAGCGCATGATGTGGCTGATAAGCAGGCAAATGGTAGCGCTCACGCGCGTGACCGAGTCGTACAGAACCCGGCTTTTTACCTTTGAGTTTGTTTAACCAACCTTCACACTCACGACGTTGAATCGCGTATTCAATGTCCAATGTATCAACGACTGGAAATTGAATCCCCTCACCCACGCTGTTTAACAACGCATTATTGAAGAATTGACGCTCGATATTTTTGTAGTGCACCACCACAATCTTTCCGGCTAACTCATCAAGAATGGCATCGAGAATTTGTTCAAGTTGCGGCGCATTCTTCACTTCAGAGTCGGTAATACCGTGGATCACCACAGATTCTTCATTCAGTTCTCGATTTGGATTCACCACCCAATGACGAGATCCGCTGCACTGCACTCGCCCTAGCGTAAATGGCACCAAACCTATGGTGAGAATGGCATCTTCCTCGGCGTTTAAACCCGTGGTCTCAAAATCGACGGAGACAAACGGTACCTCTTTTAATGGCGTATCACCATTCACAATAGGCGTAGAGTAATAACGTTTTAATCGAGTATCGTTCGCTTGCTCGGCAAGTTGCTCGAAGAAGACTGGCCAATCAGGTGTCTGGCTGGTATCAAGCAAATCAGTGATATCTTGCTTTTGTTTTGAAAACCACATCATTTGCCACTTCTCTGGTAACGGAACTTAATGTAGTTCTGCGCGTTGCTTAGGATTTGGAATGCGGCTTTTAAGTTGCGACGCTCAAACTCCGACATTTCTTCTGGCTCGATATTGTTATCCGGCTCTTCGCCGTTTTCGATATCCAATGCTTGATGTCGGATTCGCACCATGTAGATCAACTCCATCGCATCTTTTAAATCCATGCCACGGCCTTTCGGTAAGATGCCTGCATTGTTGATGTCATCCAGACGTTCAAACGAATTTTGCGAACGAGAGCCAATCGCCAAGGCGTGCACACGAATCAGATCCGCCATTGGCGCAGTGCCTCGACGTTTCAAGTTGATGGAATTACGGTGACGACCGTCTTTCTCCATTACAAAGTCTTTGAAGAAACCAAGCGGCGGTGTGCGACGAATCGCGTTGTAAGCCATACAAGCCAAGAATCGATTGTTCTTCTTAGCACGACGTACAATGAAGCCGCTCAACTGCTCTGCCCATTTCACACGTCCATGTACACCAAGTAAGTCGAAGAAAATACTGCTGTTGAGAAGTCTCTCTGGTGTTGGATCATCAATCCAGTTCGCAAAGCACTCTTCCCATTCGGAGCGCGTTTTGCGCCATTCTGGGTTGGTCGCCATGATATCGCCAGTACAGTAGGTGTACCCGCATTCGGCTAATCCATCACAGATGAACTTTGCGAGCTGAGCAAAGTACTCACCATGCAGTGCTGGGTCGTAGCTGTTATCCAGAATCAGCGCGTTGTCTTGGTCTGTGACGATAAGTTGTTCATCACGCGCCATCGAGCCCATTGCCAATAAGCAATAAGGGATTGGCGCAGGACCTAATTCTTGCTCTGCTAACTCTGCCAGTCTCTGTTTAAAGCTGCTGCCGATCACCGACATTGCTCGTCCAACCATGTGGGCATTTGCGTCTTCACTTACCATTCGCACAAAGCAGTCTTTCACTTGTTTAGAAACGGCTTTGAGGTCTTCGACTGAGTTTTGTTGGAAGATAGAGCTCACAAGCAACAAACTGTTTTGCGATTCATAACGGACGATATCCGTCATGCTGATCACGCCAATCGGCTTTTTGTCTTTTAAGATTGGTAGGTGATGAACGTTGTAACGCAGCATTGTCAGCATGGCTTCAAACACGTAAGCGCTGTAATCGAGCGACACAACGTCGTAGCTCATCACTTCACTCACAGGAATGTCGCTGTCTCTACCTTCAGCTAAAACGCGTACGCACAGATCTTTCTCGGTCAAGATACCAAGCAATTGGTCATCGTCGTCTTCAGTAATGTCTTCTTGCGCGCGGACAATCAAAAGCGCAGTGACGCCCTCTTCTGCCATCAAAATGGCAGCCTCACGCACCGTAGCACTAGCTTCTAACGTTACTGGTTCACGGCTTAAGATCTTGCGCGCTTTTGCGGTGGTGAAGTCATTCCCATCTGAGTGGTTTGATACCGCAGTGCGCAGCCTCGCGCTGTCTTCCAACTCCATGAAATCGGCGAAGTTCTCAAACTCGTCACATAGCTCAGTGAAGATCTTCTCTGGAATGCAGTAAACCAAGGTGTCTTCTATCGCTTTAGCAGGCATACGGACACGGTTGTTCATCAACAACCCCATTTGCCCAAACAAGCCACCAGCGTCGATACGGTTGTACAACTCGCCTTTGCGGCGGAAGATTTCCACCACACCACTGCGGATCATGTACAAATCACGAATGTCATCGCCTTTCTTGAGAATGTCCGTCCCTGCGCGGTAATACGCGACTTCAGCATTCATTGCGATGTTTCTTAGGTGCTCTTCCGGTAAGTCATCAAAAGGTGGGTATTGGCTAATGAAATTGAGTACTTCTAATTGCTCGGCTTCCATTCTTTATTCCATGCATTGCCTAAACTAAGGCGATAAATATCACCAAGAAAATAATCACACAATAAATAAATCGAGAGGTCAGATAAAAAGAGTTGTAACTATCGAAAAGCGGAATAATGACTGATTATTATTGAAACGAGCGTGTCGAAAATCGCTTGTTTTCATCTAAAAACAACCAGTAAATAACGCAATGCATTCACAAAATAAATAACACAATCAAAAGCCAAAGCAATCGTTTTCTTGTGATCCAAATTACACATTGAACCTCATAACAAAAATCCGTATATTGCGCTTGCCTACGCGGCACACCCTACAATGCACAACGCCATCCTGCTTCCACTGGTGCATTGATATTGGTGTTTAATTACATCCATGCAAAACAAACCTTCCTCTTTTTCTCGCTTTTTTAAAGAATCGGGCGCTTTGTTACACCTATCGATCCCTATCATTCTGATGCAGCTTGCTACTCAGTCGATGGGCTTTATCGATACCACAATGGCAGGCCAAGTGAGTGCTGCCGACCTCGCTGCGATCGCACTTGGCACCAGTTTATGGCTACCCGTTTCGCTATTGCTTCGCGGCATCATCATGGCATTAACGCCTGTCGTGGCTTACCACCGCGGCGCACAAAGTTTGGATAACGTGCGTATCGCGTTTATTCAAATGCTTTGGTTGTCTGCATTCGTCAGCGCAATTTTGATTGTTTACTTGCTGCTTGGTGAAAGCATTTTGATTGGCTTAGGCGTTGCGCCTGAGATCATTCCTATCGCCAGTGATTATGTTGTTGCATTAGCATTTGGTGTTCCGGGCATTGCGCTTTTCTACACCTTGAATGGCTTCTGCGAAGGGATGAACAATACCCGCGCACCCATGCTGATTTCGGTGATTGGTTTGTTGGTAAACATCCCTGTTAACTACATTCTGATTTACGGTAAATTCGGCATGCCTGCATTAGGTGCGGTTGGTTGTGGCTGGGCTACGAGCTTGGTTTACTGGCTGATGTCTGCCCTACTATTTAGCTACATCAAACGCCATCATCACTACAAAAACATTCTGCACTTCGCTGAGCTAAAACCGATATGGCAAGAGATCAAACAGCTGTTCAAACTTGGCATGCCGATTGGTTTGAACATTGCGGTTTGTGGCAGCATCTTCGCAGTGATTGCGCTATTGATTGGTCGTATTGGTGCAGAGAACGTTGCGGCGGCACAGATTGCACTGAACATTTCTAGCATGACGTACATGATCCCAATGAGCCTTTCATTTGGTATCACGATTCGCGTTGGTCATGCGTTGGGTGAACAAAAGCTTGAAACAGCTTCTCACCGCAGCTTGGTTGGCATTATTACCGCAGCGCTACTGTCGCTGATTTCAGTCGGTTTCTTCCTACTGTTCCCAGAGTGGATCATTCGTTTGTACACCACAGACCCTGTAGTTTCCGCAACGGCGGCTACTCTGTTGATGTTTACTGCAATGTACCAATTCAGCGACGCGCTACAGACGTCTGCAAACGGCGCTCTGCGTGGCTATAAAGATACTAAAGTTCCGATGATTCTGGCGATTCTTGCTTACTGGGGCTTGGCGCTTCCACTGGGTATGTTGCTGGGTATCACGGATGAAATCGTTCCTGCAATGGGCGAAGAAGGCTTCTGGATTGGTATCGTAACTGGCTTAACCACCGCAGCAATTGCAATGCTGATTCGCTTGACGCTGGTGATTAAGAAGTACAATCAAACCGCAGAAGTGAATACGGCTTCGCAGCCTGAGTTAGCGATTCAATAACGACGAGAGCGTTGATCGTTTCAATAAGAAAGGCTCACTATCGCAGTGAGCCTTTTTGTTTTTCAGCTTGCTAGCCTTGTTTACTTACCGTTGAACCATCACCAGCATCGTTGATTCTGTAGCCAAGTTCGGCAACTTTCTGGCGGATTTCGTCAGCTTGTTGGTATTCCTTCTGCTTTTTCATTTGCAAACGTAACTCTACCAATTCCAAGATCTCGCGAGGGATTTCCTCTTCTTCTACCTTATCAAGCTCTAAACCAAACACACGGTCAAAGTAGCGCGCCGTTGCCTTTTTATCTGCATCGTTTGATGCACTTCCGAGTAACTCCCACATCAGTGCGATCGCTTGAGGCATGGCTAAATCGTTGTTGATGAGTGACATAAAACGCTCAACAAACGTTTGGTCGACTTTGCCACCTTCTGGTAGTGCCGACACTTTCGCTTTCAGGCGCTTTAAAGCGGTTTGTGCAGCGTCTAAGCTCTCCCAAGTAAAGCTCAAATGACTGCGATAATGACTGGTCAGCACCAAGTAACGGTAAGCCAGCGGGTCATAGCCTTTCTCGATTAACGCATCAAGACGAAGTGACGTTCCGGACTTAGAGATCTTCTCTTTATTCAATTGAAGGAAGAAGCCATGCAGCCAGTAATTCGCTTGAACGTGTCCATTCTTTGCTTGGCATTGGGCAATTTCGTTGGTGTGGTGAACTGGGATGTGGTCTTCCCCACCAACATGAATATCGAACACCTCCCCAAGGTACTTCTCTGCCATCGCAGAACATTCAATGTGCCAACCGGGAAAACCCACTCCCCAAGGGCTTTCCCATTCCATTTGTCTTGGTGTGTCGCCGCTAAACTTCCAGAGTGCGAAATCAGTTGGACTCTTTTTCTCTGCCATTTCGACACGAATGCCCGCTTCCAACCCCTCGCGGTCCAGTTTGGCAAGTTTTCCGTAATCTGGAAGTTTGGCCGAATCAAAATAAACGCCATCGGAGGTTTGATAGGTAAAGCCCTTTTGTTCAAGCTCTTGGACGAATTCAATCTGCTCTTGAATGTGCTCGGTAGCGCGACAAATGATGGAAGGCTTGGTGATGTTGAGGCTAGTGAGATCATCTAAAAACGCGTCTTCAAAATACTTTGCGATCTCCCAAGCAGACTTGTTCTGCTTTCTCGCGCCCTTCTCCATTTTATCTTCACCTGTATCGGCATCAGACACCAAGTGACCAACATCCGTGATGTTCATAACGTGGTTTACGTCGTAGCCGTTGAGCTCTAGCGTGCGCCTGAGCACATCGACAAAAAGGTAGGTTCTTAAATTGCCTGCATGCGCGTAGTCATACACCGTAGGACCACAAGCATACAAACCGACTTTACCTGATTCGATGCTGTTGAACGGCTCAAGGGTGCGCCCCAATGTATTGAATAGTTGTAATTTTGACTGACTCATATTGTTATTCCTTTAAATGCAAAAAGGCCGCGGATGAAAACATCGGCGGCCTTTAATATGTCTGTATGATCTTTTGCTAACTAATAGCTACGCGAAAGCCGCCGCACGTCTTGGGAGGTGCAACAACAACAGTTAGTCGAGATAAAAATAGCTAAATAGTTCATACCCAACACCCTAAATAAGAAATCTATAGAAATCAACCCTACGATTTTCACGCGTTTCATGGCGACACACTGAACTGCGCATGCCGTATGGCATTACTCCCCCTTACAAAGCCGTACTAATCATTACAATTAAATTTATAAATAAGCCTTATATTTCACGTTTGTTTCACGTTTTCTTTGATAAAAGACACGCCATAAAAATCAGTTACATCAGTAAATTAGGGAATATTTATGAAGAAGCCCGCATTTGGACCTTTGCAGCCTATTGCTGTATTTGCGCTATTTTCGCTTGCTTTTCTTTCCGTTTCGCGGATTTTACTCGCCATTTGGCTCTCTGACCGAATCGAATCTTTTAACGACCTTATCTATATTTTGGGTCAGGGCCTACGCGTAGACTTTGCCACTATCTGCTGGCTGTTCATTCTTCCGGGCTTACTTTCTGCTCTATTGCCTGTTCAAGGTAAGGTCGGCGAATGCTGGAAGTGGGTTCTACGTTGTTGGATGGTCGCAGGTTTGTGGATCTTGGTTTACATGGAATTGGCCACGGCTCCGTTTATACAAGAATACGACCTACGCCCAAACCGCTTGTTTGTTGAATACCTGATTTATCCAAAAGAAGTGTTCAGCATGCTTTGGACTGGTTACAAACTAGAGCTCTTTATCGGTGCAGTAGGCACGGCGATTACCCTTTTCCTTGGTTGGAAATGGAGCAAAAAGCTTACCGATAACGCCCAACAAGTAAACTGGAAATGGCGTCCTGTTCTTGCCATTTTAGTGGTTCTAATTGGTGTTGCTGGCGCACGTTCTTCTTTGGGACATCGCCCTCTAAACCCTGCAATGGTGGCATTTTCTAACGACCCGCTGATGAATGATTTGGCATTAAACTCCTCTTACTCTCTGTTGTTTGCTGTAAACAATATGAAATCAGAAAAGAGCGCGGAAGAGTTCTACGGAAAAATGGATAACCAGAAGATGCTGGAACTCGTTCGTGCCTCTTCTGCTAAGTCGAATTTCGATCCGTCAGTTCTGCCAACCATGAACAGCAACGAAGCGAGCTATCAAGGCAAGCCAAAGAACTTGGTTATCTTGCTGCAAGAAAGTTTAGGTGCGCAGTTCGTGGGTTCACTAGGCGGACTACCACTAACTCCAAACGTCGACAAGTTAATGGCGGAAGGCTGGAGCTTTACGCAGCTATACGCAACCGGTACTCGCTCTGTTCGCGGTATTGAAGCCGTAACAACAGGTTTCCCACCATCGCCATCCCGTGCGGTTGTAAAGCTAAGTAAGAGTCAAACCAATTTCTTTACGATTGCGGATCTTCTGAAAGCCAATGGCTACCACACAGAATTCATTTATGGTGGTGAAGCGAATTTCGACAACATGAAGACCTTCTTCTTTGGTAACGGTTTTGACCAAATCATCGAAGAGAAAGACTACGAGAACCCATCGTTTGTTGGCTCTTGGGGTGTAAGTGATGAAGACCTTTACACCAAGGCAGATCAAGAGTTCGAACGTCTATCAAAAACCGGTAAACCTTTCTTTAGCTTGGTATTCAGTTCGAGCAACCACAGCCCTTACGAATACCCACAAGGTAAGATTGAGCCTTACGACTCTGAATACATGACGCGTAATAATGCGGTGAAATATTCTGATTACGCGATTGGTACTTTCTTTGATAAAGCGAAGAAATCATCTTACTGGGACGACACAGTCTTCATCATCATTGCTGACCACGATGCCCGTGTATCTGGTGCTAACTTAGTGCCAGTGAAGCACTTCCACATCCCCGCGTTGATTCTTGGTAAAGACATTAAGCCACGTAAAGACGACCGTATTGCTAATAACCTAGATATGCCACCTACGCTACTTTCTTTGATTGGTGTGGATGCGAAAACGCCGATGATTGGCCGTGATCTTACTAAGCCTCTCGCACGCAAAGACGAACGTGCCATGATGCAATACGACAAGAACTTTGGTTACTTAACCCGAGACAATCTCGTTGTGTTCTCGCCGGGCGAAAAGGTATCGACCATGCAGTACAACTTCGATAACCAAACCATGAAGCCTATTGAAGTGGATCCAACAATCGTTGAACGCGCTAAGGCCAACGCTTTGTTTGCCTCTAAGGCATACCAAAACGACTGGTACAACTCAAAAGCAATACAATAAAAACAACAAAGGAGCGCTCAATGCGCTCCTTTTTCTTGTTCGGTTTATTGTGTTTACAGCTTGTCCCAGTAACAAGGTGTGCCGAATTTTTCCGACAAGAAATCAATCACTACCCTCACCTTTGCCGCCAAGTTGTCAGTCTCTAAATACAGCGCACTGATGATCTGCTCTTCTGAAGAGGTCGAGACTTGATGCTCGGTCATGATGGCTTTCAATTTGCCTGATTTGATCTCTTCACCAATTAACCAACTCGGAAACACAACAATTCCCGAGCCCCCAACCGCGGCCGATACTAATGTTTCAGCATTGTTGCTGTAGAGTGACCCACTCACATCAAACGCTTCGAACTTCTCTTTATCTTTACCGATAAACCAACGTTGTAGCCCTTTGGTGCCTTTGAATACCAAACAGTTGTGTTGTGCTAACTCTTGTGGTGATTGAGGTTCACCATGCACTTTGAGATAGCTTGGGCTGGCCGCCATCAAATAATGTTGATTTCCAAAGCGTTTCATTCTCATGGAAGAATCTTGAGGAACGCCAATACGAATCAGCAAGTCAATGGAATCGGCTGCTGGGTCAACAAAATGATCCGTCTGCTGCATCTCAATTTGGATCAGCGGGTAACGCTCAAGCAGTTCAGAGAGATATGGCGCAATGTGCTGTCGTCCAAATGCGACCGGCGCACTGATTTTTACCGTTCCGCGAGGCGTGTCTGCTCTTTGCTCAATACGTTCAACAACCAATTCGTACTGCTGAATCACTTCCGCACAGTACTTGGCAAACGCAGTACCTTCATCCGTTAATGAGATAGAGCGAGTGTGACGATGCAGTAGTTTGGTGCCTACTTTCTCTTCTAAATGCGCCATTTTTCGCGATACCGAAGAAGGCGTCATGTCCTGCCTGCGAGCAACCTCAGAAAAGTTACCAAACTGAGTGGTCATCAAAAACAGCTTTATCTCAAGCAACGAAACGTCGTAATTCACAGAGTATCTCCATATCAATCGATCTAAGCGTAACGGTCAAAACGAGAAAAAGGCAAGCAATCAAATTACTTACCTTTTTGAATGGCCAAGCTAACGCGTTAGTGCAGCATTCGAAACCATGTATTTAAACAGTACGTTTTTACCGTTCACGAATGTAGAGCGCGAATATTGGTCGTCGCCACAAACTGCGCGTCTTGAGTGAACTGCTGAAACTGCTCAACTACCGCCTGCATCACGTCTGTTTGAATGTCTTCTGCAAATGCGGATTCTGACTCAATATTGATCACTTCAAAATATTGCCAAGGTGATGCTTGGTTCTGACCAAACAAGGTTTCGCCTTTAAACACTTCAAACGAAGACACACTGTTGAGTTGATTTACGGTTGGAAGATCAACAGTCTTTGCCCAATTCAAATACTCGGCCTCCGATGTGGTCGGCTTAAGATTAAAAAATACGATAAGAGTTTTGCTCGCCACTCTATTGCTCCTGCTTTTTGTTCGACAAATAGATGCAAACCAATGCACCTGCGATGCTCAACATTGCCGCGACGCGCCAGTAATTTAGCTCGATTGGCGTATTTCCTAGCCACCCTTTAGTATCAATCACTAGGCTCATGATCATTTGCCCTAAAATGGTGGCGACGGTTGCGATCGCCACTCCGATTCTCGGCACTGAAGCAACCATTACCACCATGTAGACAATGCCAAATAACGCCCCTGTTAACTGCCATTTCGGCACACTTAACAAGGTTGCACTTTGTGCTGGTTCGAAAAAGAAAATCAGCAATGCGGTGACAATCGTGCCGACACCAAAGGTTAAAAATGAACTTTGAATCACGCCCACTTTTGCACCTAATTTGCCGTTGATAGCCGCTTGAGCACTCAACGCCATGCCTGAAATAATCGCCAGTAAGATGATAAAAACCATCATTGCGCTCCCATGTACACGCAGCACAGTGCGAGCAAAATAAAGCCAAGACCGAGCATTCTCAGTGGGTTTGACGGCTTTTTCTCCATTCCAAACCAGCCAAAGTAATCGATCGCAAAGCTCTTAATGATTTGACCAAACAACACACAAATCATGGTCATTGCCACACCCAATAGTGGTGTCGACAACGTGAGCACCACCACATAGATAGGCCCAAGAAAGCCACCAATAAGCTGCCACTTTGGAATTGTGTGCCATTCAACCTGATGATGAACAGGAACGAACAAGCGAATCAGCCAAAGTAGAGCAGCACCAACAGCGAAGATGCTCAAGGTTGCCCATAGGTGCCCTACTTGCTCGCCCAGTGGGCCAAGAAGACCTGCCTCAAACGACAGGCCCATTCCTGACACCACGACCAAGAAAACAAACAGAATATTCATCGTGGATCAAACAAAGCCACAGAGCTGTTACGTTGGTACGCCTTCCCGTTCGGGTAAGACACCAATTCCAACTGCATGCCCCAAGGCGCCATAAAGTAAACCCAGCTTTCACCTGCTGTTGGGCCATCGGTCATAACAGAAGGTTCTCCCAGCACTTTGATGCCTTGCTCTTTTAGATAAGCCACTGCCGCATCCATATCATCGACATAAAATGCAAGGTGGTGACCGCCGATATCGGCATTGTTTGGCGCTTCATAACGACGCTCGATGTTGTCTGCGTATTCGAAGATCTCCAGATTGATACCTTTCGCACTCATCACGGAAATCTTGGTAATTTGTGCGCGAGCATCAACATTTAAATGCTGCGTCATCCAATCATCATCCGATGCGAATGGACCAAACTCGTATGCCAGTTCAAAATCAAAATGCTCACGGAAGAACGCAGTTGCTTGATTCAAATTCGGTACAGTAAAACCAATGTGGTCTGGTTTTTTTAGTCCTGGAATTGCCATTAGATGTCTCCTCGATCGTGACGCAGTTTGTTCAGTGCACCCATGGTGGTTGCACCTTTGTTGAAGCCTGTGTATGCAGAAGCAAAGACGATAAGCTCTTCAATTTCTTCGTAAGTGGCGCCTTGCTTCAACGCCATATCAACGTGCGCACCAAATGGATTACCATCACCCGTTACATTCAATGCCATTTGGTCGATGGCAATCGTGATAAGCGCTTTGGTTTTTTGGTCGATAAGTGGCATGCCCCATACTTCACCAGCAACACGGACCGTTAAGTCCCCCCACGTTTCGTTGATGGATTTCAAACCTGAGATCAATGCTTGGTCGTCAAGTACTGCATTTTTGAATTGGTCGCTCATATTGCTTTCCTCATATCATTCGATTCGCCTTAGCGATTGAGGAGCATTATAGGGAGCGTTCGAAATGGAAAAACCACACGCGCGGTACATCACTTATGCTGAATTTGCACAAATCAAAATACGTTCAAAGTCGCTGTGCGAGGTTAGGTTTTGCTTCGGTGTGCTTGCGTGAGGAAGGCATCATCATTGCGCTCAGTGATGCAAGCCCCATCCCCCCAGCAAGGATGAAATACATCAATACAAACTCTTGTGTATAAGCATAAGTCGCAGCGATAAGCCAATACGCGATAGGTCCAGTACTAAAGCTTAATGTGTACTTAGCGGCGTAGATTCTGGAGCGCCATTTCGCATCGGAATAACGGCCAATAAGCCAATCATTCACTGGTATTTGCGCGTATGTACACAGCATCAAACCAACAAACACAAGAACCAATGACCATTCATGAGTAACCGTCGCCAATAGCAGGAATAACAGTTGCCCACCAGCAATGCAGGCGAGCAGCTTCTTGATATCAACGCGGTCAAGTAGTTCACCCACAACAAGCTGAATGAACGCAGCACAAACAAAAATCGATGTGGTTAATGTGCTTGAAAGGCTCAATGATTGGCTAAATTGTGCATCCATGATTTTAGGTAACGAGGTCGTCGTAGATTGAAAAACCAAACCACCAAAGAAGACAACCACCGCTGCGCAAGCGAACAGCACTTTGAGTTGTCGCAAAGGCATCGTTACGTCGTCACGTATATTTTTTCCATGTTCGATATCAGTAACACCTTTCGATGCAAACCAGTACACAACGCCAGTAAATACACACACAAGACCTGGAATATAAAATGCGGCTTGCCAAGAGAACCATTGGCACAACAAAGCGGTTCCCATTGCAGCGAATGCCAAACCTAAGTTACCTGCTAGTCCATTTACTGCGATAGCCCTGCCAGTTTTGTTTGCAGAGCTGAAGATAAGTGCGATACCGACTGGATGATAAATCGCGGCAAACAAGGCTATGACACAAAGCCCCAACCCCATTTGCCATGGTGTTTGGGAGAGAGCGGTAAGTAACGCAGAGGTGCCCATTCCAAAGTAGAACACGATCATCATGCCTTTTCGGCTCCAACGATCCGCCAACCAACCAGCAGGCAGGGACATCACACCATAAACCAGCATTGCCCCGCTCCCCACTTGGAGCAACTCTGCATAATTCATGTCCCATTCTTTATGCAACGTTAGTACGACAGAAGGAAAAATGAGCAAGAAATAATGATTAAGCGCATGGCCCACATTGAGGACACCTGAGTGAAAGGAACGGTTCATCTCGACTCCAAACCAAATAACGGATAGCTAATTAATGACAAGCTCAGTTTATCTGGCTAGCATTTGGCGTATAGGTTCTATCAAGACAGGTTATTGCTCAAATGAGCCAAAATATCAAAGCCATCAGTTTGGACGCCAGCATCAATCGCTTGGAGGCTGTGGTCATTCCCAAGCACTACCCCAATGGACACGTGATTGATTGGCATTGCCATCAGCACAACCAACTGGTGTACGCCAGCAGCGGTGTGATGGCGGTCGAGACAGAATCTAAGCTATGGGTCGTTCCGCCTCAAAGAGCCGTGTGGATCCCAGCGCATGAGAGCCACAAGGTCTACATGTATGGTGATGCGGCGATGAAAAACGTCTACTTGTTGCCAAGCATCGACACTGAACTGCCAAACCAGAGTGATGTTCTCAACGTGTCGCCAATGCTGCGTGAGATGCTCATTCATCTTTCTGAGCAACCGGCCGATCAAGCAAGCACAAAGGCGTATTGGCGTATTGTTCAGGTTTTGTTGGATCAGTTAAAAGTCGCGCCACAAGCGTCCATTCAGCTCCCTCTTCCCACCAATGCCAAGCTAGGACAAGTTTGTAACTCACTGTTGGATGAGCCTGCGGATAATCGTTCATTAAAACAATGGGCAGAAGAAATTAACGTTAGTAGCCGTACTTTGAGCCGCTTGTTTCGCAATGAAGTTGGCATGTCTTTCATCGAGTATCGTCAACAAGCAAGGTTGTTCCACTCTTTGACGTTGTTGGCGCAAAACCTCCCGGTTACCACCGTTGCACTGGAGTGTGGTTTTACCAGCGTGAGTGCTTTTAATCATCTATTCAAACAAAGCTTTGGGGTGACGCCGGGTCGCTTCTTCATGGATTAGTGTTGAATATTGAGAACCGATAACGCCACATTTGATGCACTCAGAGAACAATCGAACACTCAGAGCACCTGACTGACCTATCTTCTGAAGATTCTACTAAACACGCAATTTGCGTACTTACTCACTAGCAAAGCGTAAATAATCAGAAAAATCGTTTAATAATGTGCTTTTTAGGCATTCCCATTCAGACTTCAATAAATTAGACTCAAGCCAATGCCCAAGAAGTTTGAATTATTGATAAAAAAGGAATGCCAATGAGCTCAAGTATGATCCTTAATGAATCGCTGATTGTAAGTGGCCGAGATATCCCACTAAAAGAATTGTTGTATGCAAAGCGTGTACTTGATAATTACATGGCAGTGGCAAAAGAAAGTAGCCCGTTAGAACTGCTAACTGAAATGAAGTCTGCGGCAAAACAAGTAGAGTACTTCACCACCGATGATAACCCTTGCGAAGCGCGTAACGTTATCAGCAGCATGATTGATGAAATTGACAGTGCTGAGACGTTTGATGCATTTAAAACGCTGGCGGGGAAACCTTCTCAAGCACTTAACGAACTGATTGAGGATCGTGCTCAGCTGATCAAGCACGAGCGTGAATTGCTGTTGGCTTCAGGCTACGATGCATCTCGTATCTGATCCTAGGTAGTTGTTGTAGCAAAAAATAGTTCTAGCGAAAATCGCACATAAAAAAGGAGCTCATTGAGCTCCTTTATTGTTTCTGTATCTATGCGAATATTGTTTCTAAATCTTTGAAGATCTTAATCGCTCTATGCTTTGGATGCTACAGCCCCATGTCTTCAGTGATTTCTTTAATCTGTTTCAAGTCCATCTTGTGAACTTCGATGAGCTGGTCAACTTGGCTGAGTCGTGAGTTCGCTTCATCGTGTTTGTCACACGCGTCAGATTTCACATCCCAAGACTTACCTTCTAAGAAAACATCACACTCTTTCTTCAGGGTTTCGATTTTCGGTAACAGCGCTTGGCGTTCTTTCTCTAATGACTCAAGCTCTTGTGAGATTTGCAGCTCTTTACGGAACACTTCACGTGAACGTTCAAACATGGTCGCTTGCATGTCTGCTTGGCGGTTAAGTTTGTCGTTCTCACTCTTGGTCGTGTTCAACGTCGCTTTCTGTTCTTTCACTTGAGACTCAAGTGACAAGTTCACTTTCTCCACTTCAGTCAGTTGCTCTTGAAGTGCTTTGAGTTCCGCTTTGTGCGCTTGTTCTTTCTCTGCCAACAGTGTCGCGACTTTAGCGTCGATCTCTTTATCTAAGCCCGCTTCACGTGTTTTTACTTGAGAGACCAAATTCGTTTTGTCTTGTGCCAATGCTTGATACTTTTCTTCCAGCACTTGATAGGTCGACTCCCACTTGCTTGCTGTCATTGCAGAGCCAGCCAAACCACCGAACGCTAAACCTAACACGGCCGCAATCGCGATATAAATGTGAGTACGCTTATCACGCTCCTCAATGACAACTACTTCGTCTTGGTCTTCAATATTATTTTGAGAAGTCACCGTATCTTACTCCAAGGACTCTACTGGTTTGCTAACGAGTGAGTTCCGCAATCATGATTGACGCGGTATAAATTAAGAATGCGCCGATCAAGGTAATCACGGTCGCCTTTTGGACTTTTTCATTGGTACGATAACGAAATAGCACAAACGCTACTCCAATCAATACCGCTATGGCTAACAATCTGGTCATACCGTCTCCTTGTCCAATAATAAGAACTTATCCGATTCCATAGACAGTTGCGCAAGGAATCATTGTAACCTATTTCTACGTAGCTTACGGTCAACTTAGCGTAGATTTTGAAGCGATTGCTCCCGTTTTGATCAATTTTCTGTTCTAAACTGAACAACTTATCACCAGCCTAGAGAACTCTCATCAAATCCTACCATTGGTCTCTCCCCTTCCATACATACCAAGAATGACCAAGGTAGAGAGTTATTTGTACAATTAATCAGCAAGTCTATGAAACTAAGACAACAAAACCCGCATAATGTGTTGAAAATAAATCTTCATTTGGGTGTTGAAATGGTAACAAAACATGATAGAGTTCACACGTTAATGGTGACCAGCATCATTAACTAACCTTTACTCATTTGATTGAGTAAATGTTCCGATGAAGACTGCAGGAGAGTAGTTATTAACCAAATTTTAACATTTGGTTAGAGTAACTCGCCGAAGAATTAACTATTTCAGGTGCTACCTTGGTAGCGGGGACTGTAGTTGGAGGAACCTCTGGAGAGAACCGTTAAATCGGTCGCCGAAGGAGCAAGTCCTGCACATATGTGCGGGGTGAAACTCTCAGGCAAAAGGACAGAGGAGTGGAAAGTAACAACCTAACTATTTGGCGTTCCCGCCTTATTTTGAATAGCATGGCTATTCGAGATCTTTGATCTCGTCCTTTCCCTCTTCTCCTTATTAGTTGTTTTATTAAGGGGAAATCATGAACGACCTACAATCTTTACTTCAAACCATTGATAACTTTGTCTGGGGTCCACCACTGCTGCTTTTGCTCGTGGGTACCGGTGTTTACTTCACTTTTAGCCTAGGCTTGATCCAATTTAAGCACCTACCAACTGCGTTAGCGATGGTATTCAGTAAAGATAAGTCATCTGATAAACAGGGTGACGTTTCTAGTTTTGCAGCGCTATGTACTGCGCTGTCTGCAACCATTGGTACAGGTAACATCGTTGGTGTTGCTACCGCAATCAAACTTGGCGGCCCTGGTGCCCTATTCTGGATGTGGCTCGCTGCCCTATTCGGTATGGCAACCAAATACGCTGAGTGTCTTCTTGCGGTGAAATACCGTCGTGTTGACGACAAAGGCCAAATGATTGGTGGTCCTATGTACTACCTGCAATATGGTGTTGGCTCGAAAGCGCTGGCTATCATGTTCGCGGTATTTGCATTGGGCGTTGCCTGTTTTGGTATCGGTACCTTCCCACAAGTGAATGCGATTCTTGATGCAAGCGAGATTTCTCTTGGTGTAAACCGTGAGCTGTCGGCTTTCATCCTGACACTGCTAGTGGCATTCGTTACATTGGGTGGTATCAAGTCGATTGCGAGCGTAGCAGGTAAAGTGGTTCCAGCAATGGCGCTGTTTTATGTGTTGGCGTGTTTGAGTGTGATCATCATGAATGCGGACCAATTGCTAAACGCAGTTGAGTTGGTGTTGGTGTCTGCATTCACTTCAACCGCAGCAACTGGTGGTTTCTTGGGTGCAAGTATTATGCTGGCAATCCAATCTGGTATCGCACGTGGTGTATTCTCAAACGAATCAGGTTTGGGTAGTGCGCCAATGGCAGCCGCAGCAGCGAAAACGGATTCTTGTGTTAAACAAGGTCTGATTTCAATGACGGGTACCTTCTTCGATACCATCATCATTTGTACCATGACAGGTCTTGCTTTGATCCTTACGGGGGCATGGCAAAGTGACCTTGCAGGTGCAGCGATGACAACACACGCATTTGCCGTTGGTTTGAACGCAGAGACATTAGGCCCAATGCTGGTGTCTATCGGTCTTATGTTCTTCGCGTTTACCACCATTCTTGGTTGGAACTACTACGGTGAGCGTTGCGTTGTGTTCCTATTCGGTACCAAAGCTGTGCTTCCATACAAACTGATTTTCGTTGGTTTGGTAGCATCTGGCGCGTTCCTTCACCTTGATATGATTTGGCTACTGGCTGATATCGTAAACGGTCTGATGGCAATTCCTAACCTGATTGGTTTGATTGCTCTGCGCCATGTGGTGTTGGAAGAAACAAAACTGTTCTTCAAGCCGTCATCTCAATCGGATAATTTTGATGCAGTGAAAGCATAATCCAAGCTAGAAACTTTAAGCCCGCTGACTCAGCGGGCTTTTTTATACCTTCCCTTTTCTCGTTATTCTTTTCATTCTATTTAACTCTTCACTTTTTATTTTCCACTCGGCTAATAATTCCCACCAAGTTATCAAATAATTAAACTTATAATGACATGTGTGACAATATTAAATTAAATGTCACCATCACTGTTATTTAGTAAACCCTAAACCATATTATTGCTGTGTGATTATTTTGGTTCTTTCATTGAAGCTATATCACTAAATGAGAGATTAACATGGCACAAAGTTGATGTTTTACTATGATTATGGTTTCTTCTATCAATAGGTAGCTAACTATTAAAACCATCAAAATAAAAGTGACCTAATTTTAATCTTTATTCATATAACAGAGATGAGTGGTTTCTTTCTACTCGTCTCTTTCGCTTTATAATAAAAAAAATAATCGTATGATCTTATATAACCCTATTAAAAACACGCTTTCTAACAGCAATAAAACGGTAAAAATTGGGTATCGTGAATCACAAATCCTCACTTTGCTTCTCGAACATTCCCCTGCAGTTGTTGAAAAGCGAGACATTGTGCAATTTGCGTGGGGTAACGAATACATTGGTGAGACTTCGTTGGCGAAGAGCATCAGTGTACTCAGACAGACCTTTACCAAAGTGGGAATAAAAGAATCCCCTATCGTTACTGTCCCTAAAGTCGGGTATCGTTTAGTTGAAGGCGTCTTGCTGAACGAATGCCTTGTCGCTACGACTCCTCCAGATGAAAAAGTACAACAGAGATCAGTACGAAAGTCCGCGCCGCCGCTGCCGAGCAAACATGAAACCAACTATAAAAACTTAGCGTGCTATATTGTTTCACTGGGCATTCTATTTGCGGCCAGTCTAGTAAGTGCGAGTAAGTTTCATAGCAAATACAGTCATCCTCAACGCAACAAAGCCTTAAATGAACATACTGTTGGGACATTAGAGGTGTACACCGATCCCAATACGCAGTTATCAACGCAGCTTGAACATTTGCTGGCTCAACATCAGTGTCATTGCGTGGTTTATATCGAGGAAAGCGAACAGTTCTCTGAGTTGTCTTGGTTGAATAAGCACACGCGAAAATCCATCAATGTGTTCTATACGGCAGGTCAGTTCGAACAAGCCTCTCAAGCGATCGGTCAGTTTATTGCGGAGGAAAGCCAATGAAGGCGTATATTGCCGTAGCCCTCTCTTGCGTGGTCTTTTTCGGCGCTTGGCATCTACCTTGCTATCACGATACAGAAGATAAACGCTATCACCACAGTGTGGTCGACATTCTCCCCCATGAACACACCGTTCGGATTGATGGCTTAACCCGGGTTAATCATCGCGTTATTACTCATATCGCTTCGTTACAAGACGAATCAATGTCGAACCCCATCATCCTTAGCTTTAAGGGCAAGTCGCGTCCTTATTCAGATACGAGTTTGTCAGTCTCGGGCAAAATGAACCTGTTATCAGTGCAAGAAATCCGCCCTGCGTTAAATGATTCGTTTCTCTCGCCCTACCTCGTGCTAAACGATGACCCTATCTATTTTGATATCGAAGTACTGCTTCAAACTGAAACCTTCTCTCTTATCCGAGATAAACAAACTGGCCGCACTAAACTGTTGGCTAAGCGATAAGCTTTTCGCTTTAAATACCCCTCTAGATATTCGCCTTGTTATAAGTGAGTTTTCTTCGCTGAAAAGTCACTCATTACAAGGCTTCACTCCCTATTACTTCATTTATTTCTAATTAAGTATGAGTAAATTTAATTCTTACTAATGTTTAAGTTCGCACTATTCAATTTAAAAAACTTCTTGATTAGTTTCTACTTATATAAATTGAGGTCTAGGTTTCGTTAAAATCGGATAAACCAATTTCTAGCTCATCCTGACAATATTCAACTTCTTCACTGAGTAAATATTCTACGTTGACCTTTATGAACATGCCTTCCAGTTATTGCTCTTATTTTCTAAAGGCAATCGATTTCATTAGTTGAAAATGACAGATGCAATAATACAACCCACTGATTCGTTACAGTAATAATATTTCAACTATTTTCAGTACTATCAATCCTATCAGCATGGAACAGTAAACCTGTCCTCGAGATCGGGGCACATAAAACAAATAAAAATACAGCCATGAGGGAACGTTCATGCGAAACATCAACATTAGTTTATTGTCCGCCGCCATCCTGTCTACATTCGCAAGTGGTGTAAATGCAAAGATATATCCAGACCAAATCGTCTTCGACCAGTTAGGTGAAGATGTCTGTCGCACCGGTTATCGTCCACTTGACCGATATGAAGCGGAAGAGCAAAAAAGTGCCCTACTTGCTCGTATGGGTCAATGGCAGATCACGGGCCTCAAAGGTGATTGGGTGATCATGGGACCGGGTTATCATGGATTAATCAAACGTGATACTCCGAATGGCAAAACCTTCTGTTACCCAGACGAAGCACAATCAGAAATTCCGAACTATCCAGCTCGTGCGATTCCTGAAGGCGATGAAATTGATGTTCAATATGAGTTAGTCACCGATCGCTCTGCCTTTGTTCGCCCATTAAGTTATCTTGCGCATAATCTTGGTTACGCATGGGTTGGCGGCAACAATAGCCAATACGTGGGTGAAGACATGAAAGTTGACCGCGTGGGTGATCGCTGGGTGATTCAAGGTAACAACAGTGGCTCTTGCAGTGGTTACCGTTGTGGCGAAAAAACCAAAATCACCGTAGACAACTTTACCTACACACTCAACGACAAAAACTTCTGGCATGGTGATGTGGTTGAATCGGATCGCGAGCTTGTTAAAACCATCACGGCAATGGCGAGAAACTACAGTAACACGCCGCAGCAAATCGTGGTGGATTTGAAATTGGACGAGTCTACCAACTGGTCTAAAACCAACAGTTACGGCTTTGCCCAGCAAGTGAAGACAGAGAACGAGTTCAAATGGCCATTGGTTGGTAATACCAAGCTGAGTATTACGCTTGAAGCAAACCAAAGCTTCTCAAACTCAAACGGCGCATCCACCAGCGAACAAGTTACGCTGCAAGCTCGCCCAATGGTGCCTGCGAACTCTGAGTTGCCAGTGCGTGTTGAGTTGTACCGTTCTACCATCTCTTACCCATACCGATTCAATGCTGACGTTAGTTATGACGTGAACTTCTACGGATTCCTTCGTTGGGGCGGCAACGCATGGCATACACACCCAGACAATCGTCCATACCGAAGCCACACCTTTACCATGGGGCGTGGCAGCGATAAATCGGCGGATATTCGTTACCAATGGGATCACCGTTATATACCGGGTGAAGTGAAATGGTGGGATTGGAGTTGGGCAATCAAAGAAGCAGGATTGAGTAGCATGCAATACGCCACTGGCGCGAGCTTGCGACCTTTCTACTCTTACGTATCCGGTGATTTTTATGCAGAGTCTCAATACGCAGGCACCATTGAAATTGGCCAAGCGAGTCCACTTGGAATCAGCACGCGCTCAGCGAACGATTTACCGCAAGGTAACACTCAGCGCGTGGGCGACGTGGAAGTTACCACCAACTTTGATGCTGATGAGCTAAGCGCACTTGGGTTTGAAGGTGCAGAGATGACCGTTCAGGCAGCAAACTAACCCTCAATAATAATTACAACGAATCACCAACAACTTGCCCGTGACTCCCCATCGCGGGCTTTTTTTACTCATTTCAGAACACTCTTTGCTTTGAGCACTGATCAAATGAGGGAAAGCGAGCTTCAGAATAAGCATTAGCAAGGAATGATTTTATGGGATGCCAACCAATTAAGTTAACAATTTGTACATAATGCCCTGATTTAGTAATTTGGGGAAAACAGTTTGCTGCCGCTTGTAAAACAACGCCAAACCAGTATCGCTTACTCAAAAGCGAAAAAGATCATCGTCTTAAATCTCAAAGGTGGTGTGGGAAAGTCGACTTTCTCTGCCAGTTTGGCCAGCAAACTCGTCGGAAATGGACATACGGTAGAATTGATAGACTTCGATAAACAGCAATCTACCAATCGCTGGGCCGAAAGCATCGATGCACTACCAAATCAGAGCTATAACCCTTCCCTTCGCAGTTTGTCTAATATTGCTGTCACGCTTAAGGTCAGTAACGCGACAGATTACGTGGTGATCGACTCTCCGGCCAACTTCTCAGAGAGCGACTTAGTGCGTTACCTTAGATACGTCGATTACATAGTCATACCAATGCAACCGTCACCTATTGATTTGCATGCATCGTTGCCATTCATCAATACGCTGATTGAAAAACACATCTTTAAGTCTCGCCAAATCAAAATTGGTTTTGTCATCAATCGATGCGTTCATCAAGGCGAAAGGCTCGATCGCGTTATGCGTCTTTTGCGCTTCTTCCGCCAGTTCAAAACACTAGGCATAATGAGCGAGTCCGAAGTGTATCAACAACCTTTCATGGACAAAGAGTTAGTCGATGCAAGGAACGTTGACCCAATCCTGTGGGATAACGTGATTAAGTGGTTAGAGTAAAAAGCTTCATGCTTATGTAACACTCAACCTCCAGACAAATAAAAAGAGACAAGCATTGGTGCTTGTCTCTTTTTTATCTGTTCAACGTTTGACCAGAAACTTAATCTCGCAACCATTGGTGCTCTTCACCATCACCTTGCTTGTTAAAGAAAGAAGAGTGTTGCTGCTTGAACTGATCCGCTTTTATCTCTGAAATCGGCCATTGACTGAAGTCTTCACGAATGAAGTCATCCTCAATACCAAACTCTAGGCTTCTTAGCTTGCTGCCAACAAAGCGATAAATGTAGCTCTCCCCCGAATCTTCACAAAGCATAGGAACATGCGACATCGGCTGACCATTCACCGAAACAGATACCCACTTGCTGCTCTCAGGCTTACACGCTTCTTGGTTAACCACATCAATCTCGAATTTGTTGTCTAGTGTGGTTCCGACAAACACTGCGGTTGACTCTTTTAAGTAAACGCGACGTAACAACAGCTGTTTAGTATCTTGCGTGCGCGTGGCTTGGATGCCATTGGAAAACGGCTCAAAGTAAGCCCAATGCCAATCCCACCTCATTCCTTTCTCGGCGAAATTCAACTGGGGAACCGTCTTCCATGCGACGATCCCGAGCAAGACGACGATAAAAAGAACTAAAGCGATGACAATTCGAATAAGAACACGCATTAGACTGGCTTTTCTACAAGTAGTTTAATACCAAGCGCCACAAGCACAGCACCCGTTGCCCCTTCCATCCACTTCATGAAGCTCGCGTTTTTCAGTAGCGTTTTTGCTGAGTTCAAGGCACCAGCCAAACCACATTGCCATACCATCGCAATAATAAAGTGGATTGAAGCCATCATCATTGATTGCAACAACGGAGAACCTTCCGGGTTAACAAACTGAGGCAAGAAAGCGAGATAAAACACGGCGGTTTTTGGGTTCAATACATTAGAAAGGAAACCTTCGCGGAATGAGCGTTTGCCACTGTAAGCTTGATGCGCTTGTTCAGAAACCGCAATGCCGCCATTTGTCTTCATGAGTGCACGTAGGCTGCTCAAGCCAAGCCAAATTAAGTAAGCGGCGCCAACCATTTTTACCATTTGGAACAGTTCAGCAGATTGAGCAAGAACGGCAGAAATACCCACAGCAGAAAACAGAGCATGAACAAATAGCCCGAAACAGATCCCCAAGCTGGTTGTACAACCATCTTTAAGACCTGCGCGGCTTGTATTGCGAATCACCAATGCGGTGTCCAATCCCGGCGTGAGCGTCAAAATCGTAATGGCAATAAGAAATGCCTCAAAATTTAAAATATCCATATTCTTTTAATAAGTTGTTGTGTATCACCCATCAATACCGTCAATCCGCTTGATTCGCAAGCAACTTTTGCGGTGTGCTATACAAGTGACTGAATTTGTGCACAATAGACCTGCATTATTTGTTAATAAATAGTAAATTAGACACACTTCTCTATCGGCATTGTCTTGATGCTGCCTTTTTCTCTGCATCGGTGTCGAGAGATACGAACGTACGTTCAAGGACCCCATTTGGGGCGTTTAAGGAAAGAACATAACAAAAGAGTAGTCACATGAGCGCATTTCAAAAACTCGTCGAACATTCAAAAAAAGTCTCTAACTTTGGTCACCTATCTGCAATCGTAGGTTGGGATCAAGCTGCCGTCATGCCAGCAGGCGGTGCAGAAGCTCGCTCTAACGCGATGGCTGAACTAGAGGTGCATATGCACTCTCTTATGACTCAACCTCATTTAGGTGACCTGTTTGCACAAGCAGAAGAAGAGTCATTATCAACGCAAGATCAAGCCGTACTGCGTGAAATGAAGCGCGATTGGCAACAAGCAAACCTATTACCTGAATCTTTGGTGCAAGCACAGTCATTAGCAGGCTCTAAATGTGAGCATGCTTGGCGTACCCAACGTGGCAATGACGACTGGGCTGGCTTCGAAAAGAACTGGGCTGAAGTGGTTAAGCTTTCTCAAGAAGAAGCGCAAATTCGCGCAGAAGCGGCTGGCACATCACCTTACGATGCAATGCTAGAACTGTACGAACCAGGCACAACGTCCGCGTCTCTAGACGTGCTATTTGCGGACGTGAAAACCTGGTTACCATCAATGATTGATGAAGCCATCGAAAAGCAAAAAGCCAACAACATCCTGCTTCCGAACGGCCATTATCCTGCTGAAAAACAAAAAGCACTGGGTCTGGAAGTCATGAAGCTACTGCAATTCGACTTTGAACACGGTCGTCTTGATGAAAGCGTTCACCCATTCTGTGGTGGCGTTCCTACCGACGTTCGTATTACCACCCGTTACGATGAAAAAGAATTCGTGCAATCATTGATGGGCATCGTGCATGAAACAGGTCACGCGCGTTATGAACAAGGTCTGCCAAAATCGTTAGCTGGCACAATGGCTGGCCAAGCTCGTTCAATGGGCATCCACGAATCTCAATCTCTGTTCTTCGAGATGCAGGTGGGCCGCAGCCAAGCATTTGTTGAGCACCTTGCTCGTCTGGCTTCTAACCACTTTGAAGGTCCTGAGTTTGCTCAAGACAACTTGTCGAAAATCTACACACACGTAGAAAAAGGTTTCATCCGCGTTGACGCTGACGAACTGACATACCCTGCTCACGTTATCCTACGTTACGAGATTGAACGCGACCTCATGAACGGCGTGATCAAGCACACTGACGTTCCAGAGTTGTGGAATGAGAAGATGAAGGCTTACTTAGGTCTATCAACAGAAGGCAACTTTAAGAACGGTTGTATGCAGGATATCCACTGGACAGATGGCGCCTTTGGTTACTTCCCATCATACACGCTTGGTGCGATGTACGCGGCGCAGTTTATGGCAGCGATGCAGCAAACTGTGGACGTAGATGGTGCGATTCGCTCTGGCGATTTGTCACCAATCTTTACTTGGCTATCAGACAACATCTGGAGCAAAGGCAGCCTGTTCTCGACCGATGATTTGGTGACGCAAGCAACAGGTGAAGTATTGAACGCGAAACACTTTAAAGCGCATCTAGAAAGCCGATACTTGAGTAAATAACTTCGCCAAGTCATCAAACGAAAAAAGGCTGGTTTAATACCAGCCTTTTTGTTTGCGCTAGAGTCTACTCAAAGCGCTCAGAAGCTTATAATTAAGCTAGATTACGTTTCACCGTACTCTTCATATTTTGCATGAAGTTTCTGAAATGTGGCATAAAATCAGCAAATAACGGATGCTTGCGATCTTTCATCATCACAGGACCAAGCAGACGAAGGGCAACACCAACGCGTGTCGCATCTGCAGGTTCTAGTCCACTGCCCTGACCGATCTTATCTACGATATTCAACATGTCTTCGCGATCTTGAACTTCAAAGCTCAAGCTTTTTGCTTCACGGCCTTCTTCTACGTTTACTTCTTCAATAGTAATGCGGTAGTGGTTGTCTTTTCTCATCTCATTTCTCCAATCAATATTCACTCGCTTTTTAGAAAGCGTTCAATCTTTGGTTTGATGGTCATGGATGTAATGGTCATCAACACCATTGCTACAGGTAACGCAGCGAAAAGTCCTTTTAACCAAGCAGATCCAAATAAGGATACGTCCTCAAACCCTATGTTGTTTGCGGCGGTGATAAATGCCATGACGGATTCCATAATCAGCGCCATAAAGACACCAATCACAAGGTTCTTCTGCTTTTCACTGGCTCGGCTAAATAGTTTGCCAACCAGTTTGGTCATTAGCGTCATCATCACCATACCCGTTGGAATAAGGACGACAATCGCCATCAAGAATGAGCGCAACCAATCGCTGAAGAAAGAATCGGAATAGCCTACGTTCATGTAAGTCATTACGCCTGTCAGTGTCCCTCCCATTAGTGTCATCATCCCTAATACAACAGCAATTTTATGAATCAGTGGCGTCTTCGCCGGTTGTGTCAGTTCGTTCGACATGGTCAAGGATTCTGTCATTCAATTCTCGCTCTTGAAGTTACTCTCAATTAAGTTGATAATGTCAACTATAGTTATTTAGTTGACAATGTCAACCACTTTTGTTTGGAGTGTTACATGTCGAATCCAAAATCGCTGGATAATCTGTTCCATCTTGTGCACGTCTTAAAGCGTCAACTGCACGAGCAAATTGAGCAACTAGAACTCCCTATCGCGCCTATGCATGTTCGGGTGATAAAAATCATTAGCAAACAGTCACCATGTACGGCAATGGATGTGGTGAACTTCTTAAACCGAGATAAAGCACAAGTCACACGCTTAATTAAGACATTGATTGAAGAAGGCTTTATTGAGAAGAGACCGAATCCAGAAGATAAACGCAGCCAGTGTTTGTTGACCACCGAAAAAGGCAATGAGGTGTTGGCGAAGATCAACACCGTCGATGCTGAGATCTTTCAAAAGATGACGTTAAATGTGTCTGAGGAAGAGCTAGAAGCGTTCCAACTTGTCGCTGGGAAACTGGCAGAAAACCTGTCGAAAAAGCCAAGCTAAAAAACGGGAATCATTTAGAAGTCAGTTCAGCCATTATGGATTACTGGCTGAACTGATGTATAGAAAGTGCTAGCAAACTACTTCTTCTAGCGCGTGATAAACAAGCTTCCCATCAACCGTTTTGCTTTCCATTAGAGCGATAGAATAAATCGGAAGTGGTAAAGGTGATATCTCAACAGCATCAAGTGGTGCTTGTTTATCGACGTGGCGAGCAAGTGTGATGTGAGGAACATAGTCACGTGACTCCGTCACAAAGCCATGCAGTTCTAATGCCTCTATGAGTTCGTTTTGCAGTGTTGTAACCGCTAAATCATCTTTAATCCCCAACCAAGCCAGTTGCCTGCCACTTTGGCGAAATGAACCTAGGTGATCGACCGTAATCTGCTCACAACGGCAGCTAAGTTGATGAAGAATATCAATAAGACGCTGCGTTTCTTCTTCTGTCGATTCACCGATAAAAGCCAACGTAATATGAAAATTATCGACGCAAGTATAGCGTCCTTCTATCTCATGCTGTTGAAGCCTATCTTGGATCTGCTTGAGCAGTGACTTACTGCCTTGATTAAACGTCAGTGCGAAAAATAATCTCATCAAAACGCTCCTACAACCACTCTAAACCTTCATAAGGTTGATGCTTTATGCTCTCTAATCGCGAGTACAAATCACCACTGTGGATTTCTAATTTGTGCCCATCAGGATCGAGAAGATACAACGAATCCCCTTCACTCTTGTTCTCTTTCCATTGAGCAATATCGAGCTGAATAAGCTTGTGAGAAAAGTCCGTGAAGTCTTGCTGTGAGATAGAAAAAGCGATGTGGGAGTAATCACTCTTCTCGTCTGGCTTATCAACCGATAAACAAAGCCATAGATCACCCAAAGAAAGATACGCGCCTTGTTTCCACTTCACGTGTCCCTTAAAACCGAGCGCGTTGATATAGAAATCGAGCGAGCGTTCTAAATCACTCACCGCTATCGTAATGTGGTTCAATCCTGTCAGCATGGTTCATCCTTGGTCATCAAACGTCGATATTGTGGCAAACAATCAATCAGAAATGAATCGACAGATAAAATAAAGCCCAGAACAAATGTCTGGGCTCGTAGGTTACATCGCAGGTACAAGTTGGGGTTTATACAAACAACATTCCCCATACGGACGAGTTTTAAAGCGACGATGCAGCCACATGTACTGCCCAGGGCATGCCATGATCGACTTCTCGACAATCTTGTTTACGAACGCTGCCGCTTGGTCTGGATCGTTTTTAGGGAAACCTTCAACTGGCGCGCTAATAGTTAAAGTGTATTGCCCATTGCTTTCACGAACCATAGTAAATGGCACAATGGCGCAATCCGTAGCATCCACCAGCAAACTGGTTCCCGTTGTTGTACAGGCACGCTTTACCGCAAACAAAGGCGCAAATGTCGATCGACGTGTACCATAGTCATGATCCGGTGCGTACCAAACACGCTGGCCTGTTTTCAGTGCTTCCAACATGCCCTTTACATTTTTACGATCAATCAAAGTACGATTCGAGCGAGAACGTCCTTTGTATTGGAAGTAGTCAAAACATGGGTTGTTGTTTGGGCGGTAAACACCAGAACCCGACTTTTGGATCCCAAATGCTCGCGCACCAAGTTCTAGATTCATGGAATGCACCGCTAACATCAGAACACCTTTACCTTGTTGTTCTAACGCTTCGATATGTTCCATCCCTTCGATGTTGACATGTTTGCTGACACGTTTATCTGACCAAAACCACGCCATCGCGGTTTCAAACAGTGCGATACCCGCGTTATCGATGTTTTCTTTTATTATCGCCTCACGCTCTTGGTCGCTCATATCTGGAAAACACAGCTCTAAATTACGTTTGATCGTGACTTGTCGTTTTTTCATTAATCGCATCGCAATACGACCAATTCCGCTTCCTAGCGCGAGTTGTACATGAAATGGAAGGAGGCTAAGAAGGTACATGATGCTAATTATGATCAATGTGCCCCAGTAGCGAGGTGCCAAAAATTCTGCCTTGAATTTTGGTGCTTTGTGCTTATTCATGAGTGTGTCATCAGACGAATTCGTCTATAAAAATCCTTAAAAACAACGATAAATACGAAAAGTTATTATCATTGACTGTGCTTATTAAAAACTAAAGCGCGCGGAGTGTAGGCCTCTTTGATACGCTACACAATAAGAACTTTCGGAGATTGCGGGCGACTTTATCAAATCTAAGAGAAATGCCGTGATTTTCGTCGAGTTGTAATAAAAATGCGGCTTACTGTACTGACAGCAAACGGTAATTCCACCGCAGCGAGTAATTGCGTTTCGAGATATGAATGTTGAAAGAGTGAGCGTCCCGAGAGTGCCCCTCTCGGCTATCGCCCAATAAAAGGAAAAAGGGAGCGAAAAGGCCCCCTTGTTGAGTCAGTTTTTAAGTACGCTTTGTTCCAATAAACCACCTTCAACCAGATCAGTAAGAATGACTTTAGTTTTTTCTCTGAACAGATCGCGCAACAATCTTACGGTTGGCGTAATTGATTGTCTGCTCGGACAAATCAGCCACAGTTCCGTTGGTGTCGGCTTGTATTCACTCATGACATTCACTACGTTGCCTTTGAGCAAATCTTGCGACATATCCAAACACGATTTGATAGCCAAGCCCTTTCCAGAGACACACCAACGTCGGACTAAATCGCCATCATTGGAAGCTCGATTGCCTTTGAGTTTGACCTTGTGTTCGCTATCACCGTCATTGAATCCCCAAACATCCTGCAACGTATCGTGGAGTTGATACAACAAACCATTATGTTCGATTAAGTCTTGTGGGTGCTTAGGCGTTCCATGTTCCACAAGATATTCTGGTGTTGCGCATAATAACCTTGGCACATTGCAGATTTTAAACCCGTACATGCTGGAATCTGTCGGTGCACCGTAACGCAGGGCCATATCGACTGAGTCTCGATAGAAGTCCACGTTGCTATCACTGATGTTGCTTCTCAGCGTCACCTGCGGATAACTGTCCATAAACTCATCGAGCCAAGGAGTAACTAAGTTTCGTCCTAAATCGGAAGAAAGCGCGATTCGCACTTCCCCATCAATAATGTCGAGATCTTCACGCATGTTCTGTTTCGCGTGTTCTAACAGTTCGAGTGCTTTCTCACACTGAGGAAGATAACGCTCACCCGCACTGGATAAACGCAAATGGCGCGTGGTTCGCACAAACAACTCAGCCCCTAAAGAAGCTTCGACTCTTTTTACCGCCGCGCTGGCCGTGGCTGTTCTCATATCTAATGCGGTCGCGGCTCCTGTAATGCTACGAAACTCAGCGACTTTGAGCACTACTTGAAGATCTTCAAGCAACATATTATCTATTCCTATTTGATAATCTCTTGATGATTATAAAGCTTTAGAGAAGATAAGGTTGTTTGAAATCTCACATTCAAAAAACGACAAAGGGAGCACTTGGCTCCCCTGGCATTAAATTCTTAGGATGTTATTTCTCAATCGCATGCGCAAATTCGTTCGCAAAGTCATTGAAGTTACGTGCTGGTTTACCAGTCACTCGCTCAACGGTGTCTGTCACTTCTGTGTAAGCTCCTGTCCCAAACCAAGCCATGATTTCAGCCAACACATTAGCGAACCATTCATCCATTCCCGCTTCTTTCATCGCTGCGGAGGCGTCTTGTTCAGAAACAGCCACATATTCGATTTGCTTGCCTGACGCTTGAGAGATCACTTCCGCTTGCTGTGCAAAAGTCAGTGCTTCAGGACCAGAGAGTAAATAGGTTTGGCCATCGTGACCTTTTCCAATAAGCGATTCAACAATCACTGCCGCTACATCACGAATATCCACCACACTTTGTTTAGCGTCACCAAGCGGTAAGAAGAATTTCCCCATCGCATTAATGGTCGCTAGGCTGCCGTAGAGGTTCTGGAAAAAAGAGTTCGGCTGAATAATAGTCCAAGCCAAACCTGATGCTTTGACTAAATCATCGGTCACCACATGGGTACGAATGATTTCTGAACCCGCATCACTCTTAGCCCCCATGCCCGATAGCTTAACAACGTGCTCAACATTTGCTGCTTTTGCCGCTGCAATGACGTTCTCCACCCAAAGCTTGTTGTCTTGATGAATCGGCATAGAAACGTAAATACGTTTTACACCCAGCATCGCTTTTTCCATCGCAGCAACGTCGGTAAAGTCACCCTCACGAACTTGTTCTGGCTGAAGATTCATGGTTGCTGTTGAATTGGCATTTCTTACCATGACACCAAAATTTGCACCTGTTTGTTGTAGTTGACGAACCACTTCTGAGCCTGTGTTACCTGTTGCGCCTAAAACTAGAATGTCCATGATGTTCTCCTACCGAGATTGAGCGTATGTTCTGTGTTTGCAGCATGCCGCTGCGGTATGGAGTAACTTTAGTTAATCCCGTAAAAATTGACTAGATAGCTAATCTGGGCTTCACTATCCCATATTCGGGATGAAGAAAAATAGAGTTAACATGAAAGAGATATCAGCCTTGCCTTTATTTGCGCGCGTCATTGAGCTCAATAGCTTTGCTGAAGCGGCAAGGCAACTCAATGTGCCGACAACAACTGTGAGTAGGAAGATTCAGCAGTTGGAAGCAGAGCTTGGCGGCAAGTTGATCAATCGCTCCACTCGATCACTGTCACTCACTGAACTCGGGCAACAAGTCCTGCCCAAAGCTCAGTTAATCGCAGATACGGTCAGCGAGCTTTATCATGAAGCGGAAGATGCCGCGAGCAAGCCGATTGGCACACTCAATATTACTGCGCCTCGTGCACTCAGTCAGAACCTACTCGCCTCCCTATTTGCGGAGTTTCAAGCACGCTATCCCACGATTAAAATCAACCTTGCTTCGTCTAATCGATATCAGGATATGACGAAACAGAGTTTGGACTTCGCCTTTCGTTTAGGCCCATTGAGCGATTCTTCTTTAGTGGCGATTTCGCTCTCTCCCGTGAAGTATGTTTTGGCCATTTCAAACGCTCTGGCTAACGCTCTCCCCAAGTTCGAACACCCGCGTCAATTGAATGCAGCGCCGTGCATCCGCAATCACGTGGAGGGATACTTTTTACCTTGGCGGTTTAGCTTGAAAGATGAAGTGGTCGAAGTGACCGAAGCTGGCAGCGTCACAACCGATGATTTCTTTGTTAGCAAACAACTTTGCTTAGACGGTGCAGGCGTTTGTTATCTGCCAAAGTCTATGCTCTACCAAGAATTGCAAACCCAACAGCTTACAGTGATTTTGGATGATTGGGTCCCTCAAGATAAAACCATGCTCTTGGTATATCAGGACAGAAAACACTTACCGCAGAAGTCGCAACTGTTTATCGATTTTATAAGAGAGAAAAAGTCTTATATCGAAGCGTTTTTATCCGGTCAAAACTGACGATGACGTCGCACTCTAATCGTTTGTTTTTCAACACATGTGGGTGTAAAGTCTCGCCATAATAGCTATGAGACATTCTCTTTAATTGGAACAAGTATGAACTTCGATACCTTGTTGGCGTTTGGCGGCATCGTTTTCTTTCTGGCTGTGATACCCGGCCCTAACGCTTTGCTGATTTTGTTTACCGCACTGACGCAGAGTCGCCGCTTTGCGATAGCCAATATCCTTGGCGTGGCGTTAGGCTTTCTGATCCATGCGTTTGTATCGGCGAAAGGTTTGAGCCTGCTGCTTTCTCAGTCCGCATTAGCATTTAATATTCTAAAGTGGATGGGCGTCGCTTACTTGGTATGGCTGGGAATCAATAACTTGAAAAGTGGCCTTAAGCTGGCAGACCAAAAGCTAAAGCTCGACCGCAAGATAGAAGAGCAGACGCTAAAACAAGCCTTTGCGAAAGGATTACTGACCAATCTACTGAACCCAAAAATCGTGTTGTTTTACCTATCTATCTTCCCTCAGTTTGTGCAACCTGAACACATCCTTGAACAAAGCATGATGTTGGGTGCGCTACAGGCAAGCATCGTCGCAAGTTGGTTTCTGTTTGTGATCTTCTTTGCCACCAAGGTGAAAGCACTGCTCACTTCTTCCAAAACCAGTAAGTGGCTGAACTACGTGAGTGGTGGGCTGTTTATCTTCTTTGGCATTGGGTTAGCTAACACCCGTTTTTAGCCCCCAATGACAGACACAAAAACACGCTCTAGGGCGTGTTTTTTAATACTGCTCTATTAGCCAAAAACCGCGGCCAATACTAAGATCCCGACAAATAACACCGCCACCAATCCCAGCAAATAAGAGAGTTTTCCGGTGCCACCTTTTGGCGCTTGATTACAACATCCCATGGTTTTCTCCGCTTTCTAAATCACTCTAACTGCCCTCAATCTAGACCTTCCCCCAAGGTTAGAGTCAAACAATGGCGTATTTCGACCAAATTTCTAGGATTCTGGTAATAAATAATTCGCTATAAACACATTTCTTAATATGCATTTTTTAACGCAATCTTGCGTTTTTTGACCAGAGCAAACGTTTAAATTGATTACGATTAAACCACTGAGATTTCGGTTCATTTTTGAGTAAATACATACCATTTTTGGCTATATACCGGCAGATTCGTGCAGCCCTACAATACGCCCGTCTTACTTGTAGCACGCGGGTTCTCCGTCCGAGACTCGTGGCTCAATAATTAAAGGTATCGAATGAGCAATATCGCCAAATCCGCCGTCAAACTCAGTGTCTTTTCTGTCATCATGATTACGGTTACTTCCGTCGACAGCATAAGGAACATTCCGGGTGCCGCCTTATTTGGTAGTCACGCCATCTCTTTCTTCTTACTGGCAGGTCTTTGTTTCTTCGTTCCTACGGCATTAGTGTGTGCAGAATTGAGTACCACCTACCCGCAACAAGGCGGTGTGTATTTATGGGGTAAAGAGACGTTAGGTCCAAACTTTGGCTTTGCGACCGTGTGGTATCAGTATGCTGAGAACATCGTGTACTACCCACCTCTTATATCGTTTATCGTCGCAACTGGTGCGTATCCTTTCTTCCCTGAACTAGCCCAGAACAACATCTTCATGTTGATCATGATTAACGTGATTTTCTGGGCGCTGACTTTGGTGAACATCTTCGGTCTGCGTTTGTCTTCGCTCATTACCAATGTGTTCGGTACGCTTGGGCTTATCTTCCCTATCCTACTGATCATCGGCCTAGGCGGCTACTGGGCCTACACCAACCCAAGTGAATCGCATATCTCACTTCGTCATGCATCTGACTGGTTACCTGATTTCTCACAAGATGGCATTGGTGCTGGCTTTACCGCGGTTGTGCTTTCTCTTACAGGGCTTGAGATCACCACCTCTTACGCGAGTGAAGTCGATAACCCGCAAAAGACTTATCCAAAAGCACTTATTGCTTCAACCGTGTTGATTCTGGTCTCTCTAACCGCGTGTTCGCTTTCGATCTCTTCCGTAGTATCGAGCGATCATTCAAGCCTAAGCGAAGGGGTTATTCTGGCGTTCAAAGCGTTCTTTGATGATTTGAACATGTCGTTCATGCTGCCAGTTATCGCGCTCGCGATTGTGTTTGGTAGCTTAGCGAGCCTGAATAACTGGATCATTGCACCAACTAAGAGCTTACACGTCGCTGCGAAAGACCATTTCATGCCGCTGACATTATCAAAAGAGAACAAGAACCAAGCACCAGTTCCACTTTTGTTGCTGCAAGGTGCGATTGTAAGTGTGCTTTCGTTGGTGTTCATCTTGGTACCAAACGTGAACCAAGGCATGTGGCTGTTGAATATTCTGATGACTCAACTCTACATGGTGATGTACATCTGTATCTTCGTTAGCTTCTTGGTGTCACGTCGTAAACATGCAGATATTGAACGCCCGTTCCGCGTACCTGGTGGCAAGTTCGGTATGATGTTAGTGGCAACACTTGGCTTGGTTAGCTGTCTGGTGACCATCTTCGTTTCATTCGATGTGCCAGCAGGTATCAGCGCTCAAACAGGCGCATCTGCTTTGATTCTTGGCTTTATCGCCTTTAGTTTGCCAGCGATTGGTGCCGTAATGTACCGAAATCGTAAGCGTCGCCGAGAAGGCCAATTGATTGAGGCGATGGCGAATTAGCCGCATCCATGTCTCTTTTACATAGCCAGAAAATGTTTCTGTAGATAGCAAAAAGCCGCGAACTATTCGCGGCTTTTTGTTGGTAAATCGATGGATTAGTGACCGACGGTCTTAGACAGCAAGTTCACAATCATAACGCCAGTAAGAATGAAACCAATACCAACGAGTGCAGCAAGGTCGAGTTTTTGTCCGTATAGGAAGTAACCGACAGCAGCCACAAGTACAATCCCCGCCCCGCTCCAGATCGCATATACAATACCAACTGGCATGCTTTTTACGGTCACAGACAGTAGGAAGAAAGCGATACCATAACCGATGATAACCACGGTGCTCGGCATCAATTTAGTAAACTGTTCTGTCTTTGGAATAGAAGAAGTCGCAATCACCTCACACACGATAGCAATAGACAGCGCAACCAGTGGAGGCATAGAAACAAGCATTTTGAACATAAGGCAAACAACGCTCAATTAACCTGAACTCGATGACATATCGAATCTCTGAGCGGCGCATTATAATCAAAATCCGTCAGTACGCTATAAAAAGTGATGCAACTCACATTTACATCAGCGTAATAATCGCAGTTAGAAGTCGGTCTCTTCCAAATTGATCACGCAGGCAGACGCGTCACTTCTGGCTGTGAGTAACGAATCGGGGTCCGCATACACGATGTTGTCCAGCCCTAACTTTTGCATATCATCAATGTGATACATCCAAGCTGCATTGCTGGTATCACAACCTGCTTTGTGTAATTTTTCACGTTTGTTCAAGTGTCCAAACATGGTGATCTTTGGATTTACCGCCACCAGCGCAAAAAAGGCTTCTTCATGCTGACGCCATAAACTCAGGGATTGATGCCATTGTTCGAGTTCTTGTTGATCAAAGCCATCGGTGTCCCATTCATCTTGCATCGCGCCACCAAACCAAAGCACTTCTGAGCCTTTCATAACCAAAGTACTCGGTGCCGCTGTTAGAACATAGTTCGCACAGGCAGAAGCGCACGTTCCATTGACGATTAAATGAACCTGATTGTTGTAAACCCAACGTCCTAGCTCCATCGCTGGTCGATACTCGCCTGAGTCGCTGTCGATCATCAAGGCAACAACACCATGCGGTTGAACGTTGGCAAGCTCGATGGCTTCTCGCACGCTCTCCGCGGTTATTTCGCCATTAAAGTAAAGTGTTCGCCCTTCCATGTAGATATCATCAGATAAACTGCACGCTGATAACCCAGCGAGCGTGAGTGCACCTAGCCACTTTCGCATATCCCTCTCCATGATCTTCATTCCAAAACTCGACATCCAACTTCAAATGAGTATTGAACAAGTTGAATAAAAACGACGGAGAAAGTGGCATATTTTTGACCAACGTCAAAATATGCACATAGTTACTTATAACCTATTATCTTTTAGCTAATGGTGATTTAAATTGCACTAACGTGGGGGGATGAAAGATATCAAGAACTTAGCTCGGATAACTCCCAAACCATAATGATAGTCTGGACTCCGTTGTGTGAAGCGTTATGCAGAGGACGGAAACCGTATTTCAGATATAAAGCTTCGTTATGCGGCTCGCATTGCAGAAACAGTTTGGGAATACCAAGTTGAAACACGTGATTTTGTGCACGAGCGACCAGCGCAGCAGCATAACCTTTACCGCGTGATGAGGCATCGACGTAGACCCCACCTAACCAGTGCTCATACTCAGGGAAATGAATGTTCTCTCGGATCTTGAGTTCAGCGACTGCTACAAGGTCATTGTTTTCATCATGAACCACAAATGAAAGTGGAAATGCATGGCGGCTATTGGCTTTGAGTAAAACCTTCTCGCGAACTTGAGCGGGCGTCACACCAGGAACAGTGTAAGCCCACTCATCAAAGTACCATTGTGCAATAAGATCAGACTCATGGGAGAAGTCAGCGAGAAAGTGAATTTGGAATGCCCTTTCTGCCACTATTAATAGCCACCATCTGCACTATCGACCACAGTCGCTTCATTGCCAACATCCGCTTTGGCATGGTTAAAGTGATGCTGCTGTGAAAGCTCAAAGTAGATATGCATATCAATCGGTTCTGGTGTGTTGAGAAGCATTTTGCCGACCTCCCGTTGGAAATGGCCGTAATTACCAAGCTCCTCTGTTAAACCTAACTGCTCATAGCTAGCCAAGCTGGTGAACATGCCGTAAGCGTATTGATAACGCGTCATGTCTTCCAACTTGTCGTGCCCAAGTTCGGCCAACGCTTGGTCGACTTCGTCTGGCAGATAAACGTCCTTATCGCCAAACTCCCTAAGTAAGACGTTAGGAACTTGATGTGCAATGCTCTGAATGGTCTCTTTTCTTTTAAACATACCGAACATAATGTCCTCCACTGACGATGATTTTCCATACAACGTATTTAGGTACGTGCTGGCGAGCCAATTAGTGTCTTTATTGGTATTAAGGCTCAAAATTTATACTAACTCGATCTCATAATTCTCTTCAAACGCTACCGTATTCGTTACACAAAAATGTACTCAGAAATCTTGCCGCAATCACAATTGCAGAGCGTCAGTTTGAGTCGATAATTCATACCAATTGAGCAATAACCCCTAATCAATTTGGATTTTCAATGGAATCTAAAAAGTGTTTCGATTCCGCTCTCTCTTATCGAAATGACCAGACTGCATTAAGCTAAATTTCATCGGCTAACGTGCAATCAAGGAGCATACCGTGACTTACTATTCAGTATTAGATGTAACCCCTACAGCCCAAGACTGGGTACCTGCTTATGTCAGCGTCTCGAACGCACTGGTGGAAAAACACGGTGGCAAGTACATCGCACGAACTAACGTGCACGAACGACTAGAAGGCAATGGTGAAGCACCGGCACTTCGCATCATTATCGAATGGCCTTCTCGCCAAGCAGCACTCGACTTTATGAATGACCCAGAGTATGTACCTCACCTAAACGCTAGAACCGCAGGTTCAATCAGTAATCACTACTTGATCGAAGGTAATGACCAACTGGCATAAGACACATAAAAAAAAGCCCAGCGAACGCTGGGCTTTTTCCGGTTTATATCAACAAGGTGAGTTTTCACTGCATCAACAGAAATAGTTTCAATATCATTATATTATTCCTGCTATCACCTTTTAATAAACCACCTACACTAACTGACGTGTTAATGAATGATGCATAATGTATGATTCTCAATCATAAAAATAGCTCCAACGTTAAGAATCAAAAACTATGTCGCTGATATGTTTACATCTCAGAACTAAGTTACAAGCCTATATTTTATTTCTAATTTAATCTTATCAATCTTTGTTCGATTTAAATCACAACATATCTAAATAGAGTTCTTATCTAAGGGCATCCTAATTGTGATATTAGAGCGTAGAAGATGGTGTCTAACAACGTCAGTCGGTCAACATAAGGAGGTTTTGATGACAAGACAACAGTTCACCAGCCTCTAGAAACTCACTTGCCTTGGAACCTTCTCTAACCAACACTGATTAGACTTCAAGAAGACTCAGCACTCTCTAACTACTCAACTTAACTAATAAGACCATTATTCGGCTTTTTCCTACAATAACTTTATAGGGATTACTCTTTTCTATAAATTCAAACTTTAATTTATTACTTCATTAATTTCAATCATACACAGTCAAATTCTAGATATTAAAAATTAGTTGTTAGCATATCATTCGATAAAAAACAAAGTAACTTGTCATAACCTTTAACAAGGCATCACATAAAAACAAGAGTTAGAATATAATCCAACTAAATCAAATGAATTAATAATTTTAATTATCTTACATCGGCATAATTTAACCTTCCGGATTATTAGCGCAATCAAGTAATCACTTACTGAAAATAAGTGATTGGAATATTTAAAATTAGAACAGTTCGACTTAGGTTTTTTATTCTAAAGAGCACCATTTTCATATGTAGAGCCCCTTTGGCGTGTTTGGCTCTTGTGCGATATGAAGTAAGAACAAAAGAAATCCCGTTCAAAGTCACATTTCATGTCGACATCCGTCAGTAATTACGTTAGCTTTAGAAGTATAGACGTCTAAAAAGTTAAGCTTAGGGAGAGAAAGCCGTGCCAATTAGAATTCCAGATCAGTTACCCGCTAGCGATGTATTAAGGACAGAGAACATCTTTGTGATGAGCGAAAGTCGAGCGGCGAGTCAGGAAATCCGTCCATTGCGAGTGCTTATTCTCAATTTGATGCCAAAGAAGATTGAGACAGAAACTCAGTTTCTTCGCCTACTTTCTAATAGCCCGCTTCAAGTGAACGTGGAGCTGTTACGAATCGATAATCGCCCAAGTAAGAACACACCAACGGAACACCTAGATACGTTTTATCGTCAGTTTGAAATGGTAAAAGGCAAGAACTTCGATGGCCTTATCATTACTGGTGCTCCATTAGGTTTGGTCCAGTTTGAAGATGTGATTTATTGGGATCACTTGAAGACCATTATGGAGTGGGCAAAAGATCACGTCACGTCCACACTTTATGTTTGCTGGGCTGCACAAGCGGGCTTGAAGCTTCTATACAACCTGCCAAAGAAAACACGTAAAGAAAAGCTATCAGGCGTGTACCATCACTCTATCCATCATCAGTACCACCCTCTTCTGCGTGGTTTCGATGATACGTTCTTAGCACCACATTCTCGTTATGCAGATTTCTCGCCGGAGTTTTTAGAAGAACATACGGACCTCGATATTCTCGCAACGTCCGATGTCGCAGGTGTTTATCTAGCAACCACAAAAGACAAGCGTAATGTGTTTGTCACTGGTCACCCAGAATATGACTCTCACACACTCCATAACGAATACATTCGAGATTTGGGCGAAGGGATGGAACCTGCTATTCCAATCAATTACTACCCGAATAACAACCCAGACAATCCACCTTGTGCGAGTTGGCGTAGCCATGGACACTTGCTGTTCTCTAACTGGTTGAACTATTGCGTTTACCAACAAACTCCGTACGATCTGGATCATTTCAGCGAAGACGCCTTCACTAAAGACGACTAACTGCCTGAATTTAGAGTGTGAACTAAGCCGCCAACTGGCGGCTTTTTTGTATCAGTTTGCTAACCTGATCGCATAGTATTTTTTCCCCAATAGGCTTTTGCATCGTAATTCATATCATGCTGTGTGAATCAGGGATGTGGGGCATATATATGAAGCTTGGAAAACTCGGTGCATTAGTGTTAGCAAGCCAGCTAGGTTTGGTTGGGTGTGTCACCGTCAATGAAGATGGAAACAGTCCAGTCGTGAAAGCCGATCCGGTTTCTATGGCAGAGTCACGAATCGCTCTCGGTCTCGGCTATTTAGAGAGCGGCAGTATGATCCGAGCACACGATAATCTTCAGCAAGCCCTTACCCACGCACCTAGCTACTATCGAGCTCAGCTTTCGATGGCGCATTACTACGAAACCGTAGGTGAAGATTCCAAAGCGGCACAGATGTACAAACGCTCTCTTCGCCAGCATCCCAAAAATGGTAACGTACTGAACAATTACGGCACCTTCCTGTGTAAACAAGGTGAATACAGCCAAGCAGATAAAATGTTCAATCGTGCGATCGAGCAGCCTTACTATTACCTTATCCCTGCTAGTTACGAGAACGCCGGATTTTGTGCACTAAAGTCGAATCAAGCTGAAAAGGCAAAGTACTACTTCACTCGCGCTATCGACCATGACCCTCACCGTCCTAAATCTATCCTTCAGTTAGCTAAGTTAGAGATTGACAGCGGGAACTTTACCGATGCTCGTATTCGCTTGATGCGCTTTAACCAAATGTACGGAGTCAAGAAACCCTCTCTCCGCCTAATGGTGGAACTAGAACGTGCTGCAGGCAATGAAGCCTTAGAGCGAAAGTATCAGTATCAACTCGATCAAATTTCTTAACTCCATAAACTCAAAGAGTCGACCACAAAGCGTCGACTCTCGTGATGCTCGGACTGTTTGCCTAGCATTCTTCTGTCGTTTATTGCTTTTCTGAAACCACTTCCAATCGTCTAAAATTACTGAAGTGTCATCGTGAATTTTCGCGTCAAAAATAGCACTAACTTGCTATTTATTAATGAATTTTTAGATTTAACTAAATTAGTAAACTGATTTTTTACTCTAATTTATATGACACCAATCACACTAATTTGCTTAGTGTTTGCACAGCAACGAACAAGATCTATACATTCGAGTGGCTTATAGGCAATTTATTAAAAACAATTCAAATCTATAAATGTCACAGAAATAAGGAAATTTATGTTGAAGTATAAGAACACAGCGTTGGTGGCAACTCTCCCTCTTCTATTGTTACAAGGCTGTGGAGGCGGCGGTGACAATGGAAATAGCTCTAGCACTGCAGTCGGCAATAACATAACCTGGTCAGCAGGAGACTTCTCTACCCCGGCTAGCGAGTTTGCGAATAAATGTAGCATCGCTAGAACAGGTATTGACCCATACACAGGGGATTATTATCCAGACCAAACAGGCTCAGCACTGCAAGAAAAAATGTTCTTACGTGCGTTCAGTAATGATACCTATCTTTGGTATGACGAAATCCCAGATATCAATCCAAACAACTTCCCTACCGTTGCGGCTTATTTTGATTCGCTGGTGACTACAGAAAGAACGGCTTCTGGCCAATACAAGGATCGATTCCACTTCACTCGCTCTTACGACGATTTCATGAAATCACAACAGGCGGGTCTTGTTGCTGGTTTCGGCTTTAACTGGAAATTCGTTCAAAGCTATGAACCACGAGAAATCATCATTTCTTACACAGAAGATAACTCTCCAGCATCTTCAAATGGCGTTGCTCGTGGCGACAAGCTATTGAAAATCAATAATGTTGATGTTGTGAACACATCTTCAAGTTCTGAGATTGATTTCATCAACAATACGCTTTTCTCTCCTACGCTAGGTCAAAACTACACATTCACGTTCGAAACCGTTGATGGCGCTCCGAAAGTGGTGACTCTGACATCGGCAGATGTCGCAACTAGCCCAGTTCGTAATGTAAAAGTCATCGACAACAACGGAACAAAAGTCGGGTACATGCAATACAACGCTTTTGAAGTGACTGCACAACAGCCACTTATCGATGCGTTTAATCAGCTGTCAGCGGCAAACGTTGAAGAGATCGTGATGGATTTACGCTACAACGGTGGTGGTTTAGTTTGGCAGTCAGCGCAAGTCGGCTACATGTTGGCGGGCACACATCCTAATGCCACCTTCGCTGAACTGATTTACAACGACAAGATCATGAACTCTGGCAATGTAGAAAATAACGTTTATAAGTTTGTCGACACTGAAATTGATTGGGCTAAAGGTATCTTGACCGACATTGCCCTACCGACATTAAGTGCGAAACGCGTTTACGTTTTGACTACTGACAACACCGCGTCTTCAAGTGAACTTCTCATCAATGGTCTTCGTGGTATTGATGTCGAAGTGGTTCAAATTGGTACCACTACAACGGGTAAGCCATACGGTTTCTCCCCAGAGCAAAACTGCGGCAACATGTACTACACCATTCAATTTAAGTCTTCGAATGCTAAAGGATTTGGCGATTTTGCCGATGGCTTTACACCTACAGCAAAAAATCTTGTATCGTCTACTATTGGTATAGATGACAAAGTGGAAGGCTGTGTTGTGGCAGATGACTTAACCAAACCATTGGGTAACAGCTCTGAAGGCATGCTATCTGCAGCGCTAAACTACATGAACACAGGAACTTGTCCTCCTGCGCCTGCTGTGGCGGCAGCTCCAAGAGCGATGCCTATGCTAGGTGGCACTCCACTTGATAAAGGGATTGATCCACTTCGACAAGAGGCTATTCATGTCAAAATTAACTAAAACAAAAGCAATAATTACCGGAGCGGGTATCAGCGTGATGCTAATGGGGTGTTCTTCTTCAGGTCACAGCGATGATGCAGTCAATGCACTAAGCATTAAAACATCTGCAGACACAGTGACTGAGATCCAACAAGCGATCACGACAATTCAAGGTAACCAAGTGCCGCCAAAAATTGCGTCAAATACCTTCGAAACAAACTCACATTTGTTGATTGTTTCTGGGCAATTGATGGAGAGTTACAACATGCCATTGAACGGCGCAGAAACAGAATTGCCCGATCAATACACCTTGCAACTTCGTGAAGAGGAATGTGGCGTTTATTACGAGAAAGACGACAAGTTTGTCCCTCTAACCAACATACAATGCCGACCTAATCCGATTCAGGACTAAACAAAAAGCCCGCCGTTACTTTATTCAAAAATAACGGCGGGCTTTTCTCATTCTTCCTATTCAAATCTTACGATTCGAACGACTCAGCCTAAAGTCATATTATAAGAAGTGGAACGTCAAGTTACCTGTGATGCTACTTACTGTATCGCTGTCCCCATCGATATCTACACCAAATGCTTGATAACTTGCACCGACAGAAATGTTGTCTAACAAGAAGTATTCCGCACCAACACCGTACATATAAGACACGCCATCGTCTTTGTCCAAGCTACTCAGATTACCATTGTATTCAACGTTAAACGCGTTAATACCACCTTTCGCGTAAACGTGCAGAGGACCAAAGTCGATACTTGGCTTTGCGGCTAAGTAGAAAGAAGAGAAATCTACATCACCTCGGCTGCCAGCAAGATTTAAATCCACTTGGCCATGGTTGAAATAGCCCACTTCAATACCAATCAGCGGCAAGATCCCCGTACCAACATGAATGCCATAAGTGGTGTCGTTTTCGCTATCGATGTCTGATTGACCAATTTGACCACCAGCATAAAGCCAAGAGTCAGCAAGTGCAGATGTTGAGCATAGCGCCAAAGCCAATAACGAGAGTTTTGTTTTCATAGTTATACCTTTCCTGTTCGATTCCTGAACGGAACATCACGCGAACTGCATCGCGTTCCTTATGTATCTAGGTAAATACTATATTCAAAAAGTGGCAGGTTTTAAGAACAAGAAATGAATAATTTCTGTTCAATGTCTATTTGTGTGATTTACAGACAAAAAAAAACCGGCGCGTTGCCGGTGTTTATCAAATAAATCTTCGAAATGTTCGACGATTATAGGAAGTGTAGTGTCGCGTTTAGAGAGAACGTACCGATGTCGTCTTTGCCCGCTGTGTAGTTCATGTAGCTTGCGCCAACAGACATAGGGCCGAAAATGAAGTATTCCGCCCCTACACCGTACATTAGATCCACATCATCGTCGTCTTTGCCGCCAGAAACTTTCTTATCCCACTGGTGGATACCGCCTTTCGCGTAAACATGCAGAGGACCGAAGTCGATGCTTGGTTTAAGCGCAGCGTAGTAAGAAGTCAGTTTAGTTTCTTGACCAGCGATCTTGAATTCACCGTGTTGAGTAACACCCGCTTCGATACCGATGATTGGCAGAATACCTGTACCTACGTGTACAGAGTAAGACGTGTCTGTTTCGCCTTTGTAGTCAGACTGACCTACAGAAGCACCACCATAAATCCATGAATCTGCCATTGCTGCAGAAGAAGCACTTAGAAGTGCCACTGCCAATAGAGTTTTCTTCATCATCAACCTTTACTCTTTATTATTACCCACTTCTGCATCAAGCAGAGGTTGGTACTGCAAACACAAGGGAGGCGAACCATTGCCTCCCTTGTGACTTAAAATCACTTGTGGGTAAATAACTGCAATTACTGTACCAATCGAGCTTGCCACTGGACAAACCATTGATTACTCAGCAAACCCCACAAGAAAAAAACTGCCGCTATTGTACCGATCGCTTAGCAAGCATCAATCGCATTTTTGATACGTTTATCAGAAACTGGGTACGGAGTCCCCAATTGTTGAGCGAAGAAGCTCACTCGAAGCTCTTCGATCATCCAACGGATCTCTTTCACGTTCTCAGGAATCACCATGCCTTTCGGAATTTTGTTGAGCAGCTCTTTGTAGTCACTCGTAACGGATTCCACTTTCAGCATGTGCAAACGGTCTTTGTTTGGATCGATCGGCAGCTTCTCCATACGACGCTCAATCGCACGCATGTAACGCAGAATATCTGGCAGGCGTTTCCAGCCACATTCTGTCGCGAAGCCCTTGAAGATCAACCCTTCGACTTGTGCTTTGATGTCCGATAACGCAAACGCCATGGTGAAATCGATCTTGCCTTTCAACTTCTTATTGATGTTGAAAGCGGTCGTCAGGATAGTTTCCACTTGCTGTGCAATGTCCACCACCGTATCACCAAGCTCAGCACGAACGTGTTCTTTCAGTGCATCAAACTTCTCTGGCTCCCAAACCAAACCGCCTTGCTCTTCGATAAGCTTATCGACACCACACGCGATACAGTCATCAATCAGATCCAGTACTTTACCGTAAGGGTTAAAGTACAAGCCCAACTTCGACTTATTCGGCAAGTTAGAGTGCAGATATTTAATTGGCGACGGCACGTTCAGCAAGATCAGACGGCGCTGACCCGCTTGCATTGCCGTGACCTGCTCGTATTCAGTCTCGTACAGTTTGATTTCAACACTGTCTTTGGCATCCACAATCGCTGGGTACGCTTTAACGTCGTAACCACCGCGTTTTTGTTGGTATACCTTAGGCAGTTCGCCAAAGCTCCACGTATGCAGACCTTCTTGCTCGATGTCGTCATCCGCAACTTTTGAAAGGGTTTCTTGAACTTTGTCTTTCAAGCTCTCTTTCAATTCGTGAAGGTCTTTGTTTTCCTTCAACTTGCGATTTCTATGGTCAACCGCGCGGAAAGTCACCTTCAAGTGCTCCGGAATTTGATCCATATTCCAATCTTCGCGCAGAACTTCTACACCCGTCATTCGACGCAGCTCTTTCTCTAATGAGTCAAGCAGCGGCGCTTCCATCGGTGTTGCACGAGCTAAGAAAGCATCGGCATAGTTTGGCGCAGGAACAAAGTTCTTACGCACTGTCTTCGGTAACGATTTAATCAAACTCACCACAAGCTCATGGCGTAAACCTGGGATCTGCCAATCAAAGCCTGCAGGCTCGACTTGGTTCAAGATCGGCAGCGGCAAGTGTACCGTCACACCGTCACTGTCATCACCCGGCTCAAACTGGTAGCTCAGCTTAAGTTTCAGGTTGTTTTGATGCCAGAAGTTCGGGTAATCCAAATCGGTAACGTGGCTTGCATCGCCTTTGAACAGCATCTCTTTCTCGAAGTTCAGCAGCTCTTTGTTGTCTTTCGATGCTTTCTTCCACCATGTATCGAAGTGTTTGCCAGAGACCACTTCAGTGCCAACGCGTTGGTCGTAGAAATCAAACAGTTCATCGTCATCCACCAAGATGTCACGACGACGAGATTTGTGTTCAAGTTCTTCCACTTCTTGAAGAAGCTTACGGTTTTGCTTGAAGAACGCGTGCTTGGTTTCCCACTCACCTTCCACCAGCGCACTACGAATGAATAGCTCGCGACTGACGGTTGGATCGATACTGCCGTAGTTCACCAAACGCTTCGGTACAATTGGCACGCCGTAAAGCATCACTTTCTCGTGTGCCATGACTGCTGCACGTTTCTTCGACCAATGCGGCTCGCTGTAGCTGCGCTTAATCAAGTGCTTCGCTAATGGTTCAATCCACTCAGGCTGAATCTTAGCAATGATGCGACCCCAAAGTTTTGAGGTTTCCACCAACTCAGCAGACATGATCCACTTAGGCTGTTTCTTGAATAGACCCGATGCAGGGAAGATATGGAAACGAGCGTTACGCGCGCCTTGGTATTCATTCTTCTCTTGGTCTTTCATACCGATGTGCGACAACAAACCGACAAGGATTGAGCTGTGTACGCCATGGTAAGACGCAGGCTCATCGTTCAGTTTGAATTCCATTTCACGCATCGATTGGTGAATTTGGAAGTACACATCTTGCCACTCACGCACGCGCAAGTAGTTCAAGTAATCTTGTTTACATTGCTTGCGGAACTGGTTGCCCGTCAGCGCTTTTTGCTGCTTCTGGATGTAGTTCCACAGGTTCACAAACGTCAGAAAATCTGAGTCTTCATGGAAGAAACGTTTGTGCTTGTCATCTGATGATTGCTGCTTGTCACTTGGACGCTCGCGCGGGTCTTGAATCGACAATGCCGCCGCGATGATCATCACTTCTTTCAATGCGCCTTGCTTTGGTGATTCCAATACCATACGAGCTAAACGTGGGTCGATTGGAAGACGTGCAAGTTGACGACCAATGCTGGTTAGGCGTTTCTTCGATTCTTTCGCATCAGAATTGATTGCACCTAACTCTTCTAGAAGGCGAACACCGTCTTGGATGTTGCGTTTGTCAGGCGCTTCCACAAATGGGAAGGCTTGAATATCGCCCAAACCAAGTGCGGTCATCTGCAAGATAACCGACGCTAGGTTAGTACGCAGGATCTCAGGATCGGTAAACTCTGGACGTGACTCAAAATCTTCCTCTGAGTACAGACGGATACAGATACCCTCTTCCACACGACCACAACGACCTTTACGCTGGTTCGCACTCGCCTGAGAAACTGGCTCGATTGGAAGACGCTGAACCTTAGTACGGTAACTGTATCGGCTGATACGCGCCGTACCCGGATCGATAACGTATTTGATGCCCGGAACCGTCAACGAGGTTTCCGCTACGTTGGTTGCCAGTACAATGCGGCGACCTGCATGAGGTTGGAAAATCTTGTTCTGTTCACCCGCCGACAAACGCGCGTAAAGCGGCACAATTTCCGTGCTCTTCAGATTACGTTTAGACAGTGCATCAGCGGTATCACGGATTTCACGCTCACCGTTCATGAAGATCAGGATGTCACCTAAACCTTCATCGCACAATTCATCTACCGCTTCGAAGATACCTTCAAGTTGGTCACGATCATTATCGTCATCACCGCTTAGTGGGCGGTAACGCGTTTCTACTGGGTAAGTACGACCTGACACCTCAATAATTGGTGCGTTGTTGAAGTGTTTTGAAAAACGCTCAGGGTCGATGGTTGCCGACGTGATGATCACTTTTAGATCAGGACGACGTGGCAGCAACTCTTTCAAGTAACCCAAGATGAAATCGATGTTAAGGCTACGCTCGTGCGCTTCATCGATAATGATAGTGTCGTATTGGTTCAAGAAACGGTCATGCTGAATTTCAGCCAGCAAGATACCGTCCGTCATCAATTTGATTTGGGTATTTTCAGAGATCTGATCGTTGAATCGAACCTTGTAACCAACAAACTCACCAAGCTTGGTTTCCATCTCTTCAGCAATACGGTTTGCAACCGAACGCGCCGCAAGACGACGAGGCTGAGTATGACCAATCAGACCAAACTTACCGCGACCAAGCTCAGCACAGATTTTTGGCAGCTGAGTGGTTTTACCTGAACCAGTTTCACCCGCAACGATAACCACTTGGTTTTCTTCGATCGCTTTCGCAATGTCGTCGCGTTTTTGGCTGACTGGCAGGATTTCAGGGTATTCAATCGTTGGTTTGTAGCTACTACGTTGCTCCACAACCATCATGGATTTGGCGATGTCTAATGCGATTTCATCAAACACAGCGTTACGTGCTGCGTCTTTTTTGATTTTGCTTGCACCAGAGATTCGTTTACTCAAGCGGAAGCGGTCACGCATCATGCATTGGTTAAGTGCCTTGCGCAGTGACGCCGCGTTATTTACTTGAGCCTGAGGCGCAGCATTCTGAGAAGCTTGTGCTTGAGATGCATTAGCCTGCTTCGCTTTGGCATTTTGCGCACCATTTGACGGTGTCGCTTGCTCTTCAGCGGGATTCTTTTTTGGGGGCTGTGACGAAGTCAAAGCGTTTCCTATTCTTTTCATTACATAAAACTGCGCGGATTGTAGCACATAAGGGCTAGAACAAGATAACGGAAAGCAGCATCCGGCAATCATTCAATTTTTTCGAACAACTTAAGCGAATCCATCGGGTTTTGAGTCGCTGAGCATTGCCTATAATGCATCACATAGCCGAAAGCACTTATTAAAGGAAATCCATATGTCTCGTGTACTAGCTCTTAAATCAAGCATCCTTGGCGATTACTCTCAATCAAACAAACTGGTTGAAGACTTCATCAAAAATGTAGACCAAGATAAGCTAACTGTTCGTGACTTAGCTGCAAATCCACTGCCAGTTTTAGACTTTTCAGTTGCGACAGCACTACGTGCAACAGAAGATCTTTCGCAAGAACAACAAGTGGTGGTTGACCTATCTGATACCTTAATTGAAGAAATCAAAGCAGCAGATACTTTGGTTATCGCAGCACCAATGTACAACTTTACGATTCCAACTCAGCTTAAAAACTGGATTGATTTGATTGCTCGTGCAGGCGTGACATTCAAATACACAGAAAATGGCGTTCAAGGTTTGATTGAAGGTAAGAAAGCAATCGTAGTCACCACCCGTGGCGGTCTTCATAAAGACTCACCAACCGACAGCATGACACCGTACCTACGCACAGTATTGGGCTTTGTTGGTATCACGGATGTGGAGTTTGTTTACGCAGAAGCGCTAAACATGGGCGAAGACGCAGCAGCAAAAGGCATTTCAGACGCGCAAAGCCAATTGGCAACCTTGGCGTAAGATTAAATAGAATTGAGTACAAACAAAAAGGGATTGGTTCGCGCCAATCCCTTTTTTATCGTTTTAAGTCAAAGCTAATGATGCTGTTGTAGCAACTTTGCGCGCATTGTCCGCAACCTTTGCATTTGGCGGCGTCAATTTTAGGTTTGATATCATCTTGCCATTGCAAAGCATCATATGGACAACTGTCCTCGCAACTGCCGCAATAACCGTATAAGTTTTCGCAGCTGTTCGAGATAGTTGCTATCAGGCCTGTAGACTCTATTTGGTTTGAAAGCGCCAATGTAGGACACGCCGACTTACACGCGCCGCATAGATCACATGCCGAGTAGCTGATGTCTAACGCGGCTACGCCATCAACCATTTCTATGATTTGGCTAGGACATGCAGAAGCACACTTTCCGCATCCATCACAAAGCCGAGTGAACATCGACTCTTCCACCGCATACGGCGGTCTCGCTTTTACACGAGGCTCTTGAGCTTGCTCTACTGGCGCACGACGAAACGAAAACAGACGTCGCTTACTTAGATCAACCGATTCAGACTGGCGCATCCGAGTAATCTCTCTTTGCTGGCACAACGACTTGGTATTGCTCACTCAGGGATTGAAGTAATTCTTCAGTAAGATTCGACAATTTTGAGTAAGGCGCAAGAGTCACCGCTTTTTTGAAGCGCTTGTTGAAAAAGCCAAACCACGTCATCAAGTGCTCGCGCAGCATTTCAGCCGCCAGTTTTTGCTGCTCAGTTTCAATCAACATGCCTAACACCATCAGCATCAAGCCGATCTGGTCTTCTGGTTCACGTTGGTCAGATTCCAAAGCAAAACCACAACGCTGCAAGAAGTAACGATATTCAATGGTTGATTCACCAAACAACACCGCTTCTTTATCTAGATAAGCCGAACCCCAAGGTGGCGCCGGCATCTCACCAATACCGGCAAACATGCGATCGTGCTCCATTTGTAGTGCCTCTTCGCTCTCGTTTTGAAAGCTTTGCAGCATGTCATTAAGCGCTTCAATTGGTGTGTCAGTATTGCTCAGTAACGTATCGAGATTTGCCGCTGGGTAATCTTTTGGCTGGTAGTAAAACAGTGCACCAAACAGCTTAAGAACGATGCTGGTATCTTGTGGTTCAAGTTGAGAAATTTGCATGAAGTACCTTCGATGACTGGTGTCTTTATTCTTCGATTAAGTAAAACGGAAAAGAGGTGGGACGAATACTCGCCCCACTCTGCTAATTGTTATCAGTACAAATAATGGTTATCAGCACAAATAACGGCTATCAGTACAAACCAGATGTAAAGTGCATGCCGTAGAACACGTTACGACCCAGAATTTCTGCAACGAACAAGACAACGAATGCCACGATAACCAGCAAATTCTTCTGACGACCTTCTGCGGTAAACAACTCAGCGAATACCCAAAGAGCAGCAGCAACCACAAGCAACAACACATGACCAGCAACATAGCCAGACAGCATGGTGATTTGATCCAAGCCACTGTGAATCGCCGTTGAGATACCTGCGAAATAAATCGTCTGCATTACTGAGAACGCTAGGTTCAGCGCAATCAGACTTACGCCAGCCCACATTAGGCGACGATTGGTTTTCTCAGCCGTTACGTCCAATACGTTGATAAGCGTGTAACCAAACATCAGACCTGAAGTCACGACCGTGAACCAAAACGCAACCGTTGTCATTGGTGAGTACCATGCTGGTACCGTTTCGATTTGGTAAACATTTGCCATCGCGAACATGAAAATCACGCCAACCGCGATAGACAACCAGTTCACGATTTTACGAGCGCCTTCGCTACCGATTTTTAGAATCGTCAGCAACCAGTACAAACCCGCTAGAGACAGAAAGCTTGCACCCGTTAAGATCTCGTTAGATAGCGCCGCACTACCAACACGGTTCAATGCGTTGAAGGCACGAAATGGGCTACCTAAGTGAGTGGTTGAGAACAAGAAACCCAATCCCATTACAACCAAAATTGCGAAACGAGCGATGTTCATACGAGGTTCTGTCACACGTGGTGGCTTACCGAATTTCTCGAACGCATTAACCGTTAGGTGCGCGCCAACCGCTGTTTGAGCAAGAACCGTAAAGGCAACTAATGGTGCTTCGTATAACATTATTTCACCTCTCTTGGATTCTGTAGGAAACCAGTGCGGTCATTGGTTGGACGACCATTTGGATTTAGCTTCACGATCAAGTTCGGGCTCGTAATGCGAGAATCTGGCAGTGGTGCCACATCCGCGTTTGAACCGTATTTTGCGCGTAGCTCATCAATTGGACCAAACTCAATCGCACGCAATGGACAGCTGTCCACACAGATTGGCATTAGACCTTCTGCGACACGTTCGTAACAGCCATCACACTTAGTCATGTGACCTTTTTCTTCGCTGTATTGAGGCGCGCCGTAAGGACATGCCATGTGACAAGATTTACAGCCGATACACACGCTTTCATCGACAACAACAAAGCCATCTTCTTCACGCTTGTGCATTGCACCTGATGGACAAACCTTGGTACACGCAGGGTTAGTACAGTGGTTACAAGAGATCGATAGGTAGTACGCGAACACATTTTGACGGAACGCGCCGTTTTCTTCCGTCCAGTTGCCGCCTACGTATTCGTAAACACGACGGAAGTTGCGGTCGATACCCAGATCTTTGTTGTCTTTACAAGAGAGCTGACATGTTTTGCAGCCAGTACATTTGCTTGAATCAATGTAAAAGCCATACTGCTTCGCTGTGCTCATTATTTAGCCCCCATTTTCTTAATTAGCGTCACTTCAACGAGGTTGGTATGGCTCGGGTTTGATTTTGCCAACGGGCTTGGACGTTGTGTCGTCAGTACGTTGATTGAACCTGCTTGGTCAACACCTTTACCATTTGGTGAGTACCATGCGCCCTCACCTAAGCCAACGATGTGTGGCATGATGCGTGGGGTTACTTTTACGCGAACGTTCATTTCACCGAACTTGCTGCGCACGCTAACCAAGTCACCGTTATCGATGTTGCGTGACGCTGCATCAATCGGGTTGATCCAAAGTTCCTGTGGTGCCGCTGCTTTTAGGATGTCGACGTTGCCGTACGTAGAGTGCGCACGTGCTTTGTAGTGGAAGCCCGTTAACTGAAGCGGGAACTCTTTACGATCAGGAGAATCCCAGCCATTAAACGTCGAAACGTATTCTGGTAATGGCTTGATCGATTCATCTTCGTCCAATTCCCATTCTTCGTTGATCTTCGCTAATGTCTCGGAGTAGATTTCAATCTTGCCCGATGGCGATGGTAATGGGTTCGCTTCTGGATCACGACGGAAGTCTTCGTACGCCACGTGTGGACGGTCGAATTGCTTTTTGTAGATACCCTGCTTTCTCATCTCATCGTAAGACGGCAAGTTTGGATCGTTGTTTTGTTTAACGGTCTGAGCGTACATCCATTGCAGCCACTCTTCTTGAGTGCGACCTTCAGTAAACTCATCAAACACGCCCATGCGTTTCGCCACACCAGACATGATGTCGTAGATAGGTTTGCATTCGAAACGAGGTTTAATCGCTTGGCTTGCAAAGATGAAGTAAGGCATTGACGCAGCTGCACCATCCATACAGAAATCCGATTGCTCTGACGTTGTACAGTCTGGCAGTACGATATCGGCATACTTCGCCGAAGACGTCATGTGGTTGTCGATCACCACAATCATTTCACACGCTTTTTCATCTTGAAGAATTTCGTGTGTGCGGTTGATGTCTGAGTGTTGGTTAATCAGACAGTTACCTGCATAGTTCCAGATAAACTTAATGTTATTTTGTAGCTTCTGAACGCCTTTAATACCGTCGGTCAGATCAGTCATTTCCGTACCGCGGTAAATCGCGTCTGTCCAAAGGAACATTGGGATAGAAGCGCTGATCGGGTTTGGCACTTTCGGGAAGCGTTGGAATGGGTATGAGTGGTTACCTTCACGAGCACCAGTACCACCACCTTGCAAGCCAACTTGACCACGTAGCAATGACAACATCATTACCGCTTTACACGCTTGCTCACCATTTGCTGAGCGTTGTAAGCCCCAACCTTGGGTAATGTAAATGCGTTTAGCATCGCCAACTTCGCGTGCAAGCTTCAAAATCACATCTGCTGGAATGCCCGTAATAGGCTGTGCCCACTCAGGGGTTTTCTCGATGCCATCTGGGCCAGTACCCATAATGTAATCTTTGTAGCTGCCGTTTTCTGGCGCTGATGCAGGAAGCGTTTTACGGTCATAACCCACACAGTAACGGTCAAGGAAGTCTTGATCGACTTTGTCTTCCGTAATCAATACATGGGCGATGGCTGCAATTAAAGCGGCATCTGTACCGTGCTTGATAGGAATCCACTGGTCTTCACGGCCTGCTGCAGTGTCAGTGTAACGAGGGTCGATACAAATCGTGCGAGTGTGACTGATGTTTTTCGCATCCACATAGTTGTGAACCTGACCACCACCCGACATACGGGTTTCTGCTGGGTTGTTACCAAACATCAGACATAGGTCTGCATTTTGAACATCGTCAATCGAGTTGTTATCAACGAACGAACCGTAGAAGTACTCCGACATACATTCGATGTTTGCTGCAGAGTAGTCACCGTAGTGATTTAGGTAACCACCACAAAGGTTCATCATACGAGCAACCAATGTCGCGCTCGGATCCCAACTCTTAGTTACTGTGCCACCAAGCGTACCTGTACCGTAGTTTAGGTACACCGCATCGTTACCGTGGTCTTTAATGATGCGTTTTAGGTTATCACCAATGAGGTCAAAGGCTTCGTCCCAAGTGATGCGTTTGAACTTACCTTCACCACGCTTACCAACGCGAAGAAGTGGGTATTTTAAACGGTCTGGTGAGTAAACACGGCGACGCATAGAGCGACCACGCAAACAAGCGCGAACTTGGTGATTGTGGTTGTACACATCATCACCCGTGTTATCGGTTTCTACCCATTTGATTTCACCGTCGACCACGTGCATACGAAGCGGACAACGAGAACCACAGTTTACGGTACATGCCGACCAGACAATTTTTTCGTTTGGTTTTGCTGGTGTTTCTTTGGCAACCGCTTTAGTTGCAAACGGTAGAGAAAGCGCGTTTCCTGCTAACGCCAAAGCGCCAAGTGCAGAACCGCCCTTTAAAGCATCACGCCGAGTAATATTAAACTTACCATTTTGACTCATGGTTTTTTCCTAAATTACGTTTTTGAATTTGGTCGTGGCGCTTAATTAATGGCTTTAAGTGGGGAAAGAACACTCGTTAGAAATAAAAGACATAGAGATTGTATTTTCAAAATAGGCATTCATTGAAAATATCTAATTTCGCTTTAATGAATACACAAGGTAAATCAAAGCAACATTTCTACAAAACCATCAATTAAGCTAGATAGCACAGGCCTTGAGCAACTAAGGCATGGCCACCCGCCACTATTAATATCCTTGTAGATTTAAGGGGTGATAATCTTGACCACAGTCAATTATTAAAAAATACAAAATGCAATCTTATATTTCATTTCAACGTTTTATATGAATGAAATATTAATAGGTCAGAGAGGTGTCAATTCAATTAAATATTAGAATAGTTTTTAAATTGAATAGATAACAAATACGAATACAGAAGAATAGAAATAAGAATAATTACCAATTAGCAGGAAATAAATAAGCCTCATGTCAAGATGAGGCTTATTCGTATTTGTTTTTAGCTGAGCTTAGAAATCGTACTGGAAGTAGATCGTATTGTAGTTACTGCCGCCTTTGATACGGCCAAACTGAGAGGCGTTCTCGAAGATCGCACTGCGGTGATGCAGTGAGTAACCGACCCACATGTTCTCCCAATCTTTTTGGTTGAACAGGTCACCGACGTTTACATCCAATGAGAAATCGAGATAGTTGAGCAAGTTGCTTGGTGTGTAGCCCTTCTCTTCCATCTCTGTCCCTTCGATATAGGTAATGTTATCGATGTAAGACATACCTTCTGCAACACCAAAACGCCATTTCGTAGGCCAATTAAAGGTGTAATACGCTTTAATCGCCATCACGTATTCAGTGCTAGAAGATTGCACGTCTGACGACCAATGGTGAACAAGACCTGGGGTTAGATAGATATCTAGAGGTAAGCCAAATAGCTCGTCTGTCAGCGGATGCCCGTAGAAGAACGACGTCAGTTGGTTATTGTATTCATCTTTCTCAGCATTGAACTTAAAGATGTCACCCATGTTAGAAGGTGTTGCCCAGCCATGTGCAATTCGAAGATACGGACGATTACGCAAATCTGACTTGCGCTCTTTGCCTTTATCATTGAAGAAGCCAAAGCCAACGAACACTTCACCTTGGTAACGATCTTCCACAATTTGGCTGTTGTACGCTTCACTATCCAGACGAGTGATGCTGGTTTCACCCAATAGATACAGGTTAGAAATTACGTGGTAACGTGCTTTGATACCCAAATTCGCATCAATGCCCGCACCAATTTTCTCACCCGTTGAGTCTTTAAATGAATAGTACGAACTGTTGAAGTCGGCATCTTTATAACGAATGGTAAAAGAGGGTTCTAACTCCCAATCGCCCAATTCATAGTTAGCCGCGATACGGTAGTTAGAGTGAAATTGAAATTCGTCATCCGTCATGACTTCAAATTCAGCGCGCCAGTTTTCGTCGAAGTTATAACGAATTTGACCACCGAAATCGACACGATCCCCTTCAAACGCATTTTGAATGGATTTAGGAATATCAACAAAACGTAAGCGCATGATGGCACTGGTACGCCAGTTAGAATCGCTCTCATCAAATAAGAACACACCGCCTTCGATACCGTCGATGTACAGGTGTTCGTTTTCAAAGAACATCATTGGCACAAACGTGCTCACCGTTGAGTCATCATTGGCTGTATAAAACGGGATCGATGCCGTTCGGTACATTGCCGCAATGCCCCACTCTTGCTCCGCGTGCTTTGTTTCAGCGAACGCCGAACCGCTCAGCAATAAACCAGAACATACTAACGATGCTCCTACTAGGTGTTTCATAGCTCTCCTATGTCACTGTAATTTGAGAAGGTCTCGATTGAAAAAGAGTATATCTGACTTTGGTCTAAGATCGGGTAAAAATTCCTACAAGACTCCGTCTCCCCTCATATCACAGTACAAACCTTGAGCAATTTATAAATTTATTTTGAATTAACGTCAAATATTCAATTAATTGCACTTAAACATATTACTTAATTATCTTTACCCTGCACTCGCATTCCTTATGCAAATAAATACACATAATAAAAGGTAAACTATGCGAAACGTCACTTTATTAACGCTTGCGCCCTTCGCTTTTGCTTCACATGCAGCACAAATTCTGGACCATTCACAAACGGATCTATCTACGGCTCTCAATAACACACAACGAGCGTCTTATTCCGCGGCGAACACTAAGCTGAGTTATCAAGACATCAATCGAGTCGAGATCGGTAACCAAATTTTGGTTCGCAAACAGCAACTCCATTACGGCATACCGGTTTACGGACACTCCGTTGTGGCCGATCTTTCTAGTCGAGGATTTGCTCAGCCTGTCGATGGTGATGTTGTTGTCGGCATCGAGAGCGATATTGATTCAACCCTACCTATGATCAGTGGCAAGCAAGCCATTGAGATCGCAACGGGCAACCATCAAGGTGTCGCAGCAAGCAAATCTCCAAGTAATGAAAACTCGCCAAGTGATGACGCTCAGGCAGAGCTAATGGTCTGGTTAGATGAGCAACAAACCGCGCGGTTGGTTTACAAAGTCGATGCAATCCAGATTAAGAATTTCCGCCCTTCTCGCCCTATCACTTTGGTAGATGCAAAATCAGGTGAGATCGTCGACCAATGGGATGGGATCGCGTTTTTGGAAGCCGAAGGACCCGGAGGCAACCGCAAAAGCGGCCGTTACTACTTTGGCCCCAACACCAAGTTTGGTGGATTCCAAGTTAATCAATACTGCCAAATGGACAGTGAAAACGTCATTACCCTCAACATGAACAACCAACAATGGGGTGGGCAAGTTCATCGTTTTGACTGTAACGTGAATAACTATCGAGAAGTAAATGGCGCCTACGCTCCAATGAATGACGCGCATTACTTTGGTCAACGCGTATTTGATATGTACCAAGATTGGATTGGTGCTCGCCCTATTCGTCAAAAGCTGACAATGCGTGTGCATTACGGGTCGAACTACGGGAATGCTTTTTGGGATGGTCGCCAAATGACTTTTGGTGACGGCAATAACTCAATGTACCCACTGGCAACGTGGGACGTTATTGCCCATGAGGTTAGCCATGGCTTTACCGAGCAAAACTCTGGGTTGGAATATCGCGGTATGTCAGGCGGAATGAATGAGTCATTTTCCGATGTCGCCGCTGCAGCACTTAGCCAATATGTGCATGGCAGCTTTAATTGGAAGATGGGCGAACACGTAATGAAATACTCGCCAGCTATGCGTTACTTCATCAACCCAAGCCATGACGGTTCCTCAATCGACCATATCAACCAATACTACAATGGCATCGATGTGCACCACAGCTCAGGCATTTTCAACAAAGCCTTCTACCATTTGGCAATGAGCCCAAATTGGAACATCAAGAAAGCATTTATTGCTTATGCGACGGCTAACCAACTTTACTGGCAACCAAACTCGAACTTCCAACAAGGTGCGGAAGGCGTTTGTAAAGCAGCACAAAAACTTGGATATGATGGCTCTGCAGTAACCTCAGCGTTCGCAGAAGTTGGGGTGCAAGTAATGAACTGCGGCGATTCACAACCAACGCCAACACCGTACCCTGATCCAGAGCAAGAGACAACAGAGTTGGAGATCAATATGCCAACACCTGTTGAAATCACACCGAATGGCGAACAGCAGTTTGTCTTGCGTCAGTCTCCGGCTGATGAGGTATGGGTGCAAACATACAATGGCTACGGCAATGTCGACATGTATGTTGCAATCGACCGTCCAGCAACACTTTCTGACTACGACTGCGTTTCGACTAACCAAGGTAACCACGAGTATTGCGGTTTCAGTGGTATTAAAGGAACAGATATCTACGTGCTCGCGGCGAACACTCAAGGCTCATCGGACGTTTACGTGGCAGTGAGCGCAGAGTTAGAAGCGCCACAACCAGAGCCGGTTCCACAAGACCAATGTGCAAACCTCGAAGAATGGTCTCCGTACTATTACTACCCTGCAGGCACGGCGGTGAAATACTGGGGCAATCACTTTGTCGCCTCACAAGACAACTGGGGTGCAAATCCATTCGATAACTATTGGCTATGGACTTTTGAAGGCAGCTGCCAATAACCCAACCTCCCCCTTTAACAAAGAGCTCGGAAACGAGCTCTTTTTCATTGGTTGATTACTCTGCACGCAATCAAACACGAAACGGTCAAAATTCTCTCTTCTCTCAGCAATGAGATTTAGATTTTTGCCAGATTCGCCGATACAATAGAAAACCAATGACCAAAGCCGCAGTTTATCGTGAAAGCATCCGAACTCATCTCCATAATCAACAACTTGCCGGAAGGTAGCGACCCCGATATCGTGATGGGTGAAGAATGGCTACCAGAACGCTTGGAAAGCACCACTCTTGATGGTGACATGCTGTTTATGCATTTCGATAACGCACCAGAAGATGGCCAAGGCGAAGAAGAAGGTCGCGGTTTTGTTGATCATGAAATCGACCTGATCCGTACTCGTCTACAGCAAATTCTCGATGAAGACAGCGACAGTGCATCTAAAGCCGATGCTATGTTAGGTTTATTTCTGATGGGACATGAACTTAGTAGTTCGCAAGTTATCGAAATACTCGAAGAAGATTCAGAACACTGATTCAAAATATTAAGGAACCGCTTTGCCGACATCGCTCAACACCAACGAACTTTCCTCTCTTCCTCTGATTGTTGCCGGTCCGATTTTAAGAAAAGTCACCGCAACGGAAGTGAACATTTGGTTGGTGACGACGCAACCTCTCGAAGGCTTGGTTGAAATCAGCGATGCAACCACAGGGGAACAGTATTACTCTCAACCAGTATCGCCAGAGCATCTATTACAAGTTGGTAAACGCGCTTGGGTTTGCATGCTCACGCTGCAAGGTGAGTTTCCTACCCATCAAGCATTGCGCTATCAAATCCATACCCAATCCGGTTTGTTAACCGAGTTGATGCCCCACCTTGTCTACGGTGAAGACACAGATTCAGCACGAGGTGTGGAGTTCCTAATCAGTGAAAAAGCCGATTATGTCCTGCATGGCTCATGTCGTAACCCACATCATTTTAGTAAAGACACACTAGTTCAAGCTGACGCAAAAGTTGCTAGCCAACCGATAGAAGACCGCCCTGATATGCTCATCATGAGCGGCGACCAAATCTATGCCGATCATGTAGCAGGTCCAATGCTGGATGCGATTGAGCAATTAGTCGAGTTGCTAGGCTTGCCTGATGAAGAGTTCGCGCAAGCACCAATTAAAAACACGCAAGAGCTGTATCAAAGCCCAGATTGCTTTTATGGCCGAGATAACATTCTGCCCCACTACGTTGACGATGGCAGCTTACTTAGCAAGTTCTTCCCTCATCGTGGCACTCCTATTTTCAGTTCACGTGAATGCGAAAACCATCTCATCAGTTTTGCCGAGCTGTTTGCGATGTACCTACTCGTTTGGTCTCCAGTGCCATGGACGTTAGTCAATCGTGAACGTTTATTGGAAAGAGAGTTTACAACGGGCGGAAAAGCGTTAGAGCCGAAATGGCAGCAACATTGGCGTGATGAGAAAGTCCATATCGATGCGTTTGTCGAAGGCTTGGATAAAGTCCAGCGATTGCTCGCTCACGTTCCTACTTACATGATCTTTGATGACCATGACGTGACCGACGATTGGAACCTAACGGTTGGCTGGGAAAAAGCAGCCAATGAGAACCTCTTCTCGCATCGCATCATCGGTAACAGCCTGATCGCTTACTGGCTGTGCCAAGGTTGGGGCAACGCGCCAGAAAAATTCAACTCCCCTTTTATGGAGCATGCGCGCCGTTACTTTGAAGAGCTGACTTCAGAATCTCAAGACGAGTTCATAAAGTACCTCTATCGTTTTGAAGATTGGCACTACACGATTCACACCTCACCAAAAGTGGTGGTATTGGATACACGTACTCGTCGTTGGCGTTCAGAATCACGCATGAATAAACCGTCGGGCTTGATGGATTGGGAAGCTTTGATTGAATTCCAGCAAGAGTTGATGCATCAAGACAAAGTGATCATCGTCTCTGCTGCGCCCATGTTTGGTGTGAAGTTTATTGAGACGCTGCAACGCATCATGACCAGTTTTGGTCAGCCGTTGTTGATCGACGCGGAGAACTGGATGGCGCATCCGGGTAGTGCGAATACATTGATCAGTATTTTCACTCATACCAAAACCCCAACTAACTTCGTGATTCTCTCTGGCGATGTACACTACTCTTTCGCCTATGACATCAAATTGCGTTTTCGCCGTAATAGTCCAAACATCTATCAGATCACGTGTAGTGGGATTAAGAACCAGTTTCCAGCGCAACTTCTGAGCGCATGTGATGCAATGGATCGTCTGCTGTATAGCCCTCGCTCGCCATTGAACTTGTTTACCAAACGTAAGCGTTTAAAGATTTTTAAACGCGCACCAAGCAACCACAATTTTTATCGACTCGTGAACCAAAGTGCGATTGGTGAGCTGAGATTAGATGAAGACGGAAAGCCAAATAATATCAGTATCTTAACGAGTGAAGGCGATTCAATCGATTTCCCGCCGACAAAGGTTGAGGAATAAATCCGCTTTTTGGCGGTCAAATACTGTATTGAGCAAAAATGTCATCTCAATCGTATGAGATCTTGATCAAATTTCATCAAGACCTTGAGATTTGCTCAAACCATTACCATCTTAAATAAATAGATAACAGCTTGGTGCTCAACATGTTTAATTCGCTTACTTCATTATTTAAACAACTTATAGAAGGCTCGGACCTTAGCCAATCCAACACGCTGTCACCCAATATGGCGATAGCCTGCTTGCTTTGTGAAGTGGCTGGTGCAGACCATCAAATCGATGAAAGAGAGCAAGCAATCAAACGCTCTTTGATCATGAAATTGCTTTCCTTAACGGAAGAAGAGACCGACACACTACTGAATCAGGCTCAGAACCGATCGAGTGAATCGACTTCCCTTTATGACTTTACGTCTCAACTGCGTGAACTTTCACAAGAAACCCGCTATGAACTGATTAAGAGTATGTGGGAAGTGGCATACGCTGACGGTGAAATTGACCCACTGGAAGATGCCGTAATTCGCAAAACAGCAGAGCTACTCTACGTCGACCACAGCGACTTTATCCGAGCAAAATTGCAGTCCCAGTAAAGCGCTACCTCAATAAAATACAGCCTCAACAAAAGTAAGAACCAATAAAAAACGCGCTTCATGAGCGCGTTTTTTATATCTCTAGTCTGGATTTGACCGAATCAAACATCATCATCTCCGCAAGAGTCTAGCCAACATTGTTGTTATTTATTAATAACTAATTTAGAGCTGGCTTATGACGAGCAGACTGAAATCCAATGAAAGATTTATGAAAACAGAAGCTTATAGCATGGTCAGTGCGAGTTTTGCCAAGTTGTATGCATCCACATAACCGGAATGCTGACGACCTTCCCACTCGATACCTTTGGCTTCTTGCGCCGCTCTGTGTCCAATACGTTTTTCTTTTAGACGATTTTGAATGCGGTACAAGGTTGCTAGGTTAATGAACTCGGTAAATGGTGCATCAATGCCTTTTTGTTGGCACTCTTCAAGCAAGATAAGGTCATCACGTCCCCATGATGCGTAAATCTTATTGCGACCACCGAAGTTCTTTAGCATCGATTTGAGGACTTCTTCTAATGGTCGACCTTGCTTTTCAATCTTGCGTGGTGTGATACCCGTTAACTCGGCACAGAACAGAGACACTTCATCGTGTTCTGGTTTCACGTAGTATTGCGCGCGCTTTACGATTTCACCTTTCGACAAATCTATTTCAGCCAAACCAACTTCAATGATTTCGCCCGTGCGACCCACGCCGTTTTCATTCCAGCAGCACATTTCTAAATCGAAGCAGACGATACGGTTATGGTTCATAGTTTGTCTTGATTCCTAACGTAAATTTGAAAGCGTGAGATTCTACCGTAACCAATATCAAAACTCGAATTTGCTCGCTGAATTAATCGCCGATCGATACAGAGTTTCGACCATTTTCCTTACTTTGGTAGAGCTGCACGTCCATTTTGTGAAATAAACTCTCAGGATCTTCATCTTTGTGCACCGCAGCACCAATGCTCAGCGAACAAATGATTGGCGTACTTTCGTACTCAAACGGAGAGCTCGCCACTATCCCACGCAGCTTGTCTAAGTAGACAGCCAACTCTTCTTTATCCGTCACTCGCGATAAAATGCAGAACTCATCACCACCGGCGCGGTAAAAGCGGTCGCCATCAAGTAGATTTGCGTTGACCAACTTGGTTACGTGCAATAGCGCTTCATCCCCGGCCAAGTGCCCATATTTGTCGTTAATAAGCTTAAAACGGTCAATATCGAAGCCCACTAGAGAGAACTTAATGCCACTATTAATGTAGTGCAGTAAGTTATCGTTAAATACGCGTCGGTTCAGTAATTGGGTCAACGGATCCAACTCTGCCATGCGTTTTAGCTCCACCGTTTTATTGTCAAGCATCACCGCAAGGCGTTCCTTCTCACGCGACTGTAGGTTAACGATATAGCTGATCAAGAAGGCGATAACCAAACCCGCGATGCCAGTACCATACAGTACTGAACGCTCCCACGCAGATACGGATTCCGAAAGTTTAAATTCGATGACCCAATCTCGGTTTGGCAAATGAATAGTACGGCTGATGATCTTACCGTTTAAAGCGTCCCAGTTTTCACTCTTAAACAACAGAGGATCGTCGTAAGCATCAAACCCCTTATCTTCAACCTTGACGGACATATCCAGTTCCGTTGCCGTCTTTGTGATCAGTTGATCGAAGTAAGCCGTGCTGCGCACTACCCCAACAACGACACCAAGCAATTCTTGTTTGTCGAAGCTGAATACTGGGTGATAAACCAATAAACCGGTTTTCTCTAATGACTGGTCGTAGCCATCTTGTAATAGACGAACTTTGTCTGAAATGTTGGCTCTGTCATGAGTGATGATGTCATCTAAGATCAACTCAAAACGCAGACGTGAGGAATAAAAGCCAAGCAAAGACAGGTTGGTTGCGGTTCTTGGATAGATATCGGTCGCCACATAAGCAGGCGCATCGTCTTTAAGGATGTATCCGAATGTCTTCTCGCCATCCTTGGGTACGGTAAAGATCTGAAAGTCTGGGAAAGTTTGACGTGTCTTAGCGAGGTAACTTTCTAACTCACTCGGCTCAACACGTTGCATCCATTGTAAAGCAATCAAACTCTCTGAGCTGCCCACTACTTGCTTCGCATAGTAAGGAAATTGCGTCCAGTAAGACTTATCAACGGAGTGAAAAAAGTTCGCACCCGCACCGATGAACTCAAGATCGTTTTCTACGGCAAGTTTAAGAGACTCCGCTTGGCGGTCAGCCAAGGTATCAAAGATGGTCATGGTGTAACGCTGTTGAATTTTATAGGCAACACCAACCATGCCAGCGGTAACGATAATGACCGTAATAAAGGCTACAATAGAAGCAGAATATCGTTTGAAAATGCTCTGTTGAGCCGTGCTATATGTCATTTGCGTGTTCCACGTTTTTTGCGTGCAATGCTTCGATAATGATGGAAATACTGCGCCACATGTGGGTAAACATCAAGCAACAACGTTTGCCGCTCCGTCTAATCGTTGATTTTTCATGCTAATCATGCGGTATATTCACGAATTATTACAGTCTTAAGCCTTGAATATGCTACCATCCACCATCATTTTAATGTCTAAACTTGGTGCAGGTCGCAAAGACGATCCTTTTAGTAAACACATGAGCCAATACTGAGCACCAATAAATCAATAGAAAGAGAAAAAACGTCATGAACATTGATTTGAACCTAATTCCTCAAACGTTCGATATGCTGCATGCTGGTTTGGCAGCTTCGAGTGTTTTGCTTCTTCTGATCGCGGTATCGCGCAAATCAAAAGTGGTCGAGAAAGTGGTAGAAAAACCGGTCGAGAAAATCGTCGAGGTTGAGAAGCCAGTTGAGAAGATCGTTGAAGTAGAAAAAGTAGTGGAAGTAGAGAAAGTTGTAGAGCGTGTTGTAGAAGTTGAATCAAAACTTGCAACAGCATCAACGGACTCTGCAATGCAGCTGCTTTCTATCATGCAACAAGAAGCTCGTCTGATTGACTTCCTAAAAGAAGACCTAACGTCATTCTCTGATGAAGAAGTAGGTGCAGCCGCTCGCGTAATCCACACTGGCGGTCAGAAAGTACTGAACGACTACGTGACGCTAGCGCACGTTCGTAACGAAGACGAAGAAACTCGCATTACGGTTGAAGAAGGCTTCAACCCACAAGAAATCCGCCTAACTGGCAACGTAACAGGCAGCGCGCCATTCAACGGCACGCTAGTTCACAAAGGTTGGAAAGCAACATCAATGACGTTGCCTAAACTAGCTGAGAACTACGATGCATCTGTGATCGCTCCAGCTGAGGTTGAGCTGTAATGGAACACATGAACCAAGAAAACCATTCTCAAGAAGCGTCTGTTGAAACTCAACAGACGCCTAAATTCAGTGTTGGTATCGACTTAGGTACAACACACTGTGTCATGTCTTTTGTTGATACTCACGACGAAGACGCTCGCGTTGAAGTAATGCCTATCCCGCAACTTACTGCGCCGGGCACGGTAGAGACTCGCAGCCAATTAGGCTCTTTCCTTTACCAGCCGCACGAGCACGAAATGAACCCGCAATCACGCGTTCTTCCGTGGTCGAGCGAGCCAAAAGCTCTAGTTGGTGCAATTGCACGTAACCTAGGTTCAAAAACACCGATTCGCCTTATTGCAAGTGCGAAATCTTGGCTTTGCCACGCTGGTGTAAACCGTCGTGATGCTTTCCTGCCTGCAGGTAGCCCAGAAGAAGTGGAAAAAGTCTCCCCTCTTCGTGCGACAGAGCTTTACCTAGAGCATCTAAAAGACGCTTGGAATCACACCAATCCAAATCACAACCTTGCCGATCAAGACGTGACTATTACGGTTCCTGCTTCTTTTGATCCTGCTGCTCGCGATCTAACAGCAGAAGCTGCACGCAACGTTGGTTTTGTGCACCTAACGCTTCTAGAAGAGCCACAAGCTGCACTTTACAACTGGATCGATAACAGCAACGACAAATGGCGCGACGAAGTTGAAGTTGGCGACATCGTGCTTGTAGTCGATATCGGTGGTGGTACAACCGACCTTTCTTTGGTTGAAGTAACTGAAGACGACGGCAACCTAACTCTGAACCGTATCGCGGTAGGTGAACACATCCTACTTGGCGGTGACAACATGGATCTTGCACTTGCGTACCGCTTGAAGATGAAGCTAGCGCAAGAAGGCAAAGAGCTACAGCCATGGCAAGTTCAGGCAATGACACACGCATGTCGTGACGCGAAAGAAGCGCTATTGAACGACAGCGAACTTCAGTCAGTGCCAATCGTAGTACCAAGCCGTGGCTCTAAACTGCTTGGCGCAACGCTGAAAACAGAACTGACTCAAGAAGAAGTACAACAAACACTGGTTGACGGCTTCTTCCCTCAAGTTGCGATTACGGACCACCCTGTTCAACGTAACCGTGGTGCACTAACGCAAATGGGTCTGCCTTACGCACAAGATGCAGGCATTACTCGTCACATTGCTGCGTTCTTGTCTAAACAAGCCAATGCTCTTTCTGCTTCAGGAAATGGCGCAGAAGCAGCAGCTCAAGATTTCAATCCATTCGCTAACATGCCTGGTATGCCAGGTGCGGATGCAGCGCAATCGGCTGACTTCATCAAGCCAACAGCAATCCTATTCAACGGTGGTGTTCTGAAATCGAAACTTCTAGCAACTCGTCTAGAAGACACGATCAACGAATGGCTAATTGAAGCAGATGCTGAAATGGCAAAACGCCTAACAGGTGTGGATCTAGACCTTGCTGTTGCTAGCGGTGCGGCTTACTACGGCTCTGTACGTCGTGGTCAAGGCGTTCGTATCCGTGGTGGTATTGCTTCGGCGTACTACGTGGGTATCGAAAGTGCGATGCCAGCGATTCCGGGCATGGCGCCTCCAATGGAAGCACTGTGTGTTGCACCATTTGGTATGGAAGAAGGTTCAAGCGTTGACGTACCAAGCCAAGAGTTTGGTTTGATCATCGGTCAGCCGGTTAACTTCCAATTCTTCGGCTCAACGGTTCGTCGTGATGACCTAGCAGGTACTCACCTAGACTACTGGACTCCAGAAGAGCTTGAAGAGCTTCCAGAAATCCAAGTAACGCTGCCTGTATCTGAAGGTCGTCGTGAAGGTGAAGTGGTTCCGGTAACCCTAGCCTCTCGCGTCACAGAGCTTGGTACGCTTTACTTAGAAGCCATTGCCGCTGATAACGGTCAAAAATGGCATGTTGAGTTCGATGTGCGCGAAGACGCGAAAAGCAACTCAAACGAAGAAGAATAAATAGAAATCAAACGGCATCCAATCGGGTGCCGTTTTTAAATACACGAAGGTTTGTATGGCATCTCCTCGTTTTCTTGTTGGTATTGACCTTGGCACCACAAACACTGTGGTGGCGTACTGTGAAATCACCGACAACCTTGAACAATCCGAAGTATCCCTATTCGACATCGACCAATTGATTGGTCCGGGTGAAGTGGTTCGTAAACCATTACTGCCCTCTTTTCGCTATCACCCAGCGGTTGGTCAAATCTCCCCTTCCGACCTAACACTTCCTTGGGAAAACGAACCTGTATCTGGCGACATTAGTAATGTGATCGTGGGTGAATGGGCTCGTGAATTAGGCGCAAAGGTGGAAGGACGTCAGGTATCCAGTGCAAAAAGCTGGCTATCGCACCAAGCAGTGGATCGTAGCTCAGACATTCTTCCTTGGGCTGGTGCGCAAGACGTAGATAAAGTTTCTCCCGTCATTGCCAGCGCAAGCTACCTCAACCATATTCGTCAAGCATGGAACTACCGTCATCCTAGCAATAAGTTAGAAGACCAAGATGTGGTTGTGACCGTTCCAGCTTCGTTCGATGAAACCGCTCGTAAGCTCACGCTTGAAGCTGCACAGCTGGCAGGTTTAAAGAAAATCGTACTGCTCGAAGAGCCACAAGCCGTATGTTACGACTGGTACGCACGCCACCAGCAGACCGCTGCTGATGAACTCAAAGAGTTGCCGCTGATTCTGGTGTGTGATGTGGGCGGTGGTACTACCGACTTGAGCTTGATTGAAGCCAGTTTCTCTTCTCAAGATGAGCTAGCCCTTGACCGCATTGGCGTTGGCGAACACTTGATGCTGGGCGGTGACAACCTCGACTTAGCATTAGCACATCTTGCAGAGAGCCGTTTCAATCAAAGTAAGAAGCTCACTGCTGCAAGCCTGACTAAGCTGATTCAGCAAACTCGCAAAGCGAAAGAAAACTTGCTTTCAGCGAGTGCACCTGAAGAAGTGAAGATCACCATGCTGGGCAGCGGCTCGAAGCTTCTTGGCGGAACAAAGAGTATTGGGCTGAGCAAACAAGAAGTGCACCAAATCGCTTTGGATGGCTTCTTCCCGCTTTCTGATTTCAGTGAAGTACCAGACAAACGCCGCAGCGCCGTTGTCGAGTTTGGTCTTCCATACGTTGCCGACCCAGCAGTGAGCAAACACGTTGCCGAGTTCTTAACTCAGCACCAACAAGTTGCTCGTGCCGCTCTTGGCATTGAAGACGACAAACAAAATGCTATTCCAGTCGGTTTGCTACTCAACGGTGGTGTGTTCAATAGTGAACTTGTGACTGAGCGAGTCACTACCCTACTGTCCGATTGGCGCGGCGCTCCGGTTACGGTATTAGATAACCCACATCCAGATTGGTCTGTTGCACTAGGTGCTGTTGCGTTTGGTAAAGCACGTCGTGGTGCACAGCTAAAAATTGGTGGTGGTGCAGCGCGTTCTTACTTCTTGCATCTTCAAGAAAAGAACAAGATGGGCAAAGCGCTCTGTTTGCTTGCAAAAGGTACAGAAGAAGGTCACGAGATCCGCTTAAGTGGTCGTCGCTTCTCGCTTACTCTAGGTGAACCTGTTCGCTTTAACCTGCTGACTTCTACCCACGACACCTTAACCAATAACACCGCTATTCAAAACGGCGTGATGGTTGACGTTGATCCGGACTTGTTTGCTCCTCTTCCGCCTTATATCACTACCCTTGAAGGTGAAGGCGCTGAGCTACAAGCCAACCAGAAAGAACGTGTAGAAGTGCAACTGGCGTGTCAGTTGACTGAAGTCGGCACACTTAAGATGGAATGTGTCAGCGCAGAAGATGACAGCAAACGTTGGGAGCTGGAGTTCGAAGTTCGTAACAAGCAAACCGACGACAGCGAGCAAGTTAAGCTTCACCCTAAACTGAACGAATGTAAGGAGCTGATCGCTCGCCTTTACAGCGGTAATAAGAAAAGCGCGGAAAGCAAAGAGATCAAAACCTTAGCCAAAGATCTTGAGAAGAAACTTGGCAAACGTGACGAGTGGGATTTCACTACCCTACGTCAACTTTTTGATACCTTTGCACAAGGTCGTAAGCGTCGCCGTCGTTCTGAACAACACGAGAAAAACTGGCTTCGTTTGGCGGGCTTTGCACTTCGCCCGGGGTTTGGCGATCCAACCGACTCATGGCGCATTGAGCAAGTTTGGGGTCTCTACCAGCAAAACATTCAGTTTAAGAACCATCAAGGTTGGACTGACTGGTGGGTGTTCTGGCGTCGTATCGCAGGTGGTTTAAGCCAAGAGCAACAAGAGACTATCTTGGCGGACATCGCGAAATACCTACACCCTGGCGCGATGAAAAACCCACAATCCGCCAAAGCGGCACAAGATATGGGTTACGAGTCTATGGTGCGCTTGTCTGCTTCTCTAGAGCATTTAGAAGTCGAAGACAAGGTTCTATTGGCTACGTGGTTCTTGAGCAAAGCCATCAACCATAACCAGTTCGAACAAGCACACTGGTGGGCAATGGGTCGCTTGGCATCACGTACGCCTTTGTATGGCAGTCAGCATAACGTCGTTCCTCGTGAACAAGCGGAACAGTGGTTGCCTAAACTGTTAGAGCAGAACTGGCAGAAAGAGCCAATGATCGCTTTCGCAGCCGTAATGATTTGTCGTAAGACGGGCGACCGCCTATTCGATATCTCAGACGACTACCGTGAGCAGGTACTGGCTAAGTTGAAGCAAAGCAAGGTACCTGAATCTTGGGTATCACTGGTTGAAGAAGTCAAAGAGCTATCTGAGAGCGAATCGAAGCGTATCTTCGGTGATGCACTACCAAGCGGTCTGACACTGGTAAATAACTAGGCTCTCACGCTTATAAACGCAACAAAGCCCTTCTCGTGAAGGGCTTTGTTTTATCTGATTCTAATAGCTGACGAAAGACGACTCGTTAGTTCATTTCCGTATTGATCACCACATCACGCGTTTCATTATCCATATCACTGATGCCAACAACTGAGATTTCACGGTCGGACAAATTCTCAATCATGCTGTCTTCTAACCCGCCGTCCGTCATCCACGCATAGAATTTTTCCGCAATACGATCCGAACCTTCCCCGACAAACGTTAATGTGACCTTCTTCATTTGTGACACTCCATCAATTTACGATTCAGCCACTTAAGCGTAGTATGTTTCGCAAATATCGACATAAACTAGGACTAACTTCTTTTATGAGTATCGAAAAATTTGACGCGATTTATCAGCGCGCTGCCGAGCGTAAAGGTGGTGAAGATCAACTTGAAGCGCTTTTATCTCATCCACTAAGCAAAGAAGAGCTGGCAGCAATTCCAGATGACCGCTGGCTAGCCGCTTTTTCGATGAAGGTATTCCAAAGTGGGATTTCGTGGAGCGTGGTTCGCAACAAGTGGCCGAACTTCGAAGAAGTGTTCTTCGGATTTAAGATTGAGCCGCTTTTGATGCTGTCAGACGAGCAATGGGAAACCAAAGCAACCGACAAACGCATCATTCGCCACCTCACTAAAGTTATGTCGATTCCTGCTAATGCTCGTATGATCCACGAAGCAAAAATCGAATACGGTTCGTTTGGCAAAATGGTTGCCGATTGGCCGCAAGAGAAAATCACCGACCTATGGGCATATTTGAAGAAACGCGGTAATCGCCTAGGTGGAAATACAGGCCCTTACACACTGCGTCAAATGGGCGTTGATACCTTTATCTTGTCTAGCGACGTCGAGGCTTACCTGCGCAATTGCAAGATCATTGAAGGTGGCAAAGATACGAAGAAATCGCTCGATGCCACCAACAAAGCGTTTGTTCAATGGCAGCAAGAAAGTGGTAGAAGCCTGTCTGAGATCAGCCAAATCATTGCGTTCAGCACCGGCGATAATCGCATTTAATCCAGACTGAACCCAACATAAAAACGGCGCACTGATCATTGGTTTTAGTGCGCCGTTTTTATGTTCATTGGTTCAAGTACAGACTTACTTTGAAGCCAGTGATTCCCACTCAGTCAGTAGCTGCATAATACGGTGAGAGTCTTCCCATGTTGCACAAGGGTTTTCTAACGAGGTACGCCCTTGTTCAACCGCTTGGCGAATATTGCGCACTTGATAGAAGAAAGCGTCCCCGGCTGCCGGCACACACACTTCACGCTTCGACGTCTCGTAAATTTCCACACTAAACTGGTTTTCTTGCGTTGGTAGCCATGGGTTTGAATCTAACGTAATACAGCCTTTACTACCCAGAATGGTGAATTGGTGTTTCAATCCGTGATCTTCGGCAGTGTGTACGCTCACCGTTTGTTGCTCACCAAATTGCATCATCAAACTCGATTCACAGATATTCCCATCGTTACCTCGTCGACCAATCGCCGTCATAGAGCGGTTTCCAAAGGCTTGTTCACCCAACATGGTTTTCACCACCAAATGCACCAATGACATTGGGTAACAGCCTAAGTTATACAAAGCACCTTTACTGTCTGGATTCACAAACTGCGCAATCGACGCGATATAAGAAGTATGGATCGAGCGAAGCTCACCAATCTCTCCCGATTTCAGCACCGAAACCAACTCGCGGATCAACGGGTGATGTAAATACATTAAGCCTTCAGCAAAGAATACCTTGTGCGCTTCTACGGCTTGAAGTGCCAGCTCGGTTTTTTCCATATCTACCGAAAGTGACTTTTCACACAGGATCGCTTTGCCCTGCTCAGCCGCTTTGACGATAAAGTCATGATGAAGGTGATTTGGCAATGCGATGTAAATAATGTCGACTTGCTCATCGGCAATCAGCGCATCGTAATCGGTGAACGTATTCTCGATGCCATATTGCTCAGCGAATGTCTTTAAGTTCTGCTCCGAACGCCCAGCAACCGCGTACAGTTCACTCTTGTCATCGCCTTGGATTGCCTCAGCCATGACACCTGAGATAAAGCTTGTGCCTAAAATGCCCCATTTCATGTTCACGTCTCCTATTGAGCTTGGGTTTCGAATGCTTGGACTAACTCTGCCATTTCAGCTGCAATGAACGCTTGTGTATGTGGCATAGCAAAATGCGCTTCAATCGCGGTGCGGTTTTCATATCGCTCCCAAAGAATCACACGTTGTGGATCTTTAGAATCGTAGGTCGCATTCGCTTGCAAGCACCCCGCTTCGCTTTGCATATCAAGGCAAAATTGTTCAATGGCTTCAACCACTTGTTGTCTTTGCTTATCGGCATTCATTTTCAGTTCGGCGGTAACAAAAATCGTCTCGCTCATGATAGATCTCTTTCTCCATTCTTAATCATACGCCCACTGTAATTAACCTCATTTGATTGATAAACTCTGCTTTAGTTATTTCTTTATCAACTCTGGGTGTGCAATGGATAAACTAACAAGCATGAAAGTTTTCGCTTACGTGGTCGAACACGGCAGCTTTCGTAATGCTGCACACCACTTTGATATTTCACCGACTATGGTTGGCAAGCACGTGAGCTTTCTTGAGCAAAGCTTAGGTACACAGTTAATTCATCGCACCACGCGTAAACAATCCCTGACCGAAGCCGGTAGACTCTACTACCAAGAGTGCCACCGCATTATTGAAGACATCACCAACGCAGAGAACCTGATCCAGACGCTGATCAACCGTCCAACTGGAACGGTAAAAGTTAACTGCCCTGTCACGTATGGCAAAAAGGTCATCGCCCCCATCGTAGCTGACTTCTTAGCTGAATTTCCCGATTTGAACGTTGAGCTGATGTTGGATAACAATTTGATTGACCCATATCGAAGCGAAGCTGACGTGATTATTCGAATCGGTGAATTGGTCGATTCGTCGTTAGTCGCGAGAAAATTGGGTGAATACCACATGACTTACTGCGCCTCACCCTCTTACCTTGAGCAACATGCCTCTATCCAATCGCTTGATGACCTTGAACATCATCATTGTTTGGGGTTTCAGTATCACCAAGGAGAAAGCCAACAAGTGGTGAACATGCCATCTAATACCTTTGGAAACAGCAACACCCGATTAACGTCTAATAATGGCGACGTACTTAAGTTTGCCGCGTTAAAAGGCTCTGGTGTTCTTCTGCAACCAAAGATCTTAGTTGAGCAGGAAATCCAATCTGGTGTCTTGGTAGAAATTCTCCAGCAACATGCCCCCAAGCCAAAACCGATACATCTGCTTTACCGTTCAAAACAGCTTTCCCTTAAAAACCGCACCTTGGTTGATTTTGTTCTTTCACATGTGAATCCGTAACGCCACACCATAAAGTGGCGACAATTTAACCACCCAATCAACTTTTGTTGTCGATACAACAAATATTATTTCTTGCTAATTATCTTTATTTTTCATGTCGTTAGTAAAGAACGCTCATTTAGTGAACATCATTTGTTGATTCCCATCAATTGCATTGCTCTGACAAAGTGACTAGGATTGCCGCCTTTCCTGAGTGAACTATCAAAATAACATCGAGAAATTTAATCTAATTTCTCTTCAAGTTCGTGCGCAATCACGACATTTGCACTCATTTCAAACTGCATAAGCACATTCCTTTGCTTATGAAAACGACATTGATTTCTCCACACTTTTGGTCACGTATGTGACTTTTTTCGTTGGGAGCGATTTTTCAATCAAGGTTGGTCACAAGGACGCTACCCCTTGACTGCATTTACTGGAGGATAAAATGCCTAAAGGTCTAATGCTGACTGACTTAGCCATTGCTGGCTTACTATTGATTTTGGCAAAAGTCATTCGCGTTCACACGCCACTACTACAACGTATGTACATTCCATCGGCGGTTCTCGCGGGATTATTCGGTCTAATTTTTGGACCAGCCCTGCTAAACGTACTGCCTTGGACCGATACCTTTACCGCTAACGCAAGCCTATTAACTGCTGCACTTTTTTCTGCGTTAGGTCTGGCAACGGATGTTCCATCACCTAAAACCGTCGCACAACGCGCTGGCTCATTGTGGGCATTCAACCAAATCGCTTCTGTTTCTCAGTGGTTGTTTGCGGCAATGTTTGGTCTCGCGATCACGACCTTCTTCTGGCCAGAGATTAATCCCGGCTTTGGTGTGACAATGTCCGCAGGCTTTATGGGCGGTCACGGTTCAGCCTCTGTTGTAGGTGAAATCTTCACGGGACTTGGCTGGGAAGATGGCTTCACACTTGGCTTAACCTTCGCAACCGTGGGTATCTTCATCTCGATTTCTGTCGGCATGCTCATGCTGCAATTCGCATTGAAGATGGGTTGGATTCGTAGCTTTACCACATTCGACAGCATGGACGAACACGAACGCAAAGGCCTTGTTAAACCTGATGATCAAGAACCGGTAATGAAAGACACCATGTCTTCCCTGTCGGTTGATTCTTTCGCGATTCACGCTGCGCTAGTGGTTGTCGTAACCGCTTTCTCTTATGTCGCCGCCAACTACTTGTCTTCTTTCCACGATAAGGTACAGATCCCGACGTTTGTAACTGGCTTTCTTGGCGGCATGCTTGTGCGAATCATCGCGAAACAAACCAAAGCTTCACGCTATCTTTGTGACGGTGCATTCAAACACGCTGCGGGCATCAGTACCGATTATTTGATTATCTTTGGTATCTCAGCCATCAAGATTACCGTCTTGGCCCAGTACTTAATGCCTATGGTAGTACTAGCAATTGGCGGTGTAAGTTTCACACTTTGGTTAATCTTTTGGGTAGCACCACGAATCATGGGTGAAGATTGGTTTGAGAAAGGCATCTTCTCTTGGGGTTGGTTGACCGGTACGGTAGCTATGGGTATTGCTCTACTTCGTATTGTTGATCCAAAGATGCGTAGCAAGGTACTTGATGATTACGCCATCGCTTATGTCCCAGGCTCAATCACTGACATCTTCATCATCTCTTTGATGCCAATCGCGATGTATAACGGCATGCACTGGCAAGCGCTTGGCGTTGGTCTAGCGTACATAGCCGTGGTTCTTTTCATTTGGCGTTTTGTTTTTAAACAAGGCTCACACGCCGCCACAAGCACCTCATAAAGCGATGATTTAAAGCCCCATACCTTCAAAGAATTGGGGCGTTTTCTTATTGAGATTACACTTACTTTTTGTGTGAGATTGAATAAATTCCGAATGCAATTTTAAGCAACTTGTTTTATATATTAGAACCGAATCATTCATCGCATAACTTCATTCTTTTTCAATACCTTTCCAGCCATAATTTTGCTCCAGAATAGCAGACTATAAAAATACATATTCGGAGGTTGGCTGTGCGTAATACCAAAGGTTTTACACTGATAGAATTGGTGGTTTGTATCATCATTCTTGGGGTGGTAAGTGTCGTTGCGCTCCCAAAATTTCTTGGTATCCAGAAGGATGCCCGCATTGCTGTCTTGTATGGTGCTCGTGAGGCGCTGATGACAGCCAACAATCAAGTCTACGCAAAAGCCGTGCTCCAATCGCAAGAGAACGTCGACGCTGGTGAACTGATGAACATTGATTTGAATAACGATGGCGTCAACGATCTGATTGGCTACTACGGATATATCAAGAATGTGATTCCAGCAAAAGAGCTCGCCGGGTTTGACCCAAAACTGACTATCAATCGTTGGTACGGAGTGGACGATGAAAATGAACCCTATTTCTTAATTGGCTTTGCTAATAAGCCTGTCGACATCTTCAACCTTTGCTACGTAGAAGTCTATTATCCAAAAACAGCAGGTGGTCAAATAAAGTACGGAATTCAAACCAGAGACTGCTAAAACCGGTAAAAACAAGCTTCAAGAGTGATACTTTTGAGGCTTTCCTTTCTGTTTGAGATGGAACCCCTCAAAACTGCAATTAACATTAAATTCACAATATCTTGTTACATCCTCCCCTTTCAGCAATACATAAGGCGGCTATTCATCGAGCCTCTATAAAATCGACACATTGTGTTGTTTTTCATTTCGCTCAAAAATTATGCTTGTAAACTCATCAATTCGCTCAATAATGGTTCCATAACAAATTCAATAATTTAAGCAGGAGGCGAAATGAGAATATTCTGGCAGCTGCGTTGGTATTTCCAACTAAAGTGGAAACAATATGTGGGGTCCATCCTGCTATTTGCCGTCATTTCCGCCCTTCAGCTTGTTCCTCCCAAAGCGGTCGGCATTATTGTCGATGGCGTGGTCGATAATACCCTCGAAACCAGTACCTTAGTGATGTGGTTATTGGGCCTTATTGTGCTGTTTTTTGCGATATATGGCTGTCGAATACTGTGGCGGATCTGGTTATTTGGCGCGAGTTGGGAACTAGGCACCATTTTGCGTAATCGCCTTTATCGTCATGTCTCTACTCAGCCCCCTCGATTCTTTGAACGCTACAAAACTGGCGACCTAATGGCTCGTGGTACGAACGATGTTCGCAACATTGTTATGACCGCAGGTGAAGGCGTGTTAACTGCTGCCGATTCTCTGATCACTGGCATCGCGGTACTGATCATCATGGTGACGCAAATCAGTTGGAAGCTGACTGCAATGGCATTATTACCGATGCCGTTTCTTGCCATCATCATCTTCTTTATCGTTCGTATTCTGCATAAACGATTCAAAATCGCACAAGAAGCCTTCTCTACGATGTCAGATATGACTCAAGAGTCACTAAATGGCGTACGTATGCTGCGTGCTTTCGGATTAGAAAACCAAGAGCAGCAACGTTTTGAAGAGGTTGTGGATGATACTGGCGAGAAGAACATCGCCGTTGCCCGTGTTGATGCGCGCTTTGATCCAGCCATTCAGCTGACTATTGGTATGTCTTTCTTTTTGAGCGTGGCGTCTGGTGCCTACTTAGTTGACCAAGGTGATATCACACTCGGGGATTTGACCGCATTTACTATGTATTTGGGTCTTATGATCTGGCCTATGCTGGCATTCGCGTTCCTATTTAACATCTTGGAAAGAGGCTCTGCTGCGTGGAACCGTCTGCAAGAAATCTTCGATGAAAAGCCAGAGATCGTCAGTGGTGAAACGTCATTGGGCACTCAACCTTTGCCTTTGCAGATTAAAATTGACGAATTCCACTGGTCTAAAGATCTGCCACCAGCACTAACTGATGTTCACATCACCCTTGAGCCAGGAAAAATGCTCGGCATTGCAGGCCCAGTTGGCAGTGGTAAATCAACCTTACTCACCTTACTGCTTCGTCAACATGACATGGATAACGGTACGATTCAGTTTGGTGATATCAAAATCAAGGATGCAGTCCTGCCAGAATGGCGTGACCGTTTTGCTGTTGTTAACCAAAGCCCGTTTTTGTTCTCTAAATCTATCTTCGACAATATCGCTCTGGGTAACCCTAGCGCATCAAAAGAAGACGTTTATCGAGCGGCGAAACTGGCTTGTATCCACGACGATATTGAGAAGTTTCCTGAAGGCTACCAAACAGAAGTGGGCGAAAAAGGCATCACCCTCTCTGGTGGTCAGAAACAACGTATCGCCATTGCACGCGCCATGCTGCTTAATGCCCAAGTGTTGGTATTGGACGATGCCCTATCCGCTGTTGATGGACGTACCGAGCACCAGATTCTGAAGAACTTAGAGACTTACTATCGAGAGCAATCATTGATTGTTATTGCCCACCGTCTCACTGCTCTAGAAGCGGCAGAAGAGATTGTGGTGTTGAATCACGGGCACATAGCAGAACGTGGCCAGCATGGGGCACTTCTGGAACGTCAGGGTTGGTATGCGGAAATGTACCAGTACCAGAAACTAGAACAGGCAATGGAGGACTAATCATGAAGCAATCGACAACGTTTAAACGGTTAATGTCTTACCCATTGTCGCAGCCAAAACCCATGCTAAAAGGCTTGGCGCTACTGTTTATCGCGGCGTTAGCCAGTGCTGGCGGACCTTGGCTGATTCAGTATTTTATTGATGAACACATCGCGAAAGGTGATTACTCGCGTGACATATTGATCTCACTTGCCGCAGGTTACATTGCCTTGCAGCTTATTTCAGCGGTGTTTCAATACTTCCAATCATTGCAATTTAGTATTGTGGCAACCAACACGATCAAAACGATTCGTAAACAGGTTTTCTCTGGCGTGATCAAGCAGCCTTTATCGGCATTTGATTACACTCCTGCGGGTAAATTGGTTTCTCGTATCACCAACGATACGGAATCGCTGCAACAGTTTTATGAGTTACTGATCGCCACTGTGGTGAAAAACGCAGTGATGATCTTGGTGATGTTGGGCGTCATGTTTTACATGAGTTGGAAGCTGACCATTGTCGTGTTGGTGCTGCTGCCAATCGTGATCGGCTTTATGTACTTGTTCAAAAAGCTCAGTACAGAAAGCTATCGAAACATGCGTGACCTACTGACAGATATTAACGCCAATTTAAGCGAATCCATTCAAGGTATGAGTGTGGTGCAGTTAATGCTGCAAGAAGAGCGCTTCAACAAACAGTTTAACGGCCTCACTGACGACCATCTGGTTGCCTCGAAGAAAGTGATTCGCTTGAATGGCTACCTATTGCGCCCTCTGATGGATTTGCTCGCAGGCCTTGCCCTACTCTCTCTTGTCGCTATCTTTGGCTTTAATGGTGTCGAGGTGATTGGCGTGGGTGTTCTGTACGCTTTCATCAGTTACCTAGCGCGCGTGACCGAGCCTTTGATCGAGATGACACAGCAGTTGGCATTGCTTCAGCAAGCATTGGTTTCGAGTGAGCGTGTATTCGAGTTGATCGATGCGCAGGAGCAAACTTATGGGGATGACCATAAGCCACTGCAAACAGGTGCGATTGAGCTTAACAACCTGACTTTCAGCTACGATGGCAAACAAAACGTATTGAAGGACATTTCCCTGAAAGCGTCGCATCAAGATTTTATTGCGCTTGTTGGCCACACCGGTAGCGGTAAAAGCACACTCGCTTCTTTGCTCATGGGGTTCTATCCAACCGAAATCGGTGAACTGCGGATTGACGGGCGTCCATTAAAATCTTTAGGCAAAGACGTGCTGCGTAAAGACGTTGCGATGGTACAGCAAGATCCACATATTCTCCCGGCCAGCGTTCGTGAGAACATCTCTTTGGGCAGAAAGGTAGAAGATGAGCAGATTTGGGATGCGCTGGAAAAAGTCGGCCTTGTTGAACAGATTCGTCGTTACCCGAATGGGTTAGATACGCAACTTGGTCAAGGTGAAACGAACCTTTCGGCAGGTCAAAAACAATTGCTTGCGCTCGCACGTGTACTTGTCGCTAAGCCTAAAATTCTGATTTTGGATGAGGCAACGGCAAACATCGACTCGGGTACAGAAGCGTTAATTCAAAAAAGCCTTGAAGTGCTTCGTCAAGACATGACGCTTGTTGTAATAGCTCACCGCCTATCGACGATTTTGGATGCCGACCAAATCATCGTTCTTCATCACGGAGATTTAGTTGAAAGTGGTACACACAGGGCGCTGTTAAAACAAAATGGTCGATATGCACAGATGTATCAACTTCAACAAGCCAATCGCCATATTCAGCAAATCGAAGAGGAAGACGACAAGCAATTCGAGGAAGCTGTTTAAACAGTCTGCATAATGCGCTACCACTGACTTGAAGCCCGTTAGCTATGCTGCGGGCTTTTCTTATACGAAAGTTCCATTCATAATCTAAACAATTTCTTTATTTCTTACCTATTATTGACATAACCCCTCGCTATTATCCGCGAGGTCGTTGTAAAATCGCGTTAATTATCGACACGAGCTATCCCCGCAAAAGTGTTTTTCGTTTCGCTCACAGCTCATGTCGAACTGTTTTCTATTGCATATTAATTTCATGACTGAAGTCCATGGACCAAGATAAGTTTACTAACATCTATCGCTTGCCAGGTTCGTTACAAATTCGAATCGCTAAGTGGCAAAAGACTTTCCGCGGCACATCTGATTTAGTTCTTCATCAGGTGCTGATGGAACGTAATAAGCAATTTAAGAAACCAAGCTTTTTGCCAAAGAGCTGGTGCATCACGCCTATCGATGAGAATGACATCACCATTACTCATCACGGTAAGTACATTCAAACCGTCATGCGTACCATGCTGGATAGAAAAGTGTCGTACAAGCGTCTTTTCTTGTCTCGTATGGATGCAGAGAAAGGTGAAAAAGTCCTGCGTGAGTACAAACTTGAATGGGTAAGAAAGCACAATCAAATTGCTAAGAAGTACAATCAAATCAAGAAAAAGCAGTACATGAACTTTGCAAGAGAAGAGGAAGAAACCCTCTACCCTTCGATTCCTAAAGGCGAGTTTGATAAAGCGTTGTGGAATAAATTGGTGGTGTCTACTTTTGGTCCCGAGAAAAAGTACAAAAACCCCCATTACGTACGCAAAGCAGATTTCTAAAAAATCCCCCGACTGTTCGGGGGATTTTTTTATGCTTTCGATACGTTAATAGTGACATTGTCACGAAGAGATTAAATCAGGATTGTTATTAACGCAGCGAGCGTTGCAATTGTACAGCGCTCGCTGACGGACGAGCTGCGACGGTGAGAAAAGTAGGATGAGAGTCGCAGCATTGTTGAACCAGTTAATGACGAGCGTCAGCGCCAAACTCTACTTCTTTATAGATATCGGCCAGTGACTTCTTACCTTGTTTGTCCTTGGCTGAACGCTTTCTTGGTTGGTAATGATACTCTTGGTCTTGCAAAGCTTCTTCATGTTCCTTTGCAGACTCTACGAATTCAGCATTCGCAAGTGCTTGTTGGCGTAAGCGGTTTACTCTTTCTAGGGTTTCCCACAACATACTTCACCTCCAAACGAGTTACTGTATGCATATACAGTATTATTTATTCTGACCTCCTAGTCAATATTTTGATTCCCTTCACGGTTTGCTCCTCTACTCTCACATTAAACCCATACCAGCGTAGTGCTCTGGGTACTTATGAATGATCTGTTTTAGATAACCTTGATGTTCGCGCAAGGCATTCACGCACTCTCGGGATAACAAGCCTTGATAAACACGTTTCTCTAGTTCTAACAAGGCATACGGAATTGACCACGCTTGACGATATGGATGATGGGTGGTCATGACATCAAACACATTGGCGACGGCTGCTATTTGCGCAGCGATTGGAATACCTGAATGCTCAAGCCCATGTGGATAACCAGAGCCATCTAGGTTTTCATGTTGGTAAGAAATGATTTGTTGGAACAAAGTGACACTCGGATGAACCGGATTGCCGATTCTTGCCACTATGTTATCTGCTGATTCCACACATTGCTCAATGTGCTCCGTTAACAGCGCTTCTTGTTCTGCATTCACACAGCGACGATTGCACACGATATCTGCCGGAAGCTTAATGTCGCTCAGAGCATGATAACGAGTGAACATGCCGATTTGCTCCACAACCTCATCACTGAATTGGTATGTATCAGCAAGTTGGGTGGCAATCAATTGAGCGTACATGCCCATTCGTTTACTGTGCGAGTAAACCTCTGGTGAATAACCTGGCATCAAGCACTGCATTCTTTCCGCTAACAGCTCGATAGCGTTAACGACATGGTCTTCCGACTCCACCGCGAACTGCACCATTTCAAAGTAAGGCTTTAACCCATTCAAAGCTTCTGCACTGAACGCATTCGGTTGAATCGAATTGAGAAAGACGAAGCCAGTAAATGTTTGACGATCGTAACAAGGTAGCGCAACAGATGAGTGATAACCTTCTTTCAATAAGGTTTGAATGCGTGGACAGTGGTTAATGTCGTAGAGATCGTTAACAAGACGAGGAATGGCATTGTCGGCAGCAATGCTTAAGTTATGAAGTTTACGAAGTGGCGCTTCATGATGAGCCAAACACCAAGTGTCGAACTCACTCTCAGCAAAGGATTTTAGCATGCCTTGTTTTGGGTGGTATTTTGCAAAAGACACCCTATCGACACACGGTAAATGTGCCTGCATCCTATTCTTCAGTGTTTGCATTTGCTCATTGAGCGGTTTTGCAAACGGGTAAAAACTCCGGTGCGCCATACTTCACCTCCACACCAAGTAGAGAAACCAGAAGAAAAGGCTCATGAAAGTCAGCGTATTTGATGTGATTAGAGCGGCTTTTCTCCACCTAAATTATCGACATACCACAACTTAAGTGTACGAAATAAAAACAGATTTTCGCCAATCTTTTCACCGAATATTCTACGGTAATTTAATCCAGATCAAAAAAACCAGCGTACTTTCGCACACTGGCTTTTCGATACATGATGAGTTGTTCGTTATCTATCAGCTTGGTGATTAACCCAGCGCAGGAAGCACGCCCAGAGTAATGAGTAGCTGCGCCATCACAATGCCTGTACCTGCAATACCCGTTACTAATAGTGCTCCCTGACCACCTGCCACGCGGTATTCTCCTGTAAACTCATCGGAGCGGCGCACTTTCACCACCATCACCAATGGCAAGAAGATAGCAAGAATAGCCAAAGCAATCGCTGCGTAACCCAGAGCCATGATGAAACCTTGTGGGTAGAACAATGCAAAACCTAATGGCGGTGTGAAAGTGATCACAGCTGCAACCAGACGGTTTGGTTTTTCACTGTCGCCTTTGATGGTATCGCCCAAGAATTCAAACAGACCCAAGCTCACACCAAGGAAAGACGTCAAAAGGGCAAGGTCAGCAAACACACCCACGACACTACCAAGGTTTGACTGGTGAACCGTTTGAGACAATTGACCGATAAGCGCACTTAAGCCGCCGTTTTCAATCAGTGTATCTTGGCTCACAACACCAAGCGTCACAATTTGCCAGAAGATGTAAATAACCAAAGGAATCGTAGAACCAACGATGATGGCTTTACGTAGAGACGAGGTGTCGCCATCTAGGTAGTTCACAATCGCAGGAATACTGCCGTGAAAACCAAAAGAGGTGAAGATGACTGGAATTGCTGCAACGATAAGACCTTGTTCAATTGGCATGCTCAGTAAGTAAGATTCGGTTACGTTTGGCGCAAGGAAAGACAGCACAGCGATCATCGTCACCATCTTTAGGCCAAAAAGCACTCGGTTAACCTTGTCTACCGTTCCTGTACCAACCGTCACAACCATAGTGACGATAAGAGTAAAGATGATGGTAGAAGTCGAACCTGAAATATCCAGTCCAAACCACTCTGTTAGACGGTCACCAAACTGAGCACCGCCACCAGCAATGTAAGCGGCACACAATGAGTAGAACAAGAACAGCATCGCAAAGCTCGCAACCCACTTGCCCTTCTGACCAAGGATTTGCTTCGCCAAAGTATGGAGGGTTGCACTGCTGTCCGCATATTGGTGAAGCTCAAGCATCAATAGCGCCGTAAACGCCATTAATGCCCACAATCCCAACATGATAATAAGAGAGGTTGAGAAACCAATACCTGCAGACGCAAGAGGAAGCGCCAGCATACCAGCACCAATCGTAGTCCCTGCAATAATCAGGGTACTACCAAACACTTTAGATCGACTCATTGTATATTTATCTTTACAGCTTAATAAGATTTATCAGCATCAGATCGGGCTACAGCACACCAAACCTAACACCATATTTGGAATGATGACGATTCTGTAGGATCTTTCTAATAAGATCAAGCAAAGTGTAAGGATAAAAATCCATGTATGTAAATTATTTTATACAGCAATGATTAAACTCTGATTTCCGCAAGCAATTGGGCGCACTCTTCTTCATTCATGAACTTAGGCACTGGATAATTCCAATGCGCTTCTTTAAGTATCAAAGTCACCAACTCGTCAGTGTCAGAGGTTTTCAACAGTGACGACGTTTGTTCGATGCCAATCTCGTTGTACAGCCCTTCCAATCTCTCAAGGAACGCTTGTGCATTTGGCATAGTTTCACTTTGCGCATCGATTAACGCTTCGCTTAGTGCAGTCAGTTGTGGCTCAATCTCAGAGAATGAGAACCGTAGCACTGGAAGCAAAGCAAGACCATTTGCCATTCCATGAGGTAAACAATACTTGGCACCTAGGTTATGCGCAAACGCGTGTACATAACCAAGACTCGCTTTGGTAAAAGCAAGGCCTGCATAGTAAGACGCCATCGCCATTTTTTGCCTAGCTTGAATATCACTGCCCTCTTCTACGGCACGAGGAAGATATTGGAATATGAGTTTAATAGCGGCAACTGAATACGCTTTGGTTTCCGTCGTCGCGTTGCGGGATATGTAGGCTTCAATCGCATGAGTCAGAGCATCTATACCAGTGTCAGCCGTTATCTTTGCAGGCAAACCGACGAGTAGGTTGGCATCTAGCGCTGCCATTAAAGGGACTAACTTCGGGTCCATTAGAGGGGTTTTGTGGTGAGTCTCTGGCTCGGAAACGACTGCCGCGACGGTAACTTCAGAACCGGTGCCTGACGTTGTAGGAATCACAAATAATGGCGCAGGTGTTCTCCACACGCGAAACAAGCCGGCCAATCTCTTGATGGATTTCTTGTTGGTCACTCTGGCCGCAATCACTTTGGCACAATCCATTGCAGAACCCCCGCCGAGCGCCAAAATCGCATCACAACCGGATTCTAGGTAAACATTTAATCCTCGTTCAACTTGATCATAAGTAGGATCAGGTTTTACCTCTGCATAAAGTGCGACGTCCAAACCTCTCGTTCTGGCACTTTCTGCTACTTGCTCTGCCATTCCTATTTTTACTAGCCCTTCGTCGGTGACGAGGAGCAGCTTTTTGAATCCGAGATTGGCGATAGCTTCCGTGAGTTCATGAATGCTACCGGGGCCTGAAAATAACGTTGGTTTTGGCAGAGGAAGAACGTAAGCGGCCACCTTCAGTCCATTGGTGTAACCGCGATAAAGCAGATGTTTCAACATACAAAGTCCTTTTGTTTTTGAGTATTCATTCTAGATGCTTTTTTCTTCAATACGAGATAGTGGGTTCACAGAATTCCGTATTCATCCAACTACGCGCCTAAGCCGACCAAACCAATATTTATCGACTATTCTATAACTTAAGTACTAATGGTTGAGGACGAGCCATGGGATACAAGCCATTTGCTTTGTTGGTCTTTTCGGGATCCGTTTTTGCGGGCTCATTGGCGAGCTTCCCTGAAAACCTCGACAAACTTGTGCTTGTTAAACAAAGTGTTATCCCTGGGCGAGACGTGGTATTGCCGCCAGATACGCCCACGTTTGTTCAAGAGACCGTCAAGATGTACAACTGGACGAATCAAGGTAAAGGCACCAACCTGAGTATTTATGTTCCGAAACACAAAGTAGATGCTTATAAAAAGCACGGCCCCTATTCCGATGGCTTAACGGCAGTTGCAGTTTACGAAGAAGAAAACATTATTTTTGTCACCGAGCATCTTGCTGGTGAAGTGCTTTACGGGAGTTATGATCGGCAGGGAAACGACATATCAGATCGTCATCCATCATTGAGGATTGAAACGTGCTACCGCTGTCATAACGGATATAAGGACATTTGCATCAATGGGACGTGCGCAGTACCCATCATTGATGTGTTTAACGAGTAGTTCATTACGTGGGAACATCAATAAGAATAAAGATCTTCCTCTCGCACTTTGTTCTCGTCATTCTCATGATAGGTGGTTTGGGTTATTACAATTTTCATAACTCAATGGATACCATCATCAAAACGACGATCGTGTCTCGCGAGCAAAGCGCAAGCGCACTGGTTCATCATGTCAGTGATGCGGTGCATGGCGGTAACTACGCCAATCTCATGCTGCCCAGCTTTAAAGATGAGCTAGAGATGCACACCGACTTGCGTTATTTGTACGTTAACGGGTATTCCTCCGTGACGAACTCTCCTGTGTCTGTTACTTACAATCGTGACGCAAAAGAAATCTGGCGTTCAGACTACCCCCCAACTTTCGAGCAAGACCTAGACCAGCGCATCGCTAGGCTCACCTCGGTCAAGAAAACCGGTTCCCAAGCCAACGTGAAAGTGAAGTATTTATTGGCTCGCCTCAATGACGCACGTGAGCAGTATTACATGAGCAAGGAACTCGAAGAAGATTTCACTCTCGATCTCTATCCTTGTCGGGTAATCGGTAAAAGTCACCTGAGCTTTGAGAAAGACATTCTCTACATCACTTTGCCATTAACTGGTGACATTCAAGGCAACATAGAACTGCTGTACGACATTGAATTGGTGCGTGAGATTCGTGATGAGTTTGTAGTGGATTCGATTCGTGAAATCGTCCTCGGCATGGCGATCTCATACCCATTGTTACTTTTACTGTCTTACCACATCTCATCGCCAATCAATAACCTGTCGACCTTTATGCGCCAGAACTTTGAAACCATTAGCCTGTTTCAAGTCCCGAACACCAAAAGGAAAGACGAAATCGGAGATTTAGCACGCGCCTTTAGCCACCTTGTCGACAAAGTGGTCCGCAAGAATAGAGAATTGGATGACATGGTTAAGCACGATCCTTTAACTGGTTTGTATAACCGCCGTTCCCTTGAAGCCTCTTTCCGTTCGTTGTGCTATCAATCCAACAAGATGTTCATCGCCTGCTTCTTTATTGATATCGACCATTTTAAAGAGTTCAACGATCACCGAGGGCATTTACAAGGAGACAAAGCGCTACAAAAAGTTGCCAAAACCTTAGAGTCATTCGCGGTGCAAACGCATGGATACGCTTTGCGATTAGGCGGAGAAGAGTTTGTAGTTCTCGCTCCTGTGCATGATGCGAGAGAAGCGTTAGCGCGAGGCAACCAACTGCGCGGGCGGGTCAAACAACTGGAAATCATTCATCATGATGAACCAACCATCAAGTATCTAACCATCTCCATTGGTATTAGCCTTTCAGAGCGCGCGCAAGCCGACATCATAGACCCAAACCGTTTGTTAGATGAATCAGACGAAGCCCTGTATGCCGCAAAAGATCTGGGGCGTGACCAAGTCGTACTCTATTCAAACGAAAGCAGGGACAGCGCCTAAGCTCTGCCCCTGCGGATTATTCAGTTTATCGTGTGAGCTTAGTAAGTCAGCTCTGGGTCGATACAATGGAAGATCTCACCGCTTCCTTGACCATGCTCCAGCATCTCAAACAATAAACGAGCCACTTCTTGACGGTATACCAAACCATGCACTTCTTTAGGTTCCACCAACACACCATTGCCAGTCACTTCGCCATCTTTCAAGCCACCAGGTCGAATGATGGTGTAATCTAAGTCGCTGGTTTGTAACCATGCTTCCGCCAATGACTTCTCACGCACAACTCCACCAAAACCCGCTTTAGAACGGTCAGAAAGGTATTTCCAGCTATCACCGCAACCAAGTGACGTCACCAAAACAAAACGCTTGAGTGATGCTTTACAGGCTGCATCGATAAGGTGACGATGACCAAGGTAATCTACTGGGATGTCTGCACGGAAACTGCCCATCGTGCTGATGATGATGTCTTCTTGATCGAGCTGCTCAACAACACGATCAACCTCTTCAGCAACCGTGGCATCACATGCAAACGTTGACTGACAAATCGCCTTTAATTCTGGGCTTTTGTCTGGATTTCTCGCCACACCGACAACTTCAGCACCTTTCTCTGCAAAATATTGTGCAATTGCCAAACCAAGACCACTGCTTGCGCCCCACACTACGACTCTTTTCATAACTTACCTTTTACTACAAACATGATAATGAGAATACTTTACATCACTATTTAAGGGGTTTTCAAAAGATGTCAATCGAAGTGAGAAAATTCTTTCCAAATCAATACGTAGTTCAAATAAATGATCGATAGTTCCGAGCTACGGATGAAATTTACGTGCGACAACCAGTATCATTCTCAGCATAACTATAACTAAGCCTTATGCACGTGTTTTTAGGTTCCAGTTCGCTGCCGCATTCCCCTAAAAACAACATAATAATCAACGCATAGGCAGTAGAAACGTCGGTATTAACAATGAAGCAATCTTCCTACTCCCAATCTGCCTCGGGATTTGAAGTCGATCTAAAACAGGCCCTCATCTGGGTGGCACGCGCGTTAGATTACGTAGGTGTTGATGATACGCACCACAGTCATCGAGTTGCGTACATCGCGTATCAATGTGCACTCACTCTTGGTTGGGACATTAAAAAAGCAGAGTTCTGTTACTTTGCAGGCATGGTTCACGACTGTGGTGTCTCAGAAACCCGCGAGCACATGATGTTGCTCGAACAGCTCGTTCCTCAAGACGCCAAAGCGCACTGTATTCGTGGCTACCACACGCTTAAGCAGTGTCGATTACTCACCCAATTTGCAACTCCGATTCTTTATCACCACACTCATTGGATCGAGCTCGAACACATCGATATTCCAGCATTTGAAAAAGACGTCGCTGCTCTGCTCTATCTTTCTGATCGTCTCGATTTTATGCGCGCGCATTACGTTTCCAACTGTCATAGCGACTTGGTTACTTTGCACGAAGAATTGATTGCCGAGTGTGTGATGGCTAACGCAGGCACACTGTTTAACCCACATATGTGCGATGCCATGGTTAAGCTGATCATGACGGATGCATTTTGGTTTGCGATGGAATCTGAACACATCGAAACCATTGGACTTCAGTTTGAGAACATTGATTGGCTACAGAAGCAACTCACCATCGAAGACATGAACAGCTTAGGTTTGTTCTTAGCGCGTATTGTGGATGCCAAGAGTCCTTTTACTTATCAGCACTCTCAAAAAGTGGCGGAACTGTCTCGTTACTTAGCGAAGAAAATGGGATTGGATGAACACGAGCAAGAGATGATTTTTATTGCGGGACTGGTTCATGATATTGGCAAGCTCAAAACCCCTGATGAGATCCTTCACAAAGAAGGCCCGCTAGACAAGCAAGAATACACACGCATCAAGCGCCATACGATTGATACTGAACTAGCCCTGCACAAGGTATTCCCGAATGCGAAAATCGCTGAGTGGGCTTCCAACCATCATGAACGGTTAGATGGCTCTGGTTACCCTTATCATAAAACGGCGGAAGCGTTGGATGTGCCTTCTCGTATCATTGCCGTTGTCGATGTCTTTCAAGCACTTTCTCAAGATCGCCCCTATCGAGGCCGCATGACGCAGCAAGAGATTGCCGTCATCATGGATGAGCAAGTTGAAGCAGGCAAACTGTGCTCCGATGTTTATCAGATTTTATCTGCCGACATGCAGGCGTGTTATAAGCTCTCCACGGAAGTTTAGCGCCAAACAAAGTCAGTAAGCAGAATAAACAAAGGGACACCAGTTCGACGTCCCTTTGTTGTTTTGAAAGCATTTAAACACTACAAACAAGCACGTTTACATGGCTTAGTGTGCGATGTCTAACTGGTTGTCTTTCACACCGTTGATACGGAACCAGCCTGCGATACTGAATCGTTCCGCGTTCGTCGGCAATACTTCGTGTGGGAATTGCTCAGACAAGAATACGAACAGACGACCTGAACGCGGCGGAATCTTCGCGATCTCATTATCATTCAAATCGTACACCACCAACTCACCAGCGTCTTCTTCACTCCACGATTCGTTCATGTAGAACACCGTAGTTAGACGGCGGTTTTCATTGCCTTTGAAGCAATCGAGGTGTTTTTGGTAGAAGTCACCTTTTTCGTATTTCGCGAAGTGCGCTTCGTACTCGAACAAACCAAGGAAAAAGTAGCGGTTTGCTTCTAAACGAATCTCTTCCATCTTGTCTAGGAAAGACGCCACCGGCGCGCCCATGTCACGCTTTAACCATTGGATCTTATCGCTACGAATGGTTTCAATACGAGTCACGTCGTCGTTACGACCAATACGTGCTTTCTTCCAATCGTCAGGAATACAGTCACGCAGCTCAGCCACTTCCTCTTGAGAAATAAAATCATCCCAGATGTAGTATCCGTGCGTCGATAACGCGTCGATCAATTTGTTCATTCTATTTTGTTCACTCGTGTGGGTTTGGGCGGTCTATATAAGAAATCCGTGCTACAACAACAAATTCCGTTTTTTATCGAGACGACAAATCCACTTAAGTAACAAGATTCAGACGTAAAAAAGCCGCTCGTGTGAGCGGCATTTAGGTTTACTGTTTACGTTTCGATTAACGCGTTTGAAGCGCAATAGAACGAGGTTGGATTGGACGAATTCGTTGAATCACTGGGCGTTGCTTTTTCTTAAGTTGGATGTGACACATTTCCAACACTAAACCAAACGCCATCGCGAAATACACGTAACCTTTGTTGATGTGAATAGCAAAACCTTCTGCCATTAACAGGCCACCTAACAATACTAGGAACAGTAGAGCAAGGGTCTTAAAGCCCGGGTAGCGCGTCACTAGGTTGTTGATTTTCTCCGCCGTCAACACCATCACAATCGCTGACGAAATAATCGCCGCCACCATGATCGGTACTTCGCTCGTTAGACCAACCGCAGTAATCACCGAGTCCATCGAGAACACAGCATCAACCGCGACGATCTGAAGTAAAACCACAGCCAGACCAGTGCGAACATGAGTCGAGTGACCGTGCTCAGTGTGCGTTAACCAACTCCACAACTCTTTCAAGCTTTTCGCTAGTAGGAATGCACCACCCGCAATCATAATCAAATCACGACCAGTAAACGCGTAGTCACTGAAGCTGATTAATGGCTGAGTAAGCTGCATGATCCAAGAGATCGAGAACACCAAAACAATACGCGCCATGACCGCTAGGCCAATACCTAGATTTCGGGCAAGTTTACGCTGGTGTTGTGGCAATCGTTCACACAGAACGGAGATGAATACGACGTTATCAACGCCTAAGACTACTTCAAGAGCAAACAAGGTAGCGAAGATAGCCCACGCTTCTGGTTGCATGAAAAGTTCTAACATGAGTACGCCTCCGGTGATTGGAAGCCATACAGTGAATTGTTCAGTCGACTAAAGGGGTCGTCCATTAAGTTTTTAAAACCTCTGTTACTTAGGAAACACGAGTAAATCACCCCCTCCCTTTGTACGCAATCCCTTATTTTGTCAGGCTTGTGTAAAGCATCTTTCGTCCTCTAAGGGTTATAAGCCATACTCACCCCATCAAGTGCCGAGTTGAGCCAAACTATTGCATCGAGCTCGAATTGAAACGCCTCTTTTTGCGTGCTTCAACAATCGTAAAAAAATGTTTCATAATAATATTTTGATATACTGAGGAAAATCACACGAGTTAGGGTCTGTTGACCTTTCGTGATGATTTTTGCAGCAGTTTGTAGATGTTTTATACAAGACAGAGGCTTTGATATGTAGCTATTCTACCTGATAAGCCAATAACGCAGTAGAAAGCACCTACAAACGCTGCCCAAAGGGTTCGGCTAAAAGCGTTTTATTCTTTGTTGAGTCAATTTTACTTAGAGCCACTAGGCTTCAATCGACTCGCCGCGATTAAAACGCTTTTATCTCGAACAAAATTTAACCACGAAAGATAAACAGACCCTAGTCTTACGAATGGATTACATAACACTCTCACGCATTAGCCTTAAACACCTTACTGTATTGCACATGCTGCTCACGACACACAGCGTGACTCAAGCGGCAGAACAGCTCTGCGTGACCCCTTCCAGCGTGAGCAAAACGCTCAGCCAATTGCGCGACATTCTTAAAGACGACCTTTTCTACCGCGATGGCACTCGTTTAGTTCCGACTCCGTTTGCTTTAAACATCGGCCCTTCTGTTCATGGCATTCTTTCCAGCATGAACGGTTTGCTTTACCAAGGCTCGTTTAATCCCGCGTATTACGAAGGTCGCTTTTCTTTGGCAATGCGTGAAAGTACCTTCGAGATCTTCGCACCCATGCTGCAAGACTTGTCTCAGCAAATGGGGAGCCGCGCACAACTCAATGTGTATGCAAAAGAACAAATGAGTTTTGATTCTCTGATCCGTGGGCAAGTCGATTTTATGATTCTGCCGCACGACATCAGCCAACCACCGACTCACAACAAAGACTTGGTTTGGCAGACGATCCTAGAAGACGAAATGATCTGTTTGATGGGCAGCAATAACCCGCTAGTGAAAGAAGAACTGTCGGTCGAGAACTACTTGTGTGCGAGACACATTGGTATTCACGATAAAGACCTATCCCAGCCTTACTTTGAGCAGAACCTAACTCAACGTTACGCTAAACGCAGCGTCGCCATGCACGTGGCCGATTTTGGATCGGCAGCGGTAATGTGCCACCACTCTGATTACCTGTTCACTTGCTCAAAACTTTGGGCGCGAATGGCACTGCAAGCTAAGGGGTTGGTAGAGAGACCTTTGCCGTTTGAGTACGGACAAGTGGCGTATAGTTTGGTGTGGAATAAAGCGAGCCTGAACGATCCCGCTTTAAGATGGCTACAACAACAAGTGCTTAAGGCTTGTGAAACCCTCGGTGGATGCCGTAAACCGAGAGTCAATAAACTCTGAGCCTTTTTATCTTTTCTGCACTACACGTAGACCGATGGCATGGTCATTGGTCTGCTGACAAATTGACTTAATTGAGCGTGGAAGCGTTCCATTTCATCTTGGGAGCATTTCTCCCATTCCAGAGCTTCACCCGTTACACCATGATGCTGAAAGGCATTCAAACGGATGTTGACCGATGCTGGCAACGCTTGCAGATAATGCCCCACCGTTGCAACTTCCGTATCTAAATCGCTTTTACCCGGAATATGAAGCAAACGCACTTCGTACAACTTGCCTGCTTGCGCTAAATACTGAATGGTTTGGAATACACGGTGGTTATCTCGCCCGACCAACCAGTAGTGCGTTTCGCTTTGCCACGATTTAAGGTCAATCATCGCGCCATCCATGTACGGCAACACTCTTTCCCAACCTGCGATGGATAAAGAACCATTGCTATCGATGAAACAAGTAAGATGCTGCAATTCAGGATCGTGTTTGATCCCTTTAAACAGCGCAGTAATGAAAGGAAGCTGTAAGGTAGATTCCCCACCGGATACAGTAACACCGCTAATGAAAAAGCGCTGTTGGCGTATCAAATCGAGCATTGCCTCCACAGAGTAGTCAGTAATTTTTGGATTAGATTGGTGCTGACATATCTCTATACAATGGTCGCAGTGGGTGCACTCCTCTTTAAGCCAAACAACGTTGTTGCTTTCGTCGAACTTCAGTGCGCCAGCCGGACACTCACTCACGCAATCGCCACAATGATTGCAGTGATTGATGGTGTGCGGGTTGTGGCAGTTGATGCACTGATAGTTACAACCCTGTAGAAAGATGACTAGACGGTTTCCCGGTCCATCAACACAAGAGAACGGAAGGATACGAGTTACCTTAGCCAAGAGGTGTTCCGATCGTCTAGCCATCTTATTCTTATCCGTCACCAATTACTCAGCGTAAGTCGGTGACATTTCGTGGCTCACCACACGTGGTGAACGCTCTAAAATACCGGTGTTCTTCGCCGCTTCTGCACCTAGGAATGTGGTATTGGTACGTGAACCTTCTGCATCGTATTTCGCGATATCAGACAATTTCACCATGTAACCCGTTACGCGAACCAAGTCGTTTGACGCGACGTTTGCCGTAAACTCACGGTAGCCTGCGTTAAGCGCACCTTTACACAGGTTGAACATCGCTTCTGGGTTTGATTTCACGGTTTCGTCGATGGTCAGAATATCGCTGATACCAGAACGGTAGTATTGGTGGTGGCCTGCTGTTGCTTGCACGTAAGACACGGGATCTGGCTCGTTGCCGTAAGGAATACGAACACCCGGCGTTACATCCAAATCTAGGCTGATACCGCCTTGTGCGTGCAGTAGCGCTTTGCCTTCTAGACCAAACTTCACTGGTGTGCTTTCTACCAATTCAGACAGTTTTGCCGAGATAGCGTGACCAAGCTCGTTTGCCGTTGCATCTTGGCCGTAACGGCTTGCATTGCCCTCTTTCTCTAGCAATACGTTTACCGCTTCTGCCATGCCGTAGATGCCATACATTGGCGCAAAGCGAGATTCTTCGATCAGGCCTTCTTGTGTTAGGAAGCCTTTGAAGAACTCAGACTTTTCATGCAAATGTGAAGCGCGTGCATCCATCAGCTCAACCATCAAGCCGTGATATTCTGGCAGCACGTTATTGAAGAAGTCTTCACGATTATCTGCACGGTTCGCTGCTTCTTTTAGGTTCATACGCACTAACGTGTTTGAACCACCAGCCAATGGCAGAGAGTTGTAGCAGCTCACGATACCAAAACGACCACCTTCGTACGCATTTGCGTGCATTGGGTAATTCGCGATGTGTGGCTTGCTGCACTCACAAATGTTTTGTGTTGCTTGCTTTAGCAGATCGTCGGGTGTGACGGCTTCGTCGTACATGAAGGTTAAGTTTGGCGCGATCTGTTTTAGCTCGGCGTCTACTTTCAAAATCGTACGACAAATGATGTTGTCCGTCGGACCAATATTCACGTGCATGAACGCATCTGGCAACGTGCGATCAAGCATGATCCAGAAGTGTTTTAGCTTTTTGTAGATTTGCTCGTCAGTGAGGTCACCAACGTAAGGCATTAGCACGTCATCAAGTTGACCAAGGTAAACCGGAATGTTGGTTACCGAAGGCACATGATGGTAAATGATGGTCAACATGTTGATCGCATCATCAAAATCTTCTGCTGGAGCTAACTCCAAGTATTCAGAACCTTGAGAAAGAAATTTTGCGTAATCTGGCAAAACATAGCGCGGCTTAAACGGCGCGTGACCTTCAAACATGTCACATATGACGCCTTGCTGCATTGCTTGGCTTACCTCGTCAGAGACGGTCATATATGGAATAGTGGCTTCGGCTTCCAAAGCAAGAAAGTTCGATTTCTGTTTTGGAGACAAGTTGCTATCAGTCGCGATAGCAAGGAAACGCTGCTGAAGATCAGAAAGGCTTTGAGTCATCTAAGATGTTCCTGGAGAAAATACAACGAATACGCCCCTTCAAATCATTTGTTCATTCAAATCAATCTTGAAGAGACGCGTTGAATTCTACGCGCCAAGAGTCTTTGCCACTAATGAAAAAAACCAAAACGCCGATTTCCATTTTGGAAATAAGTTTTTTCTAATTTAGCCTAAGATTTAATAACTTAGCTTAACTTGCTGTTACTTAGCTTACCTTGCAGATACTTAGCTTCGATGCGCCGTCGATAGAGCAACACCTGCACTGATGAATACGCCGCCAGTCAGACGGTTGAACAACTTAGCTCTCCCTTTTGCAAATAACCAGTCCGATGTCTTCACACCCAACAAGCCATAAAAGGTTAACCAACTCAGTTCGAACACCACAAACGTGCTAGCAAAAATGATGTATTGAGTGAATAGCGATGCAGAAGGGTCAATAAACTGGGGAAACAGTGCGGTGAAGAACACGATCGCTTTAGGATTACTCGAACCGACAATGAAGCCGCTGGTAAATGCACTCAAATAATCGGACGATGATTGTTCTGGTTTTGCTTGTGAGAAATCGGTTTGTTTTGATCGCAACGCTTGGATACCAAGCCAGATTAGATACGCTGCGCCACACCATTTGATGATGTTAAAGACCAGCTCCGAAGAAGCAATCACAACCCCAAGACCGGTGAAAGACAGGGTAAGAATAATAGTAATCGCAGCTAGGCTGCCGAGTGCGGTCATAAAGGCGTGGCGAAATCCGCTGCTCACACCTTTGCTCAAACAAAGTAGCGAACTCGGGCCAGGAGAAGCCGTCAGGACAAGTATTGCGAGGGTGTAATAGATCCAAGTATCGAGTTGCATTGGCGCTCCTTTCCAATGTGCTGATGAATGAGCGAATCACGTGGAATAGCCGTCTTACTCTAGCCTCGATCCATGAAACGCAATAGAGCAAAACACCACATCATTCTTATCACAACTGAACAGGCTCAAAGTTAATCGAGATCCTCAAAAAACGTTCTAGTTTTGAAGCCAAGGCAGGAAGTCAGGGTCAGAAATCAGAGTAACAAACCTCTGTTTATCTCTCCCCTAACCTACTTTGAGCTGTTTAGTTATGCATTCAACATACTGGGAATATGCAACCATGTAAAGTGATTACTTATTCGACAAGATCATTCGTAGATCGCATCAAATAAGCAGTCACTATACGTTAGTCATAGAAAGGTTTTGGGTCCACTTCTAACGATGAAGGTGCGATGGCTTTCTCTATCGAGTGAGAGCTGTTTTTCAAATCCACCATCGCCACATCGATGTAACGCTTGTATTTGCGCGAGTAGAAACACTTCACGATTGGTTTTAGCGGCTGCGAATCGCTGGATGTCCAAACAATGCCGACTCGACCATCGCTCAATTGAACAATCGAACCCACTGGGTATACACCAATGCAGTTGATGAATTTGTACACCAAATCTGGGTCGAGATGGAATGGCGTCAAACTCAACAAGATTTTAAATGCTTCAGCCGAACTCATGCCCTTTTTGTAGACGCGGTCTGCCGTTAACGCATCGTAGATATCGACGATACAGCTCATGCGCCCGTGCATTGGGATCTGGTCGCCAGACAAACCCAACGGATAACCGGTACCGTCGAGCTTCTCATGGTGCATCAAACACACATCTCGACTGACATCACTCAGGCCTTTTACGCCAAGAATGATTTCACCTGCGAACACTTGGTGCAGTTTCATGTGCTCAAATTCTTCCGGCGTTAAACGCGCTGGTTTATGTAAGATCTCGTCATCGACTTTGATTTTACCCACATCATGAATGATGCCACCAATCGCCAACTGCTTGAGCGTGTCTTTATCTAAGCCCAAATGTTTACCGAAGGAAACCAGCAAACAAGCGACGTTCACTGAGTGCTCAAGCAAATAGCTGTCTTTTTGGCGCAGCGCCGACACACACTGAAGCGCGTCTGAGTCGATAAAGACGCTGTCGATCATGTCATCCGCCCACGATTCAATCTCGTTGACTTCAATGACCTTGCCTTCAAAGGTTTGGTTGAGCAGTTTTTGCGCCAAACACTTCGCTTCCGCAATCAGTTTTTTGGCACGTTTATGCTGCGCTTCGCGAGAACGAAACGCGCGTTGAATTTTTGGCGTAGTAATCACCTCAGAGGCTGCTAAGGTGACATCGTGTTCTTCTTCAACAGGTTTGAACACGCACTCTTGAGCAGAAAGTTTCTGGTCGACCCAAACGAACTTCACCCCACTTGCTTGCAGCTTTTGAATGCCCTGCGCAGTGGAAACACGTCCCGCATTGGCGAGGTTAACGCGTTTATTTTGTTCGATTGCAGTCACGAACATACCGATACTTACATCTGCAATGGCTATCTTTATTGAGTCTTCTGGTTTGTACTGCATATCGCGAAACTTTTAACACCTGTTATTTAGCAGACGCATTATAAGAGATCTGACCATTCACTGTTATAAGAATTCGCTATCATTTAAAATTAATGAGCATTCAGTCAATATATGAGACGTTCACCGTTCAATAAACCACTTTTAATTTATGGGCTTAGTTCAAATAATCATCACAAGTGGTAAGAATTTCGATAATTTGGGTGTTGAATCAATAACTACTTAATACAAATAGTATTTACTGTTGACCAAAGTTTTATAAATACCGATTATTAGTCGCATTATTCTAATAATTACTCTATTACACAGAAACTCTATAAGCTCATTAACACAACAGACTGCCAATCTGATTCGACTAGCTTCGTTTGCAGTGTAAAAGGACAAACTTCAAAAATATGTCATTTGCGTGTAGCCCGACTTATATACTTATCTCCACAGCAATTTGGATTGCGGGGGCAGTATCTTGACCAACAAGGTTGATCAAACCATTTCTGAGCACGATCGCGAGTTTTTGCAGATCGTTGAACAACGCTTCATCCATATCTTCGATGTGTTCAGTGAAGGACTCTTCTACATGGATGAGTTTGGCACTATGGTTTTCTACAACCAGCGCTTCTATGAGCAGTTTGGCATCAATGCGGGCCGTATTAACCTCGATAGATGGTTAGATTTAGTGCATCCGTTAGACAGGGAACGCCTATCTAAACGCGTTGACGCCCACATCAATACTGACAACACACGTGTAACGACAACCTACCGCCTGCGCAAACCAAATGGTCAATACGTTTGGATTGAAGGCGTCGCAATGACCAAAGAAACAGAACAAGGTCATTACATGGTTGGCAGTCACAGAGACATTTCTGAGCGGAAACTGATGGAAAGCTACATCCATCAGGTAGCCTTTCATGACAACGCGTCTGGCATGGCAAACCGCGCGCACCTGCTGCTGAACATTAATGAGCTGGTGAAAGCGCAAAGCACTCACGCGTCGATTTTTTACATTCAGATTGAAGAGATCAAATCTTACCTCAACCAATACGGCAGTGAACTTGTCGACGGCTTGGTTGAGAAATTGCTGCAAACCTTAAGCCACCTCCCTTCCCCTAACTGCACCGTTTATCGGGTTCACGATGATGACTTTGCCATCCTCGTGCTTGATGATGTGCCGCTGGAAGCGCTTCAAGCCTACGCTCAGACCATTAAGCAAAACTATCATGAAGCAGTGGTGGAAGAAGGCCAGTACCTCGGCAGCAACATCAGCATCGGCTTATACCCTTGTGTTGACCCAGAACACTCTGCCGAAGAGATCGTGCGTAAAGCAGCCCGCACATGCCAGTACGCGAACGAGAAAAACAAAGATCGCATCGCGGTATACAGCCAGAAAACGCAGTATGCCGTGGACCGTTATTTCTTTATTGAGCAAGGTTTGAAAAACGCCCTGGAAGAAAGAACGCTGAGCGTAAAATTTCAACCCATCGTCAGTGCATCCGATCTGCAAGTGGTGAGTTTTGAATCTCTGGTACGGTGGCGCAGCAAAGAATTTGGCGAAATCTACCCGGATGAGTTTATCCCTGTAGCGGAAAACAAAGGCTTGATTGTCGAGCTTGGCTACCAAGTGTTTGAGAAGGCATGTCAGTTCATTAAGAGCTATCGCGAACGCTATCAAAATCAAGTTCGCGTGAATGTGAACGTGTCTGTTTTACAGCTTCTCAATAGCGAGTTCCCGAGCAAAATCAAAGCAATGACAGATGCAGTCGGCATAGAGCCGCAAGCCATTGTGCTTGAGCTGACCGAGACCTTTATTCTGGACAATAACCAAGCCGCCATCGCCCCTTTGAATACATTGCGAGAGCTTGGTTTTGCCCTTTCCTTAGACGACTTTGGTGCCGGATACAGCTCGTTAAACTGCTTCTTTGATTTGCCAATGACGCAAATTAAGATCGATAAATCGATGGCGTGGAAAACCCTCACCAACCGCTCATCGCATGAGTATTTGAAATTCTTAATCACCATGTGTCGCGAACAGAATATCGAAGTGGTGATTGAAGGCATTGAAGACGCGAAGATGTGTGATTTCTTTGCGGAAATGGGCGTGGATTACCTGCAAGGTTATTGGTTCTCGAAACCCCTATCGGTGGCCAGTGCGAGCCGATACACATTAAGCCAGTAATTTCGTTTTAAGCCATTCGTGTTGAGTAAATAGCCTTAAACAACGACAAAATCTAACTGAGCTAGCGAGTTGTCTAGCTCAGTTTTTATCGTTTTCAGCGGTTATCTCAGGCGGTCAAACACAACATTCTGATCTAAGTGCTCGTGGTATTCGGTGTAGTCTAAGCCCATATCGAAGATGTACTTGGTCACCAAGTTTCTCACACACTCCACCAATTGCTCTGCCTGCCACGGTTTTTCGAAATAACGGTCGATACCCGCAGAGTTGATCGCATTGATTGTGTCTGTGTGCGTCGCCTGCCCGGTCAGCAGCACTTTGCGCGTACGAATAAATCGACTGTCTTTGGAAATCTCTGTTAGCAGCTCAACACCGGTTTTACCCGGCATCACGTGGTCAGAAATGATCAACGCAATCATCTCGCCTTCCGCATCTAACTCATCCATTAATTCAAGTACTTCATCGGCAGACTCGCAATCTTCAATGTTGAGCCACTGGCTTAACGACTGTAAGTCTTGCAGAACCGCGCTTAACACCTCTCGCTGGTCATCAACGCAAATTAAATTAAGCTTGTCCATGTTCGTCCTCTACCGGTAGTTTAATTCTAAATATGGTTTTTTCGCTGTCGCTTTTCACTGCAATCGAACCGTTATAGCCCGCCACAATTCGCTTCACGATCGACAGCCCTAGCCCTAAGCCAAACGACAAACCACCTTTCTTGGTCGTGAAGTTTGGTCGGAAAATCTTTCTGCGTGTCGCTTCATTAATCTCAGGACCGTTGTTTGCAATGGTTACCAAGATCTTGTTTTTGCTCACGCGCGTTTGTATCTCTATCGCTGGCGAGTCCGTTTCTCTCATCGCATCGCAAGCGTTCTTTAAAATGTTGACCCAAATCTGCACCAACTCGGTTTGTGAGCCAACAAACAAAGGTAAATCAGCCGGACTAAAGCGCACACTTACACGTCTTAAATCGCTTTGTAGCAAAGCAAGCGCTTGGTTTATTGAGTCGTTGACTCTGAGCCCTTCTTCTTTGTCTATGTCGGTACGACCTAGCTGTTTCACTGATTTCACGATGCCAACGGTATGTTTTGAAGCAATGCGCAAATCGTGCAAATCACGCCCCATCTGCCAGTAACGAATCGCTTCTTCTGGGCGCTTTAACCAGTGCTCGTTAAGGTAATCGGTTGGGACAGCACGCGCTAACTCACGGGCTAAATCTTTAGGCAGACCGTAATATTTCTCGAAATGTCGCCCTCGTGTTCTTGCTTCACTTGAAGAGATTTTTTGCCCTTGCATCAATCCAAAATCAAAGAACTGGCTCGCCTCAGGATGCACCTCTTCAAGCAATCCCATGATCACCGATTCCAAGCGCTCTGACTTACTGCTCACCACGCCAATGGCATTGTTAAGCTCATGCGCAATGCCTGCAGCCAGTTGGCCAAGAGTCGTCATTTGCTCTGCGGTATGCAGTTTTTGCAATGCCTTCTCTTTGCCCAACGCTTCTTGCATCGCTCGACGTTGACGACGAGAAAGCTCGTTAACCATTACCGGCATAAACTGTGCGGTTAGAGGGCCGTACTTACCTGCTTCTACCGCTGGCGTATTGCGCTCAATCCAAGCTAACTCCACGTCCGTTTGTGCAATCACCGTTGAAGAGGCGGTCCACGTTCCAGAGAAGAAACTGTGCACACCAATAAACGCGCCCTTAGATGCCGCAAACACCTGAGTCTGCTTTTTGCCATCCTCAGAGAAATAACCAGCAAGCTCGCCAGACAATACGTAATAGAGCCGCTCGTTGTAGCCGTCTTGCTCAATCAATACCGAGCCTGCCGACACCGTAATGCGACGCTCGATATGATTGAAGTAACGCTCTACAAGCGTATCTAATTTACTCTCGTACATGGCTTAACCAATGTGTCCTACGGTGTGAAGGATCCACACCATCAAGAAACTCAACAACACACCAACCACACCCAGTACAACACCAACACGCGCCATTTGATTGCTTTGCACATGGCCTGTAGCGTGAGCCAACGCGTTTGGTGGCGTACTGATTGGCAGAGACATACCAAGCGATGCCGCAAAGGTCACCACAAGAATCAACGTCACTTCACCGCCGAGTGGTGTTAACGATGCCATTGAAGTGCCGAGCGCCGCCATAATTGGCATCAGCAAGTTCGCTGTCGCGGTATGAGACATAAAGTTCGCCATCAGCAAACATAAGAACGCCGCACCGAACAGCACCACATAAGGCGAGAATTCATCGAATGGAATACTGTGAACCACCAGCCTTGCCAAACCTGTCTTGTCTAGTGCAAGACCCAACGCAATACCGCCAGATACCAACCAAAGCACATCCCAAGAAATCTTCTTAAGATCTTCTTTGTTGATGATGCCCGTCAGTGAAAATACCGCGACCGGAATCAACGCTACTGTGTAAGAGTTCATGCCGTGCGCCGAGCCCATCAACCAAAGCAGAATCGTGCCCGCAAACGTGATGTACACAATGATGGCTTTCGGTGTTTTCAAGAATTTACTCTTGATGTTGAGGTCAATTTTGGTCGTCTCAGCTTTGTAGAGAAAATCGATCAAGAACCATGCTAGTGCCATCATCACAATGACAAACGGCACGCCAAACACCATCCATTCACCGAAGGTAATAAGGTTGTCACCCACTAGGTATTTAAGCGCAATCGCGTTTGGTGGCGTACCAATTGGAGTACCAATACCACCGATGTTAGCCGCGACAGGGATACACAACGCAAACGCAATGCGTCCTGGATCTTTCGGACCAAACACCGCGATAACCGGCGTCAAGATGGACAACATCATCGCCGTCGTTGCCGTGTTCGACATGAACATCGAGAAGATTGCCGTAATCAGCATTAAGCCCAGCATGACGTATTTTGGATTTTGTCCGAACGGCTTAAGCAGTACGCGCGCCAAGTTCACATCCAATCGATACTTTGTTGCTGCCATCGCGAGGAAGAATCCACCTAAGAACAGCATAATGATTGGGCTGGCGAACGTCGCCATGATGTCACTGTATTGCAGCAACTCACCAAATTGAGGCTGCCCTTCATCAAGCCGAAAGAAAATGATGCCCTTGTTGGAAACGAGCAACAACTCAAGCACGATGATCACCACAGAGGTGGCATAAATTGGGATCGGTTCAAATACCCAACAAAGTGCAGCGAGCAAAAATATCGCGATAACGCGCTGCTGAATGATGGTCATACCTTCGAATGGAAACGCTGACAGTGGCATCAGCAAAATGAGCAAAGGAATCACCGTTGGGATGATGTATTTGAGATAAGGGCGCATAGTAATACTTCTCTTCCTGAGATGGTTTGCCGTGAGATAACTGACGTAAGGAGCTGTTTTAACTGGCTTCCTTTCGCCACTCCGAAGAGAAATTATGCGCGCGCTTTTGAGGAGGAATTCTGGTGTTAGATCAATGAACTCTTATTCACCGCAGAAAACATGCGGTATCTGTGTTCAAGCTCACTAATTGAGCGAGGATTATTTATTGATCACACATCCTTTTTGTCTAAGTGCCTTTCCATTACATAGTTGGCTAACGTAGCACCGCGGACTTCGATTTGCTGCTCGTTCACGACAGTAAAACCCATGTGCTCATAGAAAGGACGAGCGGTAATACTCACCTCTGAATAGATCCTATTCAGTCCTTTCGCTTCTGCTTGCTTGATTACATGAGTCATCAATGCACGTCCTACACCTTGCCCTTGGTATTCATGATGGCAGAAAAAGTGATCGACTAACCCACTTGGCTGCACATCGCTGTAGCCAACGATGACGCCATCTAACTCAGCAACAAAAGGCTGGATAGCGGTCATTTTCTTTAGCCACAGTTGTGCATCAAACTCGTCCGGCGCCCAAGCTTTCACTTGGTGCTCAGTATAATCTCTAAGATTAATGTTGCGGATAGTGTTGTAGAAAAGTGCCCACAGTATCGGGGCATCTTGCTGACGAAATTCACGGATAATCATCAAACGCCCCTCAATAAATCAATCTGCATGAGTTGCCCTCGCCCACTCGGCTCTCCCACTGGATACCAGCCATGTTTTCGATAAAAACGTTCACCGGCATCATTGCCCGGAATGTAGCGTAATCTGGCGTAGGCACAGCCATCATCGACAAAACGCTTCAATAAGAAGTCTTGTAACTGCTTCCCTAGCCCTTGATTGCGGAATTCTGGCTTCAAGTAAAACAGGTTAATGTAACCAAATCGCAGCCCTTCATCGTCCAAAACCGGATGTCGGCACTCCAGTTGCCCGATGATTTGACCATCTTTAATGACATGGAAGAATCCCGCTTCGTTGTCATTGACGATCGATTGAAACCAAGAAGTGATTTCTTGAATATCAAACCCATCCTGATGGCCAAAACTGATCTCATAAGCGTCTTTTCGAAACGCGATACACAAATCCAAATGACGTGATAAATCTACAGGAATAAATTCCATCTAAGCCAATCCTTTTTATTCTTCGTCTTTTTGCTATATAGACAATAGTTATTTTATATAACCATAAATTCAAGAATTTTATAATTCAACTGTCGGTCATTTGAAAACATGCTTTTATAGGAGAAGTTATTATGCATGCATCATCTGTTTCCCAAAAACCGACACAATTTGGTTACTACCTTGGCGTATTTGGCGTTGCCCTTGTTCTTATTTGGTTGGGTATTTATAAATTCACCCCAACTGAAGCCAAATTAATTGAACCTTTGGTGGTTAATCACCCTGCCATGTCTTGGCTATATGGCATCATTTCCGTTCAAGCCGTATCTAATATCATTGGCTTAACCGAAATCATCGTCGCATTCGGCCTATTGGTTGGATTGAAAAAACCAACGGTTGCCTACTACTCTGGTATCGCTGCAAGCGTTATCTTCCTCGCGACACTGAGCTTCCTAGTTACGACACCAAATACGTGGAAAGTTTCCGACGGTGTTTTGATTGCGAACTTTTTCCTTGTGAAAGACATTCTTTTCTTAGCGATTTCAATCAGCGTAGTTGAGCGAAACAAACCAAGTTTGACGCCAGCTATCGCCTAGTTTTAGGAAAAGTATCGAGAGATAGATAAGAGAAAGCGCCATGACGATATGGCGCTTTTTGTTTAGAAGGGCTTTGAAGATTTAAGAACGAAGTAAAACACTAGAATTTGGCTCGATTCAGCTCCAGCCAGTTTGAGATAATCTGAGCCACTTTTTCTGGCGCTTCCATCGAGGAGAGATGCCCGCAATCTGGTATTACGTGCAACGCAACATCATTAATGTGGCGCGCCATTTCAAGGTGATTATCGATAGGACAAAGCAGATCTTGTTTACCCGTTATTACCAAAGTCGGTACCTGAATATCCGCCAATAAAGGTCGAGCATCTGGGCGAGTTGCTAAGGCTTGGGCATGCGCTTCAAACGCTTCCAAACCCACATTGATCGCCATGCCTTCTATACGCTCAGTTAACGCTTTGTCTTGTAAACGGCTTGGATGAATCAGCACGGACATCAGAGTGTCAGGCGTAATGCGTTCAAACTCGCCACTTAACGCTCGACTAACCAGTGCGTCACGCTTTTGTGTCACCTCTGGCTTTTCATCCGCCGCATTGGTGTCCATTAGCACCAAACCTTTGACTCTATCTAGCCCTTGGCGGTACACCTCAAAAGCAAGAATCCCACCCATCGATAAGCCACCGAGCACAAACTCTTGCGGTGCATCTTGCAACACTTTCTGCGCTAACTCTTCCATTGAAGGCATTGACGCCAGTGTCGGGCATTGCGGAGCGACCCAACTTGGCATCATTTGATTGATGTCCTCAAACAATGTGCCATCACAAAGTAGTCCGGGCAGCCAAACGAGTGAGGTGGATCGCGTCATCTTATGCTCCTGTCAGCGGCTTTGGTTGGTCAGAACCAAGAATGCAATACGTCAAACTAATACCACGCAAGTTCGTCAGCGAGTAAGACGCACCTTCTGGAACATTCAGCACATCACCGCGCGTTAAAACAACATTCGCTTGTTCGCCTTGATGCGTGAGAACCACTTCCGTATCACCATCAAAATTGATCAGCACTTGTTTTTCTTCTCGGCAGTGTTGAGGAATTGAGCCACCTTCAGAAAGCTCATAAGCCATGATGCTCACTTCATCTTCACTCTTAACTTGGAAATCATAGCCCGCTAAAGGGTGACCAGTTACCGCATATTGCTTGACGTTGCTAGCGCTGAAGTCGCCTTTGATTGCACGATAATCTTTTTGCAGAGCGACGAACGGCATCATCTCTTCTGCGGTGTAAGTATCGAACTTGGCTAGTTCCTCTTTGGTAAGAAGTGGCATCAGCTCCGACTCATTTGGTACGGAATCGCCATCAATGGTGTCCACCAACGTGCCATCCGCTTTCAAGTACAAGCCGTGGCCTTGGCTGTCTTTGATAACGTTTGGATGCCAAATAACACCACCACCAGAATCGTCACCGCCAAGTACCGAGAACATAAACCCGTAATCACGGCCAACCACTTCAAAACCACGGAAGAGATTGGTCGGAATCGAGATGACGTCACCATGAGACAACACCGCCTCGTGTTCACCATCGTTCCCCCAATAAAAACGGAATTGGCCTTTGAAAACCAAGAAAAGCTCGGCGGTACGATGAGAGTGCAACGAATTTTTGATGCCCGGCGGTTGGCCTGCTGCACCAATGTTAAAGCCCGCAGTATCGCGAATGTGAACGTGTTGACGGCTGCTCTCTGCCACCCCTGCACCAATAATGCAGAAGTTATCTTTCAGATCACTGCCAGGTGTACGCGCATCGATAAACGCACTGGTACCCGGAATCAGCTCCATATAGCGGACCAGATTGTCATTCATTTTTGTTTGTAGAGTCATAGGAAATCCTTGTTGTCCTTGTTTAAACCTAGCCTTGAATAGTTAATTACAAACCGACTGTTAGTGACAAACCGAGCGTTAGTTACAGTCCTAGAGGTCGACCGCCATCAACCGCGATGGTATTGCCTGTCGAGAAGGTCAGAACCTCTGCCGCGGCGTACACGGCTTGAGCAACCTCTTCATCATTGGCTAAACGCTTGAGCGGCGTGGATTGTTCTTGTTGGTTACGCCAAGCATCGTCCAAGCCTTTGACAAACTCGGTGTCGACAAGCCCAGGCGCTACCGCCAAAACGCGAATCTCGGGAGACAATGCGCGAGCTAAAGAACGAGTCATGTTTTCTGCGGCAGATTTACTCGCGCAATAAGCAATGTTACTGCCCATCGCAGTCTGTGCCGCGATAGAAGTAATATTCACCACACAACCATTGGCTTGCTTGAGCAAAGGCTCAAACGCTCGAACCATGGCAAAAGGCGCACGGACGTTCACTTGGAAAATTTGATCAAATAGTTGGTCATCCAAACTTTGCAGATCGGCATGCGCGACGAACTTCGTCATTCCCGCACAATTGACCAACAAATCTAGCTTATCGCTCATTTCACTGACTTGATGTTTAAGCTGCTCAATCTCACCCGAATCTGCCACGTTCAGTTTGAATGCCAAATACTCGTTACGTGGTAACGAAGAAAGCACGTCGTCGGCGGCTTTCTGATTACTGTTGTAAGTCAGAATTACGCGATATCCAGATTGAGCTAGCTTGCGACAAATGGCGGCACCAAGTCCGCCACTGCCGCCTGTGACTAAGGCAAGTTTCGACATATTACGCCTCTTCCACTTTGCCTTTGTAACGGCGTACACGAATATCCGCTTGCTCTTTGTGACCGGCAAAACCTTCTAGTGCACACAAGCGAGAGCAGTATTCACCGACTTTTAAGGATGCCGCTTCCGTTACACGCTGGTAAGTACAAGTCTTGATGAACTTACCTACCCAAAGGCCACCGGTGTATCGCGCCGCTTTCTTCGTTGGCAGTGTATGGTTGGTACCAATACATTTGTCGCCGTACGAAACGTTGGTTTCACGACCTAGGAACAAGGCACCGTAGTTGGTCATGTTATCCAGGAAGTACTTAGGCTCTTCCGTCATCACTTGAACATGTTCAGAAGCGATATCGTCTGCCACTTCCACCATTTCTTCGTAGCTATCGCATACGATCACTTGTCCGTAATCTGCCCACGCTTTACCCGCAACTTCCGCCGTTGGAAGAATGGTTAACTGACGTTCAATCTCTTTGATAGTTTCTTGTGCAAATGTCTCGCTGTTGGTCAACAAGACAGCTGGAGAGTTGTAACCGTGCTCGGCCTGACCAAGCAAGTCCGCCGCTGCCAATTCTGGGTCACAGCCTTTCTCATCAGCAATGACTAAGGTTTCAGTTGGGCCCGCAAACAAATCGATACCAACGCGACCAAACAACTGACGTTTCGCCTCTGCCACAAATGCGTTACCCGGCCCTACAATCATATCGACTGGCGCAATAGTCTCCGTGCCCAGTGCCATTGCACCTACCGCCTGAACACCACCGAAGCAGTAGATTTCATCTGCACCCGCCATTGCCATCGCAGCGACAATCGCGACGTTCGGCTGGCCGTTAAACGGAGGCGCACAAGCAATAACACGTTTTACGCCGGCTACTTTCGCCGTCAGTACACTCATGTGAGCAGATGCAACCAATGGGTACTTACCGCCAGGGATGTAACAACCGACGCTGTTCACTGGAATATTCTTATGCCCCAGTACCACACCAGGCATGGTTTCTACTTCGACGTCTTTCATTGAGTCACGTTGAATTTGAGCAAAGTTTCGAACTTGTTGTTGAGCGAACTCGATATCGTGTCGAGTCGATTCATCAAGCGCATCCACACAGGCTTGGATCTGCTCTTCTGATAAGCGGAATTGCTCCGGCGACCAGTTATCAAACTTTTCAGACAACTCACGTACAGCGCTATCACCTTTCGATTCAATATCAGCAAGAATGTTTTCGACAATCTGACGCACTTTTGCGTCGTTTGATGCTGATGCTTCTTCAGTGATTCCGTTTTTTAAAATGCGTGCCATTGGGTTTCTCCTTGAACATTGAGGCTGACGAACGGTTATTTTTATGCTTTTGGATACGAATGCAAAATCAGATTAAACACTTAATTAACATTTGACAAGTTAAGTCAACAAACAACAAAAATCACATTTAAGCCTTTGTATTAACTAATTTAAACAGGCAATAGAAAGTAATTTCGACTTTGGTTACGTTTACTTTTTAATCAAAAATGAGTTTTAGATCACATCATTTTTACTCATCATTTACATTTCGCCATGTTAGTTTTTGCATACCTTTGCAACGGAGATAATCATGAGCAATTTTAAGCAACGTCTGAATCAAGAAACGCTATTAGGTACATTTGTTAAAACCCCTCACCCTCACATTATCGAAGTATTGGCACTGGCAGAGTTGCCTTTTGTAGTGCTGGATGCAGAGCACGCACCTTTCGATCGCTCCTCGCTTGATCTGTGCATCATGGCGGCCAGAGCGAATGACCTCGCGTGCATGGTACGAGTACAAGACAGCGCCCCTTCAACCATTTTGAACGCGCTTGACTGTGGCGCAGCGGGTGTACAAATTCCCCATGTTTGTACTGCTGAACAAGCGACACAATTGGCGAAAATCTGCCATTACGGAGAAGGTGGCCGAGGGTATGCTGGCTCCAGTCGAGCAGCGAAATACGCCACCAAACCCATGGTTGAACACTTGAAAGACAGCCGTGCTAATACGATTGTCATTGCCCAAATTGAAGATCCTCAAGGGGTCGAAAATGTTGAAGCGATTGCCAATGTTGAAGGTATTGATGCACTCTTTATTGGCCAAGTCGATCTCACTGTCGCTTATGGGGCAGATAGCGTTCATGACGAGAAAGTCGCACAAGCAAGTATGCGAGTAATCGAAGCGGCTAAAGCAGCCAATAAACCTGTTGGCATGTTTGTCGCCACAGCTCAACAAGCTCGGGAATGGCGTGAACTCGGCGTTAGCTTCTTTTGCGTTGGGTCTGAACACAAGATGATCATTGATGGCTTTAAACAAGAGAGAAATGTGATGAATTCTTGAGTTTTCTCCGATATTTACACCTTATCAATGTAATGCTCTAGACACATAAATCCCCTAGCCCATACACTCATCACGTATGGAAAGGTCCAATGACCTTATATAAGGAGTATCACCATTAAAGCGAAAGTAACTTCGATAGACGTCGCGAAGATGCTCGGCGTCTCTCAATCGACGGTATCTCGGGCATTTAGCCCAACCGCGAGTATTAGCGAGAAGAAACGCAAAATGGTGATGGATGCCGCAGCTAAGCTCGGATACACACCGAACGCAATCGCACGAAGCCTGATTTCGAATCGCTCGGGTCTAGTGGCGATTGCGCTTGATAGCGAATCAAACCCAATGTACGACATGCAATCTCGTGCTTTGGCAGTCGAAATTCAAAAGCGTGGCGGGCAAGTCGTGCTTTGTCCTATCGACAAGGACGACCTCGATCTCGCCATTTCTCGTGCTATTGAGTATCAAGTAGACGGGCTCGTTATCGCCACCAGCCGTTTGACCTCACGCGCGTTTGCCCAATGTGAAAAATTTGGCGTTCACTTAAGCCTGATTAACCGTTATGCCGAGGGTATTAATGCCAATAGCTCTGGTATTGATAACCGATTAGCGGGCCAACAAGCAGCTGAGTATTTAACACAGAAAGGCGCAAAACAATGTGCTTACATCAGTGGTGATGCAGGTTCAATGACCAGTGAAGAGCGCTGGCTTGGCTTCTCTTCAAAACTGCAAGAGCTCGGCGCTCCATCCCCGACCTTTATTCAAGCCAAATACAGTTTTGAAGCTGGCCTAGAAGCGGCGAAAGAAATCTTGTCGCATACCAGTAAACCCGACGCGATTTTCTGTGCAAACGACATCCTCGCCATGGGTGTGATGGATGGTTTACGCCAAGCCGGAGCAAAGATCCCTCAAGACTTCTCAGTGATGGGCGTGGATAACATTCCGATGTCTGCTTGGCCTAGTTATGATCTGACGACCATCGCTCAACCCGTCGACAAAATTGTTCAGCGCGCAGTTGAAGATCTGATGAACCGCATCAATGGCAATCAGGACGCAACGGGTGAGTATCTTCTCGAACAAGGCACCTTGATCGAACGCAGCAGCACCCTTTAATAAATTCATATTTATTCATTCTTAATAAACAAAATGCCCTGCTTTCGAGCGGGGCATTTTTCTGTGAGCGCGATTAAATTTTAGCCAATCATTATTCAATTCTGCTTCAATTTTCTGACCTTGTTATTGACTTGTTACCTGAATGTTTTATTTTGGATTCGTATGCAAAATGGATATGAATTGCTCAATTAATTTATAAAAACATAACAAGTAGTGTGTCTTGCCGACGAATGCTCATGGCAGGTCATACGAGAAACAAGGAAGAACGATGAAGAAAGCAATCATAACTTCGCTTACCGCACTGGGATTCGCACTTAGCAGCATGAATACGTTTGCAAGCAACGTTATTCGTCTTGCTCACGACAGCCAAGAAACGTCTCCAGTACACAAAGCAATGCTCTATTTCGAACAAGAAGTGGAAGCACGCTCAAACGGTGAGATAGAGGTCGAAATCTACCCTGCGAGACAACTGGGCGATGTGCGTGAGACCACGGAACTTGTGCAGCAAGGCAACTTACAGATGACGTTTGGAGCGTCTGTTTTACTCTCTCCCTATGTCCCAGAATTTAACGTGCTCGACGTGTTCTACCTTTTTGATAGCGAAGAGCAAGCACACAAAGCGCTCGACAGCGAGAAGATCGGACAACCATTGTTGAATGCGATGGAATCAAAGGGCTTTCACGGCTTGGGCTTCATGGAGGTCGGCTTTCGTAGCGTGACCAACAGCAAGCAACCGATAGACAGCGTTGAAGATTTGAAAGGGCTGAAGATTCGCTCAGCATCGAACCCAACCCAGATCAGTGCGTGGAAATCCGTGGGTACCGCACCAACGCCTCTTTCTTGGGGTGAAATATTTACCTCGCTCCAACAAGGTCTGATTAACGCTCAAGAAAGCGGCATCTATTCGATTTATGCCGAACGCTTTTATGAAGCGCAGAAGTACCTCTCTTTGACCAACCACATTTACACCAACTACGTGCTGTTCATGAACAAATCGTTTTGGGATTCACTGCCAGCAGAACAACAAGCGCTGATCAGTGAAGTAAGCAAAGAAACCATCGCAAAGCAGCGCGACCTCGCCGCTAAGCAAAATCAAGAAGTGATCAAAGATCTCGAAGCGAAAGGCATGACGGTTAACATCGTCCCAGATGACGTACGCAGCATCATGAAAGAAAAAATGAATGCAGCCGTGTACCAAGATCTGCGTAGCAAGACAGGTGAAGACTTGTTTGACAACGTGATTGCCGAGATAGAACGCCTATAACTCCCACTCTTTTGCACGATCTGGAAACAGGTCGTGCTTTCCGTTTTGGAGGTGAATATGAAGTGGTTTCGCTTACTAGACAAATACCTAGAACCTACCCTTATTGTTATCGCGATCTCGATGATGACAACTTTACTGTGCTTGCAAATCGCATTACGCCTATTTGACGCAACGATCGCGTGGGCTGAAGAGCTGGCTCGTTATTTATTCGTATGGGCGATGTACCTGAGCATCAGCTATTGCATACGAGATGATCGACACATTCGCATTCGTGTGTTCATCGATAAACTTCCGGGCAATTGGACGCAATTCAGTTTGATTGTCTCTGATCTTATCTACCTTGCCTTTAGTGCCACTGTCGCCTGGTTTGGATTTAAGGTCATCAACCGAAGCCTGCAACTCGGTCAGATCGCACCCGCAATGGAAATACCTATTGCTTGCCTGTATGCGTCCGTTTTGGTTTGCGCAATCTTAAGCTGCGTGCGCTTGGTAACCAGCATTTATCAACGCACTAGTGCTCTATCCAATACCAGCGAACGGATACGCTTTTCACGCCAACGCTATCGCCATCTTAAAGCCAAGTATCGTACTTCTAACCGACTATTGGAGCTTAACGCATGACATCTGCACTTTTGTTTGGCAGCTTTGGCCTGCTTCTGCTCATTGGCGTTCCAGTTGGTATTGCTCTGGCGGCAGCCAGTATGGTCGCGATATTAAGCCTGCCCTTTCTGAACATCGAGTTTTTAGTACAAGGCTTGGTGACGGGGCTCGACTCCTTCCCTCTCCTCGCTGTCGTTCTGTTTACCTTGGCAGGTAACCTCATGAGTCAAGGAGGGATCTCGAAACGATTATTGCATGTGGCGGAGGTCTTCTTTGGTCACTTTACTGGTGGGCTTGGCATCGTCGCCATTGTGGCGTGCATGTTCTTCGCTTCCATCTCTGGTACAGGGTCTGCCACCGTTGCCGCTATCGGCCTGACGATGATTCCCTCTATGGTGAAGAAAGGATACGACCGCAGCTTTGCCGGTGCCTTGATTGCCTCTTCCGGCGGGATTGGCGTCATTATTCCGCCATCTGTGGTGATGATCGTCTACGCGATCACAGCTGAGGTCTCAGTCACCAAAATGTTCATGGCGGGAATCATTCCTGGCTTGGTCGTCGGTATGGTATTGATCGGCTACTGTCTAATTGTCTCCAAAATGCGGGGCTACACTGGTAATGAGCGCAAAGCGACTTGGGCAGAGCGTCTTGATGCGCTAAAAGAAGCCAGTTGGGCAATGCTACTACCCGTTATCATTCTCGGTGGCATCTATTCCGGAATCTTCACGCCTACCGAATCCGCCGCCATTGGTGTGCTCTATGGCTTGTTCTTTGGCATGTTCGTTTATAAAGAGCTCAAACCAGCGCAAGTGGTGAAAATCATTCTAGAATCGTCACTGTTAGTTGGCGCTGTGCTCGTCATTGTGGGTGCGTCCGTAACGTTTGGCCGCATATTGACCCTAGAACGTCTGCCGACCGAGATCGCTCAGTTCATTCTATCGATTACCGAAAACAAACTGCTGATACTGCTTTGCATCAATGTTCTGTTGTTGCTTGTCGGTACCTTCATGGAAACGCTGGCGGCCATTGTTATTCTCACACCAATTCTGCTACCCATTACGTCAGCACTCGGCATGGACCCCGTTCATTTTGGTATCGTGATGATCGTGAACTTGGCCATTGGCTTTGTTACGCCTCCTTTAGGTGCCAACCTGTTTATGGCAAGTCAGGTAGGCAAAGTACCGATAGAGTCGCTCTCTAAAGCCATTATGGGCTGGATTGGAGCAATGATAGTAGCCTTGATGTTGATTACCTTCATCCCTGCCATCTCTCTATCGCTGCCTGCGCTTTTATCCTGAGCCCAAACTTCATAGGCCCGTAATAATTTCTCCAGCCACTAGGTACGCACCTTTCTAGTGGCTCTTTTTGTTTTTACAAGCGCTAGTGGCGGCTTTATAGCCCTTAGCATTCGTATGCAATTCACTCTCACTCCTGTCTCATTTTGGTAAGACTTGCACCAAAACAGAGAAAAATAACTAAGGTTCCCATAAAGCGAAACCAAAAAGCACCTTAAGTACTGATTGCTCTAACTATTTCTTTAAAACAAACGCAACCACCCTAGTTAAATCATTAAAAACAGAGCATTAGAAAGAAATTCATACAAGAAATGCATCTTAACCCTGCCTATAAATTCACTCAACAAAGGTCAGATTTTTCTTACAACACCACATTTATTGTGTTTATTTTTCGATCAATTGTTAAAAATCTGATCATCAGCACGCTATTTACACACCACACAAACAATCCATTGACAAGTTTGCAACATGAGTTAGTTTTGGATACGTAATCAATTTTAATCCAATACATAACTATTCAACTCAGGAGGTGATTTATGGCCATGGTTGGCTTCGATGAAAAGTGGCGTGACTTTCCCGACTACATTCTTGGTATCACAAAAGAGATTTGGGAAGATCGAGGTTTGAACACCTTGGAACACTACTACTCTCCTGACATTGTTGTTCGCACTCCACTCTCTATCGTCCAAGGAAACGAGGGAGTAATCAGTGCTACGATGGCGACGCTTGCGGAATTTCCGGATCGAACTCTCTATGGCGAAGATGTCATTTGGTCTGGTACGCCAGAACAAGGCATGCTTTCTTCTCATCGAATTATCTCTACCGCAACGCACAGCGGAAACGGCTTCTATGGACAAGCTTCGAACCGTAAGCTTCGTTTCCGAATTATCGCGGACTGCCACGCCATCAATAACCAAATCAATGACGAATGGTTGGTTCGCGATCAAGCCGATATCGCGAAACAACTGGGCATGACATCTGAAGAGTTTGCACGCCAGCAAATCGAATTCGAGGGTGGCGTGGAATCAAGCCCATTTCCATTCACACCTAAAGCCGATATTCCAGGCCCCTATTTGGGCGTAGGCAATGACAATGAATACGGCCAACGTTACGAAGCGATTCTAAGAAGTCTTATGAACGCCGAGTTCTCTACCGTACCAAAAGAATACGATCGCGCTTGTATCGGCGAATACACAAGCGGTCAAACTGCCCTATCACACTCAGAAGTTGACCATTTTTGGATGGCACTTCGCGCGTCCTTTCCTAATGCTCAATTTTCCGTTCACCATCGTATCGGCCGAGATGACGACATGATGTCACCACGCGCTGCAATTCGTTGGTCTTTGCACGGTAAGCATGAAGGGTACGGGATGTTTGGTAAGCCTTCGGGGAAAGAGGTTTACATCATGGGGATCAGCCACGCTGAGTTTGGCCCTTGGGGTCTTCGTCGCGAATTCACTTTGTTTGACGAGACCGCAATCTGGAAGCAAATCCTGCTACAGCAAGGCTAACGGCTGATTAAACACTATTCATTCAAATCACAGACAGTAAGGAAGCAACATGTCACTCAACATCATCGAACAGTTCTACCAGAACTACTTCAACGCCGCAGATAAAGAGCAAAAACAGGCCGCTCTGCAAGCTTTGAACCCTGACGTAAAATGGTGCGTGGCGCACCCTGTGAACGATCTCAATGGCCCAGATGCAACCCACGAATCTTTCCTCTCACCACTTGTTAATGCTTTGCCTGATGCCGAACGCCGACCAATGATTGTGATGCACGGCGAATACGAAGGCCGTACTTGGTACAACTCTACTGGTTACTTTATCGGTACGTTTGAACAGCCACTGTTTGGCATCCCTGCAACAGGGAAAACACTCTACTTACGTTACACCGAAATGGTGTGTGTGGAGAACGACCAAATCACCGAATCATACATGATTCCAGACTTCATCGATGCGATGAATCAAGCGGGAAGCAACCCTCTTAGAAAAAGCTTAGGCCACGATGGCTTAGTCCCTTCTCCTGCGACGTCAAACGGTATCCAACATTCTGTTGTGTCTCTGAAAGAAAGTGAGAAGAGCGCCCAATTAGTCGAAGATATGTTGTCTTGCTTGGGTCGTTTTGATGGTCAAGATCTCTTCTCGATGGATTTAGAAAACTACTGGCACAGTGACTTTATGTGGTACGGCCCAGCAGGTATTGGCACGACGCGCGGTATCAAAGGTTTCCGTAACCACCATCAAGCACCATTCGTGTTCGCCTTCCCTGATCGAAGTGTCGATATTGAGGTCAATTTTTTAGCCAAAAATGACTACGTATCCACAGGTGGCTGGCCACATATGCACGGTACTCATACTGGTCACAGTGGCTGGCTCGGTCTTGCTCCAACCGGAAAACACATCGAACTTCGCGTTATGGACATTTGGCGACGCGAAGGCGATTTACTGAAGGAAAACTGGGTGGCGATCGACATCGTTCATATCCTGCTGCAACTTGGTTATGACGTATTTGCACAAATGAAAGAACAGTTAGAAGGACCTAATTATGCATGAGTTTGGCGCACTTAACTGGAGCATCCTTGGCGGATACATTGCCCTAACGTTAGTACTGGGCGCGGTAATTGGTAAGCGAGTGACTTCTGCGAGCCAATTCGCCTTGGGTGACAAAAACATTCCTTGGTGGGCGATCGGTATTTCTGTCGTTTGTACTTACGTCAGTGCTATGTCGTTTCTTGGTGGGCCGGCTTGGTCATACAAAGAAGGCCTATCGGTAATCGCGATTCACCTTAATTACCCGCTTGTGATCTTCTTCATCGTGGCTGTATTTATGCCGTTTTTCTACAATAATGGTTTAACCTCTATCTACGAGTATCAAGAGCGACGTTTTGGCAAGGCTTCTCGACTGACATTGTCGTTTATCTTCCTTATCAAACAAGCATTGAGCTCGGCAGCGGTACTCTATGCGACAGCAATGATTTTAGAGTTTATTACTGGTATCGACGTGATGTACTGCATCATGATCGTCACTGCAATTGCCCTTATTTACACCGTAATGGGCGGTATCGCGGCCGTCATTTGGACCGATGTGATTCAAGCTGTGATCTTGTTTATTGGCGCGTTCATCATCATTGAAGCCGTATGGAATGGTATGCCTGCTCCAATGACGGAGGTAATGGCAGAACTCAAAGCGAAAGGAATGACAGATGCCCTACAAACAAGTTTTGACCTAAGCCAAGTAACGACTGTATGGGCTGGTGTTATCGCAATGACGATGTTCCACACCACCGTGTATGGCGGTAACCAAATGATGGTACAACGCTGTATGGCTGCTAAAAACATGGGCGATGCGAAAAAGGCAATGTTGATGATGGGCTATGTGGCCTTCTTTATTTACTTTGTTTTTATCCTGCTTGGCGTCCTGTTCAACGCTTATTACGACGGTAAAGAGTTCGAAAATGGCAACACCATCATTCTTCATTATGCGAGTGAATATGGAATGCCGGGCTTGATGGGCATCATTGCTGCAGCGATTCTAGCGGCAAGTATGTCGAGTCTCGATTCCGCCTTTAACTCAATGGCGACGGTGTCAGTGGCTGACTTCTACAAGCGCTTCTACAAACAAAACGAATCGGAAGAGCACTACTTGAAAGTATCGCGCTTCTTCACGGTTGCGTGGGCGATTTTGGTCATCATCCCAGCGATAATGTTTGCCACCAGCACAGGCTCTGTGTTGGAAGTGCTGAGTAAGGCAGGCTCTTACTTTGTTGGCGCGAGCTTCTGTATGTTTGTCCTTGGTTTCTACTCAAAACACATTACGGAAAAAGGCTTATTAATTGGTGTTGCCGCTAGCTTCTTGGTGATTTGGTATGTGGCCGTTGCGACCGATATTGCGTGGCCTTGGTACTGCGTGATTGGCGTGATTGTGAATGCTGTTGTCGCTTATGCCGCCAGCCTTCTTCTGACGGGTAAACAAGATGAAATGCACCTTTACACAGTGCAAGGCCAGCAAGCGGAGTACGCTCGTCTGAATAAACCAATCAAGCAAGATGGATGGTACGTTGTTCCCGGTAAAATCGACGCCCCGTGTTATGGCCTACTTGTTATGTTTGTGTTCTCTCTCGTGATGCTTTGGGGAATCAACGCCTTTACTGACGATGCGCCTATGTTAATTAACTTTATGCGTGGTTGTTCTATCTTCGTCGCAATGGGTGTTGCTGGTTACGCGGTCTACTCTTTGAAGAAAACGAAGAAAGAGAAAGTCGAAAGCATCAAAAGTATCGACCCCTCTTAAGCATGGTTGTCGCTGCAAAGCCCCGCACTATTTGCGGGGCTTTCTTTATTTCCGAAACTGTTTATTGATGCATTAAGCTTCTATCAGTCCTTGCTTTTTTAGCTCCGCGGTTATGGCATTACGGGTTCGACCATGCTCTTCTGCGAGCGAGGTTATTTCTGTACCAGAGGAAAACTGTTCAGATAAACGCTCGCGCTGCTCCGGTGTCCAAGGCAATCCTGCGTTCTTTGGTAAACCATTCGATTCATTTTCTCGCTGTCTTTGCTCAATGGTTCTTTTGGTTTTGTTCGCTTTTGATGATTGCTTTAAGTCTTGCAAAACAGCAAACATTGCTCGAATAACGATAGGATCGTTGCAAAGAGATTCACTTGGCAGCGCCTCTCCTGTTTTCGGATTCGTGCCATTCGCTAAGGCTTCTATTACTTTCCAATGTGCTTCCATTACTTTCCTCCTTGAGTCGCCTATGCCCTCATCAAACCACTAGCGATAAGTTAGCCAAAAGGGCATATAAAGAGTTTGGAGAGACTAGCAATTAGAAACAGACTGATATTTAGTTCAATTACATCGCCTCTTTCTAACCGGTCACAAATCTGTACTAAAAGCGAAAACCTGCCATAAGCAGAACACTAACCAGTGTAGGGATGGACCACGCTAAAACGCTTCGATATGGCAGCATGTGAATGAGGAGAGACGGATGACGTTTCAGTTCCATCATTGGGAAATGAGTAAGCCAATGCTGCTCCGGACTTGTAAAACATGCCCAAAAGCGTCGTGTATAAGGGTGAGCACAGATAGCATACACATAGCTGGAACAAATTGACCATATTCCTAGAAAGCCAACGAGCCCAACAAGGAAGAATGCTTCTAGGCTAATAGGTAACACGGTAGGTCCACTTAGCAATACAATGGCAATGAAAAGCCAAATCTTACGGTTCATATACGTTCCTTGTACTGTTCTTCCTTAACTCTTCCAATCCTTGGAGCGCTTTTAACGTCCATGACTCCAAAAGCGGCTTATCGTATTTTCGTCTGATGTTAAGTGCTTCATTAAACAGCGCTTCTGCCTCTTTCAATCGCCCCAGCTCTACATACAACTTGCCCAAATGCTGATAACTAAAGCTCAAATACAGCTCAGTGGCAGACGCCTGACTTTGTATGAACAAACTTATCGCTTCATCATAGTCGCCCATGTACTGTTTTGATGTTGCCAAAACGTGCAAAGCCCAAAAATGATGCTTGTTACTCAAAGCGCTTTTCGCGACACGCTCTCCGATGTTTATTGAAGTTTGGTAGTTGCCTAGCACTCTTAAGCTGTCAGATAACAAAATCTGTTGCCATTGCAACGCCTCTGGCTGCCTTCGAAGCCAAAATAGAAGACATCTACTCCCGCTTTTACACAGTCGTGTAAGCGCATCTAAGCTGGGCTTATCTCTTTGAAATCTCATCATTGCCATTTCGGATTGTGATTTGAGCATTCTCATCGCTATATATGGCTTTGCTTGGATTACCATCGACAAAATGCAGCGCAGCATAATCACTGAGACCGTAGCAGGTCACATCAAGCTGACTATGGGCAAAACGCTCGAACAGGTCGTGTTTCTCGTCGTTCTCAACAAAGTGAGCAGATGCTAAACCTTTCAAAAGACCGAGCCCTTTGATGATGGAGTAAGCCTCCGGATCGCTATCGGTAATCCCATAATCGAACCAACAAATAGCACCTGCACTCATCCCGCAGAGTATGATGCCGCGGTTGTAACACTCTTTGAGAATGTCATCGATGCCCCATTCTTTCCAGAGAGCCAACATAGAACGGGTATTGCCACCGCCAACGTAAATCACATCTTGCTCGAACAACTTGGTTCGCCATCCTTTCTCTAACTTGAACAGAGGAAAGTGCGTGAGGTGTTCGCTCAACTTAGCATTGTGGAAGCGGGTGATGACCTCTTCCGCATCGCCAGTAGCAGTTGAGAGATAACAGATTTTGGGGTTCTTCTTGCCTGTTAAAGACAAGATGTACTGGTCGAGTTGGCTTGGGATCTCTCCCATCATCCAACCACCTCCGCCAAGAACGACGCAATGTTTCTCCATACGAATGCTCTTTTAATCCTTCAAAAACATGCTTTGTGACGAACAGAATGGAGAATTAAGGCGTGACCTTAAAACCCTTTACACTCCATCTTCGGAAACGGAAATATGAGCGTTTTAAAACACCCCATTTGTATTCCGTACCTTACCACCAGCAAACAGGTTATACAGTCGCATGTCCATGCTGATTCCTTGAACTGCATCCCAATGTTCTACTAATTCACCATCTTCCACTTTCCATGTATCGATAATGTTCATCCCTTTGGAATCATCACCACGATGCGCTGCCTTAAGCGTGGCATGAGAATGCAGAATGACGTGTGCTCCATCTACAAAAACGTGCTTCACGTCGTAACTAAACTCTGGTGCATTTTTCACCAAATCGCTCATGGTTTTGATAACACCCTCGATACCATCTGCCATATTGCGATTGTGCTGTTTATAGTTTTTACCATTGAAGCGTTCTCGGATAGCGTCAAAATTATGATCGTTCATTATCTGTTGTACAAACGTCAACGCCGCTTCTGCATTTGCTTTATCTTCCAGACTCCAATGAGCCTTGATAAAGGATTCAAACTCAATTTTTGAATTAGTCATAAGTTGCTCCAATTTCGGTTCTCGTCGACCACTTCCTCGTGGCTTTAATTTAGCTTGCATTTTGCAAGTTAAATAATTTGCTTGCAAAATGCAAGTGAATTATCATGACCACAGTTTTATAGATCAAATCGAGGAATATCATGTCTAGACGCTCCGACTGCCCTATTTCCAATTTCCTGGACATCGTTGGTGATAAATGGAGCCTGCTTGTGCTGAGAGATCTGATGTTTTTTGGTAAACACTCTTTCTCCGAGCTACAAGGCTCAGAAGAAAAAGTCGCCACAAACATTTTATCGAGCCGCTTGGAAAATCTTGAAAAAGAGGGGTTAGTTCAGAAACAAGTAAACCCTTCTGACAAGCGCAAAAAGGTCTATTCTCTGACATCAAAAGGCAAGGATATGCTGCCTATTCTTCTAGAAATGATGGTTTGGAGTAGTAAGTATGCTCCAGAAACGAACGCACCAAAAGACTTTCTCGACAGAGCGATAAATGACCGAGAGCGCCTGATTAACGATGTGTTTAAACGCCTGGATGATTAGTACTTTCACAAATAGAAAAAGGAGCGATTGACCGCTCCTTTTTTCTCACTATACGAAGTTCTCTAAATCAAATTGAGCATGTTTCATCTGTTTGTGTTAAGAGATTCGTGGATAACAAAAGACAACCACTGAACCATTTTGGCTGCCAGAAAACACGTTTTTTAGAACTGAATTCAGATCATTCGCCTCGCAAAATTAGTGCTCTTTTTCATAGCATAGACGTGCGTAGAATCAGCAAAACAACCAACACAGAGTTCCCTTTATATCATTGATTTTATTGAAATTTAAATTCCTGCCATATCGAAGTTACTTCGCTTAGCGAATTTATATCAGACCATTTTTCTGTGATTGGTGCTTCTTAATTTCTGATTGTAATCGAATACAATACATATGCACCCCGTGCAATAAAAAAGGAATTATATGAAAACGCTTATTTACGACACGCTTGTCAACCTTGCTAACCAAGAACCTGAACACCACGCAAAGATTCGCCAAAACCTCTATGAGCAATTGGATTTGCCATTTGATAAACAGCTTGCTCTTTACGCATGCGCACTTGGCCCTGCGAGTTCTGGTAAATTGGAGAGTCGACAAGGTATCGACAATGCGGTAGACAGCGCAGTGAGACTGTTAACAACTCCTGAACGTTAATCAGCTATGCACTTGTAACGGCCCAACTCCCCTGACGGGCCGTTTTTCTTTAATTCAATATGACTCTTCTCGAACGATTAACCAGAAAGACATTGCCCCATAATGCCAAACGCGCAGCCCATCGCTATTGCCCAAGATATCGAACGCAAAATGCCCAAATTCAATAAATAGAGTACATGGTAGGCAACTCTGAAGACAATATGTGTCAACGCTAGGAACTGAACATTCGCGTTTATAGTGTCGGTCGATATAGCAACAAGAACCGCCGAGGCAAATACGATTAAAGATTCAAAGGCGTTTTGATGCGCGGCTAACGCCCTAGCACCAAATCCTTTCAATTCAGCCTGTTGTTCACGAGGATAGTTATTGTCGTAGCCCCCAGCTTTGTGCATAGCAACTGCAAGGGGTATTTTTGCAATATAAGGAAGCAAAGCAGCAACGATTAAACAAAAAATCAAAATGTCCATGTGTCATCCTTGTTTGTATCGCGGAGATTAATACTCAGATTATCAACGATACTTTTCCATAAGTTCTTCAATGCATTGTTATACATCGAACACAGACGTACCAGATCTTTCACGATAAGAGTGGAGAACCATTCCGCGACAGGAGTATCAGAGGTTACACTTCACAACGAGCATGGGAAATACTCATCTCAAAACGCTCATGACATCATTTATTCATTGAATTATTGGACTAACGCCTTTTGGCCAATTTGGATTTTGGGTTCTATACCGGCTTTGCGATACAAACTCAATGCGGCTTCATTGAAAGAGTAAACTTCTAACCAAAGCTCTTCCCCACCTTTAGAAATCGCCCGCTCCTCAAATGCTTCGATTAGCCTCAGCCCGACGCCTTGACTTCTAAAGCTTGAATCCACCGCAATCTGTTCAATACTTGCAATCTTACGCTGCTTTAACGTCCAAGACTTACGATCCCATAACTCACCAAAAATAAAACCCACTAAATGCCCTTCATTTTCAGCAACAAGAAAAATCGAGCTTTCACTTTCGATGATTTTATGTAAATCGATATTTTGTTCTATTTCATCAGGCGATAAGAAGTCATCTGGTAAATTCGCTTGATGGTATTCATGAAGTTGAAACTGTAACTTCTTTAAGGTGCTTATATCTCCGGTATGAGCTTGCCGAATGTTTAACATATAAAAATCCTTTTAACGCTTGTCCGTCCATAGCTAGGACGCTCTATTATATTTAGCCACAAGTGACGTATTCCTTACTTTGGCTTACTAAATGTATATATCGGACCTTCCCACGATTCATCATTGAAAACCTCAACAGAAAAGTTTCCGGCAGTGTAATGGTCTATTACCTTCTTCCAGAATGATTGACCTTTTACGTTTTCACTTATCACCCTAACAACCCAATCTTGACCGAACATATCAAAAACTTGAGTTGCTACATCACTCCCTACGCCCTTTTGCTGGAACCTCTTCATTATGAAGAACTCTTCAATGAGGAATCTCCCTTGTTCAGCACTAGGGTCTGAATTAACGATGACAAAACCAGCTAGTTGTCCCAAGACTCGCACTACTAATGGTGTGTACTCTTTAATTTCGAAGTATTCATCAACATCCGCAATCTCGAAATAGCCTTTCTCATCAACATCATCTTCTTCATATATTGAGAATTCGTACTCGTAAAATTGCAGCAAGTTTTGAATCAATTCCTTTTCATTGGGTGATATTTCATGCACCTCAATCTTCACATTTTCTCCTAAAACATAGGGCGTTGTTGAAATGTGAGCAACGAGACCACTAAGCCAAACCATTACACTGTAAACCGAAACTCAATCTTGAACGGACGGAAATAACTCTTAAATGCTCTGTTAGCTGGTTACTAATACTAGGTTAATCTACCACGCTTACTTTTATAACCTCCAGCCTTTCAATTAGTGCTTCAACCATTGGCTTAAAATTATCCGGTTGTTTTTTAGAGTAAGATTTCATTGTTGCTAGTACATCAAGTCTTAGCTTTTCTAATCGAACCATCTCCCTGCCTGTGTGATCAGTAAACACCATCCCTTCTAACTCATTTAACCATTTATCAAAAGACTCAGGGCTTCCGGATAGTAAAAGTAGAGTATTCTGAGGCTCTGCTGCTAACGCAACCAACAGCAAAGGCGAAACTTCTCCAGAAATAGCTCCGTCTCTATGTTTCCAAATTTCTACCAAAGAAAAGAGTGTAGGAACCATTTCCGTAGTTTTTCTTTCTGAAAAGTTTAATTCAATAGATTTGTAGTTTTCTATCATCCAGTTATACCCAAGTAACCTCGAGATGCTTGGTTCAGCGAGAATGATTTGGTTTGTAGACGCGGCGCCGATTTAAAGGTTTGGTGGGGCTAAATCAAGAATCGACAACAAAGTATACAAGCCAAAGCAACTCGCCCTTTGGGAGCGTGTCATTGACCCGATTGCTGCGTCAAACAACTTGGAAATAGCTGGCTATTACGCTGCGTTGTTTTCTTTGCCCTCGAATCAATGACAACGCTCTGAATCCTGCATCTTGAAGTCACTTGGGTATATGTAAAAGACTTACTTCTGGGGATTTAGCATACAGTAAGCCTGAGCAAAAAGCAGACACCATAAGTATCGCTATATTCTTCATCATTATTGCTGCTCCAACTGATTAGATATATTTATGGAGATATTTTTATAGCTAGCGATTTCAGTAAAAATTTCTTTCAGCGCCGACTTGCTATTACCCACATAGTAATGAGACTTAGCCACACTCCCCCACGTTTTACCAGGCATTAAACACCCAAGAGTGTCTTTGTGATAATTTCCAGCATGGATTAGAATATACGTTCTACCCGGAACATTTCGTAGTTCATATACATTTGAATACTTCGGTGAGCTGTAAGGGAGTAATTTATAAGTGCCGGCTTTGATCCTTTTGTCGGATCACTCAATTATGGAATCTGGTCCAGCAGGCTCCAATACAAACCAACTTTTACTTACACCCTCAATAGTCAACTTCCCTAAAGTTGTCTCTCCCATTTGCTTTATTCGTTTTAGATTTAATTTAACTTCATCTAGTTTTTTCATTGCTCTTACCTTAGCTATAAAACCAATGAAATTAACAGAATAGTCTTGTTGCAACAGATCCGTCTTAGCGTTAATAGAGGCATCACTAACTAAAATGAAACTGAGCATAACGTTTTTTACACTAACTTTAGGACCGCGTTAAAGAGTGAATGAAGTAATACTGAAGCCAACGAGTACCACCTTAAACACTAGACTCAACGCATAGTGAGAATGCCATGCGTTGCGAATCACTCTTGAGCAGTTTGTTAGTTTTATATGCGTTTTGTCGCGATTAATATACATAGTAAAGCGAAAAGGAATAAAGTCACTAAACTAGCTTCTACTGTATCAAGAAGCTTCGCTTGTTGAATGTACGAAACGACATTCGAAACAGAGCAATAGATTATTGATACAACAAATGCAATGAAGACTTTCGCCCAGCTAAAGCCTTTCTCAATGTTCAACTTGTAGTTTAGAGCGATAAGGGGTAGCAATAACGCTATAATATTGTTCCCTTGAAGAGCTGGGATTGAAAGTGCAGAGCCCAAGTATATAGAAAAAGAGATAAGTACTAGATAGCTAAATAGCGACAATATTGTATATTTAAACATCACTTTCGCCTTTCTAACTCTGCCGTGTACTTTTGCATTTCGCTATAAGAAAACTCATGAATTTCCACTAGAGCAATTGATGCAATCAAAACAGCTATATTCCCGGAGCTAACACCTTGTTTGATGATACTCCAAGCGGGTCCGCCTGCTCCATAAGCTCCATAAGCTCCAGGATTTGCTCCCAAGATACTTGACCATCGGTTAAAGTCATTATGAAATATTAGAATTTCCGTTAGCTCTTCGGTAGTCAGTGACCACTCTCCCCATTTAGGATTTACCAACACATCTGTGCATCTTGTTATGAGACAACTCTTTAAAGGACCTCTACTTAAGCTGTGTACAATTGCCATAGCTTGTTGCCTAGCAATGCGGTCCAACTGACGATACATGATGGTTCCAGACATAGCTTGCGAGACTTTAACAGGGTCTCCTTGAACTAAGTGTTGTGGGAAATTCAATATCTTCGCCAATGAGTTAGCGTGCCGAATCACTCTTAAACAATTTGTTATAAGGTTACTCACAGCGAATGATTACTGTGCCTAACCCATAATCCACTTCACCAAATCGCTTATTTAAGTGAATGCTTTTTGGCAATACAAATCGGCTTCCAATTAAATCAAAGTCTATTGGCTTTTTTAAAATACAAAGATAACCAGTAGGATTAGAGCTCCACGTATAGTCAGTAAAGACTTCATTCCCGCTTTCCAAGAGCAATTCAAGAATTGGATTTAGAATTCTGTATTTAGGACCAATAACCTTACCTGTAAGCCCTACCATCAAATACTTTATAACGCCCTGTTAAGGGGTGAGCAACGCAATACCAAAGCAGCCGCATGCCACCTTAAACACTAAAACCAACGTATAGTAAAAGTGCCACGCGTTGCGAATCCCTCTTGAACAGTTTGTTTACCGCTCATTCCCAAAGGTTATTGCTTACTCAACAAGAACTTACGTAAATCTCTCTCTGTACGCATAACAAACAGAATAAACACTTTGTCACTGTCTTGTTTATAGAAAACACGACATGGATTAACGACAACTTCACGATAACTTAAATGTTCTAGCTCGGGTGGAGTACGACCTGACTCTGGGAAAGTTTGTAGGCGTTCGACTTTGGAGAAGATCGTTTGCACTAACTGCTTTGCAGCTACGATATTTTCAAGTGCGATGTATTCAGCGATATCGTTGAGGTCTGATAACGCTGGCTCAGTCCAGATTATTTCAGCCATTTTGACATTTTGTCCTTGGCTTCATCATGACTTACCACTTTACCGTCAGCTAGTGCACGCTCACCTCGAGCAATACCCTCAAGAATAGCTAAACGATTTTGCATAAACTCGTAGTCATCAACATCAACGAGATACGCGGATGGCTTACCATGCTCAGTAATTAACACTGGTTCTTTGGTGTCGTGGAGATCGGCGAGGATCTTAGTTGCTTGACGCTTGAGTGATGTAACTAGTTCTACTTTCATGAGAGCTGCTCCAAAGGAATACTAAAGTGATACTATTCTATCACTTTGAGTATAGCAAGCTCCATGACGGCTAACGCCCTGTTAAGGGGTGAGCAACGCAATACCGATGCCTCTGCAAACCACCTTAATCACTGAAACCAACGCACAGTAAAAATGCCACGCGTTGCGAATCCCTCTTAAACAGTTTGTTAGTTGTATTTCTTATTTTCGAACGTCCAATCTACATAATCTTGCCCAGAGAATTGAAAATGTTTCCCATAAAATGAAGCTGTTGAAGCCAAGTCAATAATATGACTTTTGGCTTTTTTTGATAACGAGTCATACCAAGCTTTGCTAAAATACACATTTTCTATATAACCAAACATAAGCTCGATAAGATAGGATGGTAGTTTGTTCGATTCGACTTCCATAAGCGACAGAGCAAACTCTCGACAAGCTGTAAAGTGCTTTGGCCAAGTAAATACTACAGCGTGACCAAAAGGTGTATTTAAAGTGTTGACGGCCATGTTCTCTACATTTGTTATGTTTTCATCTATAACCTGTAAACGTTGACCATCAATGGTGAAGTCTGGTGAAAAGCAACCACTCACTACTACACCTAATTCCCCTTTGAACTCTAGGATCAAGCTTTCAAAATCATCAAATCTAGAAGCATCAAATTTTTCGATATAAAAGTCTAAGGTCTTTCTAAACTCCTGCTCCCCCTTCATATACCCTTTGGTCATAGTAGTTAAAAGTGCCTGGATTTCGAATTGCTTTTCTTTAGGCTGCCCAAGGTCTAACTTGTCCTTCATTGTTGGCATACCTTTAATGCACTCGATTTTTTTAAAATACTCTAGGGCATTGGCACGGTATCCAGCTACTACGCACTGTTCTTTTGAGCCAGTAAATGGGTTGTCCTCTATACATGAAAAGAGCTCTTTGTCATGCTTTCCACAAAAACCTTTAAATGTTGAAGCTTTCTTCCAACCTAATTTAGCAATATCAAAAACACCGGTTGAATAACGATTAAATGAGTAAACATGATTAGTAGAGTCTACGATCTCTTTCAATGGCCCATTTCGTTGAATTGTATGAGCATCTATGATCTTTTTACTACAGGTTATTTTACTTGCTTCAGGGTGCAAACACTTCTTTAGGTTTCTCGACTTATCAACCTCAGCAATCATTCTAGATATTGAGAACTTTTCTTCCTCTTCCCTATTTAAGTGACATTTCTTATATTTTTTCTTTGAACCACACCAACACGGTTCATTTCTACCAATGTCCATATTTACTCCTTACAACTAACGCCTTGCTACGGTGTGAGTAACGCAATACAAAAGCTACCGTACGGCGACTTAATCACTATAAGTCACCGCATAGTAAAAATGCCACGCGTTACGAATCACTTTTAAGCAATTTGTTAGTACATTCGCTGCTTCTATTTATACGCTCTAAAATATTGAAAAATGACATAACACGAAAGGCTTTGAACACTGAAGTGAGACGGGCAGCTACAAAACTTTACCTCCATTGAGAAACGTGAGTTGGCTAGAAGAAAAACTCACTTAACTCCCCTACATACGCTGACTTCAAATTAGAAAAGGATTCGATCCTCGTACTTTTATGGCAGCACCCAATAAACGACAAGATTAACTAAGGAAGTACAACGAAAACGAAGAAGCGCCAAAGAAATAGGCTAAGAGTTTGAAGCCGTAAACGGTGAAATCAAAGCGAACACTCCGCATATAGTACCACCGGAAAGAACGTGAAAGGAACAAACTGAAAGGTGTAAAAACGAGCACCAAAACAGATAAACACCAAAACTAGTGACCTTTGATGTCAAACCCGTACTAACGCCCTGTTAAGGTGTGAGCAACGCAATGCCGAAGCTCCCGCATACCACCTTAATCACTTAAACCAACGCATGGTGAAAATGCCACGCGTTGCGAATCACTCTTAAACAGTTTATTAGCCTAATTTAATGCCACTTACTTTTGATAGCTATCAATCAAAAAATCAATAACTCTATCTGCATCAATTGCTGATATAAAAAATGTTTGATAGTTTTTGTTGACTTTTTCTTTTGCAATACGATGTTTATATGGCGTTATACTTAGCAAAGAAAATAGGCTTTCCGCTAAGTGGCTTTCATCAACGCTGAAAGATAAATTTATTTCTCGGTTCTCATGGAAGTTGATCGACCAGACTCGGTAGGGGCACTTTGTCCTGTGTAATCTGACTTGTGTAGCTTCATTTGACCATGCCACAACATTTCCTGTTGAACGTAACATTGAAGAAAGACATAACGCTTTACTCAGGACAGAGTAGCTGTTGACGCCTTTAGTAGTTTTTATACCTATTTTCATACTTTAAACCGATTAGAAAAACACGGTGATTATAACTCTACAAAACACCGTTCCGTATGAAAAAGTAGGCTAACGCCCTGCTAAGGGGTGAGCAACGCAATACTGAAGCCGCTGTATACCACCTTATTCACTAAAATCAACGCATGGTTAAAATGCCACGCGTTGCGAATCCCTCTTGAGCAGATTATTAGCAATTCACGTTGACACTTTAGCTATTTACTTTCCAAGTCATTAGACACATAGCTTAGTTTTTTCATAAGCATTCGAGCATCTTCTTCCGATATTTCAGCGAGTTTGAAAACTTGTTGTTCACGACTTGGAGCAGTAATAACCGTTGCATTACCATCAATGAAAACCATATCTGTCGTTAGTTTGTTGGAAGCATGAGCTAGCTCCCACCCTTGGTATAGATAGACAGTTTGACCTTGCTTGAGAGTGAACTGTTTGTCCCAGAAGAGCCTTGAAGGGATTAAAGGATCATAAAATTCTAGATTTTTCTCACCAGGCTCTGCGTAAAACCAAGTATAAGATCCGTTCAGCAGTTTCCCTGTTGGCTCTCCATTTACTCGATAAGTTTGGACGTTCTCCAACAGCCCTTTGTTGTTACCTTGCAAAATATAAACTATTGACTTTCCGTTATTAAAGTTAGGCTCAACTTTATTTTCTTCCACTCTATCAGGTGCCGAGGCACATCCCCAGAGAGAAACTAGCAACACTGCCATTCCTATTACGTTCTTCATAATACTCCTTTTTGTTATTAGTGAATGCTAACGCCCTGTTAAGGTGTGAGCAACGCAATACTGAAGCTACCGCATACTACCTTAAACACTACACGCAACGCATAGCAAAAATGCCAAGCGTTGCGAATCACTCTTAAACAGATTGTTATGTTTTTCTTGCACTACACTGTGACAAGAACAAAACCTTCATTCTTTCGGTTACGATGTATGTGATATAGCAGCCATGTAATGATGGCATCAATTGTCATCCCTACACCAAACATTAAACTAATAGTTTCAAGGTTAGGGGTAAACATGCCGACTTGGTAACACACAAAAGCACTACCATAGAATAAGCTGTTGACTATTAACGATTGATAGAGCATTAGATCTGTACGACCAATACCATAGAAGTAACTATCAATAACGTTATTCAGACTAAATACGATATAAAAAGCTACTAATAACCACACTAGATCAATGATACTACTAGGGTCTGCAATACCCATTACATTAGATATAAATCCACTCCACATTGGTGATGTTATTACCCAGACAAGAACAATTCCAACAGTTAGCCAAAGGTAACTCTGAACTCTCACTTTTGATAGACCACTATTTGTAGCGGCATCTTGCGTAACCAACTTACCTAAAGCTAATACTGGAAGTAACAACCACCCCCAAATAAATTGGTTTGCTATCCAGTATGTACCTGCCTGCTGAACCTCATTCACTAGTTGTAAGATCATAACAATGAATGCAGTATTACGAACAAGCGACTCTAAACCTGACTTCCACCCTATTTTTACCCACTCTTCAATCCATGCACTCTGTCGTGCATGTTTTTTAGAAGAGCTAGAAAATAAACCAGACTTAACAAAGTATATCGTTGTAACAGCAGCTAAGATTGAATTAACAATAATATTGCTAAATGCTACACCATTGACACCAAAGTTCCGGGAAAATGGTAACTGACTGACTAATAAACCATCGCACAAAATCATTAACAGTACTTGTATAGACAACAACTTATACATCGTTTTTTTCTCATTTTTCAAAACAAGAACCAATGAAAAAAACGCATATATACTTGAAATAAATATTGCTAATGATTCAAGCCTAATATAAGCCACTGTAGCATCAAACAATTCTTTCTGTTGTTGCATAGCAACAACTAAATTTTCTGTATAAGTGATAACAAAGAGCGTTACAAAAAAATAGCTAGACAGTATGATTTTTAGGGCTTTTTTACCCTTATAGTTAAAATTAGCACTATCCGATAAAGACTTGCCTAATAGATATGACAATGGAACTAATAAGGCTTCACTAAGCACTTCATATCCAACATTTAACCATGCAACTTGTGCTGCGATACTAAATGTCCAAGTATTAGGGATGCTCCCTAAAAAGTAGATTCTTGTTGTAGAGTAAATTAATGGCATAAAGCTAGTTATAGCCAACACAAGCCAAAGTCGGTAATTTATTGATTTTACATCATTTTTGATCACATAAACTTCCTTGTGATAAAAATCTGCCGAAAACATAACGCCCTGTTAAGGGGTGAGCAACGCAATACCGATGCCACCGCATACCACCTTAAACACTAAAGCAACGCATAGTGAAAATGCCACGCGTTGCGAATCCCTCTTGAACAGTTTGTTATGCTTGTTCTATCAGTAGGCACAGTCAAATTCCAACGCTTCATCCAGTTAGACGAGGCCCAAATAGGTCTTATTTATTATGTTCTTTGCCACTTGAATGCTCCGCATATTTTTTGGAAATGAGTTGATGGATATGAAGTCCTGTTTTACGAACAAGATACCAATCTATCGCTGCTAAAATGATCAAGCCTATTATAGTTCCCATCTAAAACCCTCCTTGCCTATCGAATCATAACTCTATCAAAACACTGACAAGTTAGATAAGACAGAACGCAATTTTTGATGAGCTGCGATGGTTTTCAGAAAAGTTAGCGTCTATTAAGGGATAAAAGCCTCATTTCTAGTAAAGATACATAGTGATATTCGTTGAATACCTAAAGTGTCCATACTTACAAGTTTGAGAAAAAGCATAACGCCCTGTTAAGGGGTGAGCAACGCAATACCGAAGTCGCCGCATACCACCTTAAACACTAAAACCAATGCATGATGAAAATGCCACGCGTTGCGAATCCCTCTTGAACAGTTTGTTAGGTTTTGGGCTTATTCTCCTAATGAACCCCAATCTGTTAGATTTAATTGCTTACGTCTAATGTAGTAGAAGGTTGCCATAATAAAGCCAAACAAAGTGCCAGCAAGTAACGATATGAAAACGGCTTCTAAAACTGGTTTACCTAGCTCGTTCCACACAAGAAACCATTGGAAGATTCCCCATACAGGAGCAAAGAAAGTCACACAAAGCATAACGTTTGCAAAATAACTTTGGTAATAAGGTGGCGAAAAACACATTCCAAGTTTACGTAGCCACTTTACAATTGGTGGATTGTAGTTCGACTTCCAAGCGCCTTTATCATTTAACTCTTTGTGAGCAAGTCGTAGCTTCGCTTCATAATCCATGATCTAAAATCCTCGAATTCGATGTTTCCCGCGGAGAAACCTAACGCCGCGTTAAGTGGTGAACAACGCTAAACCGCCTAACCTAAACCTTTATACCGTAAACACTTAACCCAACTTTGAATGCAAAACGCCAAGCGTTGTGAATCCGTCTTAAACGCCTTGTTATGTTCATTATTGATTCTCACGCAAGGCCGCTTTTATTTCCTTCATTACTAAGTAGGTTATAGGAGTGCACTTTTCCGGTAACTCGTTGACATTAAACCAACGCAACTCTCTACACAAATCAGGCTCTGCGTTCTCTATTTTTCCAACCCAATCAAGGCAGAGGTAAAAGTAATGACGGATAGGCAAACTAGGGTCATCTAATTCGGCAATTAAGTTCAATGCTCTAGTTTTCACCGAAGTTTCCTCAAAAGCTTCACGTTCTGCCGCATTTATTGAAGACTCACCGTTTTCAATTCTTCCAGAAGGAAAGCCCCAATACTTATCAAACGCTTCGGTATTTTGTCGAAAAGCAAGTAATAACTGATTCCCTGAAACAAACACAATTTGAACTACGTTTTTCATCTATATGATATTTCCTCGGGAGAACATAACGCCTTGTTAAGGTGTGAGGCACACAATACCGAAGCCTACGCATACCACCTTAACCACTAAACTTGACGCATAGCAAAAATGCCACGCGTGCCGAATCACTCTTGAACAATTTGTTATGCATATTTCACACAGGTGCGCCAAAACTCCAAATCTTGAGGTGTGACTTTGTCACCCCAACCTTCGTTTTGTGAGAACAATGAGAACTTGAACGGTGTTAAAACCGGCAGTTGCTCTATGCCACTAGCTGAAATGACACTTTCAAGTGCAACCATTGATTGTTCGTTTTCAGCCGCTCCCCAAAAACTACCCCATAAAATATCGGTTACGCCACCGACAATAGTCCTAAACTGACTCTCGCCGATACCGTTTTGAGCGAGGGAAAGCTGTAAATCCTCAGGAAATTCATCACCTAGCCCACAATTTACTAAAGTGGGTCGTTTAGATTCCCAAGGCTCGAATTCGTCTGAACCATCAACGAGAAACCAATCCCATAAGTGCTCTAAAAACTCCTGATTATCATGAAGTTCTAAACCATGAAGAACACAGAAACGCTCAAAGATAAGCAGACCAATTGCAGCTCGTGCATTGATAGACAACCTTTTACATCCGCTCGTGTATGAGTCCATTATTCTCTCTAATATGCATAACGCCCTGTTAAGGGGTGAGCAACGCAATACAAAAGCCGCCGCATACCACCTTAAACACTAAAATCAACGCATAGTAAAAATGCCACGCGTTGCGAATCCCTCTTGAACAGTTTGTTATGTTGGGCTTTCTTTGTATAGTGCATCATGATCTAAAAATGTAACGCCCTTAAAGCGCTCTTTTGCTACAGAGAATAATGCTTCTTGCGTCTTTTCTAACCTTGAAATGGCTGTAGGGACTATTAGAAAACAGTTGTTTGTTTCTGTAACCATTAACTGCAATAAAGCTTTATCGATAACATTGGTTAAATCTTGATAAGTCTCTATTTCGGGATTATTTTTAATAACTTCTGCTTGATAGCTTTGTAGTTTTTCTCGATGTAGGTAAGAACGATAATTTACCTGTCTGATAGCTAATTTGTAGCAATCATCTGCAAGAGCTAAATCCATGATAAACTGACCATAATCCTGCTGAAGAAAGCTCAGTTTCGCATTGTTAAAATCTTCTTTTTCATCAATTTCATTCAAAGCCATCATCGCCCCCCATCTTTCTATTTTATCTTCATTAGGTTGCAATGAATCTCTCATTATTCCCCTAAGTTGATTCAATTTCATCGCCGTTAAGAAAATAGCATACCTAAAGTCATCTATTAGCTCTTTCTCTTTCCTATCTTGTTCAATTAACCGATTAAATTGAAAAGCAGAATAAGCACCTGCCATAGCTCCAAACGCAGAGGTGAAAAAGCCGATGACATTCTTGTATTCATATGGCAAAAGTCTGCTCTCGACAGCAATACTACCTAAATACCAAATATTAAGAAGCATAACGGCAAAAATGACACCGAGTATCTCGTATTTATAACTTTTCAATTTTACTCCTAGCACAACATAACGCCTTGCTAAGGTGTGATTAACGCAATACAAAAGCTACCGCACAGCGCCTTAATCACATAAGCCACCGCAAAGTAAAAATGCCACGCGTTACGAATCACTCTTAAGCAATTTGTTAGTACATGCGCTACTTCTATTTATGCGCTCCAAGATATTGAAAAGTGGCATGATATGAAAGGCTTTGAACACTGAAGTGAGACGGGCAGCTACAAAACTTTACCCCAGATGAAAGACGAAAGTTGGCTAGAAGAAAAACGCACTGAACACCCCTACTTTCACTGGCTTCAAATTAGAATCAAAAGCCAGCACGAAAATGAAGAAGCTCCAAAGAAATAGGCTAAGAGTTAGAAACCGTAAACGGTGAAATCAAAGCGAGCACTCCGTATATAGTGCCACCGAAAAGAACGTGAAAGGCACTAACTGAAAGGTGTAAAGGCGAGCGCCAAAACAGATACACACCAAAACTTATGACATTTAATGCCAAACCCGTACTAACGCCCTGTTAAGGTGTGAGCAACGCAATACCGAAGCTCCCGCATACTACCTTAAACACAAAACGCAACGCATAGAAAAAATGCCACGCGTTGCGAATCACTCTTAAACAGATTGTTATATGCTTGCCAATGCTTTCGCAACGTCCATTTCAATATGATGCAATTTCATCTTTTTATCGATAATCTCTTGTTCTGTAAATCTACTATTATTTGACCAATAGATTCCTTTGAAAAAGCAACGTTCAGCTAGTTCTGCATTGTACTCGCGTACAAGAATGGAGGTTGAGTACCAACATTCTGATAATTCCCTTTCGACAGTGTCTGACTTAGACTCAGCATTATCAAGAACAGACTTCATGTACACTGCTGTTCTGTCTAAAGAGGTCATTAGTGACTTAATAGCTTCATTTTCTTTCTTCGCTTTGTTTTCTTTACGGTTTACGTAAAACTCTACCCATTTGATCGCTGCCTCACTTAACGAAGATACATCTGAAATTTCTAGTAATGCCATTAAAACTCCTAATTAAAAATTAACTTGGGCATATAACGCCCTGTTAAGGGGTGAGCAACGCAATACCGAAGCTACCGCATACCACCTTAAACACTAAACGCAACGCATAGTAAAAATGCCACGCGTTGCGAATCACTCTTAAACAGTTTGTTAGAGCTCGATGGCATCAAAGGCTTTTTGCAATTCCAACTCTGCACGCCCCATAGAAATAGTATGCTTAGGGCGCTCTTCAATATATGAAACAATTGTTCTAAAACAAGCATCTACATCTTGTAACTCAGTGTCGCTGAAAGTCACGATACTAATCCCAAAGTCACAAAAATATTTATTTCTTTTGTCCGATTCCCTCGACCACTTTTCCGATAATTCCTCATTTAACTTAACTTGAGTTTTACTCCTAATTCCAGATATAGACATATGAGAGGAAGATGGACTCAATTCAAAACCAACCATTTTCATCGTGAAGGGGTTTAACACGCTGAAGTCTAGTCGGTATAAATGTTTTTGCTCTTTCCCAGCATACCGTAGTTCAGGCACTAGCAATGGGACACTTTCGGGCTCCAAAGATGAACGAACATATTCTATATACTTTCCGGAAATAGTTCTTTCATATTCTGAATTTGAAACACGAGCTAACACCATTTCATAAAACTGTAGAAAGCTTGATACAGATGAAAACTTCATCGGCTCTTCCTTTTCAGGAACAACCAGCCCAGCTTCCAATACATGCCCAATAGTCCAATAATCATACTTTTCTCTGCGCATTTGGCTTTTATCATTTGTCCACTCCCCCCGGCGTTGGGTTGGAGCGATCAAAAGCCCCCAAAATAAACTACCCGCACCAAACCAAAGCTGCCATAAACACTCTTCTGGTTTAGCTCTACTCCTTTCAATGAAGTTTCTATAGAAATTGCGCTCAAGAAATAGGTAAATGTACTCTTTTAAAAACTCATCCCTAAGCATCTGTGGGATCAAATCAATAGTTTTCTTACGTCGTTTATATCTGCGCCTATTTAGAATTGCTTCACGATTAAGAAGTATTTCTTGTTTTAGTCCATCAAGCCAACGAGCGATAAAGTCTTCTGGAGACTGAAATTGCATCCGCACACTGTCAACAAATGTATTATTGTTCCGACCAATGTGGGCGTGCATCTGATGAATGGAAGACGGTCCATTAATTGCCTCAAAGCGCAATAAGGCATTATCACGCATCTCTTTCAAGCGTTCCGTCAGTTGACTTTCTTTTGCCTGAAGTTCTTTATTTATATCCACAACTGATAAATTCTCCTTTCGAGCTCTAACGCCTTGCTAAGGTGTGAGTAACGCAATACAAAAGCTACCGCACAGCGCCTTAATCACCCTAAGCCACCGCATAGTAAAAATGCCGCGCGTTACGAATCACTCTTAAGCAATTTGTTAGTACATGCGCTACTTCTATTTATGCGCTCCAAGATATTGAAAATTGAGATGATATGAAAGGCTTTGAACACTGAAGTGAGACGGGCAGCTACAAAACTTTACCCCATTGAAAGACGAAAGTTGGCTAGAAGAAAAACGCACTGGACAACCCTACTTTCACTTGCTTCAAATTAGAAAAGGATTCGGTCCTCGTACTTCAACAACCACACCAAAAGTAATCAAGGTTCTCTCAAAAGCCACCACGAAAATGAAGACGCGCCAAAGAAATAGGCTAAGAGTTAGAAGCCGTAAACGGTGAAATCAAAGCAAACACTCCGCATATAGTGCCACCGGAAAGAACGTGAAAGGTACAAACTGAAAGGTGTAAAGACGAGCGCCAAAGCAGATAAACACCAAAACTTATGACCTTTGATGTCAAACCCGTACTAACGCCCAATTAAGGTGTGAAGCACGCGGCCACGACACTTAATTTGACTGCCTTAAACACTGAACTAAACCCAAACCAAAAATGCCAAGCGTGCTGAATCACTCTTAAATTGTTTGTTAGAGGGCGGGGTTGAGTTGGTCTATCACTACTGAACGATACACCACCAATTTAGTTTTGTGCGTCTTCAATCAACTATCGGAGTTAAGCACTCGCTAGAAGATGACTCTTCCAACTCTATAATGATTTGATTAACTTCGTTTTCATTGATAATACGTTTACCAAACCCACAGGGAACATGTGCTGTAACGTCTGCAGGCCATTGGTTTTCTAGAACAACAGCAAAATTGCCCTCTGCGTCAGAAGTTGCCCAACCTGCTGCGGGATAGGAAATGGGAAACAAAGTGAAAAATGTCCTCCCCTCCCAAATTGTTATATTAGCATCTTCGGCAGGTTTTCCTGTGTCTCTCCAGATAACTTTACCACTTATTCTTTGTGCATCAGGATGCTCTAAGTAAACAACACACCCACTTAAAAATATAGCTTTAACAAGTATCAACAGTTGTATTATTTTCATAAGCCCTCTAACGCCCTGCTAAGGGGTGAGCAACGCAATACCGATGCCGCCGCAAACCACCTTGATCACTAAAATCAACGCATAGTGAAAATGCCACGCGTTGCGAATCCCTCTTGAGCAGTTTGTTATGTGGTTCTGGGCGCGAACATTATGATCGCCATGCCTAACAGTGCGACTGACACACCCAGTACATCCCATAAGCTAGGACGGATACCATCTACTACCCAAAGCCATATGATGGCTACAAAAATATAGACTCCACCATACGCCGCATAAACTCTACCTGCTGCTGTTGGATGAAGAGATAGTAACCATGCGAATAACGCTAAGAAGAATGCTGCCGGAACTAAAAGCCAAACCGACTTGTCCTCTTTTAACCAGAGATAAGGTAAGTAACAGCCAAGTATTTCCGCAATTGCCGTAACAAAGAATAAGCCGATTGTTTTAAATTCTATCAATTGATTTCCTCCGTTTTAATGCAACCACATAACGCCCTGTTAAGGTGTGAGCAACGCAATACCAAAGCCTCCGCATACCACCTAAAACACTGAACGCAACGCACAGTAAAAATGCCACGCGTTGCGAATCACTCTTAAACAGATTGTTAGTTTTCATTTGTCAGAATACATCGAATTAGTTTTGCGAATGCTATATCGATATCTTTTGAACAAATTGACTCTATTTGCGATAAGTTATAAATAGACTCCTTTTGGCTCTTAGCAATCGGGTAACCACTAACTTTTGGATACATATCATTTAGTTTTAAACAAAGCTGATCATAATAAAATTCAGTTAAATGACCCGAAAGATAAAATCGTCTGGCTACAGATATAGCTAGAAAAAAACTGCCTGATTTTAGGTATGCTAAACACAACTTGTCGATAACAAGTAGTAATTCATCATAACATTTTAGAGAACTGGACACCCAATACTCATGAGATAAAGACCTATTTAGGCTTTGTTGTAACCTCAATGGCTTTGGAAAATGTCCTCTATATACAGTTTCATCTATATCATTGTTTCTAAATGCCTGTACATATTTTAAGTAGAACCTTTTCGATGATTCAATGTCACATTCAATGTCTCCCAACCAAGCAATGTAGTTGTTCAGGACAGTTAAACGTTGATGCGGCTGTAAGCAGCTAAAAATCGTTGATGTGTTTTCGGTACTTTGCATACCGTTAATTTTGAAATACTCGAAGATCAATGATGTACATAATGAAGATAAGCAATTAAACGAAGATCGTAACTCTTCATCTGTAATATTTCCATGCTCAGAAGCATGGGCTCCTTTATTTCCGGTTAACCTCAAATTGTGTAAGTTCTCGTAAAAACCTGGTTCAAATGAGCTAGTCTCACGAATCAACTCAATTTTTTGATAAACAGATAATTTAGACCACTTTTCATAAATGACCATTTCAGAAACAAACTGAAAGAATAAATGCTCCAATAACAGTTCGATACAACTTCTGACTGCAACCGCACGGTATTGCCGTTTTGTTGCAACATCGGCTACATCAACTAAATAACTTTCCTTTAAACTCTCTGGAAATAAGATGTTTTCCACTATATCTCTCCTGAAAACTAACGCCGCGTTAAGGGGTGCAGGCACGCAATACAAAAGTCACCGCATTATGCCGTAACCACAGAGCTCACGCATACTAAAAATGCCACGCGTGCCAAATCCCTCTTAAACGCCTTGTTAGCATTTTCTTTACGCTGAACTCTAAGCCTTTAAAGTCACAATCATAGTGGCTCACTAATTGGTCTGCATATTTGATACTAGTTGTATCAGTGACGCTAATGAATGCCAAAATCGTCAATGTTATCGATATAATCAACGCAACAAAAACGTTACTTATAAATGTGAAAGACAACGCCACTTCACCTACATGTAACGCAACTAATTCATCATATAACCACATTACGGAATATACTGCCGGCATTGCTGTAACGAAATAAGCAGTAAAGTTTTTTACTGGCCTCAAGATATACTCACGTAGACGAACATTCGGGCATTCATATTTTTCGGATAATACGAATGACTTATCTTTAACTACTACGTACGCTTTACACTTTCTGAACAACTGGATTGCATTACTTGGTTTTTGGGAGAGCAACAATGCCTCGATTGCATCAAAGTCTGCATTTAATTTGAAAACTGATTTAAATTGTTGTTCGACTACTAGTTTCATTGATTTATTCGTTTCAGATTCAAAACACTGATAGAAGAATTCTAGATTTTTTACCCGAAATTGATTGCGAGCGGACAACCAGTCGTTAAGAAACTTGAACACAGGTAAAGCACCAACCAAGAATGCTGTAATCGCTGTCCATGATACCGATACCAAGTTGTTTCTCCTTATTGAATGCTAACGCCTTGTTAAGGGGTGAGCAACGCAATACTGAAGATCCCGCGCACCACCTTAATCACTAAAACAACGCATAGTAAAAATGCCACGCGTTGCGAATCCCTCTTGAACAATTTGTTATGTGTCTGGCCAGAGTTCTTCGATGACTTTTCGAGCATCAACTAAAGAAGCGCCAGTTTCCTCTCGATAAAGTCGCAGCGCTTTTAGCTTGTTACCTGATTTGATAGCATCTAACACCTGGGCTGGTACACCAAAGTGTTTATCTAATGACAAATCAGAACGTTCAAGTAAGAAGTCTATCTTACGTTCCAACAGTTTATGCTTGTATTTCATCGCAGATATTTCTCGGTGACCGATGAATATCAACAACACAACAAATACTATTAAAACTGACCACTCCACAATATCTCTCCTTAGATATTAATCATCCTAATCGGTGATTTTTCCGCGTTGACACATAACGCCCTGTTAAGGGGTGAGCAACGCAATACCGAAGCCGCTGCATACCACCTAAACACTAAAACCAACGCATAGTGAAAATGCCACGCGTTGCGAACCCCTCTTGAACAGTTTGTTATGTGTGTTATTTTCGCTTACCATTCCGGTCTTTGGTAACGCGAATGCTAAAGGCTTTTAGTTTATCCGGGTCTACTACCTGCATTATTGTAAGACGATCGGAGCTTG